>ENA-OROK01000017-OROK01000017.1-human-gut-metagenome-genome-assembly--contig:-NODE-17-length-193720-cov-11.389972_pt1 | contig 193720 bp, 169 predicted proteins | sample MGYA00242127_ERZ509046 | MGnify/ENA primary metagenome ERZ509046 (study PRJEB26280, sample SAMEA2338728) | human gut metagenome | biome: human gut; feature: human-associated habitat; material... | reverse complement strand
ACCCGCGACTTCCACCTTGGCAAGGTGGCATTCTACCACTGAATCACTCCCGCAAATATCCGGTTTTTAAACACTCGACTGTCCTTACGCCGTTTTTCGAAGTGTTTGTCGCATCGTTTACGATGCCAATCGGGTCTTAAGACCTCTTATCCGAAGATAAGTTCTTTAGTACGGCCGATACGAATTTCGTATTCGGACGTTATACACGCACTTTCGTGCCTTATTGGTTGTTTGGTGCACCTTCAGGGATTCGAACCCGGGACCCACTGATTAAGAGTCAGTTGCTCTACCAGCTGAGCTAAAGGTGCACGGCTGGCCTTAGCCGGCGTCTGCAGTAAATTGCCACGGACGGAATTGTCTTCTCTCCTGTCTCAAACGCTCGTTTGGTGCGACCGGAGAGACTCGAACTCACACACTGTTGTACCGGCTCCTAAGGCCGGCGCGTCTGCCAATTCCGCCACGGTCGCAAATCTGGTGACCCACCGGAGATTCGAACTCCGGACACCTTGATTAAAAGTCAAGTGCTCTACCGACTGAGCTAGTGGGTCATAATATGGCAGGGGTGGCAAGATTTGAACTTACGAATGCTAGAATCAAAATCTAGTGCCTTACCGCTTGGCGACACCCCTACGCTAAGCGTCCGCCACCAAATGTTTAGAGTGGGGTGAGTAGTGGGACTCGAACCCACGGCCTCCAGGGCCACAACCTGGCGCTCTAACCAACTGAGCTATACCCACCGTAAATGGCGAGCCAGAAGGGATTCGAACCCCTGACCTACGGCTTAGAAGGCCGTTGCTCTATCCTACTGAGCTACTGGCCCAAGCATTGATGTAGGACGTGCGTTCCTGTGGAGCGGGTGATGGGAATCGGACCCACGCGGCCAGCTTGGAAGGCTGGAATTCTACCATTGAACTACACCCGCATAAGTCGCAACGCTTTTGCATTGTATAATAACCGACGAAATATGTCAACTGATTTAGACCTTTTTAACGAAATTTGCAAAAATATTTTTGCCGTCGACCACCATATAGACGTAGCCGACGTCGCCCGTAAACGAATGTGAGAAACTCCCGTCGTTGATAAGTCGCACGCCCTGTTCGGTCTCGTCCGAAAAAGAATGAGTGTGGCCGTAAATCACGCAATCCGCACCCAGCTCTTTCGCACGGTAAACGAGGTCGAGCGGGGTATGAAACCGATGCCCGTGAACAATAAGAAATTTTACGTTTTCAACCTCGGCGAGAGCCTCCTCGGGCAACGTGGAAACGTCGCAATTTCCTTTAACCGCGATAACTTTATCAAACACGGAAGGCTTGTCCGCGAAACAGGTTTTAAGCCCGTTCAGACCGTCTCCCGCAAAAAAAATATAATCGGATTCTTCCATAACGCCGCGATACCACTCGGGAATTACGGCGTTATGCAAATCCGAAAAAGCAAAAATCGTTTTCACTTTTAAGTTTTTAAAATCTTGCCCGTTCTGATTTTCTCCATAAGGTCGTTAACGGCTCTCAGACGGTGGCTTACCGATTGTTTTTCGACAAACGTAGCCTCGCCGAACGTTTTTTTGATAAGCGGGCAGTAAAACACGCTGTCGTAGCCGAATCCGTTATAACCCCTGCGGGCGCGCGTAATCGACCCCTGCACGGTGCCTTCGCCGTAGTAATAAGTGCCGTCGGGATTCATAAGCACGAGAACGGTCTGCATATACGCTTCCCTGTCGGTAATATTCTGCATTTTTTTAAGCAGCAACTGAATATTCGCGACGTTGTTATAAAGTTCGCCCGCGTATCTTGCGCTGTACACGCCGGGCTCGCCGTTCAAAGCGGGCACGACAAGTCCGCTCTCGTCGCCGAGAACGGGAATATCGACGACTTTCGAAACAGCCTGCGCCTTTACGAGCGCGTTCTGAAAAAACGTGATACCCTTCGTTTCGACGCGGACTTTAAGTCCGTAATCTTTAGGCGTATACACGGTGTGTCCAAGCGGCTCCAAAAGACTCTTAAGTTCGGCCGTCTTGTCTTCGTTAGAGGTAGAAAGCAAAATTTTCATCTCCGAAACCTCCTTAACTATATAATAAATCCTCTTACTTTATTTTATAACATATTTTATTTATAGCCGCAAGCTATAATTGCAATTGAACGTAAAATTTTGCGTTCGCTTTGCGATAATATAATAATATATTTTTGCGGAATTTGGTAAAAACTGGCAAAAATAACCCTAAATCAGGCAATATTATGCGACGCGAAACTGTTCGCGTCAAAACAAAAAGGCAAGATATTGCGCTGTCGATACCTGACGTGAAACGCAAATCCTGCCATGTTTTGTTCAGCGACCGAATCTAAATCGCAAGACCCGGATATTTTACAGTAAAATACACAGCACTCCGCCCTTTCCTTCGTTGACGATTTTCGTTATCGTGCGGCGCATTTTCACTTTTGCTTCCTCGGGCATCGATTCGCCTTTTCCGTGCAGGCCGTCCGCCATAAGTTCGCTTAAAGTTTTGCCGAATATATTTGTCGAAAGCAAACCTTCCTTGTCGTTTTCGTATTTTCCGAGCAACGTCTCGATATATTCCCCGCTCTGCTGTTCGCTGCCTATGACGGGACTGACTTCGGTTCCCACGTCCACTTTTACGATATGCAGGCTGGGTGCCGTCGCGCGGATTCGTATGCCGTACTGTCCGCCCTGTCTGAACATTTCGGGTTCCTCGACCGTCATCTCGTCGGCGGAAGGCGAGACTATGCCGTAGCCCGTCTCGTAAACCGCTTCGAGCGCGTTTTTCATCTTCGAATATTCGGTTTCGGCCTTTTTAAGAAAACGGATATATCCCATAAGTCTGAAATCGTCTTCTATGTCGTGGCCGCACTCCATGGACAGCACTTTGAAAAACAGTTCGGGTTTGATTTTCAACACGATTTCGATACGGCCTTTACCGGCGTCGACGTTGAGTTCGTCGGGTACGTCAAAAAACTCGGCGCCGTCGAAAGCTTCTTTCAGTTTTGCGAAATCGCGCATCTTAAAGGCCTCCGCTCCCGCTTTTCTGAGAATATCGATAAGTTCTTTTATAATGCCGTTGTCGCGCGACAAAGCCTGCAACCAACGCGGCGCGGTAACGTCGATGAGTTTAAGAGGAAATTCAAGCAACACCGCGCTCATTATCTCGGATACGTCGCTTTCGCTCATATTGAGAACGTCTTTGCTTATTACGGGCGCGTCGTATTTTTTTTCGAGTTCCCGTCTGAGGCTTTCGGTAGCGGTGCTGTCGGGAAGAGCCGTATTAAGTACGATTACAAAGGGTTTCATAAGAGCCTTCATTTCGGCGACGACCCTTTCTTCCGCGCCCACGTAATTGTCGCGGGGAATATCCGTAATGGTTCCGTCCGTGGTAACGACGACGCCTATTGTTGAATGCTCTCGGATTACCTTTTCCGTGCCCGTTTCCGCGGCTTTTCTGAAGGGGATTTCTTCATCCGACCACGGGGTTCTGACAAGTCTTTCCCTGCCGTTCTCCTCGGCTCCGAGGGCTCCGTCCACAAGGTAGCCCACGCAGTCAATCATTCTCATATTGACCTTAAGGTTTTCGGACAAGGTAACTTTTACCGCTTCGGCGGGAACGAAATTGGGCTGAGTTGTCATAATACTCTTGCCGTCGCCCGACTGAGGAAGTTCGTCCTGCGCCCTCTGCCTTGCGTTTTTGTCGGCGATGTTGTCGATTACGAGAGCGTCCATAAAACGCTTTATAAACGTGGATTTTCCGCTTCTGACGGGACCCACGACGCCGACGTATATGTCGCCGTTCGTTCTGGTCGCTATATCGTTATATAAATCGAATTGCATATTTTTACCTCCATTTACAGTTGTTAAAATATATGCCGTCCGATTATCGTTTATGAACGCCGCACCGTTGCAAACGTAAAAAAAAAGGACGCACGCTCAGGTGCGTCCCGAAGTATTTATGTTCAGACCGATTCGGCGATTATTTTCTTCATCGCCGAGAGTTTTATAGAACAACACAGGACTCTCATGGCTTTTTCGAGTTCGGCAACGGGCGGCAGAGACGGTGCGATGCGGATATTTGCGTCGGCAAAGTCGTTGCCGAGGGGGTAAGTGGCGCCCGCCGCGGTAAATTTGACTCCGACCGAGCCCGCTAACTCCACAACTTCCTTCGCGCTGCCCGTATTTACGTTTACCGATACGAAATAACCGCCTTCGGGACGAGTCCATCCGATAATATCGCCGTTTTCGAATTCCGATTCCAGCACGCTCTGTACGCAATCGAATTTCGGGCGCAGAAGCTCTGCGTGAGTCTGCATTATAGCGCGGACGTTTTCGGGATTTTTCAGATAGCGGTAATGGGCAAGCTGAACGAGTTTATTGGGACCCACCGTCGCTAATTTCAGGTGCGATTTGTATTCGTCGACGTTTTTCTCACTGCTGATAAACACCGCAACGCCCGCGCCCGAATATGTAATTTTGGACGTCGATGAAAACATAAACGTCCTGTCGGGATTGCCCGCCGCCTCGCATTCGGAAATAATGTTTTTAAGAGGCGTGTCTCCGTATATTCCGTGCACCGCGTAAGCGTTGTCCCAGAAAATGCGGAAATCGTCCGCCGCCGTGCTCATCCGCGCGAATCTGCCGACAGTATCGTCGGAATAAACGGCACCCGTGGGATTGCTGTATTTAGGCACGCACCATATACCCTTTATCGAGCTGTCCGACGCGACGAGTCCCTCTATTACGTCCATGTCGACGTCCCCGTCGTCCTTAAACGGCACGGATATCATATCGATTCCGAAATTTTCACATATCGCAAAATGACGGTCGTAGCCCGGAACGAGACAAATAAACTTGACTTTGCCCGCCTTGTTCCACGGCAATCCTCCTCCGAACCCGAACTGCATGCCCTGCTGAACGAGGTTATACATTATATTAAGACTGGAATTATCGCCGACCAGTACTTTTCCGACGTCCACTTCGAAAAGCTCCGCAAACAGTCTTCTCAATTCGACGATGCCGTCGATACCGCCGTAGTTTCTGGCGTCGAAGCCCTCTTCCGTGATAAAATTGCCGTCGGCAAACACCGTAAGCATATCGGCCGCAATGTCGAGCTGCTCTTTAGACGGTTTTCCCCTCGACATATCGAGAGAGAGTTTTTCCGTCTGAAATCTGCGGTAATTTTTCAGTTCTTTCTCATAGATTTCTTCGGCCTCTTCTTTTGTTATTCCGAGATATTTCATACGGCTCCTCCTTAAGCGTTAAAATCTTTTTCGTTTTTGTTTCTGACAAGAATTCTGACGGGCGTGCCCTGAAAATCGAAGGACCGCCTCAGCGCGTTTTCGAGATATCGTTTATAACTGAAATGCATCAGCTTTTCGTCGTTTACGAACACCACGAAGGTCGGGGGATTTGCCGACACTTCGGTAATGTAGTAAAGTTTAAGACGTTTTCCGTTTTTCGAAGGCGGCTCGTTGGTGAGTATAGCCTCCTGTAAAACGTCGTTCAGAAGGCCCGTAGAAATGCGCCGCGAGGCGTTTTCGTAGGCTTTTTCGGCAAGCGCGACGGTATTTTCGACTCTTTTGCCCGTTTTTGCCGATACGTATACGGGCATAAAATAGTCCATAAATTTAAGTTCTTCTTTCAGTTTTTTATTGTACTTTTCTATGGTATGCGTGTCTTTTTCGATTGTATCCCACTTGTTCATCACGACGACGCTCGGCTTGCCCTGTTCGTGAACGTATCCGGCGATTTTAACGTCCTGCTCCGAAAGCTCCTCCGACGAATCGATGACGATAAGACACACGTCGGCGCGTCTTACGGCGGCAAGCGACCGCATAACGCTGTACTGCTCGAGATTTTCCTCGACCGAACGTTTGCGCCTTATGCCGGCGGTATCGATAAGAACGTAATCTTTGCCGTCAAGCGTGATGCGGGTATCTATCGCGTCCCTCGTCGTACCCGCAATATCGGATACGATAACGCGGTTATATCCGAGAATTTTGTTTACGAGACTGCTTTTACCGGCGTTCGGTTTTCCCACGACCGCGATTTTCAAAGCCGTATCTTCGTCCTCGCTTTCGTTTTTTCCTATTATTTCCGCAACCGCGTCCAGCAAATCGCCCAGTCCTTTCGCCTGCCCCGCCGAAATTCCGTACGGCTCGCCGAGACCCAGCTCGTAAAAATCGTACAGAAGGTGTTGCTCGTTGTTGTCGAGTTTGTTTACCGCAAGAATCACGGGTTTTTTGCTTTTTCTGAGGAAGGCCGCCACTTCGTAATCGTCGTGCGTCAGTCCCGTTTTTCCGTCCAGCATAAAAATCACGAGGTCGGCGGTATCCACCGCAATCTGCGCCTGCGCGCGGATATGCGTCCACATTTCGTCCTCGGATTTTATTTCGAGACCGCCCGTATCGACAAGAGTGAACTGCGTGCCGCACCACTCGGCGTCGGCGTAAATTCTGTCGCGCGTAACGCCCGGCGTATCCTCGACTATGGATATCCTCTGCCCGACTATTCTGTTGAAAAAGGTAGATTTTCCGACGTTTGGTCGTCCTACTACCGCAACGAGTGGTTTGGTCATCTGTTACCTCGCAATAATATCTAATAAATCGCCGCCGTTTTCCTTCGCAACGTCGATTTTTCCGCAAAGCGCCTTTTCGAGGTCCTTTACGGAATATCCGTCAAGAAATACGTCGTTGAATTCTTTAAGCATATTTTTCGGTACGACGTATTTGTCGTAACCTTTTTTAACCTGCTTTACGATATCGCCGCCCGTGATAAGCCCCGATACCGTAATCGCCCCTCCGAAAAATTCGTTTTTAACCTTGCATACGTCAAGCGTCGCGCGGGTAAGCGGTCTTATTTTAGCGACGGCGTTTTCGAGATAGGGATAAAAACTTTCGCCCGTTACGAACGCGATTTCCGAATAGGGACTGTCGATTTCCGAAACTCCCGACAGAGAATCGTCGAAGTTTTTAAGAAACTGCGCCACGAGTCCCACGCCGTTTTCAATCTGCTCGAATTCGCCGTAAGATTCGTACGGGGGCAACGGTCTTCCCGATTTTACGTAAAACTCGTCGCTGCATCTGCACCAGACGTCGCCTTTTTCCGCCGAAAACGCCTCGACGGCGTCGATTGTTTCGTTAAGACATTTATCCGAAAGCGGTTTTAACGGATACAGTCCTTCGCGATGTCCCGTAAGCCCTACGGGAACGATTGCAAGCGACTTCACCGCGGGTGCAAGTTTATAAAGTTCATCAACGGTTTCCTTCAATACAGCGCCGTCGTTGATACCCTCGCACAGCACCACCTGAGTATGCATGGAAACTCCGCTTTCTGCAAGTTTTTTTATGCGCTCGTTCAGAAGTTTCGTCGCGGGATTCGCAACGAGTTTTAAACGAACTTCGGGATTCCAGGCGTGGACGGAAACGTACAGGGGCGACAGTTTATATTCGAGTATTCTTTCGAAATCCTCGTCGGACAGGTTGGTAAGCGTAACGTAATTGCCCGATATCACGCTGAAACGGTAGTCGTCGTCCTTTACGTAAAGAGTTTCCCGCATGCCTTCGGGCAGTTGGTCGATAAAACAGAACGCGCATTTGTTTTTGCATCTGACGGGTTTTACTTCGAGACCGCCTTTAAAGTTTATTCCCAAAGGTTCGTCCTGATTTTTTACGACGCCCACGCGCTTGATTCTGTTTTTTCTTTTTACCGTAAATATAATTTCTTCGAGACTGTCGGCGTAAAGATAATCGAGAATATCCGAAAAAGCGCGTCCGTTAAAAGATATAACGTCGTCGCCCTCTTTAAGCCCCGCGTGTCTCGCGACGGAGCCGTTGTCGAAACTTTCGATTACAGCCATTTATTGCCCCATAATAAAATAATTATTTTTATTATCATTAAAAATTGTACATAAGTCAAGCAATTTTTGTCGGAATAAATTCCTTTTTCTGCTCAAATTTTTTTTAAATATGACAAACAACGTCAAACGAATGCTTTAAAATTATTGTGAAAAACCGATAATAAAGGTAAAATATCACTATGGACAGAATAATACTGCATTGCGACCTCAACAATTTTTACGCCTCGGTCGAAACCATTTTGCACCCCGAATACAAAGGAAAACCCATTGCCGTATGCGGAGACCCCAAAAAACGGCACGGCATCGTACTGGCCAAAAGTCAGCCCGCAAAAATCATGGGCGTGAAAACGGGCGATACGGTATGGCAGGCGCAGCAGAAGTGTCCCGATATAACAATTGTTCCGCCAACCTTCCCCGAATACGTCCGTTACAGCGAAGAGGTTTTCAATATTTACACTTCTTACACCGACCGCGTCGAACATTTCGGTCTTGACGAATGCTGGCTTGACGTTACCGAAAGCGTAAAACTTTTCGGCGACGGAAAAACCATCGCCGATACCGTTCGCCGACGCGTTTACGAGGAAACGGGACTTACAATATCCGTAGGCGTGTCGTTTACAAAAAGTTTCGCAAAACTCGGCAGCGACCTTAAAAAACCCGACGCCACCACCGTTATATCGCGCGAAAACTATAAGAACGTCGTATGGCCGCTTAACGCCGGCGAAATGATAAACGTCGGACGTTCCACGCTCAAACGTCTGAATAAACTGAACATATTTACGCTCGGCGACCTCGCGCACGCCGACCGCGCGCTTCTGAAATCGCATTTCGGAATTATCGGCGAAAGACTTATCGACTGCGCGAACGGGACAGAACCCGACCCCGTAAAGTATTACTACGACGTCCATATTCCCAAAAGCGTCGGCCACGGCACGACGACTACGAAAGACGTCGTGAACGTAAACGAAGCCGAAACCGTGATTTACGCCCTGTCCGAAATGGTTGCAACGAGACTCAGAAAATTCAACCTTATCGCAAATACGGTGTCTCTCGGTCTGAGAAACACCTATCTCGAATGGATTTCGCGGCATCACGCGTTGTCCCGCGCCACTAACAACGCCTCGGACGTCGCCGAAGCCGCAATCGCGCTTTTAAAGGAAAATTATAATTTTTCGGTGCCTCTCCGAAGCATATCCGTGTACGCTTCCCGCCTCGAAAGCGCCACCGGAAACTGCCAGATATCTCTTTTCGACGAAGGGGACGAGCGCGAAAAGCGCCTTGAAAAAAGCATCGACGAAATACGCAGAAAATACGGCTACAAAAGCGTACAGCGCGCGGTTTTGCTGAATAACGAAGTTCTGAATTCCGATTTGCACGAGGAGGACGATTTTCTGCCGTTTAAACGCTGACTTCCTTTCCGTTATCCTCGGTTTCCGACCCGTTTTGCAACGATAAATAAAAATTTTCGGGCAAAGCCTTTAACAAAAGATAGGATATAAGTCCTACCGCCGCGCCGGATAAAGCCCCTATAAGCATGAGATAAGGCGCGACCAGCCACATATTTTTACCAATGACTATGCTTGCGACGGCAGTCTGCACGAAGTTGTGAACGAGCGAAGATATTACGCTTACGCCGATAATCCCCGTTTTGGGAACGTTGAAAAGTATCGCGCTTACGGTATAAGCGATAAAACCCGCGGGAACGGAGTAAACGAGCGAAAACATATTACCCGAAAAAACCCCTGTAAACACGCATTTCAAAACCATTATAAGCATTGCGTAAGGATATCCGAGAAGAAGAAGCGCGACTATCAGCACGATATTTGAAAACCCGACTTTCGCAAACGGAACGGCTGCGATAACGGGCGGAATATAACTTTCGATAAGCGAAAGTATAAGCGCGGCGGCAAGCAAAACTGCCGTCAGAACAGCCTTTTTCGTAGAAATTTTTGCGGATTTACGGGATTTTTTATCAGGTTTTTGCATCTACTTCATCCTCGTCGCCGCCTCTGACGACTATTATCATCCTGTTTGGAAGACATACAATCTGCTGTCCGTTTTTCGATATGGCGACGCTTTTTACGCAAAGACCGTTTTTGCAGTCCGCGTCGATAACGCTTACGCCGCCGTCCCTGATTTCGACGATATTGAAACCTTCTCCGCCTCTTACCTCGAAAGTCCTGTTCTCGTTTATCGGATAGGAATATTCAAGCTTACCGTCAACGTAAACTTCAACCGTACCGCCCTCGGGACGCGTCAGCATCGCTACCGCCGCTATAAGCACGGCAAGCACCGCTATTCCCGCGATTACGTCGAGAATATAAAAGGGCTTTTCGGTTTTGAAATTCCTTTTGCGTTTATACATTTTTCAAGGTATATTCCGTATCTTTCAGAGTAAAAATATCGGGATTTATATTAAAAAGTTCAAACGTTTTGTCGCTATATATTATCACGAGACCGGCATTGTATTTTGCCGCGAGGGATTTTCCGCCCTCTTTTCCGAGCGCGAATACCGCAGTTGAAAGATAATCGCATTCCGCCCCCGAAAGGGTTGTTCTGTCAAGGCTTAAAACCGTCACGCTTATTATGCCGTTATCGACGGGACGGCCGTCTTTTCCGAGAATATGGCAATACCTCTTTCCGTCCGGACCGATATAATATCTTTCGTAATCGCCCGAAGTGCATATTACGGCGTTTCCCGAAAGTTCGAATCGCCCGAAATAATCGGATTTGCTGTCTCTCGGGTTGGAAATTCCTATTTTATAATTGCCGTCGCCCACCGTAAAAATCGTTCCGCCGACGTTCAGAATTCCCGATTGACCCTCTTTTATCAATCCATCCGAAAACGCGACGTCCCCCGCATAGCCCTTTGCGAGCGCGCCGAAACTTATTTTAAGATTCTTGTCGGTTTTTCTGACGGTATTGTCGGACAGAAGTTCGAGCTTATCTAGGTCCGCGTGCGACAACGCGACTTCGATTTCCTCCGCCGACGGTACGTCGTATGCTTTTTCGGCCGCCGAATAGGTTTTCGAGGTAAACTTCCAGACTTCCGAAAGCGGATACGTCGCAACGTTGAATACGCCGTCCGTTTCGTCGTACGCTTTTTTTGCAAGCCGCAACATAAAATAGGTATCGTCCGACACTTTTATTTCCTCGAAAGCGTCCGCATCGTTTATTCTGAACACGCCGCCGCGCGCCTCGGGGTCGAATTCGCCGTCGAGACCGTTATAAAGAGCCGTAAGACCGCTTACGGTATCGTCGACGGATTTACCTTTCAAATTAAAATTAACCGCCGTGCCGAAAGCAAAAACGGTTTCGTTGACGTTTTTGTTACAAGCGGCGAACAAAAACAGTGACAAAACAAATATAAATAATATAAAAAAACCTGAAATACGGCTCTTTTTCATAAATTTTTGTCCTCCGTATTTTCGGTAATTCCGAAGCATTTCGCAATGCTTACCCCGTAACACGCAAGAGTAACCGCAAACACAATAAGAAACACGGGAACTACCACCGAAAAGCCGAGTCGCCATCTGTCATAGTACAGCGAAACCGACATTCCTCCCAGAAAGAACACGTATATAAACTGCATTACCGCAAAAGCCGTGCGCCTTACGTAATAAATGCGGTCGCGGTTGGCGTCGTTTATTCTGCGGCTCGTATAACTGACGTCGGGATAAATAATGACGTAAAGAAAGCCGAAATAAAAGATTATCATAAGCGACGCAAGCACGCAAAAAAGCGTCTGAAACTTCTGATTCTCGCGTATTACGTCCGCCTTTACAATTGCAAACGCTATCCACGCCGCAACGAGTATGGCCGTAGCGACCATTATCGCCTTATGATTTGCCGAAAGTTTCGGCAAATTTTTTTCTTTGCGGGAAAACATATACTGATTATATCACAACGCCGTGCCGATTACAAACGAAAACCCCGCTTTTGCGGGGTCCAAATAATATTTATAAAATTATTTATCTTTTTTCAAGAGGTTTATAAACGTCCTTATCGCATACGCTCTCGTAAGCGGGTCGGATTATCTTGCCCTTGTTGCTGATTTCCTCTATCCTGTGCGCAGACCAACCCACAATACGCGCAACGGCAAAAATGGGCGTGAACAGTTCCTTCGGCAATCCGAGCATGGAATAAATAAATCCCGTATAAAAGTCGACGTTTGCCGAAACGCCTTTCTGAATATTTCGCCTCTCGCCTATCACTTTCGGCGCAAGACGCTCGACGGCGGAATACATTTCGAATTCCCTTTCGTAGCCCTCGGCTTCGGCAAGTTGTTTTACAAATCCTTTCAGTATGTCCGCGCGCGGGTCGGAAAGAGAGTATACGGCGTGCCCCATTCCGTAAATAAGTCCCGCGCCGTCGAAAGCCTGTTTGTCGAGAATTTTATTAAGATATTCCTCGACGTGTTTATCGTCGGCAACGGGGACGTTTTTTAAAATATCTTCAATCATGTTTACGACCTTGATATTAGCCCCGCCGTGTCTCGGGCCCTTCAGCGACCCCAACGCCGCCGCCATGGCGGAATAGGTGTCCGTACCGGTTGAACTTACGACGTGCATGGTGAACGAACTGTTGTTGCCGCCGCCGTGCTCGGCCTGTAAAGTGAGACACGCGTCGAGAACTCTCGCCTCGAGTTCGGTATATTCGCCGTTGTCGCGCAGAAGATGCAGAATGTTTTCGGCAGTGCCGCATTTCGCAAGCGGTTTATGTATCACGAGACTGTCGTTGCAGTGAAAGTGTCTGTGCGCTTTGTAACTGTAAACGCTGAGCATCGGCATTTCCGCGATAAGCTGAAGACACTGACGAAGAACGTTTGCGACGGACGTATCGTCGGCGTGTTTGTCGTAACTGTACAGCATCAGAATACTTCTCGCGACGGCGTTCATAATGTCGCCCGACGGAGCCTTCATGATTACGTCCCTGACGAAACTGTCGGGAAGGGACCTGTAACCTCTTAAAATCCTTTTGAAACTTTTTAATTCCTCTTTATCGGGAAGCGTGCCGAAAAGCAGAAGATATGCCACTTCCTCAAACCCGAAACGCCCCTCGGACGTTATGCCGTTGACGAGCTGTTTGATTTCGATGCCTCTGTAATACAGTTCACCTTTACAGGGGATTTTATTTCCGTCGTAATCGGTTGAATATCCGTGAATTTCCGAAATTTCGGTAAGTCCCGCAAGAACGCCGACGCCCTTTTCGTCCCTGAGACCTCTTTTGACGTCGTATTTTTTATAAAATTCGGGCGCGATAACGGTGCTTTTTTCGGCCTTCGCGGCAAGCGCCTTTATCTTATCGCCGACTTCGGAGTTAAAATGTTCGTAGGCGGAATACGACATTGCGACTTCCCCCTCCTTTTTTACTGTATTGATTTACTATTGTAAAGTAAACCTTTACTCTTGTCAAGTCAAAATTCGAAGTCGCAGGATTTGGATTCGGTTATTACCGTGTGCATATATTCTTTAACGGGAATATGAGCGGGATGAGTTTTATAGGTTTTAAGAGCGGCGACGTCCGTAAACGTGCATATCAGAGCGTAATCGAAACTTCTCGCGTCGTGAAGAACGTCCGCGCCGCATTCCACCGAAAGAAGACCGTCGATTTTTCCGCGCATCGACAAAAAGTTTTCGGTGATTTTTCCGATATTGGCAAAGCCTTTTTCGTTAAGGCGATAAAAAACGACGTGTTTAAGCATTCGGTTGTCCTCTGTAATAAGATGCAAGCAACGTGCAGATATCCCGAAGCGACGCGGGACGGGTGCGCATAAGCGCGTTTTCGGAAAGTTGCTTTCCGAGATTACTCTGCAATACGTCGTACATTCCGATTATAACGTGGTTGTAATCTTCGGCAAAATAGATAAGTCCCTTATCTTTAAGATAAGCGAGGTCGGCTTTTTCCGCTCCGTTATCGGGCGCAAAGGCTATAACGGGTATTCCCGTTAAAAACGCGCGGTAAATAAGAGTGCTGTCGTATATCGTGATTATGCAATCGGCGGCAAGCAAGGTATCTTCGGCGTCGACGTCGGTCGATACGTAAAGTTTGACGTTGTCGGCGTTTCTTCTTTCGGCCTCGCGTAACATCAGATTATACAGATTTTCGTTGCGACCGCAATTTACGATAACGTTTATGAGATTGCCCTGGTCAAGCAACAGTTCGAACACGGGAAACAATTCCTTACTTCCTATCGTGCCTCCCGAAAGATATACCGTCGGGTTCAGGTTAAGCCCCAGATGTTCCTTCATTTTCATAACGTAATCGACGTCGGCGGGAGATTCCTCAATCGGAAAACCGAGAACGTGAACGCGTCCGCTCGAGTAGCCCATTGCGGTAAGTTGATTTTTCGTATCTGCGTTCTCGACGATATATCCGTCGGCGCTCATATTGTAAAACGCCTTGTCTAAAGTGAAATTCTCGCAAAGCCCGACGACGGGATAACGGAAACGGGTGCGCTTTTTTGCAATCACCGTTTCGTGCATAAGTCTCGGAGAAGTTACGACGATTACGTCGGGCGCGAAACGCAAAACCGCATTGTAAATTCTTCTCGTGCTGCCCTTTAATTTTTTACCCGCCGCGCGACGCTTGTCGGGGCTCGTTTTCGTCCTGGAGTTTAAAGCGGTGCCCGCACTTCTGAATCTGCGGTAAAGCGTGGGAACGGACTGAATAAGTCTTTCCCTGTTTCTGCTGCGACGGGTTGCCGCCCTGTCGTCGCCGTACTGCGTTTCGTCGATGACAATCACGTTGAAATCCCTATGATTTTTTTCGAATTCCCGCTTAATTGCCTCTATGCCCGACCTGTCGTCGGATATCGACGTAACGATGAGAATGTTGTCTTTTACTTTCATTTTTAACCTTTATGCGTTTCTTTTTCTCAGAATATCGTATCTGTTAAGTTTAATATCGCTCTCAACGTAAAGTTTCTGCTGCACGAACTTGCAATCCTCGATTAAATTGCCGTCTTCGTCCCGCACGTTGCCTACTTCGATTGTTTTGCAGTAGTTGTCGTCGGGGGACAGAATTTCAAGCACGTCGCCCTTTTTAAAACGACCTCTCTGTTCGACGACTATGCTTTTTTTCGCTTCGTCGTAACCCAGCACCTCAGCAACGAAAAGCCAGTCCGTAGCGGGCTTCGAAGTTTCCCTGCATACGCTGTCTCTCTCTCCGAAATAAAACCCGGTGGTATATCCGCGATGACTCGTTTTTTCCAGCTCGTCGATAAGTCTCTGCCCGGGACGGTAAACCCCGCCGTTTTCGTAATATCCGTCTATGGCGCGTCTGTACGCGCATACCGTGCCCGCGACGTAGTATTCCGACTTCATTCTTCCCTCGATTTTAAAACTCGAAACGCCCGCTTCGATAAGTTTATCGAGGTATTGCAGCATATTCATATCCTTGCTGTTGAGTACGTACGTGCCGTGCGAATCTTCGCATATCGTCAGCGGTTCGCCCTCTCTCGACGCCTCGGTCATCTTATATTCCCATCTGCAAGCCTGCACGCACTCGCCGCGATTGCTGTCGCGCGTGCTTAAATAACTGCTTAAAAGACATCGTCCGCTGTAACTTATGCACATCGCGCCGTGCACGAAAACTTCAAGTTCGGTATCGTCGCCGACAATATCTTTGGTGCGTCTGATATCGTCGACGGATGTCTCCCTCGCAAGGACGATACGCTTTATTCCCTGCTCCGCCCAGAATTTTGCGGCGTATCCGTTAGTCGTGTTCGCCTGCGTGGACAGATGAATTTCAAGCCCGGGCGCTACTTTTCTGCAAAGCGCTATGGCGCCGGGGTCGGTCATAATGACGGCGTCGACGTTTATCGAGGCAAGATACGAAATATAATCTTTCAGCGCGGGAAAATCCCCGTTCACGGGAAATATATTCACCGTTACGTAAACTTTTTTTCCGAGAGAATGCGCATAATTCACGGCGTCCGCAAGACCTTCTCCGTCAAAATTGTCGGCATATGCCCGAAGGCCGAATTGCCGTCCTCCGAGATAACAGGCGTCGGCTCCGAAATGAAATGCCGTATTCAGTTTTACGCGGTTTCCGGCAGGAGCCAGAAGTTCCACTTTCTTCTGCATTTTACGCCTCTATCACGATAGGTAAAATCATCGGCAACTGATTGTAAGTTTTGTCGATAAACTTCCGCACCGCTTTGCGGATAACGGTTTTTATTTCGTAAATATCCTCAACGTTTTCGAAGTCGACCTGAGACAACGCTTTCATAACGACATCTTTCGCCTCGTCGGGGAAGTTTTCGCCGAGGTGCATTCCGCGAAGTATAATGTCGGGGCCCGACAGAATTTCTCCCGATTTCAGACGCACGGTAAGAAGGATTACAATAAATCCGTTATCCGACAGCGCCTTTCTGTCTCTTAAAATGGTTTCGGCGTTTTCGCCGAGGGCCACGCCGTCTATAAAGTTATTGCCCGCCGGCACGTTATTGCCCTTCACCATCTTATTGCGATAAACGTTTACCGTGTTGCCCACGTCGGGGATAAAAGTGTTTCTTTCGGGAATGCCCATGCTTTCGGCAAGACGCTGATGAAGTTTCAGATGGCGGTACTCGCCGTGAACGGGAATAAAGAATTTAGGCCGCACGAGGGAAAGCATAAGTTTAAGTTCCTCCTTGCAGGCGTGTCCCGAAACGTGAATGTCGTCGGACGGATTGTAAATGACGTCGGCGCCCAGCTTGTAAAGATTGTTCACGACGTTGTAAACGCCGCGCTCGTTGCCGGGAATGGGCGTTGCCGAAATAACGACGGTATCGGTTTCGGTAACGGTAACCTTATCGAAGGTTCCCTGCGCCATTCTCGCAAGCGCGCTCATAGGCTCGCCCTGACTGCCCGTGCATAAAATGGTAACCCTTTCGGGCGGCAGTTTGTTGGCCTTGTCGATATCTATAATCAAATCTTTGGGATACGAAAGTTCGTTAAGTTTACCGGCCATCTCCACGATGTTTTTCATACTGCGCCCGCTTAATACGACCTTTCTGTTATATTTAACCGAAATGTCCATAAGCTGTTGCAGACGGTAATTGTTTGTGGAAAAAGTCGCGACAATCATACGCTTTTTGCGGTTTTTGCCGAAGATTACGTCAAACGATTCGCCCACCGTGCGCTCGGACATGGTGTGTCCGTTCCTTTCGACGTTGGTGCTTTCGCCAAGCATAAGCAAAACGCCTTTTTTACCTATTTCGCCTATGCGTTCGAGGTCGGTCAGTTTGCCGTCTATGGGCGTGAAATCGACTTTGAAATCGCCCGTTACGAAAACCGCGCCGACGGGCGTCGTGACAGATAACGCGGACGCCTCGGCTATACTGTGGCATACCTTGATGAATTCCACTTTGAAACAGCCGGCAGTAACGGTGTCGCCTGCGTTTACCGTTTTAAGATTTTTCACGGGGTGGCCGCTTTCCTCTATCTTGTGGCTTGCGATGGCAAGCGAAAACGGCGTGCCGTAAATGGGCGGAAAATCGAGTTCGGGCCAGAGATAACTTATACCTCCGACGTGGTCCTCGTGTCCGTGAGTGATGAAAATTCCTTTGATTTTTTCCTTATTCTGCGAAAGATACGTCACGTCGGGAACGACAACGTCGATACCGGGCGTGTCCTCGGTCGGAAACGACATTCCGCAATCGATAATTATTATATTTTCTCCGTATTCGAGGGCGGTCATGTTTTTACCGATTTCTCCTACGCCGCCCAGAAATATCACTTTTAACGACTTTGCCAAAAAGAAGTCCTCCATTCGTTAGTGTTGATATTATACATTAAATATTTTAAATAATCAAGCGAGAAGGCTTGCGTATTTTGTCGAGGTTGAAAAAGCCCGCAACTTTTTCGGTTGCGGGCAAATCGTCGGGAGGTTAGAATTACTGATAAATACCTTGTCTTACGGCGTACAGATTCGTTTCGTAATATCGCTCGAGCGTGCCTATATCGTTCCAGTAAGCGGTGGTTTTGTAAACCGCGAGATTGTTTACGAGTCTTGGGAAAAGGTCTCTGCCGAAATCGTAAAATCCGTTGGGCACATACTTCAGAATATCGCGTTTAAGCACATAAATTCCGGTATTAACATAGCCTTTTGTCGGATTATCGGGTTTTTCCACAAAACTTGTAATTATTCCTTTATTGCTTTTCACAACGCCGAAACCCCTTGCGTCGTTAACCATTTTCACGGCAAGCGTTCCCAGCGCGTCAGCCTCGACGTGCCTTGCGTACAAGGCGTCGAAATCCACGTCGGAGAACGAGTCTCCCGATACCACGAAAAAATTGTCGTTAAGGTATTTTTCGGCCTGTTTCACGCCGCCCGCCGTTCCGAGCGGCCGCTTTTCGTAAAAATAGGTAAGTTTTACTCCTTTTTTCGCACCGTCGCCGAAATGGCCCGTTATCGCGTCGGACTTATATCCCACCGTGACGCCTATGTCCGTGACGCCGTAATCCCGAAGTCTTTCGATTATTATCTCGAGAACGGGTTTGTCTATTATTTTTACCATAGGCTTCGGTAAATCGTTGGTAAGAGGTCTTAAGCGGCTGCCCGCGCCGCCCGCCATTATTATCGCCTGCATACCGGTAGTTTGAGGAAACGGCTTTTTTTTATTCGTATTTAAAAAAATTGTTGCTAATTCGGTCCGTATATAATATTATTGATTTATCAATAGTTAAGGAGCAATTATATGTATAATTTTTCGGCCGGCCCCGGCATACTTCCGAAAGAAGTCTTACTTGAAGCACAAAAGGAATTCGTCGATTTCAAAGGCAGCGGCATAAGCATAACCGAAGCGTCGCACCGCGGCAAAGTTTACGAACCCGTTCACAACGAATGCGTCGCGCTTTTCCGCGAACTTCTCAACATTCCCGATAATTACGACGTACTTCTCGTTCAGGGCGGCGCGTCCACTCAGTTCGAGGCCGTTCCCCTCAATCTTTTCGAAAAAGGGAAAGCCGATTATCTCGTAACGGGCAACTTTGCCAAAAAAGCCGCGAAAGAAGCGGCCAAGTACGGCGACGTGCGCGTTGCGGCAAGCAGCGAGGACAAAAACTTTACCTATATCCCCGACTTCGACGACGACACTTTCCGCAAGGACGTCGATTACGTACATTGCACCAGCAACAATACAATTTTCGGAACGAGAATGAGGAAATTCCCGTCGGTCGAAACGCTCGTATGCGATATGTCCAGCAATATTCTGTCCGAAGTAACAGACGTCAGTAAATTCGGCGTAATCTATGCGGGCGCACAGAAAAACATTTCCTGCGCGGGCGTTACCGTCGTTATCGTAAGACGCGACCTTCTCAATAAAGCGATGCCCATTTGCCCCACTATGCTCAAATGGGAAACGCAGGCAAAGGAAAACAGCCTTTACAATACGCCCCCCTGCTTTTCGATTTATATCGCTGGTCTGACCTTAAAATGGCTTAAAAAACTGGGCGGAGTACCCGCAATACAGAAAATCAACGAAGAAAAAGCGAAAATGCTTTACGATTATATCGACAACAGCGGATTCTACACCAACCCCGTACGTCCCGAAGACAGAAGCATCATGAACGTGCCTTTCGTTTCCCCCTCGAAGGAGCTCGACGCCGAATTCGTGGCGAACGCCGAAGCAAACGGAATTATGGCGATAAAAGGACACCGTCTCGCAGGCGGAATGCGCGCGTCTATTTACAACGCGATGCCCGTTGAAGGCGTTAAACATCTTATCGCCTATATGGAAAAATTCGCAAAGGAACACAGATAAGGTGAATTATGGCAAAAGTTCTTAAACTCAATTCAATCAGCCCGAAAATCAACGAAGTTCTCGACGAAAAGTATGAGGTTTCGTCCGAATGTCTTTCCCCCGACCTCATTCTCGTAAGAAGCGCTCAGATGGCGGATTACGAAGTCCCCGAAAGCCTTATCGCGGTAGGACGCGCGGGAGCGGGCGTAAATAATATACCCGTAAAGGAATACGCCGAAAAAGGAATCGCGGTATTCAATGCGCCCGGCGCAAACGCAAACGCGGTAAAAGAACTGGTAATAGCCGCTTTGTTGCTTTCGTGCCGCAAAATCGTCGAAGGCATCGGATGGGCAAATTCTCTCAAACCCGGGGACGGCGAGGTAAAAACGCTTGTCGAAAAGGGAAAATCCCGTTTTGTCGGAGGGGAAATACTCGGAAAAAATCTCGGCGTAATCGGGCTCGGAGCAATAGGCAAAAAAGTGGCGGTCGCCGCCGACGCGCTTGGTATGACGGTTTACGGATACGACCCATATTGCGGCAACAACGATTTCTGCAAAGACGTCGTTATCGCGAATTCTCCCGACGAGATTTATAAAAATTGCGATTTTATCACGCTGCACGTCCCCTTCCTTCCCGATACGAAAGGGTTTATTAACGAAAAAACCATTTCAAAAATGAAGGACGGCGTTGCCATTATCAACTGCGCGAGAGGCGAACTCGTGGTAAACGCCGATATTATAGCGGCGGTTAAAAGCGGAAAAGTTTCCAAATACTTTACCGACTTCCCGACGGAGGACCTCCTTAACGTCGAAAACGTCGTCGCGTGTCCTCACCTCGGCGCGTCCACGCCCGAAGCCGAAGATAACTGCGCGGTAATGGTTGCGAAACAACTTAAAGATTTTTATGAAAACGGAAACGTCGTCAATTCGGTGAACTGCCCCGCGTTGACCAAAGAAAAAAACGGCCCCCGGGTTACCGTTTTCGCAAACGATACCCCGAAGACCGAGTCGCTTATTGCCGAAGTCGCAAACGACAATAACGCCGAAACAGCAATCGCAAAAAAAGGCGCAACCCTTTATGCGATAATAGACGGAATCATACCCGAACGCGACGTCGAACGCTTAAAGGCGGCCGACGGCATACTCCGGGTACGCGTTCTTTAAACCTTTTTGCCCTTTTCGGGATTGCCGACAATGCCCAGGACTATCAGAAGTCCCGCCGCAGCGTTGACAATCCCGTAAACGACGGGTTCGTCGATTTTCATACCGCACGTTTCGAGAAGATATACGACGGCCCCCGCAAGAGTCATCAGATATCCCGAATTTCTGAGTTTTGCTTTGAACGAGTTGAACCATTTTACGATTTTTTCTTTCATCGTCCGCCCCCTAAATATACTTTTTTGATTTTGTCGTGGCGCGCGATTTCAATAGATTCAGAAGTTTATCGTAATTATTTCCGAGGTACTGCGTCATATTTGCGCTTGCTTCCAGCGCTTTCGGCGCGACGTCGGGGTCAAGCGACATATAAAAACTCAACGCGACGTTATAGCGTTCGGCGTAGTTTCTGAGTTTTTCACCCGAGTAGCCGTTTGCTTTTTCGTATGCGGCTTCTTCTTTTTCTGCCGTCCGCCTCGTCTTGTCGTAGTTTTCGATAAATTTTGCCTTTTCACGTTCGATTTTCAGGTTTTCGTCTTTTTCCTTTTTCTCTATGGCGACGTTTGCCGCAATTTCGGACGCTTTCAGTTTATCTCTTTCCTTTTTGAGTTTGTCGATTGTTTCGCTGATTTCTACCGCCCGCCCGATATCGAGATTTTCGAGCGCCGTCTCCCGTTCTTTTTCGAGTGCGACCGTTTTTTCTTCGATTTTTTCGACCGTATTCAAAAAGGTTGCTTCGGCCCGTCGTTTGTCGTCTTTTGCCGAATCGCTTAAAGCGGCGGTGGCGTTTTCGAGAATACTGCCCCTTGCAACGCCGTTTTTAATGGCTCTGTTTTTCGCGCTTTCCGACAACTCCGATAAAAGTGCGTCGATTTCCTTGAACGACGCGGCTTTCTTTTCGGCGGCGGCACGTTTTTCGTTTTCCAGGGACACGAGTTTATCGTAAGTTTTTTTGTTTATGTCACCTATTTTTCCGACGTATTCGGCGTTGCCCTGTTCGGCCGCGTTTTTTTCTATTTCTTCGTCGGATAACAAATTGTAGGACACCCTGTCGTATTTTACGGGTTTAAACATCTCGTCGAAATCGGGAGCAGTCTCTTTCGGACGGCTTTCCTCGTATTCTTTTTCGAGTTCGGCAAGGCGTTCGACCGTATCTTTTTCGTTTTTCAGAGCGTCGTAAACCGCCTGCGCCTCTTCTTCTTTCAGCCTTTTACGCGTTTTAAAAAGGTCTTTCAATGTTTTTATAAAGTCGTTATCCATCGATTTTTACCTCCAGTGCCGCTATTCTCGTTTCGAGCGCGTGAAGCCATTCGACGAGAGTTTCTACGTTTACAATCAATTCGTTTATTCTGTTGTCCATAATATTCCTCACATAATATCCACCACAACGCTCGGCGCGGTGATTGCCGTTATCGAAAAGGCCTCGGACCTTACGAACAGTCTCAACCTTCTGAAAGGACGGTTAACGACGATTTTTTGCGGCAGACTGTTTCCGCTTACCGCATATTCGTAAGTTTTTCCGTCCAGAACGACGCCGACGGTAACGTCGCACGTCGAAACGAGCGATATTTCTCTCAACGACTTTTCGCGGTCGGGGTATCCGAGGTCGCTGTAACCCGTCGTCCAGAACTTCGGCAGCACGCTTTCGAAGTATTTTCCGCTTTTTACAAGTCTCCCGATTTTTCCCGAATTCGCGCCCGTGAAAGTCATAAGAAGCGAGGCCTCGGTGTGAACCTTCAGCGACAGCATCGAACTGACGTCCGCTCCTCTCATTATGGAAAAACCGCCTCCTCTGACGTCGCACGCCGCAATCGCGTTGTTCTTGCAAACTAGCGATTCGTCCAGAAATCGGTCGGAATTGTAATTTCCGAAATTCAGATACGCCGCAAGATAATACTTGTCGTTAAGTCCCGCGCCTACGCAGTTTCTTTTGTCCGCCGGCAGAAAATCGGTAAGGTTTTCGCACATATTGCCAACGTTGTAGCCGTCAAGATATTTAAGTCCCTCGTCGGTAAGAAATATAATTCTGTCGCCGGTTGACACAATGGTGTCGGGATAAATCCTCGACGACGAAGCGTATATTTTCGATACCGAAAAATCGGTCTGAGCACCGTATGCCGAAAGCCGCTCTATGCCGAAATCCCTGAATACGAAAACGTAATTCAGAAATCTGACGACTTTTATTACCTTTCCTCCGTCGTCGTCGAACTCAATAAACCCCGCGTCCGTACCCGATACTTTCCAGTTTACGGGATTGAATTCCTTTGAAAACCAGACTTTGTTCTGCTCGCCCGACACGGTTGCGAAAATTCTTTCGGCGTGAACGCACATCGACGTCATATTCGGCGCTTCGTCGATTTTCGTCACGGATTCTCCGTCGTACGTATAAAAAAAGCCCCGCTCGCTCGACAACAGAAACAAATCCTTTCCCTCATAGCGATAACACGCGCTGCAATCCTTTCCGTAAGCCGCAAGGTTTACTACCTGATGAAACGTATCCGTTTCGAATATTGCGGTTTCGTAAAAATCGTTGTCGGTTGTACGAACAAGCAGTTTATCCGCTCTTTTTCCGTTAACGGAGTCGTATTTCCGGAACAAATGCAACGACGAAGGCTTTTTGTCGTCGGGCAAAGCCGGCAGAGGATGTCTTAACGTTCCCGAAGTCAGCGTGGATGTGCTCGCCTCCTCGATTCCCATTTCGGAACGCAACGCGCCTTTATCGAAAGTGAAGTTATAGGATACCGGCGAGTAATTCGTATTAAGCAGATTTTCGTTCAAAGCCGTGGATATTCCCATAAACTTTCCGGCGCTTATTCTCTTTCTCGAATAGGAGTTTCTTCTCACTACTCCCACCTCCTCGGCTTTACGTATCTGCCGCAGAATTCGTGCGATTTAAGCCTCGACAATCCTTCTCGGAATTTCTTTTCGGACTGAGCGCCGGCGTCGATAAGGTTGTTTGCGTACGCATATTCCGCGACGACGCCTTCCGACAAAAGCCATTCGGGAACGCGGTCCCCGAGCTCGGTATCCGGAGCGTAAACGTCGGGAAGCGCACAGAATTCGAATACCGCGTCCCCCGAAAAATCGCTTTCGATATATGCGGGATACACCTTGATTTTTTTGGTCTCCGCGCCTCTTTTAAGGGAAACCGGATATACGATTTTTTTGTGCGTCAGTTCCGAAAACAAAAGTTTCCCGTCAACCAGAACAACGTTTTCCTTAACGATATTCGGAAAATAAGTGCTTACGATTTCCGAATGTACGTTTTCGACCGCACGCAGCAGCACGTTTACCAGTTCTCTTTCCTGCGAAGACAGATTTTCGGCGTCCGAAGGGTCTGTCGATACGCCGTAACCCAATTTGAAAAAACAGTTTTTAATGACGTCGCTTACTTTCATTCATATCTCCTCATATTTCACGGGGGCGGCGTTTTCGTGCTTCGAATAATAATGGAAAACGCTTCCCGATTTATACGCTATCTCATCTTTCAGACTTTTCTCCCTCGCTATTGTCTTTTTTTCGTTAAAAGCGTCGATTTCGGACATGATTTTGTCTATTCTTTCCACGCGTGTTTCCGAAAGATATGTTACGGTGCGAGCGTCGAGCTTGTCGAAAGGCAACACGGATTGAAGTTTTCCGCGCGCGTAAACCTCGTATCTTTTAAGTACGGTATCGAATTTGATTTCGTAATCGGGGTCAATGGCTTTTATCCGCCACGCAATATCGTACAAATCGTCTTTAACGTTTATTTTCATAACGTCCCCCTTTCAGGGGCGCGCGCCCGAAAGCGCGCGCCGTAAAATCAGGAAATTGTGATGTTGCTGATTTTGGCTTGTCCCGCGGGACGCTCGCACATAAGGTCGGCGTACTTGACGAGAGTCGCGTTATAGCCCGCCGTATTCGTTTCCTGTCTCAATATACCGCCCGCGGCGTCTTCTATCCAGCGCCAGTCGCACAACTGATGAAGTTTGAAGTCGTCGGTATTGAGCAGATACATATCCTGTTTTCCGCAGAATCTGTCTACAACGAAAGGTATACCGCTGTACGAGAGAGCTTTGAACCCGCAGTCGAGATTCATAACGTCTACGTTTCTGTTGTTCTGCGCGCAATGTTCGACGTATTTTTTTCTTACCGCATAACTCGTTGCGATAAAGTTTACGACTCCGCCCGAAAGCTCTTCCACACTGTCGATGGCGTCCTGAATAAGGGACGCGCTCATGGTGCCGCCCGTTGTGTTGTGATAGGGTTTAAGGAAGTCATAATTTGCGCGTGTAAGACCGTAAAGGGTGGTTGAGTCGCCGAAAATCGCCTCTAAACCCGTAAGTTCGTTGTTTTTACTGTTCTGGACGTAAATTTTGCTTCCCGTTGCGTACGCACCCGACGCCGCTGCGCTTATGGTAACGATATTGTTCGTTTTATCAACCGCTACAATCTGACGAGCCTTGGTGTTGCTGGTTATGCTGCCGTTTACTTCAACGTCGATAATCATACCCGCTTCGAGCTTCGACGCGTCGTCTACTTTGAATTTAGAATAGTCGGTATTATCCGTGAATTCCGCAACCGTAGCGATAACTCCCGTGCCGTCGCCGAAAAGCATGCGACCGAAATTTCGTTTACTTGCCGAAAGAAGTCCCTCCATTTCGGCGTTGAGAAGATTTACGAATGCGCCCGAATCGTCGAGGCTTGCCCTTAACGCTTTATCGGAAATCTCGATTTTTCCGAAGAAGTTTTTAAGGTCGCTCGTGAAAGTGAGATAATTGTTGCCCGCCGCTTTGGGAAGACTGCCCGTTTCGGTACCGGACGAAATGCCGCCGTTCACACCGTAAGTAACGAGCTTTTTAATTTCCTTGCCGAAAACGTCGTTCGAAGTTTTTTCGATTACCGAAAGGAAGGGATTGATTTTGTTGTTGAGCTGTTCGGCGATAACGCCGAGATAAATGGTTTTTAACGCTTCGCTTGCATTTGAAAGTGTAATCATAATTATTTCTCCTTTTTATTTGCCCTTACCCGCCATTTCCATTACCATTCTGCCGGCCTCGCTGACGGTTTTCGGGCGGATGGGCGACGATAATGCCGGCTGTCCCGCCGAGCCGATTGTTCTTACCGATTTGACGCCGTCGAGGTTTTTCAGATAATCTTTGACTATGCCGTCGCGGATTTTCTCGTTTTTCATAACGTACTCGTTTACGAATTCGTCGTCGGAAAGATAATCGGCGGGGGATTTATAGTTGTTTAGGATTACGCGAGCGGCGGCGATTTCGAGACAATGGGGATTGTTTTCGAGGCCTCCGTTCAGAATTTCATCGGCAATCTGTTTTTTAAACGGCGCGGCCGACGGTGTGTTTCCTATAAATTTTTCCACCCTTTCGCGCCAGTCGTCTTGCATATATTCCTTTTGAGGTGCGACGTTTTTCTCGCTTAATTCCTTTTCGAGAGTCCTGAGTTTCTGCGAGCGTTTCATAAATTCCTTTTCGAGGCTTGTATACGCTTTCAACAAATCTTCCGCCGATTTGAAACGGCCTGCCGTTTCCCCCTCCGTTTCCGATGAAATTGCCGCGTTTACGGGTTCCGCTTCGGTTTGAACTTCAAGGTTGTCGTTTGCTGTTTCGTTCATAATTTTTCTCCTTACAACGATATATTTGCGCTTTCGATAAACTCGCGATGTTTATTGATGTGCGCGGTAATGACGTTTTTCATTTCAAAATTTTCGTCAAACTCGGGCGACAGCAGAAATTTCGTATGCTCTTCGATATGTATTTCGTGGTCGTCCGACGCGTCCGGCGTAATCTGTTTTTCGCCGAACGCTCTGTTTTCTCTCAGGGCTTTTTTGACGTGAAGTTCGGAAATATCCCTGCTGTTTTCCCAGTTTCCGAAACCCAGCGTTTCGAGAATTTTGCACTTCGTCCGCTCGGAATATCTGCCGTTTTCGTCCGTCAGCAATCCCAGCTGCATAAGTTCGAGCACCATGTTTTTCCGGCTCGACGGCGTTTCGATAAGTTCGTTTTCGGTATCGAAGACAAGGTCGTCGGACGTCAGGTCGGACGCGCCGAAATAGAGCATTTCCAACTGCCCGTTCTCTCCCGCGATACTTTTCAGTCTGCGCGTTCTTGCAAATTGCTTATACAGCCTTAAAATGTGTTTTCCCACTTCTCTTACCGCGTTTCTGATATTGTCCGCGGTAACCGAAATGCGGGTGTCGTCCTGCTCGATAAGAAGGGATATGGCAACGCCCGACGTTACGTTTTCGGGCAGCTGACTGTATTTCATAACTTCCGACACGCCCGAAATCATCGTAAACTCTTCAAGCAGGCGGTTCTCTTCAAGATAAAAATCGTGAGGAATACTTCCGGGATTAAGAAGCGCGGGCGGCGTACTGCCCTGTCTGTAAATAAGAATCTTTCCGGGCGCAAGTCCTTCGGCCTCGAGAGCGTCGGTGTCCACGCTGCCGTCCTCGGTTGCAAGCACGCCCATCGAAAGTCTGTTCAGAAACTCGTGCTTCCTGTTTTTCAGCGCGTTGTACGCCCTCTGTACCGGAATAATCCTTTCTATCACCGAAGTGCCGAAAAACACGCCGACGTTGTCGAGAGAATTCTGTTTGATAAAAGGATAAACTCTGTCACCGCGTTCGCCGTTTATATACGGCAGGTCGCCCATATACAGAAGTTTGTCGCCGGCAACGGCAATAAGACGTCCGTTTTTGAAATTTGCCGACGGTTTTTCGTATCTTTCGATAACGATTACCGCGTCGTGTCGCACCTCGTCTACGATTTTCGGCACGGACGCGGTATATCCGAAACCGCCGCTAACGCCCGTTTTGTCAAGAGAGAAAACGTTTACGTCGCCGCCTTTAACTTTCACGCCCCATATTTTTTCAACCTCTTCGACTGAATACGCTTTTGCGTGAATGACCGACGGCTGGTCGTTTATTTCCTCTATCTGCAGATTTTCGGGATATATCTCGAAAGGCGGACACACCGTGATTTCGACGTCGCCGTCGTGAACGATTTTCCCGTCGAGAGCGAACTCTCTGCCCTTTTCTCCGTTCCAGCTTACCTTATAAAAAACGCTTCCCGTCGTCTCCGCCCAGCCGTTCGCCTTTTGCAGAAGTCGCGAAAATCCGTTTTCTTCCATAATGCTCTGAAGGACCGCGGTTGAAAATTTTGCGCTCTGCACGTCGCACTCGTCGCTCGTTTTGGGTCTTATCGACACTCCCGACCTTACTCTCGTCAGTTTTGCAAGACGTGTTTCGACGATAGGCGCGATATGGTTATAAACCTCTCTTTCCTGCCAGTAATACTGCCTGCCGTAGTCGTCTATGTCGCCGGTAGGAGTTATGCTTGCGTACTGATTTCCCATAAGAAAATTCATATTCAGACGCCAGGTAAGTTCTACGGGGCGGCGCTTTTCGCGGCGGCTTTCGAAGTCTTTTACGACTTCTTTGACGATTTCGTCCTCAAAGTTGTTCGTTCGTTTGTCTTTCATATTTACCATTCCTTTCGGTTATTTTTGCAAACTCGGCAAGAAGTCTGCGTTTTTCCTGAATAAGTTCTTCGTCGGAAAGCGAGCCGACGTCGTCTCTGTCGAGCACGCTTTTCAGCGCCGCGGTATCGGGCGGATAATACTTTGTGTTTACTTTGCGCCTGACGAGCACGAGATTGCCTTCGTCGTCCGTCGAATATTCCTCGGATATCTCCGTTGCGGAAAACCCTTTGGCTTTTTTTTCAAGCGCGTCGATGAACTGTTTATCTTCTTTCATAATTTCGGTTTTTAAGTTTTCTTACAAGGTCGTTTTTATCCTTTTCTATCACGGACGGAGGGATGCTCTCCTTAACCGACGGTTCGGGACGGGATGTAACGAAATAGCGCAACTCGTCCACGGCGTGGTCGTCGCGTTTTACGGGTCGGTCTCCGTCGCCCCATCTGTATCCTTTCAGTTCGCGAATCATATTAACGCAGTTTCTGAAAATATAAATTCGCGGAGGTCTCGACCCGAAGATTTCTTTCATACGGGAAATGCCGCCGAACAGACTTTTGTCCACTTTCGTGTTGACGAGAATACCGTTTTCGTAAAAAAGTTCGGCGACGCTTTTCAAAGACGCAAGCGTTTTTTGTTCCGCCGCGCTGTCTATAAGCGCGCGCAGCCTGCCGTCGCGGTCTCTTGCCCAGCCTATCGAATCTGCAATTTCAAAAATTTTTCCGGCGTGATATTTTATATCTTTCTGCGCCTCGTAATGCTCGACAACGACGTATATTACGCCGTCTCCGTCCACCGCGTAAAAATGGCATGACAGCGGGTTTTTAAGTCCCGGGTCGATACTTATGTTGCATTGCCATTCCCGCGGCACGGGAAAAGGGTCTATAACGTGCAGATTCTCGTCGAATTCGGGAAAAACCTGCCCGTGCAAATCGGCAAACCGTCCGAATCTGCGGGATTCCTGCAAATCGTCCGAGGTTGATGCAATCAGTTTTTCCACTTCGTTTTTATCGAGATAGGGATTATCCTTCCATTCCATCTGCTCGTACCATATTTCGGCGTTGTTTTTCGCGTTCAGAAAAATTTCGTCATACACCCACGACAGGCCTTTTAACGGTGTCATTGTACAAAACAAATCGCCTTTTCTGTCGAGTACTCTCATCAGACATTCCTCGTAAATGTCCTTGGGCGGCTCTTCGTCGAACCATACGAAATCGAGACTCGCGCCCTGAAATTTTTCGCGGCCCTGGTCGGCGCTTTTGAACGACAACCTGCTTGTCCCGCCGAAAACGTTTTTTACTTCTATCGTGTCTATGACGCCGTTGTGCGGATTATCCTTTCGTCCCGACTGCATTACTATATCCGAAATCCACTCGGGAGACAGATAGGAAAGAATTTTTTGCTGCGCTACCTCGCGCTGAACCTCGTACGACACCGAAACCACCCAGCCCGATACGTTTTTTCGGTTTTGTCTGAAGGGATGTATGCCTCTTAACAGCCACACCGTTTCGACTGCGCCGCATTCGGTTTTTCCCGTTCGGTTTCCGCCGAATACCCAGCGGTTTTTCTTCGGACAGCGGTGAAAATCCATCTGTTTTTTGTGTATAACGTCGACGGCATTGTAATTCAGCAGACGTTCGGTGCCTTTCCGTCTGTTCATTTCGTTTTCGACGGAGCGTATTTTCATAATCAGTTCGACAAGGTTTTCTTGCATTTTTCACCGATAAACACTTTATTTTTAACGATTTTTGTTATATAATTTAAACTGTATGTATACAATCAGTCGAGGTGCGCTTTTGAAAAAGACGATTCTGGTATTATTTGCAGTTGCAATTACTCTTACCCTTGCTTTTTCGGGTACGGGCGCGGTTGCCTGCGCCGCCGAGACCGCCGAAACCGCCGATTCCGATTTCGAAGCGGGCAAGGAGTATCGCGTTCCCCTCGGCGAAAGTTACTCGGTCTATCAGATGATTGACGGCGTCGAAGTTCTGCTTTTCGACATTCCCGAAAGTTATTATTTTACTTTTAACGTCAGCAATAAAGGCAAAAATTACATTTCGTACAACGGCATAACGAAAAGTATCTATATCAAAAACACCGACGCCATGGCGCTTACCGATAAGGATACCGAACCTCGCGGCGGTTTTTCCCTAGACCTCAGACTGAAGGAATCCTCGGTTTATTACCGCATTGACGATTTCATTTATGCGGAGTCACTTGAGCCTTCCGATACTCTTGCTATTTCGTTTGTCGGATTCTGCAGTAAGTACGTTCACGACAACGGCTCCGTTCTTAACAACGCGGCGTTCGTTAAGGTAGGCAATTCCTACGGTTTTATCGATAACTTAAATCTCGAAACGACCGACGGAGAGACTTTGTCGACTTTTATAGGCAACGTTCCTCTGCACGCCAATTACAGACCTGCAACCGATACCGGCGACGATTCCCTGAATAAAGCCGCCGTCGATAACAATAAACTCACGCGCATAATTCTTATCGTCGGCATCGTCGTCCCCGCAATAATAATCGTGCTTTTACTGTTCAAACCCAGCAAGAAAAACCGCTACGACTATGACCGCAACCGCAATATCGATTACGGCTCGTCCCCGTACGACCGTCCCAGAAGCCGTTATCGCGACGATTACGACGACGGATACCGTCCGCGCGCACCACGCAGAGACGACAGACGTCGCGACGATTACGACGACTACGACGACGGATATTACGACCGCCGTTATTAATCGAGTATTCCGTATTTATTCGAAAGTCTGAAGGCGGTTTCCCTGTACAGCGGTATATCGCCGAATTCTTCCTCTATTCTTTCGGGAGTGTATTTCAGATATCGCAACTGATTTTTAAAACTTTCCGTCGCCCTGTTGTAAAGGCGGAACACCTGCCTCAGCGATACGTTGAAAACGTTGCCAATATCGATAAATTTCATTCCTTTGAAAAACCTGAGAACGATAAAGCGCACGTCCTCTTTCAGCATAAGATGCAACGCTTTGTCAATCAGCACCTTCAGATTGAGCAGTTTTATTTTTTCCGAATTCATTTCGATTATTTTTTCATAGAGTTTCATCGTATCGTCCGCACCGTGCGTATAGAATCCGCGACCGGCGCATTTCAAAACTTTCTTTTCGTTTTCGCGGATTGCCCCCTGTAAATTCTTGTATAAAGTAAGCAGAACTTTGGCCTGAAAAATCTCGTTCATAACATCCTCCGGCGCTGTGATACCTCAATACTACATTGTGATTTTTCGAAAAGTCAATGTTTTATGACAATGGCGAAATCTGCCGAAAAAACGGTAAAAATGAAATAAAATGTCGGGAAAACTGACATTTTTTACAATATCCGATAATTAGCAACAAAAAAACCGCAAATAAACGAAATTTTGCGGTTTTGTATAGTTTTGTTTTATTTTGTCGAAAAACTTCCGTTAATCGTCGTCTTTTTCCAAAAGTTCTTCCTGCAAATCGATGCGCTGTTCGATAGGCGCGGTATTGACAATCGTATATGCGTCGGTGTAATAACGCATGCTTTTGCTTTCGTAATACAAAACGAGTTGCAGTATCTGAACGTAAGTTACGAACATCGCGCCGAGAACGAAAAACGCGACGCCGAAAGTAACAACCGACAGTACGGCAACGATACCGTACAGACAGAACGTGCTTATGCAGAACGAACCGAAAATCTTTCCGAAGTATTTAATCGTATACGACAATCCTTTCCTTATCGCCGCGAAATAACTTTTTTCCTCCCCTACTATCATCTCGGGCAGAATGCCGGCGGAAAAAGTCAGTCTTGCCGAAAAAAGAATTACGGCAGCCACGAGTCCCACAGCAAAGGCAAAAACCTTTATCAAGGGAAACAGTCCTTTAATTATTCCATATACGGCAAACGCTAATCCGAAATCAAGCGCAATGGTAATCAGCGTATGAAAGAAAGAATATTTTGCACAGAGTTTTGCGTTTTTAAGAACGTTGCTTAAAAACCCGTACGACATATTACTGCTCATAAAGTTGTTCATTATATCGCTTATCGCGGGATAACTGAACGACATAACAAGTCTTATGAAAAAGCAGGTAATGACAAGGGTAACCCAGAATATAGCGGTGGCGTTGCTTGCGTTCAGCAAATCGACGATTTTATGATACAGATGGGAAACCGACTCCGTAACGCCCGAAAAACCTTTGCTCCCTCCCAGATAATCGGCAAACGCAACGCGTACTTCACTGTAAAGCTCGGCGGTTTCCGGACTTTTGAAAACCGCGGTAAAAGACGGCACGATTACGCTTACCGATATGGCAAGAACAAGGACGATTACCACGAAAAGGTACAAAAACACACGATAATTTACGTTGAATTTTGAAAAAAGAATATTAATCGCGCTTCTTACTTCCATCTTTTCCTTCCTTAAAACGTTTTTTGCCCTGCTTCCAGATATCCACCTTTTTCAGGTCTTCTCTTTCGATACCGTTTATATCGAAAAACATCGAGTACATATATACGGTATAGAAAACCTCGGTAATGGTCAGCAGAATTGCGCTCAGCACAACGCCGACGTTAAGGCCGAGAACGGAGTTTACGAGCATGAGAACAAGCATGGGAACCGTCGGTATCATTATGCTAATCATCGTGCCGAAAGTATATTTCGAGCCCTGTTTAACGGCAAGCCCCAAAGATTTTGCGCCGCTGAGCCCCGTCTGCAACATTGTAGGCACCCACAAAACGGTTATCGACAGCAGGAACAACTGCGCCGCGTACAGAATTATATACCATATTATCGACAATGAAAACGCCCACGCAACGTCGAACAACCGCGCGAGAAGATAAAACACAACCGTTTCGAAAAACTTAAAAATCTCGTAAACCGCAAATAACGTCAAAGCGAATTTGAACGCGGTAATGAAATTGAAGTTGAGTCTGCTTCTTATCCTGTCGAAACCGAGATTGAACTCGCCCACTCTCATATGACGCTCGACGGCGCCGAACATAATGCTGTAAAAAAACGGGATTGCGATAATACCGATTATGCCGAGATAGTAGAGGTTAGTATTGAATCCCGATATGATGAGATACATATCGGAAAAGCGGGCGTAATAAAGCTGTCTGTAACCCGCAAAGAAGTCAAAGGTGGCGTACGGGGTAAACACGAAAGCCGTAAGGACGGACGGAAGCGCCGCAAGAAAGATAAGATACCATATCTTTTTATTTGCGTATTGCAACGTCATTTTAAAATATTTCAAAGCGTTTTTTTTGCCGTTCATCGGATTGCCTATTTAAAATCTTTATTATATAATTATATACAATAAACGATTTTATTGCAATAGAAATCGATAAAATGAAAGAAAGGTTTGAAAATGCTCTGTAATCTGTGCCCCAACGGCTGCAACGCCGACCGAAGCAAAACAACGGGGTTTTGTCTTGCCGACGATAACGTCCGCGTATCGTATCACGGCCTGCACGAATGGGAAGAACCGTGCATAAGCGGTTCTCACGGCAGCGGCGCGATATTCTTTTCGGGTTGCACGATGAGATGCGTATTCTGTCAGAACGCTAAAATCAGCAGAAAGGCGGACGGCAAAGCGTTAACGGCAAAAGAACTTGCCGGTCTTTTTGCGTTATACGACGAAAAAGCCGACAATATCAACCTTGTAAGCGGAACGCAGTACGCCGATAAAATTATCGATGCGTTTAAAATATACAGGCCCGAAAAGCCCGTTATCTGGAACACAAGCGGTTACGAAACCCTCCCCGTCATAAGAGCTTTATCTCCCTACGTCAGCGTATGGCTGCCCGACCTTAAATACGTCGACAGCGCATTATCAAAGCGTTTATCGGGCAAATCCGACTACTTTAAGTATGCTTTCGAAGCGATATCTTTAATGACGGAATTGCAAAGCAAGGTAGTATTTTCAAACGGCCTTATAAAAAAAGGCGTAATCGTCCGTCATCTTATTATCCCCTCTCACATACAGAATACTCTTGACGTCGTAAAGGTTTTTTCGGAAAATTTCAAAGATAAAGCCCTCTTCTCTCTTATGGCGCAATACGTGCCGTGCGGAGTTGAAAATTTTAAAGACATCGACAGAAAAATTACCGCTCTCGAATACAAGCGCGCCCTTAACGCCCTTGACGAGTACGGCATTACGAACGGTTATATTCAGGAATTATCGTCGGCGGATACCGATTTTATTCCCGGGTTCTGAAAACAAAGGATTAAGGCAAAACCTTAATCCTTTTATATCGTGTTCGAATACTTATTTCAGGTCTTCGATTCTCGCAACCAGTTTTTCGTACAGCTCCTTGTTTTTCGCAAGTTTTTCGGTTTCCTGCTCCACGAGCTGTCTCGGCGCTTTTGCCAGAAAACCTTTATTGTTAAGCATTCCTTCGCCGCGCGCGATTTCTTTTCTGACGTTGTCGAGCTCCTTGTTAAGTCTTGCAATCTCTTTATCGGTATCGATGAGTTCGCCGAGAGGAATAAAGATTTCGGCATAAGACGTAACGAGCGCGGACAAACGTTTTTCGTCGGGTTTTTCGTCGATAAAGGCAACCTCTTCCACGCCCGCCATCTTCTCGATATAGGTCGAAAGTCTTCCGATAACGCCGGCATGTTCGCCTGCCTTGATAAACACCTTAATTTTTTTGGACGGCGCAACCTGCATCTCGTTTCGGACGTTTCGGATTGCTTTTATGATTTCCATAACGCCTTCGAAGGCTTTCGCTTCCTTATAATAATTGAACTTTTTGTTATATTTCGGCCACGCCTCGGTTATAAGCGCGCGTTTTTTATGTCCCGGCATGCACTGGAAAATTTCCTCGGTAACAAAGGGAATGAACGGGTGCATCAACCTCAGAATTTCTTCGAGGACGTAGTTCAGCACGGTAAGCGCGTTAAGTTTCTGACGGTCGTTATCGCCGTAGAGCATAGGTTTCGTGGCTTCGATATACCAGTCGCAGAAATCGCTCCAGACGAAATCGTAAAGTTTGCCCGTCGCAAGGCCTATTTCGTATTTATTAAGGTTAATCGTAACCTCTTTCACGACGTTGTTAAGCCTGCTTAAAATCCATTTATCCGCATACGTAAGGCGTATATCCTCAAGTTTTTTGAAGTCCTTGCCTTCGCTGTTCATAAGTACGAAACGGGAAGCGTTCCAGATTTTATTTATGAAGTTACGCGACGACTCGACCTTTTCTTCGATGAAACGCGTATCTCCGCCGGGAGCAACGCCCGTAGCAAGCGAAAATCTTAATGCGTCGGCGCCGTATTTGTCGATTATTTCGAGAGGGTCCACGCCGTTATTGAGCGACTTACTCATTTTTCTGCCCTCGGCGTCGCGGACGATACCGTGTATAAGCACTTCGGAGAACGGAACTTCGTGCATAAACTCGATTCCGCTGAACATCATTCTCGCAACCCAGAAGAAAATTATATCGTATGCGGTAACGAGTACGTTAGTGGGATAGAAATACCTGAGTTCTTCCGTTTCTCTCGGAAAACCGAGGGTCGAAAACGGCCACAACGCGCTTGAAAACCAGGTATCCAGAACGTCTTCGTCCTGCTTGAAATGCGTCGAACCGCACTTCGGACATACCGCGGGCATTTCTTTTGCAACAACCATTTCGCCGCACTCCTCGCAATAATAAGCGGGTATTCTGTGTCCCCACCAGAGCTGACGGGAGATGCACCAGTCCTTGACGTTTTCCATCCAGTTGAAGTAGATTTTTTCAAAACGTTTCGGTACAAATTCCGTGCGTTTGTTTCTGACCGCTTTTACGGCGGGCTTTGCAAGCGGTTTCATCGAAACGAACCACTGTTTCGATACGATAGGCTCGACGACCCTCTTGCAACGGTAGCATTCGCCGACGTTGTGCTTATAAGGCTCGATTTTCACGAGATAGCCCTGCTCTTTAAGGTCGTTTACGATTTTTTCGCGGCATTCGTCGCGGGTAAGACCTTCGTAAATTCCGGCGTTTTCGTTCATAACGCCGCTGTCGTCCATAACTCTTATGACTTCGAGGTTATGTCTTAATCCCACTTCGAAGTCGTTGGGGTCGTGTGCCGGCGTGATTTTGACGGCGCCCGTTCCGAAACCTATTTCGCAATAGTCGTCGGCGATGAGGGGAATTTCGCGACCCACGATAGGCAGCACGAGCGTTTTTCCCAAAATATCTTTATATCTTTCGTCTTTCGGATTGACCGCAACCGCCGTATCGCCGAGAAGAGTCTCGGGGCGGGTAGTCGCGATAATTACCGACTTGTCGCTGTCCTTTACCGGATAGCGGATATGCCAAAGGAAACTGTCTTTCTCGGAATATTCGACTTCCGCGTCGGAAAGTGCGGTATGACAGCCGGGGCACCAGTTGATAATTCTGTCGCCGCGGTATATAAGACCTTTTTCGTAAAGGCGGATAAATACTTCCTTTACCGCTTCCGAAAGATTATCGTCCATAGTAAACGCCTGTTTGGACCAGTCGCAGGAAGTGCCGAGGCGTTTTTGCTGTTCGACGATTCGTCCGCCGTATTTATGCGTCCACGCCCACGCTCTTTCAAGAAAACCGTCGCGTCCGACGTCGTTTTTGGTAAGGCCTTCCGCCCTCATCTGTTCGACGACTTTCAGTTCGGTGGCGATACTTGCGTGGTCGGTGCCGGGAAGCCACAACGCTTCGTAACCGTCCATACGCTTGAAACGGATAATAATATCCTGTATGGTATTGTCGAGAGCGTGTCCCATGTGCAGTTGTCCCGTAACGTTGGGAGGCGGCATCATAATGGTGAACGGCTCTTTCTTTTTGTTGACGTGCGCCTCGAAATACTTGTTTTTCATCCAGAAATCGTAAATTTTCTGTTCAAACGACTGAGGCTGATAAGTTTTTTCCATATCCATAATAGTACCCTGAAAAATTATTAAAACACAAAGCAACGTAAGTCGCTTTGTGTCGCTATCGTTTTTATGCGAAGATTATGCTTCGCGATTTTCCGAAACTTCTTCCGTTTCGCCGTCGAGACGGTTGCCGAATTCGTCGACTTTACCTGCGGCAAGTTCGCGTTTGAAATTATTCAACGCCTTAACCATCAGCACGATATAAGTAACGCCGGCGTACGCCGCAAGGATACAGCCTATAAGCATAACAATCCAGTCGGCGCTCATCGCAATATTCTGAACGGTCGTACCGAACGACCATGCGTTTACGAGAAGTTTGTGGAAAAACGTCAGAATGACGCCGCCCGAAATCACGGCAGAGGCTATCTTTCCCGCAAAAACCGCCTGAATAATAATCTTTTTCTTTAAAAGCATCGGAGAAAAAGAAATCATAAGAAGTTCCTTAAACGCGATTATTACAAGAAAATACCACGGCATATAATTTATAATGACGAGGCACAATATCGACGACATATGCATCAGTTTATCCGCAAGAGGGTCGAAAACTTTGCCGATATCCGAAACCATATTGTATTTTCTCGCTATTTTTCCGTCCACACGGTCGGAACATGCCGCGACGAAAAACACGCCGAGCGCCCAGTAAACGAGATTCTCCTTCCCGGGAACAAGCCCGCCTACAAGACACAATACGACGAAAACGGGAATGCAAAGCATCCTGAAATAAGTGATAATATTCGGAATAAGCCAGACGTCTTCCTTTTTGAAAACCAGTTTATTCGGTTTATTATTGTCCATTTGAAACTCCAGTCGCGTTTGATTTTCGGCTTGTAAAACACAAATACCGTAACATTGCTTATTATATCACAAGAAAAAAACGGTGTAAATAAAATCGCGCAATATCTTTATATAATAATATTTTAACAATTTAAGTTCAAATATTTGCTCAACGACGTTTTCAATAATTGCAATGCGCGTTGTAATATGCTAAAATATTCGTATAATTTCATTTTGGAGAGGTTTATGGAAGACGTTAAAACTCTTATCGGAAAACTTACGCTCGAAGAAAAAGTATCGTTGTTGAGCGGAAAAACGTTCTGGATTACGTACCCTGTCGAAAGACTGGGCATTCCGTCGGTAAAAATGACCGACGGGCCTCACGGCACGCGCGAGGAAATCGAAGGAGGCGGCGTTACGAACGTTATGAAAGACAGCGTGCCTTCAACCTGTTTTCCCTCTCTCGTGGTGTACGGCAGTTCCTGGGACAGAGGGCTCGCATACGAATGCGCTAAGTCCATCGGAGAAGAGGCCGCCACGCAAGGCATCTCCACGGTGCTCGGTCCGGGTACGAATATCAAACGTTCCCCTCTCTGCGGCAGAAATTTCGAGTATTTTTCCGAAGACCCTTATCTTTCAGGTGAGCTCGCGAGCGCTTTCATAGACGGTCTTCAATCGGAAAACGTAGGCGCGAGTCTTAAACACTATTGCGCAAACAATCAGGAAAACAGCCGTATGTCCATCGATACCATCGTCGACGAACGCGCTCTTCGCGAAATATACCTTCCCGCATTCGAAACGGCGATAAAGCGTTCGAAACCGTGGCAGGTTATGTGCAGCTACAACCGTCTGAACGGCGAATTCCTTTCCGAAAACAAACATATGATAAACGACGTGCTTCGCGGCGAATTCGGATTTGACGGAATGGTCGTATCCGACTGGGGCGCAATCAACAGACGCGTTCCCGGCGTCGACGCAGGCGTCGACCTCGAAATGCCCGGCAACAACGGCCTTAACAACCAAAAGATTATCGACGCCGTGAAAGACGGCACCCTTTCCGAGGAAGCTCTCGACAAAGCCGTCGAAAACGTTCTGAGATACGTCGAAAAAGGCGAAAAATCGTTGCGGAAAGGATATACGTGCGATTATGACAAACATCACGAAACGGCGCGCAAAATGGCGGCCGCGGGCGCGGTGCTTTTAAAAAACGACGACTCGGCGCTGCCTTACGACAAGAAGGATAAAATCGCCGTAATAGGCGCTCTTGCCGATAAACCCCGCTATCAGGGCGGAGGTTCATCGCAGATTCATCCCAAAAAACTCGTCTCTATACTCGACGCGCTTAAAGCCGAAAACGTTGATTTCGACTATGCCGAAGGCTATTCTCTCAAAGGCGACGGATATGACGCCAAACTTCTTAAAAAAGCGGTTGAAGTTGCAAAATCTCACGATAAAGTCATTGTTGTCATCGGTCTTACCCCCGAATACGAAAGCGAAGGATTCGACCGCAGACATATGGATTTGCCGATGGGACACAACAAACTCGTGGACGAACTCGCAAAGGTAAACGAAAATCTCGTCGTAGTTCTCGTATGCGGTTCCCCCGTAACCCTTCCCTGGACGAAACGCGTCAAAGCTCTTCTGAATATTTACGTCGGCGGCGAAGCGGGCGGCGAAGCGGCAGTCGATATTCTTTTCGGAAAAGTCAATCCTTCGGGTAAACTTGCCGAAACGTTCCCCAAACGTCTTTCCGACAACATTAACAGCGCGTACTTCCCTATGGGCACGAAAAACGTGCAATATCGCGAAAGCGTTTTCGTCGGTTACCGCTATTTCGATACCGCAGGAAAACCCGTGCGTTATCCTTTCGGTTTCGGTCTTTCTTACACTACTTTCGCCTATTCCGATATTAAAGTTTCCGCCGATAAACTGACGGATAACGACGTTCTTTCCGTATCTTTCGATATCGAAAACACCGGAAGCGTGGCGGGAGCCGAGGTTGCGCAGGTTTACGTAAAAGACGTAAAATCCACGATTTTCCGTCCCGAAAAGGAACTTAAAGGTTTTGAAAAAGTTTTTCTTAATCCCGGCGAAAAGAAAACCGTCACCGTTACTCTTGACAAGCGCGCGTTCGCATTTTACAACGTGTGCGTTAACGACTGGACGGTCGAGAGCGGCGAATTTGAAATTCTCGTCGGCGCAAGCAGCCGCGATATAAAACTTTCGCATACGGTCGCCGTTACCGCGCCCGAAGTCGGTATAAAAGATTATCGTCAGGACGCCCCCGCCTATTACGACCTTGCAAACACAACCGAGCTGCCTATCGAGCAGTTTTCCGCGATTTACGGCAAAGACGTACCCGAAAACGTTGCGCCGAAACGCGGCGAATTTGACGTAAACAGCACCGTAAACGAAGTTGCGGTAACCAGACTCGGCAAATTCCTTCGCTCTGTCCTCGTATTCGGAGCAAAACTTCTTACCCGCGGCGCCGCAAACAAAACTATGGCCGTAAACGGTATAGTAACAATGCCTTTAAGAAGTTTTTCGAGTTTTACGGGCGGTCTCGTATCGGAAACGAGCGTCGACGGTCTCGTAGATATGCTTAACAAAACTAAAGGCGGCTTCAAAAAATTCGTAAAAGGCTTTAAAAAATCACAGAAACCGCAAAGGTAATATCGACTTTAAAATATTTTCGGAAAAAACTTTTTAAGCAATAAAAAACGCCGTCGTCAGCGACGGCGTTATTATTTGACCATCTTAAATTTAAGACTTCTCTTCAATCATGGATTTCACTTTCATAAGACGTATTGTCGACGCGCGCTCGTTTTCGTCGAGTTTCATATTGATATACTTTATGGTTTCTTCAATCTGAGGAATCATTACGTATTCGAGCGCGTTGACGCGACGACGGTTTTTCTCGATTTCGTCGGCAAGCATATTGCAGGTTTTTTCTACCTCGGCAAGCTTTACGAGCTTTACGAGAAGCGTAGAAAGCGTCCCGATAGAAGCGTCTAATTCCGACGTGACTGTATTGAACGAATAAGGATATTTGTCCTTGCCGGCCTTTTCGACGATAGAAATGCTCGGCACCTCAACGCTCATAACGTTATCGCTTGACAGTTTAATTTCCACTTCGGTTGCGGGCATCATAACCGCTTCCTCGATAACGGCGTTACTGCTTACGGCGCGAGCCAGCGTAAACCCTTTAAGCGCAGACGCAAGTTCCTCTTCGATTTCCTCGCGGAGGCGCTTGTTTTCGCGGATATACACCATAAACTGACGAATCATTTCATCCGATTTGTCTTTCAGAAGTTTATGTCCGCGCGTGGCGGTTTTAAGACGGGTTTTAAGCCGTCTTAATTCCATACGTGTGGGATTAACGTTAAGTTTAGCCATTTAAATCCTCGTTTTTGTCGTAATATACGTCAAGGAATTTATCCTTGATACGTTTCAGTTCGCTTCTCGGAAGAAGTCTTAAAAGTTCCCAGCCTATATTAAGGGTTTCCTCTATGCTTCTGTTCGTATTGAATCCCTGCGAAACGTAGCGCTTTTCGAATTCGTCGGCAAAACGCGCGTATTTTTTATCGATTTCGGTAAGAGCGGCGTCGCCGAGAATGGTGGAAAGTTCCTTGGCTTCCTTGCCTCGCGCATAAGCCGAGAACAGCTGGTTCATCGTGTCTGCGTGGTCGGCGCGGGTTTTTCCCTCGCCTATGCCCTTGTCTTTAAGACGCGACAGCGAAGGCAAAACGTCGATGGGAGGCAATACGCCTTTTTTGTATAATTCGCGCGAAAGAATAATCTGTCCTTCCGTGATATAACCCGTAAGGTCGGGAATAGGATGTGTTTTGTCGTCTTCGGGCATCGTCAGTATGGGAATCTGCGTGATTGAGCCTTCTTTGCCCTCGATACGTCCCGCGCGCTCGTAAAGCGTCGCAAGGTCGGTATACAGATATCCGGGATATCCGCGACGACCGGGCACTTCTTTGCGCGCCGCCGAAACCTCGCGCAACGCTTCGGCGTAGTTCGTAATATCCGTCGTGATGACGAGAACGTGCATTCCCTTTTCAAAGGCAAGATATTCTGCGGCCGTCAACGCCATACGGGGGGTCGCTATACGCTCTACCGCGGGGTCGTTGGCAAGGTTTATAAACAGAACCGCGCGCTCGATTGCGCCCGTGCGTCTGAAATCGGAAATAAAGAAGTCGGCCTCCTCGAACGTTATACCTACCGCGGCGAACACCACCGCGAATTTACTGTCGCTGTTAAGAACTTTCGCCTGGCGTGCAATCTGCGCCGCAAGTTCGGCATGAGGAAGACCCGACGCGCTGAACACGGGAAGTTTCTGTCCTCTTACCAGCGTGTTAAGACCGTCTATCGCGCTGACGCCCGTCTGAATAAACTCGTTGGGGTAATCGCGCGCCGCGGGATTGATGGGCTGGCCGTTAACGTCGAGACGAGCCTCTGGGATAACGGGTGCGCCGCCGTCTCTGGGATTTCCGATACCGTCGAAAACCCTGCCCAGCATATCTTCGGAAACGGCAAGTTCGAGGCTTCTTCCGAGAAATCTCGCCTTGCTTGTGGACATCTGAATACCCTGCGACGGCTCGAACAGCTGAACGAGCGCCTTATCGCGGTTGATTTCAAGCACTTTACCGCGGCGCGTCGAACCGTCGGCGGCGACGATTTCGACCATTTCGTTGTATTTGACGCCCTCGACGCCCTCAACGAGCATCAGCGGGCCGACTATTTCGCGGATTGTCTTATATTCTTTAAGCATCAGTCACGACCTCCCTCGCTTGTAAGCGAAAGCATTTCTTCTTTGAGTTTTTTCTCGATTTCGTCGAATTTTTCCATCTCGTTTTCGGGGATATACTTGCTGCGCCCTATTTGTTCCTTGACTTTAAGTTCGAGCAAATCTTCCACGTCAACGCCCTTCTCCATTGCGTCCACGCCCTGATTGTAGTTATCGAGAATGAGTTTCATCATTCTGAACTGTTTTTCAAGCGACGCATAAGTATCGATTTCGTGGAATGCGTTCTGATGCAGATAGTCCTCGCGGATGGATTTTGCGGTTTCCATCGTCCAGCGGTCTTTGGCGCCGAGTGCGTCCATACCTACCAGACGAACGATTTCGTCAAGCTGGGCTTCCTCTTGCAGAATGGTCATAAATTCCTGACGCATTTTAAGCCATTCGTCACCCATTTTGTCGGAGTACCATGCGGATAATCTGTCCGCATACAGCGAGTAACTCTGAATCCAGTCGATAGCGGGGAAATGGCGCTTATAAGCAAGCGACGCGGAAAGTCCCCAGAATACCTTAACAATGCGAAGGGTCGCCTGCGATACGGGCTCGGACAGGTCGCCGCCCGGAGGAGAAACTGCTCCGATTGCGGTAATACTTCCGACGGTATCCTCGCTTCCGAGAACTTTTACGATACCCGCCCTTTCGTAGAATTCGGCAAGACGGCTGGAAAGGTAAGCAGGATAACCTTCTTCGCCGGGCATTTCTTCGAGACGACCGCTCATTTCGCGCAACGCCTCCGCCCAACGGGAGGTCGAGTCTGCCATAATTGCAACGTTATATCCCATATCGCGGAAATATTCGGCAATCGTGATACCCGTATAAATAGAGGCCTCGCGCGCCGCAACGGGCATATCCGAAGTATTTGCGATAAGAATGGTTCGTTTCATAAGGGACTGACCCGTTTTCGGGTCCTTCAATTCGGGAAATTCCTTTAAAACGTCCGTCATCTCGTTACCGCGCTCGCCGCAACCGACGTACACGATAATATCGGCGTCCGCCCATTTGGCAAGCTGGTGTTGAACTACCGTTTTGCCGCTTCCGAAAGGACCGGGAACCGCCGCAACGCCGCCCCTTGCAATGGGGAAAAGCGTATCGATAACTCTCTGTCCCGTAATCATAGGCATCGAAGGCGAAAGTTTTTCCTTATAAGGTCTGCCGCGACGGACGGGCCACTTCTGCAGCATCGTCACGTTTCTGTCGCCCGAGGCCGTTTTAACGACGGCAACCGTTTCGTCCACGGTGAAATCTCCCTCGTCGATTTTAGCGATGACACCCTCTATGCCGTAAGGAATCATGATTTTGATTGTGATTATGTCGTTTTCCTTAACGGTGCCGATAACGTCCCCCGCAACGACTTTGTCGCCCGCTTTTTTCACGGGGACGAAACGCCATTTTCTGTCGTGGTCCACCGCGGGAATATCGATACCTCTCGAGATACGGTCTCCCGACGCCTCTTTGAGTTTTTCGAGGGGGCGTTGAATACCGTCGTAAATACCTTCGATAAGACCGGGGGCAAGTTCGACGGAAAGAGGATAACCCGTTGAATATACGTTTTCTTCGGGACCTAAACCCGAGGTCTCCTCGTAAACCTGAATAGAGGCCTTGTCGCCTCTCAGTTCGATAATTTCGCCGATAAGTTTTTTGTCGCTGACGCGGACGACGTCGTACATCTTGCTGTCGCCCATATTCTCGGCTACAATCAACGGTCCGCTGACTTTGACGATTTTACCAACTTTTAAGTCGTTATTTTGCATTTATTTATCCTCTCTGTTAAACAATATATCGGCGCCGATAGCCTTTTCGACGTCCTTTCTGATGCCGTCCATACCGAATCCGCTTGCCCCTTCGCCCGAAGGTATGGGAATAACGGCGGGATACGGCCTCGATTTATATCGCATGATAATTTCACCGACTTTCTCGGCGATTTGTTCGGTAATGAAAATCACGGCGTATTCTCTCGCGAGTTTTTTAAGCGTTTTTTCGGCCTCTTCGTTGTCGGAAACGGCGAAGACGTCTATGCCGAGAGCGCGGAAAGCAAGAACGCTGTCCTTGTCTCCTATAACCGCGATTTTGCCGGTTATCGTATTGTTTTCGTCTTTTTTAAGCATACAGTTCCCTTAACCTCTGTCTTAATAGATTTTTGTCAAGGTTGTTTTTAATTGCCGATACGCACAGTTTCACTACCTTGATTTCGGTAAGCTGACCGAAATAAAATCCCACAATCGGCGCCACCGAAAACATATCGTATTTGTTGTCTTTGAAAAGCTTGACGACCATATTGTCGACGGCGGTTTCGAACCGTACGAGACCGTTATCGTCGGACAACGCCGTTTCCGTCGCCGCGCCGTAATCGGTATAACGCATTTTTTCTTTAAACGCGTCGTCGCTCGATTCGTACAGAGCGTCGAAAAAGTCCTTGGCGAGTTTTCCTCCCTCAACGAAACCTTCGTCGAAAAAGTCTTTGTCGAGCCCGAGTTTTCTCGAACGGATAAAAGACGAAATATTGCTCGTATCCGCCGTCAGCGCAAGCCAGGCAATCAGAGTATCGTCCTTCCCTTTTGCGATTCTGTCGCGCATATCCTTAAACATTGCTTTGTCCACGGTAACGTCGATGTAGCGCGGACTTCTGTTGCCGTTTGCGAACGCGACGTCAACGGCGTCGAGAGCCTCCGTAAGATATTTCGGATAAGCCGCGTAATCGTCGTCGAAAATATCGGTTTTCATTTTTTCCGCGTCGAAAAGCCCGTCGGGCAAAATCATATCGGAAACGTCCGAAAGCCTTAGATACTTGGCTTTGATAAGAACTTTGGCGTTATGATAATCGTTTTTCAGAAGCACCGCTTCCATACCGCTTTTCTCAACGACGTTTTCCTTGAAAAAGGACGTTGCCTCGCGTTCCCTCGCGGCGATAAGATTTTCGTATGATTTATAGTCGTCAATCTGCAACCCGTTTGAAAAACCGCATTCCTGCAGAATTTTACAGGCCTCGGATACGCTTTCGGCGTCGGCGAGACGGTTTATCTGCAACGAACTCAGCAATCCGTTTTCAAGCGATTTTATTCGCGCGTTGACGTACAGCAATGCGTCTGCCATATCAGACCTCTTTGAATAAAAGCGTTGCGATTTCGCTTTCCGTTTCCTCTCTCAGAAGGCCTACTTCGACCTCGAGCGTAAGGTTTTTGTCCACTCCTCCGCCCGAAAGAATCACCCCGCCCGAAAAATCGCCGTAATTATCGCCGAGTTTAAGCGAGATTCCGCGCTGTTTTCCGTACGCGTCGAAAAAGGCTTTCGTAAGCACTTTTTTGTCCTTTTCGGCAACGGTAACCGTGTCTCCGTCCTCCGCGGCGGCGTCAAGCATACCCGAGATAAGCTTTTTGTAGTCCTTGTCGGGAAGAGTTGACAAACGGCGCACCGACTCCTCGTAAACTTTGTCGAGAAGTGCGGTCTTTGCGTTCAGACGGGCTTTTTTCAGGTCGAGACCCGCAACGGTAATACGACGCCCCACGTATTCCCTGCCGTTTTCTTCGGCAAGCTTTTCGGCGGCCTGAACCTTCGCTTTCGCTTCGGCCTGCGCTTTTCCGATAATGCTTTCGGCGTATGCGTCGGCTTCGGCGACAATCCTGTCCGCCTCGGCTTTGGCGTCGTTTAAAATTTTCTGAATAATAGCCTCTTTTCCTTCCATTTTCAATTAAACGATTTTGGGAATGAACACGCCGAGGAACGAGATAAGCAATGCGAGAACGGCGTACGTTTCAACCATAATTGCCATCGTGATGGCTTTACCCGATTCTTCGGGACGTTTTGCAACGAGCGCGATGCCCGAAACGGCGACTTTTGCCTGATGAATAGCGCTGACGAGACCGACGATTGCGATGGGCAGGCAGCTGAACAGGATAATAAGTCCGCCCTGCGTCGAAAGTTGCGCAATCTGCCCGAATACGCCGATTTTCAGGAATACCATAAAGGCGATAAGCAAGCCGTAAATGCCCTGCGTACCGGGAAGCAACTGCAAAACGAGGCATTTGCTGAATTTATCGGGGTCTTCCGAGGTGACGCCCGCGGAAGCGCGACCCGCCATACCTACGCCGATTGCCGAACCGATTCCCGCGAGAGTTGCCGCGAGCGCTGCGCCGAGCATTGCAAGAACTGTACCTAATGTCATAAAAAGTAACCTCCTACTTTTCTATATAAGTGTATTTTGTATCCGACCCGAGAGGTTTGAAGACGTGTCCTCCACCCTCGTAGAATCTGCTGAAAAATTCGATAAACTGCAATCTCGCGTCGTGAATGTACGTACCGAGCGTATTTATGCTTACGTTGAAAACGTGGCCGATGATGAAAATCGGCGCGGCGACTATTACGCCCAAAACCGCTACGCCGTTTATCGTAAGCAGGCTGATAATAACCTTGCAGATTTCGTTTACAACCATTCCGATTACCGCCGTGGAAAGTCCGAGACCGAACAGACGGCTGTAAGACAGAATATCGCTTAAAAAGTTCACCCCGCCGTAAAGTTGCGAAAAACCGCCGAACACGCGTTTGACGCCTTTCTTCCCTCTTCCTCCGAGAAGAAGTATCAGCGCAACGCCTATCGCGGCGCATACGATGCCCGCCGTCATAAATCCGTCGGCGAGTTTAAGCAATTTGTTAAGCGCGATGAATATTATTCCCAAAAGGATAAAATACCAGCTGAACGCTTCGTTGAACGCGCCGAGAATATCCTTTTTGTTTTTGATAAGGTCGTACGCGCGCACGCCTATACTCACGTTGATTTGCAGAACGCCTATCGCAAGGCTCAGCCCGAGCATATAAAGCGCGGTGTTGGAATTGGTTTCGTCAATGGGTTTGAACCATATGAGTTTTTCAAGGAAAGTGCCCGAAACGTCAAATCCCATCCAACCGCCGAACAGCACGCCCCATATAAACGTCGATATGCCGCCCATACCGATAACGAGAAACATTTTTCCCTTTCCCGGCGCGGGTTTTGAAAGATAATACCCCAGAAAACCGCCGAGCATCAGAATAAGTCCGTAAACGGCGTCGCCCATCATCACGCCGAAAATCAGAAAATAGAAAAAGGCAACGAAGCCGTTGGGGTCGACGTCGTGATAGGAAGGGGGCGAATACATATTCGTAATCGTCTCGTAAGGAGCGACTATCTTATTGTTTTTCGTGAGAGTGGGAACGCTGTCTCCGCTGACGGGGTCGCGCGTTTCGATAACGACGGCGTCGGTTGCGGCGTGAACGGCGTCAATAACCTTCTCCTCGCTTTCGGCGGGAAACCAGCCTTCGAGTATAAACGACGATTTCGTCAACGCGAAACCGTCCTCCGCTTCGATGCGTGCGGCGGCAATTCTGTAATAATCGTAAAGATGTCTGAATTCGGGAACGCTGTCTTCGTACGTCAGCGATTCTTCGAGGAGAGCCTGTTTTTTCTTCTGTAATTCTTTAACGTCGTACTCTATTTCGCGTATTTTTTCCTCGGCCGTATTGTCGAAAGAAAACGAAGTTCTGATAAATTCCGCTTCGTTAAGTATTTCGATAATGCCGTCGATATCCTCTTTCAGCGCGACTATCGCCACGGGAACGAGGTTTCCGCCCTCGCCCACTTCGATATACGACGCCGGGAATTTTTCTTTCGCTTTGTCCGCCGCCTGACGTTTGCTTGCGTTTACGGCGCCGAGAACGATAGCGGTATGACGGGTGTCCCTGAAAGCCGAAAGTCTTACCGCAACGGGGCGGAAAACTTCCAGTTGCAAAGCCGTCGCCTGAAGTTTGGATATTTCGCTTTTTATATCGGCGTAACTTCTGCTGATTTCTTCAAGCCTTCCGACTTTCGACATAATCTCGTCTTCGCGACCGGCAATCGAGTAAAAATCCTCGAATGCAATGCGCTGAACGGGATTGAACAGTTTTTTCTTTTTCGGGGTATAGTCGAGTTTATCTTCTTCGGGAACGGGAGTTTTGTTTTTTTCGGCCTTAGCCTCCGCCTTTTTGACGTTTTTCGCGCTTCGTTCCTCGGATTTCAGAAAATCGAAAACGAACTGCAACCTCATAAGATTGCCGTTCACCGTTTCACGATTGCCCGCTTCCTCGCGCGTGAAGGTTTTTTCCAGAATTCCCGACCGCTGTATTTCGACGCAACCCGTCTTTTCGAGATTTCTTAAAATGGACGACTTATCCTTGCCGTAACCGACAAGGGTAAGTTTTTTCATATCAACGATTGCCATACTTATTCAATAATTTTTCGGTAACGATATTCACCGCTTCGTCGGTTTTCTTTTCGCAGACCGCCATATAATCGGCGATTTCCTTATTACCTTCTCTGAAAATAATTTCGGTTTTTCTGCCTGCCGCGACCTCTGCGTTGCTTTCGCGCAGTTTTATCGCGCGTTTGACGTCTTCGGAAGCACGCTTTGCGATGATTTCGCATTCGTATTCCGCCTTAAGTCTTACGTCTTTTGCCTGTTTCGAAGCGATATTGACGATTTCCTCGGCCTCGTTTTCGGCGCTCGTGATATTGTTTATGACTTCTTCTATCATCTATAACCTCTCGGATTATTTGAAGTTTTTGTCCTCTATCGCGGCGATTTCGTCAAGTCTTCTCTGATGACGGCCTCCCGCATATTCTGTTTTGAACCAGAGCTCGACGATTTCTTTCGCCTGTTCGGGGCGAACGACGCGACCGCCCATTGCAATAATATTTGCGTTATTGTGTTCCTTGCACGCCTGAGCGCAGAAAAGATTGTCCACTACCGCGGCGCGTATTCCTTTGACTTTGTTCGCGGCAATCGAAATACCGATACCCGTACCGCAAAGCAACACTCCCGAATCGCATTCCCCCGAAGCGACTGCGTTTGCCACTTTCTCGCCGTAAATGGGATAATCCACCGATACGTCCGAGTCGGTGCCGAAATCGACGACTTCGCAACCGAGTTCGTGCAGTTTTTCGATAACGGCGCTCTTTAAAATAAACCCTCCGTGGTCACATCCTATTGCAATTTTCATACACTTGTCCCCTTTTTATAAATTATTCTCAAAAGATTATATCATACGAATAAGCATTTTACAAGCGAAAACGACACTTTGTTCGCCACCGTTATCGTCCGTTACGCGTTTTTTGAAAAATGCCGCAATGTGCTCGCTTAATATAAAAAAATATAAAGAAACTTATATTACGAAAACCGCACGCTCAGATTAACAGTTTTCTCAAATCATCCACAGTATCGGCAATATAGTCGGCGCCGGCGTTTTCAAGTTCGTTCTCGGGAGCGAAACCGTATTTTACGCCTATGCATTTTATTCCGTTATTGTGTGCGCATTCTACGTCGAAAATTCTATCGCCTATCATAACGACCTCTTCGGGATCGGGATTTCCGATATTGTCCAGCACGTATCTCATAAGCACGGTTTTGTCGTCGCGTTTTCCCTCGAAATCGGCGCCGCCGATAAAATCGAAATATTTATCCACTTTAAACAGTTTTAAAATTTCACGGCAGAAAAACTCGGGTTTTGCGCTTGCAAGCACGACGTGTCTTCCCGAATTTTTAAGGTCTCTGACCAGTTCGGCTATCCCGTCGTATATCACGTTTTCGCTCCATCCCGTTTTTTTATATCGCTCCCGATACGTTTCGAGCATTTCGTCCCGTTCTTTTTCGTCTTTCGCGTATTTTGAAAAGCTTATGCGCAACGAGGGCCCTATAAAACTTTTTAACGTATCGTACGGAACCTCTTTTCCTTTTGAACGCAACGCAAGGTCCGCGCTTTTCATGATTCCTTCCGAACTGTCCGATACCGTGCCGTCAAGGTCGAACAACACGTATCGGACGTTTTTCAAACTTTCGTCCATAGCAGTGATTCAGATAAACTCTCCGTAAGGTTTTGTCAGCAGATATCCTACGGGCACGTCGAAAACGCTATATGCTCCGCAATATCCGTCTTTTTTCATTTTAACCGCTCCCGCCGCAAAAGTCAAAAGAACTCCCGCCGTAAAATCGGGATTACTTTCAAGTCTTAGCGCAAAATTCATATTTACCCTTTTCCCCGCGACGGTGCCGTTTCTTATCACCTCTCCCGCGTGGGCTCCGGAAGTATGATTTTTATTGAAATCCCTCTCGCTCACAAAATATACTTCCGTGTCGTAGTTTTCGAAGTAATACGGCATCGTCCTGATTTTCTTTTCGATTTCCGCCTCGTCGGCTCCCTGTTCCTTCACAACGTAACAAACCCGTTTGTGCATATCCGACGGCCTGGCGGCGAATATTTTTCCTTCTCTTGCCATATTTCTTGCGTTTTCTTTGGGCACGGTATATTGCACCGCGTTTCTGACGCCCGCAATTCCGCGCACCGCCTCGCCGTGCCCCTGAGACGTTCCTTTCCCCCAGAACGTATACGATGTGCCGCCCGGAAGTACCGCCGAAAACAATCCTCGCGCCAGACTGAACAATCCGGGGTCCCAGCCGGCCGATACGACGGACACACCTTTTCTTTTTTTCTGTATACGGTCGAGAGCGGACAGATGACTTTCGATTTCCTCGTGAGTATCGAACGAATCAACGGTGTCGAAAAACCGCGCAAGATTAACCGCGTCTTTTCTCAGCGACCCCGCCGAACCTCCGCAAAGTATCATTACGTCTATATCTTTTGCAAAACAAGCCGCGTCCTTAATATCGTATACGGGCGTTTTGAACAAAGAAGTAACTTTGCGACGGGAAAAAATTCCCGCTATTTCCGTATTATCCCGCTGAAACGCCGCCCTTTCGCACGCCGCGCCGAGTCTGCCGTATCCCGCAATACCTATTTTCAATTCAGAATCCTCCTTTTTTTAAGACGCAATATTATATGACGAGCCGCCGCGCCGATTGCAGTAACCTCACCCTGTAATTTTTCATAATATGCCTTGTACGGGTATTAAAATAACCGCCCCGGGGCAAAATCAATGGGTACATATCCGGAGGTGTTTATGATAAAAAGAGGAGAAATTTATTATGCCGATTTAAGCCCCGTCGTAGGAAGCGAACAAGGAGGCGTAAGACCCGTACTTATCATTCAGAACGACGTAGGCAACAAATATTCGCCAACCATAATCGCCGCCGCCATAACGAGCAGACTGAATAAAACCAAACTGCCTACTCACGTCGATATTCCGCAGTCGGAATTCGGGCTTCCGAAAGACAGCGTCATACTTCTCGAACAGTTGCGTACGCTCGATAAAACCCGTCTGAAAGACAAAATCGGCGACCTGCCCGGCGGCGTTATGAGAAAAGTAAACGAAGGCCTACTTATTTCGTTGGGTTTTTACGAATAACCGCGGCGTCACGATAAAAAACGCTTCTGGCAGAAGCGTTTTTTTGATTGCTTTTTTATAAAGTTTTACAGGGCTTTTTCCTTTTTTACGGATTATAAAAACCGTATCCCCGTTTTGCAATCCGATAAATTACCGTCTATTCGTATATCGCAAAACAGAAACTTTAAAGTCGGAAATAAATCAATAAACGTTATTTCAGGCCGTTTCCGCGGAAGGTATATCCTTCTTTGTCGATAAGCCTCATCTGCAGTTTGAGTTGCTCGATAAACTCGGCGTTGGACGAAGTTTTCACAAGCATCTGCAAAAGGTTTTCGGCCGCGCTTTCGGTATCGCCCGACGACAGTATCTTTCGCATCGTCCATACGCCTTCAAGTTCGTCCTGCGAAAGCAGTAAATCCTCTCTTCTCGTGCCGCTTCTGTTAAGGTCGATAGCGGGGAAAATACGTTTTTCGGAAAGTTTGCGGTCAAGATGAATTTCCATATTGCCCGTTCCCTTGAATTCCTCGTAAATAACGTCGTCCATACGGCTTCCGGTATCGACAAGCGCCGTGGCGATAATAGTAAGGCTTCCTCCGTTTTCGATGTTACGCGCGCTGCCGAAGAAACTCTTCGGGCTGTGCAGAGCGCCGGGGTCTATACCGCCCGACAGCGTGCGTCCCGTCGGCGGAATAGTAAGGTTGTACGCTCTTGCGAGACGGGTAAGACTGTCCATTAAAATAACGACGTCCCGTCCCATTTCCACAAGTCGTTTGGCGCGGGCAAGCAATAATTCCGCGGCTTTGGTATGGTGTTCGGGCATTTCGTCGAAAGTGCTGTAAACCACCTCGCCTTTTATGCTTCTTTGCATATCGGTTACTTCCTCGGGACGTTCGTCGATAAGCAGAACCATAAGTACGACGTCGGGATAATTTTCCGAAATACTGTTGGCGATTTTTTTAAGCAGCGTCGTTTTGCCCGCTTTGGGCGGCGAAACTATCATACCGCGCTGACCTTTGCCGATAGGCGCGATAAGGTCTATTGCGCGGATTGCGTAGTCGTTTTTACTGCGGACGTTTTCAAGTTTTATTCTTTCGTCGGGATATATGGGAACGAGGTCGTCGAAATTCGCCCTGCGACCTATCTGTTCGACGGGTACGCCGTTGATAGTGTTGATTATCAGCAAAGCGGCGGGTTTGTTGTCGTACGCGACTTTCACGATACCTTTGATGTAGTCGCCCTTCCTGAGTCCCGATTTGCGGATTTTTATTGCCGATACGTAAACGTCTTTATCGCTGTGCTCGCAATTTTTAACACGGATAAAGCCGTAACCGTCGGGATGAATTTCGAGAATGCCTTCGCGTTCCTCGCAGGTATCGTCAACAGCCATAATTTCGCCGATGGATTCGCCCGCTTTATCGGGAACGTCGGCGTTCTGACGTTGAGGTTTCGGCACGTCGACGAGTTTCGTCGGACGGCTTACCGCGCGTGTTTTTCTGTTATCCGAGGGCGCTTTAGAAGCCTCGATAATCTTTCGGATAAGTTCTTCCTTGGCGTACACCGTGGGAGAAGATACCTTTGCTTCACGCGCAATTGTGCGTAGTTCGAACAGATTTTTTTCCTGCAACTGCTCGCGAGAAATTTCCATAAAAACTCCTGTGAAAAAGATTGAAAAAACAAAACGCAACACAAAACGATGCATAATAATGATACGCTTTTACGACACCGTTTTATACGTTTTCGGATGCGAAAATTTATTGTTGGCTTTTAAAGACGAAAACTTTCGTGCTTTCGCCGTCGAAATCGAAGCGGTCGAACTCGGCAAAGTCTTCGTCGAGATAGACGATTTCGTCCTTATCGAACAGGCGCAGAAAATCGTCGAGACCGTCGATATCCAACTGACAATCGTCGGTTTTGAAATGCATGGGGATAACAACGTCGGGCATAAGTTTGTCGACGTATTCCTTTGCTTCCTCAGCATTTATCGTATAATTTCCGCCAACGGGAAGAAGAAGGACGTTTGTGGGAACGAGAGCCTCCGCAAGCATCGCGTTGCACTCCTCGCCGATATCGCCGAGATGGCATACTTCCACGCCGTCCAGCCTGTACTGAAACACGAGGTTTTTGCCGCGAAGTCTGCCGTTCTCCCTGTCGTGGTCGGTAAGCAGACTGCGGATATGCACGCCTTTGACTTCGAAAAGTCCCTGCGTATTGAGAACAACGGGATTACCCGCTATTCCGGCGACGAAGTTATGATCCTCGTGATTATGACTTAACGTAACGGCGTCGCAACTGAGCCCTTCGGGCAACCTGAACCCGACGTACGGGTTATAGGGGTCGGTAATGATTGACGTACCTGTACTCTCTTCGAGTTTGAAGCAGGAATGCCCCAACCAGTGAACTTTCAAAATAAACTCCTTATAAACGATTATTTATTGATTTTACGCAGCAATTCGTGAATCTTTTCGTGCGGATCGAGAAGCCCCGATACGGATTCGTTGTGGTTGCACGCGGAAATAATATATGCAAGATATTTGGACATTTCGGCCTTTATAAACCACTTTCTTTCGGAAAGTTCGGGCAACGTATACGAAAGATTTGTGGAAATTACACCGTCGAATATTCCGTCGGCATACGCCTGGTCGAATCTTTTCGTTCCCTCTGTGAACATGGCGAACGTGGGAACCATAAAAATCCTCTTCGCGCCTTTGTCTTTAAGTTCTTTCGCAAGGTGCAACATACTGTCGCCGGTGGCTATAATGTCGTCTGCGACGAGAATGTCTTTCCCCTCGACGGGATTTCCTATGTATTCGTGCGCGACTATGGGATTTCTGCCGTTTACGACTACCGAAAAATCGCGGCGCTTATAAAACATACCGAGGTCCAGTCCGAGAACCGACGCGTAAAATATATTGCGGCTCATCGCGCCCTCGTCGGGCGAAATAATCATCGTGCTGTCCTTATCGAAAACGATATCGGGATATTTTCTTACTATCGCTTTCAGAATCTGATAGCACGGGAAGAAATTGTCGAATCCCATAAGAGGCACGGCGTTCTGAACGCGGGGGTCGTGAGCGTCGAAAGTAATAATATCCTTGACTCCCATCGTTTCGAGTTCGCGAAGCATAACGGCGCAATCGAGCGATTCGCGGGCGTTTCTTCTGTGCTGACGTCCGCCGTACAGAAGAGGCATAATAACGGTAATGCGGCTTGCTTTGCCGCCTACCGCCGAAATAATTCTTTTGAGATTCTGAAAATGGTCGTCGGGACTCATACACTGCATCTGCCCGAACATTTTGTATTCGACGCCGTGATTGCCGACGTCAATCATGATATACAAATCCTTACCGCGAACGCTGTCGAGAACCATAGCTTTGCCGTCGCCCGAAGTAAAACGCGGAAAATTAGTGGGAACAATGAAAGAAGAGTGGGTTACTTCGTTATCCTTGCGATACCAGTCGACAAGATATTTATCGACCTTCTGCGCCAGTTCTTCGGCGCCGGGCAAGGCAATTATAGCGAGAGGAGCGGCAGGAAGTTCGTCGTGAAAAACAGTTTCGAAAAGCGGTGTCATTTGTTATCCTCCAGAATTATAATTTGATTTTACCATAAAAAAAATAAAAATCAAACAATATAGAGGGGGTGTGACGAAATTTACAAAATATTTATTCCCTTACTTTTGTGTCAATATGACGGATTATCCTGTCAATAATTATGTCTTACAGATAAAGGTACATAAGATAGTCGTCCATATAAAATCCGTTGCCGATATCGTTGCATACCGCGCTTTCAATCGAGAAACCCAGCGCGCGATACGCCTTAATCGAACGGGAGTTGTGCTTGTTGACTGTAAGATAAACGACGCGGATATTTTTACTTACGGCAAAGTTCTTTACAAATTCCAAGACCTCTTTTCCGACGTGCATTCCCCTGTTTTCTTTAAGGACGTAAAGTTTATCCAGAAATACTTTTCTGCCGGCGATTCTGAACGCGAAATACCCGACAGGCAGGCCGTCGACGTCTATAATATAATAACATCCGCCTTCGGAAACGTAATTTCTGATTTTCTGTTCGCTTTGAAATTTTGCAAGCATATAGTCAATCTGTTTGTCGGACAGTATTTCCGCATAGTGTTCGCGCCATATGGTATCCGCAAGCAAACAGACGGTTTCGATATCGTTTTTTTCCCTGACTTTATAAAATCCGCAATTCATAGCCCCTTCCGTTCCTATTTTTTCCTTATATTGCGGATTATATCATTTTTTATTGAATATGTAAATACATATTTAAGCAGAATATTGTTTGACAACCGTAAAAGGCATAGTATATAATTTATTTATTGCTATATTGCAATTTTCAGTTTATTTTAAGGAGACGGAAAATTATGACCAAGTTGCAGAAGTTAACTTGCGCACGAGTTATGAAAGTAATTTTCTATTTACTCGGTTTTCCGCTGTTGCTGCTTTGCGTCGCTAAGGACAGTATGCTCTTTTTCAATCAGGACGTGTTCAGCGAAACCGCAAAAAACGGCATAACGGCGGTATTCCTGATCTGGGTAGGGCTTGCGCTCGTACAGATCGGATTGTATTTCGTAATGAAAAAACAGCAGGCTCTGCGTACGATAATTCTCATTATTCTTGCAGTTGCGCTGATGATTGCCCCCGTTGCGGGACTGGATTCGGCAAACGAAAAAAAACTTGAGGAACTTCGTACGGAATATGCCGATAAAGGCGTTACCATCGAGGATTACTCTTTGCAGAAACAGTGGTTCGTTGCTTTATCGAAAGATAAAAGAGAAAAAGGCTATTCATATAAATTCACCGACAAAATCTACAATTTAATCAGGATATACGGTCTCGGTGAATATTATCCCGTTATGTACCGTACCAGAAGCCAGTTAAACACTACTGCCTATTTTAAACTGAATCTCGACGACGGCGATGATAAAATAATAAACATAACCGCCGACAATCCCGACGTTTTCGACGATATCGTAAAACAGAGTCCTTACGCCTTCAATCCCAACGGACTTCTTGCAGACAACTATATTTTCGGCGTTGAAAACGCAATCGACCTTCTTATAAGATACAACGAATACGCAAAACTCAGCGTTTATCGTCAGGTTGAACTTACCCGTGCCGAGGCAATCGCATCAGGCTGCTATTTTTTGGACGGCGAGACGTACAAACCTCTTAAAGAGGACGTATCGGAAACCGCGACGGTTTTCTATGAAAAACTTACCATTGCGGACGCATATTCGAAAATGGTCAAAGAAATCAACGCAAGCGCGACCGACCCGACAGCATACGACAGCGACGCCTGGTATAATTACGTAAACGACGTTACCGACATACTCGATACCCGTACGGGCGAAAACGTCAAGTATTCGACGCTTAAAACCGAGGCGGACAATTACGTTCTGACCTCCGACCGTCTCAACGACGTACTTCGGACGCTGTTCGAATATCTCGGAAAGAACCCCGGTCTCAACGACCTTATCGACCAACTCAATTTCGACGGCATATTAAAACTCGTAAACCTTTTGCTGAAAGAAGACAACGCAAACGTTAACAGCGGCGAAATAGGAAATACTATAACCCAACTTCTTTACGGCTGGAATAACGGAAAAGGCGGCTCCACGACCGGTCTTGCGCTTCCCGCTCAATACCTGTTCGGAAACCTCAATCTTTCGGGCTCCAAAGCCAAAACCGAAGTCGGCAAAATCGACTCCGTTACGGGCGGCACTATTTCTCCGGGCACGGCAGAATCCAACCAATATTACGTTTTCGTAGGCACCTATACCGACAACCCCGAAGACCCTTCAAAGCCCATATTTACATTAAGTTACGAACTTTACGACCAGGCAAAACACGTTGTCGGCGAATTTGACGAAACCGCTATCGGTGAAAACAGATTCGACGGTACGTTCTATAAAGAGGAAGACCTCGGCGTTATTTACGAGGCATATAAAACAAACCTCGAGGCAAATAACGAACATCCCGCAACCGCGGCGCTCGTCGACATTATCAAGAGTCTGCAACCCGCACTGGGACTTGTAGGCGGACTTTTAAATATCGGCGATATGATAGGCGGCCTCGTTCCCGGTCTCGACCTTGCAACGCTTCTTCCCAAAATCGGCATCACGAGCGAGGTGCTTGACAGCGTCGTGAACGAAGTTCTCGGCAAAATCGACCTTTCGGGTCTTACCGTAGAGGACGTACAGGGTATTCTCGATTCCATCCTCGGCGAACTTTCTTTTTATCAGCATCCTCTTCTTAAAAAATGCTGGCAGTCCGATTTCGTCTCCGAAACCGACAAAGCGCTTGACACCACCGCCGGCACGAAAGTGGATATGAGCGACTATGCCTGGATTAAATACGCCTGCGAGGACTTCGGCATAACCAACGGCTGCGCTCTTGTGGCAAAAGGCGGTCTCCTTGCCGGAAAGACAATCGGCAACGGAACGAGCGCCGACGAGGCGATGTCTCTTACCGAATTGTATCAACTCAAAGCGGATCTTTCGTATAAAACCGAAATGTATCCTCTGCTTGCCGCGCGACGCTATATGACGATGTGGGCGGGCGTTCTCGCATTGAGTATTTTCTTTACGGCGTATTTCTTCAACAAGGAAAGATTATACGCTTATGAAATTGTTCTTGACGGGGGTGAATATTGATGAAAGCATTTCTTAAAGTCGCAAAAATAATTTGCTACGTATGTAGTTTTCCTCTGTTTATGGTTTTCGCGATTATCGCGTCGATGAACAACGTCGATAAAGGCGGTTCATACGGGGTAATGGCGTACGCAAGTATTATAGTCGCCGTTCTGTTTACGGTTATCTGGGCGATTATTGTCATAACGCAGGAAGTCCGTCTTTCCAAAAAAGACGTAAAAAACAAAGCCAAAAAAATACAAAAACAAACCGCGCGCCAGGTCATAGCGTGCTTACTGCTCACCTGCGGACTTATGTTCATTCTCGACGCCGCCCTTCCCAAGATTTTCGGCGACCTTACTTCGAATACGATTTTCTATGAAGACGTTGCCGAATCCGACGCCGCAAACAACCGCGCCGACCTCAATAAGGATATGCTCGACGCCGTTATCGCAAGATGCGTCCTTAACGGCATCATCGGCGCTGACGCAGACGGCAACACGCAGTATTTCACCTACTATGAACAGTCAATGAAAAACAATAAAGGCGAAGATACCGGTCCTTATACCGGCCGCGTCGTCGATAAAGAAGGCAATCCTCTCGTAATGTGCAAATACGGTTACTACGTAAAGGATACTTCGAGTGCGGACAACAGTTCATACACGACTATAGACGGCGAACCTGTTCAGCCCGCGATGAAATCTCAAGAAGATATTGACATAATGAAAGCGTATTTCGAAAAGAAAATCGAAAAATACACTTCCGAAGGCTACAAAAACAAAGAAGTACAATCCATTCTTGCCCGCGACGGAAAATACAATCTTTACGACGGTTTAAACCTTTCGGGTTACGAAAGTTGGGTAGGCCCTTGGGTCGACCTTGCCAACGACAGCCGTATGACCATTCCCGTCGTTCTTAATCTCGTACTCGGTCAAAGGGCTTCCGTGCAGACGGGCGATTCCAAAGGCACGCCTAAAGGCACCGACGTCGGCACCCGCGAAATGCAGACGGTCGTTCACGAATACCCCTGGTATAACCCCACCACCTGTAAGGTCGAAATGCTCGAACTCGGCTGGACGGTTCTCGATATGATGGGCGACGGCTACACCTACGACCCCGCGAATATCGACGGCGTTTCGATTACCCTTCCCGTCGACCTCAGCGGTGCGGTAGGCTCCGACGGACTCTTTTCGATGATTTCCAACATCGAAATCGGCAACATCAATCTTATCGGCCTGCTTAACAAGTTAGGTCTTGAAAATTGTCTTACCGAATCGACAAGTCTTTTGGGAATCCTTGATATACCTCCCGTTTACTATATTATCGACAGTCTTCTCAATTCCGTTGCCTATGCGGTAGGAAATCCCGCAATCGCAGGCACTCCGGGTTTTGCGGAGGACGGCATTACGGTTGATTACGATAACACGGGTAAATCGGGCTGGATGTACGGTTTCGCTCCTTTATATATCAAACTCGTAAACGCCGACGGTTCTACCGTATCTGTTGAAAATGCGGGCGGCACATATTACGCAAATATCGGCGATAAACCCACGCAACTCGGCGTATATTCGCAGAACTACTCGCGCGGCACAATCGACTATATGCGTTACAGTTGGACGGACGCTAACGGCTTGCTGTTTGCGATAACGGGCTTGTTTGCAATCCGTAAAACCTGCTATATCTTCGCGGGTATCACGGTTATTCTTGCCGTAGTCATCGGCGCAATCCGCATGAAGATATACCGCATCGACCATCCCGGTACCGACGGTAGAAACCACCCCGAAGAACAAACCGCACCCGAAACGGCTGAAAACGTAACCGAATATGCACCCGAGGCGCAACCCGAGGAATATTACGCAAACCCATACGATAACGCGTACGGCGACGAAACGGTCACGTTCGAGGTTCCTCCCTACGACGTTTACAACAACTGATAATTTTCCGATTAAAATCCCTCGCCGACGGCGAGGGATTTATTTATGCTTTTTTTACGAAATTTTTCTTTCGTTCATTTATCGATGGCATAAAAAAATCGGGGCTTTTCGCCCCGATTAAATTTGAAATCAATTCTGCCGTTCGTTCAGCAACCTTGACAAAAATGCTTTCGTGCGTTCTTCTTTCGGATTGCCGAAAATGATTTCGGGCGCGCCTTCTTCGACTATTACGCCCTGGTCCATAAACACGACGTGCGTCGCGATATCGCGCGCAAAACTCATCTCGTGCGTTACGACGACCATTGTAAGACCGCTTTCTGCAAGCGTTTTCATAACCGCAAGAACTTCTCCCACCATTTCGGGGTCAAGGGCCGACGTAGGCTCGTCGAAAAGCAGAACTTCGGGTTCCATAGCAAGCGCCCGGGCAATAGCCACACGCTGTTTCTGTCCGCCCGACAACTGTTTGGGTCGTGCGTCGACGTACGCTTCCATACCGACGAGTTTAAGATATTTTCTTGCGCGCGTTTCGGATTCTTCTTTTGAAACTTTAAGCACTTTTCTCGGCCCTATCGTACAGTTTTTCAATACGCTCATATTTTTGAAAAGATTGAACGACTGAAACACCATACCCACTTTCTTGCGGTATTCGGACGGTTTTTTCGTATCGACGATATTTTCGCCGTTAAGAATTATTTCGCCGGCAGACGGCGTTTCAAACAGGTTAATGCATCTCAACAGCGTGGATTTTCCGCTTCCCGACGCACCGATAATACAGGTAACGTCGCCTTTATTTACCGTAAAATCGATATCCTTTAAAACCTCGTGCGTGCCGAAAGATTTTCCGAGGTGTTTAATTTCGATGATAGGCGCGTCCGTTCCCGTTTCTTCCGACGGAAATTCACCGCAAGTATCGCAAGTATCGTTAATAATTTCGTCAATCATTGTTTACACCTCCCGCAACTTCTTTTTCTCTCACGAAAGAATCGGCGTCCATATTCTGCGAGCCCTGCACCGTATAGTCTTTCTTTCCGTCCATTTTCTTTTCGATAAGCCGTAAAATACGGGTAATCGTAAACGTAAGAATAAAGTATATAACCGCAACGAGAAGATACGTTGCGAAAGTCTGATAGTTAATCGAGACGATACTCTTCGCCTGGAAATAAAGCTCGGTAAATCCGATAACGTTAAGCACCGACGTGTCCTTGATATTGATAACGAACTCGTTTGCGACGCTGGGCAGAATGTTTCTCAACGCCTGCGGAATAACGACGTAACGCATTGTCTGAAAATGCGTCATACCTATTGCCTGCGCGCCCTCGAACTGACCTTTCGACACCGAAATAATACCGCCCCTGACGATTTCCGCCATATACGCGCCGGTATTTATGGATACGATAAGCAACCCCGCAAAAACAACGTTAAGCGTCTGACCGCCGTTCAGAAGCGCAAACCCCCAAAATATAACCATTGCCTGCACCATCATGGGGGTGCCACGGAATATCTCGACGTATGCGCTCAGAATCCAGTCGCCCGCTCTTTTCAGTATTTTCAGATACTTGTTTTTGGGGTCGGGCATCGTGCGGTAAACACCGATAAGCAAGCCTATGAGAAGGCCGATTACCGTGCCTATTATAGATACGAGCAGGGTGTACCCGACACCCTGCAGTATCCATTTGTAATACGTGGCAATAATCTTGCCCATCGTTTCAAACAAATTCATTTAAAAACCTCTTAAAGGATTATTTTTAATCGACGACGTTCTTGCCCGTAGCGAAGAAAATAGCGTCGTTCATAAGCTGATTTCTCGTTTCGGCGGAGAGTTTTTGAAGCGCGCTGTTAACTGCCGCAAGGTTCGCGCTGCCTTTTTTCATGCCGACGGCAATCTGAACGTCCTCGGCGCTTGCCGTGAAGCCCGTAGAGTTGTTTACGAGCCTGATATAGGTAAGGTTGGGATTTGCATAGCAGTCCGCAATCGCGCCCGGCTCTTCCGCAACGTAACCGTCGATTGTACCCGCGTTAAGAGCGACTATCATATCGGGGAAAGTGTCCTTAGGCGTCTGACGAACAATGCCGTGCGCGGGGCCCTGTTCCTGCAAGGCCCTATCGTGGAAAGTACCATTCTGAGCAACTATTTCCGCGCCTTTAAAATCTTCAAGACTTGTTGCGGAAGCGAAAGCGCCGTCCTTTCTCACAACGATAACAAGTTGACTTTCGTAGTAAGCGTCCGAAAAATCGATTGCTTCTTTTCTCTCTGCCGTGGGGCTCATACCCGCTATGATAAGGTCGAGCGTGCCCGAGTTAACGCCGTTGATAAGGCTGTTGAATTCGTATTTTACGATAACGAGTTCCTTTCCGAGTTCCTCGGCGATTTTCTTTGCAATCATAACGTCATAGCCGTTTGCATAGCCCTGCGCGTTGGAAATTTTGACGGCGCCGTTGGAATCGTCGATTTGAGTAAAGTTAAAAGGCTGATAGCCGCATTCCATACCGACGTAAAGTTTGCTGTCGTCCTTTTTCTTGCAACCCGCAAAACACGTAAGCGCGCCGACGAGAATGCCGACAACCAGTAAAACCGAGATAACGGAAGATAAAACCTTTTTCATAACAGATACTCCTTATATAAAAATTTTATTTTCAACAAAAAAATCCGTCAGTCTGAAAACTAACGGATACAATAAATGCAAAAAAAGATAAAAATAATATCTATTAACATTCAAGCGCTCCGCAAGTTTCCCTGCGACAGTCTGCAACGTATTTCCCTGCAGCCCAACGGAGATTTTCCGGATAAAAACCGCCGTTTCGGCAAAACTTCCTTTCCTTCGTCGCTTCAATCCGATATGCGACCCGTACTGATAAGCCTTGCGCCTCTTAATTGTTGTTTGTATAATACCAGTAAACCGACGTTCTGTCAACCGTTTTCTACAAGTTTTTGTTTTTAATTTTTGCGCGTATGGCCGAACAGTCTTATCCTTGCATATTTTGTACGGTATTTCGTTTATGCTTATAATATAAGGTTATTTCGTTTAATACGATGATTTTATATTGCGGCACCGAAAACTTAATATCAAATCTTATCGGCAATGTTTTGACAAAAATGCACCGGACTATTAAAATATTATATTGCTTAATTGAACAATACGAAGGTAAATATGCTTAACCTTACGAATGAACAACTTATAAATATTGCACTCGGCGCAGGGTTTTCCGCCGCCGCCATAATCAACGCGCGGGATTTGGTTTTCGACCCTTATTTCCGCGATTGCTGCAAACAGAATTATTGCGGCAAATACGGCGCCAACTACTCCTGTCCGCCCGATTGCGGCACTTTTTCGGAAATGAAAAACAAAATAACCGCGCGTTCCAAAGCGCTCGCGTTGCAGACGCTCGGACGCGTTCCCGATATTTCGGACGACGAAGCCGTTATCCGCGCACGCGCTTATCACAACGAAGCCTCGTTCCGTCTTGCCCGAATTCTTCGCCTCAATCCCGACGAATTCGTACTTGCCGGCGCGGGATACTGCGCTCTTTGCAACCCTTGCGCCGTTACCGAAAACAAACCCTGCCGTTTCCCCGATAAGCGCTACTCGTGTATGTCGGCGTACTGCGTCAACGTGAAAGACCTTGCCGAAAAATGCGGCATGCCCTATCAATACGCCGACGGCGTCCTCCCCCTCTTCGGACTGCTCGCTTTCGACTGATACCGTCTTTCTGAAACCGCAATCTTAAAATTTCCGAGACCCGACGAAAGCCGTCGGGTTTTTCACGGCGTTTATCCGCTTTTAAATTAAAAACGAAAAGCTTTCTTCATAATCATATCCGACAAACGGGTATTGACAATTAAATTTCGCAAAAAAATACGACTGCGTCGTCGGCAATTTATCCGGCGGCGAGAAAAAAAGGGTTGCCATTGCAAGAGCGCTTATGAACGAACACAATCTGATTCTCGCAGACGAACCCACCGGAAATCTCGACACCGAAAACAGCAGAATAATTATGGAATTGTTAAAACAGATAAACGATAAAGGTACAACCGTAATCATAATAACGCACGATAAAGACGTAGCCGCATATTGCGACAGAACGATAATAATAAACGACGGAGTTATTTTCGATAATTGCTACTAAAGTATTTACCCGTCAGATTTCTAATTATAATTTTTACTTTTATTGTTTTTTGGCTTAAAAATATAATCTTCAAACCTTTCGATTTAAAATTCTCTCTTGACAAAATAAAAGCACCTATCAAGGTGCTTTTATGGCAAAATGGTAGTAAGTTAAATCGAATTTATTCTTCTATTACTTCCAAATCTTCTTCTTTTACACCGACATCAATTTCTGTTGTACTCCAAATACCATCCTCATCTTGAAATATTTCACCGTCAAAATAAACTAGCCAATAACCCAAACGGTTTTCACCCAAAATAGTGCCTTTATCACCTTTCTTTACTCCGGCATCTAAATATTCTTGTCTGTCTTTAATAAGTTTAACTCTATCATACTCTTTCATTTCTTTTTACCTCCGTATGGTGTTGTTAGTGCAATTTTTCCATTTGGATACACCATCCAACCGGATACAAATGAAACATATTCATTAGTCTCTTTTCGTTTAAGTTTTATTACTATGTTTATTCTTTGACCATATTTATCTAACTTACCCAACTCATAATCGCCAACCGAATAAGCAAGTTTTACTTGTTTGATAAACTCTTGCCGTAAATACTCCGAGTCCATTATATAATACCCCCAAAGTTCAAACAACTGTTTTTTGCTTTTATTGTTTTTTTGCATAAAAATATAATCTTCAAACTTTTCGATTTAAAATTCTCTCTTGACAAAATAAAAAGCACCCCGCAAGGTGCTTTTATGGCGGAGAGTTAGTAACCTAAATCGAACCGCTTACGCCATTAAAATCTTAATACATTTTTTTGTTATTTCATTAGTAATGCCACTTTTTGCTTGCGTATAAATAATTTTATCGCTTGGGATTAGTTTTGACACAATTTGTTCATCATCTAAAACGATATAATTTGTAATTTCCTTGTGAGAAGATAAAAACTCGCTTATTTCTTGCGCTCTACTTAACAATGACTTGGTTTTTCCTAAAAAATCAAGTCTTGTAATCCCATAGGGCTTTAATAGACTCAATAATAACTTTGTATAGCTTGAATACAAACGCCAAGAACTTGTAAGCACTAATTTACAACCCGTTTCATCAATAATCTTTTTTAAGTTTTTACACGCTTTATCGTCAAACGTATCGTCTTGCTCGGAATAGTTATCGCTATTATGAGTACATAAAACGCCGTCAATATCCAAAAAAAGAACTTTCATAAATTAAAAATCAAAGAAAAATTGTTCGCCGTATTTTTTCGCGACTGCAATAAATTCCATTATGTAAGGAAGTGCTTGCTCAATCAATTCTCTACAAGTAAAATTATCTATGGGTAATTTTACAATCACACGCAAAGTATCTGGATTTTTTTCACCACTTTCCCATAAAGGAGAGAATGTAAGTTGCTTGTTAATTTGTTCCTTGTTTGCAAGAATAATTCTCCCTATATCACTGTATTTATCAATAATATAAAGCCCAACTCTTAAAAAGTTATCCCTTCGAACCAAACTAATATCGACATCAATATTTAAGTTTATTTTATAACGATTTACATCAGCATAATGGTCTTTGTATACAATCTTAAAAGGCTCTCCATTTTCAATTAAAATTTGTTCAAAAGTTTTCCAAAAAACACCTAAATCAATTCTATTCCTCATAATTCATACTCCTTTTATTTTATTTCTTGAATAACATAACCTAATTCTTTTGCTCGACTTAAAAAGCGGGGGATATTAAGAATACCCCATTGATTACAAACATACGCTTTTCCGTCAGTTAAAGAAATAATTTCATTTTCAGCCGTAAAAAACCGAATTTGATAATCTTGTCGGTTTTGTGCAATTTTAATACGTTCAAAAACACCTATCGAGCCTTGCAACGAAGAATGAAAAATTTCCGACAATTCTTTGAACGATACTGGATTTTTTTCGACGTAATCTTTAACAATAGCCAAAACCAACCTATTTTTTGAATAGACAGCACCATTAAAGAGGTATTTTGTTGTATCTCTACGTTTGATTTCACCGTCAGTTATACTTGTTTTTACTGTCATTGTGGAAGTATTATCGCTGATTACATTTGGCACACTACATATTTTTTGATTTTCGAGTGCGACCTGTAATTCTTCAACCTGCTTTTCAAGTTTTTGAATTCTTGAAAGCATTTCTAAAATTATAGTTGCATTTTCCATTTTCTGCCTCCTTGTATTTTATTATATACGGACAAATAAAAAAATGTCAAATGTTTTTCAATGATAATTGTGATAATAAATGATAGATCGTGTTAAATTATTTTTATCTTGAAATATCTATTAAAATTTATTATAGAACCTATCTTAATTATGTTTATTGAAAAAACTGCTATACGGTTTTTCGTATAAGCACTTTTTGAGCATAGAAAAAGCCGAGCGGTTAAACGCCCGGCATAGGTTTTAGTATTCATAGTCTAATTATTATTTCGAAGTATTCGACTGAAAAGAAATATACGCACTCTAACTTTTCATTAGGGTGCGTACAGTTCTCTTGTGGCAGAGAGAAAGAGAACATTCGCCTATCAGCGGGAACGAGCGAGTTTACTCGCATAGTGGAGCGTGCAACGGAGAATTCAGCAACGTAGTTGCGTGCAATCATATTTTGATTGCACAGAATCTCTCTTTCGACGACAAAAAACCCGGATTTTTCGCCCTGCAATCAGCCCCGTTAATATTGAAAGTTATTTAATCCAAAGATCATATCAAAAAAATCTTTATACCAAAAGGAGCATATTTCACAAACTCTGCCCCCGAAAAAGTCATTAAAAAAGAATAATACGAACTCCTTTTCGCTCTCGGTGTTCGTATTATTCCCTTTTGGCGGAGAAAGAGAGTTCGCCTTTCAGCGAGAGCGTGTGAGTTTACTCACTTAGCGAAGCGTGCAACGGAGAGTTCGCACACGTCGTGTGCACGCGCAATCAATTTGCGCGTTGAATCTCTCTTAACAAAATAAAAAGCACCCGTTTGAACCCTTAAAGTTCAGATTGGGTGCTTGTGGCGGAGAAAGAGAGTTCGCCTTTCAGCGAGAGCGTGTGAGTTTACTCACTTAGCGAAGCGTGCAACGGAGAGTTCGTCGGCGTAGCCGAGCGCAATCAAATTGCGCGTTGAATCTCTCTTTCTTAAAAAAAGCACCTCGCAAGGTGCTTTTTTGGCGGAGAAAGAGAGATTCGAACTCTCGAACCGCTTCTCACGGTTACACGATTTCCAGTCGTGCGCCCTCGACCAACTAGGCGATTTCTCCATTACAATATTAAAATCAACGCTATGAATTATACTTAATTTACGCACGAATGTCAAACATTTTGGCCTTCCATTATCAAATAGACGAAAAACGCCCGACTTTATAACAAATAATTGGACAAATCAAAAGAGTGTTGTTACAAAAGCCGTCGCAATTGACAAAAAAGGCGACAAAATATATAATATTTTTATAAAAAAGTAAAAGAGGGAACTTTATGGAAATATTCAAAGACGATTTACCCGCAAAATCCGAAATAATGCTCAATATGGAAAAGATGAATTCTTTCGGCAGCCGTCTGACCGGCGAGAAAGGACAGAACGACTTTACCGGCTGGTTAAAAGAGGAAATCCGCGCAATGGGATATGAGGTAAAAGACAAGCGGTACACCTTCGAAAAATGGGAAGCGACCGACTATTCTCTTACGGTTGACGGAAACGAAATAAAAATATCTTCGCCCTTCCCCTACAGCGGACTGACCGACGCCGACGGAGTAACGGGAAAACTCGTAAACGTATTCAACAATCCCTTCGATTTTCAGCGCGCCCGCGGCAAAATAGGTGTATGTCGCATTAAAAATCTTTCGAAAATCAGCAGCAAAATAGCTTTCGACAAACGCGCGTCGATACCCGAAAACCTTGAAATCGAAAAAAGTTACCGCGGTCCCGTAAGTACGTCGTTCGTAAAAACTCTGCTGACATTCTGGTCGGCGAAACTGTCGGGAATGAAAGGAATGATATGCGTATGGGAGGATATGTCCGACGCAATGGTTGAAGGACAAGTCCTTAATTTTATTCTCGGCTATCTTGGCGTACCTATGGTATGGGTAAACGAAACGGAAGGAAAAAAGGTAATCGAAGCGGCTAAAAACAAAAAAACCGCAACTTTGAAACTTGTCGGAACGATTGACAAAAACGCGGAAACCGAATCATTCCATGCGATATTGAAAGGCACCGACGAAGGAAACGAAGCAATAATAATCAACACTCACACCGACGGTTGCAACTTTTCCGAAGAAAACGGAGCAATCGGCATTCTGCCTATGATGAGGTATTTCAGACAACACCCGACGAAGCGCACCTTAATATTCGTATTCGTAACGGGGCATTTCCGTCTGCCCGTTTTCCGCGAAGGAATTATGACTTCGAATCAGGCGACGGGCCGTTGGCTTGCCGAGAACAAGAATTTATGGAACGGAAAAACTTATAAAGCCGTTGCGGGCGTATCTGTCGAACATCTCGGATGCACCGAGTGGAAAGACGTCGACGGCGAATACGTTAAAACCAACGACATTGACACCGAGCTTGTTTATACCGGCAACAAACAGATGGATAAAATTTATTATGAAGCCCTGAAAGGTCGCAAATTCGTTCGCACCGTTACCCTTCGCGCGCATAACACTATGCATTTCGGCGAGGGACAACCCCTGTCCAAAAAGCGCATTCCCGAAATAGCTCTCGTAACCGCGCCCGATTATTTATGCTCGGTCGACCCGACCGGCAACAACCATATGGATAAGTTCAATTTAGACCTTATGTGCGAACAAATCGAAACTTTTATCAGGTGCGTTTTGATAATCGACGGAAAAACCCGTAAAGAGATAGGAAAATCGCAGGGAATGTCCGTCGGACTCGGCAAACTTAAATAAACTTATTCACACGAAAAATCCCCCGGATATCCGGGGGATTTTTATAACGTTTTTTCAGTTCTTTTTGGTTACAACCTCGCCCGTTTCGGGATTTACGAGAAGCGCCCAGTAACTGTTATCGCTTGCGATAAACGATATATACCAGTAATACGGACTGTCGGGATTTCTCCTGTCGCGGATGAGTTTAATCACGATTTCGCGGTTAAGAACGCCGTCGGTCGTATTGGCTCCGATTTCGTCGCGGAATTCGGTTTTTGCAATATCAAGCACTTTACAGTAATCTATTTTACCGTTTAACGCGTTTTCAAGCATAATTTCGTTTTCTTTATCGTCGTATCTGATTACGATACTCGTTATCTTATCCTTAAAGTTTTCGCCGTCCACCGTTGCAGTAAAATTGTGAGTAACGACGTCTCTCGAAAATTCTCCTTCGACGTTGCCTCCGTCGTAGTTTAAAACGAAAGAATACTTCTTATCGCTGAGATTTGCTTTTAAAGGTATCAGCGTAATCTGCGTAAAAGGAGCGACGTCCTGCGCTTTGCCGTCGGCGATAAACAGTTTTTCGCGTATTCCCGAAGTAACCGAAACCCTGAAATCTTCGTCGGCGCCCGTATAACGGTGAGTTTCGGCATAACTTACGTTTTCCGTAATATCAATGTCTGCCGCCTTTTTTTTTCTGCAAGCCGAAAGCCCGAAAACAAGTCCTGCGGCAAAAATCGTTACAACTAAAATTAAAAGAATTTTTTTCATCTAAACACCTCGATTTTGCTACTATAACTCAATGCGGCGTCCGATAAGATTATGCAAAAAAAATATATTTCGACAAAACAAAACCCCGCCGGGCGGGGTAAAAATCAGTAAAATATAAAACTATAAATCCTCTTCGTTAAAATCAAGTCTGTTCATTGCGGACGAAATAATCTCGCCGTCAAACCCTCTCGACGCCAGAAAACAATAGGTGCGTTCTTTCAGTCTCGTGCGTTTTTTCTTTTCCTTTTCGATAAACTTTTCGGCCATCGACAAGGCTTTTTCAAGTTCTTCGTCGTCGGTAAGTTTGTCGTAACATACCTCCTCGGCGATTTTTTTATCTATTCCTTTAACGGTGATAAGTTCGTAAATTATTTTTCGTCTTCCCGTTTTCGCGCCCTTATACGATACGTATGCTTCGGCGTACTGTCTGTCGCCGAGGTAGTCGTAGTTTTTCAGTTTTTCAACGGCGCTTGCAATCGCTTCGTCCGAAAACTTTTTCGTTTTCAGATTGCGCTTTATTTCGTTCTGCGATTTGATTCCGCGAGAAAGGCTGTCGATAGCGGTTGTAAAAGCGATATGTTCCTCGCCCTCTTTCGCGATTTTTTCAAGTTCGTCCGCCCCGATATGTTTTCCTTCCGAGACGCCGTACTCTTTAAGAGTAGCCTTGAAGATTCTGACGACCGTTCCGTCGTCGAGGACTGCGTCGACCCGTTTTTTATCGTAGGGTATTTCTTTGATTTCGACGATGCTGTTCATAACGCGTTATATCAGAAAGGAAGATTGTCCTCGTGATTTATGCTCTGGTCGCCGCTTTCGTTATTCACGAAAGTCAGACCGTCCGAATGGGAAAAATCGAACGGGGGCTCGTTAATGGTAGCGCGTTCGGGTCCGTCGTCCATAATTTCCTCGACGGTACCTTTTTCTTCGACGGGAACCATATCCGAAAAAATTTCGTCGTCGTTTTTAATCTGCTCGAGCGAAGTAATATCCGGGTTAACTTTGGCGGCAGGTTCTTTCGTCTCAGTCGTAGACAATTCGCGTATATCGATGGGTTTGAACGTCTGCATATCGCCGCACCAGTCGAAATAGACGTTGCCCGTCTCGCCGTTACGGTTTTTTGCTACAATCATTTTTACGAATTTATGGTCGCCGTCGTCGTCGTAACTCGCCGCGAATTTAGATTCCTCGGATTTGGGATTTTCAACCTTTTTCGGGCGGTGTAAAAACATAACCATATCGGCGTCCTGCTCGATAGAGCCCGATTCGCGAAGGTCCGACAGTTGCGGTTCCTCGCCCCTCTGCTCGGTGCCGCGCGACAACTGCGACAATACGAGGAAAGGCACGCCGAGTTCTTTTGCGAACAATTTCATCTTGCGGCTCATTTCCGAAACTTCCTGCTGGCGGTTTTCCTTTTTTTCGCCGAGTGTTATCAGCTGCAGATAGTCGATGATAACGAGGTCGAGTCCCACGGTGTTTTTCATACGGCGACATTTGCTGATAATGTCGGCGGGGGTGTTTCCCGAGTTCTCGTCCACGAAAATTTTGCTGTTGCTTAAAGCCTCGTGAGCGTTTACGAGACGGGTCGTTTCGTTGAAGTTGAGCATTCCCGGCTTTTTCTGACGTTTGAACGAGACCTGCGACAAAGTGGTCAGCATACGTTGTACGAGCTGTACGGTGGGCATTTCGAAGCTGAAAACCGCAACTTTTTTGTTGTTTCTTATTGCGGCGTTTATTGCGACGGTAAGCGCGAATGCGGTCTTACCTACCGAAGGACGGGCGGCAAGAATACAAAGCGCGCCGGGTTTCATACTTTCGATTTTGCGGTCGAGAATATCGAATCCCGTTTTGATACCCTCGTCAACGTAATCGCCTCGCTGCATGGTGTTGATTTTGTTCAACGCTTCCGACGACGCTTCGACGATAGGCTCCAACCTGCTGCTTTCGTGTTTTTCGGAAATTTCGTACACGGTGCTTTCGGCAAAATCGAGCGCTCTTCCGGCGTCTTCCGCCGTATAGCCGTATTTACTGATTTTATTGCCCGCCTCGATTATTTCCCTTAAAAGGCTGTCGCGCTTTACGATATCGTAATACCTGTCGGCGTTTGCGGTACTTGGGATAGCCGTTGCGATTTTACTTATATATTCCATACCGCCGGCCTCGGTGATTTTTCCCGATACCGAAAGACTGTCGGCAACGGTCAGCGCGTCTATGGGCTGATTGCTCTGAATAAGCGCATAAATCGCCCTGAAAATTTCCTTATGCTGAGCAAGCGCGAAGTCGTCCTCTTTTAACAAAGTGGTATACTCGTTCGCGACGTTCGCGTCCATCATAATACTGCCCAGAAGGGCCTGTTCCGCCTCGTAATTCACGGGCATTTTCAATATTTTTTCTGCCATACTTCACCTCTTGACCGTTTTGATTAGTATAAACGGTTTTCGAGCAAAAATTTATTTGTCTTTTTCTTTCCGAACGCGTTTTCCTCTCTCAGCCGCAATTCTGACCGATGCAACGATAAGAACGACGCCCGACGCAACGACAATAGCAATACCGTACCACGCCGCGCCTTTTATCTGCGAAACTTCGATAACCGCTCTGCCTTTTCCGTCGTCGAAATTCCAGGTATGCCTGTAAAATCCGTTTTTATCTTTGGTAACGCTGTCGGCGTTTGTTTTAGTTGACCTGTACGGCGTTATAAAAGAATAGGACGTATCCGTGCCGGTAATGGCGTCGGCGGCTTTTTTTGCGTCTTCGAGCGCAAGTCCGCCTTCGCACAGAACGGAAATCAGCCACGTTCTGTTTTTACCGATAAACTCGTCCGAAACGATTATTTCACCGCTTACCGTCTGTTTCAGAAAAAACGCGTTTTCATCGTAAGAAACGCCGTTGTCGTCTACGATAATTCCGTTTCCGAAAGCGTCCGCGTGCAAGTCCTGCACTGTTTCGAAATTTTTGACGGCGGTTAAGGAAAAGTCTTTTACGGAAACTTCGTATCCGTTTTCCGAAAAACCGTTTTCAAGGGCTAGAAGCGCTTCATCGGGCGAAAAAAACCCCGCGCTTATAACGCCGTCAGTATCGAGTACCACCGATATGGTTTGAGTATAAGTGCCGTCGTAATTCTGCCTGTAAGTAAAATCTATCCGGCCGCACGCCGTAAACAACGCCGATGCAAACGCGACGCAAACGATTATTGCGGCGATTTTACTTTTCATCGTAAAGTTTTTCGAGCGTATTCAGCGTGTCTCTGAATTCGCGCATCGCAATGTTGAAGGGCTGTTCCGTCGTGAGGTCGACGCCGGCGAGTTTAAGAATTTCAACGGGCGGCATACTTCCGCCTGCCGAAAGGAATTTCTTATAGCCGTAGAACGCCTTATCGCCGTTTTTTAGTATATTGTTTGCGATTGAAACGGCGGCGGTGATTCCCGTTGCGTACTGGTACACGTAATACTGACGATAGAAATGCGGAATACGCGCCCATTCGTAACGGATAAGTTCGTTGTGCTTTACCGCCTTGCCGTAATACTTTTTATTAAGGTCGTAGTAAATATCCGAAAGTCCCTCGGCTGTCAGAGGTTTGTTTTCCTCGGCAAGCGTATGCGCCTTGAGTTCGAATTCTGCAAACATAGTCTGTCTGAACAGCGTCGTGCGGAACATATCGAGGTAATAACTCAGCAAAAACTTTTTGGTATCCGCGTCTTTCGTTTCGGCAAGCAGGTATTTAAGCATAAGCACCTCGTTAACGGTCGACGCGATTTCCGCCACAAAAATTTCATAATCGCTTTTTGCGAAAGGCTGAGCCTCGCAACTGTAATAACTGTGCATGGCGTGGCCGAGTTCGTGAGCAATCGTAAACACGTCGTGCGTGGTTTTCTGATAGTTAAGAAGGACGAACGGGTGGCAGCCGTAAGTACCCAGGCTGTACGCGCCGCTCTTTTTGCCCTTATTTTCGACAACGTCAATCCATCTTTCGTTATAAGCACGGTCGAGAAGCGCGGCGTACTCTTCTCCGAGGGGTTTAAGTGCTTTTTTGACCATTTCAAACGCCTTTTCGTATGAAACGGATATATCCGCGCCATTTATCATAGGAACGTGCAAATCCCACATATTGAGGGTTTCCACGTTAAGAATTTTCTTGCGCAACGCCATATAGCGATGCATATATCGACAATTGTTATCGACGGATTTAATAAGATTATCGTATGCTCTTACGTCGACGTCGGTATGAGACAGCGCGCCTTCGAGCGAACTTTTATATCCTCTTACTTTGCTGTAAAACCAGTCTTTTTTGACGCTTCCTGCATAAATAGCGGCAATCGTATTTATGTGTTCCTTATAGGCGTCGAACATGCTTTCAAATGCTTTTCTGCGCACTTCTTGAGCGGGATTCTGCAAAAGCACGCCGTACGTGCCATGCGACATTTCGATTTCTTTTCCGTCGACATCTACCGGCCTGAATTTTACGTCGGCGCTGTCGAACATCTGAAACGCGTTGTTGAAATTATCGGTAAAATTACCCGTCTCCGCAAGGATTTTTTCTTCTTTTTCGGACAGCACGTGTTTTTTGTCCTTCGCAAGACGCTCGAAACGATAACTATAATCGGAAAATTCGGGTTTTTTGGAAAGAGCAATAAGTTCTTCCTCCGACCTTTCGCATATTTCGGGTTCGGCAAATGCGGTAACGGTGCTGAGCATAACCGCCGTTGCGCCGACTCTTGCAAACATTTCCTGATATTTTTTCACGCGCATATCTTCGTGCGTTTTCATATAGGCGTAGCAGTAAACTTTAAGAAGTTCTATCATTGTTTCGTCGGTTTTCTTAAGATACGCAAGCAAAACTTTGTCGTCGCCTAATTTTCCTTTATAATCGCCAAACGAAGATATCTTTGATGCGATTTCGTCATATTTTTTCTCCCATGCCTCGTCGCCGTTGATAAGGTCGTTGAGATTCCATTTATATTTTTCTTTGACGTTTCTCCTTTCGGGAATTTTCATATCGTCCTCCAAACAATAAAATCAGTTTAAGTATAATTTATATCTTCCGGGATTTCAAAAACTTTTTTCCTGTTTTTTCCCGACCGCAACAGGTTGTGGTGTATCCGTACGGCAACGCATTAAATCAGATGTCGAACAAGCCGTCGCTTACGAACCTCGGTTCGCACGTAAGACGCACCTTGATTTTTCTCAATGCGTCCTCATCGCTTTTTAAAAGCATTCTCGTGCTATGCACTTCCGCCCCGGACAAAGCGGAAATACAATCTATGCACATAGCCGCCGCCTCGTTGGTTACCGCGCATATCGACAACGCTACAAGCACTTCGTCAAGCGTGAGTTTGTAGTTTTTCTCGTGCAGGAATTGTTGTTTCAAATCCATAATGGGTTTCACAATCTGAGGAGCGATAAGTTTCAGTCTGTCGGGAAGTTTCGCAAGAGTTTTCACGGCGTTTAGAACCATCGACGCGGGCGCTGTCATTAGTTTCGTACTGCGGCCGGTAACGATAGTGCCGTCGGGCAATTCGATAGCGCATGCAGGTTCGCCGCTTTCCGCCTCCTTATTGAGCGCGGGTTGCACGACGCTTCTGTTCGTGGGTTTGATTTCGAGTTCGCTCATTAAAAGTTCTATGCGTTTTACGGTGGCCTGGTCCACGACGCCGTTTTTGTAATCGCACGAACTCTTGTAGTATCTTCTGATTATTTCCTGTTTCGAGGCCTCGCTGCAAACTTCGTCGTCGGTAATGCAGTAGCCCGCCATATTTACTCCCATATCGGTAGGCGATTTGTAGTCGAGTTCGTTTGCCGAAAGTTTCGACAAAATGGAGCGGACTACGGGAAATACTTCGATATCCCTGTTGTAGTTGACCGTCTGGATACCGTATGCCTGCAGATGGAAGTAGTCAATCATATTCACGTCTTTGATATCGGCGGTCGCCGCCTCGTAGGCGATATTGACGGGATGTTTTAAAGGCAGATTCCATATCGGGAAGGTTTCGAACTTCGCATATCCCGCTTTAACTCCCCTCTTGTATTCGTGATAGAGTTGTCCGAGACAGGTTGCGAGTTTTCCGCTGTTTGGTCCGGGCGCGTTCACGACGACGAGAGGACGCGTCGTTTCGATATAAGGATTTTTTCCGTATCCTTCGTCGGAAACAATCGTATCGACGTCCGTGGGATATCCTTTGGTAAGTCCGTGCAGATATACTTTTACTCCCCTCGCCTCGAGTTTGTTTTTATAGGCAACCGCTGAAGGTTGTTCCTCGAACTTCGTAATAACTACGCTGTTTACTTTTATTTTCATGCCGTCCATCGCGTCGATAAGCCTTAGAATTTCCATTCCGTAAGTAATGCCGTAATCGGCGCGGATTTTATTGCGCTCGATATCCGAAGCGCTGATACAGAAAATAATTTCGCATTTATCCTTCAGCTTCTGCAGAAGCTTTATTTTCGCGTTTGCGTCGAAGCCGGGCAGAACGCGCGAGGCGTGAAGGTCGTCAAACAGCTTTCCGCCGAATTCGAGATAGAGTTTCCCGCCGAAACTGTCGATTCTTTCGAGAATGTGTTTGGATTGTATCTGCATATACTTTTCGCTGTCAAAGCCGATTTTCATACGTATTCTCCTGTTATATGTTTAATGGTCTGAAATAATCCACAACGTGCTTATAGGCCGTGATTTTTCCGTTGAATTTCCGAAGTTGTTTGCCTCTGGTGGTGCGGCCGTCAAGTTTTACGTCCTCCGTCGAAAAACCGAATACGTTGCTTTCGTCGTCGATTATCGCAACGTCGTAAGGCTCCCTGACGTAATTTACAAGCGCGACGCTTGCGCCCGCAGGCAAGTCGATAAGTTTTACTCCTTTCCTGTATCGCTTCGACAAATCGAAAGTAAACGCAAACACGCGTTTTGCAAACCCCGCGTCGCTGACGACGACAATCTCTCCTTCGTCGTTAATAAGCCCCGCGAAAATCACCTCGTCGCCGTCGTCGAGCTGTATGCTCTTTACGCCGCCCGCGTTTCTTCCCTGCGCCGGTATTTCGCTTGTCTCGTACAAAAGACACATGCCCTTTCTCGTTGCGGTGAACACGTTTGTGTTTTCGGTCAGCGTCGTTACGGCAATAACTTCGTCCCCGTCGGAAAGATTGATTGCTTTATAAGCGGATTTCGAAACGTTCAGTTCATCGTACGAGGTGCGTTTTACCATACCCTGTTTCGTAAAGAACAAAGCCTCTCCGATGGGGAAGTTTTCGGAAATTTCCACCGATACGGCGTATTCTTCGCGCAAAGCGTCCTTGCTGAGTTCGCCGAGACTCGCGCCTTTGTCGCGCCAGCGCTTTTCGGGTAAATCGTCTATTTCGATTTTGAAGATATTGCCGAGGTTGGAAAATACAGTCAGTTTCAGTTTGTTGTTAGCGTACAACGCGCGGCTTACCACGGTGTTTAAGTCCGCGTCGGACGCACGACGCTGCGCCTGTTGGAAACTGCGTACAGGCACGAATTTCAAAGTCCCTTTAGCGCTTAAAACGATAACGCCCTCTTTATAAGCGGTTTCGTCGCTTTTGAAAGGAACGTCTTTTTTCGCTTCCTTTTCGCCGATGATTTCGCTCCTCCTCGGCGTTTTGAAACGTTTTTTGACGTCAAGCAAATCCTCTTTGATTTTTTTGTTCTGAAGTTTTTTGCTGTTTAAAATCGCGCTGAGTTCCTCGATGGTCTTTTTAAGTTCGGCAAGTTCGGCTTTCAGCGCGTCCTCTTCGAGACCCGTAAGCCTTCTGAGTTTCATCTCGAGAATGGCCTGCGCCTGTCTTTCGGTAAGACCGAAACGCTGTCTCATTCTTTCCGATGCAACGGCCGCGGTTTTGCTCGATTTGATTATTTTTATTATTTCGTCGATATTCTTAATGGCGATAAGAAGTCCTTCAACGATTTCGGCGCGGATTTTCGCCTGTTTCAAATCGAAAGTACAACGCTTTATAAGAACGTCCCTCTGGAAATTGACGTAATACGTCAGCATTTCGATAAGCCCGAGAAGTTTCGGCTTGCCGTCGGCAATAGCCACCATATTGATATTGAAATTGGTTTCGAGTTTGGTGTGAGCAAGCAGATAGTTTACGATTTTCTGCGCGTCGGCGTCTTTTCTGACTTTTATGACGGCGCGCATACCGTTTCTGTCCGACTCGTCCACGATATCCGAAATACCGCCGAGAATTTCCTTTTTAGCCTCGCGCAGTTGCAGAATTTTCTGAAGCAAATCGGCTTTTTCGACCTGATAGGGAAGTTCCGTAATGACGATATTTTTCTTTTCGTATTCGCCGTCCTCGATATGGATGCGTGCGCGCACGCCCACCTTGCCCTTTCCGGTAGCGTATGCCTGCACGAGTTCTTCGCCTGCGATAATGATGCCGCCCGTCGAAAAATCGGGACCGGGAATTATTTTCATAATCTCGTCGAGTTTTATCCGCGGGTTGTCGATAATCGCAACCGCGCCGTCGATAATCTCGCCGAGATTATGCGTGGGAATGTTCGTCGAAAAACCCACCGCTATGCCGTTTGCGCCGTTAACAAGCAGATTCGGAAATCTGCAAGGCAGAAGCACGGGTTCCTTCATGGTGTCGTCGAAGTTCCATTGCCAGGGTACGGTATCCTTTTCGAGGTCTTTCAGAATTTCCATGGCAAGCGGATTGAGTCTCGCCTCGGTATAACGCATCGCCGCCGCGCCGTCGCCGTCAATACTTCCGAAGTTTCCGTGTCCGTCGATAAGCACCTCGCGCATATTGAAGGGTTGCGCCATACGAACCATAGCGTCGTAAACCGACGTGTCGCCGTGCGGATGGAATTTGCCGAGGCATTCGCCTACGATACGCGCCGATTTCTTATGCGGTTTATCGGGCGTGTTGCCCAGTTCGTACATGGCGTATAATATGCGGCGTTGTACGGGTTTCAGTCCGTCCTCGACGCGGGGAATGGCACGGTCGAGAATTACGTATTCGCTGTACGGCAGCATAGAGGTGTGCATAACCTCTTCCACCGACATTTCGTAAAGTTGCGATTTGTTTTCGATTTCAATCTGTTTCTTTGCCATTTACGTTACTCCTTTGAGAAATTGTCTTCCCTGTTGAAGTTGGCATGCTCGTTTATATATTCCTTACGGGGCTCGGATTTATCGCCCATAAGCGTCGCAATGCTTTTTTCGGCCTCTGTCGCGTCCTCGATGGTAACGCGGGTAAGGCTTCTGTGATTCGGGTTCATGGTCGTTTCCCACAGCTGTTCGGGATTCATCTCGCCCAGACCTTTAAAGCGTTGGAGAGTATAATTCCTGCCGAAATCACCGCGTTTTTCTTCCAGTTCCTCGTCGTTGTAGCAGTAAACGACTTCGTCTTTCTTCTGTAATTTGTACAGCGGCGGCATTCCGATATAGACGTGTCCGTCCGTTATGAGACTGCGCATATATCTGAAAAAGAAAGTAAGCAGAATGGCTCTTATATGTCCGCCGTCCTGGTCGGCGTCGGCAAGAATGATAATCTTATTGTATTTAAGGTCTTCGACGTTGAAATCGTCGCCTATTCCCGTTCCGAGAGCGCTTATGAGCGTGCGGAATTCCTCGTTTTCGAGAATTTTGTCTATGGTGGATTTTTCGACGTTCAACGGTTTGCCGCGAAGAGGAAGGATTGCCTGAGTCGTACGGTCGCGCCCCTGTTTCGCGCTGCCGCCTGCCGAATCGCCCTCGACGATAAACAATTCGTTAAGTTCGGCCTTTTTGCCCGTACAGGACGCAAGTTTTCCCACGAGATTGGCGTTGTTTATGCTTTTTTGCTGGCGGCTGAGTTCTTTCGCGCGCCTGACGTTATCGCGGGTACGGGCGGCGCCCATTGCCTTTTCCACTATTTTTTCGGCAATTGATTTACTCGATTTGAGATTTAAAAATTCGTCGAGCTTCTGCGATACGAGCTGTTCGACGAGAGGTTTGACCTCGGGATTTCCGAGCTTGGTCTTGGTTTGCCCCTCGAACTGCACGTTTTTAAGCCTTATCGAAACGACTGCGGTCAGACCTTCTCTGTAATCCTCGCCGATGAGCGCCGAAAGTTTTTTGTCTTTAATCAGATTGTTTTTCTGTGCGTAATTATTGAAAACTTTCGTACAGGCGGACTTGAAACCGACCTCGTGAGTGCCTCCGTCGGGCGTCGGTATATTGTTTACGAAACTGAAAATATTTTCGGTATATCCCGTCGTGTGTTGCATCGCTATTTCCAGTTTTACGCCGTCCTGCTCGGCCGAAAAGTGTATGGGTTTGGGATAAATTGCGTCTTTTTCGGCGTTGATATAACTTACGAAATCGGACAAGCCGCCTTCGTAATGATAGGTTTTATGCTTGCCCGTGCCTCCTTCGGATTCGGGACGGTCGTCGTTTAAAATCAGCGTAATGTTTTTATTGAGAAAAGCTATTTCGCGAAGTCTCGTCGAAATTACCGAATAATTGAATTTTTCGTTTTTGAAAACGCGCGGGTCGGGCTTGAAAGTTACCTGCGAACCCGTCTGTTTGGTTTTTCCGATAAGGCGAAGACCGCCGACGGGAATACCCGATTTGACTTTTCCGTTGACTTCGGGCGAATGGAAATCCTGACGATACTCGTTTCCGTCCTTATAAACCTCAACCGTAAGCCACTCGGACAAAGCATTCGTCACGCTTGCACCCACGCCGTGAAGTCCGCCGGAGTAGGCGTAACTGTCGTTATTGAATTTGCCTCCCGCGTGAAGTTGAGTAAAGACGACCTCGACGCCGCTGACTTTAAGCTTCGGGTGAATATCCACGGGAATTCCCCTGCCGTTGTCTCTTACGCGGGCGACGTTGTCGCTCATAAGGGTAATCTCGACGGTATCGCCGTAGCCGTTTGCAACTTCGTCAATTCCGTTATCGATGATTTCCCAAAGAATATGGTGAAGTCCGTGATTGCCTGTCCCGCCTATATACATACCGGGACGCAGTCGGACGGCTTCGAGCCCCTCCAGTATTTCGATTTTTTCCGCACTGTAATTCGACGACATAATTTCCTCTCGAAAAGTATTGAACGCAAGTAAAAAAACTTACTTGATTATTTTAGCATATTTTTAATAATAACAAAAGTGAATTGTGCTTTCTTTTTCAAAAAAACCACAAAATATTGTCCGTATTTTTGACACGCAAGAGTGTATTTCTGACAATATTTATCCCATTTCGTACATAAAACCGGGTATGTATGTTTTCCGTAAGCCTAAAATAAAAACACGCCCGAAGGCGTGTTTTGAAAAATAACGTCGTTAAGAATTATTTATTGCAGAATTCGTTTATTTTCGCAAGCATATCGGCATACACTTCGGAATTATTCTTTTCGTTAAGAATTTCGTGGCGCGCGCCCTCGTAAATCTTTATGCTGACGTTTTCCACTCCCAGTTCCTTATACATCTTTTCGAGTTTTTTAACGTTGCAAGCGTTCTTCCCTCCGACAGGGTCCTTCTCGCCGCTGAAAATCGCAATGGGACGGTCTTTTTTCACTTTCGCAAGATTTTCCTTTTTATAGATATCCGAAAGACCCGCCATAAAATATTTATAGAAGGCGTTGGACATCACGTAACCGCACTGTTCGTCGTAGCAATATTTTTTAACCTGCTCGACGTCGCGCGAAAGCCACGCGAAATTGTGCCCTTCTTTTTTAAAGGGGCGGTTAAAACTGCCGAAAGATACTTTATCCATGAATTTGCCCTTCTTTGCGGGACCCGCTATCGTCGTCGCCATATTCGATAAAGTTTTACCCGCGGCAACTATGGCGCCGGGCTGACGCGCGCTTCCCGACAGAATAACGCCGACTGCGTCGTTGTCGTGTTCGAGATAGGACTGACCCACGAAACTGCCGTAACTGTGTCCGAGATAAACGACGGGGAGGCAATACTTATCTTTCAGATATTTCGTGATAAACACCTCGTCTTTCACCGTATCGCCGAATATATCGCCGTTATGATAACCTATATCGTTTTTCTTTTCGGTGTTGCCGTGCGCGCGGTGGTCGTCGGCAAAAACTATGTATCCGTTCGCATTGAGGAATTTTGCAAAATCGTCGTAACGCCTTGCGTGTTCGGCCATTCCGTGAGAAATCTGAACGACGCCCTTCGGAACTTTCACGTCGTCCCAGACGTACGCCTGCAAAACCGTATTGTCGAAACTTGTAAATTTAACGTATTTCATATTTCACCTCTTTCAGTATCTTTCACTATTATATCAAGCGCGAGCGTAAAATAGCAACCGATTTTTAAAAATTAGTATTATTTAAAAATCCACGGATATATTATAATGGAGGCGTTATGAAAAGTCGTACAATAGTTCTTACGGGAGGCGGAAGCGGAGGACACGTAATCCCCCTTCTCGCAATGCTGCCCGACCTTAAACGGGATTTCGATAAAATTTACTACGTCGGCGGACACGGCATAGAAAAATCGCTTGCGAAAAAAGCGGGGGTCGCCTATCGGGAAATCTATACCGTAGGCCTTGACCGCACCCGTTTTTTCAGAAATATCAGAATACCTTTCGTTCTTATCAGAGCGGTTAGGGAAACCGTTGCCTTTTTCAGGGAAATCAAGCCCGACGTCGTGTTCGGAAAAGGCGGATACGTATCCCTTCCGGCGATAATCGCGGCGCGCCGTCTGCACATACCGACGGTATGCCACGAAAGCGACCTTACGTTAGGCCTCGCAAATCGCATAGCGCATAAACTCGGCGCAACCATACTTACCGGTTTCGACAAAACGGCAACTTTATCGCGCGATTTTATATACGTAGGCTTTCCTTTGCGACAGGAACTTAAAAACATCGATAAAGACTTCGCCGTTAACGCGTTTAAACTCGACAACGCCAAAAAGACTCTGCTGGTAATGGGAGGAAGCCTCGGCGCGCAGGCGATAAACGACGTTCTGAACGATAGTCTCGACGCGCTTCTTCCGCAATACAACGTCATTCACGTTACCGGCAAAAACAAAAGCAGTATAACACCCGTCCCGGGGTATTTTCCGATAGAATACACCGATGATATAGGCGCGCTTTTCGCCGCGGCCGATACGGTGGTTTCACGCGCGGGCGCAGGCACTCTTTTCGAATTGTCTTATCTTGAAAAACCCGTTCTTTTAATTCCTCTGCCGAAAACGGCGTCGAGGGGCGACCAGATTGACAACGCTCTGTACGCAAAGGAATTCGGCGCAAAAGTTTTGTTTCAGGAAGACCTCACGAAAACCTCTTTCGTAAACGCCGTAATGCGCTGTACTGTGCCTATGCGGCCGTTCGCCCCCGCGGGAAATAACGCAATCGGGCGCATTTTGACTTCTTTTGCCGATAATCACAAAACCTCGCTTTAAGATGTTACAATACACGCGAGGTGAAAATTATGAAAAATATAAAAGCATACAAATGGCTTGCCGTAACCTTTTTATTGTCGGTAAGCGTATTCTGCTATCTTTATCTTACTAAATTACCGTCGAAAACGTCGCCGGTTTCGGGCGAAAAAACCGTTTCCTCGGCGTCGGATACCGAGCGGGACAAGCCCGAAGAACAACCCGTTTCATACAACGAGCTGCCGCGTCCGGCGTACGAAGAAAACGATTTTATCGTTCAGAACACGGGCGGAACGGGCGACGACGTTTTAAAAAACGTACATACGCTTAACGGCTATTCTTATCTTTTTTTCGATACGGATTCAAACGGTTACGACGTCAGAACGGAACGCCCGTCCGTAGCCGTCGCAATGACCGACGCAAACGCTCAGCTTATAAAGACGTCGGCGTTTACGAGCGGCTCTTCTGAAAGCTATCTGCACTCGAAAATAATCGCGGACGGTTTTGCTCTTCTTACCGGGTCTTCGGGTTATTCGGCGCTTTATAAAATCAATCGCGACCTCGTAAACACCGCCAAAATCGTGTTCGACTGCGTTTCGGACGGAAAAACTTATTTGTGCGACAGCGGAAATCTTGCCGTAATGTTGTTTTCGGAAAGCGCGTTTACGATTAAACTCGTTTCTCCCGATTTCGTCGTGATAAAATCGTCGTCGGTATATCTTTCGAAACCCGAAAGCGTAAACGTATTTCCGAGAGGCGACCTTCTGGACGTCTTTATAAACTCGGATAAAGGCTACTCGCGTCTGACATATTCCGAAAAGGCGGGTTTTATATCCGAAGAAAGCGTACCCGATAAAAAACTGGTCGACATTATGCCGGTTACGGGCGGTTTTGCGGGTGTGGAGAAAGACGGCGCGACGCAAAGTATTTTCGTAAGCGATTACCGATTCGAAAAAACCGCACAAAAGGAAATCCCCTTGTCCGATTTTTCGGTTTTATTGCCCGGCGACAACAATTTTACTCTGATATCGGGAAAGGACGGCAAAACTTCGTCGTCCGTTTATTGTCTGCATCTCGACGAAATGTTTGCAAACGAACAGGAAACAGGCATAAGCGCAATAATTAATCGCGTCGGCGAATATCTTATAACTTACTTCGACGGTAAAATCGGCGTCGTCGGTTTCAACGCGCAAAAAATGAAAACCGTCGCGACGTTTTCGGCAACAAACTCGTTTGCAACGTTAACACGCGACGGATATTTGTGTTTTTCAAGCAACCGCAAAGGCGGAATATACAAAAACGGTTTCGGCTCCACGGACGTTTACGCCGTAAAAATATCAGAGCTTTCGACCGTCTGACGGCGGACAGGTAAAATCCTTTCCGAAACGCCCGGCGGCCAAATCTCGGGCGGCTATCGCATAGCCGAGTTTATTGCCGACGTCGTAATGTCTGCCTTCGAACTCGTACGCAACCGCTCCTTCCGAACGGGCAAGAGTGGAAACGGCCTCGGGCAATATCGCTTCGCCCCCTCTTTCGGGAGTCAATCTTATTGCCTCGAAAATACCGCTCGTAAGCACGAATCTTCCGAGACTGCAAAGATTGGACGGCAATGCGTCCGCGGCGGGTTTTTCGATAATACGTCGTATTTCGGTAATTCTGCCGTTCTCCGCGCCCTTTTCGACGACGCCGTAACGCACCGCCTCGTCGTCCGGGACCGTCTGTACTCCAACGACGCTCCTGCCCGTCTTTTCGTATGCGGCTATCAGCTGACCCGTGCAGGGCTTATCCGAAATCACCACGTCGTCTCCGAACAGCACCGCAAACGGCTCGTCTTTCACGAAATCCCTGCAAAGCATTATCGTATCGCCCGTACCGCGCGGCGTTTTCTGCCACGCAAAGGAAACGTTTACCTTTTCCAGAAGATTTTTCAGTTCGGGCGTGTCGGAAGGCGACGGCGTAAAATAGTTTACTATCGATTCTTTTCCCTCCCTGACGACTATTCTCACGTCCGTTATGCCGCTGTTCGCGCATTCCTCGACTATGTAATGAAGAGCCGGCTTGTCGACAAGCACGAGCATTTCTTTGGGGACGCTTTTGGTAATTGGCATAAACCTCGTTCCGCAACCGGCCGCCGGAATAATGGCTTTTTTCACTTTTTTAACGGACATACTACGACTCCTTCCGTGATTTATACAAATTTCTGACGCCTGCTTTCGTGACCACGGTAACGTGAGGCGAAAGTTCGGCCTCCTCTATGCTGAATTTTTTGGGCATAATTCTTTTTTCGCCGTCCGAACAGAAGGTTTCGGATTTCATAAAAGAGAATTCCGCCTTTTTAATCCTGATAAAATCCATCGTTTTCGAATGGTATTCCTTCGAAAATCCGATGAAAAAAGCACGGAAATAAGGAAAAAACAGTTTTATCAATCCCGCTATTCCGTTGCTTGCAGGGGCTTTTACGGTAAGCATATACAAGCCGTTATCTTTATCGAACGCACGGTTGAATTTCAGACCGAAACACTGTTTCGACCTTATCGCCATAATAAGCGAGTATTCTCCCGACTCGGTTTTACCCGACGACGTAATTACGGCGGGTATTCTGCTGACTTTAAGTTCCCTGAACACCCCGAGAACGTACGCAAACGCCTTGATTTTTTTCTTCAGGCGGTTGTCAACGCTGTATCCGAGCGGCGTGAAAGTGCCCGCCGCAAGGACGTACGTGAAATATTTATTGTCCGCCTTGCCGCAATTATCGAGCACGAAATCGCACTTGTTTTTTTTAGCGCACTCGTTAAGAGTACCCGTCGGAATATATATTATTTCGGTCTCCGTACCGTAATAGGCGTTGACAATCGAGTTAAGCGTGCCGTCTCCTCCCAGCACGACCACTCTTTCAGCCGGCGCGAAAGGATAAAACTTATCGCCGATATGCACGACGTCGGCGTCGTAACCTTTGCCGTAAGCCTTTTTAAGAATTTCGACGTTGATTTTTCCGCTTCTTCCGCTTTTATCGTTTATTACGATAAGAAGGCGCGGTCTGTGCGAAAATTCGTGACAAGCGTTTCCCTGCATACTTCCCCGAGTCGCGCGTCGCTATTATTTTAACATACGCGGTAAGCGGTGTCAACAACGCGCGGTTTTTTGCCGTCCGCTAACGCTTTGCTTGGCGGTAACTTCTTGACGGCCTGCCGTATATAATAGTATAATGTTTCGAGAGGTGTTTTATGAAAATTATTATTGTCAATGATACAGACGAATTCGGCAAAGCGGCGTTCGAACCCATAAGGGAACTTCTTTCGACAAAAAACGACGCCGTTCTGGGATTGGCCACGGGCTCAACCCCCCTTCCTCTCTATCGGGAAATGATAAAAGACCGCGAAGAGCGCGGCACGTCTTATAAAAACGTAACCACCTGCAATCTCGACGAATACGTCGGCCTTCCCGCCTCTCATCCCGAAAGTTACGTCAATTTTATGACGCGCAACCTTTTTTCGAAAATCGATATCGATATGAAAAACGTAAATATTCCCAACGGTCTCGCACCCGACGTATCGGCCGAATGCGCCCGTTACAGTGCCGTTCTTGAAAAAATAACGCCCGATATTCAGGTTTTGGGAATTGGAGCCAACGGCCACATCGCTTTCAACGAACCGGGCACGTCGTTTTCAAGCAAAACGCATCAGGTGTTTCTTACTGCAAAGACAATCGCGGACAATTCGCGTTTCTTCAATTCTCCCGACGAGGTGCCAAGAAGCGCGATAACAATGGGAATAAGCGAAATTATGCGCGCAAAAAAAATACTTATGCTCGCGACGGGCAGCAACAAAGCCGACGCCGTTTTCAGAATGATTAAAGGCGAAGTAACCGAGGCATGCCCCGCGTCCGTACTGCAACTTCACAAAAACGTTACCGTTATTCTGGATAAGGAAGCGGCCGCAAAACTTTAATTTTCCGCATTGAAAAGCGGGGCTTTTTGCCCCGCTTTTTTTATTATTTATCGTTACTTTTTCACGCAAATCTCGATTGAATATATTCCGTCAGTTTTTTGCATGCTTTTTTCATTGCTTCTTCGTTTTTCGCCTCGACCGTAAGTCTTATTTTCTCCTCGGTACCGCTTGGTCTTAAAAGGATACGTCCCTCTTTGAGTTCCGCTCTTACGGCCGAAACGTAATCGGCAAGGTCTTTATCTGCCGCCACCGCTTTTTTATCCACGACCGTAAAAGCGGCGTTAATCTGCGGATATCTTTCCACCTGCGAAAGTTCGCTCAGTTTCATTCCCGTTTTTTTCATAAGCGAAGCGATAAGAACGCTTGCAAGAAGTCCGTCGCCCGTCATCGAGCGGTTGCCCATTATGATATGACCCGACTGTTCACCGCCGAGAACGTAGCCTCCTTTCATCATTTCCGCCTGCACGTTATGGTCGCCGACGTCGACGCGTATCATACCTACGCCCAGTTCGTTCAAAGCTTTTTCGACGCCCATATTGCTTAAAACCGTACAAACGACTTTCTGTTTTCTGAGTTTACCTTCTTTCAGAAGTTCCTTTGCGAAAATATAAATAATTTCGTCGCCGTCGACAATTCTTCCGTTTTCGTCAACGGCAATCAGTCTGTCGGCGTCGCCGTCGTATGAAAAGCCCGCGTCCGCACGCGTCTCTTTTACTTTATCCACGATAAATCCGGGACACGTCGCCCCCGAGTTCCTGTTGATAATTTTTCCGCAGGCCTCGTCGTTATAAGACGTTACCTTTGCGCCGAGAGCTGAAAAAACCTTTTTAGCAATGCCCGACAACGCCCCGTTTGCGGTATCGACGACGATATTCATACCGTCGAGTCTTAACGATGAGTTCAACACCTCGTCAACGTATTTTTTGAACAGTTCTTCTCCGTTCAATATACGCCCTGCTGTCTGCGCCTTAATTTTTTTCGCGTTGTCGATATGTTTTTCTATTTCGACTTCTTCTATATCGTTCAGTTTGCAACCGTTTTTCGTAAAAATTTTTATTCCGTTGTATTCGGAAGGATTGTGAGACGCGCTTATCATTACGCCGTAGTTTGCGTTTGAAGACAGCGTCGCGTAAGAAACAGCGGGCGTAGGCACGATAAACATATCCTCTGCGTCCGACCCCGCGTCGGTAATGCCCTTAATCAGAGCCTTAACGAGTCTGTCTCCGCTTACCCTCGTATCCCGCCCAACTACGACGCGTCCGCCGTCTGCGGAATAACCCAGAAAATTTCCCACGAGATATGCAGTTTCGTCGGTAAGGTCCTTGCCGTAAACGCCCCTTATTCCGTCGGTGCCGAAATACTTTTTAGTGAAATCGTTCTTCACGTACTTCGTGCGGTTTTCTTTTACGGTTTCTCTGCTCCGTCCGATGCACAGACAGTTTTTCGGAAGATCGACGGTAACCGTGGTGCCCGCCGCGATATAAGCGTTATCCATAACGTTTACGGGCGCTATGATATTGCTGTTACTGCCGATAAACACGCTTTCGCCCACCGTGCTTCTGTGCTTGTTTTTTCCGTCGTAATTGACGAAAATACTGCCGCAACCTACGTTGCACAGGTTACCGATATCGACGTCTCCCACGTAAGCGAGATGCGCGGCTTTAACTCTTTGACCGAGAGTGGCGTTCTTGACTTCGACAAAGTTTCCTATGCGACATTCCTTACCGATTTCCGAATTTGTATGAATATTCGCAAACGGCCCAACCGTGGTTTTATCATCGACATACGCATTCTTTAACACGCTTTTAAGAATAATAACGCCGTTTCCTATCGTGCTGTCGACGATGATGTTGCCGGCGTCGAGAACGCAGTTGTTTCCTATTTTTGTTTTGCCTCTGATATGTTGGTCGGGATATATTACCGTGCCTTTCCCGATAATTACTTCCTCGTCGACGTACACGCTGTCCGTGCCGCGAAACACTACTCCGTTTTTTATGTGTTTTTCGATTATTGCAAGACGTTTTTGCTCTTCCATAACGCCCTCCGCGATTTTTTTTATCATTATATGCAAAACGACGCCTCTGGTTGCAAAAAAAATCGCCCCGAAGCGGGGCGATAATTCCGTTTTTTCCGATTACTTCGGATTAAATTTTTCCGATTACTTCAGATAGCGTTTTACGGTTGTTATAAACTGAGAAAAAACAATTCCCGGTTCCTCGAGGTCGGGTTCCCATCTCTTTACCCATTCAAGAGAAACGGTGCCGTCGTAGCCCTGTTCTTTTAAGAGACACAACGCTTTTTTTACGGGAATATCGCCGTATCCGAGCATCTTATATCTGGTAACGCCGTTCTGAACGACGCTGTCCTTTACGTGGACGTATCTTATGCGGTTTCCGAGGTTGTTTACGGTTGTTTCGACGCTCTCGCCGTTGAAACGGTAAGGGTGATTTACGTCCCATAATACGCCGCCGCCGCACTCGTCGATAAAATCTCTTAAAAGCCTCGTATCGCAAAAAATACCGTTGGTTTCTATGAGCGGCAGAACGCCCGTGCCCTCCGCCTCTTTAAGAATTTGTTTATAAAGTCGTTTGCAAAGGTCGACGTCGCCGCCGTCGGGCATAGGACGATTCGTGCACATAACCCTGATATACGGCACGCCGAGACTTTCCGCAAGAGCGATATACTCCGTCGCTTCTTTCAGAGCCTGTTCCTTTTCCGGATATACCGCAAGGCTTGCCCCCGAAGTCAACATCGTGATATCAAGGGATAAGGACGCCAGTTTTTTCATCGTTTTATCGCGGTATTCGCTTTGAAACTGTTTGATTTTCGGCGCGTAAATTTCGCCGCCTATTCCCCTTACTTCGAATCCGTCGTAACCGAGGTCGGACGCGGTAGACACTATCTCGTCGAAATGCCAGCTCGGGCAACCTATTGTCGAAAACGCAATTTTCATAGAATCCTCCTTTTGACCTGTCCGCATTAAGCGGTTTCGATGGAAGCGGCGGATTGAAGTTTAAGCACTTCGATGGCCTCTTCGCGCATTTTGAATTTCTGAATTTTTCCCGCCGCGTTGGTGGGGAAAGACGTTACGAATCTTACGTATTTAGGCACTTTGTGTTTTGCCATGCGCGCCGCGACGAAATCTTTGACTTCTTCCTCCGTCATCGTTTCGCCCTCTTTAAGAATTACGCATGCCATAACTTCCTCGCCGTAAGCCTCCGACGGAACGCCGATAACCTGAACGTCGGAAATTTTGTCGTTGGTATAAAGACACTCCTCGATTTCTTTGGGATAAATGTTTTCGCCGCCTCGGATAATCATATCTTTGATACGTCCCACGACCTTATAATACCCTTCGCTGTCGACGGTGCAAAGGTCGCCGCTGTGAAGCCAGCCGTCATTATCAATCGCCTGCGCGGTAGCTTCGGGCATTTTATAGTACCCTTTCATTATATTGTAACCGCGTGCGCAGAATTCGCCCGCTTTATCGGCAGGAAGCGTTTCGCCCGTATCGGGGTCGATAATTTTACATTCCACGCCGGGGAATGCCCGCCCGACGGTATTCACACGTTTTTCAAGACTGTCGGAAGTAGTCGTCATAGTGCAGCCCGGGGAAGCCTCGGTCTGACCGAAAACGATAACGATTTCGCGCATATTCATCTTGTCAATAACTTTCTTCATAACCTCGATGGGACAAGGCGACCCCGCCATAATACCCGTGCGCAGACTTGAAAAATCGAATTGCGGAAATTGCGCGTGTTCGAGCATTGCGATAAACATAGTGGGAACGCCGTGCACCGCCGTGCATTTTTCGACGCTGATTGCGTTCATTACGGGAACGGGACTGTACCTTTCGACGGGGACCATTGTCGTTCCGTGCGTAATGCACGCCATCATGGCAAGCACCAGTCCGAAGCAATGGAAAAACGGTACGGTGATACAAAGACGGTCGTCCTTCGTGAATTTCATTCCGTCGCCTATCGTCTTGCCGTTATTTAGTATATTGTAATGGGTAAGCATTACGCCCTTCGGAAATCCCGTCGTACCTGACGTATATTGCATATTGACGACGTCGTGGGGCGACAGAGTTTTTTTGTTTTCCTCGAAAATCTCAACGGGAAAATCGTTGCCGAGAACTTTTAAATCCTCGAAATTGAGCATTCCCGCCGGGGTTTCGTTTCCCGCAAAAACAATGCGCTTTAAAAACGGCAGACTGTCCGATTCGATATCGCCCGAAGTATTTCTGAGTTCGGGCAGAAGTTCGTTGACGGTAGCGACGTAATCGTTGTTTTTGAAACCGCCCATCATTACAAGAAGTTTCGTGTCGGATTGCCTTAAAAGGTATTCGAGTTCGAAAATCTTGAAGTTTGTGTTTACGGTAACGAGCACCGCGCCGATTTTTGCCGAAGCAAACAGCGTCAGAATCCATTCGGGAGTGTTCGTAGCCCAGATAGCCACGTGGTCGCCTTTTCGTATTCCCAGCGACATCAGTCCGCGGGCAACGAGTTCGGCCTCGTCGTTAAGTTCTTTCCAGGTGCGTTTATAGGGTCTGTCCGTATATCTTACGGCCCAGTCGTCGGTTTGATTTTTTGCAAGGTCGTCAAGTACTTCGCCGATTGTTTTATTTATAAATTCCATAATTCAGTCGTTTTCTGCCATAGCGTCTTTGACGCTTATGCGGAATATAGGTTCGAGATTGAAATAATTCCAGGGTTTTTCGTCTTCGGGGGGATAAACTTTAAATACCATCGTCTGTTCTTTAACAGGGTGTCTGAAACGAAGTTCCGCCGCCCATAGCGCCAGATTGCATTGCGCCTTAGGTCTGTTGCCGCCGTATCTTACGTCTCCCACTATCGGGTGTCCTATATGGGACAACTGCACTCTTATCTGATGGCTTCTCCCGGTGGTGAGTCTCACCCCGAGAAGGGACAGCTTTCCTATGCTTTCAAGCACCTTATAAGTAAGTTCGGCATACTTTGCGCCCTCTGTCGTATCGGGAACTACCCTCACTTTATTGCCTGTCGGGTCCTTCTTCAGATAATTTACGAGAGCGCCCTGTTTTTCCTTCGGAGTATCGTAGACGACGGCAAGATAAGTTTTTTCGAATTCGCCCTCTCGTATCGCCTCCGACAATCGCGCGGCCGCTTTGCTCGTTTTTGCGAAAACCATTACTCCTCCCGTGACTCTGTCAAGTCTGTGAACGAGCCCGAGATAGGCTTCGCCGGGTTTTTCGTACTTCTCTTTCAGGTATGATTTCATCAACGTCAGCAGGTCGGTATCTTTCGTTTCGTCCTCCTGCGACGGCATATTTTGCGGTTTTACCACAACGAGAATATGATTGTCCTCGTAAAGTATTTTAACACCGTTATATTCGGTAACGTTAGCGTTTTCCATATCAGAACACTGCCAATGCGCTTGCGCCTGCCGGCAGAATAATGCCCTCCTCCAAAGTATTCAGTCCTATTTCGTCGGCCTCGATTTTTACGCCGCCGTCCGCTTTAAGTCCGAGACGCAGCATATTTGCCATAACCGTGGGTTGCAACCCCGTAGTGTAACTGTTTATCAGGTAAAACAAAGGATTATCCGACAAAAGCGCCCTCGTTTCCTCAACGAGCGCAAAAAGATTATCCTCGATTTTCCACGTTTCGCCGTTGGGACCTCTTCCGAAACTCGGCGGGTCCATAATAACGGCGTCGTAAGTTTTTCCGCGCTTTATTTCGCGTTTTACGAATTTCAGGCAGTCGTCGATAATGTATCGGACTTTTGCGTTTTCAAGCCCGCTGAGCCTGATATTTTCGCCCGCGCGTTCGACCATAGCCTTCGCGCTGTCAACGTGAGTAACCTCCGCGCCCGCCGATAAACATGCAACCGTCGCGCCGCCCGTATAGGCGAAAAGATTAAGCACCTTTATCGGGCGGTTTGCGTTTTCGATAAGCGAAATCATTTTTGCCCAGTTAACGGCCTGCTCGGGAAAAAGTCCCGTATGCTTAAAACCCATCAGTTTGAGTTTAAAGGTGAGGTTTCGCCATTTTACGGTAAATTCCTCGGGCATGCTTTTAAGGTATTCCCAACGTCCGCCGCCCGTATTGCTTCTTTCGTATTTCGCGGTAAGTCCGTCGTATTTTTCGAGCGGAAAGGATTCGGGCCAGATAATCTGCGGGTCGGGGCGCAGGAGAACGTAATTTCCCCAGCGTTCGAGTTTACGCCCGCCGCCCGTCGCTATTACCTCGTAATCTTTCCATTCGTTATTTATCTGCATATCTGATTTTTCTTTACGGAAAGAATGATTTTGCCGTCGTTGATATCCCATTCTTTGGTATATCCGTCGATTACGTCGACAATTTTATCGGCAAGCACGGCGTTCTTGACGGTGTCGTTGTCTTTTATTACTTTTTCAAGCAGACCTTCGGCGCGGTAACCTACCGTGATATGGTCGGTAACTTCGAAGCCCGCTTCCTTACGCATCGTCTGGATTTTGGAGATGAGTTCGCGCATAACGCCCTCTTCGACGAGTTCGCCGGTAAGCGCGGTATCCAGAATAACGGAAACGTCGCCGTCGACCTCACTGCTGAATCCTTCCTTGTTTTTCACCGATACGAGAACGTCGTCTTTGGAAAACTCTACTTCCGTGCCGTCGATAACGGTCTTATACGTGCCCTGCGCAACGGCGTTTACTACGGTGCGGCCGTCGACAGACGCAAGATGCTCGCGGATTTTATTAAGCAATTTTCCGTATTTCGGGCCTATCGTTTTAAGTTGCGGTTTGATTTCATACGTTACGAAATCGTTTTCTCCGTTCGTATCCAGCACTTCTTTTACGTTAAGTTCGTCCTTAACGAGCGCGCGCAGTTCGTCGTCGAGATTCACGCCCGTCACGTACATTTTCTGCAAAGGCTGACGGTTTTTCACGTTCGCCTGATTGCGGGCGGCGCGACCGAGCACTACGACGCGGATAACCTCTTCCATTCCTTCTTCGAGGCGTTTATCGATATATTTTTTATCGCTTACGGGGAAGTCGCAAAGATGCACGCTTTCGGGCGCGTCGGATCTGAACGTCCTTACAAGATTCTGATAAATGCTCTCGGCCATAAACGGCGTATAGGGTGCGATTAACTTCGAAAGTTCGGTGAGTACGGTGTAAAGCGTCATATAAGCGGCGATTTTATCGTCGGTCATTTCGCTTCCCCAGTATCTTTCGCGGCCGCGGCGGACGTACCAGTTGGAAAGTTCGTCCACGAAGTCCTGAATTTTTCTGCTGCTTTCGAAGATTTTGTATTCGTCAAGGCTTTGGTCGACGAAATCGATAAGGCTCATCAGTCCCGACAGAATCCATCTGTCCATAACGGTGAGTTTGCATTCGTCAAGGTTGTATTTCGTGGGGTCGAAACCGTCGATATCGGCGTAAAGCACGAAGAACGCATAGGTGTTCCAGAGCGTACCCATAAACTTACGTTGCGATTCGCTTACCGCCTCGGGATAGAAACGCGACGGCAGCCAGGGAGCGCTTGACGTATAGAAATGCCATCTTACGGCGTCCGCGCCCTGCTTGTCGAGAACGGTGAACGGGTCGACGACGTTACCTTTATGTTTGCTCATTTTTATGCCGTCTTTATCGTTGACGTGTCCTAAAACAATGCAGTTTTTGAAACTAGCCTTGTCGAAAAGCAAGGTCGAAATGGCAAGAAGAGTATAGAACCAGCCTCTCGTCTGGTCGATTGCTTCCGAAATGAAGTTCGCGGGATATACCTCCTCGAAAATTTCCTTGTTTTCAAAGGGATAGTGCCACTGCGCGAAAGGCATGCTGCCGCTGTCGTACCAGCAGTCGAGCACTTCGGGAACGCGACGCATCGTGCCGCCGCAGTCGGGACAGGTGAAAGTTACCTCGTCGATATAGGGCTTATGAAGTTCGGGCGCTTTATCGAGGTGTCCGAGTTTGCAAAGTTCTTCCCTGCTGCCAACGACGTGCTTTTTGCCGCACTTGTCGCAAATCCAGATAGGAAGGGGCGTACCCCAGTAACGCTCGCGGCTGATGCCCCAGTCGATTACGTTTTCGATAAAGTTGCCCATACGCCCGGTGCCTATCGTTGCGGGCATCCAGTTTACCGAAAGATTGCGTTTCATAAGTTCGTCGCGGACGGCGGTCATTTTTATGAACCAGCTTTCGCGGGCGTAATACAAAAGCGGAGTGTCGCAACGCCAGCAGAAAGGATAGCTGTGTTCGTAAAGCATTTCTTTAAGCAACAGACCGTTTTCTTTGAGTTTTCCGATAATCATCGGGTCGGCGTCTTTTACGAAAACGCCCTTGAAATCGTAAACTTCGTCGGAAAGTCTGCCTCTGTCGTCCACGAGTTTTACGAAAGGCAAATCGTATCTGCGTCCGACCTGCGCGTCGTCCTCGCCGAATGCGGGCGCAATATGCACGACGCCCGTACCGTCGGTAAGAGTAACGTAATCGGCGTTGGTAACGTACCAACCTTTATCGCTCTCTTTTACGTAATCGAAAAGAGGCACGTATCTCTTATATTCGTAATCTTTGCCCTTTTTCACGCTTACGATTTCGTATTCGTCCTCTTTAAAAAGCGTGGGAATAAGAGCCTGCGCCATTATGAAATACTCGTCGCCGACTTTGATTTTCGCATAATCCTCTTTCGCGTTCATGCAAAGCGCAACGTTGCTCGGGAGCGTCCAGGGCGTTGTCGTCCAGGCAAGAAAACTCGTGTTTTCCTCGTCTTTCAGTTTAAAACGAACGTATACGGATTTTTCTTTTACGTCCTTGTATCCCTGCGCAACCTCGTGACTCGACAACGCCGTGCCGCATCTCGGGCAGTAAGGGACAATTTTATAGCCTTTGTATAAAAGGCCTTTTTTGTCGATTTCTTTAAGGCTCCACCATACCGACTCGATATAGTTGTCGTCGTAGGTAACGTACGGGTTTTCCATATCCGCCCAATAACCCACGCGGTCGGACATAACTTCCCATTCGTGCTTATATTTCCAGACGCTTTCCTTGCATTTTTTGATAAACGGCTCGATACCGTACTTTTCGATTTCCTGTTTTCCGTCGATATGAAGTTCCTTTTCCACTTCGAGTTCGACGGGAAGACCGTGAGTGTCCCAGCCAGCTTTTCTTAAAACGTGATAACCTTTCATCGTCTTGTAACGGGGAATAATGTCCTTCATGACGCGGGTGAGAATATGTCCGATATGCGGACGGCCGTTAGCGGTAGGCGGTCCGTCGAAAAACGAAAATTCGGGATTGCCGACGTTCTTTTCGACGCTTTTTTCAAAAATTTTGTTCTCTTTCCAGAATTCGAGAACTTCCTTTTCGCGGCCGACGAAATCAAGGCCGTTGTCTACTTTTTTGTACATTGAAAACCTCGAGAGTATTATATATTTCAAGACATTATAAAAAATATAATATGAATTGTCAAGAAAAGCGAGGTCAAAAAAAGCGGAAGCCTTTGCTTCCGCCGTTATTTATTTTACCGTAAACACAAGATAAATTCTCGGTACGTCGCCAGGCTGTAAAATTCCGTCTATATACACTCCTCCGTCGCCCTGTACGTCGAGGCAGTACGATACGCCCGTTTCGCCTTTATAAGACGACGCGTCGTAAGTTCCCTCTTTCGATAAGTCGAATTTTTCGACGCTGACAAAAGAATTGACCGTTCTTTTTTTGAACAGATTTTTATACCACTTGTCCTCTCTCTCTTTTTCAGTCGCGGAATAAATGTCCGCAAGGTTTTCCTCGTCCCGCGTGCCGTCGTCGTAAATCGCCTTGATTTTTGCTCCGCCGAAATCGAAATCTTCGCCGACTCCGTATTCGGTTTTAACGCTGTCCCAACCCGTAATCTCGGTCCTAATCCATTTTTTTACTATGTTAATCGCAAAAAATCCGTCGTCGTCGGTAAAGGATACGTTCGTATCTTTCAATACCACTTTAAGACTAAGCGATTGCCCTTTCTTAATAATTTCTTTGTAAGAATTCTCGTCAAACGGCAATTCGTTTTCGTCCTTGTCGAAATAAAAATACTTAAAACGCGGGTCGTTTCCGTTAAATTCGGCGGTAACCGCGCTTTCTCCTTCGCCTTCTGCCACGAAAACCCTGACGTTTTCCAAAAATTCTTCAAACGTCACCGAAGTATTTACGTCAAGAAGTCCGTTACCCGACTGTGCGCGCATATCGGTTACGTCGGTATGAACGAAAACTTTATAATTAAACTTTTTGCAGAACGCGTCGTTTCCGAGAGGCGCAATGGACAGTTCGGCGTTTGTCGCGGGCGAAGTCGTATCGAAATTCTTAACGAACCGGCTCTCGATATCTATTGGGTCGCTTTCTTTCAGCGAATTGTAAACGTACACGATTTTCGCGCCGCCGTCACTAAAGGAATCGCCCGTAAAATATGCCGAAGAAATAAGTTTGTCGCCGTCGGCGTTGCCTGTTTCTCCGTTCGGGTCGGTAAGATAAAAACTTTCAATCCAGTCGTTTTCCACGACGTCGTAAGGCACTTTGAAGTCGCTTGCGAGACACGAAAAAACAATATTTTTTCTGCCCGTCTCCTTAACGTCGAAACCCGTCTGAGAAACCCCTTTCGTATAATAAGACATTTCGTCGTCAAGCATAAATACCTTATCGGGTTTTTGCTCGTTTCTATACTTTATCGTTATTGTAAGACCGTTTAAATCCTCATATTCGAAATTATCTCTTAAATCCGATTTAGCGTAAACCAAAGGCGCAAAGTCGTCGGGGACGTCCAGAGTTACGCTTTCGACCGCTTCGTTTTCATCGAAAAACGCATATCTGAACTTTGCCTGAAATCCGTGATATTTTACGGTTGCGGTATAAGTTTCGCCCACTCTTCCTCCGTTGACGTTTTCAAAGACGATTTCCCCGTCGGTCATATCGACGACTTTCGTTTCTTCTTTTCCCGTAACGTCGTTTCTTAAAAACACCTTAACGGTGCCGCCGTCAGGCGAAAACCTTTCGCCCTCCGTATAATACTGACGGGGATAATTTTCTATTTCGATGCCATATTCGATTGCATTACCCTCGTCGGTTTTTGCGCACGCACAAAGCGACGCCGTAAGCGCCGAGACAAAAATAACCGATAAAGCAAAAAGTAAAAATTTCTTTTTCATATTATTTATAATACAACTTTTTGCGCAATATAGTCAAGCGTCGCCCGCATTTATCGGTTATCTCTTGACTTTCGCGTTTCAAAGTGCTACAATACGCTTATTGCGCTAGGCGGGGGACCAGGGGTACCCTGTAATCCGAAAACCTCTATATGCGGAGCCGATGAGTCGTATGAGGCCTTTCGTATGGTTGGTCGGCCTCGATAAGGAACGTTGATATCAAGGTCTTGTGCAATACCGTCCCGTGAACCGTGTCAGAGCCTGACCGCAGCAGCACTAAGCGGCTAACGGTGTGTGCCACGAGGTAACCTTGAAGTAGTCACCTGTCGGGGTATCACTTCGGTACGGATTGTCGGGTTGCGACCGCGCAGTTTTTTGAATATCAACGGTTTTCCGCAATAAAAAACGACGGATTTTCCGTCGTTTTCGTTTATTAATATAGCTGTGCGTTCAGTCGATACGTTGTCTGAAAAATCCGCACATATTGTCTATCGTCTTTCTGCTTTCCTCCCAGTCCTCGGGATAAAGCACGGAGTACACGTGTCCCATCTTATGAGTGCATTCGTCTGCTTTCGGAAAATCGAGGACGTACGGTATCTTTCGTTGGTCGAGAAACTCCGTAAACTTAAAAGTGTCGCCTTTCATCATATCGTTGTAACAACTGTTAATGAACATCGGCGGAAAATCTTCCACTTTATTGTTGGCGATATCCACGCTTTTGTAAAACCTGTTGTTTTTGTATTTTCTGTCGCCGCCGTAAAAAAGACGGACGTAAGTTTTCGTAAGATGGACGGGTATGTTTGCAAGCGCGTTCGGATAAAATGCGGCGCAGGTAAAGCCTAAGGCTTTAAATCTCAAATCCGTCGAAACGCCGTAAAGTTTCTGCAATTCCCCGTCGGCGATAATAGACGCGACAAGCCCCGTATAATGCCCGCCGGCGCTGTCGCCCGTAAGAAACGCGTTGCCGACGTCTAAGCCGTATTTATCGGCGTTTTCGTAAACGAAATTTATAGCCTTGAAGATTTCCGAGACGGGAACGGGGAAAGTTACCTGCGGGAAAAGGCTGTACGAAAAACACACGACCGCAAAACCTCGTTTCGCAAGCGCGGCGCAATATGCCGCGTTGAGATTTTTGTCTCCGTACATCCAGCCGCCGCCGTGTATGTCGATAATAACGGGCAGTTTCTGATTTTCCGTACCTTCGGGGCGGTAAAAATCCATAAGATGACACTCTTGACCGTCGCCGAAATAATCGACGTCGGAAATTACGCTTACGCCCTCTGTCTTCGTAAGCGACGCCATTCTTTTCGCGTCGTTTTTCGACACTACCGAATTCCACCACCAGTTAAGAAGTTTCAGTTCGAATTTCATAATTTTCCTCCGGCGATATCGTTAATAAGATTCTGTATCGCAAGTTTAAGTCTGAACGCGGTTACGTCGTACGCGTCCTGCCCCTCTCCGTACGGGTCGGGGATATCCCCTCCTCCTGTCAGAGAATCGAAGGTAAAAACGTTTTCGTAAGGCAGAATTTTCTTTTGCGCCTCCGTCATCACGATGACGTAGTCGGCTTTATTTATTACGTTTTCGGTAACGGCCTTTGCTTTTTTCGCTCTGATAGGTATTCCGACGTTCTTTACTGCTTTCACCGCTTTGTCGGAGGTAACCCTTTCGTTCGGATCAATTCGTAAGCCGTATGACGAAACCTCGACGTTATCGAGTCCTTTCTCCTTTGCGTAAAATCTGAAAATCGCTTCGGCCATAGGACTTCTGCAGGTGTTTCCGGTACACACGAACGCGATTCTCATTATTCCACCCTGCCGGCAACGGCTTTCATAACGCGGTTCATAACCGAGTCGTAAACGCCGCCCCCCGTAAGATTGTCGATGATAATCAGGTCGGATTCGTTTTCCGCAACGTGCAAAGCGTTATAGATACGCCTTGCTACGGCGTATTCGTCGCCGCCCAAATCGATAAGTTTTCTGTTGCCGTAAATTGCGGTATGCTCCGATAAAGCAAGAATTTCGGGGCGTAAACCCTGTTTTGCGGCATTATCGTACAGTTCGACCGCTTTTTCGGGACTGCTTGCGAGAACAGCCCTCGTGCGCGGAGCGTAATGTTTGTATTTCATTCCCGGCGCCTCGGCTCTTTCGACTTTTCCTTTAAACATTTCCACTTCGCTCAATACCGACAACAAGTCCCTTTCGGTAATGATTCCCGGGCGTAAAACCGTAGGAATATCGCGCGTCAGAGTAAGAATAGTGCTTTCTATTCCGCCCTCGCATTCTCCTCCGTCGAGGATAAGAGGAATTCGTCCGTTAAGGTCGTCGTAAACGTGTTTTGCCGTCGTAGGCGACACGTGCGTCGAAACGTTGGCGGACGGCGCCGCAATAAGCGTGCCCGTCGCTTTGATAAATTCACGTGCCATCGGGTGCGACGGAAATCTAACGGCAACGGTATCGAGACCTCCCGTACAGGCATAAGGCACCTCGTCGCGTTTCGGCAGAATAACGGTAAGAGGACCGGGCAAAAACTTTTCCGCAAGTCTGAAATATGCGTCCGGCACTTCCTTCGCGACTTTATAAACGTCGTCGAGCTCGGAAATGTGCACGATTAAAGGGTTGTCCGACGGACGTCCTTTCGCAAGATAAATCTTTTTGATTGCTTCCTCGTTGAACGCGTCCCCTCCGAGGCCGTAAACGGTCTCTGTCGGAAATGCTACGACTTCGCCATTTTTAATCAGTTTTGCACCGAGCGCAATGCCTTCGGAACCTAAAACTTTCGTATCCATATATTACCTGAACAAGTATATTGCAACCGCTCCTATGACGACGCTTATCACGGCGGCGAAACCCGGCGCTTTGCTTTCGTTCAATTTCAACGATTCGGGCAACATTTCGGCAAAAATCACCGCCAGCATGGCTCCCGCGGCAATACCGAGACTCACTGCGACGAAGGTGGCCGACGCAAGCCCGATATAATAACCGATAACCGCCCCTATCAGAGTCGGAATACCCGTAGACGCGGTAATGAGTATCGCCTTCCACTTTTTCATGCCTCCCGCAATAAGCGGTGCGGCGACGGCAATTCCCTCGGGAATATTGTGAAGGCCTATTAAGAGAGCCATAAGAAGTCCTCTGCTTTTTAGTTCGCTGCTGCCTATGACAAGTCCTTCGGGAAGATTATGCACCGCAATGGCGAGCATCATCAAAATGCCGGTTTTCGTCATTTCGACGCGCCGTTTACGGCCTTCTTCGATTATATCCCCGCCTTTTTTCGTTACCGCTTTCGTAATCTCGTCAAGAATAACCACGAGAACAACTCCCGCAAGCACGCTTGCCGCAAGCGTCCACACTCCTCCTTCGGCATACGCCTCGGGGATAAGGTCGAAAGATACAATCGCAAGCATAACTCCCGCCGCAACAGCGAAAAGCACCCCGATTACTTTGTCTTTTTTGCTTAAAAAGGCACTTATGACGCCGCCGAGCATAGTTCCGACAATGCCCGAAACAGCGCCGTATAATAAAACTTTTAACATCTATTTCCTTATAGTTTTTCTTATCTTACAAGATAAACCATCCAGTTTCCGTCCGCGTCGCAGCCGTAAAACACAACGTTGCCGAAGTTACGTTTATCTATTACGGCCGACGAAAACACGTTATCGTAGATTACCGTACCGTCGTACGTTTTAAGTCCGAGTTTACCCGTGGTTTTGTCCTTTGACATATATACTCCCGAGAAGAAATAAGCGGTACCCGAGCTTACGTACATATCCGAAATATCGGGATTGCCCGCGTCGTTTCCCGACGAATCGACGAGATAATAATTTCTGTTTTTTCTCACGACGGCATATTTTCCGATAAAGGCGATTCTGTCCGACGAATAAACGCCGCTTAAATCGTCGTAACCGGCGTCGTACGACACCACGTTGGTTCCGTCGAGTTTATAAGCCACGAATCTTTTTATCGTGTCGTTTTTTTCGTCGGTTCTCTCCTCTATCGCCGTAACGATACCGTTATTGTAAAAAACTTTCGAAAACGTGCCTTCCACTCTCAGAACGGTATTGCCTTTATCGTCGTAAACGAGTATATCTCCTTTGTTCTCGGTCGAAAATCCGTATCCGCCGGAATAAGTAAGAAGAACGTCTCTGTAATCTTCGGACCGGGCGTCGTAGTTCGTTGCGCTTCCGGCGTGCTCTACAAGCGACAGATAAATATTCAGATTGCTGTCGATAATATATTGCTCGTCGCTTACGGTTTTATCGTCGGCGCGCAGATATCCGACGGAAACGTAACTGTATCCGTCATTAATATATGCCGAAACGTTTCGCGATACCTCTTCTTCGTAATACGAATTTATTATCGTTGAAAAAATGCGGTCGGGAGCAATAGTTCGTTTTGCGCCCGTTGCGGTATCGAAAGTCCATATCGAAATCTTATAATAATCGTATTCGGTCTCCTCGCCCTCTTCGTATTTCTTATCCTTCGCGACTTTATACTGATATCCGTCCTCCTCGTCGGACGACGTCTGCTCGTAACAGTAAAAGACGTTCTGGCCGAGATAAAAAGCGCCCCTCGTTACCGAAGAGGAATATTCGCCGGCGTCTCTGAACAAATCCGTCCTGTTTCCCGTGGAAACGCCGTAAACGGTACATTTCGCAAGTTTTTTAGCCCCGTATGAAAAAGTGGGGTTCTTATAGGTTAAAACCGCAATATAATCGTCGAAAGCCTTGAATTCGGTGCTGTAATCGGAATCGGAATTATCCGCAAAAGTCATGCCGTCGAAAAGTGGCGTCGAGTCTCCTTTTTCAAGCGACGATACCGAGTAAATTCTGTATTCGTTTGCAAGATATTTTACAGCAACGTAATCGCGGCTCAACGGTTTAAAACACACCGTCGGGTCTTTTTCGCCGCTTTTTCTAAAAAGTACGTCGCCGTGCACGTTCATCAGCACGCATTCGTCCTCTTTGACGTCCCGCGCGTAAATCATTCCGTAAAGGGCGCCGAAATTACTATCGTACGCACAACCCTTCGCAATCAGCGAACGCGCCTCGACGTTTACGAAACCGTAATAAGTAGATGACACATCGCCGACGGTCTCGGTTCTGCTGCAAAAAACAATTCCGTTTTTTTCGTCGTACGCCTTGGTATAATACTTTGCTCCGTTTTTTACCGTATAATAAGGAACAACCCCTTCGGGAAGAGAAATTTCGTTGTTTTTATCGAAACTCTTCAATGAAATTCCGTCGTTTTGTGCAAAAATATCCTTATACGTTACCTCCGCTTCCTGTTTTTTCGGCTTACAGGCCGCAAGAATCGTCATCGATAAAGCAAAAACCAGAAATATGACAAATATTTTTTTGCGCATAAAAAAATCACCTTGAATTACATTCAAAGTGATTATAACAAATAAATATATATATGTCAATTTAGGGGGTTTTACTTAATTATTTTTTTCTTCCGCGGCTTTTGAACATCACGACGCCCAACACCGTGCATATTGCAACCGAAATTCCCACAACTATCCAGAATCCGGCAATTTCGCCCTCCCACGGCACGCCCGTATTCATACCCCAGAAAGCCGCAATCATCGAAGGAATGGCCACAAGCAAGGTAAGAATGGTAAGAGTACGCATAACTATATTCAGGTTATTGCTGATAACCGACGCGAAAGCGTCCATCGTTCCGCTTAAAATGTCTCGGTAGATGTTACACATTTCGATTGCCTGACGGTTTTCAATGCCGACGTCTTCCCACAAATCCTGGTCCTCTTCGTAAAACTTGACGCCCTCGGTGCGTTGTATCTTATCTATTACGAAACTGTTTCCGCGAAGGGACGTCGAAAAATAGACAAGGGATTTTTCAATGTCGAGCAGTTGTATGAGTTCCTTGTTTTTCATACTTCTGTTAAGTTCGGTCTGAATACGCGTGCTCGTCTTGTCTATCTGTCGGAGGTATTGCAGAAACTTCGTGCTCGACGCATACATAAGTTGAAGGAGAAAACGGGTGCGTTTCCAGGTTGCAAACCCTCTTACCCTGTTCATAATGAAGTTCTGAGTGATAATGCTGTCCTTAAGGCAAACGGTAACGACGGTTCTCTGATTCGATATGAAAGCAAAAGGCAACGTCGAATAGGTATAATAATCGTTTTTATCGTCCTCTTCCATAACGGGAATATCAAACAGAGTAAGCAACACGCCGTCCTCGACTTCGATACGGGCGCGTTCCTCTTCGTCAAGCGCGGCTTTGATATAGTCCTCGGGCAAATCGGTAAGCCGGTTAACGAGTTCGATTTCTTTATCTGTGGGGTTTGAAAGATTTATCCATTTGCCGGTGAGGTCGATGTTCTCGAATCCGTTTTCGGTATTTACGGCAATAAGAGCGTTATTCTCGTCGGTATAAAAAATCTGCAGCATTTTTCCTTCCTCCATTACAAAAATAAAAGCACGGCGAACACCGTACTTCGGAAGCGGAAAAAACGTGCTTTATGCGCAAAGAACGGTGTCAATAAATATTCGCTTTTTACTTAAAGGGTCGTCCATATTAACACCTCTGAAAATTTCCTTTACGGGATACTCACATAATAACACCTTAATTTTTTTTTGGCAACCGAAAAAAAGCAATTTTAAAAAATTTGATTTTCAAATTCGTAACGGCAGTAATCCTCTTTCGTGCCGAATAAAAAAACGCCCCGGTTAAGGGGCGGTACAAACAACGTTTATCCGGCGTAAGGAGCCTGCCATTCTCCGTAAGCGTCCGCTTCGACAGTACCGGTAACTTCCGTTCCCGCTATCGCGGAATTTTCGCTTTCTCTTTCGGCAAGCACCGCGGCTTTATAACTTACGATAAATCTGCGTATCGAATTTTTAAGAATTTCGCGTTGAGCGGGTTCGGTGAATTTTCCGAAAGCAAGCACAATTATATTTGCTATTTTGCGCAACGTGGATTTGGGATAGCCGTGGTCTATCGCTTCGTTGAGAACGGCGACGAACGGTTCGAACGGCACGGTTTTTTTTGCGGGTTCCGCGTTTGTATCGGTTTCCGTCGCAGTCGCTTCTTCTTCGACGGACTCGTTTTCGTCGGAAGAGACTTCCTCGTTCGTTACTTCAATCCGTTCGGCCGACGGTTGGTCGTCCGGCAACTCTTCAAGCAGTTCCTCTCTTATATCGTCAAGGTCTTCCTCGTATTCAGAAAGAGCCTCTTCCTCGCGAAGTTTTTTATCAATCTGGTCTTTTTTAGAGGGAATGGGTTTGGTTTTCTCGGCGATGATAACATCTCTTATGCGGTCTTCAATTTCGTAAAGACGTCTGTTATCGATTTTTCTTTCGACGTAACGCTGCAGACGTACTGCCGTATCGAGGTCTTCGAGCATAAGGTCAAAGGTCTCGCGAGGTTTTTTCTCGGGCTTCACGAAGGCATACGATAAAAGAAGAATAACCGGCAGCACGAGAAATACTATGACGGGAATAAGGTCGTAACCCGATTGCAGTCCGAGACCAACGAAAAAGTATATCGCAAACACCGTCGCAATTAAAAACAACGCGCCCGACGTGACGAACAGCGCTATTTTAAACTTCGAACTGTCAAAGCGGGATTTTATCTTAACCGAATCGATATATTCGCTCGGATATCCGAAACGCGCGGTTTTGAAAGATTCCCACCCTTCCATAAAAGTCTCGTCTGTTTTCTCGTCGAAACAGGCCGCTTCGAACTGTTCGAGATTACCGTCGTTGATTTCGCCCGATTGGTTTGAAAAATCACTGATTGTCCTGCAGGATTTTACGAACCTGCGCCCCGAAAGTCTGCCGAGCACGGCGCCGAAAACTATAAACGCAATAAGCGTAATTCCTATAAACGAGACGGCGGCACAAAAAAGAACCTGTTGCGAAAGCGGCATTTCCTGCCAGAAAGTTACTGCCGACAATATTTGAGAAGCGACCATAAAAACCATCCTTCATTCGGCAAGAATTCCCTTGCCTGTCATTAAACGTTATTATAACATAAAATGAGTAGTTTGCAAACAATTACACGCTTTTTTGTAAAAAATCAGGGGCTTACCTCGACAAATCTTCTTGATTTGAAAGAATACAGCAATAATCTGTCGATTTTGACGTTATAGGCCTTTTCAACCGCGAGTTTATACAATTTAAGTTGGTTTTTATATTTTTGTGCAAGTTTATCGTCCGGAAGACCCGAATACTTGAAATCGCAGATAACGTTCTCTTTTCCGAAAAATACGACGTCGGGCGTGCCCTGCACGAGTATGTCGTCCGACGGGTCTCCTCCGACCTCCGTTGCGGAAAGGGTCAGCATAAACGATTTTTCACGGACGTACTTTCCTTTAACGCCTTCCCGCATCACCGGATGAGATATGCATCCGAGAATGTCCCGTGCGTCGACCGCCGCCGCTTCGTCGGGCGTCAGAATGCCCTTTTGTTCGAGAGAAAGTATCATTTCGTCAATCTCGCTTACCGTGGTAAAGGAATAATCCACGTTTTCCATAACGGTGTGATACGCTATGCCCTTCTTCCTGTTGTCGTCCTCCGGCGAAAGAGAGGGTGTGAAAACGTCAGCCGTAAATTCGTCCTGTTCCCTGTTGATTTCCGTTACCGTATATTTTCTGCCTACCGATGAGGATTTTGAAAAAGGATACGAAAACTCCGTCACTTTTTTTATGCTTTTCACGATGTTTTCGTCCCCTTTTCCGAACAAAACCACGGGGGTGTCTGCCGATAGTTCCACGCGCGCGGGCTCGCACGGCGTAACCGTCCTTTTAAGAGCGTCGTCCGAGGCCGCGGCGTAAAACATAAGGTCGGCAAAACTCGACGAGGCAATTATCGGCGTCGGGAAATCCGTTTTTCCGCTCAGGTCTCCTTTGACGGTACCCGTCAGATAAATTCTGTTTTCGGCGCGCGTCAGAGCGACGTAAAAAAGTCTTATATTCTCGTCGGACGCCCGTCTTTTTTTATCGAGCGTTATGGCGGTATAGGCAAGCGACGGCATTTTCGTACGGGTCTCTTCGTTGAACAGCTTAACGCCGGCTCCGAGCGCCCTGTCGAAAACTATATCCGACGACGCCTCGGAATTTCTCGCCACCGCGTCGCATCTTGCCGCGAACACCACGGGAAACTGCAGTCCTTTACTTGCGTGGACGGTCATTACTCTTACGGCGTTACCGCCCCCGTCGGGCACGTTTTTCGACCTTTCGTCGGGTTTGTTTTTAAGATACGCGATAAATTCGGCGACTCCTCCGTCCCCTACGTCCGCCGCCGCGTCCGCAAAGACGCGCACGGCCCTGTAATCGTCTGCGCCGTTTCCGCCCGCCATGGCGTAGGCGTCGAATCCGGTTATTCCGATAACCTCTTTCAGAAAACCTTCCGCGTTGAGATTCGAGGCTCTGTTTCTCGCGTCGTTCAAAAAATTAACGGCGTTTAAACACTTTTCGCCGAGAGCCGATTGTTCTTCCGATTTTATTTTTACCGCGTCGTAAACGTAACCGCGCGGCGCGTCGGATATCAGAGTCTGCAAATCGGTTTCGTTCATTTTCCCGAAATAAGACAACAGATATCCCGTAAACGCTACGTCGTCGTAAACGTTATCGACCGCTTTCATAAGACAGGTCAGTTCTTTCACGAATTTTTTGCCCGCACTTTCGGAAAATCCGTCGCTTATAAACGGTATTCCTGCGTTTTCGAGCGCTTTAAGCAAACCTTCAGCGCCGCTTTTTCTCTTTTTGAACAATATGGCAATATCTGAATACAAAAGGGGCGAACCGTCTTTTTTTACGTATCTCGAACCTATCAGTTCTTTGATTTTCGCCGCAATAGCAAGTCCCTCGGCATATCCGTTTTTCTCCTCGCCCGACAATGCGGAAACGTGATTCTTAACGCTGTAAACGCCCTTCGTTTCCCGTTCCTCGTCCGTACGGACGTTTTCGCAAACCATAAAAGCCGCTTTACCTCCGAAATCGTCCGAAAAATCGTCTTTCAGAAACAAACTTTCCTTTTTATAGTCGCAACCTCCGCGGGCCGTCGACATAACCGCCGAAAAAACTCTGTCGAAAAATCTTAACAATTCTCTGTCGCTGCGGAAATTACGCGTCATCGGCAGAGCCTTCCCGTCGCTTTCGTCCTGCTCGAAGAGATATTTTTTATCCGTGAAAATTTTCGAATCGGCGTTCCTGAAAGCATAAATACTCTGTTTGACGTCGCCGACCATAAACAGATTGCCGCGGCTTATTCTTTGAAGAATTTCCTCCTGCAAAGGGTTTATATCCTGATATTCGTCCACGAATACCAATGAGAATTTTTTTCCGACGCTCTCGGCGCGCTTCTCGTCGGAAAGCAGTTTTACCGCATAACGGGACAAATCGTTGAAATCCAGCTTGTTTTCGGAAAGTTTAAGCCTGCCGTATTCGTCCGCAAACTCTTCCGTCAGTCTCAGTACGACGTTCATAAACTCGCGGGCGTCGTTAACGTTGTAGCCGTCGTAATCGACGAAAAGTCCGTTTGCAAGGCCTTTCGCCACCTCGGCGTACGCTCTGTCTCTTACCAGTTTTACGAGTTTTTTGTCCTCGTCGGACAACTTGTTTTTTCCGTGTCCGGTAAGACCGGGGTCGGAAATTAATCCGACTACCGTTTCCGCTTCCTTCACCGAAGATATTTTACTGATTTTTTCCAGCGCGTCTATCGCTCCGTCAAGCGATTTCGCATAACCCGGCGCTTCCGAAAGATTTACCTCGTCCTTTATCCGTCTTGCAAAAGGCAACGATTCCTCCGCAAGTTCCCGGTAATAATCCAGAATAACCTTTCCGTAAAGACTGTCGGGGTTATCGGTTACGCTGTCGAGCAGAAGTTTTTTGAATTCGTCGGGACGGGGATTGATGCTTATCGCTTCGTAAATATCGTATACCGTCTGCGAAAGAGGAGCGTCGTCCGCAATATTCGACGAGTGCGAAGCAACCCTCAGAAAATCGTCGCGGGCGGCGGCGTATTCGTTTTTAAGTACGGCGGACATTGCTCTCGCTTTCATTTCCGAGGCTTCGCCTTCGTCCATCTGCGACGCGTCCGGCGATATCCCGAGAAATTCGAAATTTTCCTTTATCAGTCTGCCCAGAAACGAGTCCATAGTTCCTATTTCCGAGAAAGGAAGACTGTCAAGTTGCTTTCTGATAGTATCCGCGTCTTTGTCGGACGCGTCTTTCACCGACTCGTAAAGAGCGTTAACTATCTTGAAACGCATATCCGCGGCGGAGGCATTTGTATAGGATAATACGAGAATATCCTCAACGGGTATGCCGTTCATCACGTCGTCGGCGATTTTTTTGACCATAACCGACGTCTTTCCGCTTCCCGCCGAAGCGTATACAAGTACGTTGCCCGACGCGTCGAGAATTGTTTTTTGTTCGTCCGTCCAATTATTCATCGCTTTTTTCCTCCTCTTCCTCCGCCGCGGAAACGCTTCCTCCTCCGGCAAGCGTCATAAGATCGGAAATCGTAAGACGCGGAAAATCGTTGCGAATAAACCGTTCTTCGTTTTCGTAAGGACATATATCTTTAAAATCGCACATTTTACATGCGTTCGGAAGAGGAGCAGGATTGACGTTTCCTTCCGCAATTTCACAAAGCGCTCCGTTTGCAAGTTTTTTTGCATATACCGACAATGCCGTGAAATCGATGTCCGCTATTACGCTTTTCGAGCGTCTCGGTCTGCCGTCGGAAGTAAAGGAAACGGGATAAAATTCGCTTTTCCCTCCTCCTTGCAAAGCATTGTCGAGTTCCGCAAGCACTTTCGGATCGTCAAGCACGAATCCCTTCATTCTGAAACGCCCCTCGTCCTTTTTATAGCCGAAAGTTATCGGCTGATATAAAATGCCCGCCGGATATTTCAACTCGTCGGCGTCTACGGCCGTCATATACAGAACGGGTTGAATCTTGCTGCCGTTATAAACGTCGGAAACAGACAAATCTTTCTGAAAACTCTTATAATCGATAACGGTAAAATACCCGTTAAAATAGTCTATCCTGTCAATACTTCCGACAAGACGGTATTCTTTTCCCGATATGTTTACGATTAAACCGTCAAAAACGGCCCCGTCTGCCTTTTTGCCTATTTTAGCTTCGGAAAACAGCGGTTTAAAGTCCGATTGCGCAATCTGGTCGGCAATACTCCTGCAAATGCGGACGCCTTCTTTTTTTATCCTCGAAAGCGTCGCGCGGTTGCGCGGATTGTCAAATCGTCTGTATTCGGGTCTTTTGAGAGTATCGGCGATAACGCGCGCGCACAGTTTTTCAAGGTTTTCGTCAGAAGGCGCGAGATTTGCTTTTTGCTCCGTAAACGCGCGCATAATCTCGTGCAGAATCGTACCCGTTTCGAGGGTTGTAAGACTGCCGTCTTTTCTCGGTTTCAAGCCGAGGCCGTATCTGAAAAACTGCATATACGGGCAAGCAAAATAACATTCTAACTGGCTTGCCGAAAACACTCCTCGCAAAAGAGCTTTGTTTCCCTTGACCTCCGGTTTTCTTCCGTCGTCGGGCAATACGAGTTTTTCAATTTCGCTTTTATCGCAATCTGAAAGAGTTTCGTAAAAACTGTTCCGGTAAATCGCGTCCTCGGGTTTTCTGTCCGAAAGCAATTTGTATTTTCCGTTTTTCGTCGTACCGATGCGATATGCGAAATCGTCCGTTCTGTCTTTACCGTACGCCATATTCGCGCCGTCGCAACGAGTTGCCGCGAGTGGTTTTCCGTTTTTCGTAAACATCTTAAAAAACTGTGTTGTAAAAGCCGCAGGTGCGCACGCCGAACCGTTATAAAAATCGGGATAGGAAATTATCAACTTATCTTTATGTTTCAGAAAAATCTGCACCAGTTCGAAGCATTTTGTTTTTGCCGTCTCGCGTTTATCGGGGAAAATGCCGAGTCCTTTCTTTTTCAGTGTTTCTTCGTCTTTCAGGTTGACGACGGCCGTTCCTCTCGTCTGCGACGGCACGACGCCTTCGAGAGCGCCCGCAACGAACATCGTCCTGACGTCGTCGTAAAAACTTTCGTCCGCCGCACCTACGAAAACGCAGTCGAGATACATCGGAACGAGCGCAATTTTTACGTTTTCGAACACTCCTTTTAAAATATCGTGAAATTCCTTTGCAGAAAACGTTGCCTCGGCGGGAAAAATACGACGCATCTCGTCGGTTACCGCCGTAATTTTTTCATAAAACTGCCCGGCAGCTCTACCCTCTGCCGTATCCGCCGATGCGGCAATTCTTTCGCACTCTTCCTCAATACCGGTTGCCGATAAAAACTCGTCGAGCGCGTCGACAAAATTCTCCACGTTTTTCCCTTCGAGGCTGCAAAACGGCGCACATATCGCAAAAACTTTTTGCAGTACCTTTTCGGAGGCCTCGTCGTAACGCCCCTTTTTCGGTTTATCGGTGAGAGAATTTTCGATGCAATGGTTTTCAAACAGACACACTTCCGCAAATCCTTTCTCGTCCTTATAGAAAAAGGGATTTTTGACAAGCGGCAAAACGCTTGCGAACGTAAACTCGTCGTTTGCGCATTTTACGGCGGATAAAATAAATTTCGCGGCCGCCTGTTGCGAAAAAACGACCTTTTTATTAAGAAAATAAGGTATATCGTATCGGCTGAATATGTTTTTAACGTCGTTTTCGTACGTCTTGGTATCGGGAATCACCAATGCGAAATCCTTGTATCTCGCCCCGTTGACAACCGCTTTTCTTATTGAACGGGCTATAAAATCCACCTCGTCGTAAACGCTTCCGGCGCGGACGATACTCAACGCGTCGCCGACCTCGGCAGGGGAAGGATAAGCGTAAGAAAACGTATAATCCAACAATTGTTTTTTATAAGGAGGCAAGGATTCCTCCGCGATGACGATTTCGGGTTCGATACCGGCGGCAGTACAGATTTCAGGCAGCTTTCCGGCCGCACGCGACGGCACTATCCGCTTGTTTTTCGCGTCCTTTCCCGCCACTACGATACTGACGGTAACGCTTCGCGCGCCGACGAATAAACGCGACAGAATTTCGTATTGAACGGCGGTGAAATCAGAAAAACCGAAAACGAAGATATCCGAATCCTTAAACAGGTCGCTTTCCGAAAGAAAATCCGAAAAGGCTTCGAGTCGGGAACTTCCGTCCACAAAAGAATTTCCGAGAATTTTCAGATAGTTATCGTAAATAAGTCCGACGTCGTACAGTTTATCGCCCTTCCCGAATGCGGAAAGCAGGTCTTTCGGGGTTATTCCGCTGTTTCTGAGAGCGGTAACAACGGCGTACAATTCGCGCGAAAATCCGACGTCCGTCGTTTTGTCGTACACCGACAATTCGTTTCTTATGCCGTCGGCGGCTCTTTTCAGCAACATGACCGAGCCTTCGGGGGTAAGGCACTTTCCGATGCGTCCCTTAAGAGTTTTCTGAGCAAGCCTCATAAACGAAACGACCTCGATATCGAAACTGGCTTCCGTACCGAGTTTTTTCAGAATGTTTTTTTCGATTGACAGAGTAAAATTATCGGGCACGATAACAATGCTTCTGCCTTTTTTATTCGTTTTTAAAGCCCTGTACACGTTTTCGGCCGAAAAACCGTACGTATTTGCATAAATTAGTTTTACTTTCATAAACTGCGGGAACGCCCCTTAATCGGATAAAAATATTATACATTATTTTTCGGAGTATGGCAACGCGCGCGCACAAAATACATTATATGGTTTGCTTTTTCTTCAATATATGGTATACTATCCGATATGAAAAGAAAACTTCTGATTATATTTACCGTTATCACCGCTCTGACGTCGGTTTTTGCCCTTTGCGCCTGCAACAGCAAAACTTCGACCGATAAACTTCTTCGCATAAACTGGTCGTCGGGCGGTTTTTCGGAAACGTTCGTTTACGAGGCCTCGGGCAAAATCGGCGACGAAGCCGTTACCGGCACTCTTACGATTACCGTAAGTCCCGAAACCGACGGTTTTTCAATAACGAGAACTCAGATTATGAGCAACGGCGATAAAATCGACGGCAAAGTTTATTTTACCAATAACGGCAATTTCGCGCCCACGGAGAGTATCTGCACCTTTTCCGCAGACGGCGTCGTACAGACGCAGAAAATCGTTTACGACGGTAAAAAAGTTCGTTTTTATTCGTCCGACGGCGATTCCGTTCCCGCCGACGCCACGCCCGTCGAATACGATATTGCATCCCCTTATTACGACAATATGCAATTTTATACGATAATCAGGGGCGCTACTTTCGACAAAAACTACAATCTGTCGTTTAAGACTTTCGTACCGAACGAAGGAAGGGTCGTAACTCTTACAACGGCTCTCGGCGCAACCGAAAACGTCCCGTATTCCATAGGTGAGAACGATTTTTCCGTCGATTGTCAGCGCGTTTATCTCTCGCTCAATCAGTCGAATTCGGGCGGGAAGACAATCAGCGTTTACTATGCGACGACGGAACTGACCCTTTCAAACAGATACAAGGTAAAGCAGGTTCCTATAAAAATTTCCGAAAGCAAATTCACTTATACTCTCACCGATTTGTCCGCAAGCAAATAAATAACGGTTCATATTATAAACGCCCTCGCCGTATATTAAAGATATGGCGAGGTTTTATTTTGTCCCCGACGGACTGACCGTAGTCGACAATACGGCGCACACGGCTCCTTTTTGCGCGGAAAAAAACGACGGACTGATAATGACGTATTGTCTGAAAGAAAATACGGGCGGCGACGTTTACGCGCCCTCTTACGGAGTAATCGACGTTTCCGACCCCGTAAAACTTTACGGCGACGTAAAACTCGTGGATTGGGGACGGGGAAATTACGACGTCGTAATTCCCTTGCGAAAATTCCGCGAATACTCTCCCCCCGTCGCGCGAGCACAGAAAAGCGCGTCGTTTTCGGATTACGAAATCACGGTAACCGTTTATACCGACGGCGCAACACACGCAATTTTCGAATGCTCGGGAGGCGTGATTACTCTCGACCTGCCCGAACTGAGCAACCCCGATATATTGTTTTCGGAGTGCGTCGAAGGGCTTTTATGCGTCGTGCGCGGAGATACGGCCGACGGAGAATATCTTGCAATCGTGCTTTTTAACGGCACTTTTAAAAAACTTTTCGATTCGTCGGCACAAAAATTCACTTTTTCCGACAGCGCCGTAACCGCCGCGGTCGACCTGAAAGATATGCTCGGCCGCAGAAAAATAACCGACTACGATTTCAGAAACGGAAATACCGAAAGCCGTCCGCGCTTCGAATACCTGCACGATAAAAGTTATCCCGAGGAGCTAACTCCTTACCTCTTTCTCGAGGCTCTTCAGGCGCGCGACTTCACGAGATTGCGCACCTATCTTTCTCACGACCTGAGAGACAGCGCGGAAGATTTCCCCGATTTTTTCGGCGATTTTAAAGAAATCTCCGCCGTAAAACACACTCCCGCGTATAAAAAAAGCGACCTTTTAAAAGTCGCTTTAATACCCGAAATCGAGCTGCCCGTTACGGTGCCGAAAATCGCGTCGTTCAGAATGGAAGACGGCCTTATAACCGACGTTTCGTGCGATTAGTCCTTTTTCCTTCCTCCGAAAATCGCAACGATTCTCAATAATTGCAATAACGCCATTGCAAAACTCATGACGTAGGTCATTCCCGCAACGCGAAGCATATCGTTGACCTTCCTTTCGTCCCGAGCGTCTATTACGCCGTATCCGACAAGATTTTCGCCCGCTCTTCTCGACGCGTTGAACTCAACGGGCAGCGTTACGAGCGTAAACAACGCGTACATTGCGTAACAGCTTATACCCAAAAAAAAGAAAATATTTGCTAAAGGCAGGTTGCTCAGAAAAATTTCAAGCAGAATTCCGATAAGTAAAAGCGGCATTGAAGCATTCGAAGTCAACGTACATACCGGCACGAGGAATGAGCGGAGTTTTACGGGGAAATACTCCTCGTCGTGCTGGATTGCGTGTCCTACTTCGTGCGCCGCCACGGCTACCGATGCAACCGACGTGCCGTCGTAAACCTCGGCAGACAATGAAACGACGTTCGTTTTCGGATTATAATTGTCCGAAAGTTTTCCGCCGATTTTAACAATCTGTACGTCGAAAAGATTGTGCGCGTCAAGTATTTTTCTTGCCGCCTCGGCGCCCGTAAGTCCCGAAAGCGTTTTTTCTTTGGAATACTTGGAAAATTTGATTTTTACGCGCGCGCCCGCAATCAAAGTAAGGATTATTAAAGGCAATATGGCTAAAGTAGTGTATAAGTATAATTCGTCCATAGCCTTATTATATATTACCTTTCGTAAATTTTCAAGTTTTACGATACCTTTTTAAGTTCGCCCTTCAGTTTTTCGACAAGTTTGTTTATTTCTTCCTGACTTATGGACAGTCTGTCGGCCTCGGCCATCAGTTGGTTTTCGGCGTCGTCGCAGTCGTTGTCCGTACGTATTCCGAAGTCCTTGTTCAGAAGATTTTCGATTTTCAACGAAACGTCCGTTACGGTGCTTTCCACAAGTAAAGCGTCTTTATCGAATCCGTACTTTTTTTTGAGGTCGTCGTATGCTCCCGTCCACTTCGTCTTGAAAAGTTTCAGCCGTTCGGTTTCCATAGCGTACTGAAGTTTCATGTCGGTTTTAATATCGAAGGCTTTTTTCGTGGCGGCGGCCAGTACGTTTTTCACTTCTTCTTCTTTCGACCGCAACGTTTCCGTCTCTTTCGCAAGGCGGGCGTTTTCCTCTTTCAGTCCGTCGACAAGCGCAATCTGCGCCTCGAGTACTTCGATACGACGTTCGTAGCGTTCGATACGCTCCTCGACCTCGCTTTTTTTATAACCGTGCAACTCTTTCTTGAACAACAATTCTTTTTTACTCACAAAAAAACCTCCGTGGATATAATTGTAACCCCGGAGGCTGATATTTACTATGCGTTTTTTGTCGTATTAAGGCATTTTAACGTTGTTTTTGCTGTTTTTCGTGAGCATTCTGATTTTAAGATTATACAAACTTTCGGTAAGGTCGACCCTGTATTCCTGAGTATTTATGGTGCGAAGATACTCGGGGTAAAAATGCGCGACGCAATCGTCGGCGGAAGATGCGATTTCTTCGAGCGAAGGCAACTTGTAAACCTGTTTGCCCCCCTTATAAACCGTAACCATAATTTCTTTGACTTCGTAATCGGTAAAAGTGGTTTTTTTCCACGGATATTGCGGGTGGAAAATGGTAAGCGGTTTTGTCGTATCGATTTTGTCTTTTTTCAATGCGATAAGGTCTGCCGTGGCAAACCCGTCCCTATCGAAAATTCTGAAAATCTTTTTCACGCCGGGATTCGTGATTTTCGCCTGCGTATCCGACAATTTGATTTTCGGGACGAGACGACCGTTTTCCTCGATTGCGCAAAGCTTGTAAACGCCGCCGAGCGAGGGCGCGTCGTAACTGGTTATGAGACGTGTTCCTATGCCGAACAAATCGATTTTCGCGTCCTGAGCTTTAAGGCTTAACAGCACTTCCTCGTCTATGTCGTTCGAAACGCAGATTATACAATCGGAATGTCCCGCCGCGTCAAGCATTTTTCTTGCTTCTTTGGAAAGATACGCAAGGTCTCCGCTGTCTAAACGGATGCCGAGAGGCTTATAACCTTTTTCTTTTAATTCGTCGAAAACCTTAATTGCGTTCGGGACGCCGCTTTTAAGCGTATCGTAGGTATCGACGAGAAGCATGCACCCGTCGGGATACAGGTCGGCATAAGCGCGGAAAGCCGTAAGTTCGTCGGGGAAAGACATAACCCAGCTGTGCGCGTGCGTACCTTTTACGGGAATGCCGAACATCTGCCCGGCAAGAACGTTGGAAGTGCTTCTGCAACCTCCGATATACGCCGCTCTCGCCCCGTAAATACCCGCGTCGGGTCCCTGCGCCCTGCGCAGGCCGAACTCCATAATACGGGCGTCGGTATTCTGACACAGTCTCGTCGCCTTCGTCGCTATAAGCGTCTGGTGATTAAGGATGCAAAGTATTGCGGTTTCGAGAAGCTGCGCCTCGAAGAGGGGCGCTTTAACCGTAAGAATGGGCTCGTAAGGGAAGATTATCGTTCCCTCGGGTACGGCGTATATATCGCCCGTAAATCTGAAATTTTTCAGTCTGTTCAGAAAATCTTCGTCGAAAACGCCAAGACCTTTGAGATAATTGATATCGTCGTCCGAAAAATTCAGATTGTTTACGTAATCGACAACCTGCTCGAGACCGGCGCACATTGCGTAATCGAGTTTGTTTCCTCCGCGATAAAAGACGTCGAAAACGGCAAGGTTATCGGCTATACCTTCTTTCAGATAGCCGTTCATCATCGTCAGTTCGTAAAAATCGGTAAGCAGCGTCAGATTTCTCATATAATCCCCTTTCAGTTGTTTTCGTCGGCAAGCATTTCTTCAACTTCGCGAAGCGCTTTGTCGTGGTCGAGTTTTTTAAGTCCCCGTCTGTAATAAATAATGCCGAGCGCCGTACACACGGGTATCAGAATCACGCAGGCGATTTTAGTGGAAGGCAATCCGTCGACGCGAAGATGGTCGAGAATCAGACGGATTACGCAATACCACACGATATACAAAAACGCAAGCGCGCCGTCGACTTTGTTCTTCCGCCACAGAAAAAACGTTAAAATCGCGCCGCAGAAATTGAATATCGCCTCGTATAAAAAAGTCGCCTGATACCAGCCCGCAACCTGTCCCGCGGCAACGTGAAAACTGTCTATGTAAACCGCAAAAGGCAAAGTATGCAGTTTTTCGTTAAGCACGAGCTGGCCGTACGCCTCCTGATTGCAGAAATTGCCCCAGCGTCCTATGCTCTGGCACAGGAGCATAATAGGCACGAGCATATCGATTACCATGCCCATGCTGATTTTTTTGCGCTTGCAGAAAATCAGTATTCCCAGAATACCGCCGAGTATACCGCCGTAAATCGTAATTCCGCCGTCCCAGATTGCGATGCAATTCACGAAATCGTCCCATGATTCTATGGGAAAATACCCGTATTCCTTATTGTTTGCCAAAACGTAAATCACCCTTGCGAGAATTACCGCAAGAGGAATAATCCACAAAAATAATTCAAGGACGTCGTCCGTCGATATTCCTTTTTTCTTGCTCATAATAATGAGCAGAAGCAGCCCTACTAACATAGCCGCCGTAAGAATAATGCCGTACCAGCGCACCTCGACGCTTCCTATGCGGAAAGCAACGGGGTCTTTTACATATAAAAAGCATAAATTTATAAGTTTAAAACCCGACATAGCATGCGCCCTCCTCTCTTATCGCAAGCTTGTAAACGCTGTTTCCGCCGAATATCTCTTTCATACGGACGCAGTAATTTTCGCTTTCGGATTTATCGACGTAAGCGATTATCGTCCCCGCGAAACCGCCTCCGTGCACGCGCACCGCACGCACGCCTACGGTATGCGACGATACGGCTATTCCCAAGGGGATTCTTTCGGACAAATCGCCCGCCACGTAGCAGTTCTGAAGCAGACGATAACTGCTGTCGCCGCTTTCTTTCACCGCTTTAAGAAAACCTTCTTCGTCTTTCGACGCTATTGCGGATACCGCTTCGTCGACGCGGACGTTCTCGTCAAAGAAGTGCATTGCGCGAAGCAAAGCGCGTCCGCTCGTCTTTTTCTGCAATTCGGGAAGGTCGCTTAAAAACGTCTTATAATCCACGTCTCTTAAACAACTTTTTCCGTATAACGCCGCCACTTCTTCCATCTCTTTGCGGATAGAAGCGTATTCGTCGGTAAGGTCGGCGTGATTGCCGCCGGTATTCACCACGATTACGTCAAGGTCGGAAAACGGCCATCCGGCTTTTTCAATTTTAGGGTTCGCGGTATCGGAAAAATCTATCGCGGATACGCCGCCCAAAGATATCGCCGACTGGTCTAAAAGACCGCACGGTTTCATAAAAAACACGTTTTCGGCATACTGCGACGCCTGCGCTTTTTTAACCGCGCCGATTCGGCCGTCGTTATAAAACTTATTGAATATTTCGGCAATCAGCAACTCGAACGAGGCAGAAGACGATACGCCCGCCGCCGCCGGCACGTCCGACGTAACGCTTGCGTAAAAACCGCCCGTCTTAAATCCCTCGTCCCTGAAATAACTTGCGATACCCTTTATAAGAGCCTTGCTCGTTCCCGCTTCCGACGGGTTTGGCGTAAGGTCGCGGAGATTGCATTCGAAAGGCTCGTATCCCCGTGAATTAACGCGCACCGTTTCGTCGTCGGACGGTGTAACGAAAGCAAGCGTATCGACGGATATCGCGGCGGTCAGAACTTTGCCGTGATTATGGTCGGTATGATTGCCCGCAACCTCGATTCGACCGGGACTTGAAAAAAAGAATCCTTCGTTAAGCCCGAAATTGCAGGAATGTGCGTCGTAAAGCGCTGCGTAGCGGTTTTTGCTTCCGTCGGCGCTTTCGTAAAGCGCGGCGGCTTTCTTTTCGAATTCGTTTGACGAAAGAATATCGTCGCGAGAGGTAATTTTTTTCATATTAACGTAAATCCGTTGCATATTTCCCGAAAAAACATTAAAATTATTATGCGTTGTTTCGGAATTTCAAATATAGCAAATATTATATCACATAAATATTTAAAGCGCAATTATTTAAGGAGTTTTGATAATGAAGAACGATATAAAGGTTGTAATCGAAGAACTGCTGTGTTACGCGGGACGTAATCTCGATATGTACGAGGAAGATTATATCCTTCGTCGCAACAATCTTCTGGATTTATTCAAAGTCGACTCTCCCGCAGACGCCCCCGCAACGGGATGCCGTCCTCTGCAGGAAATACTCGACGACGCGGTTAACTATGCGGTCGAAAACAAACTGTGCGAAGATTACGAAAGAATAAACTTCGAAACCAGAATAATGGGGCTCGTTATGCCCATGCCTTTTCAGGTTATCACCACGTTCGAACAACTCGCGGCGGTCAATCCCTCTCTTGCAACGAAGTATCTTTACAACCTTTCGGTCAACTCGAATTACATCCGCAAGGTCGATATCGACAAAAATATCGGCTGGAAGGTATCGAATCCCCGCGGCGATATAATGATTACCATAAATCTCAGCAAGCCCGAAAAAGACCCTAAGGCAATTCTCGCCGCGAAAAAAGCGCCGCAGACCTCTTATCCCAAATGCATGCTCTGCAAAGAGTGCGTAGGTTTTTCGGGCAACGCAAACCGCCCCGCAAGGCAGACTCTCAGGACTATCCCCATAATTCTGAACGGCGAACAATGGCATTTCCAGTTTTCGCCTTACGTGTATTTCGACAACCATTGCATCGCCCTTTCCGACGAACATCGTCCCATGAAAATCGACGGCGATACCTTTAAGCGTATGTTCGATTTCATTGAACTCTTCCCCGACTACTTTATCGGCAGCAACGCCGACCTTCCCATCGTAGGAGGCAGCATTCTGTCGCACGACCATTATCAGGGAGGAAGCAAAGTCCTTCCCGAAATGAACGCGCCCGCAAAAACTTATTTTTCGCACAGCTCGTTTCCCGACGTCAAAGCGTGCGTCGTCGATTGGTACAACAGCGTAATAAGACTTGAAGGCGCCAAACGGAAAGACGTCGAGGAACTTGCCGAACACATTCTTAAATGCTGGCGCGAATACAGCGACAAATCCGTCGGCATTTCCGCAAAAACCAGAAACGAGCCTCACAACACAGTTACGCCGATTGCAAGGTTTAACGACGAAAATCGCTATGTAATCGATATGATTTTGCGAAATAACCGCACCGATAAGGAACATCCCGACGGTATTTTCCATCCAACGCAGGACCTTCACAACATCAAAAAAGAAGGCATCGGAATCATCGAAGCCATGGGATTGTTTATTCTGCCAGGAAGGCTTGCCGCCGAGGCTCATCTGATACGCGATATTCTGACGGGAAAATCTCCTCTCGATTTCAAAGCTCTGTCCGAAGAAAGCAATCCTCTTTGCAAGCATATGGGCATGATTGCTCAACTCGCAAACGACTTCGGCACCGGTCTTTCCGACTCGGAGGCCGAAGAACGGGTAACCGACTACATCAACAAAGCGTGCGAGCGTATCCTCGACTGCACCGCCGTGTTCAAACACGACGAAGAAGGCGAAAGAGCGTTCGGCCGCTTTATGACTTATTGCGGTTTCTGATTTATGAAATTATGGATTAAAACATATTCGGGCGATAAAATCACGCGCTCTTACGTTTGTTCGGGGAAAGGGACCGGACGCGATGTTTTCGACGCGATGATAAAAGAGGCCGTCGACTCGTTCGACCTGTCCACCCCCGTGATTCTGAACTCGCACTACAACCATTTTATAAACTACAACAGCGTAAAGTTTCTGCCGAGGGATTTCGTCGAAAGCGTGGATTTTGACAAATTCGTTATCGAAAACGTAAAAGAATAACATGATAAAAAGGATTGCCGCCAAAGCAATCCTTTTTAAATAATCGGCTTTTCAGTATTCCTTAATAATCTCGGCAAAATAAAGATTATGGTAATCGGGAGTATTGCCGTATTGTTTTTTCAGAAACGCATTCTCTCCGCCCTGCCCGATTTTTTCGACTTCAAGCACCCTGCATTCGAAATATTTATCGCAATCGCATATTACGAAAGTATTTACGCCTGATGCTTTTTCAAGCCTCAGGTTCAGGTCTTTGGCTTTGTCGCAGTCGCGCCCCGATTTCGTACCGCAATACGTCAGTTCGTTTTTATACTTGTCCCCGTACGGGATGCACACCGTAAATTCGCCGCATTCGTCGATGGCGGTTTTCGTGCGTCTGCTGTCCCTCACGGGAGCGACGAAAACACGTTTGCCCCACATTTCGCCGATAAATCCCCAGCTTGCCGTCATAATTTCGGGTTTGTCTCCCGCGACGATAAAAGCGCCGTGCGAAGTATATTCGGAAAGCGCTTTGCCGATATTTTCGAATTTTGCCATAAAAACCTCCTTCAAACGGTTGAATTTTATATTATTTTGTGCTATATTCCCCATTGATGGTTTTCGGAAAACACATCAATAAAAAAACCGAGGTATTTCGTGAAAAAAATTCCCGTTAAAAAAATTGCTTATTCCGCCGTAGTCGCGGCAATGTATTTCGCGCTTACCGTACTTTTACAACCCATTTCTTACGGCCCTGTACAACTGCGTCTTTCCGAAGCGCTCGTTATGTTACCCTATATTATGCCCGAAAGCATACTGGGTATTACGATAGGTTGCGCGCTCGCCAACTGTTTTTCGGTTTTCTCGGTGTACGACGCCGTTTTCGGCACTCTCGCAACCCTGATTGCGGGAATACTGACTTCGCGCATAAAAAACCGCTTTCTCGCCGGGATTCCTCCCGTACTGGTAAACGCGCTCGTACTGCCGCTGATGTGGTATCTTCTTGGCGTGGAAACCGCTTATTATATCAGCCTGCTTTCCATTATAGCGTCCGAATCGCTCGTTGTGTACTGCATAGGCATACCTCTTACCGCTCTGATTCAGAAAAAGGTGCCGTCTCTCGTCACCAGACGCGGTTTTCTGAAAGACGAAAACGACAGTCTGAAATAATCGTTGTGGCGGATTTTTTTTAAATCGCAATATATTGTAAATTAAAATTTTAAAAATTTTAACGTTTCGCAAAACGGTCTTTTGTGATATACTCAAACTTACCGTTTTATACGGAAATATTATACGGCGTTTCGGGACTTTTTGCAACGCCGAATTTTGTTTCAGGGTTATATATTATGTCGTTTTGCAAGTTTTCAAGCGATTATCTTATGGAGTCTTTCACTCTCGTGGATAATCTTTTTATGAACGAATATCTGCCTTACGCCGAAGAAGGTTACTCGAAGGTATACCTTTACGGTCTGTATCTTTGCACGAATCCGTCGGGACGCGACAATTCTCTCGAAAGTTTTTCGAAGGTACTCGATATGGAAGAAGATAAAATTCTGTCGATTTTCAAATACTGGCAGGACGAGGGACTTCTCGAAATAATCAGCACGAATCCTCTCGAAGTGCGCTATCTTTCCATTAAAGGCGCAAAGCAGCCTCCGAAAAAGTATTCATCCGGTAAATACGCCGACTTCAACGTCGAGGCGCAAAGGCTTTTCAGCACCCGACAGATTATGCCGAACGAATATCTTCAGTATTACGACATAATGGAAAGCACCAAAATTCAGCCCGACGCTATGCTGATGATAATTCAATACTGCATCAACTATAAAGGTACGACCGTACGCTATCCATACATAAACGCCGTTGCGAGAAACTGGGCTCGCGAAGGCGTGCACACGGTTGAAGACGTCGAGGCGAAGCTTAACGAATTCGCCGCCCTCGACGACGATATGCGCGCGGTTATGCGGGCGCTCGGCAGAAAAGGAAACACCGATATCGAAGAAAAACAGATGCTCATCAAATGGACGAAAAACTGGGGTTTCGATATGCCGTCCGTCCTTTTTGCCGCAAAACAATGCAAAAACAAAGGCGGATTCAAAAAGCTCGACCTTCTGCTTGACGAGTATTACCGCATGAATATCTATACCGAAAGCGCTATGCGCGAGTACGTGACGGAACGCGAACATATGTACGAGCTTTCCAAAAAAATCAATAAAACCATCGGCGTTTATTACGAAAGCCTCGACTATATCATCGAAACGTACGTCGCGCCGTGGCTTGCGAAAGGTTTCGACGACGAGGCCCTGCTCGATATCGCGAAATACTGCTTTACCAGCAACGTTAAAACATTGCAGGGAATGAACTCGATGGTACAGCATTTTTATAAGGAAGGTTTCGTCACTTCGGACGCTATCCGGGAGTATATCGAACGGCAGATTCAGAACGACGAATTTATCAAGAAGGTGCTTGCAACCGTGGGCATTAACAGATACGTATCGCAAAACGACCGTGAATTCTACCGAGTCTGGTGCACGGAATGGGGCATGTCCGACGACCTTATTCTTTACGCGGCCGAACTTGCGTCCACAAGCCGGTTTCCCATGCAGTTTATGAACAAACAACTGGCAAAGTGGAGAGACTCTCACATAACTACCCTTGCGCAGGCCAAAAAATCCACCATTTCCGTCGATAATCCTTTGCCGTCTTCGTCCAAAAACTTTACCGAACGCGAATACACAAAGGAACAACTCGACAGTATATTCAATAAAGTGCCCGACATCGAGGACTACGATATCTGATGAAAAGCGGTAAAATAATTAATCTCGTAAAAGAGGAATACAGGATAAACCGGACGCGCGCCGCGGAGATTGCGGACGCAAAACTTTCGGCCGCGATGAAAAACGAAGATTTTGCAAAAATAACGCGCGAAATCTCCGCGCTGAATTTCGAAATCGCTTTCGCGAAAGCGAAAAATAACGATACTTCCGCGCAAGAAAAAAAACTAAAGCTCGCGTTTGAAAAACGCGTCGCCCTCCTTAAAAAAATGAAGATGTCGGAAAAAGATTTCGAACCGGTTATCCGTTGTCCCGTCTGCCGCGACGCGGGTATAGTCAACGGCAGATTCTGTCAATGTTTCAAAACGCGCTACTACGAAGTGCTTGCCGATTATCTCGATATCGGACAAATGCCGCGCTTCGGTTTCGACGACGCCGATTTTTCTGAAATCAGAAACGCCGCGCAAAGAAAAAAGCTCGAATCCAATTATAAAATCTTTAAAAAATACGCGGAAAAATATCCCGATGTAAAATATAAAAACGCCGTGATAATGGGCGGAACGGGGGTTGGAAAAAGTTATCTTACCGCCGCCGTTGCAAACGCAATGAAGAAAAAAGGATTAGGCGTAATATACATATCGGCAATACAACTCGACAGGCTTATGCTTTTATATCACACTTCACTTGCAAATGAGCGCGACGTTTATCTTGCCGATATTATTGACTGCGATTTTCTGGTAATCGACGATTTGGGAAGCGAACAAAAAATAAAAAACGTTACCGACGAATATCTTCTTAAGATACTTGACGAGCGCGAAACAAACAATAAACCCGTTTTTGTAACTACAAACCTCAATATCGACCAACTGCGCTCAACCTATAACGAGCGACTGTTTTCGCGTCTTACAAACATTAACCGAACGATATTGTCGAATATCGACGGGGACGATTTACGCCTTAACTGATTTTCCTGCTTCAAGCGCGGACGCTACCGCCCACATAATATTGTAACCGCCCGACAGTCCGTCGACGTCAACGCACTCCCCTGCGACGTACAGACCTTTAGCGCCCTTGATTTCAAGGGTTTTTTCGTTTACCGACGAAGTTTTCACGCCGCCGTTCATAACCTGCGCGAGAGATTTGTCCGCAACGTCTTTGATTTTAATTCTGAAATCCGTCACGGCCTTTGAAAGGCGAAGAATTTTTTCTTCGTCGGGGCATGCAAGTGCGTCGGTTTTTGAATACTTCAGTATCGCCTGAACAAGCATTTTATGAAAAAATCCCGAAAGCAACGCTTCGGCGTTATCGGCGTATTTTGCCTTGTCTCTTAATTCTTCCGCCGCGGTTTCAACGTCCGTATCCAGAAGGTTAAGGCTTATAAACGAGTTCCCTTTTTTCCCTCCTCTTACGTAATACGCCGACAGATTAAACGCCGCAATCCCCGAAATACCAAACGATTTAAACAAAATTTCGCCCTTTTCGGTATGCACGCGTTTGCCATCGGAAATCAGGCTTGCCGCACATTTTACGCGTACGCCGTTCAATCCTTTGATAGTTTCCGTTTCCGTAATCAAAGGTACGAGCGACGGCACGAATTCATCCGTATCCGCGAAGTTTTTTAAGATTTGCAAAGAGTTTGTGCCGAAACCGGCGTCGCTTCCCGTCGCCACGACGACGTTCTTTGCATAAAAAGAGTCGGCATCCGAGGAAATTTTGAAAAAGCCGCCCTCTTTCCCGATTGAAACCACATTTATCGACGTTCTGATTTCGGTATTGTTTTTTCTGAGTTTTCTGCGATACGCATCGAGAACGCTTGACGCGCTTTCCGAATACGGATAACCTCTGCCCTCGTCGTCGAAACGCAGAAAAAGCCCCAGACTTTCAAAAAAGTTTCTTACGGTATCGAATCCCGATACGTCGAAAGTATGCGCGACGAAATTTTTGTCGTTATAAGCCTCAACGGAAAAATTCTGATTAAGCAGATTGCATCTGCCGTTTCCGGTCGCAAGAAGTTTCTTGCCTATGCGGTCTTCCTTTTCGAGAAGAAGAACGTTTTTAAGGTCGACTGAGGCCGCAACGGTCATTCCGCTTACGCCGCCGCCGATGATAACGAGGTCGTAAATTTTCATAATTCAAAAAAATTCCTCACGGAAATCTGCCGTGAGGAATATGTCGGGTTGAAATTAAGCGACGTAGGACGTAAGCGTATATTTGCCCCAGCCTTCCGTCGTATTGAACGCGTTTTCGTAACCCGAAAGAACGTAAATCACGTAATTCTGTGCGCCCGTAAAGATATCGCCGCCGAGAGCGGGAGCTCTTGTGCCAAGGAATTTTACGCTGACGTTGTCACACAGTGCGAAAGCGTCCTCACCGATATATTCGATTGCTTCGCCGATTACCACGTTTCTGAGGTCGTTGCAGCCGCCGAACGCGGACGCTCCGATATATTTAACCGACGACGGCAGACTAATATCGCTGAGAAGAATGCAGCCGCTGAACGCCGCGATACCGATGTTTTCGAGAGTATCGTCCGCCTCGAACGTTACCGACGTAATGCCTCGGCAACCTGCGAACGCGCCGTCTCCGATTATTGCGATATTCTTGGGAATAACGACGGATTGCAACAATACGCAACCGTTGAACGCGTCTTTTCCGAGAGTATCGGTTTCGCCCTGAGCAAGCGTAACGGACATAAGGCTCGTGCAATTCATAAACGCTCCGTCGCCTACGGCCATGAATTTGCAGTCGATTTCTTTAAGCGTCTTGCAGTTTTTGAAGGTTTCGTTACCTACTATAATTGTAGCGTTGCTTCTGACCGTAACTGTAGTAAGTTTCTCACAGTTTCTGAACGCTTTATCGGCAAATTCGTTTACCGCCTGCATATTGATTCCTGTAAGCGAACTGCAGTTTTCGAAAGCGGATACGCCAAGCGTCGTAACGAATCTCGAGGTATCTTCGTCAAAATTCGTAAGAGCCGTACAATCCGCAAATGCCCCTTCTCCTATCGTGCGCAAAGCCGAAGTGTAAATGGTATCCATATTCTGCACCATCGTGAACGAAGTAAGTTGCGTGCAGCCTTTGAACGCATAACTGCCGACAGTATCGATAACACGAGGCAATGACACGGAAGTAAGCGATTTACAATTAATAAACGCACCTTCGCCGATAGAGGTTATGAGGCCCGCCGTATCGAATTTGGGTTCTTCCTCGCTTTCTGCTTTCTGCAACAACGCATTGTCAATGAAGTTAACGGATGAAAGTTTCGTGCAATTTTCAAACGCATAACTTCCGAGAGTAGACAGGTTCTCGGGGAATGTTACGGTGGTAAGTTCCGTGCAACCGCTGAACGCCCTGTCGAGAATTGCAAGTTTTGTGGAGAATTCCGCCGAAGATGTAAAGGTGGCGAAAGTCACCGTGGTCAGGCTCTTACAATCCTTGAAAGCATTCTGATAAATACGCGCAAGATCCTTGCAAGCGCTGAGGTCGATGTTGTTTACCAACGACGCTTCGAATGCGCTTTCCTTAATCATATAAAGACTTGCGGGAAGTTTAACGGTAGACGTTACGGTGTTATTTGCGAATGCGTATCTCTCGATAAATTTAAGGTCCGTAAATCCGCTGAGGTCTACTGTAATGAGAGCGCTGTTTTCGAAAGCGTAAGGCGCAACCGATACGACGCCGGTTTTAGCCGAAATCGAAACCGTCGAATTTTTATCGTAATAGAGAACCTTACCTACGTACACTACGGTGTTGCTGAGGCCGTTGAAGTAAGGCGTGTTATGGAACGCGTATTCTTCGATATCCTCTACGTTCCCGAAAACGGTTACCGAAGGCAAAGCCGAACCGTTGAACGCATAGGCGTCGACCTTCTGCAATCCGTCCGCATTCGTTACCGAAGAAAGCGCGCTGTCTTTAAACGCGTATCTCGCAACAGTTTTGACGACTCCGAGATTTACCGAAGTAAGGTTTTTGCACCCTTCGAAGGAATGCGCCGCCACGTAATCGAGAGGCGCGACGGAGAAGTCGGCCGCAGCAACGTTGGAGCCCTTGAACGCGCCGATGCCGAGTTTGGAAAGAGAATCGAAGGCCACGCTGGTTATCGTGCTGTTCTGGAAAGCATAGTTGCCTATGGTGCGTACGTTTGCAAGATTTACTTCAATCTGCTGTACTTCCGTACCGGACGAGATACCCGTGCCGGCAAACGCGAAGTCGCCGATTATTTCGGTATAAGGCTTATCGGAAGAAGGCGTTGCAAGCGTAACTTTCTTAATATTGACGCAGTTTGCAAACGCATAATCCGCAACGGCGTTTACCGTGTTGGTTACGATTACTTCCTTAAGCGCGACGGGCAGATAATATCTGACGCCGTTCTGCTCGGCAAGATACCAGATATTGTCGTTTTCGGGATTTTCCGCAGTGAACAGGCTTCCGAGAACGATATCCGCGGGATACGCCAGTTTAGCGATATTGTTGCATCCCTCGAAAATGCCGTATTTGAGTTCGACAACGCCGTCGGGGAGCAACACTTCCGTAAGACCCGCGCAATTCTTGAATGCATACGACTCGATAGTAAGGCCCTTGAAATTGCCCTCGAACACCACCGATTTGATGTTGCTGTTGAGGAATGCTTCCTGCCCTATATGAGTAATATTGCCTTTTATGGTAAGTTTTTCAATCGTTCTGTTGTTTCTGAAAGCGCCGTCTGCAATTGCGAAAATATCGTCGTCGATATTTATGGTAAGCGTTTTCTCTTTCGCACCGGCGTCGGTAAGACCCGTTATGACGCCTTTCTCAACGTTGAAGTAGTTGATAGGCAACCATTTTGCGGTAAGCGTAATGCCGTCGATTATTAACTGACGGTCGTTGAATTGTCTTACGCTTACGCCGTCGCCGTCGGTGTAGCGGGTGTCTCCGCGATACCATCCGCCGAAGTACATCTTATCGGGGGCGTTTTGCGGTTTGCCGAGCACGAACGAACTGTTAAAGGCGATTTCCGTGTTTTCCGGCAGAACGATATCCGCAAGGGTATCGCCTTTTTCAAACGTTACGGCAACGGGATTATAGTACCATCTCGCAACGACGGTGACGTCCTCTTCGTCAACGGTAAAGCTGATATTGCCGTTCTCGTCGTCGAGTTTTGTCATCTTGTCGAAATCGAAAGGATTAGCCTCGTTCATATCGACGAGATACCAGCCGATGAATCGATAATAATTGTTGTCGGTAACGGTCGCGCCCAGTCTGATTTCGACGCCGTTATCGGTATAAATCATTTTTCCGACGAAATCATACGGGCTCTGAGAGAAACCTTCGGCGTCCGCCCAGAAATCAATACCGGTAACGTCGCCCATATCGGGAACTTCCGCAAAAATTGCCTTATATGCGGTTACGTAGAATTTATACTCTTTCCATTCGGCGTAAACCGTGGTGTTTTCGGTAATGAAATCCCATTGTTCGCAGCCCTCGGAAATTACGTTCTGACCGTTTTTGAATTCCACGACGTATTTCTTTACGTTGTTTCCGTTTTCGTCCTTAACCGTGCAGTACCAGCCTACGAACAGTTTCGACTGGTCGGCGGAAAGTTTTCCTACTTCGGGAATATCGTTCGCACCGCCGCCTACGGTAACGTCTGAAGCAAACGCAACGTTGATGGTTTTAGAATCGACGAACCCGAATTCGTCCTCGAAAGTAACGGCTAACGTTTTGGGACGGAATACCGCCTTGATTCTGACAACGCCGTCCTGAACGTCTTTGATGTCCAGTTCGTAGCTGGGCGTCGCAAGGTTATTCGGGTCGACCGCCCATTCCTTGCCGTTTTTCTGCCAGCCGATAAGTTCGTATCCGGGCTTGGCTATAGCTCCGAGCTGTACGGAACGGTTATTGTAATGATAAGAGCCGCTGCCCGTTAATTCCTGACTCATATCGGGGTCGTTGGCTTCGACGATAACGCTGTAAACGTTAAAGTTCCATTTTGCGACGAAAGTAGCGTCCGAAGTGATATTGTAAGGACTTACGCCCTGCGAGCCTTTTCCTACCATACGGGCGTCGTTATAATACCAGCCGTCGAAAGTAGCGTAATCCATCGTCGGGTCGTTGCCTACCGCCGTTCTGATTTTATCCGCAAGAGTCGCGGCAGATATGCCGTACTTTACGGTAAGGGAAATGGAACGTACGTCGGCGCTCTTTCCGTCGAATTTCGCGCCCGTGTCTTCAGGAGCGAAAGTGAGCGTAAGCGTATATTCTTCCTGCGTCCATTTGCAGTAGATATGTAAGAAATCCTCGTTTACTCTGCACGCGGAAAAATCCCAGGTGTTTTCAAAAGAGCCGTTGGACGTAATCTGCGGTTCGCCCGTTTCGTAAACGGGCAGACCGTTTTCGTCCAGCTTGTTAAACAGTTCGGCTTGCGAAAGAATTATGCGTGCGCCGTTATCCGTCACGACGTTGCCCTTTTTATCGGTCTTGTAATATACGTTGCCTTCACGCAAAGGTTCGTTTCCGTCGGCATCAACGTATACGAAACGTCTGTTGCCGTTGTCGTCCGAAACGTAATAGACGCCGTCCTGCAATAAAAGAATATCGCCGTTTGCCGCAACGATTCTGCCGCTCGCGTCGCGTTTTTCTTTGGTTTTGTATTTCCAGCCTTCTACTTTATAACCGGGATTGTCGCCGGTAACGTCGGGACGCTCGATAAGACTTCCCGCGCCGACCGTTTCGATATTGACGGTATTGTAATCGCCTTCAACCGTCATAACGGATACGGAATACACCGGCTCGAGATACATATTGATTTTGTAAACCTTTTGCGCTATCTCGTCCTCGGCGGTTACTTTCAGATAAAAATAGTTGTTGCCGTTATTGAGCGTGACAATCTGACTCTTGTCGTTGTTGTCGCCGGCAACGTACAGACATTCTTCGTCGGAATAAACCTTGTAAACGGCCTTGTCGCTGTTAAGAAGCGCGTTGCCCGCGTTGAGCGTTTTGAAATCGAAACGGCTTTCACCGTTGGGAATAGCGCCGTTTTCAGCCGGGCCGCGGAATTTAAATACGCCCGTATTAACGGTTTTTGCGCCTTCTATAGTGTTTATCTGCACCGTTTCTTCCTTGAATACCGCGTCGTTTTTCAGCGAAACGTCAACGCTCTTTCCGTTTGATTTCCAGTGCGCGAAAACGGAAGTACGAGCCGTGATTTTAGTATTCTCGAAATCAAATTTCTCGTCTCCGTCCGCAGTGGTATACCAACCGTCGAATTCGTAACCGGCGGGGCGCTCGGAAGGAGTAATTTCCGAAACCGTCCTGCCCGATTTGACGGTAACCGTCGTAAGCGCCTCGGAATCGGGTTCCGCGCCGGGATAATTCCTGACGAACGTTACCTTGAATTCGGGCGTTGAGGAAGGTTGTACGTTGTTGTCCCCGTCGTCGCAGGCCGTAAGCGCGAATGCCGAGCATACGATAAGCGAGAGGGTTAATACCGTAAGAATTATTTTAGAAAGTTTTTTCATAAAATTTTCCTTTCCAGACCTTAATCGGGTAATAGATTATTTACGCAAATATTTTATTATATTTCACGCGTTAAGTCAATATAAATTCTCAAAATCTCGCCCCGAACGCGCAAAGAAAGGTTAATAATCGGGTATTTTCGGTACGTTTGTAAAGTTTTTGGATTTCTTTTCCTGAAAAACAATAGCAAACCGCGTGTAAAGGAGGGAATACCACGCGGTTTGCTATAAAGTCAAATATAATTTTGAAAGATGATGTTCGTCGTAATACAACGTCGTTTATACGTTGTAATTGATTTTTTTGGCCGTACGGCGGATTTTTTCCCTGTCCAGCCCTACGAGAATCGCAACGTCCCTGAGGGATACGCCGCTTCTCGTCTGCAACTCGTATATTATGGTTTTTAAAAGCTCGGGGTCCTGCAAGGCGCTTTTGTCGGTTATTCCGAATCTTTTAATAAGGTCGAGAAGCACGTCGTCGCAGTTTTCATATGGCTTCGCCTCTTTGAATTTATAATCGGACGTATTGTGAAAAGACGATAATTCGGGTATCTTGCCGAAAAGCCTCTTCAATTCTTTATAATCGATGAAACTCATCTGATTGAGATAATCCTTTGCGCTGCTGTACAGATATTCGCCGCTGTTAACCGCAACGCGGGCGCGGACGGGATTGTTATGCACGAAATAAATTGCCGCGAGAACCGCGTCCGGGTCGGGCAACGGGTCGCTTTCGTAACGGCCGTTGAAAACGTAACCGCTGCGCCCTTTTATTCTGTTGAAAAATTTTGCGTAAGTAGTGTTTACCCTTCGCATAAATTCCGAAACGTCGGAGGGGTTGTCGGAAGTAACGACAAGATGCGAATGATTCTGCATCACGCAATAGGCAAGCACCGAAACGCCGGTGTCGGCGGCCTTTTCCTCAACGGTAACGAGATAAAAGTTTTTCATATTAGGCTCGCGGAAAACTTCGAGACTGGGAAGTCCGTCGGTCAATACGTGAAAGTGTTTTGCGTCGCCGAAAATACTGCCTCTTGCAACTCTTGTCATAACAAACCTCGCTGTTTTTATGAGGATATTATAACGCGTTTTCTCTCTTGTGTCAATCTTTTGCTGTCAAAATAACTAACACAATGACATTTTTTGACAAAACTTTACAGTTGTACTTTTTTTGCCTACACTATTGACAACACTCGCCTTTGCGATATAATAAAGATAACCTGGGTTGTGCGATATGTGACCGATTTTCCAACCACAACATTTAAAGGGATTACGCGTTCCGTTATCTAATGTCAGGCCTCGCGTTCTTAGTGGAAGACAGCGGATGCGGACAGTTTGCCCACCTGGCGCACAGGTTGCGCAAAAGGTCACAACCGGCAACTCGGCATTCAAAAACAAAGCCGTTCGTCCGAACGGCTTTTCTTTTTGACAAAATTTTAAATCAATATGACGATTTTGCTTGATAAATAGAATTTTTATGTTATAATATCAATGTTTTGCTGGTGTGGCTCAGTCGGTAGAGCGGTTCACTCGTAATGAACAGGTCGGCGGTTCGAATCCGCCCACCAGCTCCATTCTCCTCGCGTTTTACGCGAGGTTTTTTTATTGTCTTTTTTTAAAAGCGCTCCGACCTGAAAACCCGACCCGCATAAAAAAAGAAGCCGTTACCGACTTCTCGCGTTCTGGCACCCCCTAGGAGAATCGAACTCCTGTTTCCGCCGTGAGAGGGCGGCGTCTTAACCGCTTGACCAAGGAGGCAAATTTATTTCAGCGTTTGAAGTTTACCACAAATGCTGAAACTTGACAAGCGTTTTTTATCATTTTGCGCAATTTAAAGGATTGTTTCGTCATTTTACGTTGACAAGGCTCGCGTTCCCGGTCTATGCTGATTATATGATAAGATTCGGGAAATCAGGAAAAACTGAAAAAAATTACGACATTTTAGACGCGTCTTTCGTAAAAACCATGCTCGACGCATACGGGTTAACCCGCGCGCATACCGTTCTCGAAATCGCAAACGAATATTCTCTTGCAAATTTTATCGGAGACAGGTACGGTTGTTACGTCCGTAAAATTTCCGTTGCCGGCGACGCCGACGGCACTTACGATTTTGCGTTAATAACCGATAACGGACGTTTCGCGGCGGAATCGGTAGAAAAGGCGTCGAAAGTCGTATTCTCCGCAATTATCGTTCTGTTTATTAAAACCCGCCCCGACGAAAATTTCATTGAATATACGAACCGCAGGCCGCCAAAACGCCGTGTGATAACCGACGACTATTCGGTTTTCGTTTTCTGACTGTCGGTTTTGTTTTTTCCGCCGAAAATTTTTCTGCGACTGAGTTTAGACTGCTCGGGCACTTTAAGCGTATCGCCGTTATCGGGTCTGTCGAAGAAAGCGAGGACGGCCGGCAGAATAAAAACGGCAAGGACGGCGCTTATTATCGCTCCCCGCGCGATAAGAGAAGTTACTTCCGACACAATCAGCACGCTCGACATCAGTTTGACCGAAAAACACGCGCCCGCAAGGATAACCGACGACGTCAGCACCGACGTTACAGACGAGGTCGTAGCACGGTACGCCGCGTGAGCGGGCAATAATCTCTTTCTGAAATCGCGGTATTTGCCCGTTATCAATATGGCGTAATCGACAGTCGCGCCCAGCTGAATTGCGCTTATTACGATATACGACATAAAGTTTATGCTGTTGCCCGTAAGTTTCTGTATGCCGAGATTAATCCATATTCCGAATTCGATAAGAATTATCAGCAGGAAAGCGTGTTTGAAGCTCCTGAACGTAAGAAGCAGAATGAGAACGATAAATATTACCGACGCCACCGTAACTCTTTGAAAATCCTTTGGCGTAACGGCGGCGAAATCGCGTCCCGCCTCGGACAATCCCGTCATAAAGGTCTCTTTATCGAAAGACGATTTTGTTACGTCGCTTACGGCCTTGCAGGTCCGAAACGCCTCGTCGCTTTCAAAATCGGACGTATTCAGACCGACGGTGTACAGCGCGTATCCGTCTTTGACGAGAGCGGACGCTTCGCCGAGAAAAACTTTTTTCAGAGTTTCGTTTTTCATTATGTCCGAAAACGCGTTTTCGGGAATCATCGCGTTTATTCCAAGTACGAACGACACGGCGGAATCTCCGTTTTCTTTTTTTAACGAGCGCAGTTTTTCAACGTAGGAATACTGCGCGGCAATACTGCCTTCGTCGTCGAAATCGCACGGAACGGCGATAACGAGCTGATGCGAGGCGACGTCCGTCATCTCGTAAACTCTGCCCTCTTTTTTTTCGTATCTTACAAAATCGAAATAATTTAACGACAGGTCGTTCTGGAACAATACCACGGGAAATATAGAAACGATTAATACGGCGACTACGAACGAACGGTATTTGATTGCGAACTTTACGGGCTTGCGGAATTTAAGTTCGGGCGAACGATGCACGGCCGAATCAAGCGGTTTTTTGAACAAAATCATAAGCGCTGGTTGCAAAAACAGCACCGACAAAAAACTCGTCAGAATTCCTTTTGCAAGCACCTCCCCCATATCTCTTCCTATGCCGAAACGCATAAAAAACAACGCCGCAAAGCCGCCGAGCGTAGTCATTGCGCTTGCAAAAACCGACCTGAACGCCTTCGGAATCGCCTCTTCGAGCGCCGTTGCAACGTCTTCGGTATGTTTTCTTTCCTCGCGGTAGGCGCTGATAAGGAAAACCGCGTAATCGACCGAAAGAGCCACCTGCAACAGCGACGAACTTGCAAACGTAATAATACTGTTGGTTCTGAAAATAATATTACTGCCTATATTCAGTAAAATGGAAATCCCCAGCGTGAAAATAATTATAACCGGGTCTATCCAGGACTTCGTGAACAAAAGCAGAACGATAACCACGACGGCAAAACCAGCAGCCGTATACGCCCACACTTCGCCGATGGTATTCGAAAAAATGTCTTTCGCCATTTTGGTAGAGCCGGCCGTATAAACGACGGCGTTTCCGCCGCACGTGTTTTTTACTATATCGTTTTCTATAAAATCGATTGCCGAAAACGCCTCGTCGGAACTTGCCGAAAAACCCAACGACAGCATGAATACGTAAGTATCGTCCGAATAATCCGACGTTCCTCCGTCGTCGTAAAAAAGTTTTTCAATCTCGTCGTACGAATACGGGTCCTGAAAACCGCCCGAGATAAGCTTGTAGGACTTCATAAACGTACAATCTTTCCATAAGCAGGTCGAAACGGCTTTCGTGCCGGGCGCACTCTCTTTCTCTTCCGCATAAAAAAAGCCCCTGCCTTTACGCCCGCCCTCATAATACAATGATTCCAGTTTATCGGCGACGGACGCCGCTTCTTTTTCGGTTACCCCGCTTATTCCGAACATAACGTCGGCGTTAATACCGAATTTTTCGGACAAAAAGTTTATTCCCTTTACCGTATCCGTATTTTTGGGAAGATACGTCATAACCTCGGAATTCAGACGCTTTACTACAAAAGGCACGGCGACGCACGACAGCACGGCGAGCACTGCAAACAGCACTATGAAAAATTTATAACGCTTTACGATAAACCGCGCGAGCTTTTTCACCGAAATCCTCCGTTTTGAACAAACAAAGTATATTATAGCAAAAACGAAAAGTCAATGCGGCGAAAAAAATCGGCCTAAAATACGTTGTCAGAGTTTACAAACTGCTGATTTTATTATAAAATTAAAGTGATATTTTAAAAAAACCTCGCATTTTTTTAAAAAAGGAGAAAAATATGAGAAAAAGCGAGTACACCAAAAACGCAATTATCGCAAGTGCGCTCAGGCTTTTAAGACAAAACGGAAAAGTTACCGTAAAAGAAATTTCGGAGGACGCGGGCGTCAACGTCGCTGCGATAAATTATCATTTTACCGATAAAGAAACGCTGCTGTCCGTCGTAATAAGACGATTACTCGCAGACCTGAAAAAAATTGCCGAAAACCTGCTTGTGGCAACGCCCGAAACGCTGAAAAGCACTCTGTCGGTTTTTCTGGACGACTGTTACAGATTCTGCACCGAAAACCTGAACGTAATTAATTTTTTGCTGATGCCCGAGAACAAACACTTCAACGGTCTTTTTATGAAATTTTTCTTTCAGACTTTTTCGATAGATTCGGATATTTGTTACAAATTCGTTCAAAAACTCGCGCAAACGAGAAACTGTGACGAAAACGTTCTGAAAGCGCGATATATGGAGGTATTATCCGCACTGTCCATGCCCTTTCTTACGATGTTCGATTTCGTCAACGATGAAAATATAAAAACCTTTTTCCCTTTGTCCGACCCGCTGTTCCGTCAGAATTACGTAAACGAAGTCGCAAAAACTATTTCACGATAAAATTTCAAATTCGCGAAAAATTCAAAAGCCCGGGTGAATGAAATTCCTCCGGGCTTTTACTTTACCTTATTGCGACTTTATATTTGTCGATAAACACATATCGTTTAATATAAGCGTATGTTTATTTTGACGCTTTGAGCGGTTTATGTTAATAAAAATAACGTTAAACTGCGTTATATGTTAAATTATTTATTGCCGGCATTGTCCTTTTCCCTCAATTCCGTCCTTCTGATTTTTCCCGAAATGGTTTTGGGCAGTTCGTTTACGAATTCGACAATGCGGGGATATTTATACGGAGCGGTAAGACGTTTGACGAACTGCTGAATATCTTTTTTCAATTCTTCGGACGCCTCGTATCCCTTTGTAAGCACGATGGTTGCCTTTACAACCTGTCCTCTTACGGGGTCGGGCGCGCCGGTTACGGCGCATTCGAGTACGGCGGGATGTTCCATAAGCACGCTTTCTATCTCAAAAGGTCCTATGCGGTAACCCGAAGATTTTATAAGGTCGTCGGTACGACCGACAAACCAGTAATATCCGTCCTCGTCGCGCCAGGCGGTATCGCCCGTATGATAAAGGCCGTCGTGCATTACAGCTCGGGTCGCCTCGTCGTTATTGTAATATCCCCTGAACAAACCGACGGGACTACCCTCGGATATGTCTATGCAGATTTCACCCTCCTCTCCGTTTTCGGCAAGCTGACCCGACGCGTTTATCAGTTTGATTTTATACTGCGGGGAAGGCATTCCCATACTGCCTGGTTTCGGCGTCATATTCAGCAGATTTGCGAGAGTGAGCGTCGTTTCCGTCTGGCCGAAGCCCTCCATAAGTTTTATACCCGTCGCGTTGTAAAACTGTTTAAACACCTCGGGATTAAGCGCTTCTCCTGCTATAGTCGCGTATTTTATGCTCGAAATATCGTATTTCGATAAATCTTCTTTTATAAGGAATCTGAAAATCGTCGGCGGCGCGCAGAAGGTCGTTATCTTGTGTTTTTCGATTACCGAAAGCATATCGTCGGCGTTGAATCGCACGAAATCGTAAACGAAAACGCAGTTTCCCATAAGCCATTGACCGTACAGTTTTCCCCATACCGCTTTGCCCCAGCCTGTGTCGGCTATTGTCAGATGCACGCCGTTGCCGTCGATATTGTGCCACCATTTTGCGGTTACGAAATGTCCGATTGCATAGGTATGGTCGTGCATTACGAGTTTGGGATAACCCGACGTTCCCGACGTAAAAAACATCAGCGCCACGTCGTTCTTATAAGTAGATTCCGTTCCCCTTTCTTTTGGAAATTCGTCCGAAAACGCAGGGACTTCGTTGTCGAAATCGTGCCATCCGTCGCGTTTGCCCCCGACGAGAATCTTCGTTTTCACGCAATCGCATACTTCCGCCGCTTTTTCGGTTTCGTCGGCAATAGACCCGCTCGAACTTACCACAACCGCACTTACTCCCGCAAGATTGAAACGATAAACCAAGTCTTTTTTCATTAACTGGTCGGTTGCGGGAATCGCTATCGCGCCTATCTTATGAAGGGCAACAATGGAAAGCCAGAACTGATAATGTCTTCTTAAAATCAGCATAACGCGGTCGCCCTTCTTAATACCGAGAGACCTGAAATAATTTGCCGTTTTATTGCTGAGTCGCGAAACGTCCGAAAACGAAAAGGATTTTTCCTCGTGATTCTCGCCAACCCACAGCAATGCTGTTTTATCGGGTGCAACGTTTGCCCAGTAGTCCACGACGTCGAATCCGAAATTGAAATCGTCGGGAATATGAAAATCCACTTTTGTAAGTCTGCCCGTTTTCTCGTCAACGGTTTCGGTAACGTATTTTTCGTAAAGTCGCATAGTTTCTTCCTTATAAAAAAATCTCCGTCTCGCTTTGAGACGGAGAGTAAATCCGCGGTACCACTCAAATTGCCTTTAAGGCCACTCACGCGTCTATCAACGCGTTGCTCTGTAACGGGAGCGCCCGTCCCGACTTAATCGTTTCCTTTCTGTCGGGCGACTGGGAGGTGATAAGGTCGGACACGCATACCGTCTCGCACCTGCCGACGGCTCTCTGAAATGTTGGAATCGGACCACGTCCTCATAAACGCCTTTATATGTTGTCGAAAACTATTATACACAAATTGCGGTCTTTGTCAAGCGATATCTGCAGGTCTTCGGGCAAATATATCGGGTTAAGCAAAAGTATGTTGCAAAATCGCTTTTTATGTATTAGAATAAAAATATAAAGCCTTTAAGGAGAAAAATTATGTTAATTACAACAATGATTATCCGCACTCTTCTTTGCAAACCGAAGGAAATTAATCCCGGCGAATTCAAGGCAAGGGAATTCGATAAAGACGTCGTGGCAAAACACCTTTCCGAAGCCGTACGGATACCGACGGTATCGATGGTAGGCGAATACGAAGGACAGGACGCGCCTTTTTTTGCCTATCACGAGTGGCTTGAAAAAACCTATCCTCTCATTCATAAAACCGCCGAAAAAACCGTAATCAACCGTTACAGTCTCGTTTACCGTTTCAAAGGCACAAATTCCAATCTGCGGCCGGGCGCTTTTCTTGCGCACCAGGACGTCGTGCCCGCTCCGAAGGAAGGATGGGAAGTCGAGCCTTTCGGCGGCGAGATAAAGGACGGTTTTATCTGGGGACGCGGCACGCAGGATATGAAAGGCACGATGATTGCCCTGCTCGAAGGTATGGAAAAACTGCTTTCGGAAGGCTGGCAACCCGAAAGGGACGTTTATTTCTGCTTCGGTCACGACGAGGAACCCTGGACCGAAGAAGGCGCGCCGTATATCGCAAAATGGTTTAAGGAACAGAATATAAAACTCGAATATATTATCGACGAGGGCGGCACCATTGTCGACGGCAAAATGATAGGTGTTAACAAGTTGTTCGGGCTTATCGGCACATGTGAAAAAGGCAATATGAATATGACGCTCACCGTCGAAAAACCCGGCGGCCATGCCTCGAATCCGGCAAAACCTTCCGCCGCCGCGATACTTGCGAAGGCTCTTATTAAAATCGATAAGCACCCGATGCCCAGCAAATGGACGCCCGCAACGAAACAGACTTTCAGAATGCTTGCGCCCCATATGCCGTTCCCCATTCGTTTCGTGCTTGTCAACCGCGATATTTTCGGGCCACTTCTCAAATTCGTATTCAAAAAAATACCTCTCACGAACGCGCTGATATCCACGACTTTCGCAGAAACGATGCTTAAAGGCAGCGACGCCGAAAACGTAATCCCTCCGAAAGTAACCGCAAATATAAATACCCGCATAATAACGGGCGTAACGCGCGACGAAGTGCTTGCTTATACGCAGAAACTCGTCGGGAAAAAAGTTAAAGTCGAAAAACTTGCGGCGGGCACCGAAGCCACCGCTGTGTCGCCCGTCGACGTCAAACCGTGGGACGACCTGAACGTCGCTATCAAACAGATTTTCCCCGAGATGGTAACCGCTCCGTATATGTTTATCGCAAACAGCGACAGTCGCTATTACGGCGAAGTATCGGACAATATTTACCGCTTTACGCCGTTTGAAATGACTCTTGACGACCAGAAACGAATTCACGCCCTCAACGAAAGAGTCAGCCTCGACAGCATGGTAAAAGCGTCTCAATTTTTTGCGCAGTGTCTCGAAATAATGAATAAAGGTTGATTGACTTTTTAGTAATATGCAATAAAAAAGCATCGGTTTTATACCGATGTTTTTTGATGCCGAAACGACCGTGATAGGTCGGCGCTGACAAAGGCGGAACCCTTCCGCCGATATGTTAGCAGATTATTTATGCGACGACTGATACTCCGAAAGAGCGCGCGACAACTGATCGGGACACGACGTATCGTTGCGACATTTTATACCGCGCAGAAGCGGAATGATTTCATCGACGGGTCTACCGACGCAAAGTCTTTGTATAGCCTGCAGATTGCCCGAACAACCTCCTATAAATTTGAGGTCGGTCAATACGTTATTTTCAACCGAAAAAATTATTTCGCGCGAGCAAGTTCCTTTCGTCCTGTAAATGGGCATAATATACCTCCTAGTTTTCCATTAAAGTTTCGTGTAAAAAGCCATAAACCTGTGCGGCCTTATCCCCCCAGTTTTTGACAATCCATTTTGCGTTGTTGCGACTCGACACGACGAGTTTGAGTTCCATAATAACGGTATTCTTATCAAGAATTCGCAAAAGCACGGTATAACTGCCGTCTTTGTTTTCGAAATAATCGCTGAAATACTCCTGCTTTTTGCGGTAGGCAAGGCGATTTTCCTTGCAATAAGCCATAATCTGGTCGCGATAATGCGACGGAATGCGCATATAAAAGTTTTTCAGGCACTCGTAGCCGTCGTGCGTAATATTGTACATCGGTTTTCCCGTAACGTTCGTCTGGCAGATTAAACCGGCGTCGAGCAGATTTGCAAGAGCCTCCATACAATCGATGTACTGCATACATTTGAGTTCATAATAGCAGATATAGACAATACTGTCCTCCGCCAGCGGTATTTCGATGGCGTCGAAAACGTAAAGTATAATAAGTTTATTGACCGTACTGTCAAAATTATCCATATCTATATCCAAACTACGATAATTTCCTATTATGTTTATATTGTAGCACACGACCGCGCAAATTTCAAGGTGTTTTTACGTGTTGCCAAACACAAATTAAAATGTTATACTTAAAGCACAAACAGACGGAACGCAATTATGCTGAATATTATCGTAAATCCATATGCCGGACGGGGAAAATGTAAAAACGAGGCCGAAAAAGTCGCGCGTATTCTCGACGAGAAAAAAATTCCTTATAAACTTCACTATACCGAATATCCTAAACACGCCGCCGAGATAGCGCATAAACTCGTCCTCGAAGGCGCGGACGCGGTCGTATCGGCGGGCGGGGACGGCACTTTGCACGAAGTCGTCAACGGCGTGATATCCGCGCGGAAAACAATCGAGAAAAACGGCGGGAATTTCAAAACCGCAATAGGCGTTCTGCCTTGCGGTACGGGCAACGATTTTATGGCTTCGGTAAATCTGCCCTCGGACGTCGCGTCCGCTCTCGAAAAAATAATCGACGGTAAACCCGTGCCTCTCGACGCAATCGACGTCGACGGCGTTTACGAAATATGCTTCGCTTGCCGCGGTATAGACGTCGACGTCGTAAATATGGTAAACGCCGGTAAAACAAAAACGCCGTCAAGTTATCTGAAAAATATTTTAAAGTGCATTTTTAAAGGTATTAAGTATCATTTTGAAATAATTATTGACGATAAAAGGATTGAAACGACAGGCATCGTCGCGGCCGTTTTAAACGGTTCCGTGCTTGCGGGAGGTCTGTCTTTCTGTCCGCCCGCTTCGCCTTTCGACGGTGCGTTGGACGTTATCGTAATAGAAAAACGCAATGCGTTGAAAACTCTGTTTCACCTTACAAAACTGTTAAAAAACAAGGGATTTATCGACGGTAAAACGGTAAAACACTTTACCGGAAGTCACGTGGAAATATACGCGCGTCAGGACTGCATCGACGTTGACGGCGAACTTTATGCAAATAAAAAATTCGACGCGAAAATCGCGCCGAATATACTCGAATTAATTATCTGAATTATTTTTTGAAAAATTCCTCGTAAACGGCGTTTATCGCCCTTTCGTAGTCGGATGACTCCACCCCGACTATGATATTCATTTCGCTGCTGCCCTGGTCAATCATTCTGATATTGACGTCCGCCGCCGCAAGCGCGCCGAAAAGTCGCGCCGCCGTGCCGGGTTTTTCGCTCATGCCGAGACCGACCGTTGCGATAAGCGACATACCGCTGTGAATTTCTATGGAATCGGGATTAACGGCTTCGCGGAGTTTTTCGACAATCCTTTCCATTTTTCCCATTATTTCTCCGTCCGCGACGAAAACGGAAAGCGTGTCTATTCCCGACGGGATATGCTCGAACGATACGCCTTCGTATTCGAGAACCGACAAAACGCGACGGCCGAAACCGAGTTCACTGTTCATCATCGATTTCGATATGTTTATGGACGTAAACCCTTTGTGCCCCGCAATGCCGGTAACGAGACGGTTTTCGTGTCGCGCGTCGTAGTTTGCGACAATCATCGTGCCCTCGGCGTCGGGATTGAAAGTGTTTTTTATGTTTATGGGCGTTTTCGTATATTTCAAAGGGAAAGTAGCTTCGGGATGGAGTACGTTCGCGCCCATATAAGACAATTCTCTGAGTTCCGCATAAGTAAGAACCCTTATTTTTTCGGGGTTTTCCACAATTCTCGGGTCTGCCGTCAGAAATCCGTCCACGTCGGTCCAGTTTTCGTAAAGCGCGGCGTTTGTACCTCTTGCGACGACTGCGCCCGTAATATCCGACCCTCCTCGCGAAAAAGTAAATATTTCGCCGTCGTCGGTCGCACCGTAAAACCCCGGAATAACCGTTATACCTTCGACGTCGGAAAGAACTTTCCTGACTGTATCGTTAGTATATTCGGCATCGAAAGCGCCCGTATTTTTAAATTTAACGATATCTTTTGCGTCCACGAATTTCCAACCGGTTTTTGCCGCAAGGATTTTAGCCGAAAGATATTCGCCCCTGGAAGCGGCGTAATCGGCCGACGCGCCGTCAAGAATATTTTTTTCTATTTCGTCCAGTTCCGCACCGACGTCGAAATCGACGTCGAAATCCTCACGTAACGCAAGAAAACGCTCGCGGATTTTTCCGAAAGAAGAATCGCATCTGCCGGTTGCCATACGCTCCGAAACGGTTTCGTAAAGCAAATCGGTAACTTTGACGTCGTTACCGTGACGCTTTCCGGGCGCCGATACCACGACGTATTTTCTGTTTTCGTCGGCGTTGATAATATCGATTACCCTGTCGACGCTTTCGCGCGTGGCCATCGACGTTCCGCCGAATTTGCAAACTTTTATATTATTCATATCGACCTCAAACTATCCGATTATTTTTTTAGCCTCGAAGTAATACCGTTTTTCCTCGGCTTCGCCCATAGAAAAGGATTTTCTGGGCATAATGCCGCGTCTTATGATAAAATCGAATAAGTCCGATTTTTCGGGCGAAGGCATAAGTATTCCAACTCCTCCGCGCGAACCGACTATTTCTTCAAGATTTTTTTCACCGTGTATATAATCGACGTAAACGCCTTCGTGAGAGTCAACGTAATCGTCGATGAAATCCTGTATTTCTTTTATCGCGTCGATGCTGTCGGACGGCGCGTTGATTTCGAAAGCCGCGTCCTTTGTGAACACTTTCACTTTTCCGTCTCCGTAAGAGCGAAGCTTCATTTCCTCGATAAACCTTTCGTCGGTATTGAAAACCGCTCTGTGAATGGGCTCGAACTTCAGCGCGGGACTCATAAGGTTTTCAACCTCTACGAGCGCGAATCTCGCCGGATGATTTACGGCCTCTTCGGCGGACAGCGTTTTTTTCACCTCGTTCCAGTGCGCTTTGGCCGTGGCGAGCGAATGATTACCGTCGCCCACCGCAAACAAAAAATCGGTTACTCTTCCGTAATTTTCAAGTTGCACTTCTTCGGATACGAGGTTATAAAGTTTTTTAATAACGCTTTCCGTATCGCTCACGCGCCAACCCCTTAAATGTCCGCCGCCCATATTGAGTTCAGTATCGTACAGAAGTTCCAGCTCGTCGCGTTTTTCGTAAACAGGCTCGATAACCGTATTTTTCCGGTCGTCTATCAATAGCATAATATGCGGTAATTCGAGAGGCGCGTGACGGCGGATTTCAAGACGCGGAGGTATTCTTTCTACAACCGTACCCTCTGTCGCGCGTATGGCGACGGGCGCAAACGGCGTGAAATCGTAGTCCTCGAGGTCAACGGCCATAACGAGTCCCAACCTACCCTTTTCGTAAGGAGTATCTCTTTCGACGAGAATGAACGAATCCTTTATCGTTCTGAAAATTCCTTCGTCCAGATATCCGTGCATATTGTCGTTGATTTTTTCAATGCGCGCGGCGTCGTCGTTGCCGAGATAAACCTCGGGAAATATCAGATTGAACGTACTCGGAGCGTCTCCGACGTAACTTGCAAGTTTTTCCCAATAATCGGGCTGAGAAGTAAACTGGTCGCAGGCGACGCAGGCCCACTTTTCGCCGTTTATGTCCTCGGCGGGAATAAGTATGTCGCAGACCTTTACGGTTTCGTGTTTTTTCACCTGAAGAACCTCCTCTTCTTTTTACCTGTCGTCACTTCGTTTTTCGCCTCGGACGTGATGGGAGAAATTCCGTATACGGATTCAATCCTTTCTTTCAGTTTATCGATTGTCATATAGCGTTGCAACTGTCCTCCGCTCGCAACCGAAATGATACCCGTTTCCTCCGATACGACGATAGCCATAACGTTGCTTTCCTCGGTAATACCCAGCGCGGCGCGATGCCTTGTGCCGAGCTCCTTCGCGACGCCCGCCTCCTGAGTCAAAGGAAGAAAGCAACCTGCCGACAATATCCTGTTACCTTTTACGATAACCGCGCCGTCGTGAAGAGGGGTTTTCGTATTGAAAATACTGACAAGCAGGGCCGCGGAAATTTTTGCGTTGAGTTCGGTCCCGGTTTCCAGAATGTTGCTGTCGATTGACGTGGGGGTTAAAATGATAATCGCGCCCGTATTCTGTTTTGCCATAGTCTGCAGCGCCGAAAGAAGTTCGTCCGTAGCGGCGTGAAGTTCGTCGTCGGAGCCGAAGCCTTCGGCAAACAGGTCGATGCCGTGCGGCGTTGCGATACGCTGAAAGATACTTCTGAAATCGCTTTGATAAACCACCACTATCGTGATAATCAAAAACATCAGAAAATACTTTAATATCAGCGAACACAGGACGAAAACGCTGTTGCCGTCTTTTCCCAGATAGATTCCGAGAACGTCGACTACGGTCTTCATCGCTACGACGGACATGACGGTAATAAGAACGCGCAGACTGCGTTTATGATAGAAAAACAAAAACGCAAGCAGAATCACTACCACGCAGGCGAAGATATCGACAATCAGGTAGTTGCTCCAATTTTGAAAATAAGCGTATACCTTATCCATAAAGGTTTACCCCCGTTAAAAATTGCAGTATTAAAGTATTAAATAAGTATATCATATAAAAAAAGAATTAACAACAGTTTTGAACGATATTTTATGTTTTAACATAATTATAGTTGCGTTAAAAATATGCAAAAACCGCCCTTTAAAGGCGGTAAACAGTGCATAAAATGCAATTTTATAAGTATCAGCGTTTTTTCAGCAAAATGGCAAACGCCTCGTAAAGCGCCTGCGATTCCTCCATACGGCCGCTTTTGAACGCATATTCGAGGCCGTGTAACGCGTCCACCGCTTTTTTAAGTTCAACCTGGGTATATCTTGCGCATATGTTTTTCGCGATTCTTATCGCGCCCGGCCTGACGTTGAAAACTTTTGCGAGTTCCTCTACGGAAAGAGGACTTATCCTTGTTTCGAAAAGTCTTCTGTATTGCGACGATAATGACGCAAGAACCGCCCCCGCGCTTTCCCCGTTTTCGAGAAGCGAGGCAAGAACGGACAGCGCTTTGCGGTTATCCCCCGTAGATAAAGCGTCCGAAAGCTCGTACGTTTTGTATTCGGTATCGGGCGTTACGAGCGCGTCGACCATATCGGCAGTGATTCTTTCCCCTCCCGCGTACGCGCAGAGCTTTTCCGTTTCGTTCATTGCGCGCGTCATATCGCGTCCCGTGTATTCTGCAATACGCGCGATAGCCTTCGATTCAATCGAATTGCCCGTTTCAGACGCCCTTTCGCCTATCATTCTTGCAAAAGACGCGTCGTCCGCACCGCTGACGTCCACGACGTCTCCGTATCTGTACAGTTTATGAACGGGGCTTTCTTTTTTGAAAAATTCTTCTTTTGAAAGAAGGTCGTCGGTTAATACGAGAACGGAAAAATCCGCGGGATTCTGCAGGTAATTTTCAAGTTTGCTTTTGCCGTTCTCGTCAAGGCCTTCAAGAGATTTGACAATCACCACTCTCCTGTCCGAAAACACAGGTGACGTATTTACCGTACCGATTATACCGCTTATATCCGACGCGTCCTCGAAATAAGTCAGATTGAACTCGGCAAAATCTCCGTCGGCAAGGTTAGCAAAAATGCCGTATGCTTTTTTTTGCATAAAGGCGTCCTGCCCTTTCAGAAAATAGACGGGGAGAATCTCTATGGATAATCTTTTGGAGAGGTCGGATACGTTCATAACATCAATATATCATTTTTTATCGTCAAAGTAAAGAAATTAAAGGTATGGCCGCAATGCAAACGGCAATAAATACCAAAGAAACCGCCGCTTTTTTAAAACGCGTGAGAAATACGAAGCGGGATGATATCACGGTTACTCCCAAAAAGGCGAATCCGAGCATTCCGAGCGCAGGCGCCGATACGGACGATATGGCAAGCCCGCCCACCGTTTCCGCCACGAATTTTATTGGAAAAAGTATTACGTTCAACGCCTTTAACAGCACCGCCGTCTGCGGTATAATCGAAACAAAAAGGCATATTACGAGAGAAATTACATACATAAAAGGCAGGATAGGCAAAATAAGCAGATTCGATATTATAAACAACGTCTGTATTTTCCCGAAAAATCCGCTCAGCAAAGGAAAAAGCATATAGTTTACGCTTAAACTCGAAACCGCAAGATTTTTCAGTTTTACCCAAAATCCCTTTCCCTCGGTTTTTATGTACGGCCCGGCAAGCGAAAGCGCAAGCACCGCGTCGAAACTCATATGAAAACCGGGCATAAAAACACTGTATGGCATAATGGTCATTACGACTATTCCCGCGAAAGCAATCGAATTAAGTCCGTCTCTCTTTTTTCCCGATACTGCCGCGAAGACGGCAATCGTTGACATTATTATCGCCCTTACCGTAGACGCGCCGAAACCGCACAACCAGGCATATAATACAAGGGGGATTTCAATTATCGTTATATACAACGCCTTTTTGCGTTTCAGTTTTCTTGCAAGAAACGCCGTAACCGCCGCAAGCATTCCCACGTGCAGTCCCGATACGGCGAAAACGTGCGTCAACCCTGCGTTTTTGACGTTGTCGATGTAGGCGGAGTCAACGCCGAATTTGTCTCCGAATAAAAGCGCCGTCGTCGTGCTTACCGTATCGTCGTCGCAATTTTCGTAAAGCTTGCGTTTGAGATTTACCATAAACCGCGAATCCGCGCCGAGTTTTCCTTCGCCCGCGTATTCGATTTTCCGGGCGTAAACCGAGTATCTTACGTCGTCGAATCCGTAAACGTTAAAATTCCGGTAGTCAAGGTCGTACGTACTTATGTCGCCGGTAACGTTGACTTTGTCGCCCGCACGAGCGTCGGGAAGCGAGTACGACCATACGTACGCCGACTTTTTCGTTTCGCTTCCGTTAACGCTTACGTTTTCGATACGGAAATAACAGCCGTTTTCGTTTTCGACGATTTCGGTGGATATCGTACCGCTTATTGCGGCGTTTTTTACGTTAACGGCATTTGCGCGGTAGACGTCGTTAACGACGGAAAGCAACAGTATCCCCAAAACGAAAAATGCGGGTATGTATGAAAATTTCGCCTTGTCCGAAATAAACAAAAAGCCGATAGTTATCAGCGCAACGCCGATAAAAATCAGCCTTAAAAACTTATAATCTATAAAACTGCCCGTCAGAAACAGACCGGTTGCAAGCGACAACGCCGCAAAACATATAGGTCTGTTATTGATAAGCCTGTTCATTATCCGACGTTTTCGGTAACGACGAGATTCGCACCGCTGCCGGCAATATTTTCCTTTGCGACGTCGCCTATCGAAAGAGGCGCCGAAAGCGTGAGTTCCCCGATTTCTTTCAGAACGTCGGGAATAAGGGATTTCAGAACCGTTTTATCCGTTTTTACCGAAACGACTCCGCCTGTCGACAATCTTACGAGGCTTGTTACAACTCTTTTCGGCGCGGTAAATTCCTGTGCGCCGTATATTTCGCCCCGTTTACACGTGTTTCCTGATACCTTGATTTGTCCGTTATTGTTTTCGATTTCCAGCGGACAGCCCATAGGGCACATTATACATATAGTTTTCATACGCGCCTCACTCTGACGGTTAAATCGCCGACGATTTTCTTTTTGTCAATGACAACCGAACCCATTTCGCCGGGTGCGAGAATCTGACATTTTTTACTTAAAATTACTTCTTCTCCGCTTAATACTTCAAGATAAACGTTGCGGTATTCCGCGCCTACTCTGAAATATACGGTAACGAAGCCGTCGCCTTTATATACCGTCGAAGGCAAAGCGTATCTTACGCCGTCTTTCGGGGTAACCGTTACGCTATCGCCCTTTATCAATTTATTTTGAGCGTATAAAGCCGCGCTTCGGCCGGCAATAATACCTTCGGCCGAAACGTTGTCGACAAGGTCGTGTACGTGCAGAACGTTTCCCGCGCTGAACACGCCCTCGAGTGTAGTCTGTCTGTATTCGTCCACGACCGCGCCGCTCGTAATCTTACTCATTTCTATCGGCAATTCCTTCACAAGGTCGTTTTCGGGAATAAGTCCGACTGAAAGCAACAGCGTATCGCACTCTATAAACCGCTCTGTTTCGGGTTTGACTTTTCTGTTTTCGTCCACTTCTGCATAGTACAGTCCTTCCAGTCTGTTCCTGCCCACGAGTCGCGTTACGGTATGGTTGAACAAAAGAGGAATATCGAAATCGTTAAGACATTGCACGATATTTCTTTTAAGGCCGCTGCTGTATGGCATGACTTCGAGGACCTTCAATACTTTCGCGCCTTCGAAAGTCATACGTCTAGCCATAATGAGCCCGATATCTCCGCTTCCGAGGATAACTACTTTTTTGCCGACAAGATATCCCTCGACGTTGGAAAGGCGTTGCGCCATTCCCGCCGTATAAACTCCCGCGGGTCTCGTTCCCGTCAGCTGTATCGCGCCGGCCGTTCTCTCTCGACAGCCCATAGCAAGCACGACGGATTTTGCTTTCACTCTTTCAAGACCGGTGGAAGGGCTTAAAAAAGTAACGATTCTGTCCTCGGAAAGATTCAGCACCATTGCTTCGAGCACCGTTTCGGCGCCGCTTTCCTCCGTCATCTTTTTAAACCGCGCCGCATATTCGGGTCCCGTCAGCTCTTCTTTGAAATAATGAAGCCCGAAACCGTTGTGAATGCATTGATTGAGAATTCCGCCGAGCTTGTTGTCTCTTTCGAGGATAAGAACGCTCGCTCCGTTATTTCTTGCCTCGACAGCGGCGGCCATACCGGCCGGACCTCCTCCGATAATAACAACGTCGTAAGTTTTCATCAGTCGGCCTCCTTGACGCGGCATTTAACCATTTCGCTGCCCTCGCCGCCTTTTTTCACTTCGGTAACGGGAATACCAAGTTCACGCGAAAGAATATCGATAACTCTCGGCGCGCAGAAACCGCCCTGACATCTGCCCATACCGGCGCGCACGCGACGTTTCACGGCGTCTACGGTGACGGCGGGAAGAGGCGAATGAATCGCGTTTACGATTTCCGCCTCGGTAACGGTTTCGCAACGGCAGATAATTCTTCCCCATTTCGGGTCTTTTTTAACCTTTTCGTTAAGTTCGTCGGCAGAAAGATTTTTAAGTCTTTCGTGTCGAAGAATCTTTACGGGATTGCCTGAAAAAATCCTTTTCTCCCGCGCGGCGATTTCGTCGGCAATGTATTCGCCTATCGCGGGTGCGGACGTAAGTCCCGGCGAGCAAATGCCCGCAAGAATAAAATAATTTGAAATTTTATCCGATTCCTTAACGATAAAATCTTCGCCTACCGAGGCTCTGACGCCTGCGTATTCGCGGATAACGGCGCGATAATCGGCGTTATCGAATATTTTGGATACTCCTTCTTTTACAAGGTCGAGCCCCTCTCTCGTGCATGAAGTATCACCCTCGGCGCACGTAACCGACGTAGGCCCGAAAATCACGTTCCCGTCTGCCGTGGGCGCAACGAGAATACCTTTTCCTCTTTCGTCCGGCAAAGGAAACAATACCGCGGACACTTTTGCGTTCTCGGTTTTGTCAAGTACGAAATACTCGCCTTTTTTAAAAACCGTTTCGTAATTTTCTTCGCCTAACAGCGCGTTAATCCCTGCGGCGCCGGCGCCCGCGGCGTTTATAAGATATCTGCATTCGTACCGGGCGTTCTGAGTTCTGACCGTAAAAGCGCCGTCGTTATTCGAAACGCCGACAACGGTCTGATTGGTTCTGACTTCCGCGCCGTTCAGAATAGCGCGGTCGCAGAATGCGATTGTAAGTTTATAGGGCGATACTATGCCGGCGTCCTTTGCGTAAAGCGCTTTTACCATATCGGGATTGACGCCGCTCTGGATTTCGTCGATTCTTTTCCTGTCGATTATTTCGGCGGCCACTCCGTTTTTTACCGCTCTGTCAAGCAATTCTTCAAGCGTCTTTTCGCCGCCCGCGCGCGCAAGAACGAGACTTCCCGTCTTAACAAAGGGCACGTCAAGGTCTTTCGTAAGAGACGGAAACATTCTGTTGCCAAGCACGTTGAATTTTGCTTTTAAAGTACCGGGAACGCAGTCGTATCCGGCGTGAACGATTCCGCTGTTGGCTCTGCTTGCGCCCGACGCCACGTCGTCCTCTTTTTCAAGCAAAAGAGGTTTGAGTCCTCGCATAGAAAGCGCGTCGGCAATAGCTGTGCCGACGACGCCGCCCCCTATAACAATACAATCGTACATAAATTATTTAACCTTCTTATCAAATTTTTCGTGATACTGTTTGTTGTCCTGCTCGATAACTATTTCCGCAAATTCTCTTTCCCTGACCTCGAGCACGGTTGTCGTCTTGTATTCAAGTTGTTTATAGACGTTAAGAAAATGCGTCATTTCATCCATAATGTGAGGAGGAAGCTCGGAAATATGCTGATACATATTCCACATAGGGTCCTTGTACGGAATGGCGATGATTTTATGATCGACCATACCGTCGTCAAGCATGGAAATAACGCCGATGGGATAGCACCTCACGAGAGCCATCGAGGATATGACTTCACTGCAAATGACAAGTACGTCCAGAGGGTCGCCGTCGTCGCTTAAAGTCTTGGGAATAAAGCCGTAGTTCGCGGGGTAATGCGTGGACGTATAAAGAATTCTGTCAAGAATAAGCAACCCCGTTTCCTTATCCATTTCGTATTTGTTCTTGCTTCCTTTCGGAATCTCGATACAAGCGATAAAGTCGTTCTTTTTGATTCTGTTTTCGTCAATGTCGTGCCAGATGTTCATATGTTCTCCTGAAAACTTTTTTAATATTATACACTAATTTTTTTCATATTGCAAAATCTTATGGCGCTTTTATGAAATAATTTGGTAAAATTTCGGACTGTTTTCAGACTTTTAAAATCCGTCTTTGCAGACGACATATTTTCTATTTAATGGCATTATTGACAAATAACGGGCTTTAATCGCTGTTTTAAACACGTTAAGTCTTTATTTTTCCTTTTGAAAAAGCTTTTCCTTCATCATATACTGATTGTAAACTTTCGGATCGGCGCTTTCCACTTCTCGTCTCCGCATAGGTTTCGCGGGAATCCCCCCGACAAGCACGTATTCGTACACGTTTTTCGTGACGATACTTCCCGTCGCAACGATTGCACCTTTTCCTATTCTGACGCCGGGCAATATCGTGCAATTCGTATACAACTTTGCGAAGTCGCCGATTTCAACGGGCTTATAAGTGCGTATCATATGGTCGCCCTCGCTGTGTCCGTGGGAAAATATCTTTACGTATTCGGTCATCATGGCAAAATCGCCGAATTTCACGCCGCCTTTACTGTCGACGTAACATCCCGTATTCCAGCTTACGTTGTCGCCGACCTCGATAAGATGTCCGAAATTAAAACGGCATCCTTCCGCCGCAACGAAACCTTCGCCGCATTTTTTAAACAGATTTTTTGCTATTACCTGACGGAACGGTATTGCGAAATTACAGTTTATCCCAATAGGCGTTCTGTCTGTGAGCTCCCACAGAATATGCAGATATCTTTGCGAATCCGTATACGGATTTTCGTCGCCCATAGGCATCAGGTCGCCCCACAGACGGTATTCTTTAATTTCGTCTTTGCCCACTTCGAGGCCGATAATTTTCAGAACTTCGACGGCTTCTTCCGCCGTAATTTCCTTCGAAATAAGTTTTGTTGCTTTTTTTAATTTTTCTTCAACGGTATTCATATTTTTTCCTCGCTTATAAAATATAACACCGCTTGCGAAATATGTCAATTTTCAGAATAAACGGCGGGCGGCGTTTTTCATATTTTTAATTGAAAACAGTTTTGCAATCGTAAAATTCAAACTCTACGAAACGCAGATTGACAGCCGTATCGTTTAGTATTAAATTATAACTATAAAGTATGTCGGAGAATTATTATGGACAATCGCGTTACCGGCGGTACAATCCGCTTTTTGAGAAACAAAAAAGGACTCACTCAAAAACAACTTGCAGACATTATCAACGTAAGCGATAAAACCGTTTCGAAGTGGGAAACGGGAAAAGGTTTTCCCGACGTTTCGATGATTGAACCCCTTTCCGCGGCCCTCTCGGCGTCCGCCATCGAACTGCTTAACGGCGAAAGCGTCACGAATAAGAACGTATCCGCAAACGTCCTCCGTTCCCGATTTTACGTTTGCCCCGTATGCGGAAACGTAATATACTCTGTCGGCGAGGCGGTAATCAGTTGTTGCGGGATAACGCTGTCCCCTTTAAAGGCAATCGCTCCGCCCGAAAACCTCGCAATTAAAACCGAAAGAATCGAAAACGAGCTTTTCGTTTCCGTCGACCACGAAATGACAAAAACACATTATATATCATTTATGGCGTTAATCGGTTACGACGGCGCGGAAATCAAAAAGCTATATCCCGAAGGAAACGCCGAAACGCGCTTCCGTTACGGCGGCGGAATCCTTTATATTTTCTGCAATCGCCACGGCCTTATGAAAATCAAAATTTGATATCATATAATTATAAACATTAAAAATCCGAGCTCTGAAACTCGGATTTTTTGTTTACGGACGGCGTATATTGTGCGCCTTTTCAGATTCATCGGCTATGCGTGCGGCGGTTTAAGTTATGTTTACGCTATCATATCTACTGAAAATACCATTAAAAAAGAGTATTAAGCGCTGTCTTTATCCGTTTTCGATAACGTCGCGGACCTTCTGCATTTTTACGTCAAGTTGCGCGCTCATTTCGGCGCATTCGGTCAATTCGGCAGCGATAAGCGTCGCTAAATTTTCGGGCAGATTTTTCTTATAACGCAACTTATGCTCGAGATTTGCCCAAAACTCCATTGCAATCGTCCTGAGTTGCACCTCAACTTTCATAAATTTTTTCTCGTCCTGCAAAAAAATCGGCACTTCCACCACAAGATGCAGACTTCGATATCCGCTTTCTTTAGGATGCGCTATGTAATCCTGCCGTTCAATCAGAGTGATATCGTCCTGTTGAAGCAGACAATCCGCAAGCATATAAATGTCGTCCACAAACGCGCATATTACGCGGATACCCGCTATATCGCTTATTTCCGACTCGATTGAATGAAAGTTTATAGGAAGATTTTTTCTTACCAGTTTCTCACGGATGCTTTCGGGAGATTTCATTCGGGTTTTTATACTGTCGATAGGATTGCGCTCGTGTCGCAAAGAAAACTGTTCGTTTAAAACGCGGAACTTGGTTTCCACCTCTAAAAGCGCGCATTGATAACATGACATCAGCGATTTCAGTTTTTCCACAGACTCCTGCATCTGCGAAAAATCCGTGTTTTCCAGAAAATCCGCTATTTGTCTTGCCATTGCGGACGAATCACCGTTTGTCGGAATAATTTTGCCCCTGAGCGGCGGCATAGACGTGTTTTTAGTATCCATCTCGGCACCTCTTATGTTACTCAAAATTCATGTTTTTCTTAAAACTTTCGTTTGAATTTGACGTTCGATATATAATATTTTAAAGGTCTTAGTTCAAACTATCTTAAAAATCCGAAGTTTTTCTGCTTGTTTTTTTTACAAACGCATTGCCCGAGCCCGCCTGCGGCAAAAGATAGCCCGACATTTTATATCGGGCTATCTTTCGCTTTTTAAACCGTAATTATAACGTATAAAAACTTTATTGGTATTTTTTAATATTTTGTTAATAAATCAGAACACTATTTAAGTGATAAATAATATCGATTCCTCATTCTTTTCAAGTATAGCGCCGTTATTTGCGTCTATACGGTACGTCCAACGGGTCTGAAAATTATTGAAAACGAAGTAATAATACGGAGTTTTAATGCCGTCGTCCACCAACTCTGCCTCAGTGAAATCTATTTCTCCGTTACAACCGGAATCTTCAATCGCAATTTCCTTGGCACGTGATATTTCGATATACTGCCTGCCATATACGATTTCTCCGGTTTTTGCGTCAATACGGTAACTATACTGATACTTTGCGGTATAAAATTCCAATATCCAGCACGGATTGTTCTGATTGCGGTTTAATTCTTCTTTCGTAAAAGTAACTCTGTCAAACGCTTCTGCAAGTCCTGCGTCGGCAAGAGCAATATTTTTGGCTTTTTCCAACGAGATTAGCAATTCCTCTTTATTTCGTTCAAGAATACCGCCGTCAGACGCGTCTATTCGATATGTCCAACGATACTGATCGTCGTTGAATACAAGAAGATAATAAGGTGTTTTGATACCGCCGTCAACCAGCTTTGCCTCGATGAAAATAATTTTTAATCTGTTTAAGCAACCGGCGTCATCCAAAGCGATTTGTTTAGCTTTCATCATGCCAATGTATCTCGTGTCGATAATAATTGTGTCATTGTCCTTCTGCATACCGACAAGTTCATCCAGCGGCAGACGTACCAGGTCTTCCAACGGCATATCGGTTTTTTCCGAAATGGCACGAATAAGTTCGGCTTTACCTTGAGACACGTTATACTCTTCTTTGATTTTTAGCGCATCCGTATTATCCGTTGCCGAAATATACACAAGCGAATGCACCGCGTCGGTTTTTTCAAGTGCTTGCCGTATGGTTTCCGAAAACGTGTTTTTCAGTTTAGAGTTGCCGCTTATTTTTTGATCGAAAGAGATAAGAACGGTGTCGTTGCTTTCCATATATCCGCAATTCTTATATGCGGCTACCGTAAGAGTTATTGCACTTTTTAGAGTTTGACCTTTTAAATCGATTTCCCCGAGAGCATTTCCCGCATCATTATTTAAAAATTGCACGCTTTTGATTTTTCCGTTTCTGCTGATAACGTACTCAACGCTCGGGTTTATGTCCATAGTTATAGTTCCCGCCTCCATATTGTTAAGCGTAACAGGTGTAATAATTCCTACGCTCAGAACCAATAAAAGACAAGCTGCAATTGCTATTGCCCACTGCCGCCGAAATTGTTTCCGACGGACTTTGTCAACGGTCTTTGCATCCTCGATAAACTTATCGTCGATTTGACCTATTGCGTTCAATAATTTTTGACTTTTCATAGTACCTCCTCCTTTACAAGGTGTTCTTTCAGTTCGTAACGCATACGAAACAAAACAGATTTTACTTTGGATTCACTCATCTCATATGCATCGGCAATTTCTTTAATCGAATAAAGATACCAGTATCTGCGAACGAAAATGTTGCGTTTAATTTTGCTCTGCGTATGCAAAAATCGGTTTATTGCGGCCGCAAGTAATTTTTCTTCGACTGTTTTGTCTACGCCTGTTTGATCGGGAATACAGTTTTCCAACTCGGATAACGCGATTTCTACCTGACCTGAGCCTCGTTTAACAGCGGAATTCCGTTTGTATCGGTTAAGTGCAAGATTACGAGTAATTTTTCCAAGATAAACTGGCAAGTTTTCCGGTTTCTGTGGCGGAATGCTGTTCCATGCTCCTAAAAAAGTATCGTTTACACATTCTTCCGCATCGGGATAATTATTAAGAATATTTAATGCAATCACATGACAATAACCGCCGTATTTCTCCGCAGTGGCAGATATCGCGCTCTCTTGCCTTGCCCAATACAATTCGATGATTTCCCGGTCTTTCATTTTCTCTCCTTTTCAAAAGGCCTTTCACCTATATAGACAACAAACTCGACGTTTCGTTGCAAAATTAATAAAATTTTCATATGACCGATTTAAAAATTTCAGAAGTGCTTTTACGCTTTACGGCAATGATTATCCGACAAAACAAATAAAACATTTAATCATTATTAAATTAAAGAACCGTTGCGTAGAATTAAAAATTATTTTTTACTGACGTTATACAAAAATCGTATCGCTGAATTTAAAAAAGCCGGATTTTACGTTTTTATTAAAAATTTTCCTTAAGCTTAATCCGAAAAAACGACGTCCGATTGCGTTTTTAATTCGTTGATACTTTTCTTATATTCTTTCATTCAATAAACTCGAATTTTAATAAAAATATTGGAATAATTACAAAAAACGTATATGCGGCATTAAAAAATCCGAGTTGCAAAACTCGGATTTTTGACTTATAGTTACAAAATAGCTGTCAGTCCCTCGTTTCCAAATTCCCTGCCCATGATGGAGAGCTCGGGTGCCTTTTATGCTTTTAATTAATCCTTGCGCTCGTCGCTGTCGAATACTTCGCAGAACCTTCCTGAAAATGAAGGCTCTTCATTGCCGGAATACAGATGCGCCGTATCCCCGAACTCGCAACAGCGCAGGACCGCCACGCTCTTTCTGCGCTCTTCGGTATATAGTGTTGTAACCGACGTGGGCAGAGCTATAAAGCCGTGTAAAAGCGCGTCCGGCGCTACGTTCAGAAAATGCGACAAAATCATAGCTTCCACACCGAAGTGACAGAAAAATGCTATCGTATCGCGGTTTGCACGCTCCACGCGGTAATGCGCGCCTTCGCGGGCGTATCCGTGATTGTTAAGAAGTTTGTCCAAGCCGTCCTTCAGCTCGGCATATCTTTCGGGAACGGGACTGTTTTTTATAAACGGAACGCTAAGCCAGCTTTTATTTATCGCCAAATCGGGATACTGCTCCCTCATGGCGGGCAACAAGTCCCAGATAATGTGTTTTTCGCCTGTGGGTAACTGCACAGAATAGCCGAACTCTTTCAGCCAGGGAACAATTTCCGCTTCAAGATTTTTTCCCTTCGTCGCTATTTCGCAGGTCTTTCTCGCCCTGCCGAGAGGCGAACAATAGACGTAATCAATTTTTTCGTTCGCAAGACGGTTGCAAAGCAATTCCGCTTCCCTTACGCCCTTTTCGGTGAGCGTATCGTTCGTATAATCGGGGTCGCCGTGACGGATAATTAAAATTCTCATAGCTCTATTGTACTTTAATTCACCGCCGCGTCAAGCATTTTATCGTAGATTTTCAACATATCTTCCACGAGTTTAAACTGCGTATGAGCACGGTCTAAGTTCTGCTTGTGGTGGGTCGTGCGGAAATATATATCGCCCTCGATATAGTCGGTCAAAAACCTCATTCCGCATTTGTAGGTAATAAGCACTGCGCCGATAGGAACGTTTTTTCTCTCCTCTTCCGTAATGCTGTCGCCAACCGCCGATAGATAGCCCTTTAAATAGGTTTCGTATAACATCACGGGTTTTATCCAATCTCGGTAAAACTCTTTTGGGCGCACATAAATAAATCTTACGTCATAATCGCTATCAGGCGAAGCAAAACCCCACGCTCGACTGCCTGATTCAATACAGTGTAAAATCTTTATGTTTTCTCGCTTTTCTATTTCATTAAGTTTTTCACAAATTACTTCTCTAATATACTCTCAAAACGTCACAAGAAATCAAATAACGCAAAGGCACTGTAGCAAAAAAATGAACGCAGTTATTTTCAGTTTGGAACAGGAAAACTTACAAATCGGGAACTCAATTATGGTTAAAAAATCAGCGAAACCGTATATGTTCAAGTCCGAAAGATTCCCGAAAACCCCGAAACGACAGCTCGAAATCATAACCTTTTTTGCCCAACTTTTTGAGCGTATAATTATTCATAAGTCTTTTTAATGTTTATAAATATACAAAATAAAACGACCGAATTTGCATAAATTCGGTCGTTTTATTCAGTGCCGGATTTTTTGTACTGTATCAACTTTCTCGCACGGATATCGTCGGTATTGTCAATGACCTTACTCTATTTCCCACGTCTGTCCTTATTCAACCCGTGAGACCGCCTTCTTTACTGCGAAAGGAGCTAACCAAACAGTCCGTATTTATCCTTTACTCGGTTCATTTTCTGCAAAAATGGCTTTGTGAGCAGCAGCAAAAAGACCACGTTGGAAACGGCATATACAGCCATAAAAGGCAGACTTGACACAAGCAGGGCAAGATACCGCGAAAGGTTCCACGTTCCATCCATACTTAACACCGACCATATATCCATCATCACCGAAAACAGCACTCCGCCGAGGACGCCGACGGCGATTAAAACTACAACGTTCGGCTTTTGCCCGCGCTTAAATATCAATCCTGCAAGCAGTCCCAAAAAACCCCACACAAACATCTGAAATGGCGTCCAGGGTCCCTGACCGTAGAAGATGTTGGAAACTATCGCCGACAGCGCGCCCGTAAGAAAGCCCGCCTGCATACCATAGGCTATGCCCGTAATAATGACGACTGCCGTGACCGGTTTAAACCCCGGTATGGGCGCAAAGATAAGCCTCCCCAGCACGGATATTGCCGTCATAACCGCAATCACTACAAGCTCACGCGCGCCCGTTTTCCCCTTTTCGAACCCGATAAAGAAGGGCACGCACGCCAAAAAGGCGATTATGACTGATATTATATTGTACTTCCTGTCCGCAAACAGCTTTACGCCCGCGATAATTACCATCGGTATAAGCACGAGGTACACCGCAAAAGAAATTACCGTGCGGAAGGGCAAATTGTTCATCCGCCCCTTTTCGGGCTTTGCCGTCAATTTCTCTTCCCTTTCCCCCTCCGGCGCGGAAATCGATAACAAACTTTTATCCATCGACGTTCTCCCTCATACCGTTCTTTTCGCACAGTTCGGTCACCATATCCACGGTGACGGCGTTTTTGTACAGCCCGCGGGAAATGCGGCTCGCCGCGGTGGTATAGTAACTGTTGGTGGAGAAAAAATCAACGGGGTTGGCTATGGAAACCATCTGCCCGTCGAAGAACATTCCGCAGCGGTCGGCGTGTTCGGCGGCAAACTCTATGTCGTGCGTGACCATGACTATGGTTATCCCCTGCGCCTTTAACCTGTACAGAATATCCGCAAGCACCTTTTTGGAATAGGCGTCTATGCCCTTTGTAGGCTCGTCAAGCAGAATTATTTTGGGTTCCATAAGAAGAATTTTAGCGAAAGCCGCCTTCTGCTGTTCGCCGCCGCTCAGATCGAAGGGGTGAGATTGCATTAAGTATTCTATCCCCAGCTCGCGTGTCACGGCGTTCACCTTCTCCTCCGACTTCACCCTGTCGTAACCCATTAACTTACCTACTTCCGAAAGATCTTCGCGCAAGGTGTTTTTGACGAACAGCGTCTGCGGATTCTGCGGCAGAAATGCGATATTGTTCCTGTAAAGCGAGTTGCCCGTATATTCCTTTATCTTCTTGCCCCATATGCGCAGTTTGCCGCGGTACAGTCGTTTAAGACCGCTCATAATCTTGAGCATAGTCGTTTTGCCCGCGCCGTTGCCGCCAAGAACACAGAAAATTTCGTCCTTATATACCGTAAGGCTCAAGCCGTTAAGCACGTCGGGCGAATCCTTTTCGTAGCGAAAATAGCCCTCGGTTATCTCTATCGCCCTTTCCCTGTTCGAATAATCCTCCTCTTTCACGTCGTAGCCGCGGTAGGTGTTTTTGAAATACCTTTCCAGAAAATCCCTGCCCTCGCGCACGGTAAGCGGACATTCCCCGCCCACGTTTAGGCGGTTGTAAAGACGCACGCCCGAAGGAAGCCCCAAAAGCATCTTGTGTTCGGGGTCGGCGAGTTTAAGTCCTTTGCCCACGTTGCGCGGTGTATCCACCATAAGCACCCGCGCGCGGTTCATAAGAATAACCTTGTGCGCGATGGGAAAAACTTCCTCCAGCCTGTGTTCGACGAGAAGGACGGTTACACCCAGCTCCTCGTTTATTTTGCGCAGAGTTGCAATGAAATCGGTCGCAGCAATGGGGTCGAGCTGGCTGGTAGGTTCGTCCAGAACAAGAATTTTGGGCTGCATAACCATAATTGAGGCGAGATTTAATAGCTGTTTCTGTCCGCCGGAAAGCTCGCTCGTGCGCCTTCTGTACCAGTCGCCTATACCGAAAAAGCCGCATATTTCCGCTACGCGCCTGCGTATTTCGTCGGTCTCCTCGCCGAGGCTTTCCAGACCAAACGCAAGCTCGTGCCAGACCTTGTCGGTCACTATCTGATTGTCGGGATTTTGCATTACGAACCCTATATCCGTGACCGAAACGCGCTCGTTGAGCGCGCCGATTTCCGTACCGTTATACAAAATTTTGCCGCTCTTTATCCCCTTAGGTTGCAACTGCTTTTTTATAAGGCGTAAAAGCGTGCTTTTGCCGCAACCCGATTCGCCGCAAAGAACGGCAAATTCCCCCCGCTCTATTTCAAAATCAATCCCGTCCAACGCCTTTTCGGTCCTGTTCGGGTAGGTAAAGCTTAAATTTTTGAACGCAAGTATCGCCACGCAATGTTCTCCTTTATTTCAGTTAAGGTGGAAAGCGCCATCAGGACAAACAGACCGACATACAACGCAATCGCAAGAGCGCTGAAATCGAGCGCCTTAAAGGTGGGATAGAACCAGTAATCCGCAAAACCCTGCGCCATAAGAAAGCAGACCGCCGCAGAAAGCGAAAATACCAGCGTCGCCATAGCAGTATCGCGCAGAGACCAGCGGAATATGGAATAGCTTGACCGCCCCTTAAGCCCGTAGCCGCGGGCGCGCATGGAGTCCGCCGTTTCCACCGAGTTTTCCAGACTCCAAGTCACGAGAATGCTCAATACACGTATCTTGCTGCGTATTCTGTCCACGTAACTTTTGGACGAGTATATGCCCAGCGCCTTCTGCGACTGGTCTATCTCCTTAAAATGCCGCTTGAATTTGGGAATGAAATTGAGGACCATGGAGAGAAGGAGGGAAAGTTTGGGAATTACCCGTCCGAAAAGATAGATGAATTTATCGCTTGTCATCACTGCGTGGTAGCACTTGAACCAGTAGAAAACCGCCATAATCATTGTGGCAATATCCAGTCCATATAAAATTGCTTCCAGCGTCACGGGATTGTCGTTAAGAAAGAACAGAACAGTTTCGCCGTTGTGCGAGAACAGAGGGTTGGTAACAGCAATAATGAGCAACATAGGAATACTGTATGCAAGGCTGGAAAACAACTTTTTAATGCCCGTCAACATTCCACAGAACGCGACAGCGCACACGAAGGAGATGCCCAGAAGTACAGGATGAGAAGTGAACATCGTGACGAAAATCATCGCCAAAAAGTACACGAAAAGAATTATGGGATGATAACTTTCGAACGCTTTCATTGCTCTGACCCCCATTCGTTGCCCACGTCGCGCCCTAAATCGCAGGTGTAAACCCATTCCACGACGTCGCCGTCTTTAAGGCTGTAAAGGCTGCAACCGTAATCGGGAAATTGCCCGTTCACCCTGTACATCCAACCCGAAAGCGGCCCGCAGGAGAACTCGTAAAGGTAGTTTATGCCCTGTATATACACGCTGCCGAAGGAATTTTCGTTGGCGCCCTGATATTCCATCTGTATCTTATTGTATCTCACCGCGCGGTCCAGAATATCGTAGACAGTGTCGCCCTTGCGGAGAACGTACTCTGTTTCAGGCAGAATAACCCCGTCGGCGGGAACGTACTTTTCATACCGAAGGGCGGGGTCGAGATTTTCCCAGTTGTCAAGAATCGTACCGCAATTTATGGATAAAAACACCGTTTCGCTGTCCTCGGTAATGTCGTCGATATGCGTGAGATAGTAGTCGTCCACCGACTGTATTTTCGTACCCGAAAACACGAACACAAGTAACAGCACTACAAGGCAGACGGCAAGCAGGTCCTTTTTCATTTTTCCTCCGTAACTTGATAAAGTTATTTGATATAAGCGACCACCATACTGTTAGCCGCTATTCGTCGCTTTCGACCATTTCTTCTGCCGCCTTCTTTTTTCTGCGCATTCGTATATGCAAAACAACGGAGACTATAGTAACGGCGGCGGCGACGCAACAACCCAGTCCGACAATTAGCGCCGTCAACAGATTATCCACCTGCGTCTTACACTTTAATAGTCCTTCTATATCCGAAGCCTCGAACTGCGAGCGGTCGTATTCGGAAAGCGCCATATAGCGGTTGTAAAGTTCAAGAACGGTTGAGCGCTCGCTCAGGCTTATGCTGTCGAAAGGATACAGCTTTTTCTTTATTTCCGTCTTGATGTCGTCTATTTCAGCCTGTATCTCCGCAATGCGGTTATATGCCTTTTCAAGCGTTATGTACTCGCCTTTATAGTCCTCCCTGTTCTCTGCATTTTTCAGCTTTTCGAACAGGGTGACCACTTCGACGTAATTTTCTGTAGAAAGTTTTTCCACGGCGGGCAGAGCGGAAACCGCCTCCGAATCGCTCGGCATAAATAGCGTGATAACGCCGTTCTCTTCCGATTGATTGCCGCTGAAAACAAGACTCTCCTCAGGAAGTTTCAGCCCGTACTTTTTGGCGAGGGAAGAAAGATTGCAATAATTTGCGACGTAACAGCGGTCAAGCTCGTCCACGGCGACGTACTTTTCAAGCGCCGCGCTTACCTCGACTTTTTCGGAATTGTCGGAAAGCGCCCCTATCGCCGCTTTCGCGTCCTCTATCAGCGCTTTTTCGCCGTCGCCGAACTCCGCTCGCATATCGTACAACGTGCGCATTGCGTTTTGATTGCGCCACAGCGCTACAAGAGCATAAAGAACCTGTTCGCCCGCCATGGAATTCGCCTTGTCGGGAAGCGAGGTGGGGTTGTCGGGGTCGTATGTGAAGGAATGGACGAACCCGCCGTTTTCCAGACGGTATTTCATAATTCCGTCCAGCAGGGTTTTCCCCGAAGCCGTAACAAAACGTTGGTCGGAAAGCGGGTCTATTCCCAGCGAGGTGAGCGCCACCACCACCTGACAGGCGCTTTCCACGTTCTGAACGCCCCAGCTTGAATAGTCGCCGTCCTCCTCCTGCATTTGAGCAAGTTTTTCCACGCACTCGTCTATTACCTGACGGACGGTCTTTTGCATTGTTTTATAGACAAGACCGCCCTGTTCGCCGCGCAGTTCCTGCCCGTTTTCGTCCTTTTCCGTTATTTTGGCGGATGTATATTCATAGACTATTTCGCTGTTGTAATAGGGCGCGAGCGCCTGCACCGCCATCGCGGTGACATCAGGGTCGGAAAGGTTGCCCGTGAGAGCATATCCCCCGTCCGCAAGCTGCGCACGGAGTATTTCGCGGATAAAATCCTGCCGCTGATGACATGCGTCTTCCGGCACGTCATAGCGCTTGCAGTCGAGCGCGATAAGCCCCCATATCCAGCCGTTTATGCCCTGTCTGCCGGGGGATACGGTAAATCCGCGGTTGTACGTTCCGTCAGAGATGAGGTCGATAGGCGCGCCGTCGTATTCGCCGACGGCGCGCGGATTGCCGCCCGTAGCCGCCACGGCGAGCGCAATGCGGTGCCATTCGGTGGCTTTATATTTATCCAGCTTGTTTTCCGTACCATAGCGCACGGAAACGTTATCCGCCAAAACCGCAAGATAGCTTTGGTAATTTTCAGGATATCCGTAACGCCCCATTCCTATCGGATACCAGTCACCAGCAGTCGCCCCCGCCTGCGCGAGAAAGGCGGCTGTAAAAATACTTTCGCCCTCCTTAGCGCCCGCGTCCGATTTCTTCCAGTCGATTAGCTCTTCAATTGTTCGGGTCAGATTGTAGTCTGAATTTGTATCGCTCTGCGAAAACGCCGTATAGGAATACCCGAAAACGGGTATTCCTATCAAGGCGAATAAAATAAAACTACAAAACAAGCAGGCTGCTTTTTTCATTTTCAGTCAAGTATCGCTTCAAGAGCTTTTTGTGCAGTTTCAAGCTGCTCAGCGGTTATTCCGAATTTCTGAATGAGTTCAAACGCCGCCGCGTATTCGTCGGTCGTATCCTTGCCCTGCGTTGCCGCTTCCGCCATTACCGCGGTCAGGGCGTCCCTTTCGTCGTTGACTTCTTCAAAGTAATTTCCGGACCAGCCGCCTCCGATATCTGAGCCGTAGGACAGCGTGAACTGCACACGCATTACGTCGCCATCCTGAATGTAGTAGTCGGCAAAGCCTACGTTGGGGAACACGCCGTTTACAGAATACATCCAGCCGCTACCGTAGGTATAATCAAATTCACCCAGCTCGGTATTCGAATTGGGTGCGTCGTCAACGCTGAAACCGTTTGATTCCAGCTCGGTAAGCAATTCTGCGGGAACGTTGTTGCTGTGTTCAAAGCCGGTTATCATAGACAGATAGAAGCCCGAAGAAGGCGAACCCGTATAATTTCCTTCATATCCGTACTCGTTGAGCGTATAAAGAAGGACGTGCGCCGCGTTGAGGTATTGTTCTTCGAAGGTGGCGACGTCGCAATTCTCATAGCCGAAGTACTCCACCATCTCCGCAACAAAATTTTCGTCTACGACTATCTGAACGGGGTCGATTACGTATCCGCAGCCGATAGTAAACGCCTCCACCGCGAAAGTGAAGGTTGTGGGGCCCTTTTCATAGATAACGTTATAGGTCATTGTCGCGGTCTGCGTTCCCGAAGTCGCGGTTATTACCACAACGTTTTCGCTCTGCGTGAAGTTGAGCGTGAAGCTGGTCTTTTCGGTATCGTCCCAGTTTACGTCAACGTTCTCGCCGTTGAGTGTGACGGAGGAGGTAACTTTATTGCCGTAGCCGTCCCTTGCGAACACGTCGAAGGTCAGCTTCGAACCTGTATAGGTCTTGCCGTACTCAAGAGTAGTCTGTATAGTGAGCGGCTTTTCGTTTACCTTTACGGTGTAGGAGACCGTCTTGCTTTCGTCCGCGAGATAGGTTATGGTTGCGGTATACGTTCCCGCCGTTTCCGCGTCGTAATCTTCGCAGATAACGGTGTATTCGTCAGGGGCAAGTTCTCTCTGTCTGCCGTCGCTGAGTAGCGCCGAAACCTTCAAGCCCTCGCTGCTGAATTCTTCCCCGTTTTCAAAGGTCTTTTTAGCCGAAGCCGTGATTGTAAGTCCTTCAACGGTCACGGGTACCTCGGGAAGTTTTATGACCGCAACGTCGCGGCTGTACAGTCCCAGAGGGGTAGGAGCTTCTATTCCCTCGACCATGGCGCAGTAAGCTATCGCAACCGCCATATCGGTGGTGTTTTTGATGATATAATGCCCCGCGTCGTCCTGTTGGAGATTTTCGCGCCAGAGCGTGATTATGTTGTATTCCTGTCCGACTTCGCTGTCGAGATCGGTGTATACTTCCTTTATGTAGTGTTCCATATCGATACCGTGCATCATACCGGTGAGCAGAGCGAACTGCGGCGCGACGTTTGCCGCGGAACCCAGAGTATGGTTGTAATAGTTGCACAGGCGGTCAAGGTTGATCATCTCGTCCAGAGGTTGGCTCCAACCGTTGGTGAAGGGGAAATAGCCCTGCATGGTCTTTTCCCATGCGACGGAGTATTCTTCGCGGTCGCGGTAAAGACTTGCCGCTACGGGTCTGCCGGAGAAACCTATCCAGTTGGGGGTGGTTCCCTGTTTGAGGAACGCGCCCGTCTCGTCCACCGCGTAGTAGGAAAGCATTACGGAGTCGCAGTAAGGGGTTAAGCCCGACAATCCGAGGTTATATTCTATGAGCGGAAGAACGTTGGTTATGGCGTAGCCGAACGCAACCTGCGTTACGGGCAGACAGTTTTTCCACAGGGATATAGCCTGCGACTTGAACGCGGTCTTTTCGGCGCTTGTCATTGAGTCGTAATTCGAGAAATTTTTATAATAATCCAAAAATTCCTTATGACCGTCGGTGTTGCCCGTCGCCTGTGCGACAAGGGTAAGAAGTTCTTCAAACTGTTCGTAGGTCATACGGAAGGACGCGGAGCTGATATTGTTTAAGGCGTTATAGCCCTTATAATACAGGTTGGCTTGCGTAACTTCCGCTCCTTGGAAGATATAGACCTTTTGCGATTCCGACTGGAATTGGTCAAGTTTTTTAATATAATTCGATATCGCGTTGAAATAAATGTTATAGGTGGTATCTATATTGCCCGTGTCGGCGCACCATTGCTGATACTGGTTATATATAAGCGACCACGAGTACAGGTAGTCGGCAAGACCGTACCAGCCCGTCGCCGAGACCGAAGAGCCGGAGTAAAGACTGTCTTTCAGCTCGCCGTTCTCGCATATTTCTTCTATCATGTTGAGATAGCCTTTGAGCTGACCGACCATCTCATAGGAATAGAAATTTTTGTCGATATAGCGCAAATACATAAGCGGCAGGCGCGCCTGCGTAGTCTTTGCTGTCAGGAAGGTGTTTTCGAAACTTAACGAAGACAGGTAGACGGAAAGCGAATATTTGAGTTCTTCCGCCAGTTGGTCTATCCTCTTCCACTGCGCCTGTAACGCGGTGTTACCGTTTACGGTAAGCGCGTCCTCGACGGAATAGTCCGCGTCGTCCGCCTTCCAGCCGTTGAAAAGATAGCCCTCTTTTGCAGGCGTGTATTCGGATAAATTTAACGCCGTGCCTTCCTCAACGCGCACGCCGCCGCTTACGTCCTTGTCCGCGATTTCGCCGCCGTCAAGATCGAAGGTTACGGTGTAATAAACTGTTTCAGGCGGGAGAACTATGGGTTGCCACTTCGCTTTCAGCGCGACGTTCGAGTTTACGTACAGGGTGTATTCCGAAGAATAGAGAGCGTTTTGCGCTTCCCATCCGCCGAAGGTGTTGTTGTCTTTGGCAGGGGTATATTCCTTTAAATTCAACGCCGTGCCTTCGGCGACGCGCACACCGCCGCTTACTTCCTTGTCCGCGATTTCGCCGCCGTCAAGGTCGAAGGATACGGTATAGTAAACCGTTTCGGATTCCTGTGGATCTTTATCTTCACCGCACGCGACGAAAAAACTGCAACTTATTATAAGGGTGCAAAGCACGCCTAAAATTCTTGTAAAGTGATTGTTTTTCATATAAAACCTCTGTAAATGAAAAATTTTTATTTCAGATGATTCCCGTAGTGGTAATTGCGCTTTTTAAACATCTGTGCGCGGCAAGGCGCGCCTTACGGTTTTTACATTCATCCGTTACCTCCTTTTGGATTGCAACATTAATTGAGAGAAGGAATCCCCACCCGTTTGAGGCGCCGAAAAAAAGTGTTTTTCCGTTTTTTCGTATAGAAAAAGAAACCCCTGCCCGGGATTTCATTTTATTAGCGTACCTTATAGCGTACCAAGTAGAACCGCCCGCAGACTGCGGACAGCTTTCTTTATTATATGCAGTACAAACGACCCCTTCACCAGATCGTCCGAACCCCGGAAAATATAGCAGGTCTCCTGGCTTAAGGCTTCGGACACCGCTCCGCGCCTTCCCGGACATTACGCCCAGTGTCATTTTATGCGAAACGATTAGCCAAATACAGTAGAGTGAGCTAACCACGGATTCTCACCGTGTTCCCTTTTAATGCGTACTTCTACGCAACTATACCCGTCAATATTCAGTTGTGGTGTAATTATATCACATCTTATGTAAATTGCAATAACTGAATTGTAAAGAAAAGGTAAAACTTTTTACGGTTTTGACCTTGGTGTAAAGGTAAGGCGCGTTATTCACTCGTGCCCATTCTGCCGTAGTCATAGAGGCGATATGTAATGTTACTGCTCTGCTGAATATCGCAGACCGGACATCCCGCACCGATCGTATACCCTATGTGACCAAGCTTTGGACCATATCCTGAAGTAATCGTTGGCAACAAAAAATACGAGCCGGTTTTTACAACGGTTCGTGTTTCCCTTCCTTTGGCTTATGGATATAAAATAACTGTCAGTCATTATGATATCTTTTTTTCAAAATCTTTTTTACTGCCGGATTGTCTGTAGACGAAAAATAAACCTGCAACTTTTCTTTACCTATTCTCTTATCGGCTGACTTTAAAATATACGTTATTATTATATTACTAATACCCTATAAAATCAATAAAACAAATCTTGCAGAAACACTTGAATATACGCCGTATCGGTTCAAGTCCGAAAGATTCCCAAAAACCCCAAAATGACAGCTCAAATTCTTAACCTTTTTGCCCAACTTTTTGACTGCATAATTATTCATAATCTTTTCAATTATGCACTATATAATGAATAAAAAGACCGAGAATGAATATTCTCGGTCTTTTTATGCGGTGACAGCTTTTTTGTCACCATAAGTTGGTGCCGGTGGCCGGACTCGAACCGGCACGGTATCGCTACCGGTGGATTTTGAGTCCACTACGTCTGCCAATTCCATCACACCGGCAAATTGCTAAATCATAGTAACACAACGAAACCGTTTTTGCAACTGATTTAGCAACGTTAATTACAAATTATTTGGCTTGTTCGGCCGCGCGTTTTTTGGCGTCCTCGATAATCTTCGGCGTAAGGTTTGCGGGAACTTCTTCGTAGCGGTTAAAGCTCATTTTGAAGCGGCCCCTGCCCTGCGTCATACTGTTGAGGTCTGTTGCGTAGCGGAACATTTCCGCCATAGGCGCTTCTGCCGTAAGGACCATTTTTTTACCGACGGTATCGGTGCCGATTATTCTTCCGCGACGTTTCGTGATATCGCCCATGATATCGCCGAGATAGCTGTCGGGGATAGTGATTTTGACGTCCATAATAGGTTCGAGGAAGCAGGGATTCGCATTCATGCAAGCCTCGGTATAGGAAAGTCTTGCGGCGGTAATGAAGGCAATTTCCTTACTGTCGACGGGGTGATATTTTCCGTCGAAGAGGGTTGCTTTCAGGTTAACCATAGGATATCCCGCAAGAACGCCGTTTTTGATTGCTTCGCGAAGGCCCTTTTCGACGGCGGGAATAAACTGTTTGGGAACGGCGCCGCCCACGATAGCGTCTACGAATTCGAATTCGCCGTCTGCCGCGCCCGGCTCGAACTTGATGTTAACGACGCCGAACTGACCTGCTCCGCCCGATTGCTTTTTATGTTTGCCTTCGGCTTCGGCCGCTTTGCGGATAGTCTCGCGGTAGGCGATTTTCGGGTCGGAAAGTTTTGCCTCGACGCCGAATTTGTTTTTAAGACGGGCGCAAATAATCTGAAGTTGAGATTCGCCGAGACCGCTCATAAGTACGTCGCCGGTAACCGCGTTCTTTTCGAGTTTAAAAGTGCTGTCCTCTTCGAGCATACGGGTAAGACCGTTGATGACTTTATCCTCTTCGCCCGATTTCGCGCTTGTAACGGCAAGGCTGATAACGGGTTCGGGGAAGTCGATGGGAGCAAATCTGATTTTCGCGTCGGGCGCGCAAAGCGTATCGCCTATGTTTGTAGACACGAGTTTTGCAAGAGCGCCGATATCGCCGGCCACCAATTCGTCGGCGGCTTCCTGTTTTTTACCTTTGAGGAAATACAGCGAGCTTGCTTTCTCGGGTTTTTCCGACACGGTGTTCAGCATCTGGTCGCCGCTTTTCAGAACGCCCGAATATACTTTGAAATAAAGAAGTTTTCCAACGTACGGGTCGGCAACGGCTTTGAATACCTGCGCCGAGAAAGACTTGGACGCGTCGCATGCGATATCCTGTCCGTCAACCGTCTTTTTGACGTCGCGGGCGGGAGAAGGCATATATTTGCAGATTTTATCCATAATGTTCGCAACGCCGACGCTCGTCGTGGCGTTACCCGCCATAAGAGGCATAAGGCTGTCGTTAAGGATTGCCTGACGAATTCCTTTTTCCAGTTCCTCGTCGGTCAGAGGTTCGCCCTCGAAATACTTCTCGATAAGAGCGTCGTCGGTTTCGGCCGCAAGTTCGATAATTTTGTTTTTGAGTTCCTGAGTTTCGCTTTCGAGGTCTGCGGGAACGGCGATTTCCGTCGCGGGATTGCCGCATTTATACGCTTTGCCCGAAATAACGTCAACCCAGCCCGTCATTTTGCCGCCTTCGATAATAGGCAGTTCCACGGGAATGACTTTGCTTCCGAAAGCCTGTTCGATAGCGTTGTAAGTACCGCGGAAATCCGCGTTATCCTTATTCATCTGGTTGATGAAGACCATTGCGGGAACTTTGCGTTCGGTGCACATTTCAAGCATTTTTTCGGTGCCCACCGAAAGGGAGCCGCTCGCGCTGGTAACGATAACCGCGCTGTCCGCTACCGAAAGCGCCGAAACTACTTCGCCTTCGAAATCGAAAAATCCCGGGCAGTCGAGGATATTTATTTTGTTTCCGTTCCAGTTGGCGTATGCGACGGAAAGGCTGATGGAAATTTTCCTGTTGATTTCCTCGGCGTCGAAGTCCATCGTGGTATTGCCGTCCTCGACCTTACCCTGACGGTCTATGCTTTTGGCGGCGAATAACATTGCCTCTGCCAAAGAAGTTTTGCCTTCGCCGGAGTGTCCGATTAAAGCGATGTTGCGAATCATGTCTGTGGTGATTTTGCTCATATTTTACCTCTTAATTTGATTTAGTATCAAAACATTATTTATTGTACAATAAAACAAGGTATAAATCAAGCAAAATTTTAAAACCCCGCAATTTAGCTTGCAATGCGCCGGCCGAACGTCGGGACTCAACGTAAAAATCCTTTTAATACGGTTTCAAAAAACTATGTTCAGTTGATGAAAAACCGATTATTGCAAAAAATCCTGACGTCATTCAGGGAACGCCGTTATTCGGAAATACGTGCGCTTTATTTCCCGAAAGCGGGTTAAAGCATTAAATTTACATTGTAAACCGCGTCTTTCGTTCTGTCTTTTCTATCGTCGTCCGCAGAAGCATCCGTTGACCGAGTCCGAAATGATTCTTGCCGCCGTTCTTACGCCCTCTTCGACGTTTTTCGGCGCAAGTATCATCGACACGTCGCACCCGAGAACCTCGTGTATGACGTCGTAGCGTTTCGCAACGCTGACGTCTTCCGCCCGTGACAAAGCGTCGTTTACAAGCTGTCTCGCATATACGCACGTCGGAACGCCTATCGCTATAACCGGCACGCCGACGCTGCCAAAGGTAATCTTTTCGCGACCTGCCATCGTTGCGCTTCCCGGCTCCAGACCGGCGTCGGTAACCTGAAAACTTCTGAATATTCTTCCCGCGCGGGAAGTAGCGAGCGTGTCGATAACGATTACTACGTTCGCATCGGTTTCCTTTGCTATTGCTCTTACGACGGTTGCGCTTTCCATGCCCGTCATCGAAAAAATACCGGTGGAAAAAGCAAATACTTCCGTTCTTCCGTGAACGTTTATATTATCTACCGTAAGCGGTCCCACGGAATCGGCGATTATCGCACGGTTGCCCAGCCCCGCAATCAGAACTTTCGGTTTCGACCTGAGTCTCGTCGAGCACATATCGCGCAATATATCTTTCAGAATTTTTACGACCGTTTTTTCTTCCCGTTCGGTTAACGGCGCGTCTCTGACCTCAACCGTAACGTATTTGCCTTTATCTCTTTTAAAGATTTTCGCGTCGTCGTCGTGCGCGATGACAAGCGAGCGTAAATATACGTTTTCGTCAATTTTCTTTTCCGTAGTTTTCGCGACGTTGCGTCCGTTTACGACGCATTCGTCTGCCATATCCAGTCTGAAATCGGCGTTTTCCATAAAAATATTATGCGGAATATTTAAAAATTGTTGCTTTTTTGTTGCCATTTTATTTTCTTTATGCTAATATAAACAGGCACGTTAGTAAAAAGGAGATTATTGTTGTGCCTAACATTAAATCACAAGCAAAGCGCGTTGAAGTAAGCGCTATCGAAAACGCAAGAAACACCGCAAAAAAAACCAGAGTTAAAAATTCCGTCAAAAAATTCAACCTCGCAGTCGAAGCGAAAGACCTTGCCAATGCAGAAGTTCTTTATCGCGAAGCAGTAAGCGAAATCGACAGCGCAAGAATCGACGGCATATATCATATCAACACCGCTTCCAGAAAAAAAGCCACTCTCGCCCGCGCTCTCGACGCTTTGAAAGCCGAGGCCAAACCCGCAGAGAAACCCGCTAAAAAAACAAAAAAAGCAGCAGAGGCCGAATAATAATTTAAGATAAAACATCTCTTTGACGAAATCGTCTTTGAGATAAACATTGGGGCAACCTTAGGGGTTGCCTTTTTCAATGCTTTTAAAAGTATCGGATACAAAAAACACGCCGTCCGGCGTGTTTTCGATAAATCATCAGGTTATTTTGACGATTGCTTTTATTTAAAATTTTATTTGGACCACAGCGTCGCGCCCGTAGGGTCAATCGTCGACCATTTTCCGAATTCCTTTACTTTTGCCCGTCCGTTTTCAAAAGCAGTCGCGGCTTCGTATTTTGCGGGCAGAACGACCTGCCCTTCTCTATCGATATAACCGCATTTTTCACCCTCGAAAAAGACAGCCATTCCCTCCGAAAACGACATAGCGCACTCGAAGCGCGGCTCTATGACGTAATTGCCCGCGGTATCGATATAGCCGAACTTGCCTCCGTCGTCGACGCAGGCGACCCCCTCCTTAAAACAGAACACCTCGTCGAATCTGGGTTCGATAACGGTTTTTAATCCGTTAGAAAAACCCCATTTGCCGTTTTTCGAAACTTTAATCCATTCCTCTACGGGAAGTTCCGTGCGCGGACGACGCTCTTCTTTCTGCGGGGACTTTTTCTGAGAAGGCTGTTGCCTTACCGGTTGCGGCTGTGCTTTTCTGTCGTGCTGCTTTGCCTGAGATGGATTTTTATCGTTGTCGCGACGGCAGTTTTTTACGTCCTGATTCTGTTCGCGAGGTTGATTTTTATCCTGCTTGTCGTTCTGACGTTCTGCTTTTGGTTCCGTCTTCTCGTAGGGTAAAAAATCCAGTCCTTTTGCGTTTATTGCTTTTTTGACCGCAATCAGATGTTTTTTATTGAACGTCTGCACCCTGAACATATCGCGTTCCGTGCGACGAGCGATATCGTAAACGGTATTGAATCTGTTATTTTTTAATAGCGTCAGCGTTTCCACGGGCAATCCGAGACTCTCTATGGGCGAGGACAAAACTTCTTTGTCGCCCCTGACTTCAACGGGGGGCTGAGAGTTGCGATGACGTTTGTATTTATTATTACCCGACATATTTTACCTCACGACGTATTTTATCACATCGCGATAAAATTTTCAAGCGACTTACGCGACATTATACATTTGACTTATCTTATACCTTTAATTATAATATTATATATGCGAAAGAAGTTGATTTTCAGCGTAATAGCGACCTTTTCGGCGTTTATCGCAATCGTATTTTCAGCCTGTTTTTCATCGTCCCGTACGACGAATGCGCTCGGTTACGAAAGCGAAGGAACGAATTTCGAAGTCGTATTTCCCGACGTCGCGAATTATCTTTATCTGAAAGACCCTGCTCTCGTGGCGGTTGACGGGGACGCCGTCGCCGTTTACGACGCTGCGTCTTCCACAATATATACGGCGGGCTCAACGCACGAAGAATACGACGTTTCGTCCCTTCTGTCGGACGGTGAACAGCCCGTATCGCTATGGTTTTCGGGCGGTAAAATCCGCTTTCTTACGAATCTTGCGGCCATATACCGTCAGGATAACGGCTCTTTAGTAAAAATTACAAACCCTCCCGAAGATTTCAAATGCGCTTACGCCTGCGATAACGTAACCTATTTTTATTACGGCACAAGCAGATTCTATGCCTACGACGACGAAAATTTCGTACTTTTTTCAGACGCTTCGAAAAAAATTATCGATTCGTCGTTGTTCGCCGTCTCTGACAATATCGCTTATTTTTATAAAGAAGGCGTCGTATACAAGCTGAGTCTCGATGAAGATACTCCCTCTTCATCGGTTCTTGCGGAAAACGTCGAAGCCGATAAAATGGTCGCTTCCGAAAACCGATTATTCGCATTGAAAGACAATATCCTTACCGTTATCGACGTCGGAACGGGCGAAAAGACCCTCTCGTCTTTCGAAAATGCAAAAGATATTGCGTCCGACGGCGCAAAACTTGCCGTTCTGCCCGCCTCGGATAACGCCGTATACACCTACGACGCAAAGGATTTGTCTTTCATCGACACTTACGGCTGCGCAAGCAAAAAGGATTTCTGGTTCGATCGCCCCGAAAATCTCACCGTTACGAACGGAACGATTTCGGTATGGGATAAAAACAACGGCAGAATTCAGCGTATATCCCCGTCTGCCGTACAACCCGAAAAAATCGCAATACCCGAAAACGCCGCATGCGCAACTTCGTACGATGATAATTACGCCTGTTTTTCGGAAGGAATTCTGTCCGTAAAAACTTCATCCGACCCACGATTTAAAGACTATTTCGTTAAATACGACGTTACCGCAATGTCATTATGCGACGATTCGCTTTACGTATATGACGCCGCTACGAACGCCGTCTACGTTTCGGGCATAAAATCCGAACTTGACTTTTCTATGTTTTCATACGTCGGCGCGGACGTCAAAAAGATTGTTGCCGTCGGCAACGAAAACAAAACGGTATATGCAAGCGACGGCAATAACGTATTCGTCTTGTCGTCTTCTGGGACCGTTGAAACCTTAAAGCCGGACGGATATATCGTTTCCTTCGACGTTGACGCGCAAGGCAACGTTATCGTTCTATTGAGAAACGGCGGCGATTTCGTTCTCACCGGATACGCCAGAAATTTCAACGGTTTCGTTTTGTCCGATTCCTTGATTTTAAAAGGCGATTTCGAAGTCGTCAACCTCGTCGACGTCGCTCTGGACACAATAAACGGCACCGCATATCTTATAGACGGCTCGAAAAACGTGCTTATTAAGACCGATTCGGCCAATTTCGTTAAAACAGGGTTTTCGCCTTCCGACCCCGTCGGAAATCTTTCCGTAAATCCCGAAAAAATCTTTTTCGTAAAATCGAAAGGCACCGTCGTTTACAAATATTCCGACGACTTTATCGACGTTCCGGAAACCCCGTCGGCAGGCGTTGTGCTTGCAGTCCTTCACGAAACCGAAGACGCATATTACGTTCTCACCGAAAACGGCGCGACGGGTTACGTTTCGAAGACCGATAATCACGTCGTTTCCGCGCGTGAGAATTCTCTGAACGGCTCCGTCACCGCACTGTGGGACAACGTCAACGTTTACGACTTCCCGTCAAAAAACGCGCCTAAAACAACAGTCGGTCAAAAGCAGATTCTCGGCCTCGTTTCCGACTGCGCAGATTTTAATTCGGGCGGGAAATGGCTTAAAGTCAGTTATTCCGCAGGGGGCGAAACAGTATTCGGATACGTTTATAAAACAAGCGTTATGACTTACGTTGCCCCGCGTGAGGAAACTGCCGAACCCGTTTATGCGAAAGCTAAATCTTCACGAGTGGGAGTTACCGTTCCCGTTTACGCAATGGCGGACGCTTCGTCCGCAGTCGCTTTCGAAGTTGCAGACGGTACTAAACTTAAGCTTCTTGAGGATTACGACGCCGACAGAACGTTCACCCGTGTGGAATACAACGGGAAAACGGGGTATATCCTTACGTCCGCTCTGCTTTTCGATAAAGGTCTTACCGGAGGACAAATTGCCGCAATCGTTCTTTCCTCGGTTACCGCGATAATAACCGTTCTCTATCTTATCCTTGTACGGCGCAATAAAAAAATAAGCAATAAATAATCAAAATTGTCTTTATTTTACTTGCAAAAACAAGATTATTTGATTATAATATCATAGTCGAAAATATCAACTGGGTGTGGCGCAGCTTGGTAGCGCGCTTGAATGGGGTTCAAGAGGCCGGAAGTTCAAATCTTCTCACCCAGACCACTGGAAAGTCCGATAAACACTGACTTACAGCGTTATCGGACATTTTTATTTTTATTAAAAATTTCACGTCTGACACTATTTTGACACTAATTATTTTACACGATTTTCACCGGGTATTTATTGCTTTCCCCTACCTGACTACCCCTTCCTTCGCAATTTTTCCATAAAAAAAGGAGGTTAGTCTATTATGTTACTCACCATTCTCCAATTAATTTTAGTAACATTGCAAATAATTAAAGAATTACTTAACAGGGACTAACCTCCCTTCTTTTATTATATTGCTTTTTCAGGGCTTGTCAAGACCTCTCTCGCTCCGCTCCCTCCCCTAACCACTTCTGGGACTTAATCTTTCTTTTTTCCTGACATTTTCGATTTTATCGAATACTATACAAACTACGCACCCCTATCGGATTATCCGATAGTGTTAACGGGAATTTGCTGACCTTTAGTGCTTTTTAATAGGAAGACTTTCTTCCTCTTTTTTACTTCGTCGGTTTTTTATGCCGGTGTGATATAAGGCTTTGTCCGATTCGCGCATACTTAAAACAAATCGTTCTTTTTCTTTCGGAAATATAGTTTTATCTTTTAAAGACAATGATTTTCCGGACAAACGATTTTTACTGAACATCTGAAAATCCACGCCGGTTCCAGACTTCATCGGAAGAGACTACTTTAAATCCGGAAATCCGGCCAGTTTTTTGACTTGACAAATCATATCACCTTCCTTTATAATTTTTTATGCGGTATCCTGGGTCCTTTTTTGGGAAATGTATGGGCGCAGTCGTATACACACGGTAACAATATGTTTGGGATACATTATGGTTAATGTGTTGTTACCACCCCTTCGGGGGATTTTTTTTTACATCTGACCGTCCGTTTTTCGGACGGTTTTTTTGCAAATATTTCTTATCGGCAGGAATAAGACGAACTCCTTTATGTTCCAAGCTGAAATTAACGTTTGACATTTGTTAAAAACTCCCTTATAATAAATTTTGCCAATGTTCCAGAAGGAACAGCCCAAAGTGGTAAAGCAACGGCTGATGCGCGTTGACTGAGTGAGGACTTCATGGCTGAAAGGAGAGACCCACCACCTGACCGTCCGTTTTTCGGGCGGTTATTTTTTTCAGGTCCCTCTGTCAAGGACCATGGGTCGATGTACGTTTTTGTTACACAATTAAATAAACTAAACGAAATTTCAGTAAAATATTGACAGATACCGTTGCAGAAAAAAAATATTCAAATAATTTTAATAATTATCTTTACGTCTTCACTTGTTTTTTTACTTATTGACTTTTTCGTTTTTTTGTCATATACTATATATATGCTTAGGAATAAGCGGGACTGGCAGAAATGCCGATAACAGGTTGACGAGTGGGTAACTACTCGTCTATTTTTCTGCCTTTCAATTCGCGAATTTTCTTTTTATTATTTTTGTTCTTATGTATTTCTTTCGTTATTTTCACAACTTCGTTATGATTTATTCGACGTTTTGCGGGCTGTAATTCAAACTTTTCACCAATTTTAATAGGCATACCTTTATCGTCTTTTGTTTCAACATATGGCTTATACCAAGATTTTCCGTTATCATAACTTACGTTGTATGATACCGTTTTTGCCTGTTTTTCGCCCATTTGTGCCAAAAATCAAAAAAACGTATTTATTGTGTTATATTTTTATCGTAGTTTTAGTGAGGGAAAATATGAAAAAAAGATTATCATTCAAGAAAATTATCAGTTTGATTCTCGTCGCAACGATTGCAGGCGCTTCGCTTTGCTTATTAACCGCTTGCGGCAATAACAAAACCATTAACGACACTTACGCAAACGACGGCGAAATATTATATTGTCGCTCTTATAAATTGGAAAAAGACAAAAATTACGTAATAAACATTACCGATAATTTTGTATGCACACATACTTTGAGTGTTAAAGTCGACATCGAGAATCAAGGAATAACAATCGAATCCGGCAATTATTTAGAGTTCAACGATATAGGCAAAGTTGTTTGGGACAACAAAGCTACGGTTACTCTTAATAAAGGAAAATATTATAATTACGAGAAAAAGCATCAATCGGTATACAGAATCAAAATCACGCCGAAAAGCAATTGCACGTTATCTTATAGCTTTATGAGATATTTTGAAGCAAAAGAAAACATCAATTTAACCAGTACAAGCAGCAGTTCTTACAGTTGGACCGCATCTTATACCCCCGGCGGAACTCCTGCGGTCACAAAGGTAAGACTTTTCCTTACGAAGGCCGACGCAAAAAAACTCGGAAACATCTTTGCAAACGAATCAGTCCTGAATTGCATTAAAACCATTTCCGAGTCTCAGTCAAAAGATGTGATATATTCAAAAATCGAAGACGCCGTAAGTACCGCGGCAAAATCGGAGCCCACGTCGGGAACAGAAGTGGTTGTAGGCGCACTCACTGCATTATCGAAACTGATAAGCGACCACGTCAACTTAAGCAAACAACTTAAAACAGCCTCTAAGAGTTTGCTTAACGCAACCCAACCGATGGGATTGGACTTTGAAGTCGGAACACCGGAGTATAACAACTATTTGTCCTACGTTACCGCGTATTCGTTGCAATCAATGAAAGATACATCTACAGGAAAATACTATCTTTTCGCGCCGGTCGGTCATGAAGGAACGTTCGCAAAAGCGAAATTTTAATGATTGACTCAGATTTATACGACAAAAACGGCAGACGTTTGTCTGCCGTTTTTTACGCCGGCTACAGAGTTATCGGGCGTTTTTATTATAAAATTGATTAACATAAATCAGACGTAAGTTTTTTCGGATTAAAGTTTTTCAAACCAAAAAACAGTTACCCTGTTCTCACGTCGTTTTTCAACGACTTCGCTTATAGTATTGTCGTTTTACTTTAATTTCTTTTACATTAAAAAATCCGGATTTTTGTTGACAAATTTTAATTTTTGATGCATAATAATAGTAATAAGTCCTATTATTAAAATGAACAATCAAAGATATTCAAGACAACGCGTAATAGTATTAAATGCGGTAAAAGGAAGACGCGACCATCCGACCGCCGACCAGATATATCTTGACGTACGCTCCGTCGACGAAAAGATAAGTCGCGGCACGGTTTATCGCAATCTGAATTTACTTGCGGAAAACGGCGACATATCCACGGTAAACTCTCCGACTGCGGAGCGATACGATTTTAGGTGTGAAAAACATTATCACGTTATTTGCAGAATGTGCAAAAAAGTCTTTGACGCACCTATTGAATATAATCCGGATTTAGACAAATACGTTTCGGACGAAACGAATTTTAAAATCGAAAATCACGTTATGATTTTCGAAGGGGTCTGCCCCGATTGTCAAAATAAATTAAATAATATTTAAAATATAACGGAGGTAACAGAATGAAACAATACAAATGCAAATTATGCGGAGAAATCTTTGAAGTAAAAGAAGGCGAAACACCCGTCTGCCCTCGTTGCAAAGCAACCGGCGATAACGTTGTTCCCGTAGCCGAGGCAAAAACCAAATATGCCGGAACTCAAACCGAAAAAAACCTGCAGGCGGCTTTTGCGGGCGAATCGGGCGCAAGAAACAAATATACGTATTTCGCTTCGGTCGCAAAGAAAGAAGGATACGAGCAGATTTCGGCCATGTTCTTAAAGACTGCCGATAACGAGCGCGAACATGCCAAAATGTGGTTTAAAGAACTTAAAGGCATCGGCGACACCAAAGAAAACCTTGCGGCTGCCGCCGACGGCGAGAACTACGAATGGACTGATATGTACGAAGGTTTCGCAAAAACCGCCGACGAGGAAGGCTTCCACGAACTTGCGGAAAAATTCCGTCTTGTAGGCGCAATCGAAAAACACCACGAGGAACGCTATCGCGCCCTGCTTAAAAACGTCGAAACCGCAAGCGTATTTGAAAAGAGCACCGTTTCGGTATGGGAATGCCGCAACTGCGGTCATATAGTAGTAGGCACGAAAGCCCCCGAAGTATGCCCGGTATGCGCTCATCCGCAAAGTTATTTTGAAATTAACAACGCAAATTACTAAAAATCTTTAATCCGATATTAAAGCCGATATAGCGATATATCGGCTTTCTTATACGAATAAAAAGCACCGGATATCCGGTGCTTTTATTATTGATTGATAATACTATCAGTGCCCGCGAGCCACGTATTGCGTATGCAGAATTTCGTGCGCTTTATGACTGTTGGGTTTTTCGAAGTAACTGTCGTAAAGCTCCTTAATATAGACGTTTTCGTGGCACTTGCGAAGTTCCATACCTGCGTCGGTATCGTAAATGGCTTTTGCGCGGATTGCGCGGATATCTTCGGTATTTCTGGTGTAAGCGTCCTTGATAGGCTGACCGCCGCCGTTTACGCAACCGCCCGGGCAGGTCATTATCTCGATAAAGTGATAATCCGCTTTGCCCTCTTTAACGAGGTCCATAAGTTTTCTCGCGTTGGCAAGGTTAGAGGCAACCGCAACTTTTACAACGGTATCTTTGCCGTTTACGGGAAGGGTATAGCTTGCTTCTTTGATTCCCTCGATGCCGCGAACGGCCGTAAAGTCGAGGTTTTTGAGTTCCTTACCCGTAAGAACTTCGGCAAGAGTACGCAACGCCGCTTCCATAACGCCGCCGGTAGCGCCGAAAAGAAGACCTGCGCCCGAACCGATTCCGAAGGGAGCGTCGTACTGTTCGTCGGGAAGGCTGTTGAACATAATGCCCTTACGTTTGATAAGTCTTGCAAGTTCTCTTACCGTAAGAACGTGGTCGATATCGGGAACGCCGGCCGCGCTCTGGAAGGGACGACCTTTTTCGAATTTTTTCGCCGTGCAAGGCATAATCGTAACTACGCTGATTTTTTCCGCGGGGATACCGAGTTTCTGCGCGTAATAAGTTTTGCATACCGCGCCGAACATCTGTTGCGGAGACTTGCAGGTCGAGAGGTTGGGAATAAGCTCGGGATAATAATGCTCTACAAACTTAATCCATCCGGGCGAGCAAGACGTCATCATGGGAAGAACGCCGCCGTTTGTCAAGCGGTCGAGGAATTCGTAACCTTCTTCCATAATGGTAAGGTCGGCCGTGAAATCAACGTCGAACACGTTATCGAATCCGAGTCTTCTTAAAGCGGCAACCATTTTACCTTCGACATTGGTACCCATAGGATAACCGAATTCTTCGCCGATGGCAACGCGCGTTGCGGGAGCGGTGCCGACGATAACGTATTTATCGGGATCGGCGATATCGCGGATAACGTCGTCGATTTCGTCTTTTTCGCGAAGCGCGCCGGTGGGACATACGGTGATACATTGTCCGCAACCTACGCAGGGATTGTTTGCGAGCGTCGTTTCGAAAGCGCATCCGATATGCGTATCGAATCCGCGCGCATTGGCGCCGATAACAGCAACCGACTGATATTCTTTGCAGGCGGCGACGCAACGACGGCACAAAACGCATTTGTTGTTGTCGCGGATGAGATACGAAGCGGAGTCGTCAACGGGATAATTGCTCTTTTCTCCCTTGAAACGCTCGGCGTTGCATCCGAGCTCATATGCAAGCGCCTGCAATTCGCAGTTCTGATTGCGCACGCAACTCGGGCAGTTATACTCGTGGTCGCTCAGAATAAGTTCGACCGTGGTTTTTCTGTATTCGAGAATTTTGGGAGTGTTGGTGAAAACCTCCGTGCCTTCTCTGTCGAGGGGATACACGCAAGCCGCTACGAGAGCGCGCGCACCCTTCACTTCGCAAACGCACACGCGGCAGGCGCCGATTGCGTTGATGTCTTTAAGGTAGCACAACGTGGGGATTTTGACTCCTGCGAGTCTTGCAGCCTCCAGAATCGTGGTGCCCTTTTCGACGGTAACGGGGATATTATCGATTTTAACGTTTATCATTTCACTCATATTTGTCACCACCTTATTTCTTTACGATAGCGTTGAACTTGCAGGATTCCATACATACGCCGCACTTGATACATTTGGATTTATCAATAGTGAACTTCTGTTTGATTTCGCCGCTTATTGCGCCTACGGGGCATTTTCTCGAGCAAAGCGAGCAACCGCGGCAGGTATCGGTTATTTCGTAACTGAGCAACGCCTTGCAAACGCCCGCGGGGCATTTTTTGTCGACGATGTGGGCGACGTATTCGTCGCGGAAATAACGCAGAGTGGAAAGAACGGGGTTAGGAGCCGTCTGTCCGAGACCGCAGAGGCTGTTTGCCTTTATGTAGTAGCAAAGTTTTTCCATCTCGTCGAGGTCCTCGAGAGTGGCTTTACCGTCGGTGATTTTTTCGAGGTATTCCAGCAGACGACGGTTACCGATACGGCAAGGCGTGCATTTTCCGCAGCTTTCGTCAACCGTGAATTTCAGGAAGAACTTCGCGATATCGACCATACAGTTGTCCTCGTCCATAACGATCATACCGCCCGAACCCATCATCGAACCTATCGAAATGAGGTTATCGTAATCGATGGGAATATCGTAATGTTCGGCAGGAATGCAACCGCCCGAAGGACCGCCCGTCTGAGCCGCTTTGAATTTTTTGCCGTTGGGTATGCCGCCTCCGATATCTTCGATAACCGTGCGGAGCGTGGTGCCCATAGGAATTTCGACGAGACCGGTGTTAGTGATTTTTCCGCCGAGTGCGAAAACTTTCGTTCCTTTGGATTTTTCGGTACCCATCGACGCAAACCAGTCGGCGCCTTTTAATATAATCTGTGCAATATTTGCATAAGTTTCCACGTTATTTAAAATCGTGGGTTTCCCGAACAGACCTTTAACGGCGGGGAAAGGAGGACGGGGACGAGGCTCGCCGCGGTTGCCTTCGATGGATGTCATCAAAGCGGTTTCCTCACCGCAAACGAACGCGCCCGACCCGAGACGGATATCGATGTCGAAATCGAAACCGGTTTCGAGAATGTTTTTACCGAGAAGACCGTATTCCCTCGCCTGTTTGATTGCAATCTGCAAGCGCTGAACGGCGATAGGATACTCCGCTCTGACGTAAATATATCCCTGATGACCGCCGATAGCGTAACCGGCGATTGTCATTGCTTCGAGTACGGCGTGAGGGTCGCCTTCGAGAACGGACCTGTCCATAAACGCGCCGGGGTCGCCTTCGTCGGCGTTGCAGCAAACGTATTTGACGTCGCCGGGCTGGTCTTTGGCGAACTGCCATTTCATACCGGTGGGGAATCCGCCGCCGCCTCTTCCGCGCAGTCCCGAAGCCTTGATAACGTCGATGACTTCCTGAGGTTTCATCTCGGTAAGCACCTTGATTAATGCCTGATAGCCGTCCGCTCCGATATATTCGTCGATTTCCTCGGGATTGATAACGCCGCAGTTTCTCAAAGCGACGCGGGTCTGTTTTTTGATGAAGTTGCTGTCGGACAAAGCCTTTACCACTTCGGCGGTTTTGTGGTCCTTATACAGCAATCTGGTTACGAGACGACCCTTAACGAGATGTTCCTCGACGATTTCTTTGACGTCTTCGACCTTGACTTCGCTGTAAAACGCGCCTTCGGGATAAACTATGCACACGGGGCCTACCGCGCAGAGTCCGAAACAACCGGTTCTTACGACCTGCACCTCGTTTTCGAGATGCGCTTCTTTGATCTGAGCTTCGAACTCGGCAATAAGTTCTCCGCTGTGGTTGGAAGTACAGCCTGTACCGCCACAAATTAAAACGTGACTTCTGAACATAATTCCTCCTATTCGTTCACAAGATATTCGGTGCAGACCTGACCGCCTATAATGTGCCTGTTGATAATTTCGCGAGCCTTGTCGGCATCCACTTTGACGTAGGTTACTTTATCCTCGCCGGGAACGATAACTTCAACGATGGGCTCGAGCTTGCACATACCTATGCAACCCGAACGGGTAACGCGTACGTTTTCGAGTTTCTTGGTGGCAACCTCGTCGATAAGCGCGTTGAATACGGGTCTTGCGCCCGCCGCTATACCGCACGTTGCCATACCGACTATGATATGAGTATCACCCTCGTGCGAAGCTTCGCGCGTGGATTTATCGGCCTGCATTTTATCTCTGATTGCCTTGATATCGGCTATTGATTTCATAAAATTGTTCCTCCGTTTACAATATCGAAATTTTCAGTTAATAAATCGCGTACAAATAAAACGATTTCGGGACTGTCCATAGGTACTCCGTCCAGTTGACGGCGAAGTTCGCGCGTGTCGAATACGAATTCGCGGCCGTCTACTCTGTAAGTCCATACAAAGTCGGGCGCGTCGTCCCCGAGTTCGGAAACGATTGTCGAAACAAGGTCTCCGAGAGGCGCTCTGTCAATATTGTCCGTTTCGAAACTTGCGGTTACCCGCGTACCTTTCCCTTCTGTCGATTGAATATCGAATTTTCCCCCTGCCGTTTCCGCCGCCATTTTGAAAAGCGGCAATCCCATGCCGACTTTGCGCGTCGTGCGGGTAGTAGTGAACGGGTCTGTAACGGTTCTGAGAAATTCTTCGCTCATTCCCCTTCCGTCGTCGTCTATCGTGACCGTAATCATTCCGTTTTCGGCAACGACGTCGACTTTTATAAGCGACGCGCCCGCTTTTACGGAATTTTCGACGATGTCGAGGATGTGAAGCGACAGTTCCCTCATTTCGGTTTATTTATACTTTGCAAGAATGCCGGGAATATCGGCGGGAACGAGTTTGCCGTAAACGTCGTCGTTCACCGTCATTACGGGAGCAAGTCCGCAACAGCCGATGCACCTGGTTTCGAGAAGCGAAAACTTACCGTCGGACGTGCATTCGTCGTGTTTGATGTTAAGGTCTTTTTCGATTGCGGTAAGTACGTCGCCGCTGCCCTTGACGTAGCAGGCGGTGCCGAGGCATACCGAAATCTGATACTGACCTCTGGGGTTTAAGGTGAATTGCGAATAGAACGTCGCCACACCGAATACCTTTTCAAGCGAAACGCCGAGAGTATCGGCTATTTTCTTTTGTACTTCCACGGGAAGATAACCGTAGATTTCCTGCGCAGCCTGCATCGCCGGCATAAGCGCGCCGGGCAAATCTTTGATGGCGGCGAGTTTTTCGGTAAGCAATGCGTCCTGCTCAGGCGTACCCGCAAAGGGTACTTTCGTGAGTTTGATTTTTGCCATAGAGCCCTCCTTATATTTTCCTATCTAAAAGAAACGCGAAACACGCATCTCTTTAATTGTGAAAAAATTAACTAAAGCTATTATAGTATATATATTTTTTTTTTGCAATTGTTTTGCCCTTTCGACAGGATTTTTCTTTGTAAGTTTTTTCCTATCGGAAAGGTAGGGATTTCGGGCGCGCCGAAAAGCCACGCGCAAAAAAAACCGCCTTTCGGGCGGTCTTTAATCATATCCGTTTATACACCTCGGCAGGCTTTCTTTTATGCTCCGTCGCGGCTATTCTTTTTTCGATTGCTAAGACGGAAGCGGGGTCTCCTTTTCCTTCGAGCAGATAATCGTCGATTGCGGCGTAGGTTATCCCCATTTCTCCTTCGTCGGTCTGCCCTTCGTACAATCCCGCCGACGGGGCTTTCGTTATTATTTCTTCGGGCGCGCCGAGATAGGCAAGCAGTTCGTACACCTCGCGGACGGTCAGGTCCGAAATAGGATTGAAATCGTACGCGCCGTCTCCCCATTTTGTAAAATATCCCATCATACCTTCGCTGCGGTTACCCGTGCCCGCCACAAGATATCCGTTTTTGTAAGCGTATGCGTACAGCGCCGTCATTCTGAGTCTCGGATTGATATTTGCATACGCCATATCGCATTCGCCCACCTCATCTTTCAGGACTTCCCTGAAAGCCTTCTTTACGGGAGTCAGGTCGATTTCAATCTGATTTATTCCGAAACGGTTTCCGACAAGATACGCGTGGTCGCGGTCGATACCGAAATTTCTGCTGCTTTCGCACGGCATTATAATCCCCGTTACGTTATCGGTCGCCATCTTCGACAGGATACCCGTAAGAGCGCAGTCCTTGCCTCCCGAATTGCCGTAAACAATACCTTTCGCACCGGTTTTTTTAAGCAGATTCTTAATCCATTCGACGCGGTTATTTACTTCCTGTTCGCAATTTAACATATTTTATTCTCCTTTAAGGTACGATAAAAGCGCATTTATGCTTCTTTCTTTCAAATCAATCAGTTTCCTGCCTTTCCCGATATCGCAGAGAGTATGACTGTCGCTGTCGAAAATCAACCTGAATTTTTTACCGTATTCTTTTGCCGTCTCTTCGCTGCAATCGGACGACAGTTCGACCGCGGTATAATAATCGGGCACCGCCCCGAGTATCGCGACTATACCGTTTGCGTCGCGGTCGACGTGCGCGGGAACGACTACTCCCGAAAACTTTTCCGCAAGGGACTTTACGTCGGTTTCGGAAATAAGGGCTCCTGCAAGCAACAACCTCTTCTCTATGCCGGTGATTTCGTCGTCGCTGTCGATGAAATACTGTTCGCCGAAGACGTCGGGGTCGTTGAGAATGTCAGGGAACGCGATACTGTCGTAAAAACCCTTAAGCGATTCGAAATTCTCAAACAGACAAAGCAGATGTATATCCTCGGCAGTCTGCAACTCGACGGCGGGCACCACAAGCACGTCGAGAGCCTCTCCCACCTCTATCGCCGCAGGGACGTTTCCTATCGCGTTATGGTCGGAAACGGCAATTATTTCAAGTCCCTCGGCAGACGCCCGCGCAACTATATTGACGGGTGTGTTCTCGTTATCGGCGCACGGCGAAAGAGCGCTGTGAATATGCAAATCGTAAAGGAATTTCATCGGCCGTTTACGTACGCCTTTACCGCGCCGAAGATGTCTAAATCGGTTTCGAAAAGCGCGATGTTCTGCGTGCGCACCCTGTCGATTAACGCGGCGTCGCATTTACTGCCCTCGCACACCACGACGACGGCAACCTCCGTAAGAGACGCAACCGCCGCCACGTTTACGTTAGTCATTACGGTAAACCAGGCGGACTTTTCGGGCGCGCGTTGCATCACGAAACTCAAAAAATCGCCGCAGTAACCGCTTTCGGCCTCGGCGTCTGGGTCGGGCAGATTTACAATCTTTGCATTTAAAATTTTTGCCAGTTCAGCAAGTTTCATATCTTACCTCATTTTTCGCGGCGTACGCATTCGTCCATCGTCGCTTCTCCCGACGCTATATCCTCGGCAAACGCCATACAGCTGGGCGCGCCGCAGGCTCCGCAATCGAGGCCGGGCAAAGTGCTGACGGCGCTTTCTATCGCGGCAAGTTTCTGCATTGCGATTTTTCTGTCCTCGTCAAGACGGAATACGTCTTTGACCTCGGGCAATCTGTCCCATTCGTAAAACCATTCGCCTTTGTCGGCGTACACCGACCTTTCGCCGGTATAGTTCAACGATTTTCTCAAAGCCCTGATGCGCGCTTTCGCCACGAACGGGTTTTCGACGTTCAGCACGCCTCCGACGCATCCGCCGTTACAGGCGTTGAGTTCCACAAAATCGAGATACTGCAACTTGTCGTCCTCGAGTTCTTTAAGTACGTTTATGACGTTTTCAATTCCGTCGGCGGCAAGGAATTTATCGTCGCTGACGCCCGCCGCCTCGCCTCCGCTCGACGCCCACGACAAACCGAGACTTCCCGATTTGGCAAGCGGCTTCAGTTCTTTCAGATTTTTCATGGCGGATAAAAGTCTTACGTAAACGTCTTTTATCGCGAGAACGCCGTCGGCTTCGGGTTTATCGAGCCCCATACCCGTTTTCAGCGCAAAAACTTTTGCGGGACAGGGAGATATGAAGAAAACTCCTATGTCCTCTTCGGGGATTCCTTTTGCGATTGCCTCTTCCCTCGCGAGCCTCACCGCGATGTCAACGGGCGCTTTAAGAGGAAGCAGTCTTTCCGCAAGCGAATGGAAGCGGACGAGAATAAGCTCCACCACGGCAGGACAAGCCGTGGAAATTACGGGCAGACGTTCGTATTTTTTTTCTTTAAAAAACTTTTTCGTTTCGGCGGTTACCGCTTCCGCCGCGCGGCTTACCTCGAAAACGTCGTCGAAACCGATTTCCAGAAGACCGTTAAGAATGACGTTTATATCGTCGACGTTATTGAACTGGCCGTACAAAGACGGAGCGGGGACGGCGATTTTATACTTATATCCGTCGATTACGTCAAAACTGTCGAAACTCGCAAGTTTCGCGTGATGCGGACAAAGCCTCACGCATTCGCCGCAGGCAACGCATCTTTCGTACAGAACGCGCGCCTTGCCGTTTCTGACGCGTATAGCCTCGGTAGGGCATCTTTTCATACACGTTATGCACCCTTTGCACTTGTCGGGGTCGAGCATAACCGTATTCAGCATTGATTTTATTTCGTCCAACATATATTCCCTCTTATTGAAAATATTCAGTCGAAATCGACTTCAATAGTAAGCGTAGTACCTTTTCCTACTTCGGTGTCGATTTTAAGTCGGTCCGAATAGGTTTTGATATTAGGAAGTCCCATTCCGGCGCCGAAACCCAGATTCCTGACGTCGTCGGACGCCGTAGAGTAACCTTCCTGCATCGCGAGTTCGAGATTTTCGATGCCGTTTCCCTCGTCTTTCATTACGATTTTGATATGGTCGTCGAAAATATCGGCGTAACATCTTCCGCCTCCGGCGTGAATTACCATATTGATTTCTGCCTCGTACATAGCGATTGCGACCCTGCGCACCGCGGAAGAAGGCACACCCAGTTTTTTAAGCGTGCTTTTTACGGAATCGCTGGCGCTTCCCGCCGACAGAAAATTGTTGCCGGGGACTTCAAACTCGACGTGAATGCAGTTCATCCGTTGTATTCTCCGGCGCCGAGCCCGTTAGCGTAAAGCACGCCGCATACGGCATACATCTTCTGCTTCGTGGACATAAGTACGATATTATTCGAACGGGCGAGCGTTATCATATCGGGCGTGGGAACTTTCCCTCGTACGAGAAGGATACACTTCATATCGAGCATAACGGCCGTGCGGATTGTCTGCGGATTGCACAGTCCCGAAATAAGCACGTCCTGATTTTTAGCGAACGCAAGTACGTCGCTCATCATATCGGAAGCGAATGCTCCCAGCACCTCGCCTTCGGCGTTTCCGTCCTGCGGCGCGTAAACCGTTGCGCCTACCAGCTTGCATAATTCAGAAATTTTCATAACGTTCTCCGATTTTATTTACGATTTAACTTCGTCGGATACTATTGTAACATAACGCGCCGTTTAAAACAAGATTTTTTTCACATACTGTTGAATATACCGGAAAAGTCTGTTATAATATTGAATATGGATAACGTATATACACCGCTTGACAACAAAACAATCAAATTACAGGCCCGCACGTACATTCGCGGACGCCTCTGGCAATTCTGGTCGCTGCTTCTGGTAATCAGTCTTATCGAAATGGCCGTAAACTATATTCCCGAGCTTATTTTCGGCAGAAGTATTAACGAAATCGGCGCGATATTGACAGGCGCTGCCGAAAATATTCCCAAGGAAATATCTTATTCGAGCTTCGCCTGGTATTATGTCCTTAACATCGTTTTAACGCTTCTTCTTATGCCGCTTAACGTCGGATTTTCTCAAAACACGCTCTTATGGACGCGCGGCGTCGACGAGGACAAATGGAAAGTGCTTTTCAGCGGTTTTACTTCGGCCAGGACGTTTTTCAAAACGATAGGCACCGTATTGCTTTATACGATATTGTGCTCTCTCTGGGCAATACTTCTCGTTGTACCCGGCATAATTAAAGGCATTGCATACTCGATGTATCCTTATATTCTTCGCGACGAACCCGAACTTTCGGTATGGCAGACCCTCAAAAAGAGCGACGAAATAATGAAAGGATATAAAGGCAGATTTTTCACTCTTATGCTGAGTTTTATCGGCTGGATTATTCTCGGTGCGTTTACATTCGGTATTCTTTACGTCTGGCTCGTTCCATATATGCAGATGAGCGCCGTAAAGTTTTACGACGAAGTAAGACGCAGTTATTATAACGGAGCCGACCCCGCCCGTCCCGTCGTTAACGAAGAAACGCCTTCCGACGAAAACGAAAGCGGCGACGTTACGTTATGACGTCCTAAAACGCAAAAAGCACGCCGACGGCGTGCTTTATTTTTTGAAATCGTTTTGCCGGACGGCAGAATTCAGATACTGTTCTTCTCTCTGAACGCGTTCGGCGTCAGACCGGTTTCCGCCTTGAATACTTTTATGAAATAACCGCTGTCGTCGAATCCCGCTTCTTTCGAAATAGCCTGAACGGATTTATTTGTGGAAAGCAGTTCGCGCTTTCCGTGTTCCACCCTAAGTCTGTTAAGATACGTTACGAGGTTTTCGCCCGTAACCTTCTTGAACAGCTTGCTGAAATAACTTGCGCTGACGTCGCACAATTCCGCAAGGGTATGCAGTTTTACGGGCGACGAGTAATTTTTACGCATATAATTTATCGCCGGCTGAATAATCGACGCGTTTTTGTTTACTCGCCTGAACGAAATGTCGTCGGGCATGACGCCCCCGTCGTCCGCGTCGGATAACACGCTCGCCAGCCGATAGTTGCACAGATAATTTATAAGGCTGACGTTTGCCTCTATATCGGATTTCGGCATAACCGTAAGCTTGTCGTACAGCATGCGTGAAGAAGAAGAAAAACCGACGGGACTTTGCTCGGAAATAATCCTTTCGATATCGCCCGACCGCTCGTCTTCCGGAAGAACGACCTGACCGCACATTACGGCGCCGACGTACAGGTTGCGATAGATAATCGGAATGGCGACGTCCACCACTCCCATATGACATACGTACATATACGGTTTTTTATTTCTTACCGCTTCGAGGCCGCCCCTGCTGTCGCACTTTTCGCAAAGTCGCCCGAGCTCGGGATGTTTTCTGACCGTGGAACAAAACTCCGTGCAACCGCTGTGAACGGTAACGGGCGAACCGGTATAATCAACCGTTATGCAGGCCATTTTCGTTGCAGAAGCCATTTCGTCCTGCAATTTCTGGAAATCGCAATTAAGAATCATTGCGGCAAGTCCGCTTTCGTAATCACTCATAATTTTTCCGGAACCTTAAATAGTTCTTTTTTGTTTCAGGTGTTCTTGATTGAATTATACAATAAATACCCGCGCTTTTCAACACATTTTTGAATTGTATCTCAATATTTTCCGATATAATATTAAAATAATTCCATTTTTATCAAAATAGTTCTATTTTTTCACTGTCAAAACGGATTTTTTTATTTTAGATAATAATTGTGTCAAAATCATTGTCATATTGACTGCAATTTATACATTACAAAAAAGTTTAAAATTTTCATATCCGACAACAAAATTTTTCTATTTTTAGAGTGAATTTTTTATTGTAATTTTATGGTAAATGTTTTATAATATAGATACTTGACTTAACAGTCATAATTTATTTCGAAATTTATATAAAAGGAGACTTATTATGAGAAAAGCATTTATTTGCCCCAGCAAATACGTACAGGGCGAAGACGAACTTCTTAACCTCGGTTATTTCGTTAAAACATTCGGCGACAGCGCGCTTCTGATTGCCGACCCGTTTGCGAAAAATCTCGTTAAAGACAAACTCGAAGCAACCGAGAAAAAATTCGGTGTAAAACTTTATTCCTGCGATTTCGGCGGCGAGTGCTCGCGTAACGAAGTCAAAAAAATGCAGGAATTCGCCAAAAAGAACAACTGCGCCTGCACAATCGGTCTCGGCGGCGGCAAAGCCATCGATACGGCAAAATGCGTCGCTATGGGCAACAACCTCATCATCTGCCCCACAATCGCCGCAACCGACGCGCCCACCTCTCACTCGGCTGTTCTTTACACCGACGACCATCATTTCGACGATTACGCATACTTCAAACAGAACCCCAGCGTAGTTCTTATCGATACCAAAGTCATCGCAAACGCTCCCGCGCGCTTCCTCGTATCCGGAATGGGCG
>ENA-OROK01000014-OROK01000014.1-human-gut-metagenome-genome-assembly--contig:-NODE-14-length-207437-cov-4.861704_pt1 | contig 207437 bp, 177 predicted proteins | sample MGYA00242127_ERZ509046 | MGnify/ENA primary metagenome ERZ509046 (study PRJEB26280, sample SAMEA2338728) | human gut metagenome | biome: human gut; feature: human-associated habitat; material: faeces... | reverse complement strand
GTCAACAGCCGGAATGTATTCCTTAGGAATAGCACCGCCGACGATTTGATTTTCAAACTCATAACCCTTACCTACGCCGTTTTCGTCGAGGTTAGGATACAAGCGAATCTTACAGTGACCGTACTGACCGCTACCACCCGACTGCTTTTTGTACTTCGTATCGGACATAGATTCTGTCGTGATAGTTTCCTTATAAGCAACCTGAGGTGCGCCTACATTTGCCTCAACCTTAAATTCACGAAGCAAACGGTCAACGATGATTTCAAGGTGAAGTTCACCCATACCTGCGATAATGGTTTGTCCTGTTTCTTCATCTGTATAAGCCTTAAATGTCGGGTCTTCTTCTGCAAGTTTTGCAAGAGCAATACCCATCTTCTCCTGGCCTGCCTTTGTCTTAGGCTCGATAGCAACACGGATAACCGGGTCAGGGAAATTCATCGACTCAAGAATGATAGGATGATTTTCATCGCAAAGAGTATCACCGGTTGTAGTGTTCTTAAGACCAACAGCGGCAGCAATATCACCTGCATAACATACAGGAATATCCTCTCTGTGGTTAGCGTGCATTTGAAGAATTCTACCCATTCTCTCCTTATTGCCCTTTACAGAGTTGTAGCAAGGAGTACCTGCTTCGATTGTACCTGAGTACACTCTGAAGTAGCAAATCTTACCTACAAACGGGTCGGTTGCAATCTTAAATGCAAGAGCAGCAAACGGCTCGTCATCGGAAGAATGACGATATTCTTCCTCGTCTGTATCCGGGTTAACGCCCTTGATTGATTCAATGTCGGTAGGAGCCGGCATATAATCAACGATAGCATCAAGGAGCGGCTGAACGCCCATATCTCTGTAAGCGGTACCGCAGCATACGGGAACCATTTCGCCGGAAATTGTGCACTTACGGATGTACTTCTTCATAGTGTCGACATCAATAGCGTCTTCACCCTCGTCAAAATACTTCTCCATAAGTTCCTCATCCTGCTCGGCGATGAACTCGATAAGTTCTGTTCTGTACTTAGCAGCCTTCTCTTGGAGTTCGGGACGAATCTCTCTCTCCTCAAAAACAGTACCCAAATTCTTAGCTGGGTCGATATATACGATTTCTTTGTTGTTTACGAGGTCAACAATACCCTCAAATGTATCCTCACTGCCGATAGGAAGCTGGATAGGAAGTGCATTACACTTAAAACGCTCCAGTACCATATCGAGAACATTATAGAAGTTTGCACCCATAATATCCATCTTGTTTACAAAAATCATACGAGGTACATTATATTCGTCAGCCTGACGCCATACGGTCTCAGACTGTGGCTCAACGCCGCCCTTTGCACAAAGAACGGTTACGGAGCCGTCAAGTACACGCAGTGAACGCTGAACCTCTACGGTGAAGTCAACGTGTCCCGGTGTATCGATGATATTAATTCTGTGGTTTTTCCAGAAACAAGTTGTAGCAGCAGAAGTAATTGTGATACCTCTCTCCTGCTCTTGCTCCATCCAGTCCATAGTAGCGCCGCCCTCATGGGTCTCACCGATTTTGTGATTAATACCGGTGTAGTAAAGAATACGCTCTGTGGTTGTAGTCTTACCGGCATCAATGTGCGCCATAATACCAATATTTCTTGTTTCTTCAAGAGCAACTTTTCTTGGCATAATATCCTCCTGTCAGGCAGATTAGTATCTGAAGTGAGCAAATGCTTTGTTTGCTTCTGCCATCTTGTGTGTATCCTCACACTTCTTAACTGCACCGCCGGTTTTGTTTGCAGCGTCCATAAGTTCTGCTGCAAGGCGTTCCTTCATTGTTCTCTCACTTCTCTGTCTTGCATATAAAGTGATCCATCTGAGTCCTAAGGTCTGTCTTCTTTCCGGACGAACCTCAAGCGGAACCTGATATGTTGCACCGCCGACACGGCGAGCCTTTACTTCTAATACAGGCATAACATTTTCCATAGCAGCTTCAAAAGTTTCTACGGGATCATTACCTGTCTTTTCTTGGATGATGTCGAAAGCACCGTAGACAATTTTCTGTGCTACGCCCTTCTTACCATCGAGCATAATGTTATTGATCAAACGAGTTACAACCTTTGAGTTGTAAAGCGGATCGGGTAATACATCACGCTTAGCGATCTGGCCTCTTCTTGGCATCTTCGCTTCCCTCCTTCATTAAAATGTAATATGAGTTCATAGGTACTCGGTTTTTCCGTGGAGCCAACAAAAGCCATTTTATAATCAAATAAACTATTGTCGGATTTCCTCGATTTAGGCTGATTACTTCTTAGCCTTCGGCTTCTTAGCGCCGTACTTTGAACGGCTCTGCATTCTGCCGTTTACGCCCTGGGTATCAAGTGTACCACGGATAATGTGGTAACGAACACCGGGGAGGTCCTTAACTCTTCCGCCACGAACCATAACTACGGAGTGCTCCTGAAGATTATGGCCTACGCCGGGAATGTATGCAGAAACTTCCATACCGTTTGTGAGACGAACTCTGGCAATTTTACGAAGTGCTGAGTTAGGCTTCTTAGGTGTAGCTGTCTTAACTGCTGTACATACGCCACGCTTTTGCGGAGAAGCGTTATCTGTCATAACGTTTTTCTTAGTGTTGAGACCTTTGATAAGAGCAGGAGTCTTAGACTTCTTCTCAAGTGACTTACGTCCGGTTCTTACTAATTGGTTAAAGGTAGGCAATAGTTTATTCTCCTTTCATTTATTTATGCACCGTTGCACAAAGCAATATGCACATATCATACAGTCATACCTAATATATATGACTGTATCAAATGCAAATACTGCAAAACAACTGCGTCAACCGACGGAACATTTCTGCTCCGTCGGACGATTTTAACAAATTAAAGCGGTAAAATTTGTGCAAAAGCACAAAAACATTCACACGCAGTTAAATATTATAACTTAGTTGTTGTTGTTTGTCAAGAGTTGTTGTAATTGTTCGAGGTCCTTAATTTCCATACCGCCTTCGGCAGAGAAATAACTGGGGACAACATCAACATCTCTGAACACGCTCATGCCGGTACCTGCCGGAACGAGCTTACCGATAAGAACATTCTCCTTAAGACCAAGGAGCGGATCAGACTTGCCTCTGATAGCAGCGTCTGTAAGAACTCTTGTGGTCTCCTGGAAAGATGCTGCGGAAAGGAATGAATCCGTAGCAAGTGAAGCTTTTGTAATACCGAGAAGAAGCGGGATGTATGTTGCGTGTTTAAGTCCCTCTTCGCCTGCGGCGATTCTTGCGTCAACCTTATCATTAGCCTCTGCAACAGCGGCAACATCAACATTGGTGCCCGAAATCAAATCGGTATCGCCTGCCTCATCAACGATGCACTTCTTAAGCATCTGACGAACGATAACCTCGATATGCTTATCGTTGATATCAACACCCTGTGTACGGTATGCGTACTGTACCTCTTTAATAAGGTAATTATATACAGCCTCTTCGCCGAGGATTGCAAGTACATCGTGAGGATTCTTAGAACCGATTGTGAGTTCCGTTCCCTTTTCGATATGTGCTCCGTCAACAATGTTTTCGCAAAGTCTGAAGCCGTAAGGAATAAGGTACTTCTTCTCCTCGCCTGTTTCCTTATTAAATACAATTACATGGCGAGCCTTCTTGATTTCCTCAATTCTGACCTCACCGTCAATTTCGGAAAGCATAGCAAGTTGCTTTGGCTTTCTTGCCTCAAACAGTTCCTCAACTCTCGGAAGACCCTGTGTAATATCCTCACCGCCTGCAACACCGCCGGTGTGGAAGGTTCTCATTGTAAGCTGAGTACCCGGCTCACCGATTGACTGAGCAGCGATGATACCTACTGCCTCACCGACCTGAACAGGCTCGTTAAATGCAAGGTTTGAACCATAGCACTTGCGGCAAACGCCGTGGCGTGACTTACAGGTGATGAGTGAACGAATCTTAACGGAAGTGATACCTGCGTCGGTAATTCTCTTTGCATCATCCTCGTTCATCATTCTGTCGGTATCCATAAGAACCTCGCCGGTCTCAGGATGAACAACAGGCTCCGAAACGAATCTGCCGACAAGTCTTTCCTCAAGAGACTCAAGAACACGGTTACCGTCTTTAATAGCGTAAACTTCAATACCGTCATGGCATCCGCAATCATCATCACGAATGATAACATCCTGCGATACATCAACAAGTCTTCTGGTAAGGTAACCCGAGTCAGCAGTACGAAGAGCTGTATCGGTAAGACCCTTACGGGCACCACGAGAAGAAATGAAGTATTCCAAAATGTTAAGACCCTCACGGTAGTTAGCCTTAATAGGAATTTCGATAGTTGCACCCGAAGTATTTGCGATAAGACCTCTCATACCTGCAAGCTGACGAAGCTGGGAAGTACTACCACGGGCACCCGAGTCTACCATCATGTGAATCGGGTTGTGAGTACCGTCAAAGTTATTTGTAAGTTCATCGGATACCTTATTTGTGCATTCCTCCCAAGCCTTTACAACCTGTGAGTAACGCTCATCATTGGTAATCAAACCGTAGTTATAGTTATTTGTGATTTCATCAACCTTTGCCTCTGCCTCTGCAAGGAATTCCTTTTTCTTTTCAGGAATCAATGCGTCGATAACGGCAACGGTTGTACCCGATACTGTCGAGTATTTATAACCCTGATTCTTAATATCATCAAGAACTCTGGAAGCAACGGAAACGCCGTGAGTACGAATACAAGCGTCGGCGATTTTACCGAGTCCGCCTTTCTTAACAACAAAGCTGATTTCGGGAACGAACTCGTTACCCGGCACGCTTCTGTCGATAAAGCCCAAATCCTGCGGAATAGGCTTATTAAAGATTACACGGCCGATTGTTGTCAAAACGATTGACGACTTCTGCTCGCCGTTAATCTCGCCGGTAAAGCGAATCTTACATTCCGTATGAAGTCCGAGTGAGCCCTCCTGATAAGCCATCATAGCCTCATCAACGTCACGGAAGATTCTGTAATGCTTAATTTCCTCGCCGTCGATAATTTCGGTTTCAGCCTCGCCCGGCTCACCCTCTTTAATCATAGTTAAGTAGTAAGAACCGATTACCATATCCTGTGACGGAACTGCTACCGGCTTACCGTCTGACGGTTTAAGAAGGTTATTTGAAGCAAGCATAAGCATACGAGCCTCTGCCTGAGCCTCAGCAGAAAGCGGTACATGGACAGCCATCTGGTCACCGTCGAAGTCGGCGTTGAACGCTGTACAAGCAAGTGGGTGAAGTTTAATTGCTCTACCCTCAACAAGAACCGGCTCAAATGCCTGAATACCGAGTCTGTGAAGTGTGGGAGCACGGTTAAGCATAACCGGGTGATCCTTGATTACAACTTCAAGAGCATCCCAAACCTCGCTGCGGTTAGCCTTTTCTACCATCTTTCTTGCCTGCTTAATGTTTGAAGCGATATTTGTCGCAACCAAACGCTTCATAACAAAAGGCTTAAAGAGTTCGATAGCCATTTCCTTAGGAAGACCGCACTGGTAAATCTTAAGCTCGGGACCTACAACGATAACTGAACGTCCCGAATAGTCAACACGCTTACCGAGAAGATTCTGACGGAAGCGTCCCTGCTTACCCTTTAGCATATCGGAAAGAGATTTAAGCGGTCTGTTATTTGGACCGGTAACGGGTCTGCCTCGTCTGCCGTTGTCGATAAGTGCGTCAACGGATTCCTGAAGCATTCTCTTCTCGTTCCTGATAATGATATCGGGAGCGTGAAGCTCCATAAGTCTCTTAAGTCTGTTATTTCTGTTAATAACACGGCGATACAAATCATTAAGGTCCGAAGTGGCGAATCTGCCGCCGTCAAGCTGAACCATAGGACGGATATCCGGAGGAATTACCGGAATAACATCGAGAATCATCCACTCAAGTTTATTGCCGCTGTTTACAAAAGCGTCAACTACATCAAGTCTTTTAAGAAGTTTTGCTCTCTTTTGACCTGTTGCACCCTCAAGTTCTGCCGTAAGTTCGTCACGAAGTTCCTTTGCGTCTATCTCGGAAAGAAGTTCCTTGATAGCCTCTGCACCCATTCCTGCCTTAAAGTCATCCTCGTACTTCTCACGCATATCCTGATACTCTTTTTCGGTAAGAGTCTGCTTCTTCTGAAGCGGAGTATCGCCCGGGTCTGTTACGATATAAAGTGCGAAATAAAGCACCTTTTCAAGATTTCTCTGGTTAATGTCAAGAACCTGACCGATACGGCTCGGAATGCCCTTAAAGTACCAAATATGTGATACCGGGGCAGCAAGCTCGATATGGCCCATTCTCTCTCGGCGAACCTTTGAGCGTGTAATCTCAACGCCGCAACGCTCGCACACCTTGCCCTTATAGCGAACTCTCTTATATTTACCGCAATGACACTCCCAGTCTTTCATGGGACCGAAAATTCTTTCGCAGAAAAGTCCGCCGGTCTCAGGCTTTAATGTTCTGTAATTTATGGTTTCGGGCTTTGTTACCTCTCCGTAAGACCATCCTCGAATGGCCTCGGGAGAAGCAAGTCCGATTTTAACCGAACTGAATTCATTTGTTGAATTATTATCCATAACGGAAGCACTCCTTTACATTTTATAGTGGAAAGTTAATCAGAATTTACAGATAGGATCAGTCCTCATAATCCTCATTGTCTGCACTGTTGTCGGCAAACAAATCATCATATTCGTCATCCTGATTTGCTTCCTCGATTTCCTCGCCGTTTTCATCAAGAAGACCGTAGCCCTCCTGACCGTCGAAGTCATTTACCTCTGTAAACGCCTTATCGTCGCTTACTGTCGGTATGCCGTCATCATCAAGATCCTGCTTAAGAATAACCTCATTACCTTCATCGTCATAAAGTCTTGTGTCAAGACCGAGAGCCTGAAGTTCCTTAAAGAGTACCTTGAATGCCTCCGGAGTACCTGCCGGCGGAATGTTCTCGCCCTTAACGATTGCCTCGTAAGTCTTAACTCTTCCGACAACATCGTCCGACTTAACGGTGATAATTTCCTGAAGGGTGTATGCCGCACCGTAAGCCTCGAGTGCCCAAACCTCCATCTCACCGAATCTCTGTCCGCCGAACTGAGCCTTACCGCCGAGCGGTTGCTGAGTAACAAGGCTGTACGGACCTGTTGAACGGGCGTGAATCTTATCGTCTACGAGGTGATGGAGTTTAAGGTAATACATATAACCTACCGTTACACGGTTATCAAACTTCTCACCGGTTCTGCCGTCTGTAAGCTGAACCTTACCGTCGTAAACCTTATTGCCGTTTTCGTCTACATAATATCCCACATCGGCAAGTTTAAGACATTCTCTGATGTCGTCCTCGTGAGCGCCGTCGAATACCGGAGTCATCATCTTCCAGCCGAGAGCCATAGCCGCATAGCCGAGGTGAACCTCGAGAACCTGACCGATGTTCATACGAGACGGTACACCGAGCGGATTAAGCACGATGTCAAGCGGTCTGCCGTCGGGGAGGAAAGGCATATCCTCCTGTGGAAGTACACGGGAAACAACACCCTTGTTACCGTGACGGCCTGCCATCTTATCGCCTGCCTGAATCTTTCTCTTCTGGGCGATATAAACTCTTACTACCTTGTTTACGCCCGGATTAAGTTCATCGTGGTTTGCTCTGGTAAATACCTTTACATCAACTACGATACCGTATTCGCCGTGAGGAACTTTAAGGGAGGTATCTCTAACCTCTCTCGCTTTCTCACCGAAGATTGCACGCAAAAGTCTCTCCTCGCTTGTAAGTTCGGTTTCTCCCTTAGGAGTAACCTTACCTACGAGAATATCACCGGAATGTACCTCTGCACCTACACGAATAATACCGTATTCGTCCAAATCCTTAAGTGCATCCTCGCCGACATTAGGAATGTCACGGGTAATGTCCTCTGCGCCGAGTTTTGTGTCACGAGCTTCAACCTCGTGCTCTACAATGTGAATAGATGTATATACATCGTCACGAACGATTTTTTCATTAATAAGAACAGCGTCCTCGTAGTTATAACCCTCCCAGGTCATAAATCCGATAAGTGCGTTCTTACCGATTGAGATTTCACCGTTGCAGGTTGCCGGACCGTCTGCAATAACCTGTCCGTCCTCAACATGCTGATGAAGTGAAACTATCGGTTTCTGATTAATGCAGGTTCCCTGGTTAGAGCCCTGATACTTAATCAGTTCATATTTATCTATTTCGCCGCCTGCGGTTTTAATCTCGATTGTCTTTGCGTCAAGAGCGACAACCTCACCGCCACGCTTTGCTATAACCACTACGCCGGAGTCATAAGCAGCCTTATACTCCATACCCGTACCTACAACAGGAGCCTCTGTTTTAAGAAGAGGTACTGCCTGACGCTGCATGTTTGCACCCATAAGTGCACGGTTTGCGTCATCGTTTTCAAGGAACGGAATCATTGCCGTAGCAACGGAAACTACCATCTTAGGAGATACGTCCATATAGTCTACCTTTTCAGGCGGAACAGTAAGGAATTCGTCTCTGCAACGGCAGGTAACTCTTGCGTTGGTAAATCTGCCCTCATCATCAAGAGGTTCGTTAGCCTGTGCGACAACATAGTTATCCTCGGTATCGGCTGTCATATAAACAACCTCGTCGGTAACAACGCCTGTCTCCTTATCAACCTTACGGTAAGGAGCCTCGATGAAGCCGTATTCATTAAGACGGCTGTAACAAGCAAGATATGAAATCAAGCCGATGTTAGGACCTTCGGGAGTCTCGATAGGACACATACGGCCATAGTGTGTATAGTGAACATCACGAACCTCAAAGCCTGCACGGTCTCTTGAAAGACCGCCGGGACCGAGGGCGGAAAGTCTTCTCTTATGAGTAAGTTCCGCAAGCGGGTTGTTCTGGTCCATAAACTGTGAGAGCGGTGATGAGCCAAAGAACTCACGGATAGCGGCATTTACAGGTCTGGTGTTGATAATCGCCTGAGGTGTAATTGCGTCTGCGTCATCCTGAGACTGGACATTCATACGCTCCTTGATAACTCTTTCCATACGGGTAAAGCCGATACGGAACTGGTTTTGCAAAAGCTCGCCTACCGCACGGATACGACGGTTGCCGAGGTGGTCAATATCGTCTGTTGAACCTACGCCGTTTGCAAGGTTGAGAAGATACGAAACCGTTGCAAAAATATCGTCAACAATAATGTGATTCGGAATAAGGTCGTCGTGATGAATCTTGAGTTCTGCAACGAGAGCTTCTTTATCATCGCCTACCCTTTCCAAGATGTCGGAAAGAACACGGTATGAAACCTTTTCGTTAATTGCAAGTTCTTTCTTGTCGATTCCGTCAACATACTTATCGATGTCAACCATACCGTTGCCGATAATCTTAATTACCTTACCGGACTCAAGTTCAACATATGCCGACATAACACCGGCATCCTCGATTTCCTGAGCCTTCTGCTTGGTAATCTTTTCGCCTGCGTCTGCAAGAATTTCGCCGAGAGGAGAAATAACAGGCTGTGCAAGAATCTGACCGGTAAGTCTCTCGACCATACCGAGTTTCTTGTTGTACTTATATCTGCCGACTCTGGAGAGGTCATATCTTCTCGGGTCGAAGAAAAGACCCTCGAGATGAGCCTTTGCGGTATCTACCGTCGGAGGCTCGCCCGGACGAAGTTTCTTATAAACTTCAAGAAGTGCTTCCTCAACATTCTTTGTGAGGTCCTTTTCGATGGTAGCCTCAAGCATTTCATCGTCGCCGAAGTACTCTCTGATTTCCTCGTCAGTGCCTAAGCCGAGTGAACGAAGGAAAGTGGTGATATAAATTTTTCTGTTCTTGTCGATACGAACATAGAAAATATCGTTTGCGTCCGTTTCGTATTCAAGCCATGCGCCTCGGTTAGGGATAACGGTGTTGGTGTAAAGTTCCTTACCGGTCTTATCGTGATCCATAGCGTAGTACACACCGGGAGAACGAACAAGCTGAGATACGATACATCTCTCCGCACCGTTAATTACGAAAGTACCTGCATCTGTCATTAAAGGCAAATCTCCGCAATAAATAGTGCTTTCCTTAACCTCGCCCGTTTCGGTATTTCTCAGACGAGCCTGAAGCTTGAGCGCTTTAGAGTATGTTACATCCCTGGCTTTACACTCCGAAATCGAATACTTCGGGTCATCGTCCATGCTGTAATCGATAAAGTCGAGAATAAGTTTCTCACTGTTATCGGTTATCGAACCGATGTCACGAAATACTTCCTTGAGTCCTTCGTCCAGGAACCATTGGTAAGACTTCTTTTGCACTTCAATCAAGTTAGGCATTTTCATAACCTCATTGATTTTGGCAAAACTTTTTCGTGTGGTAGTGCCGAGCTGCACATCCTTCACATTTACCATAAAAGGTTTCACTCCGTTTCGTTTGTTATTTGCAATGATAGACCGAGAGGTAGGCGTAATTATATATTATATAAGCCTTATATTATGCACCCACATAAGCACATACTCCCAGTTTACAATCGTGGTAATATATTACACACTTTATAATATAAAGTCAAGAAAAAATTAAAAAAATTAGAAAAATATTCAAAATTCACAATTTTCCACAACTTTTCCACCTGAAAAAATATTTTATCAACGCCGCCGTGTGTTTATATAATTTGTTTCAAAAAGCGGCAACTGAAAAATCATTGGAGAAAAGTTTGATTTGATATTGAATTAATGTAATTAATTTGTTATAATATTTTTTACTAATTACAGAGGAAAATTAAATGAAGAAATATATATCGTTTTTCTTGGCATTTATTTTAATAATTTCGGCATTGGCAGGCTGCTCAAAAAGCGAGACGGCCTATGATTTCATCTATCCGTTTGATGCGGACGTAAACAGTTACGACCCGCAGGTGGCATCCACTTCGGACGAATACCTGATAATAGAAAATACCTTTGAGGGATTAATAAGGGTGAATGACGACGGCGAGGTTGTTCCCGGCGTTTCCGACAAATGGGATATCAGCGAAGACGGGCTCACCTACACCTTTCACATTCCCGACGGAATAAAATGGAACATAAACACCGACAAGTATACCGACGGCGACAACAAAGGCAAGTTCAAGGACGAGAGGCTCGAGATGATGGGCAAGGAATTCAACCCCGATATAACTGCCGATGACTTTGTTTTTGCACTTCAAAGAGCAGCGTCAAAAGTTACCGACTGCCCTATGTTCTCCTCAATCTCCTGCATAAAGAACGCAAACGCCGTTCACTCGGGACAGATGGCGGAGGATTCGCTCGGTGTTACCGCAGAAAATCCGAATGTACTTAAAATCACCCTCGAGCACAAGGATGATTCCTTTATGCAAACTCTTTCGAGTGCTGTGGCAATGCCGTGTAACGAGGAATTCTTTAACGCAACAAAGGGCAGATACGGACTGGACACGAAATACACATTATTTAACGGTCAGTTTTATTTAAGCCAAATTTTGGAAAGTTCGTATTTACTGAAAAAGAATACCTATTATACAGGTCCGTCACCGACAAAAGCTAAGGAACTCACGCTGAAAATTCCGACCGACGATGAACGTACAAAGATACTTTCAAAGTTGGAAAGCGGATATTACGATGCCGCTTTTATAAGCGGTCATGAGAGTGCCGACATTAAAAAAAGCAGCGGCGTTACCTATACGGAATACTGCGACACAACCTGGGCTATGGTATTTAACACGAACGATGAGGCTTTTCAGTCAAAAAATCTGAGAAAGGCATTTTGTCTGGGATTCAGCCATCCGGACTCGTTCGGTGCGGAATATATTTCAAATGCGAATAACTTTATCCCCTCATCGAGCAAAATCGGAGCAAACGATGCGGGAGCGGCAATGGGCAAAACCACAGTCGGACAGGACGAGAGCGAAAGCATCGCCGACTGGAAAAAAGCGCTCGGCGTACTTAAAACAACAACCATAGAAGCAATAATACTAACTCCGGATTATATGCAGGACTATGTAAAACAACTGCTTCAGGGAATCCAAAGCGGTCTCGGCGCTTCGCTCAAGGACAGCAAGGGAAACGACATAACTCTTACGCTAAAAGTTGAGGCTATGAGCGAGGACGATATAAAAACAGCCATTGCAATGAATGAATACGATATCGCATTTCTGCCGTTTAAGGCGAGCAACGATGATGCAATCGGCTTTATTTCCTCGGTAAACGAGTGCGGCTACGGTGATTTTGACAACGACAAGGTGAGCGATTACCTCACAAAAGCCCAAAATGCACAAAACCTGAACGATATTGCAGACTGTCTTAAATCGGCGGAAAACGAGATTATTTCATCATATTCGCTCTGCCCCGTTATATACGAAAGCAGTTACTATGCCTGTGCAAAGGGCGTAAGCGATGTTCAGTTCCACATAGGAAGCGGAAGGGTGAACTTTGTAAATGCAAAACGAAAGTAAGAATAAAGTTCTCGCCGTTGTCTTTTGGATTTTAAGCGGCGTATGTATGGGGCTGATATTTTGGTTTTCGTCACAAGAGGCAGGACAATCGGCTCATCAAAGCGAAATAATACTTAAAATAGTAAGAGCAATTTTCGGCGAAAACGCTTTCAGCGATTTTATAGTAAGAAAAACGGCTCATTTTTGTGAATTTGCACTTCTTGCGTTTTTATTTAATTTTGCCCTGCTGTATACCACGGGCAAAAAACATATACCGCTCGGCATAGCCTTAACCTCACTCTATGCGGCGAGCGACGAATTTCATCAGTTATTTGTTTTGGGCAGAAGTTGCCAGGCAAGCGACTGGTTGCTCGACACCTGCGGCGGTGCAGCAGGAGCAATATTTTTCATAGTTATTTTTTTGATAATAAAATATATTAAAGTTAAAACCGAAAGGACAGAAAAAAATGAATGTACTCACATTTGACACAGAAGAACAAATAGGAATCGCAGCAGGCTACTATATGTGCGGTCAGGTTTTGCAAAAGCCGGACAGCGTGCTCGGTCTTGCAACAGGCTCAACACCTATCAAAGCCTATAAGCAGATGATTGAATTATTCAAAAAGGGTGCGGTGGATTTTTCCCAGGTTACTTCATTTAACCTTGACGAATATGTGCATCTTAATGTTAAGGATAAAAACAGTTACCACACCTTTATGCACGACAATCTCTTTGATTACATAAATATTCCGGAGGAGAACATTAATTTCCTTAACGGAAACGCAGAAGATTTGCAACTTGAATGCAAGAATTACGAGAAGAAGATTAAAGCCTGCGGCGGAATCGATATTCAACTGCTCGGCATCGGCTCAAACGGACACATCGCTTTTAACGAACCTGCTGATTCGTTCCAGCGTTGGAGCCACGTTGTCGAACTCAAGGAGAGCACAATAAAAGACAACTCGAGATTTTTTAATTCAATCGAGGAAGTACCTACCCGTGCGGTAACAATGGGCATCGGCTCAATTATGCAGGCAAAGCGCATACTTATTATAGCAATCGGCGAACACAAAGCCAAGGCAATAAAGCAACTTATCGACGGAAACGTAACACCGAAGTGTCCCGCAAGCGTGCTTCAGTTTCACAAGGATGTTACTCTCATGCTCGACAAGGGTGCGGCATCATTAATATAACAGGGTGACAATAAAATGAAAATCGATAATAAAAAGAAAAAAATAATAATCATTGCAGCGGTAATAATACTTGTTGTTGCAATAGCAACCACCGTCGGCGTCTTATGCTCAAAAAAGGCAAAGCAGTCGGAAAATACCGAATCTCAAACGGTTACCGTTGATGTGACGGACGAGAACGGAGAAATCGTCACAGACGAAAACGGCAATGCCGTAACAGAGGTCGAGCCCGCAACCGATACAAGTAAAAAGGCAGATAATTCCGACAAAGATGAAGCCACAACAAAGAGTAAGAAAACAAACGGTAAAAACGAAACAACTACCGAACCGCCGACAGAATTTACAACAGTTGACCCAAAACTGCCTATTGAATTACCCGCAATTCCGGATGATGATTACGCTTTAACCGAATCGTTAGGACTGTATGTATTAGAGAACTACTACGGAGACGAATATGTCGTCAATTATGATATGAAAAATTGGAAAGATGACGATATAACTTACACAATCTTCGTAAAGAACGAAAAGAAAACAGATATAGCATACAATGTAGTTATAAATATGGAAACAGGTAAAGCACAGCAAACAGACGCAAAAGGTAAAGTCAAGGATATTACGGAAGATTTGAAAAAGTTTTACTAAAGGAGAAACAATAATGGAAAACAAAGGAAAATTTTACATCACTACGGCTATTGCCTATACATCAAGAAAACCGCATATAGGAAACAGCTATGAAATCGTTTTAACCGATGCGATAGCAAGATACAAAAGGCTTCAGGGCTATGATGTATTTATGCTCACGGGAACCGATGAGCACGGTCAAAAAATCGAGGAATATGCAAAGGCTGCGGGAGTTACACCAAAGGAATATGTAGATAAAGTATCGGGCGAAATTAAAGGAATCTGCGATTTGCTCAATACAAAATACGATAAATTCATCCGCACAACAGATGAATACCACGAAAAGACCGTACAAAAAATCTTCAAGAAACTTTATGACCAAGGCGACATTTATAAGGGTCACTACGAGGGAATGTACTGTACCCCGTGCGAAAGTTTCTGGACGGAAAGTCAGCTCGTTGACGGAAAATGCCCCGACTGCGGCAGAGAGGTTAAGCCTGCAAAGGAAGAGGCTTATTTTCTCAAACTGTCAAAATATCAAAAGCAACTTGAGGATTTCATCGAGAAAAACGAGAACTTCATTTATCCCGAGGCAAGAAAAAAGGAAATGCTCAATAACTTCATCAAACCCGGACTTCAGGATCTCTGCGTTTCCCGTACTTCGTTTAAGTGGGGCATTCCCGTTACATTTGATGAAAAGCATGTAATCTATGTTTGGATAGATGCACTTTCAAACTACATTACCGCTCTCGGTTATGACCCGGACGGTTCCTCCGACCTTTACAAAAAGTATTGGCCTGCCGATGTCCATATTATAGGAAAGGACATCGTTCGCTTCCACACAATTTACTGGCCCATTATGCTTATGGCTCTCGGTGAGCCGCTTCCAAAACAGGTATTCGGTCATCCCTGGCTTCTCTTCGGTGAGGACAAGATGAGCAAATCAAGAGGCAATGTTATCTATGCGGACGACCTCGTTGAGCTTCTCGGAGTCGACGCAGTAAGATACTATCTTGTGTCCGAAATGCCTTATGCAAGCGACGGTTCGATAACATACGAAACAATAATCGAAAGATACAATTCCGACCTTGCAAATACATTCGGCAATCTTGTAAACAGAACCGTTGCGATGCAGAACAAGTATTTTGACGGTATAATTCAAGAACCTACCGCTGCACAGGCAATCGACAATGAACTTAAGTCCTTTGCTCTTGACACGGTTGCTAAGGTTGAAAAATGCTTTGAAACCTATCGTGTCGCAGACGCTGTCGAGGCTGTTTTGAATCTCGCAAAGCGTTCAAACAAATACATTGACGAAACCGCTCCGTGGGCTCTGGCAAAGGACGAGGCTAACAAAGAAAGACTCGGCACGGTACTTTATAATCTGCTCGAATCAATCAGATATATAGCAATCCTCCTCTCGCCGTTTATGCCCGAGACAAGCGAAAAAATTCTTTCTCAGATAAACTGCGACATTAAAGACTACGATTCGCTTTCAAACTTCGGGGCACTTAAAGCCGGCACTAAAGTAAACAAGGCTGAGGCTTTGTTCGCAAGAATCGATGCAGAAAAAATGCTAAAGGAAATAGCAGAAAAGCAGGAGGCTGCCGCAAAAGCTGAGGAAAAAGCAAAGCCCAAAGAAATAGAGGGTCTTGCACAAATTCAAATCGACGACTTTGCAAAAGTTGAACTCCGTGTTGCGAAAATCAATGCGTGCGAGCCGATAAAGAGAGCAAAAAAACTGCTTAAATTATCGGTAGACGACGGCACAGATACCCCACGCCAAATCGTTTCCGGTATCGCTCCGTGGTACAAGCCGGAAGATTTAATCGGCAAAAATGTAATCATTGTAGCAAACCTTAAACCCGCAAAGCTGTGCGGCGAAATGAGCAACGGTATGCTCCTTGCAGGCGATGTCAGCGATGATGATGTTAAGGTTGTCTTTGTGGATATGCCGGCAGGAACAAAAATCAGATAATATGAAAAATATTCATATTAAGGCGGTCGTCATAGGCGCAGTCCTTAACATTCTGCTGTTTTTCGTAAAACTGTATGTGGGAATAAGCTCAAACAGTCTTTCCGTCTACTGCGACGCCATAAACAATCTGGGCGACACATTTGCCTGCCTGATTGCACTGCTCGGCTTTGTCATTGCAAAGAAAACGGGCGAAAAAAAGCAACTGAAAATACAAAGCCTTTGCACCTTTGTAATCAGTATGATAATTTTTGTTACCGGTGCATACTTTATATATAACGGACTCGAACGGCTGATGTATCCGCTTCAAATCAGTTATTCAAATCAATATGCAATCATTATCACCGTAACGGTTTTCGTGAAAATATTGATGGGCTTTATGTATATGGCTTTCAATAAAAAGAAACCGTCTCCCGTTATTAAAGCACTGATAACAGACAGTTTTTTGGACTGTGCGATAACGGTATTTGCACTTATGGGATTATTCTTAATAACCAGGGTTAAATTTGCCGCAGACGGTGTGTTCGCCATAGTCATAGGTACTGCGATAACAGTCGAGGCGTTTAAGAGCATAATCGAACAGGCAAAATTTTTAGTAAATGATTGACAAAGGAGAATTGCTATGCCAACCAAAGAGGGAACTAAAAAAACACCAAAGCAAAAAGGTATTAAATTCTTAAAGGTACTTCTTACCGTTGTTATAATAATCACTGTTATTGCAGCATTTATTGCTGCGGCAAATCTTGTTTGTCTTAAATCGAGCGAGAACTTTATTTCATCGATAAAGACGGTTGATACCGACGGACTTGCCCCCGAACTCGACAGCGACGGATATTACACCTTTACAACAGATAAAGATTTTAAGGTTGTGCAACTTACCGATGTACATATCGGCGCAGGCTTTTTGAGTTCAAAAAAAGACTCTATGAGTATCAATGCGGTAGAGGCAATGGTAAGAGCGGAAAAGCCCGACTTGGTAATAGTTACGGGCGATATAGCCTTTCCGGTGCCTTATAAGGCAGGTACGCTCAATAATAAAAACCCCTCAAAAATATTTGCGGATCTTATGGAGCAAATGGGCGTTTACTGGTGCGTTGCTTTCGGCAATCACGACACCGAGACATACAGTTATTATGACAGAAAGCAAATAGGCAACTTCTACGGCAATAAGGAAAAATATCCTCACTGCCTGTTCCAAAAAGGACCCGAGGATGTAGACGGAGTCGGAAACTATCTCATCAAGGTTAAAAACTCAAAAGGCGAAATTACAAACAGTTTTGTAATGCTCGACTCCGGTTCATATGTTGACGGAGATGTGTTCGGCATTTTATGGAAATATGACTGTGTGCATAAAAATCAGGTTGACTGGTACGAGAGTCAAATAAATCTCCTCACCGAAGAAAATAACGGCACCGTGCCGCCGTCGCTTATGTTCTTCCACATTCCGCCGCTTGAAATGAAAGATGCGTACTACGCATATAAGGACAACGGCTTTAACGATACCGACAGAGTACAATATCTCTACGGTAAGGCAGGCGAAAAAGGTGCCGCCATCTGCACGAGCGAGTACAACTACGGTCTTTTCGACAAAGTTAAGGAACTTGGCTCTACAAAGGCTGTTTATATGGGTCACGACCACTTAAATAACTTTACCCTTATGTATGACGGAATTCAGTTATCATACGGATATTCAATCGACTATCTTGCTTACTCGGGAATTTCCAAATACGGTGCACAAAGAGGATGTAATGTAATCACCTGCAAGCCGGACGGAACATTTACCACCGAGCTCCAAAACTATTATCAGGATAAGTATCAGTCCCAACACACAAAGGAAAATGTAGATATGGGAGACCGCTTTACCGAGGAGGAAATGCAGGAAGCCGCCTCTGAAAACGAATCAAAATACCACGAACAAAAAGAGAAAAACGAGCAGTAAATCCTATATAAAGTAAAACAATAAACCGTCTTGAGATTTCATATCCCGAGACGGTTTTTATGTATTATCCTATTCTGCTTTTTATTTCATTTACGATTTTATTAAGCGTTCTTTTCGTGGTATAGCCGAGCGTTATCGTAACACTCGTGCCGTCATCAAGTTCTATAATAATCAGCGAAAATCGCTCGACAACCTTTTTCTTAAAACTGACTTTAGTATCCTTGTAACTGTCTACGCTCTTTATCTTTTTATACTCAAAAATATTGGCGTTGTCTATATCGGTAAATTCCAGATTGTCGGAATAAAATATAACCCCTTGTGAGAACGCCTGCTTTATCATAAAAAATCCGAGAACAATCGCAAAGACTGTAACAATGTAAAAAACCGCTGCGTAAAAATCCGTCCTGCCTTTCAGTTCCTTAATCGCATAAACCAAGAAACCTATGCCCGACGCCTCTACTGCAAAGGAAATTATGACCTCAATCGGAGATACGCACCTAATAAATTTATCTTTCATCAATATACTCTCTTTTCAAATTTAGTAAGTATCGGGCAATTATTTGATACAAATTCTCTGCCGTTCAAATACTCCAAGACATCAGACTCGGAGGTGAAATTAAACCTTAATTTATATGAATAAAGTTCCTGCTTAAATCTGCCGTGAGTGCTGCCGTATTTTCCGTCATTCAAAAGCGGGTGACCGATTGAAGCAAGATGTGCCCTTATTTGGTGTGTTCTGCCGGTTAAAAGTTCTATTTCGACAAGGCTCTTGCCGTCATAAGAATCAAGCACTGTGTACTTAGTTCTTATCCTTTTTGCGCCGTCTGCCTTATCAGATAAAACCTTAACCATATTTTTTCTCTCATCCTTAACGAGCCAACCGTCAAGCACATCGCTCTTTTTATCAAACACGCCCTCGCAAACCGTGAGGTAATATTTGTCGATTTCCCTGTCCTTAATCTTTTGATTAAGAATTTTCAGCGAAAGATAATTCTTTGCTCCAATTACTATTCCGCCCGTATTTCTGTCAATACGATTTGCAAGTGACGGAATAAACGAAATTTCTTCATCGGGATTATACTCGCCTTTTTCATAAAGATAACGCTTCATAGAAGCAATGAGCGTGTTTACATATTCCTTGCCGTCGGGATGGCAAAGCACACCCTGCGGTTTATCCATAAGGATAACATTTTCGTCCTCATAGATTATGTTCAGCCCTTTCGGTGCAGACATAAAGTCATAATGCACGGTGCGTTCTCTGAGCATATCATCGGGCAAATAAAGGTCGATAACATCGCCGACATTTATAACCTGCTCGGGAGTACAGCGTTTGCGGTTAAGTTTAATATTCTTTTTTCGTATCTGCTTAAACATCATAGACTTAGGCAACGACTCAAAATGCTTCAATAGAAACTTATCAAGTCTCTGCCCTGCGTCATTTGAATTAACCTTAACACTTTTCATAAAAAACATTATATTATATTTGAAAAACAAATACAAGTAAAAAAATAACGCAGACCGAAGTCTGCGTTTTCATTAAAATCAAATTATGCCATAAAGGAGCGAATGATTTGCTCGCATTCCTCTGCATTCATAATCTTAGGTACGGGATAAAGCGGATTACCCTCTTTAAGCGCACGCTTAACGAGCGTAGGCATATCCTCCTCCTTAATCATATCGAACTTTTCAGGAATATTCATAGCGGCGTTCATTCTGCGAACCTCGGCAATAAATGCCTTACCCTTATCCGATGTGGACATTGACGGAGTTGTAATACCGATAATATCCGCAAGTTTTGCAAGTTGAGGATAAGCAGCCTCACCGTAAAAATCAAGAACATACGGCAAAATAACAGCGTTTGCAAGACCGTGAGGTGTACCGTAAAGACCGCCGAGATTATGAGCAATAGCGTGAACATAACCTACATAAGCGTGGGTAAATGCACGACCTGCATAATAGGAGCCCTTGAGCATATTTCCTCTTGCCTCTATATCCTTACCGTTATTATAAACCTTTTCAAGATTTTCATGGATAAGTTTAGTAGCAATTTCTGCTTCTCTGATGGTATCCTTTGTGTTACTGTGACCGATATATGCCTCAACTGCGTGAGTAAGCGCATCCATACCTGTTGTCGAAGTGATGTGTGGCGGCAGACCTACAGTAAGTTCCGGGTCAAGCACAGCATACTTAGGACGAATACAAGTATCGTTGATTGCGTTTTTCTCGTGAGTTTCGGGATCGGTTACAACAGCAGCAACTGTTGTTTCTGAGCCTGTACCTGCTGTTGTGGGAACAGCAAAGAATGGCGGAAGCTTCTTATGTACCTTAAGCTGTCCGCGCATATCACGAACGGATTGATTAGGCTTAACCACTCTTGCGCCTGCTGCCTTAGCGCAGTCCATTGCGGAACCGCCGCCGAAAGCGATAATACCCTGACATCCGTTTTGATTATACATATCCTTGCATTCCTCGATATTCGGAATAGTCGGATTAGGCTGAACGCCGTCATAAACGACATACTCAACGCCGACTTCTTCGAGCTTTGCAAACATAGGATCGAGAAGATGAAGTCCCATAAGACCCTTATCTGTAACGACAAGAACCTTTTTAATACCCTTATTCTTGATGAATTCCGGCAGTCTTAAAACAGAACCGGCACCTTCAAGAAGTTCAGGCTCGGACCAATCCATAAAGCACATAGCAAACTTAAAGACATTTTGGTAAATTCTGTACCAAATTTTCTTCAAAGTCCAGAGCATTCCATTACCTCCTTTTTAATTTATTCATATCTATTTTAACTAATTTTACCGTACAATGCAAGCATAAACTAAAAATATATTAGACAATTATACAAATCATTTTTTGGCATTATTGACAATGGATACAAACGCTTGATATAATCAAATCGGTGATTATATGACGCAAATTCAAAAAAGACTGTTTGAAATGCAAGACGAAAGTTATGCAGATTTTCAATCAAAATTAGTCCCTACCGTAAACAGGGAAAAGATTATAGGAGTGAGGGTTCCCGATTGTCGCAAGCTCGCAAAAGAAGTGAAAAACAGCGGCGAGGTCGGTGAATTTTTATCCTCTCTGCCGCACGAATACTATGACGAGGATATTTTGCACGCTCTGCTCTTAACGGAAATAAACGACATTGACGAATGTATAAAAGCCGTTGATGATTTTCTTCCCTTTATTGACAACTGGGCGGTGTGCGATATTCTCACGCCAAAAATTTTCAAGAAGTACCCCGAACTTGTACTGACAAAAATCAAGGAATGGTCAAACAGCAAAGATACCTACACCTGCCGCTTCGGACTTGAAATGCTGATGTCATTTTATCTTGATGAAAATTTTAAGAGCGAATATTTAGAAATCCCCGCCCGAATAAAGAGCGAGGAATACTATGTAAATATGATGATTGCGTGGTTCTTTGCCACCGCTCTTGCAAAGCAGTGGGAAGAAACGATTAAGTATATGCAAACGCCCGTTTTAGACAAATGGACTCACAATAAAGCTATCCAAAAAGCAAGAGAAAGTTACCGCATAACCCACGAGCAAAAGGAATACCTTAAAACGCTGAAAATATAATCAGCCGTTATTCTCTTCATCATAGTCCGGCATATCGACTATAATCGGCTTATGATTTACAGCAGGCAAAAACTTCTCGATTATATCCTTTGTCATAAACTTTAGGCTTGAGGTGCACACGCACGGATGACAGCCGAGGGTTTCACTTTCTATTACAGGGCGGTCGATAACAAGTTGAACTCTGTTATTTTTATCATTCATCAGTCCCATAACAGAAACTGCGCCCGGTTTAATATCAAGGAACTCCTCCATAAAGTCGGGAGATGCAAAAGAGAGGCGTGAGCAACCGAGTTGCTTTGTAATATCCTTAGTCTTAAACGGCTTATCGCCCGGCATCATAAGAAGATAAAAATCCGTCTTTTGGCGATTGCAGAGAAAAAGATTTTTACAAATAATCGTATCGAGAATACGGTCTATCTCATTGCATTTTTCCATAGTATTTGCTTCCTCGTGGTCGGTGCGAAAATATTCTATTCCAAGTTCGTCGAGAAAATCATATACTCTAATCTCTCTTTCCTCTCTGCCGCCGACATCGGCAGGTCTGCCTTTAAGTAATTCCATAACTGTCCTCCTAATTTCGATATATATATTTTATCACAAACATTATAAAAAAGCAAAAGCCGACTGCATTTACAGTCGGCTTTAATTCTATTTATTATTCACAAACTCAGTCAACTTGTGATAATCAAGTATCCTTATCCCGCTTTTTGAAACTCTTTCGATATAACCGAGTTCAATCAACTTAGACAATTTTCGGCTGACCGTTTCCGGACGAAGTGCAACACTCGCCGCAATATCATCAAGTCTGAGATTAATGACACCGTTATGGTCCTGACGGTCTCTGTAAAGCAAAAACTTTGCAACCTTTGCCTCCGGGTCGGATATTGACATAATCAAATTTCGCTCGTTTGCGTCATGAAGCTTTCTTGAAAGCATGCTGATTACATTTTTTGCAAGTGCCGCATCCTCTACGGCAAGTTCAACATCCTTGCGATATATCTTCCATATATGCGTATCGGTTAAACAAACAGCATTATACGGATAAACGCTGTTATCAAGAAAGATTCCTTCCCAAATAGTATCGTTACTCGAGAAAATACCTATAATCTTTTCTCTGCCGTCGGAGTCGGTGATTGTAAGCTTAATCTTACCTTTTCTTACAATAGTGACTGCGTCGACAGAATCGCCCTCATGAAATATATATGCATCCTTTTTGAACTTTTTGTACTCCGCCTTAAGCATAAGCGCATTTTGAAATTCCATAGGCAGGTCTTTCAAAAAGGCTATCTGGTTTACGCACCTGTTATCACAGTCCTTGCACTGATGCTTTTTACTGCAAAAGGGGTCAAACTTTGAATTATTTGCATTACTCATAACGACACCTTTGAAAAATGAAGTTGTAAGTTACAGTCTCTCGTGAGCGTTTCTTGCGATAACATCAAGCTGTTGCTCTCTTGTAAGGTCGATGAACTTAACAGCATAGCCTGATACACGGATTGTAAAGTTTGCATACTCAGGCTTCTCAGGATGTTCCATAGCGTCCTTAAGTTTATCAATACCGAATACATTTACATTGAGGTGATGTGCGCCCTGGTCAAAGTAACCGTCAAGGACATCAACAAGTCTGCACTTTCTCTCGTCATCATCGTGACCGAGTGCATTCGGGCTGATAGTCTGAGTATTTGAAATACCGTCAAGAGCATACTCATAAGGCAATTTTGCAACAGAGTTAAGTGATGCAAGAAGACCGTTCTTTTCTGCACCGTAAGCCGGGTTTGCACCGGGTGAGAACGGAGTAAATGCCTTTCTTCCGTCAGGAAGAGCACCGGTAGCCTTACCATATACAACATTTGATGTAATTGTAAGGATAGATGTTGTCGGCTCGGAATTACGATAAGTGTGATGCTTGCCGATCTTATTCATAAATTCCTTAAGAAGCCATACAGCAATCTTGTCTGCACGCTCATCATCGTTACCGTATCTCGGGAAATCGCCTTCAGGAACATAGTCAACAGCGAAGCCGTCCTCATCACGAATAACTCTTACCTTTGCATACTTAATAGCGCAAAGTGAGTCAACAACATGTGAGAAACCTGCGATACCTGTTGCAAATGTTCTTCTTACATTAGTATCGATAAGAGCCATCTCTGCTGCTTCATAATAATACTTATCGTGCATATAGTGGATAAGGTTGAGGGTGTTTACATAAAGACCTGCAAGCCACTCCATCATAGCGTCAAAGTTCTTCATAACCTCATCGTAATCAAGATACTCCGAGGTGATAGGACGAAGCGCAGGACCGCACTGCTCACGGGTTTTACCGTCAACACCGCCGTTGATTGCATATACAAGGCACTTAGCAAGGTTTGCTCTTGCTCCGAAGAACTGCATTTCCTTACCTGTCTGAGTAGCCGATACGCAGCAGCAGATGCTGTAATCATCGCCCCAAACAGGACGCATTACGCAGTCGTTTTCGTACTGAATAGAAGATGTTGCAACAGAAATCTTTGCAGCGTACTTCTTAAATGTTTCAGGCAAACGTGAAGAATAAAGAACTGTAAGGTTCGGCTCAGGTGACGGACCCATATTCTCGAGAGTGTGGAGGAAACGGAAGTCGTTCTTTGTAACGAGTGAACGGCCGTCCACACCGATACCTGCAACCTCAAGTGTAGCCCATACCGGGTCACCCGAGAACAACTCATTATAAGAAGGAATTCTTGCGAACTTAACCATTCTGAACTTCATTGTAAGGTGGTCGATAAGTTCCTGAGCTTCTGCCTCTGTAAGAGTGCCCTCATCAAGGTCTCTCTGAATATAAATATCAAGGAATGTAGAAATTCTTCCGACACTCATTGCGGCACCGTTTTGTGTCTTAATTGCTGCAAGATAACCGAAGTATAACCACTGAACAGCCTCTTTTGCATTTGTTGCAGGCTGAGAAATATCAAAACCGTAAATCTTAGCCATTTCCTTCATGCCCTTGAGAGCCTTAATCTGGTCTGCGATTTCCTCACGAAGACGAACAACGTCCTCTGTCATTGAGTTACCGCTTGAATATTCCTTATCTTCCTCTTTCTTTTTGATAAGGAAGTCAATACCGTAAAGAGCTACTCTACGATAGTCGCCGACAATTCTGCCTCTTCCGTATGTATCCGGAAGACCTGTGATAATATGAGTGTGACGAGCACGTCTCATCTCAGGAGTATAAGCGTCAAATACAGCCTGATTGTGAGTCTTGTGATACTCATTGAAAATCTTATCAAATTTTTCGTTAACCTTAAAGCCGTAAGTCTCTGCTGCCTGCTGAGCCATCTTGATACCGCCGTAAGGCATAAATGCTCTCTTAAGAGGCTTGTCTGTCTGAAGACCTACAACAGTCTCAAGGTCTTTCATTGACTCGTCAATGTAGCCCGGACCGTATGCTGTAAGACCGGATACGATTTCTGTCTCACACTCAAGAACGCCGCCGTTTGCACGCTCCTCTTTTTGGAGTTCCTGAAGTCTACCCCAAAGTTTGTTTGTAGCAGGTGTTGCGTCAGCCAAAAAGCTTTCGTCACCCGAATACTCTGTATAGTTGTTTTGGATGAAATCTCTTACATCGATTTCTTCCGTCCATTTTCTGCCCTTAAAATTTCTCCATGCTTCCATGTAACTTTTTCCTTTCAGTAATTGTTTTGTTAATGTCGTCAATTAACATCACAGTTATTTTAACATTAAAGTTTCAAAACACCTTGATTGTAATCAAATTACAGCTATTTTTGCAAAATTTTTTGTGCATTTTCGAGGCGTTCCCTGCTCGGCGGCTTAATACCGTCAAGCTGATATGGTATTCCGAGTTCTTTCCACTTATAAATACCCAGCTCGTGATAAGGCAAAACATCCACACGCTCAACATTTGAAAGAGTGTCGATAAAGGCTTTTGTTTTATACAAATACTCGTCTATATCGGTAATTGTCGGAACAAGCACATGTCTTATCCAAATAGGCTTTTTAATATCCGAAAGATAGGTCAACATATCCAAAATATTATCATTCGGTCTGCCTGTGAGTTTTTTATGCTCAACAGGGTCTATATGCTTAATGTCAACCAAAAGCAAATCGGTATATTTCATAAGTTCGTTAAATTTTGAAAAGAAAGGCTCTTCTCTCGTAAAAGGTTGTCCCGAAGTGTCTATGCAAGTGTTAATTCCCTCTTCTTTTGCAAGCCTAAAGAACTCCAGCAAAAAGTCAATCTGTGCAAGAGGCTCGCCGCCGCTTACGGTTATGCCGCCGTCCTTTTTCCAGTAGGTTCTGTACTTCTTTGCAAATTCGAGAAGTTCTTTCGGGGACCTTACGTCCTTTGATTTATTTATATCCCATGTGTCTACATTGTGGCAATATTTACATCTCATGGGACAGCCCTGAACAAATACCACAAATCTGATTCCCGGTCCGTCTACCGAGCCGAATGTTTCAATAGAATGAATAACGCCGTCTGCCATAAATTTCCTCCTGATTATATTATAACTCTCATGGTTTATTTTATCGTTTTTCTGCGGTTAAGTCAACCTGCGGCGCAAAGCAAAAACGAACCGTCCGACAAAGCGAACGGCTCATTCAAACTGTTAATCTAAGGTTTTGATATAGTTACAAATTGTATCGCAAATCTTTTCCTTGCTTATTTTTGAGGTAGAAAAGCACATAGTGTAGTTACCTGCTCTGCCCCACTTTCCGTCGCCGAGATAATTATAGTAAGAAGCACGTTCTCTGTCCTTGCGTTCAATCAAACGACGAACGCTCTTTGCGTCCTTTGCCTCTTTGGACTCGTTATTTTCCATATAGTGAACTATTCTGTCCTCAATATCCGCACCGATAAAAACGGATACAAGATTTATGTCTTCTTTATCCTCAAGAATTTTATCCGCTCTTCTGCCGACGATTACGCACGAACCCTCAGCCGCCGCACTCTCTATAACTCTGCGCTGAGCCTCGATAACCTTTCCGCTGTTTACGGCGTTATCTATTGCGTACGGGTCCATCATGATGGAGTAAAGAAACGACCTGGTGGGTTGCTCGTCGAACATCTCAAAAATACCCTCGTCTATTCCGAGTTCCTTCGACTTTTCTCTGAGCAAATCGCCGTCGTAATAGTGTACTCCGAGGCGTTCGGAAATCATCTTGCCTATCTCCTTACCGCCCGAGCAAAACTCTCTGCCTAAAGCAATTACAAAATTTTTAGCCATAAGATAACCTCCTATTTCAAATCGTGAACGGTCATACCGTCCATATCATCGTTTTCTATATAATCAATCATTTTATCAAATTCGTTTTCGTCAAATACACGGTATAATCTTTCGCAATTCGGCTTAACAAATTCGGTTTCAATGGAATATTTAAGCGTTCCGACAAGCAAATCATAATATCCGTCGATATTATAAATCGCAATCGGCTTGCGATGCTGTCCGAGTTGTTTTAATGTGAGCACCTCGAAAAGTTCCTCAAAAGTTCCGCAGCCGCCGGGAGTAATAATAAAAGCGTCTGCCAAATTTTCCATAATTCCCTTACGCTCACGCATTGTTTTTGTAACAGTAAGTTCATCGCAATTCCAGTTGACAAACTCGTACAAATCGTTTTTGAAAAACTCGGGCACAACGCCGTGAATCGTTCCGCCGCCATTCTTAAAGCCACGGGAGGCAGCGCCCATCTCACCCGTACTGCCCGCTCCGAAAACGAGAGAATGACCGTGCTTTGCAAGATATTCGCCCATATTCTCAACAGGTTTTATATATTTTTCGTCTATCGTTTTACTCGCCGCACCGAATACACAGATTTTCATAAATCAGCCTCCGCAGATACCCGATTGTCATCGGTATTTATACTCCTAGATTATCACGAAAATGCCGCCTCGTAAAGTCTAATGCGGCAAAATTTGTAAAAAGTTAAAAAATTGTATGGAATAATGAGTTGAAATATATTATAATACATAAAATGTAAGACATAAAAGTATATGCAAGCCGAAGGAGTAATATCAAAATGAATGTAAATTCAGCTGTAAAATCATTGGTTCACTACGCCCAAAAGAACAATATGATTGAAAAAGATGACAAAATATGGGCAATAAACAGTCTGTGCGAAGCACTCGGACTCGACAGTTTTGAAGATTGCGAAGCAGAGGACAAACCGCTCGAGGAGATACTCGACTGTATGCTGAATTATGCAGTTGAGAACGGACTGTGCGAGAACAGCGTTGTTTACAGAGATTTATTCGACACAAAACTTATGGGAATTCTCACGCCGAGACCGAGCAAGGTAAGAGCTGACTTTAATTCTCTTTATGAAAAATCGCCGGAATTTGCAACGGACTACTACTATAAACTCAGTCAGGACAGCAACTACATTCGCAGATACAGAATAGCAAACGATGTAAAATGGATAACAAAAACAGAGTACGGCGACATTGACATTACAATAAATCTGTCTAAACCCGAAAAAGACCCGAAAGCCATTGCCGCTGCTCTTAAAATGAAAGCCGCATCATACCCGAAGTGCCTGCTTTGTAAAGAAAACGAAGGCTATGCCGGCAGAGTAAATCACCCCGCAAGGCAAAACCACCGAATCATACCGATGACTCTCGGCGGCGACGACTTCTTTATGCAGTATTCTCCCTATGTTTACTATAATGAGCACTGCATAGTATTTAACGGCGAGCACACCCCGATGAAGATAGACAAAAGCGCATTTGAAAAACTGCTCGATTTTGTCGAGAAGTTTCCGCATTATTTCATCGGCTCAAATGCAGACCTGCCGATAGTCGGCGGCTCGATACTCACTCACGAACACTTCCAGGGCGGCAGATACGAATTTGCAATGGCTAAGGCTCCGGTTGAGACAGAACTTAAATTCAACGGCTTTGACGATATAGACGCAGGAATAGTTAAATGGCCGATGAGCGTAATCAGACTATCCGGTGAAAACAAGCAGAGAATCGTTGAACTGTCGGATAAAATTCTCACCTCTTGGAGAAGTTACACGGACGAGGAGCAGTTTATCTACTCCGAAACCGACGGCGAACCGCACAACACAATCACCCCTATCGCAAGAATGAGAAACGGAAAATTCGAGATGGATTTAGTTCTCAGAAACAATATCACCACTGAGGAATGCCCTCTCGGCTTTTACCATCCGCATCCCGAATACCATCATATCAAAAGAGAAAACATCGGCTTAATCGAGGTTATGGGTCTTGCCGTTCTTCCGAGCAGACTTAAGACCGAAATGGCTGACCTTGCAAAAGCTATGCTGAGCGGCGAGGACATAAGAAATAACGAAAAACTGGCTCCTCACTACGAGTGGTCAAAAATGATTAAGGCAAAATACGAGATAAACGAAAAGAACATTGACGACATAATCAAGGAGGAAATAGGAATAGTATTCACCTCCATACTTGAGCAATGCGGAGTTTACTCGAGAGACGAATTCGGCAAAAAAGGATTCATCAAATTTGCAAAGAGCGTAAAGTAATATGTATAATCTTCATTCTCATACATACAGATGCCATCACGCAAAAGGCACGGACGAGGAATATGTTTTAAGTGCAATAAAAAACGGCTATACCGAAATGGGGTTTTCCGACCATGCGCCGTATATTTTTCCAAATGGGCACAAAAGCAACTTTCGTATGGACTGCGATGAGGCACAGGGATATGCAAACAGCGTTCGTGAGTTACAAGAAAAATACAAAGGTGTAATCGATATAAAACTCGGCTTTGAGGTGGAATACTATCCCGAGTTGATAGAAAAAGAGCTCGAATTTCTAAAGAGTTTTAAGTACGACTACATTATCCTCGGTCAGCATTTTACGGATAACGAGTACGAGCCCTACGCAAGATACTCGGGTCACGAAACCGACTCGGTTGCAATTCTCGACAAGTATATATCCCAGGTTCTTCTCGCCGCAAAAAGCGGTGAATTTACCTACATTGCCCACCCCGATGTAATCAATTTCACAGGCGACAGAGAGATATATCTCAAAAAAATGCGCCGTATGGTCACCGAACTTAAAAAAATCGGCATTCCGCTGGAGTTTAATTTCTTAGGCTTTACCACAAACAGGCATTACCCTAACCGAGATTTCTGGCAAATCGTGTCCGAAGTCGGAAACGATACGGTAATCGGACTCGACGCCCACAGAATCGAGGCTTACGCCGACAAGGAAAATCTGAAAAGGGCAAACGAATATCTTTCCTCACTCGGCATAACTCCGCTAAAAAGAGTTAATCTGATAAACTATAAAAAAGAAATAACAACAATAGGTGATGACAATGAGTGATTTTAAGAACTGGGCAAAAACTCCGCCGTGCGGTTGGAACAGTTGGGACTGCTTCGGCGCAGGAGTAAACGAGGAGCAGCTTATCGCAAACGCCGATTATATGGCAAAGCACCTAAAGCAATACGGCTGGGAATACATCGTCTGCGACATTCAGTGGTACGAGCCTAAAGCATGCAGTAACGATTACAATAACTTCGCCGAACTTTGTTGTGACGAATACGGCAGACTCATTCCGGCACAAAATCGCTTTCCGAGCAGTAAAGGCGGCAAGGGTTTTAAGCCGATTGCCGATTACATTCATTCTCTCGGACTGAAATTCGGAATACACATTATGCGTGGAATACCCCGTCAGGCGGTTCACGCAGACCTGCCGATAAAAGACAGCGAGTACACCGCACGCCAAGTCGCACACCATTTCTCCATATGCTCGTGGAACACGGATATGTACGGAATGAAAAACTGCGACGGTGCTCAAGATTACTATAATTCAATCATAAAAATGTATGCCGACTGGGGCGTAGATTACATAAAATGTGACGATATAGCAGTTACGGAATTCAGAAAATGGGATAACCCGTACAGCGCAGATTACGAGATAGAAATGCTCAGAAATGCCATCGACTCCTGCGGCAGAGAGATTGTGCTGTCGCTTTCCCCCGGTCCCGCTCTCAGAGACAAAGCCGAGCACCTAAAAGCAAATGCAAATATGTGGAGACTTACAGGCGATTTTTGGGACTTGTGGGAACACCTTTATGCAATGTTTGACAAGTGCGAGGAATGGCAGGGAGTGAGAGGCGTCGGTTCGTATCCCGACTGCGATATGCTCCCGATAGGCAGAATATCAAAGCTCTGTTCCTACCACGGAGCGCAAAACAGAATGAGCAATTTCACCCACGATGAACATTACACGCTGATGACACTGTGGGGAATTTTCGGCAGTCCGCTTATGACAGGCGGAAATATGCCCGAAAATGACGAGTTCACTCTGTCACTGCTAAACAATGCGGAATATATGAATATGCACCGCACGGTGAAAAACTCACGTATGCTCTGTCGTAATGAAGAAAACGGCAAAGGTTATATCATTTGGGACGGCGAAAACGAAGACAGCCGATTTGTCGCTCTGTTCAACACGGACGAAAAGCCTATTACAATTAATACCGCAGAAAAAATCAACATTTCAGTTGACGGCTCATATGACATATGGCAAAAATGCACCGTGAGCGAAAACAACATAACCGTTCAGCCGCACGGCGCAAGACTGCTGAAACTAAATAAATAAAAAAACATAAGCACCGAAAGGATTTTAAGTTTCTTTCGGTGCTTTATCTTTTCATATTCTGTTTTACTTTATATTTCTTATGTCATTTCCGATAAAATAGAACGGAATATACTCGCCAGTGAGTCTGCTCGTGATACGCTTATCATACTTTTTTTCCAAATCTATCATAGAATAATTTGTTGAAATAATCGTAGGCTTGCCCGATAGAATACGGGTATTTATTATGTTATAAAGGGTTGCAATGCTGTACTGATTATCTATCTCCGTACCCAAATCATCGAGCACGAGCAAATCGCATCCCATAACCTGTGCCTTTGTGTAGGTCAAATCGTCAACCCTGCCGAACTGCTCGCTCTGCAAATCGTCGCAGATATTTTGGCTCGTGCCGTAGCAGACATCAAAACCCTTGTTAATTACAACATTCATTACGGCAAGGCTTAAATGAGTTTTGCCGAGACCCGCTCCGCCGAAGAAAAGCAGATTTTTGCTGTGCAAGGAAAAATTCTGTGCATATTTTCTGCAAGTATCAAAAATTTTTTCCGCTCTCTTTTTTGGTATTATGGCATTTTCCATAGGTTGCTCGCTATAATAATCGAGCGAAAAATTATCAAAGGTACATCTGTCAAGCGGTGCAAGACGGGACACTTCTTTTCGCATAATATCTTTAAGAAGTTGGCGGTGGCACGAGCACATTCTGCCGTTTATATAACCTCTGTCCTCGCAAGCCTCACACACAAACTGCGGTTTCATAGCGTTTTCGTCATAGCCGTGAGCCTTCAACAGTCTGCTCCTCTCATCAATGAGAGCGTGGCTTTTCGCCCTGAGTTCGGCTATTTTTTCATCGGTATTTTCCTTATAAAAAAACAATTTTGAAATCTCCAAGCCGACCTGCGACAGTCCTGCCTGAATTTCGTTAATTTCCGGGATTTCCATACGAATCTCGCTTGCTCTCTCATCCGCAAGCATAACGGCGGAATCGTGCCGTTTTTCCAAAATACGCTTAGCCTTATTCCTTATTTCCGCTGAGTATGCCATAAGTTTTTCCTCAAATATCGTAGTTATCGTTAATCATTGCACGACGGTTAATGTCGTCAATATCATAGGTTTCGTCAATGGACGGCTTGTTCGTCTGTGCCGTCTTTTTCTCATGCTTTTTGTTTTCATCAGCCACAGCCTGAGGAGTGAATATACCTTTTTTCTTCCAACTTTTCAGCACTCCGTCAACATATCTAAGTGTCGGCCTGTCGGTATTTTCTTTCATTATATCACAGGCAATGGTAATCATATCCATACCGAAGTCCTCACTCCAGCGTGAAATCATCTCTCTCTGCTTAATGGTGGGGGTGCGATGGCGCAGTCCGCTGATTGAAATAATCTCTTTCCAAAGATTATCCGTTCTCTCTATATCGTGGAGTTTTTCCTCGGCGGCATCCAGAGTAACGATGCCCTCCTCGCTCCAATTTCTTGCCATAGCGGCAATATAAGCGGTGCCGATAGCCTTTCCGCTTTCCTTTTCGTTCTTATAAAACTGCAAAATCATCAACACAATATCACACGGAAGTCCGTAATATGTAACCATATTAACTATAAGTTCCTGCTCCACATGGCTGAGCGATTTGCCCATTACCTCCTGTGCGTGGCGAAGAGTAAGAGTCAACTCCTCACTGTCACGGCACATCGATACAATCTCGCTTTGAGTATATGTGGGAACGCTCGGTCGCTCCGCCTTAGAAACAACAGCCTCGATTTTCTTTTCAATTTCAATAGCGGTTTCCGACTTTTTCTCGCTCTTTTCGTCGGGTTCGCTGCTTTCACTCTTTTGGGTCACGAGGGAAATACGAGCCTCGCCGTCACAGGAGAGTATTCCCTCCTCGAGCCAAAACTCCAAAAAATCCACGGCGTCATTCTCGGTACAGCCGAGAACTTTTGAGATATGCTTACTGTCAGCCTGCCCGTCACAAGCCAAAATTATAAGCAACGCCTTTAGTTGATATTCACTTGCAAGTTTCAAATAATCGGTTGCGATAACCTTGGGCAGAGCAAGCATACCCTGCTCCCACGCCTTGCCGAGAGGCAAAAGCCGATACAGCATTTTCTCACTTCTTTTCTTGTTATATTTAATCACAAAATATACAATATATTGTACCAAATAGTCACAACTTATTCAAGCACTATATAAAGGGTAGCCGCCGGCCACCCTCTACAAAATACAAATAATTCAATTTTGAAAATTCATCAATAGGTAATGCAGTTGGTAGTCACCATATCAACGCCGACATCAAGCAATTTTTGCATAACCTCAAGTTTATCTACCGTCCAGCCGCCGAGTTTAAGTCCCGCAGTCTGACAGTCCTTGATAATCTGTGCGTCATTCTCCCAGTTTTCTTCCTTATTTGCGTTAAAATCAATGCCGCAGTTGTCTATTGACTTTGCAAGCTCTATATCCTCGGGCTCAATCTTCTGCACAAGATACATCAAATCATTGTCGCACACTTTTCTGAGCGCCTCAAGGTCGCTGAATTGAAACGAGATAAATGTAACCTTTACATCGGGATATTTTTTAATCATATCTATTATTTCGCCGTAATATTCCTGATTGCTCTCGCCCTTCAGTTCTATTACCGCATCCATAGAATAATCACTGCATATCTGCATATATTCCTCAAGAGTGCAAATTTTAAGATTAGGATAATCGGCGATATTATTTCCGTTATCGGTGTTATGGCTCATCAATTCTTCATAGGTGCATTTTTCTATATTTTTAGTCAAATCCATCATACGATAGGTATTCTTATCGTGCTGAACCACCCACACACCGTCAGTCGTTCTGTAAATATCGCATTCGTTTGCCGAAAATCCTGCCTTGCCTGCCTCTTCAAATGCAGGTGCCGTGTTCTCGGGAGCCACCGCTCTGAAACCTCTGTGAGCAACAAGATATGTATCGCTGTCTGCAATCTCAGCGGAGGAAACCACCTCGTAATCAACGGGAGTGCAATACCATTTCAGCACGCCGAGGCCCGCACAAATCGTCGCAACCAAAAGAAAAGCAACAATGCTCAAAACGATAACAAGTATTTTTTTCTTTTTTGACCGCTTTTTCTTTTCTGTTTTTTCCATATCAATCGTCCTCTCCTTCAGCCTTATCGGGCGTAAATTTTATTATTTTTCCGCCGTATTCTTCAAATGAATTGTCAAGGCTCCATTTTCCGTTAATTCCCTTTGCTCTTACGCCGATTAAAAAATGGAGCTTTGCAATGCCGAAATCAACGCTCTTATCGGAATACGGCTCATCTACATATCCGCTTAAAATTCCGTTTTCGTATCTGAAATGAACGGGTCGCCTGTTGACGGCAGACGGTGCCATTTCAACAAGTTTCATACCATAGGCGTAAGCCTCCGGCAATTTGGCGTCGCAAAATTCAAACATATCCTGATACGATTTGTTCTTCTTATGCGTTGCGTTATACATGGTCTTTTCAACTAAGGAATATTTATCCTTTGCATAACCTATGGTTATAACGGCATAAATACGCTTATCGCTCGGAAGGTGAAGTGCCTCATATACTTTGTTTTCATTATATGTACCCGAAACCCAGCAGGTGCCGAGTCCGTGATATACACATTGCAAAACAATACTCTCTCCGTAATAGCCGCAACTTTCTCTCGCCTTTTGGGTGTCGGGAGCTGCGACTACTATCATACTGAACTTACCCGAAAATATCTTAAAAAACGGAGTAGCGTCCTCTATGAATGTAAAATCCAAATTTGCATCCTTATTAACCGCTTCAACCATTTTCTTTATAATTTGCATTATCTCCGAACCGAGCGGCTTTTGTCGGTAGGCTCTGCGTGAATGTCTTTTTTCTACCGCCTCTAAATATTCTGCATTGGTCATTTAATCCTGCCTCATTTATAAAAATCTGTCCAGCCTTATTATAACGCAAAGGATTAAAAAAGTATAGTATTTTTATAATACAATTAGTGTTGACTTTATAAATGTTAAATATTATAATAATAGAGAAAGATATTAAGGAGGTTCAGATTATGAACTTTAAGAAGATTGCTAAAATTGTTGCAATTATCGTTGCTCTTGTATCGCTCGCAGCAGCGGTTTATTTTGCAGTTAAAAAACTTACCGCAAAGAAAGAGCCCGAATATTTTGACGATAACGAATTCTTTGAGTGCGACAACGAAATTGAAATCGTTGATGTAAGCGAAGAGGCAAAGGCAGAAAAAGCCGAAGAGGAACCTAAAAAAAAGGCTGCGCCGAAGAAGAAGTCGGCTCCTAAGAAAAAAGCATCGGAAAACAAGTAATTAAAGCAAATGAGAATAAGAGCAGTATGAGCATATTACTGCTCTTATTTTTTAGTTTTTATTTTTCATCGGAGAGATATGAATGTATAACAACGGTTTGGTCCTTGAGGGCGGCGGTAACAGGTCGATTTACACAAGCGGTGTACTCGACGCCTTTATGGACGAAAAAATAGATTTTGAATATGTAATCGGTGTTTCGGCAGGAAGTTGCAACGGCGTTTCGTTTATAGCAAAAAATTATCGTCGTCAGCACGACATCATTATAAATTACTCAAATGACAAACGGTATATGGGTGCAGGCAATATGCTCAAAGGGCACTCCTTTTTGAACACCGACTGGATTTTTGGTGAGTTGGCATATGATATTCTTCCGCTCAATCAAGATGTTTTTGAAAACAGCAAAACGGTTTTGTGTGCTGTCGCAACAAACGGCGAAACAGGAAAAGCAGAGTATTTTTACCCGAAAAGTATGCGTGACGAATGCCCGGAATTAAAAGCCAGCTGCTCGCTCCCGGGAGTTACAAACGGAGTAAAAATAGGGAATTCAACATATTTCGACGGCGGCTTAGTCGATTCGATTCCGCTTGAGCGAGCCTTTGAGGACGGGTGCAAAAAATGCGTTGTCATTCTTACTAGGCACAAAGGATATGTAAAAAATCCGATTACTCCCAAGGTGCAAAAAATATTTAAGAAATTTCCAAAAATCGGCGAAGCGGTAACAATCAGACATATTATGTATAATCATCAGCTTGACTTTGTAAAAAAAGCGGAGGCTGAAGGACTTATATATGTCGTTCAACCGACAGCACCGCTGAATGTCGGCACACTCGAAAAAGACACATCAAAACTCGAAGCGATATACCAACTCGGCTATAAGCAAGGCAAGGACAACGCACAGGCAATAAAAGAATTTTTATCAAAATAAATGTAGGCAGGTTAATTATGAAAATTGCAGTAACATACGATAACGGAAAAATTTTTCAGCATTTCGGCAAATCACAGTATATGAAAATTTACGAAACAGATGAAAACGGAGAAATCCAAAGAGTTCATATAGAAAGCATGGGCAAGCATTCTCACCACGGAATTGCCGGCTATATTAAGGAAATGGGAGTTGAAACGGTCATTTGCGGCGGACTCGGTCAAGGTGCTGTAGACTCTCTCGAAAAAGCCGGAATCACCATATACGCAGGCAACAGCGGAAACGCAGATATGGCAGTAATAAAATACCTAAAAGGCGAACTTATAAAAAACAGCGACGCCAACTGCGACCATCACCACGAATAATGTACTCAATTAAGAGGCAAGTAAAATATGCTTGCTTCTTGTTTTTTTATTTTTTTCAGTTGATTTTTTTTCAAAGTTGTATTATAATCTCACTGTCAGTTCGCAAAATCCTGACCAGTCACACTCCGGTGGCTTCTAAAAACAAAACTAAGGAGAAAATTAAAAATGAAGAAAAAGACTCAACTTATCGCACAGACGGCTGTCATTGCGGCACTTTACGCCGCTTTGACCTATGCACAAAACCTTTTGCTTCCGGGCACAACCTCAATGGCTGTGCAGTTTAGAGTAAGCGAAGCACTTAATGTATTGGCGCTGTTTACCCCTGCCGCAATACCCGGTCTTACCATCGGATGCATTGTGTCGAATTTATACAACATCGGAACGGGACTCCCGCTCGATATGATATTCGGCTCGCTTGCAACTCTTGGTTCTGCGGTATGTATGTATCTGCTGCGTAATGTAAAGATAAAGAGTTATCCTCTCCTCTCTATGCTTATGCCTGCCGTATTTAACAGTGTAATCATAGGCTGGGAGATAGAATATTTCTTTATCGACGGTGCGTTTGAATTCGTCGGATTTCTTACGCAGGGTGCTCTCGTAGGTCTCGGAGAACTCGGCGTTATGGCGGTGCTCGGAACAGCACTTTACTATGCAATAAAAGGGAAAAAAATCGACAAATATTTTTATAAACCCACTAAACAAACAAAATAATGCGAACGACAAAACAACAAAGAGCGTACGGATTTGAAAATCTGTACGCCCTTTTTTTATTAAAATTCAACTGTTGCCGTCTCGTTTTGCTTAAGACTTAATGTTTCTGACTTATTGCCGTATGAAATTGTAATCGTTTGGTCAATCTCTGATTTAATCTTTGCCTCAACTGTCTCGCCGTCCCATTTAAGCGACTCGATAACAGCACGGCTTTTTGTACGCAATCCGTCAAGTTCGCCCTTATCAAAACCACTTGTCGGCAAAGCCGGAAGAAGTTCAATAACTCCCGTATCGGAATAAACAAGTGCCTCGTTTACAATGCCGAGATAACCGATTGCAAAGTCGGTACAATAACAACTTCCTCTGTCGTAATCGTGATTTGTCATCAACGAATCATATCTGATTTTATGATTCATCAACTTAAGCAATGCATCGGACAGCATATCCCTGTCTTTAAGCCTTGCGGCGATAAGCGAACGGTGAATAAGCGCATGCGACGCCTCATTTTCGCTCGTTCTGTTTTCTACCGCCTGAATGCAAGCCTTTGTCAGTTCCTCATTATTCTGCGTTTCATTTAACGGCCACGCAACATACAAATGGCTCAAGTGCCTATGCTTATTATTCTCATCAAATGAGGTAGTCGCCCATTCCTTAAGTGCGCCTGTTTCATCATAAAGATAAGGCGGAAGATTATCTTCGAGTGCCTGCCATTTTGAAAAATCGGCGTTGGGTGCAACATCATTCATTACAACTCTCAGCATTTCTATATTATCCCTGCACGCCGCAATGTCAATAGCACAATTGGCGGCAGAAGGTGAGGGATAATTTGACGGATTATTCTCGGGAGAATACGACGGAAGAATGCAGTATGTTTCGCCGTCGTTAAGAACGGTTTTGCCCTTTTCGTAATGAATTTTACCATCGCTGTCGGTATAATATTCAGGCGTCATAAGCTGTGCCCAATAATTCGCCGATTTAAGCAAAAGCGGATATAAAATATCCTCTTCCAGCATTAAGAAGCCTCTTGATTTAATTTTTGAAACATCATCTTCGCTAAGCGACAGCACCGATTTAAGCGAATCAATATCATATTCCCTGCTGAGAGAAATGCGAATATTGCCGTAGGCTTTAAGCGTTTCAAAAAGCGGCTGAAGCATCCAAGAAGCACCTGCATTCCAGTACCTGAACGGATAAGGATAGCAAGTTTCGGTAATTACCGCCTTATCGCCGTCTGTATTTACCGGTGCCTGAATTGCATCGGTAAAGCCGTGAGTTGCCTTTGCGTTTTCCTCCCAATCGGCAACCTGCCGCAAAATAAAGTCGGCATAGCCTACGGGAGTTCTGGTCATATTGCTTGAATTTAAGGATGAGGTTTGCAAATTTACATTTGCGTCCATGGTATACTTACTGCCCCAGCCTGTATTAAATTCGCCCGTCCACATACCGTAAAGCCTGCTCGTAGAATATCCCGAACAGCAAAGGTAGGCGTATCTGCCTGCGTAATATGTGCGCTGAGCGGTTGCGGCGTCGATAGTCTTACTGCCCTTTTGCTTTTTAAGCAGTGCTTCGTTAGTTTCACTGCTGTCCTCGAGTTTAAGGCTCACTGAATTAAACTGTGGCTGATAAATCATAAGATGTCGCTCAAGTGCCGACTCATAATCAAAGCCGTCCTCAGTGCCGTATTTTTCCTCAACCTGCTTTGCCTCGGAGCGGAGCAAAGAAATAATGTCGTAACTTTCCTGCTGCTCAAACTCGTCGTACTCGCCCATCTCTGTATCTCTTGAGCTAACCGTAATGAGATAGACCTCGTCGGCATCGGTAATCTTAATTCCATCGTTGCTTGAACAAAATTCTTCCTTGATGTTTTTATCGAGAGTGACCTTTTGCTTTTCACCGCCCACGGTAATTATATATGTATACGAAGCATATCCGCCGTTTTTAAGTTCGCTGTTTTCGTAACTCGGATAATGTGCGACAAGTGCAAGACTGTCCGCATTGTCGCTTGCAATTTTTTTATATTTCAAATCAACCTCATTGCCGTCTCCGAAATTAGCCATACTCGACAAATCGTCATAGGACAGCGTGGCATTGATTTTCTTGCCCATATCGGAAGCTTCCAATTTGGTGATAACCGCACTGTCGGCAAAAGAAGTAAACGATACCCTGTTCCATGTTCCGTTAGAATCGGTGTATCTTACGCCGACCTGGCCTGTTTGGTAATCGGTATAGCGAACATAGTCATCAACCTTTTTTCCGTCCATGGAAATTCTGAGTTGACCGCCCGGGTGATAACTGTAAACATCATCATAAGAAGCGTCATCCTTAATATCTTCGCCGTTTACTATACTCTGCTTAACCGTCTCAAGCTCGTTCGAGGTATCGGGGCAGGTACGCTGATTTTTATTTGGCATAATAAAATGCATATTTTGAAAAATAAAAGTATCCTCATATGGAGAGCCGCTTTCAACAAACCCCTGCATTCCATCGCCAGACACCATGCCCTGCCGCCACGACTCAACTTTATTCTTCTTGTCGGGCTTAAGCTCGGTATAGGAGAGGCTATAGGAAATCTTTGATTTATCCGAAAAAAGTCCGTCAATGAGGCCGTTATCCGCCTTCTTCGGCGTACAGCCGGCAAAGGAAAGAATCAGAGCGGCGCTCATAAACAGAGCAAAAAATTTCTTAAAAACTTTCATAAAAATACCCCTTTCAAAGAACATTATATCAAAGAAAATGATATTATTCAATGCATTTTGGGAATACTGACTAATAAACAAGATATTATATGGTGATTATATGAACGCATTATATATTGTATTGCTGTCGGCAGGCTCTTTTTTCGTTTTATTTGTTTTAGATAAACTTATGGGAAACAGACAGCTTTCGCAAATGTCATTTTTCGACTATGTGGTCGGAATTACAATCGGTTCGATAGCGGCGGAAATGGCAACAGATTTGGAGTCGGACTGGTACCACGCAATAATCGCTATGACAGTTTATGCGCTGATAGAAATCGCCCTCACCTTTATCTCCCGAAAAAGCAAAAAGGCACGCAAGATACTAAACGGTGAACCGATACTCCTGATGAACAAAAGCGGCGTTATCGGCAAAAATCTAAAAAAAGCGAGACTGACCTTAGACGATTTAATCAGTGAAGCGAGAATTCAGGGCTATTTTGATATAAATGATATAGCTTATGCGATAATGGAGGACAGCGGAAACATCAGCTTTTTGTCATATCAAAGCGAAAATGAAGAAAAAAACAATTCAGCCTCCGACCTCTCAAACAAATAGCCGCCGCTGCAAATTGCAGCGGCGGCTCGGAGTGCAAAAGCATCGGTAACAAAATAAAATTCAGAAGCTTTTCCGACAGTCCGTAAAGTATCTAAAATACTCTCTTAATCTTATTCTTCGCAAGTCAAAAGTCCGTAGCCCTTTTTTCTCTTATAAATTATCTTTGTCTCTCCGTCAATTCCGAGATAAACAAAGAAACTGTGACCGAGCATTTCCATCTGTACGATAGCCTCGTCATCTGTCATAATATGAGGAGTGATAACCTTTCTTCTGGTAACATCAACAGAATCGTAGTACAATCTGTCGAAGTCCTCCATTGTTACATCCTCGTCAAAATCGTCAAATGCGTAGGCGATTTCATCTATTCCGCCCTTTCTCTTTTTATCTACAAAAAAGGTTTTGAGCTTTCTGAGTTTCCTTTTCAAGTCATCTACGGCCATATCAACAACCGGCTCTATGCGGTCGGCTTCAGCCTCGCCCCTGATAAAAGAGCCCATATGTATAACGGTAATATCGCACTGATATTTATCCCTTTCCTTACTCAGAGTAACATCAAAGCGTGAATTTTCGGGGAGCATTTTTTCTATTCTTTTAAGTTCCTTTTCAATGCCGTCCTTTGTTCCCTGCTTAAGTTCAAATCCTCTGGCAGCAATATTAATCATATTATCATTCCTTTCGACCTTAATAGGTCATTACTCGGACAGTAACCTATCCTCAATTACATTATATTATGTAATCTCCGCTAATAAAAGTATTGTAAAAAATAAATTTTATGATATAATATTAATATTGGACAGTATTCGGAGCCATGCCGAATGCTGTCATTTTTTAATTATTATTTGGGCAAAATGCACATTTTGTTTAGTTGACTTAAATATAATTTTGTGATAATATAACAGATAAAGACAGATAATTTTTTCAGCATTTAAGGAGTATATGCTATGAAAAAGTATACCGAAAAAATCGCCTCAACGGATTCAAAAAACAACCTTAATGTAATCATTTGGGAGACCGAAAAAGAGCCGATAGGCGTTCTTCAAATCGTTCACGGTATGGCTGAATATATCGACAGATATGATAACTTTGCAAAATATATGACGGAGCACGGCTTTAATGTCATAGGTCACGACCACCTCGGTCACGGCCACAGCGTAAGCGATGAGCATGATTACGGCTTTTTCGCCGAAGAAAACGGAGACAAAATTATTATCGAGGATATGCACTCGGTAACTCAATATGCAAGAGAAAAATGGGAAGAGCTCCCTAACTTTATTCTCGGTCACAGTATGGGTTCGTTCTGTCTTAGGCAATATCTCACAAAATACAGCAACGATGTTTTCGGCGCAATAATTATGGGCACCGGTTGGATACCGTCGGCGGCGGCACTGCTAGGCAAAACCATTGCGACAAACACCTGCAAATCTAAGGGCAGCCACACGGTAAATCCCCTTTTAATAAAGTTGACCCTTGAACCGTATAACAAGCCGTTTGCACCGGCGAGAACAAACTGCGACTGGCTGTCGAGAGATGAAAAGCAGGTTGACCTCTATGTAAACGATAAACTTTGCGGCTTTGACTTTACGGCAGGAGCATACAAAGACTTCTTTACCATACTTGAAAAAATCGCAAAAAACAGACAACTCATCGGTATGAGAAAATCTCTGCCGATTCTTATCACCTCGGGCAGTGTTGACCCCGTCGGCGGAAAAAAGGCGTGTGAAAAACTGAACGCCCAATATAAGCGATGCGGCATTGACGATGTTACACTCAAGCTCTGGGAAAACGACCGCCACGAAATTCTCAACGAGTTGGACAAGAGCGATGTATATGACTACATTTACAACTGGCTCAAAAGCAAAATTCAGAATTAAAACATATAAATATAAAACAAAACCGTCACACCCATTTGAATGTGACGGTTATTTTTATGCAAAGTTAATTTGCGTTCTTTTTACTTTTTCCGAGGAACTGCGAACAGATGAAAAGCACTGTCGGAAATACCAGAGCAAACAGTATTCCGACTTTTAGATTATCACCGAACGCCGACGAAACAAAGCCGACCGCTCCGGGTCCCGCCGAACAGCCCAAATCTCCGCCGAGTGCAAGGAGCGCAAACATTGCCGTACCGCCTCTTTTAAGCATTGCGGCTGAGAGCGAAAATGTAGCAGGCCACATAATGCCGACGCTGAATCCGCAAACGGCACAGCCGACGAGCGAAAGTGCAGGCACGGGCAACAGCGAAATCATCAGATATGACACGATGCAAAGTATACAGCAGAGAGGGAGGGCCCTTTTCTGCGGAAGTCTGTCGCCGAATTTTCCGTAAAGTGCTCTTGACGTGCCCATAAATACCGCAAACGAAAGCGGACCCGCAAGGTCTCCGACCGTCTTTGACACGCCGAGTCCCTCAATGGCGAAAGTTGACGCCCACTGGGAAACAGCCTGTTCGCTCGCACCCGAGCATATCATCATAATAAAAAGCAATATAAACAGTTTTGAAGTGAGCAGTTCCTTAATACTCATGCCCTTTTCGCCCTCCTCGATAAGAGGAGCAATAGGCACTTTGGTAAAAATAAAGGCATTTGCAAACGGAACGAGAGCCCAAATAACTGCAAGTATCCTCCAATTTTCTATGCCGTGAAGTGTAAAAAACAGCGTACTGACAAGCACAACGAGAACATGACCCCAACAATAAAAAGAGTGCAAAAGGCTCATTGCCTTTTCTTTATTATCTGTCGGGCAAGCCTCAACTATGGGACTTACGAGCACCTCAAGTATACCGCCTCCGATTGCATAAATCACAACCGAAATCAAAAGTCCCGCAAAACTGTTGCTCATAATATACGGCAAAATTGCCAGCAAAGCCAGTCCAAGCGCCGAAAACAGATGCGCTGCCACCATTGCACAGCGATAGCCGATTTTGTCTATCAACTTAGCGGAAAGCAAATCGACGCTGAGTTGAATTATAAAATTCAGCGAAATCAACATCGTAATTTTTGACAGTTCAATGCCGAAGGTATTTTGGAATGTTACGAACAAAAGCGGTACAAAATTATTTACAATTGCCTGAACTATGTAGCCTAAAAAGCAAGCGTTTACCGTATCATTGTAATTACTTTTCATTCTTTTTCTTAGGTCCCTTCATTGTAAGTGAAATGCGGTTTTTAACCGTATCTGCCTCCAATACCCAAACCGTAACTATATCACCGACTTTGAGCAGTTCGCTCGGGTGGCGCAAAAATTTATCGGTTATTTGGCTGATATGAACCAAGCCGTCCTGATGAACTCCGATGTCAACAAACGCACCGAAATCCACAACATTTCTTACCGTACCTTTAAGTTCCATTCCCGGCTTCAAATCCTCTATGCCCATAACATCACTTCTTAGCATAGGTTTCGGCAGTTCGTCACGGGGATCACGGCCGGGTTTTGAAAGCTCGTTTACAATATCTTTCAGCGTAGGCTCGCCGATATCAAGTTGCTTTGTAATAGCGGCAGTACCTATAAGCTGCACCTTTGATTTAAGATGAGCGATATTGCCGTTTTTTATATCCTCCTCGCTCATATCGCAAAGTTTAAGGAGTTGCTTTGCCGCCGCATAGCTCTCCGGGTGAACGGCAGTATTGTCAAGAATATTCTTTCCGTCTCTCACTCTTAAAAATCCGGCGCATTGCTCAAACGCTTTCGGTCCTAATTTTGACACTTTTTTCAATTCGGAGCGTTCGTTAAACCGTCCGTGCTCCTCACGATACAAAACGATATTTTTTGCAACTGCACTGCTGACTCCGGCAACTCGGGAAAGAAGTTGCGGCGAGGCGGTATTAAGGTCAACACCGACCGAGTTTACGCAATCCTCAACCACTCCGTCAAGTGCGGCGTTCAGTTCTTTTTGCGGCATATCGTGCTGATACTGACCGACTCCGATAGCCTTAGGGTCAATCTTAACGAGTTCCGCAAGCGGGTCTTGAAGCCTGCGGGCAATGCTGACAGCACTTCTCAGACTGACATCAAACTGCGGAAATTCCTCGGCGGCAAGTTTTGACGCACTGTAAACCGATGCGCCTGCCTCGCTGACAACCATATATGTTATTCCGCAGTCAAGTTCCTTGATTACATCAACGGCAAAAACCTCTGTCTCGTGAGAGGCGGTACCGTTGCCTATGGCAAACATTTTTACATCGTATTTTTTAACAAGTCGCTTGATAATATTCTTTGCCTCGACTGTTTTCTTATGCGGAGGAGCAGGATAGATAACGCCCGTATCAAGCACCTTTCCCGTCTCGCTGATTACCGCAACTTTACATCCTGTTCGATATCCCGGGTCAAGCCCGATGGTAACATTCCCCTTAACCGGCGGCTGCATAAGAAGCTGTCTTGTATTTTCGGCAAACACCTTTATAGATGCCTCGCTTGCTTTTTCGGTCAGTTCGTTTCTTATCTCTCTTTCGATTGACGGAAAAATAAGCCTCGTATACGAATCATCAACCGCATCTCTCACCAAATCAGTGCACGCATTGCTGTTTTTGCAATGAATGTTAAAAAGCAAATCGGTAGCAATTGTTTTATCAAAATCAATCCCTACTTTAAGTTTGCCCTCCTTTTCGCCTCTGTTCATGGCAAGCACACGGTGACCTGCGATTTTTTTAACGCTTTCGCTGTAATCGGCGTACATATCATAAACGCCGAGGTCATCATCTGCGGCTTTTGAAGTGATAAGCGCGTGATTTTTTACCGCATAGCGAATCAATTTTCTGCCCTCGGCATCGTCCGAAACCTGCTCTGCGATTATATCCTTTGCACCCTGAAGTGCGTCCTCAATGCTTTTAACCTCGTCGGTGAGAAATTCCTTTGCAAGTTCCTCGGGTGACGGGGCAGACTTTTCCTGGGCATATATTTTTTCAGCCAACGGAGCCAACCCCAGAGCCTTTGCAACAGAAGCCCTTGTTTTTCTCTTAGGTCTGAACGGACGATAAATATCCTCGAGTTCCGTCAGAGTTTTTGCGTTTTCTATGCTCTGTCGGATTTCGTCGCTCATCATTTCCTGCTCGGTTATTGAGGCAATTATTTTTTCCTTTTGTTCCTCAAACGAACGCAAATACGCAAGTCGTTCGCTCAACTCTCTGAGCAACTGATCATCGAGCGAACCGGTCGCTTCCTTTCTGTATCGTGCAATAAACGGTATCGTATTTCCTGCGTCAATTAATTCAACCGTGTTTTTAACCTGCCACGATTTAAGTGAAAATTCCGTTTCAATCTGTCTTAAAATATCCATATAACACCTTTTGATTTATGCTTTATTTTTCGTCTGTTATATCATCTTTATTTTCGTTTTTCGAGTCATTTTTTGATTCTTTTCTTTTTTCCGCTCTTGATACCGCCTCGGCAATTACAAAGAGCAAAATACCAAGCCCTATTATCACAAGTCCGCCGATTAAAACCGCTTTCGCCACGGGTGAAAAGCCTCTTTTGCCGTGATAAGATACATCATCATTCAAATAATCGCCCGAAAAATCAGCCGAATTTTCATCCGACTGTGACTCATAATTTTCAGTTGTCTGTTTCTTTGCACCGGATTTAGATGACGAACTTTTTGTGCTTGATTTCTTAGCGGTCGATTTTGGTGATTTTGTTGATTTTTTCTTTGTCTCAGACTGCTTTGTTGTCTTTTTCGAAGAAGATTTGCCGGCAGTTGTCGGCAAGTAAGTTTCAATCGTCAGCGGTTTTGAATTAAAAAGATTGTACAGCCTGCCGTCAACTGCGATTTTCACAGCAAAATCGTGAGTGGTAACCTTGTCCTTTATGTCTGTTATAACCGTCACAATCGCATGTCCCGTTGTAAATTCGTCAGCCTTGCTTTCTGTGTCAAAATATTTTTCAGCCGCCTCTTCGTTATAACTGACGCCTGAATTATCCACCGTGAAATCGTAAGAACCCTGCCTTGACGAAACGCTGAAATTTACAGAAATAACGCTGTTCTCGGTTATTCCGCTTTCGTTCAGATTAAATAAAAAATAGGCGCTTGATTCTTCGGTAAAATAGTTGAGCGAACCGCTAAGCTCGCCCATAGCACCCTCACAATCAATCGCCACGGTATTAATATTGCTCTCGTCCCAACTGGAATAATCGAGATAGTTTTTATCATAGGAATATGCAAAAATCGGTTGCATAAGCAACACGGCAATCAAAACAAGAATGGCTATGAACGACGAAATCATCTTCAAAGCAAAACACCGACGCCCCTGATTTTCATAACAATTCATATCAAATTTTCCTTCAAATATTAACTTTATTCGCCGTCTTTCGACAGCATTCGTATTTTTATGTTATATTAATTTTCAACCATCGTCAATACGAAAAATAAACTTTGTAGCAACACACAATTACAGCACCCGCATTTTGGTAACATTGCACAAAGCCAGTATACAACTTGCACAAATTTGTCACGATAAAAATCCGTAATAAACATAAGAAAATTAATGATTTAATAATTTTTTCATATATCGCTTAAAATATGAATATGCAAATTTTGCTTGCTTAGGTTCAAATATTGAAATAATAATAAAAAATAAAGGAATAATTACAATACAAGCAACCACAGCCCACAAAAATATTCTAATATATGAAGACAAGTCCACATTAATAAACGATACTGCAAATTCTATTCCAATAAATGAAATAATTAATATCAACCACCTTTTATATGTAATCCATGGAGTTCTGTTCAATATCTTTTTATTTGCATATATTATCATATCATTTGCTCTATATAACAGTGCAGCAATCGTACCGATAAGCACACCATATATACCAATTAAATTCACCAATATAATTGATACCGTTATATTAATTGTTGCTTCAAGTACACATCTCCACCTGGTCTGCTTAAAATGTTTGGCATAATTAATTACCGAAGCGGAATTTGCTCTACCATTAGTCAATAAAAATGAAGAAATGAATAATACTGGTAAGTATTTATCGATATATTCAATATCAGTTACTCCTAATGTATACAATTTTATAAAAGGAATAATAAAAATGTATGCAATTGCATCCAATGAAAAAACTAATGTCATTCGATATGTTTCGTAAACATCATGCAATTTAATATACAGTTCGCGATTTGTATTAAATTTTTGACCCAGTGCAAAAGAAAAGCCCTGTGAAAATGCATCCATAAAAGTACTTATTGTTGATAACAAGGAATTATATATAACATAAACACTTACCACTTTTAAATCACAAAACAATGTTAGAATGATTATATCGGTGTGTCTAAAAACCATATCACACAATTCCATAACTAAGACAGAATCCTTTTGTGCTATAGCCTCAAAATTTGGCTTAGCCTCTAAATTTAACCATTTATAATATCTTTTTATATAAATCATTATATAAACAGTTTTTGCAATACTAAACACGAAATAACTAATTTGTATTGCTATAACATCAAACCCAATTAGCATCAATATAACTTTAGATATATTAATACAAAAGGTCACAATGGTGGTAAGATTGGTAATTATATAACTTTTACCTTCCGCTTGTAACAAAATATTATATTTTCCTTGAAAAAAATAACTCACTACTCCCGGAAGTCCATTGAGTATTATTATTAATGCTATTTCCCACAAAGGCAGTTCACACTTTACTATTAGTGGATATAATAAACTTAGAGCCAAAATTGCAACAAAATATATAGTTCCTGTTTTTTTATAAAATTTATGTGTTGCTGCCATTATTTCGGATATTGAAGTCTTATCGTTTTCAGCTACGGGCTTATACAAAGAAGTCAATGTAGCTGTACCCACACCGGCTTCAAGTAATGTTAAATATGTAAACACCTGTCCTATTGAATTTAATAATCCATTAACTTCCGAACCATATGTAGTTAAATATAATCTGGGTATAAATAAGCCAAATATAATTATAAACAACTGATTAAAAACACTAGATAATATATTTAATACACTTTTTTTTGAATTAGTATAATTTGCCATAATTTTTTATTTAATGAAAAAGTTTTAATTTGATTCTTGTTTTTATACTTGGAAATAAACAATCAAAAACTGATTTATTGTTCCGTGAAATTTTTTTGTTAATAATAGACAACAATGTCGTATCTTTTCCACAATATAAATCTCCGCCTATTGATATCAACAAATTATCTGCAATTTTGTCTATACCATATTTTTTGTCATCATTAGGTCTAAATGATATAATATTTATTTTCTTGTCCATAATTTTTATTACAGAACGAACAAAAGCTTCGCATCCGTGATTTCCAGCTCAGCCATGTTGATATAAAAATATTTCATTCATAACAAAAGTCCTTTATTTATTAATCAAGTACAATATATGTTGTTTAATATACGAAATCTTTGCTTTAAATCTAATATCATTCGGTAAAATTAATTGAAACAAAGAAAGTACAGTTCTACTCTTAAAATAATTTCGATATCGTTTTCTGATAATCATATTTTTATACAATTCTTCATACTTATTTTGCTTTTGTTTTTCAGTAATCAAGCCCATTTTTACAGCTTTTTCCATATCGTCATTCTGTTGTTCCAAAATTTTTTCTAATGGAAATTTATTAAAAAATTCCGGATTAGAACTGCTTGTTTCATGCTTTCTGTAATATGTAGATACTTGAGGCAAGAAACCGTTTTTTCCCATTAACAGAGCTCTAAAAGTAATCAGTTCATCCTCTGTCGGACATTCTTCATTCAAATACCCAAATTCACTCATAACTTTTTTTCTAAAGGCTCTTGAAGGAGCAGGTATATTACCACCTGTTTCAAAATCATACGAATGAAAATTATCTACTACTGCATTATGCGATTTATCTTTTAAAATTTTTCCATCTTCATCGGTCGCAATTACGCCCATTGAAACAGCAGTATATTCAGGATTATTTAACAAAAAATTGACCTCTATACCGGTTCTCTCGGGAATAGATATATCGTCTCCGTGAGCAGCAACAATAAAGTCCCCATTAGCCAAATCAATATAGCACTTGCTCATATGTTGTGATATTCCTAAATTCTTTTCATTCCTATTTAACACTATTTTATGTGGGCCGTCATACTCATCAGCCATTTTTTTCATAATGTTAAAAGTATTATCTGTTGAACAATCATCAGACAAAATTATCTCTAAATTTTCATAAGTCTGGCTAAAAGCACATTTAACACTTTCTTCAATAAATTCTTCGACATTATATGCCGTGAGTACATACGAAACTAATGGGTTACTCATAATAATTCCTTCTTATAAAATATTCACAGCAATTTTTGGACTGATTCTTAATATTGTAAAGAATAGCTTAATGCGAATTGCTCCTAAAAATCCAGCGCCCTCAGACTTCAAAAAACAATTTATCGCCTCTTTATATGAAGGCTTATCAAATAAATATTTTTTTGAAGCATCAGAAATCAACTGTAATTTTTTACTGTCTATATTTTTTTTACCGTACTGATTAATACCGGAAATTAAATGCATGATAAACAGTTGTTTCATAATTCTATCATCTATATCACTATACAATTTGTATATTTTTGAATATAAACTCAACTGCTGCTCAATTCTCTTTTCAGTATTTGTATGCATTGCAGAATTTTCATTAAGCACATAATGATATAAATTCAAACTTGAAAAACAATAAGACTCTGCATATCTGTAATAATATATATTAAATAATAAATCTTCGCCTATTGCTTCTTCAACATCAAATTTCAAATTATTTTCTGTGATTATAGATTTTTTATATAATTTATTACACGGACCAAATCCAAACCTGTACATAAAATAATAATTATCAAAAAATCTGTCATCCTTAACATATAACTCGTCAATTTTTGTATCAAAAATAACCAAATCCGAATTATCTGTCATAGGAACAAGTTTTTCTAAAGCAAATAACTCAACATAATCATCACTGTCAACAAACCAAATCCATTCACCACGTGCAGATTCCAAGCCTTTATTTCTTGCTGAACTCACGCCTCCGTTTTCTTTATGAATAACAACTATCCTACTGTCCTTATGAGCCCAAGCATCACACATCTCAGGACAATTATCCGGCGAGCCGTCATCAACTAGAATTATCTCTATATTCTTATATGTTTGATTAACAAGGCTTTCAACACATCTATCAAGATATTTTTCAACCTTATAGACAGGAACAATTATTGATACAAGTGGCTTCATATTACTCCCCTAATGCGTCACACAAATACTTATATGACTTCTCCCTAAATGCCTGCATTTTTATATTTGCTGCCGTAAAATCGCAATTAAGCAACTCATCCTTAGACGGCAATTCATTTTTTACAAGTCTATTTTCTAAGCCTATTAATTTAAGATAATCTATTTTCCTGCTGTCATTATTATTTTCTGCACTTTCTTGATTAGCATCTACGACAGAAATAAACGGTTTATTATATATTGTAGCAAAAGCAGTACCGTGAAACGAATTTGTATATACAAACGATGCATTTTTGAATAAACCCACAAACTCCTCGGGTGAGGCATCATATTTTTTAATATATGGCTTTATGGCATCTCTCAAGTATTCGGTTATTACCACAACGTCTAATCCAAGAATTTTTGACAGTTCATCAACAAATCCTTTGTTACCATGATTATTCTCTAAAAAATAAACAAGCATATATGGCTTTTTAATTCCGGGCTCTACAGACATCTCATCCCAGAATTTTCTTTCAAGAAGCAAAACCGGATCACACACAACACTTACATCTCGTCCGGATACTTTAGAAACGATATTAGCACCTCTTGTTTCTCTGACAGAAATGCTGTCAAAATCTTTCACCCAGTTACCGATATTATTTAATGTTTCATTATCAAATTTGGTTTTTCCCAATGAAGGGGAATATGATATTTTTTTTGCCTTTGATTCATTATCCAAAAATTGAAGATAATAAGCCGTTTCAAAATCTTGGCAAACAGGATTCCAAATTTGGTCACCGCCGCACACATATGCATCATAGTCAAAATCATTATTTTTCAATTCATCGGTTGACGCATATTCACATTCAGTAACAGGCAATGTTTTATTTATGAACCGCTCATACTCGTCATATCTGCGGTTTAACTTACCTTTAATACTTAAATAAAAAAATCTGTCAATAAAACGCCTAAATTTAGGAACCCTTGGATAAGCATCTTTTTGCGACTGAGATCTTAGATTAATTATTTCCACATCGTTTCCCATAATTTGAAGCTGTTTAGATAATGCATATGCCTGTAAAACAGACCCGTAATTATGTGAAGCATGAAAAGTCAATGTTGCAATTTTCATTTTATCACCTCAGTATATAAAATTTCCAACAATAATCATTTATTGCGTAATCTATTACTTCTAATCTCAAAAAGCAAATTATAAAATCTAAGTTTTAGTAATAAAAATGAAAGTATGCTTGAATTAGACATATATTTCAAATTCGATAGCTTAAAATGTTTTTTTACAGAACTATATTCCATCATCGTTATTACTTTTTTTCTAAAACTCTCTTTATTGCCAAGTAAGACTTCGTTATCAATTCCTAAAAACAGTGCGGATAAATACATCATTATTATTCTGTCGTTTGACACTGATAAACGCTGCCTTTTTAGATAATCACAAATATAGTCCGCCCTATGTATCAACATATCAAATTTATTTTTTCTATATGAATTTGACAATGAATTTTCATTAAAACAATAGTGATATAACGGAACATCTATTATACTTATCTTATTACATTTAAGTGCATATTTTATATTAAAAATATCGTCCTCTGTAAAATACTCTCTTTCAGATACAAAGAAGGAATCTTCTATAAATTCTCTCTTAAATAAACGCACACACATAAAACCAGGAAGTTTAATCTTTCCCCGTACACATGATAATATAGTTTCAATATAACTTGATACAATTTTTGACTGTCCGTCAAAAGAACCGCTTATATTCAATGATATTGGTTTAATACCATCTTTGTTATCTAAAAAATACGAACACATAACTAAATCGCAATAATTCTTTTCAATCTCATCAACCATTAGTTCAATCATATTTTTTTCAATATAATCATCGCTATCAACAAAAAGTATAAACTCACCAACTGCAGAATTTAATCCTGCAATTCTTGCGCTTGTCAACCCACCATTTTCTTTATGAATCACTTTAATCCTGTTGTCTTGTACTGCTGATTCATCACAAAGTTTTGGACAATTATCAGTTGAGCCATCATCGACTATTATTATTTCAATATTCTCATATGTTTGATTGATAACCGACTCAACACATCGAATAATAAACTTTTCAACATTGTATACAGGGATAATTACGCTTACCTTTACCATATTACTGCACCAATTATTTTCGTAAATTTATTTTCACAGCAAAATTATGCACAAAATTTGTACCGAAAATTCGTCTGACAAATCTACCAAATTTCAAACTTACTTGTTTTCTTCCCGTCCAACTTGCATCGTACCAATGGATTGAATAAGTATTCTTTGTCTTTGACAGCTTACCCGTAATGCTGTCATAAGGATTAAAGTATTCTGCCGGATAAATATGAACATCGCACACTGTTTGCTCCGTACCGTCGAGTCTTATACCCTTTGTCCTAAACAAATCCGTTGCTACCTTCGGGCAGCCGATTTGGTTATATGAGCCGTCGGGATTAATAAACCGCAAGTCCTTATACACATCAATATGTTCCTTGAAAAACGGCAATCCCGCTTCTGCGCCGAAGCCCAAACCCGAAGCAACATTCTCGTCATTTTCAAATCCCATATAAGCTTTATTGTCAAGCAAATCATCAAGCGGCTTGATAACCTCAACATCGGTATCCATATATATTCCGCCATATTTATAAACAATCATAAGACGGGCAACATCGGACACAAACGCATACTTTTTTGCTTCATAAGCCTGCTCCACAAAAGGCATACAGTGAATGTCAAAATTCGATTCGTTCCATTCAATAATTTCATAATCCGGGCAGTATTTTTTCCAGCTGTCTATGCACTTTTTAACGCTTTTTGGTTTTTCGTTTCCACCAAACCAAAAATAATGAATTTTTTTCGGTATCATAATTTTCTTACTCTATTTTGTTATTATATGTTTATTAACAATTGATAACAAAGTGCCAAACGGAACAGCCAAAACCGTCATCAGTTTTTTCGGCGATTCTTTAACAAAGTTCTTATTTTTTGAAATAATCGAACTTGAAACATAATGAATGCAAGTCTTAAATAACTGCAATCCATGCTGATATTTCATTTCGCTTTTTCTGAAAAATGCAAAGCCCTTTGGATTATTATAATACTGTTTCCACATAGAAAATGAAGAACCATCCTCTTGATAATCAACAATGCAAACAGGCTCATTCATTATCAAAAGTTCTTTTGTTTCATCAACAATATGATATTTGTATGCCAAACCGACATATTTTTCGCCTTCAAACTCAGGATACATCGGAGTAGCATTAATGACATCTGTCCTATAAATAAGCTTCTTGTCTCCTGAACCACCATTTCTGTAATATCCCATTAAAGTTGTTGATTTTTTATTCGGGAGTTCCGAGCCGATAGTTTTTCGGTTACTTTCATAAACATCAAGAGCAATAATTCCCGCAAATTTGTCAGAGCCGTTTTCTCTCCAAAACGAGATGATTTTTTCAACAGCATCATCAGGCATATAATCATCCGAATCAATACAAACATTAAGTTCTGTATCTATATTTTCATAAGCTGTATTATGAGCAGTATGCATTCCGCCGTTTTCTTTATAGATATATTTAATTTCAAAGCCATTGTCTTGCTTTTGCCACTCTTTAATCAGTTGGGCAGTATTGTCTGTTGAGCCGTCATCAACAACAAGCCAAACAAAATCCTTACTCGTCTGTCTGCAAAGACTCTCATAACATTTATGAATTATGTAACCCCTGTTATACGCCGGGGTAAATACGGTTAATGTTTTCATGAATTTTTCTCCGCTAATTTTATGTAAAAATCAGTAAGCCATTCTGCAGTTGATTTAATGTCATAGCCGGCATCAATGATTTTTTGCTGAGTGTTTTTTCGCTCATAAGGAAGCATTGAAACAATTTTTTCTGCCCATTCTTTTGGTGATTTTTCAAGGCTCATAAATTCAACATTGCCCGTTATATCAACCTCTTTTGTAATGGTATCCGACAAAAGGCACTTTAATCCTGACGCCTGTGCTTCAATAACAGATACGGGAAGTCCTTCATAAAACGATGGCATAATAAATAAATCAAAAGCATTTAATAATTCAAAAATATCTGATCTTACTCCGGTAAATATAACACTATCATCGATATTCATCTTATTAGTTTTTTCTAATATTTCGTTTTTTAAGTCTCCATCTCCAACAAGTATTAATACTGCGTTTGGCACATTTTTTTTATACTCATAAAAAACATCAATTATGAACTGATGATTTTTTTGATGATTAAATCTTGCAACGCTTCCTATAACAAACTTATCATTAATTGCAAACTCATCTAAAACTTTTTTTCTCAAAGCGTTATCATAAGTATATATTTCGGAATTAATTCCATTATTGATTATTTTAGTATCAGTTGCATTTTTACCAAAAAGCCATCTTGCAGCTTTATCAGAACAAACAAATTTATAGTCACAACATGAATTAAAATTAAATTTTAATACCGATTTTACTAACCCCTTTAATCCTACACCATCATTGCTGTTATGCGAATGCGCTATTGCGATGCGATTATGTTTTTTTGCTATTCTGAGATGAATATTTGCAGAACTGTCCAAATGGCTGTGAACAATTTTATACTCTTTATGCTCACTAAAAAATTTATTCCACCAAGCAATATATTGAAAATGATTAACCACTCGATAATCGGGACAATGATAAATCAATCCGCCTAATTCGTTAATTTCATCATCAAAAGTACATTTTTCCTGTGTATGAACAACAAAATCAAATTGAATTTTGTTTTTATCTACAGTTCTGTAGAGATTCATTATAAAATTTTCTATTCCGCCACGATTCATCTCGTGTACAACCATTAAAACTCTTGTCATAACTACTCAACTAAAAATCCCACATAACCCTCTGTTGCATTATCTTTATAAATTATTTTACACGGATTACCTATAACAATAGAATGTGATGGCACGTCACAGTTCACATAAGCATTAGGCACAATCAAAACGTCATCGCCTATTTTAACTTTTCCTACAACAGTTGAATTAATTCCTAAATATACTTGATTTCCAATAATAGGGGCACCAATTCTATCCCCCTATTTTCTTGTCATATAGAAACGCCCTTAGCCAAATTAACATTCTTGCCAAGCACTGCGCCATTATTTATTGTAATACTATACGGATGTGCAATTTGAAGCCCGGCACCTATTTTCACATCAGGATTAATTTCCAAACCGTACTTCATTTTCAAATGCCTGTGATATATAAACAGGGCAAGTCTTGATAAATATCTTCTTTTATTAATACATTGCAACTTTCTATATGTATAAACAAATCTCACTCTGTGTTCCGTTATGTATGAAAACAAAAATCTAAAAAGCGAAAATTTTGTACCCGTCATTCTATAATAATCTTTTTTGAATGTTTCTCTCATAAAATATTTTCTAATGTCTTTTCTACCACAATGTTTTTATCAAATAGCTTTTCCATTCTTTGTCTACCGTTAATTCCCATTTGTTTTCGGCTTTCATACGGTAACTGAATAAATTTTTTCATTATTTCATAAAGACTTTCCTTGTTTTTTACTTCAGCTAAGAAACCGGTTTTCCCGTCTTCGACAGCCTCAAGACAGCCATGAATATTACTTGTTATAATAGGCTTACACATCGCTGCACCTTCAAGCAAAGTATTGGACATACCTTCATGCCAACTTGGTAACACAACACAATGTGCCCTTTCTACAAATGGCTTAACATCCGGTTGAAAACCATAAAAATTAATCAAGCCATTTTCTTGAAATGCTTTTACTGTGTCTTCATAATTATCTTCATACCAACCAATAAAATCAAACTGTAAATTATCGTATTCAGTTTTGAGTTTTTTTATAGCATAAAAAAGTTCATCAACGCCCTTTTCCGCCATTATTCTTCCGACAAAAATAAATCTTATCTCATCTTCGTTTGGATAATCTGATGGCTTAAATTCATCTAAATTTACACCGGCACCCGGCAACACAATCGTTTGACTTTTCCTAACAATACCTGAATCGACCAATGTATTTCTGTTGCCTATATTTTCAAAAAAAATACGTTTTGCCTTATTCATTGAAAATTTATACATCATAGAAACCATTTTTTTTGTGAAATTTTCAACTTGAAAGGTTGAACCCAAACCGGTAACATTACAATAGCAAGGAACATTACAAAGTTTTGCCGCCTCTGCTCCGTAAATATTACACTTTATAGTATATGTAATTACCTTTTCGGGCTTTTCTTTTTTTATAAGTTTAATATAATTCCTTAAAAGAGCGATATCCTTAATCGGGTTATTACCCCTTCGTTCCATTTCAGGTTCAATTACCACGCGGCAACCATATGACTCAATAATTGAAATATTTTCTTCGTCGGTTTCGGGGAGTGATACAACAAGTTCATGTCCTAAACCAGACAATTTTTGTAATAACTCTCTCCTAAATATTCTGAGAGTATTATAATGATTTGCTAATATCAATATTTTCATTACTATTCTCCAAAATAAGTTGATTTACTATTCAAATAGATTAATATCTTTTGCCATATTCATACTGTCAAATAAATCAGTCGTATAATACATACTTCCATCTTTAGTCTGTAAATAAAAGAATAAAAGATATCCCACTATAGAACAAAAAATCAATATGGGTCTGATTTTTTTAGATGAAACACAGCAAATAATAAAAGGTAATAGTAAGATATTAAACAATTCTGTATATATTGGTAAACGCCCAATGTATATTCCGCTCGTAACATAACCGATAGCATACAAGCCAGCAGTAATTAATGAAAAATTCACCATAACATTAATATACGGATTATTATATCTTGCAATATCTTTTCGATAAATATAGGCTAAGACCGGTGTGACAAGCGAAACAGCAACTCTTAAAATGTTAACTCCATCATCATCTTGAACCGCATTAAGGTAATCATAATCAGAAAAGGCATCGTCAATCCAAACATTTACCTTTCCAGGAAAAATCAAAACAATAGCCATTGTAACAATTATACAAATGCTTATTCCTATATCCCAATTTTTCATATTTACAATAAAATAAATTGGTATCAATATTATTGCAGTGCTATGAATAAAATACATAACAAAAACCAACAATAAGAATTTAATAAATTTCTTTTCAACAACTAATCTAAAAGCAGCAAAAAACATTGCAGCAACAACAAATTGTCTAATTCCGTTAAAAAGCCAATAGAACTCCAAACTGGTAATAAACAAAAATACACTATACGAAACATTATCAGAAAACTTTGATATCCCGTAATATATACACAATCCGGAAAATACTGCAATCGAGCCTAAAAAGAAGTGCCAATCAAAGCCTAATTTTTTTAATAGAATTTGATATGATATAAACAAAGGGGCTTTGTCAAGACTCCCGTCATCATTTCTTATGAAAGAATCAAAAATTCCAACATCGGATTTCAAAAGGTTGTAAGATTGAATGTAAGTACGAGTGTCGGCAACACCATTTCTAACTGCTGCCCAAAACACAATATAGCCAATTAAAATAAACGCTATAAATTTTACTATATTTTTTCTTCTGTTTTGAATTTCCGCAATCTCACCGATACCGACTATTGTATACTTATCTTCAACGGCAAACTCAATTATTGCCGTAAAAGCACATAGAAAAACAGCAACATAATAAACCCAGGAATTTGAACTAAATAAAAAATCCATATTATTTTACAATTTCCTTAACCTTATCTACTATATTTTCGGAAGTCATGCCGTACTGAGCTCTTAAATATTTTTGATTGCCGACCTTAGAGCAGTATTCATCGTTAAGACCTATTTTAATAAGTCTCACATTCTCATTTGAATCTGTAATTACTTCCGAAACTGCGCTTGCAAAGCCGCCTATAATATTATGCTCCTCAACAGTTACAATGTAATCATATTTCTTTGCACAATCAAGAATAACCTTCTTATCAATCGGTTTTACTGTATGGAAGGAATATTCCTCCACTCCAATTCCTATATTTTCAAGTTCTCTTGTTGCATCAGTAGCTTCATCAAGTATCGCACCTGTAGAAAACAAAGCAATTTTAATTTTACAATCAGTCTTTGCATCTTGGATTTTTATTGCTTTACCGATTTGGAAGTTATCAATTTTATCATGTATCCTTTTTTCTCCACCGCGACCGAGACGAAGATAAACCGTTCCCGGAAGATGTGTAATTGCTTTTGTTGCTTCAGCTGCTTCAACCAAGTCACCGGGACATATAACTGTCACATTCGGAAGGGCACGCATAATAGCAATATCTTCTGTTGCTTGATGACTCATACCAAGTGAACCATATACAAAACCTCCGCCGACACATACAATTTTTACATTAGCATGCGGATATGCACAATCATTTCTAATTTGCTCTAAACATCTCAGCGTAGGAAAATTTCCTATTGAATATGTAAACACGGTTTTACCACATAGTGCCATTCCTGCAGCTATACCTGTCATACTTTGCTCTGCGATACCTGCATTTGTAAATTGGTTTGGCAACTGCTCAAAAAAAGGTTTAAGAACGCCAAAGCCCAAATCACCGGTTATAAGTTCAATATTCTTATCTTCCTTTGCTTCCTCAATGAGGGTCTTAACAAATGTATCTCTCATTTTTAATCGCTCTCCCCTCTCCATGTCGGATGCCAAGTTGCACTTGTCGTATGGTCATTATAAATATCTGCATCTTGAGGAACAGGCGTTGGATTCTCGATTCCGTTAGGTGTATAAATATCCTCAGCACCCTCCGGCTTAATTTTATGAAGTTCATTTACCGCTAAATCATATTCCCATCCGTCATGCGGAAAACGATAATGCCACAGTATATCATTTTCCATGAACGGAATACCTTTTCCTTTTATAGTATTTGCTATAATAACCTTAGGCTTATCATTGTCAAATTTTTCAAAAAATGCATTTCTCAATTCATCATGATTATTACCATCAATGCTAAGCACATTCCAACCAAACGATTTCCATTTTTCCTCAAAGTCGCCTAAATCCAGTGTTTTCTTACAAAAATCCATGCTTTGCATTTTATTATGGTCAACGATTGCGGTAATATTATTTATTCCGTAATGAGCCGCAAACAGCGCAGCCTCCCAAACGGAGCCCTCATCACATTCGCCGTCACCAAGAACTACATAAACATTATATTTCTTATGGCTCTTAAGTCCTGCATATGCCATACCGACGCCAACAGGTAAACCATGTCCCAACGAACCGGTTGAAAGGTCAACTCCCGGTACATAATGCGACACATGTCCCGAAAGTCTGCTACCATTTTGATAATGCGTCATAAGCTCAGAAACATCAAAAAATCCTGTTTCCGCAAGAGCAGCATATACCGCCGCGCCCGCATGTCCTTTTGAAAGAATAAATCTATCTCTATCTTCATCGTCTGGATTCTTTGAATCAACTTTTAGCACATCTGCATAAAGCACTGCCATAATATCCGCAACACTCAAAATTGCTCCCAAATGAGAGCCACCCGATAAATGTGTCATTTCAACACCGTGTCGTCTTATTTTCCACGCTAATTGCTCACTGTTCATTATTATCCTCCAATAATCGGCGAAATTATTCTCTTGCCAATCTTCTTTTCTAACAAATCAACTAAAAAAATCACTATTACGGGTCCCAAAACACCTGAAATAAACGATAGCGGCATAGTTATATAATACTTTAATCCAAGTACTTTTTCAAAAACAACTGAAACGATACTTTGAAACGGCCATGACAAAATGAAAATGGAATATGTTTTTCTTGATAAATGTAAACCAATTTTATTACTTGTAAAATTTACTAAGCTAGAAAAGGCAAGTATAACCATTATCATCAATAATGCAATTATTGTTCTAATACTTTGAAGAAAAATCTTATTATTAATACTAATCAAAAACAATCCAATCGAAATCGCAAACAACAATAATAGTTTGTAGCAACTATTATTATTTGATAATAACAGTTCAAATTTAGTATTTGCAAACATTATTCCGACAGCATAATATCCTACAAAACGTATAATATCATTTACGGCAAACCATTCAGTGATATTAACCAAATTAGGAATAATTGATAAACATAACAATAACACCGAAAAAGCACAATATACATTACCGTTAAGATGCTTAATCTTTGAAAAAACAAAAGACAACATTGAAATTATAAACAATGTCGGTAAAAACCAAAAATGTCCCCATACATTATCTCTTGGCACCAAAAAACACTTAATAAAATACAAAATGTTTAATGAACTGTCATCCTCAAAAAATCTATTCATGATTATTTTCGGAATGAATCCGATTAATGTCATAGTAAAATAAGGTATCATCAATCTATTATTTCTTTTAAGAACATACGCTCTAAAATCATATCTAGAATACGAGGCGGTTTTTTCAAACAAATAACCGCTTATAAAAAAGAATAAAGGCATGTGAAATGTGTAAATAAATACATCAATATTATATATTATACTAGGTACATTCCAACTTAAAGGTATTGAGTGTCCAAGAACAACTAACAAACATCCTATCAATTGAGCTTGGGTCACAAACCTTATCTTATCACTTTGACACTTCATCTAAAATTTTTAATTCCTTCTCTGTTAAATTCCATCCGAATGCTTCGACATTACCTAACAACTGCTCCGGACGCTTTACACCTGCCAAGACAACCGATTCTTTAAGATTATCCAAAATAAATCTAATTGCAACCGATGATATACTTGTATTATGACTTGCGGCAATATCACGCATAACCTCAACTATCTCAAGATTTTTCTTAAACTTATCGCCATGAAAATTAACATAAATATCTCTCGAACGCCTGTCATCTGCTCCGAAATTTGCATTTTCAAGATTATACTTACCGGTTAAAATTCCTTGTCCGAGAGAGCCCCATGTCAACGGAGTCAGAGAATAATTCTCAGATAATTCTATCATTGTTTTTTCATTTTTCCTGCAAGCAAGACTATACTCATCTTGGAACGATACAAACTTACCCTTAAGTTCTCGAAGCTCCCGCTCGTCTTCCTTGCCAATATTTGAAAGAGCAAAGTACCTTATCTTACCTTGCTTTTTCAAATACTCAAGTGTATCGACTACATCGGCAAGCGGCGTTTTACCGTCTCTGTAATGAACAGTATATACATCAATATACTCTGTATTTAACCTTTTTAATGAGCCTTCACAAGCCTCGATTATATAATCTCTGCTGTTATCGTAATATGTAGGTTGTCCCACCTTAGCATGAACACCGAATTTATCACTGATAATAACATCTTTTCTTCTATATCCCAATGCTTTACCAAGAGTTATTTCAGACTGACCGAGCCCATATGTCTCTGCTGTATCAAAAAAATTAACTCCGTTATCAAGGGCTGCGTGCACTGCGTCAATCAACTCCTGCTCCTGCACATTGCCCCAGCCGTATCCGCCCATAGGACATCCGCCCATACAAAAACGAGAGACCCTTAAATCCGAGTTTTTTAATACTACATATTCCATATATTAACCTCGATGCTCTTTCTTAAAAATAAATCCAAATGCTTTTTTTAGCACATCCAAAACTGTTTTAAAAAATATTTTAACGTCCGTCCTAAAGGAAACCTCCGCTGCATATTTTACACGAAGAGCATTCTTGTTCTTCAAAACATATCTTTCATACATTTCATCAGCGTTTTCTCCGCCGACGATTTCGTCAAGATTAATAAACACATCAGAACTGTAATCTGTAATTCCCGGTCTAACCTCAAATATATACCTTTCCACACCTTCGTATTGGTCAGTATACTGTAACAGTTCCGGTCTGGGACCGATAAAACTCATCTCGCCGCGCAAGATGTTAAATAGATTTGCAAATTCATCAAGCTTTGTCTTTCTTAAAAAAGAACCGATTTTTGTAATTCTGCTATCGTTCAAGGCGGTCGTTCCACCGCCGATTTTATCTGCATTATTAATCATTGAACGAAATTTATAAATACGAAAAGGTTTATTCTTATATCCACCTCTCTGCGCCCTATAAAAGACAGGAAATCCGTCATCTGATATAATTAAAACACTTACAACAATAAACAAGGGAGATAACACTATTGTCATTATTAATGCCAAAATAAAATCAATGATTCTCTTAACGACTCTGTTATAAAAGCTTTTATATCCGATTATTTTTTCTTCTGTCGGAAAATCTATTTTTAATTTTTTTAATTCTTCAACCGATGTCATATATACTATCCTTTGTCTTGCTTTTATCAATTTTCTCTTAATGCCAAAAGATTAATTATTAAAATCACAAAAATCAAACTAAAAATGGACAATCTAACACAATGTTAATATATATTTAATATAATATATATTAATGTCGATTTCGTCAATAGAGAAAAGAAAATTTTGTGAAAAATCACTAAATCTGTCAAAGAATGGCGAATGAAAAGATGAAGCAAATACGGCAAAAACATAAAAAACAGTCAACACACTGTAGGCTGTTGAGAAAGATTCTGAATTTCGTTTTCTTGCGAACTTTGCTGTACCTCGTCAAAACATATTTCATATAGAACAAAACAAAGTTTTGTAACTATATTGCATATGTTTTTCCTCTTTCCAAAAAATCAAATGATTTTTTGGAAGCCCTTTTTTGACTGAGCAAAAAACGAAAAACGCAAAAAGTACCGTAAACTCGATGTTTGCGGTACTTTTACAATCCCTCCGTCAACACTTCGTGTTGCCACCTCCCTTTACACAAGGGAGGCATTAAGCGGTTAGTTAATTTTATTGGCGTGCTTCAGGAGTTTTATCGACAGTCTGAGCCGTACTTTCCGTACGGCTTTTTGCGTTATTTAACTTGGTTTAACAAAATCACTCTACATAATATTTTGCCTGGGCGTTCCAAAGTTCGGCATATCTGCCGTCAGCAGACAAAAGTTCTTTATGCGTGCCGCTTTCGACAAGTCTCGATTTGTCAAACACGGCAATTTTATCGCAAAATGCACAACTTGAAAGCCTGTGTGAAATATAAATTGCGGTTTTGTTTTGGACAAAGGAATTAAAACGACTGTAAATCTCGTTTTCTGCAATGGGGTCTAGAGCGGCAGTCGGCTCGTCGAGAATGACAACGGGAGCGTCCTTATAAAGTGCCCTCGCAAGGGCAAGTTTTTGCGCCTCTCCGCCGGAGATTTCAACGCCATTCTTGTTCAAATCCTTATAAAGATATGTATTTTCCTTATTCGTCAGTCGCTCTGCCCTGTCCTTAATATTTGCATTTTCAAGGCAGGCATAAAATCGGTCGCTTTCAAAATCGGAATTTATACAAACATTATCTTTAAGCGAAACGGAGAATATTTTGAAATCCTGAAAAACTACGGAATAGAGCTTTATAATACTATCCTTTGTGTATTCCTTAATGTTAGCACCGCTTAGCAAAATTTCACCGTCGGTCACATCGTAAAGGCGGCACATCAGCTTAATAAATGTTGTTTTGCCGCTGCCGTTTCTGCCGACCACGGCAAGGTGCTCACCGTTTTTGATTTTGAGATTAACATTTTTCAGAGCATAATTTTCCGCACCCGGATACTTAAACGAAACATCCTTAAACTCAATATCAAAGCCGCCCGACAAATCAAGCACCTTGTCGCCGTAGGTCATTTCGTCCTCGGTATTCACAATTTCAAAGTAATAATTAACGAGCGGCACCATTTCGGCGGTTTTGCCGAAGGTGACAGCCATTTTCATTATGCCCGCTATAATCTGCATAAACGCACCGCAGTAAAGGACAAGCGAGCCTATACCGAAAAGACCGTACAAGCCCTTAACACCGATAAAAAGATAAATACCGAAGCCGACGAGTGCACCCAAAATCGCAACAAACGAACTTTGCTTTGCCGTGTTCATCGAGGCTTTTTTCAAAATTTGTTCGCCGTCGGTGAGCAGTCTGTCCGTTGCGGTGTGCTCGATTAGAGCCTGCTCTTTATAAATACGGATTTCCTTGCCCGTATTATAATCGGAGAACATATTGAGAAAATAGTAAAAAATCCGATCAAGGCGTGAATACTCGTCGCTTGCCTTAAACCAAGCCTTGTTCATTCTGACGGCTACTATAAGAATGACAACAGCCATAACGGCGATTGCACCGAAAATCGTGAGCAAAAACGCAGGGCGTTCAAAAAAGGTGTCACCCGTTTTCTTAAAGCCGATTTTTAACAGCGGAAAGATAATAATAACGGATATAATCAGTGTAAGTGTGCCCGAAATGAAATCACGCATCATCCATGTAAGCTGAACAAAAGAGGAAAAAACTCTGTCCTGTGCCTCGGAATGTTTATGCACAAGTTCCTTGAACTCACTGCTTTCGAGTTTTTGATATTCAATACCGAAGAGCCTTGACGAAATGCGCTGAAGTTCCTTATTATACATCAGCGAGCGATAGACAAACTGCATATCGCCGAGGTAACAGTTGATAAAAAACAACAGGGCGTTGATACCGACAGCCAAGGCGATATAGAGAGCGAGGCTTTTCATATCTGTGCCGCCATCAAGCAAATCTATAATTTTTGATGTAAACCAAATGTTGACAAAGGGCATAACCGCCGTAACAAGTGAGACGGTAACGGCAGTCGGAATGAGTCGTTTTTCAAGGCAGTGCATCTCACGAAACGCCGCAAAAACAGTTTTTATATTTTTCATACAGCCTCGCCTCCGTTCTCCTTGTAGTAATAACTTTGGACTTGGTACATTCTGTAATAGGAGCCTTTGAGTGCCATAAGTTCCTCGTGCGTGCCGCTTTCGGCAATCTTGCCGTCTTTGATAAACAAAATTCTGTCGCAAAAGCGAGTGGATGAAAGACGGTGAGAAATGAAGAACGATATTTTGCCGCTCGTCATCTCGTTATATTTTAGATACAGCTCGTTTTCTGCGATTGGGTCGAGTGCGGCGGTCGGCTCGTCCAAAATCAAAACGGGTGCGTTTTTATAAATCGCCTTTGCAAGAAGCAATTTTTGCTTTTCGCCGCCGGAAAAATCAACTGCGTCTTTATACACATCCTTTATCATATATGATTTTTCTTTATCGGGCAGGGTGTTTATCTTGTCCGCTATTCCTGCCTTTTCAAATGCGGCATAAAGTTTTGCTTTATCATAATTTGATGTTGCAGAAATATTTTCCGCTATCGTCATGGGCATAAAATAATAATCCTGAAAAACGGCGGAGAACAGATTAAAATAACTATCGGAAGAAAAATCAAGACTGCTTTTTCCGTTAACAAGAATATCGCCCGAAGTGGGATAATACAAGCCGCAAAGAAGTTTAACAGCCGTAGTTTTTCCTGCTCCGTTTTCACCGACAACGGCTATATTTTCGCCCTTATTAACCTTAAAAGACATATTGTTAATTGTACTTTTTTCCGCAGAGGGATATGTAAACGAAACATTCTTAAATTCGATTGAATCAACGCTGTCAAAATTCACATTGGGCTTGTTTTCGCTTTTCTCCGTACTTTCGACAAATTCACGAAAGGCGGCGCAATCGTTACAGCATCGCTCGAGATTTGAATACTGATACACGGCGTTTAATATCCAATTAGAAAAGCCGGTTATAATGCCGAAATAGAAAATAAAATCGGAAACGGAAAGCCTGCCCCTGCACACAAGATATGTAAGATAAGCGTAGGCAACAAGTTCACGCAAAAGATTAAGCAGCGCCCTTGTGCCGCCGACCTTGATATTTTGGCGCATAAATTTTTGATTAATTTGCTCAAGGTCATAAATTATCCTTGCAACGGCGGACATAAAATAATCGGTAAAGCCGTAGAGTCTAATGTCCTTTGCGGCGGAAAAATCACGGCATAGATTATAGTAATAATCAAAGCGAACGAATACAGAACTCCGTTCGTCCTTTGTTTTCTTCTCCTTTTTATTTAAGAATTTCAAAAGGAAGAACTCGCAAACACAGGTGGCGAGAATAACCAAAATCATAATAAAATTGATTTTGTAAATTAACATCAACGAAGCAATAACGCCCACAATACAAACGCAAAACTGATTACTTGAATCGAGAAAATCAGCCGAGCCGGAATAATAACTGCGATAGAATTCCATTGCCCTCTTATTTTTCTCTCTGCCCTCGGGGTTTTCGATATTTGTGTAATCGGTGTTAAGATTTTTCCGAAAGGCAAGCACGGCATAGCGCATACGGATAATACGTGCACTGCCGTTTAATAATTCCTGCATAAACGGTGCAAGCCAAGTGGTAAGCACAACAAGCACGCTGAGCAGTCCCACAACGAGTGTGAGCCGGCCGACAGTTGCACCCTTGTCGATACAGTCAATCATCGCCTTTGGTATATATGCGGTGACTATCGGCTGCAAAACGAGTGCAGGCACTCGGATAAGAAAATAGATTAAACTTCTCTTATCCCACTTCAGCCAATTAGTCAGCATATACTTTACATTTTCTCTCATAATTTCCCTCCTAAAATAAAGTTACCCCCCCCCGCAAAATTTTGCGAGGAGGGCTAATTCTGTGTTCGGTATGGGAACAGTTTCTCCTATGACAGTCGGCAACGACCGACCTCTTATATACTAAATATACATTATATGTTAACAAAAGTCAAACATTATATTTCTATCAGCACACTGTGGGCAATACCGGGGATAGGCTGTCCCTGTTTGCACGAAGTGGGAGACATCAGCGCACCCGTGGCGGTAAAAAGAATTTTATGCAATCGACCCTTATTCATTTCGCCGAGCAAATACGAGCAAAGCACGCTTGCACTGCAACCGCAACCCGAACCTCCCGAATGAACATCCTGCTCCTCCAAATCAAAAATCATAAGACCGCAATCCTTATGCACCGAACGAATGTCAACGCCGTATTCCTTCTTTATAAGTTCATACAAAAGCGTACTGCCCGTATAGCCCAAATCGCCTGTAACAATCATATCATAATCATCGGGCGAAGTGCCGGTATCGGACAAAAAGCCGCCTATCGTTCTCGCTGCGGCAGGTGCCATAGCCGCTCCCATATTGTTTGCATCCTTAATGCCGAGGTCGGTAATAGTACCGATATGAACGGCGGAAATATGGGGCGAACCCTTTTCGCTTTCGGCGGCGGTTTTTGGATTTTGCACTACTGCCGCACCTGCTCCCGTGACCGTCCACTGTGAAGTCTGCGGCCGCTGTCCTCCGTATTCAAGCGGAAAACGAAACTGTCTTTCACTGGAGGCAAAGTGGCTCGAAGCACCGACGGCAACGGTGTTTGCCCCTGCGTCAACGGCAAAACAGGCATTGCACAAAGTCAGTGCCATAGTTGAGCACGCACCGTACATACCGACAAACGGCATTTCCAAATCCTTAAGTGCAAAGCACGAGCCTACGCATTGGTCGAGCAAATCGCCGCACATAACCATATCAATCTCCGACGGGCTTTTGCCCGCCTTAGACAAAGCACGGATAAAAGCGTCGTGGAGCATGGCGGATTCAGCCTGCTCAAAACTGTTTACACCCATTGTCGTATCTTCAAACACGGCGTCAAAATAATTTTTAAGCGGACCCTCGCCCTCTTTTTTCCCTGCAACGCCTGCGCTAGCAACAATTAAAGGCGGCTCGTCAAAATAATATGTTCCATTGTTTTTTCGCATAAAAAACACCTCGGTATTAGTTTTACCGAGGCGATAAAGATTATTTGTGATATTTGCCGTTATTTGAAATGGAGAACGCACGATAAACCTGCTCGAGCAAAACCACCCTCATCAGTTGGTGCGGAAGCGTCATCTTGCCAAATGAGAGTTTCATTTTACCGAGCGACTTAACCTCATCGCTCAGCCCGAACGAACCGCCGATTATAAAGGTAATATCGCTCACGCCCGAAACGGATGCGGCTTCTATTTTCTTTGAAAAATCCTCGCTCGAATACTGAGTGCCCTCGATACAAAGCGGAATGACAAAGGAAGATTTCAAAATCTTTGCGATTATACGCTTGCCCTCTTTGTCTTTTACGGTTTCGATTTCGGACGGTGACGGATTATCACTGCATCTCTCCTCCGACACCTCGACAACACTCACCTTAGAAAAAGCGCCGAGGCGTTTAACATATTCGTTACACGCTTCTCTTAAATATTTTTCCTTTAACTTGCCTACGGCAATAACATTAACCTTAATCATAAAACAATGGGTCTTTCGTGGTTTTCCTGCGGTGACACGCTGAGTCTGAAATCTTTATTTTCCTTAAAGCCCTCCTGCCTGAGCGCACAAAGAGTTGTCTGATAAGCGATGTCGGGCATATTATTTTCTCTGCTCAAGTGAGAAAGAACAATTCTCGTAGTACCATGCTTAACCAAATCGCAAGCATATTCGGCACATGCAAAATTTGAAAGATGACCCGTTTGGGACAAAATCCTTTGCTTGAGTTGATATGTATATGTGCCGTTTTGGAGCATGGTGACCTCGTGATTTGACTCGAGAAAAGCCAAATCGCAACCCTGCATTTTATCTCTTGCGTCATCGGTGACATAACCCGTATCGGTACAAACACAAATACTTCTGCCGTCGCTCATATCAAATCTGTAACCGAGACAGGCTACGCTGTCGTGGCTGTTTTCAAAAGGAATAATCTTAACTCCCGACAGTTCGAGCGGTGAAGTGATTTCCTTAGTTTTGACCTTATCGTCTATCTTTTTCGTATTTCGCATAGCGGCGATAACATCGGGGTGAGCATAAACATCAAGGTTATATCGACAGGCGAAAACCCGCAGTCCGCTGATATGGTCGGAGTGCTCGTGGGTGACAAATATGCCGCAAAGTTCGCTCGGTGAAACCCCGATTTCATCAAGTGCCTTTTCTATTCTTTTTGCACTGACGCCGACATCAATCAAAAACTTTCCGGTCGAGCAGGACAGATATATGGAATTGCCCTTACTGCCGGAAAAAAGTTGGCACGCCTTTGACATATTTCACCCTCCTTTTCATCAAAAAATCCCCGCCGTGCGACGAGGATTGATTTTGTATTTTAGCCTGCTGTTTGGACAGCATTATCGTCATTTACGGATACTCGCTTAATATCCGCACCGAGAGCGGAAAGTTTTTCCACAATATCCTCATATCCACGGTCAACATAAACAATATCCTCGACAGTGGTTGTACCCTCGGCAACAAGTCCTGCGATTATCATAGCCGCACCTGCTCTGAGGTCGGTAGCCTTAACAGAAACTCCCGCAAGTTTAGGTACTCCGACAATTACGGCAACCTTACCGTCAACCTGAATATCGGCACCCATACGAAGAAGTTGACCGACATACTGAAAACGATTATCCCAAACGCTCTCGGAGAGAATGCTCGTACCGTTTGCGATTGAGAGAAGCACTGCCATCTGCGGCTGCATATCGGTTGGAAAGCCCGGATGAGGCATAGTCTTTACATTGCATTTATTAAGAGCCTTAAATCTTGTTACACGAACAGCGTCATCATACTCGATAACCTCTGCGCCTGCTTCCTCGAGCTTTGCGGAAATAGACTCAAGGTGTTTGGGAATGACATTCTTAATAAGAACATCTCCGCCGCACGCAGCAGTAGCAACCATATATGTGCCTGCCTCGATTTGGTCGGGAATGATAGAATAGGTACAGCCGTGCATCTTTTCTACACCACGGATTTTAATTACATCCGTACCTGCGCCTCTGACATCCGCACCCATTGAGTTAAGGAAGTTCGCAAGGTCAACTATGTGCGGCTCTTTGGCTGCGTTTTCGATTATGGTAAGTCCTCTTGCCTTAACTGCGGCAAGCATAATATTAATAGTTGCGCCTACGGAAACGACATCCATATATATAGATGTACCCATAAGTTTATCCGCTTTGGCACAAACCATACCGTCAACTATGTCAACATCTGCGCCCAGCATCTCAAAGCCCTTGATATGCTGGTCAATGGGTCTTACGCCGAAATTGCATCCGCCCGGCATAGCAACCTCTGCCTGATTAAATCTGCCGAGCATTGCACCTATGAGATAGTAACTTGCCCTGAAATGAGATGTAAGTTCATACGGAACGCTCTGGTAATTAATATTAGAAGTATCTATATCAAGAGTGTTCTTATTCACAAGTTTAATGTCAGCGCCCATTCTGTCAAGAATTTCGATAATAAGCTGAACATCGCTGATTTGCGGTATATTCTCTATTCTTACGACATCATCCGCAAGTATAGCCGCAGGGATAATGGCAACGGCTGCGTTCTTTGCACCGCTGATGCTAACCTCGCCGAACAGTTCGTGTCCGCCGTTAATAACAAAATTATCCAATTTCAGCCCTCCAATCTTTGAGGAATTTCATATATTTATAGTATTAAAAGCAAAAATAAAAATATGTGTAAATTCACACATAAAATATTATACCAAAAGGCAATAAAAAATGGAATAAAAGATACGCCTTTTTTTCCAAAATGTAATCATTTATATCAACAAAATACATAACATTTTCGTCAGTACTATACAATATATTGTGTAGTACAAAAATTCAAACATTTTTTGTCAATATTTTGTTGTTTTTTAAGGTAACAAAAGAGTAACACAATATTACAAATATGTCAAGAGGAAATACGCACCTTTTCGGCATTTTATAAAATTATGGTAAATTATCACAGTATTAATATAATAAATATATAATAATTGTAATTAAAGATATTTTGTGATATATTAGGCATAAGAAAGTGAAAAGGTTTACATATGAAAATAAAGGATTTAGAATTTAATCACATAGCGTTTTTAGCCCCGATGGCAGGAATAGCGGATTTGGCATTCAGGGAGTTGTGCGTGCAATACGGTGCGGCATATACCGTAAGCGAAATGGTATCGTCAAAGGGACTGACCATGAGCGACAAAAAGAGTGCTCAGCTTTTGACCTTAGGAAATGACAGACCGGCAGGGGCACAGATTTTCGGCGATGACCCCGAAATTATGGCGAAAGCGGCGGTAAAATGCCTTGACTTCAATCCGGACATAATAGACATAAATATGGGCTGTCCTGCTCCGAAAATTGCAATGAACGGTGGAGGGGCGAGCCTTATGAAAAAGCCAGAGCTTGCTTACGAAATAACCAAGGCGGTGGTGCAGTCGGTCGATATTCCCGTAACGGTTAAAATCCGAAAAGGTTGGGACGACGAGAGCGTAAACGCAGTACAGATGGCTGAACTCGCCGAAAAGGCAGGTGCGAGCGCAGTGACGGTGCACGGCAGGACAAGACAGCAAATGTACAGCGGCAGCGTGGATTTTGACATAATTGCACAAGTAAAAAAAGCCGTCGGCATTCCCGTTATCGCAAACGGAGACATAAAAGACGAACAGTCGGCAGCGATTATGCTGGAAAAAACGAACGCAGACGCAATAATGATAGGCAGAGGTGCGCTGGGAAATCCATGGGTGTTTTCAAAAATCAACGCATATCTTGACGAATGCAGAGTTTTGCCCGAGCCGAGCGTTACGCAGAAAATGGCGGTAATGCTAAAACACATACAAAAAATCATAGAATACAAAGGCGAGTACACGGCAATGAGAGAGGCACGCCACCACGCCGCATATTACACAAAGGGTATGCGAGGCGGTGCAAAACTCAGAGCAGAGATAGGGAAACTCGAGCGATTTGAGCAACTCCAAGAACTGTCGTACAAAATACTTAAGGAGTGCGAATAATGATACTTAAAAATTGCACATTCATAAACGAAGAATTTGAAAAAGAATTCGGCGACATAAAAATCGAAAACGGAAAAATATCGGAGATAGGCATAATCGACGGTGACGGAAAAGATATGAACGGCAAAATAGTTATGCCGGGTTTCATAGACATTCACATTCACGGCGGCGACGGCGGCGACTCAAGCGACGGAACGCCCGAGGCTCTCGACAAAATAAGTGCATATCTTGCAAAAAGAGGCATTACTTCATTTTGCCCGACAACAATGACTCTGCCTATCGACAGGCTGTGCGACATTGCAGAGGTCATCTCCGATTACGCAAAGAACGGCAAGGCAGGCAGGTCAAAGATTGCAGGAATCAATTTTGAAGGTCCGTTCATCGCCATGAGCAAAAAGGGAGCACAAAACGGAGATTATGTTATACCCGGCACCGTTGACTATTTCAACAGATTATACGATGCGAGCGAGGGACTGATGAAGTTAATCACGATAGCGCCCGAGGCGTTCGACAGCAAAAAATTTATCGAGCACGCAAGCAAAAAAGCAACCGTCTCAATCGGTCACACTGCGGCGAACGCAGAAGAAGCGGCAGAGGCGATAAAGAACGGAATTAATCACGCAACGCATTTATTCAACGCAATGACCCCGATGACGCACCGTGAGGCAGGAGTTGTGGGCGTCGCATTCGACAGCGGCGTTACATGCGAACTCATCTGTGACGGAGCGCACATTTGCCCGACGGTGCTAAGAAATACATTTAAGATTTTAGGCGAGGACAGAGCCTGCGTAATCAGCGATTCTATGCGTGGCGCAGGGCTCGGAAACGGCGAGTTTGAACTGGGCGGACAGATGACATATGTAAAGGACGGCTACACCGTTGCACGCTTATCGGACGGCACAATCGCCGCTTCGATTACCAATGTATTTGACGAGTTCAAGAATTTGCTCAACTTCGGCATTGATTTTAAGACGGCGATTAAATCCTGCACAATTAACCCTGCAAGGGCAATCGGAGAGGAAAAAAAAATCGGCTCGATTTCGGTTGGAAAATGTGCCGACCTTATCGTAACCGACGAGAATTTTAACATTGAAGAGGTGTATATAAATGGAACACTCGCTTAATATAGTGCTGATAGAGCCTGAAATTCCGCAAAACACAGGCAACATTGCAAGAACCTGTGCGGCAACGGGCGCAAGACTTCATCTTGTCGGCCCTATGGGATTTCACATTACGGACAAGCAGGTAAAAAGGGCAGGTCTTGACTATTGGGATAAGCTCGACATCACCTTTTACGACAGCACCGAGGAGTTTTTTGAGAAAAACAAGGGCGGACAGTTCTATTATTTTACAACCAAAGCAGAGCAGGCACACTCGGATATTAAGTACCCAAACCATTGCTACCTCGTTTTCGGCAAGGAAACAAAGGGATTGCCCGAGGAACTATTAAAGGACAATCACGATTTCTGCGTGCGTATGCCGATGAGAGGAATAATAAGAAGCCTTAATCTGTCAAACGCTGTTGCAATCGGCACATACGAGGTGCTTCGCCAATGGGGCTACCCCGAATTAGTCCAAAAAGGCAAACTCCACAATTTAGAATGGTAAAACAGGCGAACGCAGTTCGCCCCTACGGTTTAAAATACACACCCTGAAGCGAATTCGCTTCGGGGGTTTACTCTTTGCTGAAGAAACAGACAAAATAAAATGCTCGAAAATTATCCGAGCATTTTATTAATGACTAAACTAATTTATATAACGTTCCTGTGTCTTTTCCCACAATTTCAAATTTTCTTGAATCTCTTTCAAGAACTGCTTTCAACAATCTGCCTGCATCTATTGCGGCAGCTTGATGGGCGTCCTCCTCTGTTTTTCCCTCTTTTATGTAATAGTCATAGAGCTTCTGCATTGGAGTATTGCCCCAATTTCTGTTATTTCCGCCAAAAAGGATACGAGCTGAAAAAGCCTCATCCGGTTTAGCATTGCAAAAGGCATTTACTGCACCAAGCAAATACACTTTAATAACTTCAATATCCACAGGAATTAATTTGGCAGATATACTGTATGTTTTAGTTTTATTGTTATTAATCATAAAATTCTCCTCAAAACAATTTCTATATTTTTAAATACAACAAAAACAATAATAACGCTTAATTAAAAAAACTTAATAAACCAAATCCTTTTTAATTGTTTTACTTTCACCATCTAGTTGGAATTCCATTTACATAATGCCAATAATTTCCGCTCAATTGAACATCTGAATAATAATAGTATCTTATATTCGACCCATGCAAACTACACATAGCGTTCCATTGTTCTGAGGTTCCCTCGTAATAACAATTTATTAAGCCATAATTATCACTACTTGGAATCCAATAACTGTTTTTTACAATGCTTGTAATTGATTTAGGAATAACAAGATTCTTAATAAATCTATAATTATATAGCATATTGTTCAATACCGAAATATCATCAGGCAACTTTACTGTACCATACAATTTTTCATTTTGAATATATAATAAACTATTATGTGCACCGGAAAAAAGATCATTATTAGGATTTTCTATATTCATCCACTCTGAAAACGATCCCTCATATTTTATATACTCCATTTTGCTTTGACCAGAAAAAGCATATTTTCCGATATACTTAACAGAAGAAGGTATAGTAATACTTTTCAGACTTTTACAATAAAAAGCACCGGTCATTTGCTCCTGTGATCTATTAAAGCCTGAATCTGCTATACCAGAAACTGGACGGCCATTATGATATGAAGGAATAACAACATCTTCAGAGCCATCATAATCCACCTTATATGCTGTAACATAATATGTATCATCAGCCTGTAAAATATATCTTAATCCAACTGTTCCTCCATCTGCATCAAGTGTATTGTCAGAATCGCCTGATCCAATAGAACCGGCATTTTCCTGTGTTCCGTCGGTGTAGGTGATGATGAGTTCGCCGTTTACGAGTTCGGTTTTTTCAATGCCTCTGCCTGCGTCGCCTTTATCGCCCTTGTCTCCCTTATCGCCTTTATCACCTTTTTCGCCCTTAATCGAGCCGAGGTTTACAACGGCAGAATCCGTATAAGTTACAATTAATTCACCGTCGGTTGATACGGCAACGGACTGAATACCTCTGCCGTCGGCACCGTCTGCTCCCATTACAGAGCCAAGGTTTACAACGCTGTCATCGGAATATGTAAGCACAAGTTCGCCGTTTGAATTAATCTCGGCTTTCTTTATTCCGATTCCGTCTGCGCCCTTAATGTTACCCAAATTGAGAGTTGTTCCGTTAGTGAGCGTAACAGTAAGCACACCGCCGTCTGCAACGGTTACATCGGCTATACCTACGCCGTCCTGACCGTCTGCACCGTCTCTGCCATTTGTACCGTTGATACCGTCTATGCCGTCACGACCTGCGGCACCGGTTTCGCCTTTGTCCCCTTTTTCGCCTTGAATACCTTGTTCGCCTTGGTCGCCCTTTTCGCCTTTCTCACCTTGGTCACCCTTGTCACCTTTTTCACCTTTGAGACCCTGCTCACCTTGGTCGCCTTTTTCTCCTTTGAGACCCTGCTCACCTTGGTCACCCTTGTCACCTTTTTCACCTTTGAGACCTTGCTCGCCTTGGTCGCCTTTATCTCCTTTTGAACCCTTTACATTGCCGAGATTTATATTTCTTCCGTCAGAAAAAGTCAGTACAAGTTCATCATTTGTATTAATATTTACATTAGAAATACCGATACCGTCAGCACCGTCTGCACCGTCTCTGCCGTCTACTCCGTTTGTACCGTTGATACCGTCTATACCGTCACGACCTGCGGCACCTGTTTCACCTTTTTCGCCTTTCTCGCCTTTCTCGCCTTGAACGCCCTGTTCGCCTTGGTCGCCCTTTTCGCCTTGGTCGCCCTTTTCGCCTTTCTCACCTTGGTCACCCTTGTCACCTTTTTCTCCTTTGAGACCTTGCTCGCCTTGGTCACCTTTATCTCCCTTTGCACCCTTGATATTTCCGAGTTCAAGGGTTGTACCGTTAGTGAGAGTTACATTAAGATTGCCGTCAGAAGTAACAAGAATATTTTGAATACCGACACCGTCCTGACCGTCTGCACCGTCTTGTCCGTCAACTCCGTTTGTACCGTTAATACCGTCTATACCGTCACGACCTGCGGCACCGGTTTCACCTTTTTCACCTTGGATACCTTGTTCACCTCGGTCGCCTTTCTCACCTTGAACGCCCTGTTCGCCTTGGTCACCCTTGTCGCCTTTTTCACCTTTGAGACCTTGCTCACCTTGGTCGCCCTTGTCGCCTTTTTCACCTTGGTCGCCTTTCTCGCCTTTTGCACCGACAACACGGTCAAGATTTACGGCAGTACCGTCGGATAATGTAAGCACGAGTTCTCCGTCGGAATTAATCTCTGCCTGTGAAATGCCGACACCGTCCTGTCCGTCTGCTCCGTTTTGACCGTCAATTCCGTTTGTACCATTGATACCGTCCTTGCCGTCCAGTCCGTTTGTGCCGTTCTTACCATTAATTCCATTTTTTCCGTTAATGCCGTTTGTGCCGTCTTTACCGTCTTTACCGTCAAGACCGTTCTTTCCGTTAAGTCCCTTAGCAGTACCTACATTAATAGAAGTGCCGTCGGAAAGTTCAATAACAAGTTTACCCGTTTCGGTAAAATATGCGGTTTTTATTTCCGATGTTTCCTGCTTTGCGCTAAGTTCAAGTGCCTTAGACCAATCCTTTTCTGTTCCCGAATAGCCGTTTTCCACTGCAATATCGTAAGCCGACTTACCCTTTAGCGAATCGAGCCAATCCTGAACGCTTCCGTCATAGCCCTGCTCTACCGCAAGTTCATATGCGGAAAGTCCATTTTGTACCTTAGACACCGCCTGAGAATTACCACGATTATGCACAAAATTTGCCACAACAAACGAAGTGGCAAGCATTACTGCAAAAGCTACAATTACGGCAATCACCTTGCCAACGACTCTTTTGTTTTTTTCTTTTGAATCATTCATAATATACTCCTCCGATTAAAGTGTTAACATATTATTATTCAATTTAAGTATAGTAAAGATATTTACTAAAGTCAATAGTAAACTTTTGTACTACATATAATTGTAGCAAGGAGTGATATTATGGACTATATTAAACGAATAAAGGATTTGAGAGAGGACAACGACAAGACCCAGCAGGAAATAGCCGATGTGCTCAAAACGTCGCAGACAATGTACGCACGATACGAACGAGGGGCAAACGAACTGCCTGTTCATCACCTGATTACACTGGCGGATTACTACAAAGTTTCAACGGATTATATTTTATGCAGAACGAATAACACGAAAATTAATATATAAACCTCCCTTAATAAGGAAGCCTATGAGACACGATATAGACAAAACACCGACCGAGATTTAACCCAGTCGGTGTGTTTTTTATTCATCTTCTTTTTTATCTTTATCGTTCGGTTTATTCTTATTTTTGAAATCGGGTTTTTTGCCTTTAAGGACAACCTTTGAATAAACGAAATAAGTTATAACGGTTGCGAGAATAAAAATAACAACCATTAAAATAATTAACATTTTAACAGACATGGGAATATATGATTTAACCTCCGTATTAACAGTATTCGGTATCTTATAAAGCGAAGCACCGACATTGGTACCGTACGGTATTCTTACAACTGTCGCACTATAAGGCTGTAAGGTCACGGTAAAGGAGTCGCCGCTGATTTGAATATCCTTACTCTTTGGCGCAACGGTTTGCTTTTCATTTGAATTATACGCCGTTTTGTACTCACTTTCAAGAGAAAGAACAGATGCCGTTACAAGATTATCAAAGCCGTTAAAATTAGCGTTTATTTTTTCCTTTTTGCCGCCTGTATTCACGAGTTTGACATAAAGAGTTTGTGATTTTTCATCTATGGTGACGCTTTGGGTAACGCCCAGAGGTCGGTCGGTAAAATCTGCGCTGAGCGTTTTTGTGCCCACATTATTTGCAAAAAGCATCTGAACATAATATTCGGGAGTGAGCACGACATTCTCGTTATCAAACCAAATGAGCGAAGTTTTTGTTTTATCGGCGTGCGATTTTGAAAGTGCCTTTGAATAGGACAGCATGGAAACGACATCGCTGTTTTTCTCCGCACCGAGCATAAATGCCGCAGTATCGCAGGCGTTATAGGCATTATCGCTTCTGCCCTGCTTTTTTTCGTCAAGGGCAAGCGAGGAGACGGAGGCAATCACGTTTGCGCCGTCCCTTGCGTAACTGTCGTATCTGCCGACAAAGTTCGACAGAGATTTTTCTTTACTGCCGACAATACTCTCAAACGCTGTCACATCGGAATAAGAAGCGGCAATTTTATTCTTTGCGTCCTCAAAATCACTGCCCTCAAAATCCGTGCCGCAAGAAGCGACAACGGTTATATCGGGATATTTTTCGTTAACAGCTTTTTTTATCTCGTCAAAATTACGCCAATATGCTTCGCCGTAATTATCTCCGCCGATTTGAATATACTTCATTTCAAATGGCTGTACGCTTCCGTTTTGTGCCCTCAGAGAGCCAAAGTAAGTGGTTTTTGAATCGCCGTTTGCGTACTCGATTAAGTCGAGCACGTCCTGAACATAATTCTTAAATTTGTCCGTGCCGGGAGTGAGCGACACAGAGGAAACATAGTTATCGAAATCCGCTTTTGAATTAATACCGAGCGAATTAATATATTGAACTCTGTTCTTAATCTCACTTTTTGAGAGAGAATACTGCTCCGACAGATAAGCCTCAAACTGCTCGTCTGTCATATATGTTTTATTTAACGCCTGAACATAATCATCATATTTTGCATTAGTCTGGCACGCAACGCCTGCACTGACCTCGGGCACGGGAGTTGCGCCCAAATCATCACAAAGCTGAAAATACTCGTGATAGCCGACATAACCGGACGAATTAAGATAAACGCCGCCGTCGCTGTCATTATTAACGCTGACCGTCTGCCGTCTTTCCTCGGGTTTTCCTATCGTATCTTTCCAAGATACAATAGCGGACGAATCATCGCTCTCGGCTGTGCAGGTGCCCGGAAAGCGTATAAACGCCGGTTTGAGTTCTTTAAGAGCGGACACCAAATCGGAGCGGAGACACGCATTTTTCCACATCTCGTCACCTGCTCCGTAACTGCTGTCGGGAGTGAGGCTGACAGAGTCTATACAAAGTGCACCGCTGCCGCTGAATTTAACCGTCAACTCGCCGTCCTCGTTTGCAGAAGAGGTAAGTTTCGCCGTAAATTTTTTCCACGATTTATTATTCAATTCGCCCAAATCAAGTTGAACAACATCGTTTTTGTTAGATGAAGAATTGAGATACACGCCGATTTTGCCATCATAGTTCTCATTTTTCAGAAAGCAGGTAAATGTGTAGGTTTCTCCTTTGGTAAAGTGCATTGCACCCTTTTCCAAACCCGAGGCGGAATACTCGCCGTTTTCGTCAAACAAAGCAGCGTAGCCGAGATTTGAAAGTTCGCCCTTTTTATCAACAGAGACGGTCTCGTAGGTTGGGTTGTTTTTATTAAGCGGAGTTTGAGTTGAAAGAGCGGTTGACACATCGGTCATCTTCCACGCAAGTTCGCCGTTTAAGGAATACTCAAACGAATTATTATTAACCATCTGTGCTCCGAGTCCGCCGTCTGAGGCAAAAGCCGAATCGTCAAGACTGACGCCGTAAAGCGTCGGCGACACATCATGAGACACAGCACCACTATTAATATTCAGCGTACTCTGCGTACCTGCATAGACCGGTACGACAGACAGCGTTATCAGCACGATACTGACTAAAAGCGAAACAAATTTTTTCATATTATCTCCGTTACAAATACCAATAATTCATATCGACAAAGCGAGAGCCTATCGAATTCAGTTCGCCCTGCTCCGTGTACTGCCAAACATCCCAGTCGCCTTTATATGTAACCTTATCGTTATAATCGGCAACCCAAATGTAACTGCTTTTTAAGATGCTTTCCGTTTTTATCTCGGTTGTGTAGGTTGAACTCGAAGCGTAAACGCCGCTTTGATAACCTGCGCCCTCGATAACCTTACAAAAAGCATTTATTATATCGGCGGCAGCGTCTTTTGAGAGAGAGGCGTCGTAAAGCCTGCCGACAAACTCGCCGTTTTGCTGAGCGTACTCGTAATCTATAAAAACAGGGAGCGAAATATCATACCGTTTTATATGATGCAAAACGAACCTTGCCTCCTCCTTAGCCTCCTTAACGGTAGTGGCTTGGGTATAATAATAGACTCCTACGGGAATGCCGGCATCATTTGCACCGCTTAAATTATCATAAAGCCTGTCATCAAGACAGATATTGCCCTTTGCGTAGCCCGTATAGCCTGCACGGACTATAACAAAATCCACCTCATCTTTAAGCGACTGCCAGTCAATATCTTCATTGTAAGAGGAAACATCAACGCCGAACGCAACATCCTTATTGAGATTGGGCAGAGGATTAGGAAGTTTTCTGCCCGACGAGCCGATTACAGTACAAACAATCAAAACAGCAAGCGCAACAACAACAGCGATAATAGGCACGGTATTCTTTTTTATAAACTTCTTTATATCAAACTTTATAAGTTGTTTAATTTTTTTCTTTGTTTTTCTTCTCTTCTTTTTCTTAACGGGCATTACTGCTCCTTTTTTACAAAAAGGGCGTTCTGTGAACGCCCCCAAATGCTATGTATTAAATTAAGCAAACGAAATCAGATAGATACTTCGTGAGCTATGTTATAAAGGTTCATATCGATAGTTTTTGTCATATTAAGAGCCTCAAAAATATCGTAGTCAACAACTTCTTCCTTTTGAGCTGCAACAACACGATTACCGATATTGTTCATAAGAAGTTTTACTGCATAGTTACCCATCTTTGTAGCCATAACTCTGTCTCTTGCGGTAGGATAGCCGCCACGCTGAGTATGGCCGAGAACGGTTGCTCTGGATTCAACTCCTGTCTTTTCCTCAATCTCTTTAGCGAGGTCATGAACATCTATTTCGCAACCCTCTGCAACAACGATAATAAAGTGCTTCTTATCGGTAAGCATGGTCTTACGCATACGCTGAATAACATCCCTTTCGATATCAAAGGGAACCTCGGGGATAAGGATAGAGGTTGCACCGCAGGCAATGCCTGAATTAAGAGCAAGCCAGCCTGCTCTTCTGCCCATAACCTCTACAACAGAACATCTGTCATGAGACTCCGAAGTGTCACGAAGTCTGTCTATCATTTCCATAATGGTATTAAGGCAGGTATCATAGCCGATAGTGTGGTCACAACACGCAATATCGTTATCGATGGTGCCGGGGAGTCCGACGCACGGAATACCTCTTTCGCTGAGGTCACGAGCACCTCTGAACGAACCGTCGCCGCCGATTACAACAACGCCCTCGATACCGAACTTTTTACAGGTATCAATAGCCTTTTGCATACCTTCTTCGGTTGCGAACTCCTTACTTCTTGCGGAATAAAGAATTGTACCGCCACGATTAATAATATCGGAAACCGAGCGTAAATCCATCTCGATAAGGTCGCCGTTGATGAGGCCGTTATATCCTCTTACAACACCGTAAACCTTAATTCCGTTTTCACATGCTGTTCTTACTACTGCACGGACAGCCGCATTCATGCCCGGTGCATCACCGCCGCTGGTTAATACTGCGATAGTTTTCATAATAGTATCCTCCGTAAACAAACACATAAGTTAAATATTATAATATACACATATAACACATCTATTTTACTTAAAAAGGCATATGTTGTCAAGTGTTATATAATTAATGCAACATTGCTGTCTCCCAGCAGTGCCCTGAGTTCGGAAATGAGCGTCTCGCTTTGAGCGACAAAATTATCCTTTGGAGCGAGTTCGTATTTTTTTGTATCCTCAAAATAGAAATAAAGCGGCAAACTTCCTTTATGGGATGCAAGAATTTTCTTTACCCCGTCCAGCGCCTTATCGTTATGAGACGAAAATTTCAAAAAAAGACCCGTACGCTTTTTCTTCTGCGGTTTTGCAGTCGGCGTTTCTTTCGGGAGAGACACGAAGTTTACAAGTATTTTGGGCTCCTTATCTTCCTCGACGGAGACGGTACCGCTCACCGTAATAACATTGCCCTGAATAATCTGCGAGGCAAAGCGTGTATAAACATTCGGAAAAAGAATAACCTCAACAGAGCCGTACAAATCCTCCAGCGTTACAAAAGCCATATTGGCTTTATTTGAGCGGGTCTGCTTAACGGTAATATGATTTATAATGCCGCAAAGAGAAACCTTGGCAGAGTCCTTTAGACGGGCTCCGTTTTTCCCCGCCTCGAGAATGTCATATGTTCTCACACAACCTGACGATTCAACATATGCGTCAAACTTATCCATCGGGTGACCCGAGAGATAAAGACCTGTTATTTCCTTTTCCATCTGCAAAAGTTCGTTCTTTGAGAACTCGTTTACCTGCGGAAGTTTAATCTCATCCGTGGCTTTTTCGTTGCCCAAATCGAAAAGTCCAACCTGACCGTACATAGTCTTTCGGTAGCGTTCTTCGATAGACGAGAGCAATATCGGCAGAACCTGAAGCATTTGTTTACGGTTTGCGCCCAAGTTATCGAGTGCTCCGCATCTTATCAGGCTTTCGACCGCACGGCGGTTAAAACGAGTACCCTGCATACGCTCGCAAAAATCTTTCAAAGACGAGAAGTTACCGTTTTGCCTCTCCTTGATTATATCCTCGATAAAATCGTTTCCGACGCCTTTTATGCCGAGCATACCGTAATTAATCACCTTATCCGAAGCGGCTGTAAAGCCTTTCATAGACGAATTAATGTCGGGCGGTGCAAGGCGAATGCCGACACGCTTACACTCGGCGATATAGCGAGCGACCTTATTTGAATTATCCAAAACGGAACTCAAAAGCGCCGCCATAAACCGAGAAGTATGATAAACTTTAAGATAAGCACAGCGGTACGCAACAAGAGCGTAGCAAGCGGCGTGAGATTTATTAAACGCATAGGAAGCAAAGTCGGTCATCTTATCAAAAATCGCATTTGCAACGCTGCTTGAAATATTGTTTTTTGCACAGCCGTCAACAAAGGCGGTGCGTTCCCTCTCCATAACATCGTGCTTTTTCTTGCTCATGGCACGGCGTACAACGTCCGCTCTGCCGAAGCTGTAACCTGCAAGGGAACGGAAAATCTGCATAACCTGCTCCTGATAAACCATACAGCCGTAAGTGTTTTTAAGAATAGGCTCAAGCATCGGAGTATCGTATTTTATGTCCCCGGGATTATTTGAGTTATGCACAAAGGTGTCTATCTGACTTGCCGGGCCGGGACGATAGAGCGAGGTGGCGGCAATCAAATCTTCAAGCGATGTCGGCTTGAGATTCATAAGCATCTGCTTCATTCCGCCCGATTCAAACTGAAAAATGCCCTCTGTCTGCCCGGTGGCAAAAATTTTATAAACTCTTTGGTCATCTATCGGAATTTTATTAATATCAACGCCCGACGCCTTTGACGCATCATCTATGACGGTCAGCGTTCTGAGCCCAAGAAAGTCCATTTTAAGCAGTCCGAGTTCTTCAAGAGTGGTCATAATATACTGCGTTACGACCAAGCCGTCGTTAGTTGCAAGCGGCACATAACTCGACACGGGGTCGTGAGTTATGACAACGCCTGCGGCATGAGTGGAGGTATTTCTGGGCATGCCCTCAACTCTGCGTGCGGTATCTATAAGGCGCTTAACCTCTGTATTATCTTCCATTGCCGCTCTGAGGCGACTGCTCTTTTTTATTGCGGCGTCAATAGTAATATGAAAATCGTTCGGTATCAGTTTTGCAACGGCGTCCACCTGATTATACGGCATACCCATTACCCTGCCGACATCACGAATTGCGGCTCTGGTCTGCAAGGTACCGAAAGTGACTATCTGTGCCACATGGTCTGCTCCGTACTTTTCGGTAACATAGTCGATTACCTCCTGCCGCCTTTCGTAGCAAAAGTCTATATCAAAATCGGGCATAGACACTCTCTCGGGATTCAAAAAACGCTCAAAGATAAGGTCGTATTTCATAGGGTCGATATCGGTTATGCCTATGCAGTAAGCAGCTATCGAGCCTGCACCCGAGCCTCTGCCAGGACCTACGGGAATACCCCTGCTCTTTGCAAAATTAACAAAGTCCCATACGATAAGATAGTAATCCGTGTAACCCATTTTATCCACGGTTTCGAGTTCGTAATTGAGTCTTTTTACATACGCTTCGGGCGGATTTTCGCCGTAGCGTTTTTTCATTCCCTCAAAGCATTTCATTTTGAAATACTCAAAGTGGTTCATATTATCCGGAGTTGCAAAATACGGAAGTTTCGTATTACCGAACTCAAAATCAAAGTTACACATATCGGCAACCTTGGCGGTGTTTTCCACAGCCTCGGGAACATCGCAGAAAAGCGAAAGCATTTCTTCCTCACTCTTTAGATAAAAATTATCCGAGTGAAATTCAAGTCCCGTATCTTCGCCCAAAATATGATTCGTTGCGATACAGATAAGCACCTGCTGAATGTCAGCATCTTCTTTGTTGACATAATGCACATCATTCGTTGCGACAAGCGGAATGCCCGTATCTCGGCTGAGTCGCTTAATTCCGTCGAGTACAATCTGTTCCTGCTCTATGCCGTGATTTTGAAGTTCCAAAAAGTAATTGCCCTTACCGAAAACCGACTCATACCAAAGAGCGGCACTCTTTGCGCCCTCGTAATCACGTTGCAAGAGAAACTGCGGTATTTCACCTGCAAGGCAGGCGGAGAGGCAAACGAGCCCATCACTGTATTTTTCGAGCAAGTCACGGTCGATTCTCGGCTTAAAATAAAAGCCCTCGGTATACGACAGCGACACCATTTTTATTAAATTTTTATATCCCGTCTCATTCTTGACGAGAAGAACAAGGTGGTTATACTTTGAATCCAAAGTCTTGTCCTTATCATAGCGGCTCCTCGGCGCAACATATACCTCACAGCCGATGATGGGTTTGATACCCTGCTTTTTACACTCTCTGTAAAAATCCACCGCACCGTACATATTTCCATGGTCGGTTACGGCAAGAGAGGTCATACCCAACTCCTTTGCACGAGAAACAAGCTCGCCGAGGCGGCAGGCGCCGTCCAACAAGCTGAACTGAGTATGCAAATGAAGATGTGTAAACATAGTATCACCTTTTATTTTATGATGCTCACCTTGAAAGTTTCATCGCTTCCCTTTTCAAAGAAGGCGTTGAGAATTACAAACGCACATCAAAGTTCCTGTGCAATTTTTACAAGTCGTGACAGTCGGTGGTTTACACCGCTGCGTGAAATAGGCGTCTCGAGCATTTCGGAGAGTTCGCCGAGAGACGAGTCGGGATTTTCCAGCCTTATCTCCGCCATCTGTCGAAGTCCGTCGGGAAGTGAATCGAGTCCCTTTTTTTCTTTTATCTTAAGTATTGCCGCAATCTGCGGTGAAGCGGCGGCAACGGTTTTTTCTATATTTGCGGCGTCGCAATTCGCTTTTCGATTTGCCGTATTGCGAATTTCCTTAACTATCTTAACATTCATCATATCGAACATACTCTTGCCTGCGCCCATAATATAAAGGCAATCCTCGATTTCCTCGCTGTCCTTAAAATATATGATGTTATAACCCTTTCGGTTTGTCATCTTTGGTGAAAGTTCCACCTCACGAAGTGCCGTCATAAGACTTTTTGAAAGGTTAAGATACGGCACGCTGAACTCCAAATGATAATCTTTTTCCGGAGAGGAAACGGCTCCGCAGGCAAGGAATACACCCCTGATAAAAGTTTTCTGGCAATCCTCGCAAGTGAAATTAGAAAAGTTAATTCTTAGACTTGTCTCGCCTCTTTCGTGGCCGAAACAGGACATAATTCTGCTTGCGTTTACGCTTTTTCGCACCGACACTGTATAGAGTTTTCCCGACGGTGACGCCGACATCTTTGCTCTGACAGAGCAAATTTCCTCCAGCAGCGACAAAAAAAGTTCGGCAGTCTCCTTGCTCTTTGACTGAAAAACAACCGAAGAAAATGAAAAACTCTTTGAAAAAAGAGCCATTCCGTAAAGAAGACTCTTTTTACAACAAGCATTTTCCTGTTCAATTTTCACAAGTTCATCCTTAACCTGAGAAGAAAATGACATAACAAATACCTTATTTCTTATCTATATCCCTATGATTTACCGAAACATTATCCCAACGCTTTGAGAAATATTCCTTTAGTGCCTCGGCAAACACAACGCTCCTGTGATTTCCGCCGGTACAGCCGATGGCAATAACAATCTGGCTCTTTCCCTCACGGATATAAAGCGGATTAAGATAATCAAGCAAGTCCTTTAATTTATTGAGAAGCGTAACCGACTCATCAAAGCTGAACACATAGTCCTTTACCTCTTTATCGAGTCCGGTTTTGTCCCTCATGGATTCAATCCAATATGGGTTTGGCAGACATCTTACATCGAGCACAAAATCTGCGTCGGTGGGAATGCCGTGCTTAAAGCCGAACGATACAACATGGATATTCATAATCTCACGCTCGTCTCCCAAAAGAATTTGGGTAAGGCGGGTACGAAGCTGATTTGAAGTCAAGTCGGAAGTATCGATAACAAAGTCCGCATTCTGCAAAACCGGAGCAAGAACCTCTCTCTCGTACTCAAGTGCCTTTTCCGTAGAGCCGTTAAATTTATCGGCAAAGGGATGCTTTCTGCGGGTTAGTTTATATCTTTTAAGTGCGACATGAGTTTTAATATCGAGGAATATGGTCTTAACCATATAGTTATCGTTATCAATCAACTTTTGCACGGCACTGTGGAATGCGTCATAAACGCCGAGCGTACGAACATCGGCTACTATTGCGATTTTATTATACGCCTCCGATTTTTCTATAAGCTGAATAAAGGTGCTGATAAGTTCTGTCGGCATATTATCTATGCAGTAATATCCGATATCCTCCATAAAGCTCATTGCCGTTGATTTTCCTGCTCCGGACATTCCGGTTAATAAAACTATGTCTTTCATTACTTACTCCGTTACTCTTATTTCCATTTCCAATTCTACGCCCTTTTGCGCCTTAACGGTGTCCGACACCTTTTTGCACAAATCGAGCACATCCTTACACGTGGCACCGCCGGTATTGATAACAAAGCCTGCGTGCTTTGTACTCACCTGTGCGCCGCCGACCGAAGCGCCCTTAAGGTTACATTCCTCAATGAGAGCACCTGCAAAATATCCCTCGGGTCTCTTAAATGTAGAGCCTGCCGACGGATATTCGAGCGGTTGCTTTGCCTTACGGCGGGAAAGGAAATCATCCATTCTCGCCTTTATATCCTCGGGATTATCCTTTTTCAGTCGCATATAAAGTCCCGTTACGATACAGCCGTTATCGTAATATGCACTGCGGCGATAAGACAGTTTAAGGTCATCTCCCTCGAGAAAGCCCCTGTCGCCGTTTTTATCTATATGGTCGCAGCGATAAAGCACGTCTTTCATTTCTCCGCCGTAAGCGCCTGCGTTCATAAACGCAGCACCTCCGCACGAGCCGGGAATTCCGTAAGCAAACTCCAAGCCGCTGAGTCCGTGTTCCAATGCGAATCGACACACTTTCATAAGCTGTGCTCCCGCCTTGGCATAAACCGTATCGTCATCAATAAGTCTTACATCGGAAAAGCCTTTGCCCATTTCTATGACAACGGCATCTATTCCGTCATCGGAAACCAAAAGATTCGAGCCGTTACCCACTGCGATATATCTCTGATTATATTTTTTACATTCCTTAACCGCCGACGCAACCTGCTCCTCGCTTTCGACAAAAAGCATAAGTTTTGCTTTACCGCCTATCTTAAAGGTGGTGTGCTTGCTCATAGGCTCATCTGTGCTGTAAGGAATATTATTTTTTTTTGCAAATTCTGTAATTTCTTTCAAGCCGAGCACCTTACAGTCAAAAATCAGTCTCCGAGGAGAGCGGCGCCGATAATACCTGCGTCATTTCCGAGTTCAGCCTTAACAATCTTCGACTGAATCTTTGAGTAAACACTGTATCTCTCGCTGTCTATGTATCTGCGAAGCGGACGAAGAAGAGTCTCGCCCTCATTGCAAATGCCGCCGCCTATACAAATAGTTTCCGGCTGGAAAATATTTACAAGGTTAATGAGACCGCATGCAACATATTTAACATAAGCGTCAACTACCTTAATGCCTGCTATATCGCCTCTGCGCATTGCGTCAAAAGCGGTTCTACCGTCTACCTTTCCGCCGTTTGCCTTAACGAGTTCGTGCATAACGGAGTCGGGATATTTTTCCATAGCCGCCTTAGTCTGATTAATAAGTGCGGTAGCCGAAGCGTAAGCCTCCCAGCAACCCTTTCTGCCGCATGTGCAAGGCTCGCCGTCAACAACGATTACAGAATGACCGCACTCGCCGCCTGCATTGTTTACGCCTGCAACAATTTTGCCGTTAATAATTACGCCCGAACCGACGCCTGTACCGAGAGTTACTGCGATAAAGTCCTTTGCACCGTGTCCCGAGCCTGCCTGAGCCTCGCCGAGTGCGGCACAGTTAGCGTCATTATCGACATACACATTTTCAATACCGAGTCTTTCGATAAGCATTTCCTTTGCCGGAACATTGACAAAGCCAAGGTTATTTGCGAATTCGATAACGCCCTCTTTGTTTACCGTACCCGGAGTTCCTATACCAACGGAGAAAATATCCTTAATTGTTACTCCTGCCTGAGCCATAGCCTCCTTGCAAACCTTTGCGATATCGTCAAAAATTTCATCGGCAGACCTCGGAGTAGCGGTCGGGGTTTTTGCTTTTCCGACCATCTCATACTCATCGTTTACCACTGCGGCAACAATGTTTGTTCCGCCCAAATCAATACCAATTCTTAACATAGTCTGTATATCTCCTTAAATTATTAACCCTTTAGTCCCATTCCTCTAAAATCTTATCATTAGCGTCAACATCGTCTATTCCAAGATTTTGCATAAGTTCTCTTGCGCCGTTAAAGCCCATCTTCTTTTGACGGTTATTCATCGCCGCCGTTTCTACAATTACCGCAAGATTTCGTCCCGGAGTGATAGGAACGGTAATCACCGGAACATTTACGCTCAATATACGAAAATAGTCATTATCTATTCCGAGCCTGTCGTACGCCTTTGTGGCGTCCCAATCCTCGAGTTTAACCACCATATCGATTTTTTCCGTAGGCTTTACGGCACCCATACCGAAGATTCTTCTGGCGTTAATAATGCCTATACCTCTTAGTTCGATAAAGTGACGGATATTGCTCGGAGACGATCCCTCAAGAACGGAGTCGCTCACCCTCCTGATTTCGACCGCATCGTCCGCAATGAGTCGGTGTCCTCTCTTAATCAACTCGATAGCGGTCTCGCTCTTTCCTGCGCCGCTCTCACCCGTGATAAGAACGCCCTCACCGTAAACCTCAACCAAAACACCGTGGCGTGTAATCCTCGGTGCAAGTTCACGATTAAGGAAAGCGATAAGAGAAGCCAGAAACGCCGAAGTCTCCTCATCCGTACGAAGAAGAGGAACATCATATTTGATACACGCTTCTTTTAAGTAATCGGGAATATCGAGTCCTCTCGTCACCACAGCCGCAGCAGGATGAAGTTCGAGCCAATAGCCCAAAGCCTTTTGCCTTTCGTCATCTGACATATTAAGCAAAAAGCCGAACTCCGTCCAACCCAAAATTTGAATACGGGTAGGGTCAAAGTAGTCGGTATAGCCCGTGAGCACGATACCCGGACGGTTTACCTCGTTTGACTTAATTTCTATTTCCTCCGGCGGTTTTGGTACAAAAATTATTTCGAGCTTATGCTTTTCTATAATTTTAGCCAGAGTTACCGAATAATCAGCCATAGTGCACCTCTAAAAAGTCATTCTCATTTATTATATATTAAAGCAATAAATTAATCAAGTGCAAGAGGAGTTATTTTAAGATAAAAATTATTTTACTTTTAGGTCGCCGTATGTTATAATGTGTCATACATATTTTTTGCAAAGAGAGATATTTTCATGAGCGAAAAACTGAAAATCGCAATCGGAACGGAGGCGTTTCCTCCGACCATTGACGGCATAAGTACGGTGGCTAAATGCTATGCCGATATAATTAACAAAAAGTTGGGCGAAGCAACAATCGTTACGCCGAAAAACCCAAATGCAGAGGACTACAAATACCCCTACGAAATTTACAGATACAAGAGCCTGTTTACTTTCGGCGAAGGCTATCCCGTCGGCTGGCCGTTCAAAAGACAGTTTGCAGAGGATATTATCGACAGAAATTTTGACATTCTTCATTCCCACTGCCCGATAGCGACCAGTTATTTTTTCAGAAGGATTAACAGAATAAAGCGTATTCCGCAGATTTTAACATACCACACAAAGTACGAATACGACTTTGACCAAAGGGTAAAATCGCTTGCCGTAAGGCACAGAGCGTACGGTTTTTTACTCAACAACATAAAGAGCGCCGACGAAGTTTGGGTAACTAGCAAAGGCACTGTTGACAGTCTGAGAAAGGTCGGCTACGAGGGCGACTATATCGTTATGCCCAACGGCTGCGATTTGCCTAAACTCGACTGCACCGAAGAGATGAAAGCCATGATAAGACGAAAGCACGGCATACCCGAGGGCATTCCGATTTTGCTTTTTGTCGGACGAATGATGTGGTACAAAAATCTGAGAATCATTCTCGACGCCTGCAAACTGCTAAAAGAAAGCGGCAGGGAGTACAGAATGATAATTATCGGAATGGGACCCGAAGAAAACGCCATAAAAAAATATGCCGCAAAACTTAACATAGGCGACAAAGTTATATTCACGGGTCAAATTTTGGACAGGCAGGAACTGCAAATTTACTACGGAACGGCTGATATGCTCGTTTTTCCGAGTACATTTGACACGAACGGTTTAGTGGTTCGTGAAGCAGCCGCCTCCGCAACTCCGGCAATAGTGGTTGCAAACTCGTGTGCAAGCGAGGGTATAACCGACTGCGAAACGGGCTTTTTATGTCTCGAATCGTCGAGAAGCGTTGCAAAAGTTATCGACCGCATTGCGGACAACAAAGACTTATTGCACCGTGTCGGTCAAAACGCAAGAAACAATATCTACATCAGCTGGGACGAGAGCATAGCAAACGCCTATAACAGATACCAAACGGTAATAGACAAATTCAACTCAACATTACACAACAAGTATAAATATTAAAAATCAAAACAAAAAAGGCAGAACAATGCGTTTGACATTGTTTCTGCCTTTGTTTTATATTTATATTTTATGACGGCTTTTAACCTTAAGGCGTTCCATAGCTCTGGCGAGATTTGCCTGAGTCTCATAATACTCATAAATGGAGTGCTCCTGACGGAGTTGCTCCTCGGCTCTCTCCTTTGCCTCTTCGGCACGGCGGGCGTCGATTTCTTCGGGAAGTTCTGCTGAAATGCAAACGATATGTGCTTCATTTGCGAAAAACTCAAGAAAGCCCGAACCCACGAATGCCTCAATCACCTTTCCGTTTGCGTCGGTAATTTTCATCTCACCGAACTCGATGGGAGCAACGGTATTCTCGTGGTTTGCGAGAAAGCCGCACAAGCCCTCGTCGGCAACGGGAATAACCAGACTTTGGCAATCGCCGTCGAAGAACACCTTATTGGATGCAACAACTTTTAGCTTAAATGTATTCATAAAAATCACCCATTAAAGCGTTTTTGCCTTTTCAATTGCGTCATCGATTGTGCCGACATTAAAGAATGCCATCTCGGGAAGATCGTCAACCTCACCGTCTACGATAGCCTTAAAGCCACGGATTGACTCTTTAAGCGGAACATAAACGCCCTTTAAGCCTGTAAAGGTTTCAGCAACATGGAAAGGCTGAGAAAGGAATTTTTCAATCTTTCTTGCACGGTATACGGAAAGTTTATCCTCGTCGGACAATTCCTCCATACCGAGGATTGCGATAATATCCTGAAGTTCCTTATACTTTTGCAGGTACTCCTGAACCTTACGGGCAACCTCGTAATGCTCTTCGCCTACTACATCCGCCTCCAAAATACGAGAGTTACTCTCGAGCGGGTCAACGGCGGGATAGATACCCTTTTCTACTATCTTACGGGAAAGTACGGTAGTAGCGTCAAGGTGAGCAAAAGTTGTGGCAGGTGCCGGGTCGGTAAGGTCATCGGCAGGTACATATACAGCCTGAACCGATGTGATGGAACCGTTCTTTGTAGAGGTAATTCTCTCCTGAAGTTCGCCGACATCTGTTGCAAGGGTAGGCTGATAACCTACGGCTGACGGCATTCTGCCGAGAAGTGCCGAAACCTCCGAGCCTGCCTGAATAAATCTGAAGATGTTATCAATGAACAAAAGCACATCCTGATGCTCTTTATCACGGAAATACTCTGCCATTGTAAGTCCTGTTTCGGCAACTCTCATTCTGGCTCCGGGCGGCTCGTTCATCTGACCGAAAACAAGTGCGGTCTTATTAATAACGCCCGATTCTTTCATCTCGTTCCAAAGGTCGTTACCCTCTCTTGAACGCTCACCTACGCCGGTGAAGATGGAATATCCGCCGTGCTGAGTTGCGACATTGGTAATAAGTTCCTGAATAAGTACGGTTTTACCTACGCCTGCACCGCCGAAAAGACCGATTTTACCGCCCTTTTGGTACGGGGTAAGCAGGTCGATAACCTTAATACCGGTTTCAAGAATTTCTACCTCTTGGCTCTGCTCGTCAAAGCCGGGTGCCTTACGGTGAATTGACCAGTGCTCCTCATTGTCGAGGCTCTCCAAGTCATCAATGGTTTCGCCGACAACATTGAAAAGTCTGCCAAGTGTCTTTTCTCCGATAGGTACTTTTATTGAGTCACCTGTTGCGGCAACCTGCATATCCTTATACAAGCCCTCGGAGGCAGCGAGCATAATGCAGCGAACGGTGTTGTTTCCTATATGCTGAGCAACTTCCATAACTGCCTTTTTGCCGTTGTTTTCTACCTCAAGAGCCTCCTTAATCTTAGGCAGGTTCTCGGTGAATTTTACATCCACAACAGGTCCCATAACTTGTGTTATTTTACCATAATTCATAATTCAATTACCTTTCTTAAAGGTTTAAGCCGAGCCGAAGTCGGCTAGAATGCATTTTGAGAATGTTTAGCTCCGCCGCAAACCTCACTGATTTCCTGAGTGATTGCAGCCTGGCGTGCTCTGTTGTACTGAACAGACAGATTTTTAATCATTTCGCTTGCACTGTCGGACGCATTCTGCATAGCCATCATACGAGCATTATGTTCACTGCAATAGCTTTCTACCAATGCGCCGTATATAAATCCCGAAACATATGCCGGAACGATATGGTCAAATGCCGTTTTTACATCCGGCATAAACACAGCGCCGTCATATTTATCAACAAGGGAGTTATCCTGCTTATTGATATTCTCTCGCTTAAGGGGCAAAATCTTACTGCTTACCGCCTCAACGGTCATGGAATTTACCATTTTGGTATAGACGATATGTACCTCGTCAATTTTCTTTTCAAGGTAGAGCGAGAGCAGTTTTTCGCTGATATGTCTGGCTCTGTTTACGGTAGGATTCTGCGCCGTATACTTAAAGTCATAATCGACAGGAATATTTTTCTTTTCAAAATAATGCCTGCCTATCTGACCTACGACAAACAGCATATTATTGCAACCGTCCTCCTCGGCAGAGGTTTCCGCAAGTTTTATAACATTATGGTTATAAGCTCCGGCAAGCCCCTTATCCGCAGTAAGAACAAGATACGCAACAACTCTGTCCTTGCCCTGTTTATTAGGTCTTTCATCAAAATAATCGGAACCGACCTCGGGCGCAATATCCAAAATTTTTGCAAGACTGTCCTGAACCATCTCAAAATACGGCTTAGTATTTTTCAAATCTTTTCTTGCCCTTTGAAGTTTTGATGAGGACACCATATACATCGCATTGGTGATTTTCATAGTGTCCTTAATCGACTTCATACGGCCTTGGATTTCTCTTGCGTTAGCCATTATATGCCTTTCTGAATTCATCGACCGTGCTCAGAATTGACTCTCTGAGTTCGTCATCGATTACCTTTTGCGTATTAATCTCGGACAAAATATCCTCGTGATGAGTTTCAAAGTAATTAAGCATTTCCGACTGATATGCCTTAATCTTCTCTCTGGGGACATCAATAAAACGCTTACCTGTTGCCGCAACGAGAGTTACAACCTGCTGTGCAAGTGACATAGGATGAGTAAGAGGTTGCTTTAACAGTTCCATAAGACCTCCGCCGTACTTTAGCTGAGTCTTTGTATCCTCGTCCAAATCAGAGGAGAACTGAGTAAATACTTCCATCTCTCTGAACTGTGCAAGATCGACACGAAGCGAGCCTGCGGCTTTCTTCATAGCCTTAGTCTGTGCTGCACCGCCTACACGGGAAACGGAAAGACCTACATTTACAGCCGGACGCTGACCGCTGAAGAAGAGGTCGCTTTCAAGATAAATCTGACCGTCTGTAATGGAAATAACGTTAGTCGGAATATATGCCGATACGTCGCCTGCCTGAGTCTCGATAATCGGGAGGGCTGTAATAGAACCTCCGCCGAGTTCATCGCTGAGGCGGCTGGAGCGCTCAAGAAGTCTTGAGTGAAGATAGAATACATCGCCGGGGTATGCCTCTCTTCCGGGAGGTCTTCCGAGAAGAAGAGAAATTGAACGGTAAGCAACGGCGTGCTTGCTCAAATCATCATATACGATAAGAACATCTTTGCCCTGATACATAAAGTATTCTGCCATAGATGTAGCCGCATACGGCGCAATATACTGAAGCGATGCGGAATCGGATGCGCTGGCACAAACGATAATTGTGTAATCCATTGCACCGTTCTTCTGCAAAGTGTTTACAAGTTTTGCAACGGTAGACGCCTTTTGTCCGATTGCATTATAAATACAGATACAGTCCTTACCCTTTTGGTTAATGATAGTATCTACGGCGATAGAAGTTTTACCTGTCTGTCTGTCGCCGATAATAAGTTCTCTCTGGCCTCTGCCTATCGGGAACATACTGTCTATTGCAAGAATACCTGTCTCCATAGGAACGGATACGGACTTTCTCTCTACGATAGACGGAGCCGGCTGCTCAATTGCACGGTAATCGCTTGCCTCTATATCGCCGTTACCGTCGATGGGCTCACCGAGTGCGTTAACAACTCTGCCGATAAACTTATCGCCTACCGGAACGCCCGCCTTTTTATAGGTACGCTTAACCTTTGTGCCCTGCTCGATGTCCTCATCGGAACCGAACAAAATACAGCCGATTGAGTTAACGCCGATATTCTGCACCATACCCTTGGTGCCGTCCTCAAACACAACGATTTCGCCGTACATTGCATTGCCGAGACCGACTACGGTAGCAATGCCGTCGCCGACCTTTGATATCTGACCGATTTCCTCACCCTCGGTTGAAGTGCGGAAGTCCTTAACATTCTTACGAAGCACAGCCAAAACATTTTCGTTATCGCCGTCGGCGTGCTTTGCGCTGTTCATAAGTTGTTCCTTGATTGCGTTCATCTTTGCTTTAAGGGAGAAGTCATACTCCTTGCCCTCAACGCTGATGATAAAACCGCCTACAATGGACTTATCCTCTTTTACATCAACCTGAACATCCTCACTGTTTGTCTCCTTTTTGATAAAGTTGACAATGCCTTTAAGTTGTTCGTCTGTCGGAGGGGTTGTGCAGATTACGGTTGCACGAGTAACATTATTAAGTTTATCCAGTTCTGTGATATATTTATCGATAATGCCTTTAAGGTCATCGCACCGGCATTCCTTTGCAAGAGCGAGAATAAAGGATTTTACCGACGGAGCAAAGAGCTCCTCAATAACCTGCTGCTTTTCCTCTTCGGAATAATTCGGATTATCAAGTGTTTCTTTGAGTTCATCGCTCGAAGTAATAAGCCTGAGCGCATCCTCAAGAGAACCGACACTTGCCTTTGAAGAAAGCAGCTGCTCAATATAAGCATCAAGATTTTTAATCATTTTGTTCACTGCCCTCATTCAAAAATTCATCATATATTTTACTGTCTGTTTCGGCTGAAACAGTTTCACCGACAACCTTTTCGGCAGTCTCGATAGCAAGTTTGGCAATCTCTTCCTTAACCGCAGTACGGGCATTTTCACTGTCACGAGCGATTTTCTTCTGAGCGTCTGCCTTCATCTTTGCTACATCGTCACTTGCTTTATCAACAATTTTATTATATTCGACCTTAGCCTTATCCCTTGCGTCGCCGATAATGGACTTTGCCTCTTCATCGGCATTTGAGATTTTAGCCTCGTAGTCTGCGAGTTTTTCGTCTGCCTGCTTTACGGTATCCTCCGCCTGCTTGAGTTGACCGTCAATCAACTCCTTACGGGAAGCGAGAACTTTTTTGATGGGCTTAAGCAGAAACAATCTCATAAGCAAAAAGAATATGATAAGGTTTACTATTGTCCAAAGCAAATTAAAATCAAACTTTAACATTTGCTGTTTTCCTTTCGATAATTTTGATTCGGATTATTCTACTTTACCATAAAGATAATCAAAATTGCACCGATAAGACCATAGATAGCGGTAGCCTCGGAAAGAGCGGCACCGAGAATAAGTGTTGTCTGAATTTTACCTGCCATTTCGGGCTGACGAGCCTGAGCCTCTACTGCCTTACCTGTTGCGATACCGATACCGATACCTGCGCCGATGCCACACAAAAGAGCGATACCTGCTCCGATTGCGATAATTGAACCTGTCATAATTTTATCTCCTTAAATTAATTGTGTTTTGCCCCGCAAAAAATACAAAGGGCGTAATCTTATAATCAAGCGGCTGCTTTAGCCTGCTTTTTTGCTTGCTTTTTAGCCATTTTCTCGGCTTTTTTCTGAGCCTTACGCATTTTCTTTGCTTCTTTCGGCTCTTCCTCCGATTCTTCTACCGCTTCCTGCAAATAAATAGCAGTAAGGAATACGAAGATATACGCTTGAAGAAGTCCGTCAAACAAATCAAAGTACAAACTTAGAACAGCCGGTACGCCGAATTTCATAAACGGTACAGCCTTAACAAGCTCCATAATAGTAAACGCTGCAATGATGTTACCGAAAAGTCGCATACAAAGAGACAGCGGTTTTGTAAGCACCTCAAGCATATTGATAGGTGTTACAATCCAAACAGGCTTTGTAAACTCCTTAAATCTTCCGAGCAAGCCCTTATCCTTAAAGGCACAATACTCAACAAGTACGATTGACGTAACAGCCATAGCCGCAGTAACCTGCATGCTCTTTGTCGGCGGCTTAAAGCCTAAAAGACCTATCATATTCGATACGCCTATAAAGAGCGCCATACTCATAAGCCACGGTATGTACTTTTCAACTTTCGGTCCCATGGTCGTTTTGAAAAATGCCTCTGCTTTTTCGTAGCACATTTCGAGAATCATCTGACGCTTTGAAATATTGCCGGTTACCTTAAGATTTCTCGTAAGAAAAATCGCAACAATCGTCATAACACCAATGATAATCCACGACACAACTGTGCTTTCGTCGAACCCGATATGAACGCCTTTTACATCGAAACCGAAAACTTCATCGATGTTAAGTTGCTTTTGCAGTTCTTCCTGCAAATCAACGCTCATCGCAATGGGTGCCATTGTCATTAACATTCCTCCGTTTCTTTCATAATAACAATGTTAATTTCTTAACTATGTTTACCCTCATTATAACACTCAAGAACTTTTTTTCAATAGATTAAGTGAAAAAATTAACGCTGTAAATGGTAAAATTGTAAGATAAAAACTGTATTTTTTTGTATAATTATCACAATAAATATACAATTAGTAAAATCTCATTATACAAATAGTTCGCAAAGTATTAATTTTTCGTTTTGTTATATAAATCTGCAACAATATATGCACCAAAGCGATTAAAAACAGCACTATGATATGTAAAAATATCAAAATAATTATTTACTTTATATTGGTTTTACTATATAATATTAGATTGAAACAGGCAGCGTGGCTGTCGGACAGGAGGTCAATATGGCGAATAATCAGAAAAAGATGGTTGATGACATCACATCAATGGACGAGGACTTTGCAAAATGGTACACGGATGTGTGCAAAAAAGCAGAACTCGCAGAATATACCAGCGTAAAGGGATGTATGGTTATCCGACCGTACGGCTACGCAATATGGGAAAACATACAGAGAATTCTCGACGGTATGTTTAAGCAAACAGGGGTAGAAAATGTATGTATGCCTATGTTCATTCCCGAAAGTTTATTACAAAAGGAAGCAGACCATGTAGAGGGCTTTGCTCCGGAATGTGCGTGGGTAACCCACGGCGGAAACGAACTTCTCGAGGAGCGTCTTTGCGTAAGACCTACTTCGGAAACGCTTTTCTGTGAACATTTCAAGAATATAGTTCACTCACACAGAGACCTGCCCAAACTCTATAACCAGTGGGTTTCGGTAGTAAGATGGGAAAAGACCACCAGACCGTTTCTTCGTTCGAGAGAATTTTTATGGCAGGAGGGACACACCCTTCACGCTACACCCGAGGAGGCTATCGAAGAAACCGAAAGAATGCTCGGAATATACACAAAATTCTGTCAGGAATATCTTGCAATGCCTGTAATTCAGGGACAGAAAACAGACAGTGACAAATTTGCGGGTGCGGAGCGTACATACTGCATTGAGGCACTTATGCACGACGGCAAGGCACTTCAGGCAGGCACAAGCCACTATTTCGGCGACGGCTTTGCCAAAGCGTTTGACATTCAGTTTTCGGACAAAAACAACAAATTACAGTACCCTCATCAGACATCGTGGGGCGTTACAACAAGACTTATCGGTGCAATCATTATGACTCACGGCGATGACAACGGACTTGTTCTTCCGCCTGCTGTTGCACCTATTCAGGCTATCATAGTACCTGTTGCACAGCACAAAGAGGGTGTACTTGAGGCGGCAAACGAGCTTTGCGACAGACTGAAGAAAGTATGCCGTGCTAAATTTGACGACAGCGAAAACTCTCCGGGATGGAAGTTTGCCGAGTACGAAATGAAGGGCGTTCCGGTAAGAATCGAAATAGGCCCGAGAGACATAGAAAACGGTCAATGCGTAATGGTTACACGCCATAACAGAGAAAAGACGATAGTACCGCTCAAAGATGTCGAAACAGTTATCCTCGAAAAACTCGAAGAAGTACGCAACGGCATTTATGAAAAGGCTCTTGAAAACAGAGAGCGTAAAACCTATGTTGCACACAATCTTGACGAAATCACGGCAGACCTTGAAAAGAACGGCGACGGCTTTATAAAGGCTATGTGGTGCGGCGACGAAACGTGCGAGGAGAAAGTTAAGGAAATCACAGGAGTAGGCTCTCGTTGTATTCCTCTCGAGCAAGAGCATCTCGACGACAAGTGCGTATGCTGCGGAAAACCGGCTAAATGTATGGTTTACTGGGGCAAGGCATATTAAATAACAGCGCAAAACGGGTGTAATTGCGTTTTTACTTATTCGCAGTCTACCGGGCTCCCTTTTTAAGGGCGGCATAAATTACAAACAACCTGCTCCAAACGGAGCGGTCAAATAAAACATAACAATACAGGAGGCAAATTATGTCAGTATTAGTTACAGGAGGACTCGGTTACATCGGTTCTCACACCTGCGTTGAACTTATGAATGCAGGAATCGACGTTGTAGTTGTAGATAATCTTTACAACTGCAAAAAATCATCATACGACAGAATCAAGGCATTGGTAGGCAGAGATTTTCCGTTTTACGAGTGCGACATTCGTGATTTTGACGGACTTCAAAAAGTTTTCAAGAATGAGGACATTGACAGCGTAATTCACTTTGCAGGACTCAAGGCAGTCGGTGAAAGCTGTGTAAAGCCTCTCGAATATTTCGACAACAACATTACGGGCACTCTCGTACTCCTCGACGCAATGCGTAAGAACGGCTGTAAGAAGATTGTTTTCTCATCATCTGCTACCGTTTACGGAATGAACAATATTTCTCCGCTTACCGAGGATATGCAGGTTGGCGGCGTTACAAATCCTTACGGCAGAACAAAGCTCATCATCGAGCAAATGCTTCAGGACTTATACGCAAGCGATAACGAATGGAGCATCTGTCTGCTTCGTTACTTCAATCCAATCGGTGCACACAAAAGCGGCACAATGGGTGAAGACCCTAACGGTATTCCAAACAACCTTATGCCGTATATCACTCAGGTTGCTATCGGCAAGAGAGAGCAACTCGGCGTATTCGGCAACGACTACGACACACACGACGGCACAGGCGTAAGAGACTACATTCATGTAGTTGACCTTGCACTCGGTCATGTTAAGGCAGTAGAAAAGGTCAGAGCAGAAAAAGGACTCTTTATCTACAACCTGGGCACAGGTGTCGGTTACAGCGTTCTCGATGTTGTAAAAGCATTTGAAAAGGCAAGCGGTAAGAAAATCCCTTACACCATTATGCCGAGAAGAGCGGGCGACATCGCTACTTGTTACAGCGACCCGAGCAAGGCTGCAAAGGAACTTGGCTGGAAAGCCGAAAGAGGAATCGAGGAAATGTGCGAGGACTCTTGGAGATGGCAGAGTCAAAACCCTGACGGCTATCCGGATTAATTTAAGACAGACGATAAAGCATAAAGCACTGTTCAGACTAATCGGACAGTGCTTTAACTTTACATTTTATTGTTACAAATATAAATAATACGGCAAAAGAAAAAGCGGCTCGGAAACACTCCAAGCCGCCATTATATTTTTGCTGATTATTTATTAATCTGCTTTGAATACTTAGCAAGATATACGGTTCTCATAAGGAAGCACTCTGCCTTTGGAACATAGTGCGCACGGTTGAATATATCGCAATCGATAACTGCCGCACAACCCTTATCCATAATAATATCAAGAGCCTGCATATCGCCCTCATTATTACCGGTTACCAAAGCACCGTTACCCTCAACAAGAACAGCGTTTCTGCCGCTAATAGACTTGCCGATTTCCTTAGCGCATTCATCTGTATCGCCGTCAATCCACGGACAATTTTTAACATCAAGACCAACGATTTGTGCAAAGTCATCAATCATAGGCGTCATATTATCGCCTGAAGCCGAAACAGCCACAACATCGGGAGTTGTAAGATGCTGAATCATAGAGCAATTGTCATTCTTATAAATTGCTCTGTGAATCTTCTCAACCTTAGGAGCAATGCCGTTAATACCGAGACCTGTCTCCATATCAACATCAACGCTCTGTCCGCCCACGGTAAGAGTAAAGGTATTGCCGTTTCTTACAGATGAGCCGAGGTCGCAGATATGCTCAGGCATTTTGCCGGACTCGTGCTTTGCAAGGTAGAAGTTTCTTCTGTCCTCATCAGAGTATTTATTTGCCCATGAGTGGCGAAGATAGTTGTCCTTGAGCACCTTTTCGCAACACTTTTCAAGATTTTCCGCAAGTGCAAAAGCGTGGTCGTAATCGTCACCCATAACAAGTGCGCCGTGGTGCATAAGATTAATTGCACGGCAACTCGGGTGCATCATAATGCACATCTCGACCTTCTTGCGAAGAGAATCGGTAGTTGACATAGCATAATCTGCACAAGGAACGGTATCGCCCAAAACATCTCTGTATTCCTTATAAACATTTGTAATATCCATACCGGTAATAGAAACGATTGTAGCCGCTCTCTGATGAGTATGGATAACAAAATTGACAGTAGGATGGTGACGGTAAGCTGCTGCGTGAACTCCCTTTTCGCTGGACGGTTTAATGTCGCCCTCATGTGAGCAGTCCGCAATATTTACAACTACGATTTCGTCCTCGGTCAAATCCTCATATGATCTGCCCGACGGAGTAATAACAAACTGTGTATCGCTGATACGAGCCGAAACATTACCCCATGTGCGGGCAATGAGTCCGGATTCAACAAGCCTTTTTCCTGCTTTTACAACAAGTCTTTTAGCTTCTTCAATTTCGTAAGCCATAGTTTTCCCCTTTTAATTTTCCTAAATTAATATCTGATTTATAAGCGACAAACGGGCGGTTGTTGAGCCGCCCTTTCTATGCCGTTAATTAATAATCAATCTTCTCGCACTTTGAGAGTACCTTATCGAATCTCTTAATGCACTCGTCGATGTCTTCCTCGGTATAAGCGCTTGAGGTGTAGAGACGGGAGCCTGCAAGAGTAACAAGACCCTCTGCCATATAAGCGGCACCCATATACTGCATCTCTGTCTGGCGGATGCCTGTTTCTTTAAGAACCGACGGAATAGTCCAAGGCTTCTTCCAGTTAATTCTGAAGTGCATTGTAGCAACAGTATGAAGCTGGCAGATAGAACCCACATTGTAGCATACGAACGGAAGGTCGTACTTCTTAATGGACTCGTTAATACCCTTAACAAGTCTGTCAGCCATCTGACCTGCAACCTGGCAAGCGTTTCTCTTCTCGATTTCGCAAATTACTGTATAACCTGCACAGCAAGAAATAGGTGTAGCCGCCATTGTGCCGCCGCACATAGCCTTATGAATTTTCTTGCCCTCAGCCTTATCAAGACCGGCGCCGAGATACTTCATAACTTCTCTGTGGCCGCCGATTCCGCCTGCGCCCGGATAGCCGCCTGCGATAATCTTACCAAAGATAGTAATATCGGGATCGATACCGTAGTAACCCTGTGCACCGGAAATACCGATACGGAAGCCTGTAACAACCTCGTCACAAACAAGCAGAGCACCATACTTACGGCAAAGAGCCTGAACGCCCTTAGGGAAGTCCTTATCTACCGGACGGGTTGCCGACTCGGGTCCGCACGGTTCGATGAATACTGCGGCTGTACCGCCACGGAATTTATTGATGATGAGTTTCTTCTCGAGATCCTTAAGGTCATTAGGGAAGAACTCCTGAGTGTGCTTAAATACGAACATAGGAACGCCGTGTGACTGAAGGTTAAGAGTACCCGGTACACGCATACCCCAAGCTAGCTGGTCTGACCAACCGTGGTAAGCACCGCCCATCTTAATAATATTCTTATGACCTGTTGCAAGACGAGCAACACGAACAGCACACATACAAGCCTCTGTACCTGAGCCGAGCATACGGAACATTTCTACCGAGGGAACGCACTCGCTGATCTTCTTTGCGAGTTTATACTCATAAGGGTGGAACAAACCTGTTGAAGGACCGCAATCGTCAAGAAGTTCCTTAACCTTTTCCTTAACTACATCATCGTTAGAGCCGATGATTGTAGGACCGCCTGCCTGAAGGAAGTCGAAATATTCATTTCCGTCGATATCGTAAAGTTTATTGCCCTTAGCCTTTGTCATAACGATTGGGAAAGGATAATTGAACGCAAGATTGTGCTGAACGCCGCCCGGAATTACATTCTTAGCCTCTGTAATCATTTCCTTTGACTTGGCGCACTTCTTCTCGAAATACTCCTCCTCATACTCTTTAAGAGCAGCTCTGTTGATTGAATAAATTGGTTTTTTGATGAGTGCATCAAGCTCTGCCGTAAGAGCAGCAGCGTTAGGATACTCTGTAATAGCGAATCTTGTATCCATTATATATTCCTCCTTAGATTTTATAGTGAGCGACGACTCACTTTATATTTAGTGAGCGAGTGCTCACACTATTTGCAATTTAAGTATATCACATTTTACCGATTTGTCAACTTGAAATCGTTAAAATTTTAGTTATTTTAGTTGCATTATAGGTAAAATAATGGTACTATACCATTAGTGAATTTATACTCACCGAAGGGGATTTTGGCTCATTTGCACAAACGAAAGCGTTATGCTTTGTGCAAGACTACAAAAATCAAAAAATGATATGAATGAGAAACGATACAAGGAGGCTTTTGAGAGAGCCTCGGAAGAAAGAAAAGAGAAAATACTTGAGGTAGGGATTGAGGAATTCGCCTCAAAAGGATACGAAAACGCAAACATAAATGTTATTGCAAAAAATGCGGGCATAAGCATCGGTTTAATGTATAAGTATTTTAACACAAAAGAGGACTTGTTCTTCACCTGCCTGCAAAGAGGAATGTCCATTCTCGATAAAACAATCGATGACATTCTTAAAAGCAATGATAAACTGCTTATCAAAGCGGAGCACCTTATCAGGGCAATCTGCCGCCTGAGCAGCAAAAACGAAAACTATATAAAACTTTACAATGAGATAACCTCTCAGCGTGACTCGGCAAAGGCTGTCGAATTTGCGAGCGAAATCGAAGCAAATACGGCACGAAAGTACATTAAGTGCATAACCGATTCGCTCAAAAGCGGAGATGTCCGACAGGATTTGGACCCGAGACTTTTCGCATTCTTTCTTGATAACCTGCTGACCTCACTTCAGTTCAGCTACACCTGCGACTATTACAAAAGCAGATTTAAGCTCTACACGGGTGTCGATGTAGAAGAGATGGACGAGGACCAAATCGTTCGCCAACTTCTCAAATTCATAGAGTCGGCATTTACATTTGAAAAATAAAACAGATTGTTCTGTCTTTAGGAGGAAAATATGAGCAAATATGTAATTACCTATGATATCGGTACAACGGGCATTAAAACCTGCCTTATCGAAATCGACAAGGAAATGAAAATCCTTGCGTCTGCCACCGAAGGCTACGGTCTTTATGTCGATGAGGAAACCGGCGTAAAGGGCGGAAGCGAGCAAGACGCAGACGAATGGTGGAACGCTATGTGCGTAACAACCAAGGAAGTTTTCAAGAAATGCAAGAAAATTAAAAAAGAGCAGATTGAGGGTATCAGTTTCTGCTCTGCAATGCAGGGTCTTGTACTTGTTGATAAACAGGGCAAATGCATTCGCCGTCCAATGACATATATGGACCAGAGAGCAAGAGAAGAAATCAAAAAGGGCATTGCCCACGGTGTTCAGGTAGCCGGTGCGGAGGTTACAAAACTGCTTAAATATCTTAAGTACACGGGCGCCGTTTCTTCTTCCGTTAAGGACCCGATTTGGAAGTACAAATGGGTTGAGGCTCATGAGCCGGAGAACTTCAAAAGAATTTACAAGTGGCTTGATGTAAAAGAATATATGATTTTGCGTTGCAGCGGCGAGTTTGTTATGACAAACGACTCGGCATTCGGCACACTTCTTTATGACACCCGCAAGGGACACGAAGGATGGTGCAAGCCGATTTGCGATATGGTAGGCGTTAATATCGAGCATATGCCTGTAATCAAAGCCAGCACGGAAAAGGTCGGCGAAGTTACCGCTCAGGCGGCTAAGGAACTCGGCCTGGCAGAGGGTACTGCTGTTTACGGCGGCGGCGGAGACGCTTCTCTTATCGGCGTCGGCGCAGGCGCAACGGAAATCGGCGACACCCATATTTATTCGGGCACATCGGGCTGGGTAGGAACAGTTGTTCCCGAACAGCTTGTTGATGCGGGTGCAATGATGGCGGCAATCGTCGGCGCAAACCCCGAGACATATAACTATTTTGCCGAACTCGAAACCTCCAATAAATGTGTGGGCTGGGTAAAGGATCACCTTGCTCTTGACGAAATCGGCGTATTTCTTAAAAAGTACGGCCACAAAAAAGACGACCTCGAGGAAGAAAGTTTCAACCTTTACGATTATCTCGAGGAAGTTATCGAAAGAGCAAATCCCGGTGCAGACGGCGTTGTGTTTACACCGTGGCTTCACGGCAACCGTTGCCCGTTTGAGGACCCGAACGCCGCAGGTATGTTCTTTAACATTCACCTTGAAACAGGAAAAACAGAACTTATCAGAGCGGTTGTCGAGGGCGTCTGCTTCCATATGAGATGGATGCTTGAAAGACAAGAGCAAAAAGTTGCTAAATATAAAAAATCAAATGCAGTTCGTTTTTGCGGCGGCGGTGCGCTCGGTGCTGCAACCTGCCAGATTCTCTCAGACATTCTTCAGCGTGATGTTGAAGTTGTTGACTCACCGCAGAATATCGGTGCAGTAGGCGCAGCGGCTTGTATCGCAGTCGGCACAGGTATGATTCCGTCGATGACCGATGTTAAAAAGCTCATCCCGGCTAAGATTACATATCATCCGAACAAGGCAAATAAAGCAGTCTACGACCGCAATTTTGAAGTATTCAAGAATTTATATAAGTGCAATAAAAAGAATTTTGAAATTCTAAACGGCTGATATAAAACATAACATAAAATAAATCGGGCAACAGGGTCAAGCAAACGCTCAAGCCTTGTTGCCTGAATATTATTAAGGTGATAAAATGACATTTAACGAATTCAACAATTCATGGTACTCAAAAACAAAAGCAGGCCATCTTTATAGGAAACTTTCAGGTCAAATTGCAACTGCTTTTGATATGGCAAAAGATATGAAAATTTGTGGAAAATCACTTACTAAGTATGTCGGCTCTGTTGACAGAAAAGTTTTGCAGGCGACCGGAAGCGAATCCGCAAGATATTGGGCGCTTGACGAAGTATTTAAGGGAATGAACTTCAGCAAGGACGACAAGTTCATTGATGTAGGATGCGGCAAGGGCAGAATCCTGGCAGAAATGAAAAGAATAAAATTCCCGGGACAGCTTTATGGAATAGAACTTAATCCCGATGTTGCGGCGTACGCTGAAGATTGGGCAAAAAGATACGACAACATTACAATTTATGCAGGAGATGCATTCAAGCAAAATTATGACGAATATACCGTCATTATGCTTTGCAGACCATTCCTCGAAGAAATGTATGTTGAGTTTTTGAATAAGCTCAAGAAAGGCATCACTCACCCGGTCACCGTTATCTTGTATGTTGATAACTATATGGCTAAATATGTTAAAGACGACCCGCAATGGACTATGCATAAGCAAGAAATCCTCTTCAAAAAAGGTCCTCTCGCATATAGCTACTATCCGGTTAGATATTCCGTTTGGACATACGATCCGAAAAAAAAGTAATATAGACAGGAAACAGCCTCATCGTCAAGTTAATTTGACGGTGAGGCTGTTTCTTATTTACCGATTAAATCTTTTCTCTTAATTCTCTTAAATTTTTGTTTTGGTGGTAACACAAATTTTGAGCCTAATTCAAAATCGAAAGCATCCGGAGTAAATGAATTAGAAAACCCTCCGGAATAAAACGTCATTTCACCCACATAAACTTTATTGTCTGTTTCATAAAAATCTATTCTTACAAAAGGAAATCCCTTTGACAAAACAGATGATATTTTTTTCATTTCTTCAAAATGTTTTGGTACAGGCACCGAAATTGTTTCAGATTGTTTATATTTAACAGGCAGTTGGTTCCATTCCATATCATAAAATGCTATTTTTGAACTTTGAGCTTTGCCATCGCTAAAATGTTCAAATGCAGAATAGGCATATGTTGGTACGCCGTCAAAACAAAAGATCTTATAATCGACAGGTTGATTATGTGCATCGCCAATAATCTCTTCAGCAAAGATTTTAGGAGTCACCTTATAATATCCTCTAGGAAATGCATTAACAGCAGTGTTTTTGAAATCTAAAAATGGCAAAACTTCTTTTTTGATTTGCTCAATGTCAACATTTTCTTTATTATCAATAAAAATTATATTATTTCCAAAAGAGCTACAATTAGATTTCAAAACAAAACTATTTGGCAGATTGTCAAAATTTATATCATCAATATCGTCCCACACTGCATATAACTTTGCCGTATAGCCATTTCCCAACTTTTCCTTAACATAATTCTTAAATTTAATCTTACATAGTATATCTGCCAATTCCGGACTATCAAAATAATTCATATACCAAATGATTTTCTCTGAAAATCTCTTTGGATCTTTCATGTTTAGATTTCTTCCTGTTTTAAGTTTATAATGATATTTTAGCAGTTGGACTCGTTGGTGATCTGTAAGACTAAAACGCGGAATATAATTATGCTCAAGAATAGTATTCAATAACCTAATACAACTTAATTTACTGTTCATAACAATCCTTCTTTGTTTTTGATAAAAGAAAAGGGATTGGAGAACACCCCAATCCCAATCCTTAAGTACATTATTCAACGTCTGGAGTTTCAATTACAGATGTTGTAACAACATCAGCTGATTCGAACTTCTGGAGTTCTGCTACTGGCTTTGTGTATTTCATTTAATTTCACCCCCAATCTTTTTTAATATTGCAATATCACTCTCATTAACAGAATGTGATATATTTAGCTTTAAGCCCTACCGTAGGCAACTGCAGATGTACCATACTGCATCATTGTCATATACAAATTCTTGTCTATTTCATTAGCTGTCGGATATGACTGATTTACATAAGATTCAACACTATATGTACATACATTACTTACAGCCTTACCATTAACCTTGATTTGGAAAGAGATTGTTTCACTCATTTGGTTAGCAAGAATATCAGTGAAATAGAAATAATATCTATCTTCAGTGCCAAGCTTACCATTTGCCCTTCTATAGAACTGGAATGCTTCCGGATTATCAGCTTGAGTATAAGTGAATGTTTTGCCACCAACTGTTGCTTCAAGTGTAATGTCTTTAATGTCAACTGCGCCTTCTTTAAGAGCAAATGTCATTCTAGGAACAACTGCGTCCTCAAGCTTAAGACCACCTGCTGCAAAACGTGCAGTCGGATTATCAATGGTTACTGCATCATAATTCTTAACATTGTTAAATGATTGAATATCAGGCGATGCCCAAGCCTTTTGTGCTTCGGTCAAGCCTGCATTAGCAAGATTAGCAGTATCGTAGTTAATCTTCTTTTGTGCTGCCGTTGCATAATTAAGAATATTTACAAGCATCGTTCTAAATGCTTTATTCTTATTTGAAGCGTTATCGCCTGTGACGTTAGCATTGTTAAACTGAGCGTTTACATATGTTAATACTGATCTACCATATGTTGGTCCCCAAACTTCAACGCCTTCATATGTGCTATACGCAACAAGTTCAATATCATCCTTTACATACTGAGGAGGTAAACCGATTGCATACTGGTATGTTACGCCGTCATCCTTAGTAGGAGATTCAAATACCTGTTGTGGTCCAAATTTAGTATTTGCTTTAACAACAATATTATTGAAGCTTGATACATTAGCCTTGGTAATCTTAAAGTTAATAGTAAGTGAATTATCAAGAATAAGCGAATAGCTATTTGCTCTAAGCAATGATGTTCCCGGTACAGTCTTAGTAACTGTATCGCCACAAGAACATGTACCTGTCATAGTACCGTCTTTTCTATCATTCTTTGTTTTATAATAAGCATCGCCATTATACTTCCAAGTATAGCTGTGAACATGACCGGTTTCGGACTTAGTTGCGCCGCAGACTGTACATGTGTAGAGAGTTGAGCCGTCGTCCTGCTTCTCGCCTGCGTTCCACTTATGATTCTCTGCAGTAGCAACTGCGGTATAAGTAGCGTTAGCTGTTGCTGTCAAAGCAGGCTCTGTATCCCAAGCATAAGTATTATGCTGAGTATCGCTGATCTTCTCAGCCTTCGGAAGGTCAGGAACAGTTACTGTTGCGCCCTCTTCATATTCAGCCTCAGAAATTACAGCACCGTTTGCACCTACAAACTTAACAGTGTACTTTGTAGAAGCGATGTTTTCGTTCTTGCCCATGAAGTCTAATGATGTGCTTCCGCTGTATGAAGTAGCAGTATAAGTCTTATACTCCTCTACCTTACCGCCGTTAGCGATAGTTTCGAGATAGTATGCAGAATCAGCATCCTTAGAATCTGCAAGTGAGAAAGTTACTGCACCTGCGCCTACAATCTTAAAGCCGAATGTAGCGAGTACAGCTGTTTTTGTGAATGTGTTTACGCCAACTGTCTTAGGTGCAGTAAGGTTAACAGCGTCTTTGCCGTCCTGTACTGCGAAGTTAGCCCACATGGTCTTTTTATCGGCATCAATGTAGGAAATTTCACCTACTGTAGATGCAGAGTTATAAATAGCGTTTCCGCTCTGGCCGGTGATTGCTTCGTTAGGAGCAAAGCCTTCTTTAGGCGAAGTGACTTTTGTTGCTTCAACAAGAGCTTCATATCCATCGTCATTGGCACCGACAGCAGCAGGAACAATATTATCGGAATACTTAATTCCTACCTGAGTAGCGGCAAGAGAAGAAGTATTCTCAAGCAATACGGATACTGTAAAGAAGTCGCCAACGCCATAAGTATGACCTGATGAAGCTTCGGTAATAGTACCGGTTGCTTTATCGTAATCCAATTTAGCAGTATTCAGACCTGATTCATCAAAGCCTGAATAGTTTTCATCAACATAGGTTTGATGTGTACCTGCTCCGGAAGCAAAATACGTACCAAACTGAAGTTGAACATTAGAGCGGCTCTCACCTGCTGCGAAAACCGTCATAGGTAATGAACATACAACCATTAATACTGCCAAGAGGACTGCTATTGTTTTGCTAAATGATTTTTTCATTTAATAGTTTCCTCCGTATTTTATAAAGTCAGTTGAGTATAATTAACAGTCTTATTAAGGAAAGTCTTAAATATAGCAACATCGGACTCGTCAAAGGTGCCGTCGTGATTAAGATCGGGCTTAGCCTTTGAGAACAAGGCAACATCGGTTGTATTTATTCTGGTATCCTTATTAAAGTCTACCACGCAAACACCTATGTTGTCAAGTGCAATCTGGTCATAATTTGCTTTATCCGAAGAGACTGTAAGTGTAACAGTTCTGTCAATCGTGGATTTTCCACTGAATGTGACAGTATATTCGCCTGCGGTAACATCAGCGAATTTATAGGAACCGTCTGCTCCTGTGGTAGCCGTAGCAACTACTGTATCGCCGTTTTTAAGCGTTGCGGTAATTCCCGAAGCCGGTGCGGTTGATTCCTTACCGGTTAAATCGGTTGCAACAGACAAAACGCCGTTTACATCAAATTCGGTAACCACATAATATGGTGAAACATCGGCTGTCATAGGATAAGTCTTGTACTGAGTGGTAACGCTCGTATCAAGAACATAACACTCCTCATAGCCGTCTAAGAACGATGCTTCTATGAAGCAAAAGTCCGGGTCCTTTGAAAATGCGAACACATCTGCAAAATCGCAAGAGGAAGCGACTGTAACAGAAAGTGAGACCATTACAGTCCCATTTGAATCGATGTCGACACAATCGACAACAGATGGATCGCTACTTTCAGCAACTTGGAAAACAAGAATCTCTCCGTTTTCGACCTTTTGACCGCCTTTTTTCATCTTATCGCTGTTTTTGTCGGCATAAGTCGACTTAATGTAAAGCGATGAGATTTTTGAGGTGTCATAAGATGCTGTTAACTCAACTACAGAAACAGCCTTCATGCCCGAAAGTACAACATCAACGGTGTAGGTGTTGTCGGCTTGAAGTCTGTTGCCGTCAACTGCCTTACCTGTCGTGTCATAAAAGTTACAGGACAACTCGGGTGTTTCTGTGCCGAGGGTTCCTGCCTCGGCATTTGCACTCATAGGAAGTGCAAACATAGAGATTATCAAAATTAAACAAACGAATGGGGTAGTTAAGAACCTTTTAATTGTGTTTTTCATCGAAAAACCCCCAAAGTTCTTTTTATATCGGTTCCCCGCAGGGGGTCCCACGAGGAACCGAGGAGACTAAATCGTAAAGATTCAGCAGAAAATTTAATTAGTAATTAATCTAAAAGATTATATATTATATATACTGTATATAACCGATTAATATTACTTAAAGAGAAGCTTTGTAATTTACGCCTGTCTTAAGTAGTTGCTTGAACTGGTCAGCAGACAAGCCATTAAGTCCCTTCTTAGCGGTGAACGCAGCATCAACAGCATCAATCTTACCGTTACCGTTATAATCAACAGCAACAACACCGACATTTGCGCCTTCGGTTGCCTCTGTGAATGTAAGGGTTCTGGTAACAACATTGGTGCCCTTGAACTCAACCTTAGCGGTTGTGCCGACAGCAACTCTAGCTGTGAATGTACCGTCAGCAGCAGTAGTAGCAACCTTAGAGCCGTTTACATATACACCAACGCCTGCAAGTGCTGTAGAACCGGTTGTACCTGTTCCGTCAACTGCTTCATAAACTGTACCGGATACTGTGTACCAAATTGCATCTTCAGGAAGAGCAAGTGCATTCTCTGCGAGAACAAGCTCTTTCTTTGCAACGTAAGTATTCATATGGTTACCTGTCTTAGCCTCCTGAGCTGTCTTAACAGCCTTTGCAAGACAATAAACAAATTCGTTCCAGGTTTTGTCCGAATACTTAACTTCACCGTTGTTAACAAGTGTACCGTTCTCTACAGCGCCCTTAGCGAGTGTAGGAGTAGCGGAGAATGTAACAGTAGCTTTTCTTGTTGTGTCATCGATAGCGGAAACAGTAATCTGGTTCTTATCAAGACCTGTAAGATGCTTGATTTCTGCTTCAATCTTCTGACCCTCATAAGCACGGTCTGTTACGAATCCCTTATACTTAAGGTACAAACGGTTAGCTTCTTTGATTTCCAATGAGGAAGCTGTTGTTGTGTAAGTGTTGTTGCCGTCTTTATCCTGTCCGGTTACGGTAGCAAGTTTTTCGCCCTTTCTTGCAATCTGTACCATCTTCTCATAAGCTGCTACATCTGCATAGTCTTCGCTGTTCTTGCCCTTACGGTCATTGATAATACCGTCAACAATCTTTTCTTGAAGAAGGCTTGTATCAACATTTTTCTTAGCGTTCTCTACATTGTATCTGAGGTTATCCTCAAGCTTTGCATAGTAGCCACGGAAATCTGTCTTAGTAGCCTTATCGTTTGGTTTTGTGATAGTCTCAATTTGTGCATAGGTGTATGCCCAATCACTTGATGACGGAACTCCTCTGCCGTTTTCTGCAACGTAGGTGTGAGGAGTCTTATTGTAGTAATTCTTTGTTACTACTGTTTCAATAGGATTGCCTTGTGCGTCAGTACCGGTGGTCTTTTCGTCATAGGTATCCTTTTCGTTAGTTACACCGTAGTAAGGATAATCATATGTTGTTGTATCCCATGCATACTTGTAAGCATAGTCGTTAGCATAATAATATGTATCGCCCTGCTTAACAACAGCAGCACCTACGGCATCCTTGCCGTTCTTTACATCATTATCTGTAAGCGCAACATTCGAGTAAACAGGAATTGTGCAAGCTTCGTCGATGTAGTAATAGCCGTTTGTACCCTTATGAGCACCTACAGCATCCGGAACGCTTGTTGCAGGCTTGTAAGCCTTATCGCCTGAAGCAGAAGTTGTCTTCTCCTTCTTAGCTGCAACCATTGTCTTTGATACGAACGAATCGGCGTTCTGTTTTGTTACAGGAGTAGAAATACCTGCAAGAGCAGTCTTAAATGCTGACTGAAGCTCTGCATACGGGTCATTGTCGCCGCTCTTCTTATAGTCTGACTGCTGATAAGGAGCCATTTCGTTCTGATAGTTCTGATATGCCTTTGAAAGAGACTCTGCACCTGAAGTGTTAGCAATGGTCATATGAGTAGTACCGATTTTAGATACTCTTTCTCTACCTTTTACAGTTCCGTAGCCATAGATGAGCATATCATAGTCACCGGCATTAATAGAACCGTTATTGTAGTTAAACAACCATCTCGGAGCAGAATTTGTAGAATCGATATTGCCAAGGAAGTAAATGTTGTCTGTAGGAGTTGCTGCAGTTGCACAACCTTTGGTTACGATATTGTAATCGAAGACTGTGTTTTCGTATGTGCCGTCATCATTCTGAGGCATCTGCAATGCAAGACCGGACTTTACAACATCATCATGGCTGAGAGCCACATGAGTGTATGTGGTAACAGGAGTCTTGAATGACTTAGGCTCGCCATTTTCATCCCAATCTGTTACATAACCCTTACTCTTAAAGATTGCATAAAGTTCTGACTTTGTATAACCCTTATGAGCATTAATGCCGTCAGCGATTTGTACAGCTTCACCGTAGTCTCTTGCCTGACCCTCTACCTGATAGTCATACTTTTCAAGATTCAAGAGATCACCGGTCTTAGAATCGGTAGCAACAATTGCATATGGCTTATTTTTATTGCTGGTATCTAATACTGCGGCAAACATACCTCGTACAGCATCTGCGCCATACATACCGAGCTTGTTAATTTGTGCAGGCTCGCTATTTGAAAGCACTATATTATTGTAATATCTAAATGTTGTATTAAAGGTTGAATTTTGGGCTGTATTAGTATCATTAAGAGAATAAGTTGAATTTGTTGTAGATGAGTCAAGTCCGTTAAACCAGCTTCTGTCTGTTGAAAGAGTGAAGAAGGTCTGAGCTTCCTGATCTGAATAAAGAAGTTTCTTCTTCTTATCGGAACTTGTACCTACATATACATCATATTTTACGGTGATTGTTGCAGTAGCGTCACCGCCTGCCGGTGCGTTACCGGAAACGCCGAGTTTAAGAGACTTCTCGGGAGCGATTACAGCATCTTTAGGAAGACTATCAAACGCAATACTAAGGTTACCTGATGATGTAACGCTCTTAACGTCGATAAAGTATCTGTCATCCTGAACAATTTTACCGCTTGCGTCCTTATAGAATCTGTTAAGACCTACTGCGTTATTCTTAATAGTAACATAAGTATCTGTAATCTTTGAAGCCGAAGATACGCCTGATCTTGAAGCGTCGTTTACTGATACTGTAGCAGCGTTGAATTCATGCTCACCAAGTTGAGGAAGGAAGCCGTCAATGAGAGAGCCTACTGCCTGAACAAGGAACATCATACCCTGCCATGTGCCGTTTCCGACATTTGTCTTTGCGGTGCCTGTGAGTTCTGAGTCGCCGCCGAGGAATGCGTAAAGGTTAGCAAGGAAGATACCGATTACGCCGTTTTCCTGGTTTTGATTGTCCTTACTGTCACCTTTCCACTTAGCAAGAATGTCAGTGCTTACAAGTTTATCAAACGGAGTGGTTGTAGCCATATCCGAAGATGTAGGAAGAACCTTTGAATAATACTGTCCCGAAGCTCTTCTTGCGAAGATGCTGTTTACGAGTGAGCAAAGAACATCATCATAAACGAGAGTGTCAACGCTCTTGTTCATAAGAGGCTCAGCAGAGAAGCATGTAATTGACTGCCAAAGAATTGTGGAGATACCCTGGAGACCTGTGTCACTGTGTGTATCGCCGATGTTAAGAAGTGACTTAACAATTCTGTTATATACAAGTTCTTCGGAATTAAGTGTACCCATCTGTTTGCCGAGTGCATTAGTTGTGATGCCTTTATCATATGTTCCATTGAAGAGAACGCTGAGTGTCGGCCAGAGTGAGTTAGCGATAGCATCGATATTCTTCCAAAGATCATTGTCCTTAGTAACTGCGCACTTACCGCTTCCGTCAGTAGCAACTACACCGAGAAGTGCAGCAACTGCCTTACCGTGAGTCTTAGTTGCGGTTGTGTTCCAATCAGGCTCGTTAAACTCATCTGCGGATGCATAGTAGCAAACTACAGAATTAAGAATGTCGAACAATGTAGTCTTGTCCTTAGCAGGATCAGACTTATAAACATCCCAAACAGCTCCGCTCTTATCACGGCAAGGAACAACAGAGTTCAAAAGATAGCCTACTGCGTCACGAGCCATCGGAAGAATAACATCCGTATAAAGATCGGCATTGCCGTCGCCGTTAACGTCTACGGTTGCCTTAAGGTCACCGGTAGATGATACGAGTTGGTCATAATCCTTTGCAGGAAGTACATTTGAAAGGTACTCTCTGAGAGCGAGGAAAGCAACGCCCTCAGCGTCCTTTGCTCTGTCCCAATCGTCTGTATGAATTGCTCTTGCGTCTGCGATTACTGTAATGCAGGAAACAGCAAGAGGAATCACAGCCTCTTCAAAGTTTGATTCTGTAAGATGGCTTGAGCTCATCTTGTCTGTAATACCTTTATTATGATAGAAGCCGTTCAAAAGGTTTTCATCAGCTGCATTCATACCGTACTCAAAGAGTTTGCAAGCATTTGATACAAGAGTCTGAGCAATAACCTTAACATCGGACGAACCGTTTGTAAGAGTCATCTCAGGACGCTCAAGGCTTGCAGTAACATTATTGTTACCGTCGCCGAGACCGATGTGCTCGGAGTTCGGGAAGAAGTCCTTAACAGCAGCAGCGAGAAGGTCGTTGCCTGCATAAAGAATGTTCTTATATGTTCTGTTTTCTTTGCCGAGATCGTTAAGATAGCTGTCGATGAAGTTTTCAAGGTTTGTTGCGCCGGTCTGCATAATATAAAGGTTAATAGGACCGGTCTGCATGCCGAATACCTTATCTGCGAGAGGGCTGTAACGAAGCTTACCGAAGAGGATGCTCTCCTTGCTGCCCGTAGAGGTATAATAACCGTTGTTCTCGTCTACATCTCTCCAGTTATACTTAGGATTGTCTACTACATTTCTGTCGTAGTCGAATGTAGCCTTAACCTTCTCATACATCTCGGAAGCAGTTGAGCAACCGTATTCCTTATACTTAGCCTCGCAGAATGCGTTGAACTTTTCGGGAGTGTAGTTGTTTTCCCATGTTGTTTTGTCAACCATATTCTTTTCAACGAGCCAATAATAATATACATTATCAAAGTTTCCGCCGTGACCCTCGTACCAATCCATATCGTTATTAACACGCATGGTTGCAAGAGTCGGCTTAAGAGTTGACTTCCAAGCAAGTTTTAATGCCTGATCAAGAAGTTCGTATATTGTGCTGTCATTGCTGATTTGAAGTTTTTCGTCACCGTATCTGAATATGTAAATCCAGCCTTCGCCCTGGTCATACCTGAGGTTCGGGTCATAACCGAGAGCCTCGGATGCCTGTTTGATAGTTTCTTCTGTTTCGCTCTTACCGTTTTTATCGAGCCAAGCTTTGATTCTCTTATAACGGGATTCGGACGAATCGGTTACTGCAAAAGTACCGTCATCCTGTTTTTCAAGAGCGTAAGTCATATTAACGGAAATCTTATTTACGAACTCATTTGAAAGCTTATCGAAAAGCTGAACATCGTAGTTCCAAGTCTTTGCCGTTACGGAAGCGTCGTCCTTATATTTGGGATTACCGAGACTCTTCTCGAATGACTTAATTTCGTCTTCTGTAAACCAGTTTGTGTTATCAAAAATAATTTTAGCAACAAGGTTATAAACAAGATTTGACTGATAGCCACTCCACATACCGAGGAGGTTACCGATGATTCCGTATACATCTACGGCACTGTTTACGATACCGAGATTAAGGCTACCCTTAAGGAAGTTACCGATAACATTCTTGTTTGAATGTCCGCTTGCTGTAAGGTCGTTAGTGTTATAATAGATTGTTTTTGCCAAAGCCATTACAATGTCTTTTGCGTCCATTTCGGAACGGAAAGATCTGTTACACTTAGAGATAACGCCGTTACCCTTATTGGTTGACTTAAGGTTATCTGATGATAACGGGCTGAGGTCGATATTTGCGACATCGCCGCCAACAAGGCCTTTATAGCTGTTAAGCAGGTTATTAATCTGAGTACACAAGTCAAGCAAACCGTCCACGCTGTCGATATAGCCGTTAAGCTGAATCTTTACAACAACGTAGTCCATATTTACACTGAGAGGTGCTATATTAGCCTTCTGGAGAACATCATCAACATAGTCTAAAAGTGCTTCACAAGTCTGATTGTCCGTAGTTTCTGCCCAAGCCATAAAGTTAGCGGCAAGGTTAGAATCGTGTCCGTCATCTGTTGACTTAGCGAAAACAGTGAGAACACCTGTAAATGATGAAGCGAGCATCATTACAGAAAGAACAATTGCAATCACTTTGCGTGCAAAAGTTTTAGATTTTTTCACTTTCTTAAATTTCCTCCATAAATGATTACGATAGTAGTCCGCCGATCATCCGTCTGTCGCCTTCTCTGACCAAGCCGTAATTCTTCACGACAGAAAGAGGGGTATATCGCCCGACAGGATAATATTCGTTACAACGGAATACTTCACGCATTATCATTTAATCATATTATGAATAAATTGTCAAGATTTTATATTAAATATTAACAATATATAAATCAGAATATACATTATATGTAGGACTTTTGTACAAAACATCTCAGAATGCAAAAATGTTTCCTGAATTTTAATTAACTATGAATATTTTTTTAACAAAACCTGTTGATTTTTTTTAACGATTTGGTGTATCATTTAATCAAAGTTAATAATTTGTTCAAAAAATTTTTACAAATAGGTAAATAAATTTCATACATTTTGCGGAATTTTGTATAAAAAATTATGGACATTTTTTAATCAAAATATGGGCATTTTAAGGCAAATTTTTATGTTCAACCACTACATTTTGAATACTGAAAAATGCCATTCGCATATATAATGTAATTTATTATCGTTAAATATATTAAAAAGTTATTGACAATATTAATTAATTTTGATATAAATAATTTGTACTTTGTTCTTTTGTGGGACAAATGCGCCCAAAAATTAAATATGTTCTTAGGCGTAAATTCTTATCCCGCAGCCAGACAGAGTTTCGGCTCTGTTAATCATTAAAGAAAAGGAGAGATGATTATGAAAAGAACGAGCAAAAAATTACTCAGCTTCATTTTAGCTGTAGTAATGGTTGTTACCTCTTGCTCGGTAGGCTTTACAGCTTTCGCTGCCGACGGAAGCAGTCAGTCAACCGGCTACTGGAACAACACAACCGACGCAGAAGATGCGTACAAATCAATTCAGAGTCTCATTGACCAACTTGTTCCGACAATTCTCGGAATCGAAGTTGAAAATGAAGGCTCGAAAAAAACCATCGGCGAGCTTCTCGGTATGTCCGAGGACGATATCAAAAACGCCGACCTCCAGACAGTAGTTTCAAAGGCAAGTCCTAAGCTAATGTCGCTTCTTTCGAGTTCCAAGGTTACGGATGAAACAGTAAAGAATTTCATTCTTAACCACTCAGACAAGACCGGCATTTCAGGCTCGCAGTGGAATGACAAGTACATCAGATACTTCTCATACCTCAACGGCAACGGCGCACAGGACATGAGTTTCTACGATCTCTACAATTTCTGTGAAAACAATAAGGGCAGCAGCGATACGGAACTTGCAAATTATTGCGAGGATACCCTCAAAAAGCTCGATGCTCTTCTCGCAGTTTGTGCAGCAGCAGAGAGAGGCTATGATTCTACTTCTGTCAAAACAACCGCCGCTTATCAATCCTTGCTGAACACAGAGGGCGGCGAAGAATGGGATCCTACATACCCTGTAAGCGATTCTTTCTATAACGGCCCGACAGCAGATTCCATCGGCTCAATCAAAGTCGGCTATGACAAAGACAAAGACGGCAACATCACCTATGTTTACGAAGATGAAGAAAACGGTACCGCCATCAAAGATTTGAACGAAAGCGTTTTCACCGACGGTGTTACAGCCGCAAACAAGTTCTTTGAATCAATCGGTGACAGCACAAGGGTTTCAAATCCGGCTGAGGCTTTGATTTATTACTACGCAAACTTTAAAGGTATTATCTACAACTCTAAAGACTCCGGTGAAGCATCACTTGCGCTTTCATTCGGTAATGCGCTTATCTATCTTAAGCAAGCAGAAGCAGGCGGCAAGCCGATTACCACAAAGATGCTCGGCGGAGATGTTGAGGACATCACTCTTGCTAATTACGACACCGTTCTCGGCAAGAGACTTGCAACATATGCTCCGGACGATGCAGACAGAGAAAGCAAAAAGGCATATTACTATGCAAAGATGATTTACACCTGCCTCTTTGATGCAGCAGGTACGGTTGACCTTTCACTCGACGGCAACCAGATGAACTGGGATGACTTCGGTTCTTCATCATTTGAAGCAATTAATATGGCAAACCTTGCACTTTCTTCCGAATACGGTTCGGTTGAGGCTGCACAAAAGGCTGTAAACGAAATCAAGTTCAACGACGCAGACCTCAAGGAACTCGGCGAAAATGCAAAGGACGGTCAGTTTGAACTTCTTTACGCCTACATTAACAGCGGTTCCTGTACTCTTAACAGTTACAAGATTCAGTATTTGAACTGGCTGTACAATGCAGATACAAACCACAACGAATTCTCACTTCTCAACAACGCACTCTGTGCAGGCGTTAAAACAGCTTGGGATTATGTTCCGCTGTTCAACTCAAACCTTAAGGCTCAGACAGCCGCAAGAAACGGCGGCACACCGGGCAGTCTCCTCAAAACATACAACGAGACCTGCTCAGGTTTACTTACCTCAAAGGTTATCAATTCCGGTAACGCAATCCTCAGTGCAAACTATGCATCAAGACCTATCTTTGACTACAACGAAGTAATCAAGTACGAAACAGCCATCAAACCGGCAGTTTCACAGGTAGCTTACGATTATTCAAAATATCCGATTCCGGAGAAATATGTCATTAATGCAGTAAACACAAAGATTAATGACCTCCTCAAAACCTACTTGATGCCGGACTCAAATAATCCGGCGGCTTTAGGAAACACGGTATCCAAGATTCTCGACGAACTTCTTGAAACCGAGGGCGTTAAACTTTATACCGAAGACGGCAAGGGCGTTCTCAATGACCTTTGGCTCCAGCTTTATAAAGCTCCGGTTGAGACAATCTTCAATCTCATTCCCGTTCTTACGGTTGTTCTTGACGAGGTTGCACTCCCGATTCTTCTTTCCGGCAAAGAGGATGCAAAATACGGTGCATTCGACTTCCTGCCCAAGAACCTCGGCTGGTTCCTCTATGACGACAATAAGACTATCAACAGCAACGATAATCTTAAGATCGGTATGACAACGTTCAGTTTCGACCTTAACACAATTCTTCCTGCTGTTTTGACATTACTTGACAAAAACGGCGGATACGACGAAGCTCACAAGATTGTTCCTACATACGGCGAATGGGCAAGTGACAACAAAATCACGCTCAAAACGGATGAGAAAACTCAAAAACCTGTTGCTTCGGAATTTGATTCATCTGTTCTTATGTTAACAGGCGTTTATGCAGCAGATAAGTGGCTCACCGAGCTTAATCTTTCAGATGTGCTTGACAACATCGACAAGGATTCTGCCGCTGACAAGAAACTTGATCCTAACCTCAAAGCAGGTATCAAGGAATTAATCTTCAGCATTATTCCTCTTGCTCTCGACGCAACTAACGAAACCATCGAAAAGACAAAGAATATTTACAAGTATACTAAGCCCGGCGATGTAGATGCAGACAGTGCAATAATTCAAAGAGGTCTTAACAACATCAGCGTTGCACTTCCTTACCTCTTCGATTCACTCGGCAAGAAGATTTTGGCTAAGGCCGACGCTTCCTCCGACTGGACCGCTCTTTATGACGGCAAGCTCAACTACACAGATGTAGAGAAGACCTTCAAAGACGGCAAGGTAACGCAGGTAGTTAACAACGGCGTTCAGGAACTCAAGAGTTATGCCGTAAACAAGAACCCGGCAGGCGTTCTTACTTGTCTTATCGACACAGTAATCGGCAACTGGCTCAACGGTTCGCTTGACCTTGTAAACGACATTCTCACAACAGATAACGATATTACAAACAACCTTTCACTCGTAACCGGATTGCTTAATGCACTCGGCGGTTTCGGTGAAAAGAGTATTCTTACCGATGTGCTCAACGGCTTCTTCGATTTAACAAGAGAAGATGACGCTTCGTTCACACTCGAAAAGAATACAAAGACCGGCTTTGTCGGATTAACAACAAAAAGTGCATTGTTCCTTATTTCCAACATCAGCTATAAGGACGGCGACACATACAAGGGACTCGTTCCTCTTATCCAAGGATTAATCGTAGGCGGAAACAACGCAAGCACAACTTCAAATCAGAGTGCTTCGGCAGCAGACAACTCAATCTCGCTTCAGTCCGCAGTGGCTTCGTCAAGAGCCGCTAAGGCATCAAGCCAGACAGTTAAAGCAGCCGATGAGCTCGTAGAAAAGCTTGACGAAGTTCTTAATTCTCTCCTTGAAAATACTAAACTCAACGGATTCACTATTGATTCTAACAGCGGTGTTCTTGCAGGTGCTCTTTCGGCAGTATCAAAATACATTGGCAAGGATAACACTAACAAACTTATCAGCTTACTTGACGAATACCTCAAGGTATACGAAACCGAGCCGCAGAGCGGTAAGGTAAACAAAGAGGTTTACTCAAACAGCAATCTCAATAACATCGTTAAAAAGACATATACGCTTCTTGAAAATATCGTTGACTATGTATTCTACGATATGGACAAAGCGCCTTTGGCTAATAAGGATGAAAACAGAGTAATTGCAGGTGCAATCACAGGTATTATCTCACCCGACTCCGTAGCACTTCGTATGGACAGCGGCTACAAGAAGGCTGCAAACGACCTCAAGGGTAAGAAGTCCTGGTCAGAAGTAGGCAATGTAAACTTCGGCGTAAGCACAGGCAACAAAGACCAGTTCTACTCGGCACTCGGTCAATCAATGAGCGGTATCGCCGCAATCCTTTCTGCCGTACTTACTTATTCGTACGCAGATTCAAACAAGAACGGTAACTACTACTCGGAACTCTTCTACCCTGTACTTTCGACAATCGCCGACAAGACAGGTGCATCGGGAGTTTTAACTCCGGCACAATTTGCCGACATGACTCCTGCCGAGCAGCTCATCAAGGGCATCGGTGCTCCGCTTGCAAACATTTTCGAGCAGTTCTATGACGCTCCGGCAACATTCCTGCTTAATGTAGTTGCTTCACTCGGCGACCTTCTTAACGACAGCGAAATTAAGAACATCGTCAACGGTGCTATCAATCCGGTAAACAACCTCCTCAACGGTTTGTTCACGGTAATCTCCGATACTCTCAGTGCTCCGTCACTTGCAAAGTATCTCAAGAGCAAGATTACATTCTATCCCGTTAAGGTTGATATGCCTGACAAGGATATATTCATCAACCTCATCGGTTCAATCAAAGTTGGCAACAAAACACTCGGCGCAATGCTCAACCTTAAGTCAATCGACTGGAAGGCTCTTTCAAATGCCAAGTCGGCAGGCGAGGTACTCGTACTTGTTTATAACTACCTTGCAAAGACAGTTCTTCAGTCCGAGACAGTAATGGGCGCAGTAAACGGTCTTGCTCCGGAAATCGGCGCAATCCTTTCAAAGCTGGATGCAGACCAACTCTTCACGGTACTTAAAAATGTACTCAGCATTTCAAGTCCTACCGAAGTTTACTGGACATTCAAGCAGTACGCAGGTAAGATTACAAACACATTCGTTTATCCTAAGAACATCACCTCTTCCGAGGCACAGAAGGCTGTTAAGAGCTTAGATGAAATCGTAAAGAATATCTTCCCGCTTCTTAACTCACTCGGTGTTACAAACATCAAGTCGCTTGATGCTCTCGTAAACGACAACCTTTACACAAACAAACTCCTTACTTCTATGGCAACAGGCATCTACGGTGCTATCGAGAAAGTAGGTAAGGAAAACGGTATTGAGGACATAACAGGCAAGCTCTTCTCAACAAGCGCTGTTGCTTCACTCCTCACAGACAGTTCATACGGTGAGACATTCTCCTCGGCAGCAAGCACAATCAGAAATGCAGGCAGCTGGAGCAATGTTAAGAATGTAAACTGGGGCTTCAAGGACGGCTCGGCTAATGCTCAAAAGGGCTTCATCAACGGCTTGGCAGCAGTTCTTCGTCCTCTTAACGACCTTCTCACAGTATTCCTTGCAGACGGCAAGGCACTCGGTGACAGCATTGACATTGATGCAATCATTAAGGGACTCAATGTAAACACTTCATTCGATATTGCTTCCGACAGCAACGCAGGCTGCACCGTATATCTCAAGATGGCAGGCGGCGTTCTCACAGCAACAATCGACAGCAAGATGAGCAACGAGAACTCAACTCTCACAGTTGACCTCAACGCAATCATCAACAACTGGAAACTCGGCGCATTCGGCACAAACGGTTACGAAAGTGCAATCGTTCCTCTTCTTGAGGCATTTATGTGCAAGGGCGTTAAGACCTATTCACAGTACATCGCAGACTATAAGAAAGCTAAGGATAATCTCCTTATCGACATTCTTACTCCTCTGTTCGGATTTGTTAACGAAGTGGTTGCAACTCCTGCGGATACACTCACAGCAGTTCTTCCGAATGTTGCTTACTTCATCGACAGCAACGGACTTGCTCAGGTTGTTAACAACCTCCTCGCTCCTATCACCTCTAAGGACGGTCTCGTAGGCGCACTCAGCAAGTCGGGCTATGACATTGACGACGTCGTTACCTCCATCGTAGGTAAGCCGCTCGGCAGAGTAATCACCGACGCACTCGGAATCAATGTTAATCTCACAATGAACATTGCAGACCTCAACTCCTGCAATATTCAGGACATCGTTGTACCGCTCGTAAGAAAACTTCTTGCAGACAACGGTCTCAACCTCAAGATTCCTAATATTTCATTCGCTTCTCTTGCTTCTCTCGGCACAATCACTACTGTAAAGAGTGCCGCTAAGAATGCAGACGGCAGATATGAAACAAGAAGAGTAGTTGCCGACCAAGGCAAGGTACTTGTATCTGTTCTCAGATATGTGGCAGATGTTCTCATCAAGAACGCTACCGCAATCAACAACCTTCTCGGTAACATCGACGCTATTAAGAAGAACAAGACACTCAAGGACATTCTTGCTTGCGTATTTAACTCAATCAAGGCTGCTACTCCGGACGACATCGTAAGAGCATTGTTCTACTTCCTTGCTCAGACCGGTACACTCGGAGTTCCCGAGGACTCATTCTTCGATTACAGCAACTTCAAGACCATAGCAAGCACATTTACCTTTGGTAATATGGATGAGGATTTCTGCAGAAAACTCGCTCCTATGCTTGACGGTCTTATCGGCGGCTTGCTTCCCGACGGTCTCGGCGGTTTGGTAAGCGGCGCAATCTACAAGGACGACATCATTTCTTCTATCGCAACCGGTCTCTACGGTGCGGTTGAGGGCGTAAAGGTCGGTAAAATCGGCTCACTTACAAGCCTTCTCGAAAAAACAGGCATTGACTTTACAACAAAGAATGTTGCAGCACTTCTTACAGATAAGACTTACGGCAAGACCTTTGATGCAGCCGCAAGAACAATCAAGAGTGCAGGCAGCTGGAAGAGCGTAAACAAGTCAAGCCTCAGCTGGGGCGTAACAGACAGAGAGTCATTCCTCAATGCTCTCGCCGCTGTACTTCGTCCTCTCTACGGCGTACTTGATGTAATCCTTAATAACTCAAGACTTAACCTCTTTAATATAGTCAGCGTTCAGGGCTCTGACGGATACACTTCATTCATCGTTCCTCTTCTTGAAGCATTCGGTTGCTACAACATCAAGACACAGTACGATTACAGAATGGATATTTCCAAGAACTATGACGCACTTCTTCTTGACATCCTCAATCCTATTTTGGATAAGGTAGAAGACCTGCTCAACGCTCCTGTTGAGATGCTCGCAGACATCCTTCCGAACCTCTCATTGTTCTTTGCAAATGACGGTTTGCTTCAGATTCTCGACAATCTCCTCACTCCTGTATCCGCAATCCTTGATGCAGTTAAGCCTATCATTAATGTAAACTCACTTCTCAAGGTTCTCGGCGTAAACCTCAACTCTCTCCTTTCAAAGATTGGCGTTAAGACCAATGTAACCGTTAATGTTTACGACCTTAAAGCAACACTTCTTCCGCTCATCGGTGCAGACAACGTTGTATCGCTTCTCAACGGTATACTCGGTACTGTTAAGATCGGCGGCAAGTCTCTCGGAATCGAACTTCCGAACATTGACTGGTTACAACTTGCAAGCCACGGCGAAATTGAAAAGATTCCGTCACAGGCAGCAACCTTCGGCGAAAGAATCGTTGTTAAGGCTGACCAGGATGAAACATTAATCGCAGTTCTCAGATTCCTCATCAACACAATCAACTACAAGGGCAACTACGACGCAATCGTATCTCTCGTAGGCGGACTCCTCGGTGGAGCAAGTGACTCCATCTCGGGTGTTGTTAGTCAGGTTCTCGGAATGCTTCAGGGCGACGCAGACAGCGTTATCGAAAGCCTTGTTGAACTTCTTCAGCAACTTGCAGGCTAAGATTTAATCAACAAAGCCAAATAATTAAAACGAAATCCTACCGGATGAAAATCCGGTAGGATTTTTCTTATACCTAAAAAGTAATATAAAGCAATATATTATATATAATAAAAAATAATATTTACTATTGTATAATGTGCCGATTTTTTGTATAATATTGTTATCTATATACTTTATACTCGGTGGTGAAATAATGCTCGGAAAATATGTGAGAGTCAGGATAGTTAACCCTATCGGCTCAACAGATGAAGCGGGCTACACCTATCCTTTGAATTTCGGCGAAGTATATAACGAAGAAAACCGATTTGCCTTTGTTATGGGCATACATCATCCTGTTAAAAATTTTGACGGCAGAGTTATCGCTGTTTTAAGCGACAGGAAAAATAACCGTTATATATGGGTTGTTGCACCGAAAAGTACCCGCTTCATAATTAACGATATTAAGGAATACATCAATGTGGAAAAAGACTTTCCCACATACAGACTTGACTGTCTCTACGAAAACAGTTGCGGCGCTGTCGTGTTCAGAGACATTAAGGGCGAAGTCAGATACCTCCTTATAAAAAACAAACGCTCGGCGCACTGGGGCTTTCCAAAGGGTCATATCGAACCGGGAGAGACGAAAGAAGAAACCGCATACCGTGAAGTGCTCGAGGAGACGGGACTGCATATTAATATTATCCCGGGATTCAGCTGTGTGTCACGGTATAAAATAAGAGAAAAGGTGGACAAGATGGTTACCATCTTTACCGGCACAACATCCGACACCTCAACAGTCATTCAAAAAGAAGAAATTGAGGACTACATATGGCTGACCTACGAAAAAGCTATGAATCTCTTGAAATTTGAAAACGATAAGAATATTCTGGAGAGTGCATATAAATTCTTGGACAGTAATAATATAATATAATATTATATATACCATATATATACCATTTATATGATAGGAGATTTTTTATGGAAGAAGTATGCAGAACCCTGCAAGAGTTCCTGAGTGCTCACGGAATTCCCGACTGGCTGGTCGTTTTCATCATATCGCTACTGCCGGTACTTGAATGCCGACTCGGTATGTTTACGGCAATCAGCCTGCTTAAAATGAATCCTTTTGTGGGATTTATAATCAGCTTTTTCGGCAACATTCTGCCGATACCGTTCATTCTTTTGCTCATAAACAAAATATTTGAATGGCTCAAAAAGATACCCGGAATAAAAAAACCGATAATATGGCTCGAAGAAAAAACGCTCAAAAAGCGTGATAAGATAGACAAATACGGCATTTGGGGACTGCTGATTTTCGTTGCGATACCATTGCCCGGAACAGGTGCGTGGACAGGCTCACTGCTTGCTTCTCTGCTCAATCTCGACAGAAAAAAGAGTTTTGGTGTAATATCAATCGGTGTTTTCGTCGCAGGACTCATCATCTCCGTTGCTTCAGCCGTGTTTAATGTGGCTATGTACTGATGAATAAGGAACAAAAAATTTTACTGCAATGCCTTAACGGTTTTTATAACAAAAAGGACTGCAATATCGACTGCGACTTTGACGCTGACGCTCTGTATGCCGAAGCTCGCAGCCATAATCTCTCGGCAATTACTTACAGTATGCTGAGAAACAATGCCGTACTGAAGAATAACGCACACGCATACAAAGCATTTGAAAACGATTTTTACGACTGCATTGTGCGCTATGATAAGCAAAAGGCGGTAATAAACGAAATCGACTCCCTGCTGAGCGAAAACGGCATAAAGCATATTTTTTTTAAAGGGAGCGAAATCAGAGAATATTATCCCGTGCCCGAATTCAGAGTTATGGGAGACATAGACCTTCTCATAAAAAAAGAGGACAGACAGATAGTTCTCTCTCTGCTTTGCAACGCAGGATATGAGGCGAAAAATACAAACGGTGCCGTCTATGATTATGTTAAAAACGGCGTACTCATTGAGATGCACACAAAACTTATCAACGGCAAAGTCGGCAGCAAAAGTGCAGAGGGCTATTTTTCCGATGCAATCGACCATGCAGAGTTCAACGGCTATGCAGGTCATTTTGAGGCGAATTACTACTGTGCATACCTAATAACGCATATCGCCCACCATTTTTGGTTCTACGGTGCAGGCATAAAGATGATACTCGACCTTGCCGTGGTAATCAAACGCTTTAGGATAAACACCGATGAAGTAATCAAAATTCTGTCTGAGTTCGGCTTGGACGAATTCGGCAAAAATATTTTCACCGTCTGCTTCAAATGGTTCGGCACAGGTAAAAATTACAACTGCGACACCGACAAAACAGAAAGATTTTTGCTCGACAACGGAGCGTTCGGAAACATAAATCGAGACCCATCGGTTATAGTACGCAGAAAAGCCCTCGAGGAAGGAAAGGAAAACGCATTTGCCGCACGGCTGTCGCTCGCCTTTCCCCCTTATAGCAAGATGAAAGAACTTCCGTACATAAAATTTATGGAGGGGCGGCCGTATCTTCTGCCTCTCGGGTGGATATACAGAATAATATATAACCTAAAAAACAGAAAAGAATATACAAAAAGCGCAAACAAAAATCTCTCCGACAGAGAAACTCTTAAATGCGCACAGGATGAAATAAATTATTTTGAGGAGATAGGATTAATATGATTTTTCTCATTTTAGTCATTACGATAATTGTAATAGCACTGGTGCTGTTCGTCACCTGGTTTTTGTCTACAAAGGCAGACGGAAACTGTCCGCTGTGTGCAATGAAAGCGTTTCCGCCGTCAAAAATGACAATCGATTCGTCAAAGGACAAGGACTATGTCGGCGGCGAAAAACTCCCGATTATGGGCTGGTCAAGCTGGAACACATTCCGCAACCATATAGACGAGGACTTGATTTTAGACACAGCTAAGGCTATGGTTGACACGGGACTTGCAGGGGCAGGCTACAAGTACATTAATATCGACGACTGCTGGCACAGTTCCATGAGAGACGAAAACGGTATGCTCAGAGGCGATATGGAAAGTTTTCCGAGCGGAATCAGAGCACTGTGCAACGATGTAAACACCCTGGGATTAAAACTCGGAATTTACTCCTCAAACGGTACGCTCACCTGCGAAGATTTGCCTGCATCGCTCGGCAACGAGGAATTGGATGCAAAAACCTTTGCATCATGGGGCATAGAATTTTTCAAATACGACTACTGCCACAACGAAAAAATCAGCGGAAAAACTCCGATTATCGAGTACATTTCCATCAGCAGCAAGGGCGAAAGAGAGTCACTCAGGCTAACGCCCGACAAGGCAAAGTTCACAGGCAGAGCAAAGACAGTCAAGGTAAAAGATTTACCCACAGGAAAAGGTATTGCCTTTTTGAATCACGGCGCAGGCAAGGCATCATATGTGGTTAATCTCGCTCAAGACGGCGAATATGTATTTACCGTTCATTATAAAAAAATGGCGTCAAAGAAAAAGCCGTATATGCAACTTGATGTAAACGGCAAAATTTACGAAATCTTCTTTCCGCCGTCAGTCGCATTTACTCCTGACGCAAGGGTTCAACTGACGGTTAAAATGAACGCAGGCGAAAACAACATTACTCTTCAAAATCCGGTTGTCACCCGTGCGGACTCTGCATACATTCAATACAGAAGAATGGGCAAGGCTCTCGAAAACGCAACGGCGTCATGGGCTATGTTTGAAAACACGGAGGAAAAGCCGATTACGTATTCTATCTGCGAATGGGGCACAAATCATCCGTGGAAATGGGGAGCAAAGGCGGGCAATATGTGGCGCACCACCCACGATATTATGGCAAAATGGTGGAGCATTGTTCATATTTACAAGCGCACGCTGCCGCTTTATGAATACGCTTCTCCGTCTCACATTAACGACCCCGATATGCTCGAGGTAGGAAACGGAAAACTTACTCCCGAAGAAAACAAATCGCACTTCACCCTTTGGTGTATGATGGCGGCTCCGCTCGTGCTCGGAAACGATATTCGCACTCTCTTAAATGAGGATAAAAAATCTCAGATTATTTTGAGCATTCTTAAAAATAAAGAACTTATCGCAATCGACCAAGACCCACTCGTTAAGCCGGCAAAGAAAATCGGCAGACAGGGCAGCGTTGACATTATCGCAAGACCCCTTTCTGGCGGCGACGTTGCAATCTGTTTCTTTAATAAGAGCAATAAGAACAAAGAAATTGAGTACGAATTAAACGACCTCAAAGAGGACACATACCTCAATATGAGTCGTACGAACAGCGCAGAAGTTCACGACCTTTGGACAGATGAAATCTTCCACAGAGACACGATTAAAGCCTCGATAAAGCCACACGGCGTAAAGGTTTACAGAATATCATTAAATTCGTATGAGATTTAACAAAAATAAAAACACAAAAAACAGACGAACAAAGCACTCGAACAGAGTTCGTCCCTGCAAATAAAAAATTATTACAGTGCTAAAAAACAACTCCTTTTGGCTTATCTAAAGTCAAAAGGAGTTTAATTTATTCGTATAATATTAATATGTTTTAATCATCTCAAAATCCATTGATTTAAGTGTGGCGAGCAAGTCGGCATTATTTTTAATCGGTTTCTCGGTGATTATACCTCCTCGTGCAAGTTGAGACGGGACATGAAAATCGGAACCGGAGACCATAAGTTTATCATTCTCCCTTGCCCATTGCTCCGCTTTTTCGTTGGATTTTTTAGGCGTTTTGCCGTTATAAATCTCAACACCGTCTATGTAATCGGGATTACAGCGTGTTATGCCCGGGCGAAACGGATGTGCCTGATAAACCAAATAACCCTGACTGTGCATAAGTTCACTCATCTGCTTTTCCCACAAGAGGAGCAAATTGCCCTGCTGTCTGAGCCAGTTTTCATCAACGCCGTATATCAGATAATCATTAGCCGTAGCGTAATGCCTGATCTCCATACCGAACATAACGGAAAAGTGCTCGTCCTCATATTTTTTCATATCGAGATATGCACCGATATAGCAATCAATAAACTTTTTCGGGTTAAAATATCCGTGGAAGAAATCAAAGGTGAGCGGGCTGTAATGGTCGGTAACGACTATACCCGAGTAGCCTTTTTCTTTATACATTCTTGCTATGTCCTTTGGCTGTGTTCTGCCGCACTGACGAGAGCCGTATTTGGTGTGAGTATGAAGTTCATATTTATATTTCATCAATAATCCGTCTTTCTGAACATATTATTTATCCTCTCGCAAAGTTCGGGATAACCGTCAAGTCTCGGGTCGCTCTCGAGCATTTTCAGCGCACACTCACGGCACTGCCGAAGTGTCTCGGTATCCTCGAGCATATCTGCGATTTTGAGGTCGGGCAGACCGTGCTGACGCTTGCCGAAGAAATCGCCGGGACCCCTGCTTTTAAGGTCATAGTCGGCAATGTCAAAACCGTTTGAAGTATGTTTCATAACCTGAAGCCGCTCTCGGGAGGAGTCGCTCTTATTATCCGAAACAAGAATGCAATAACTCTTATTCTTTCCTCTGCCTACTCTGCCCCTTAACTGATGAAGTTGAGACAGACCGAAGCGGTCGGCATTTTCTATAAGCATAACGGTGGCGTTAGGCACATCAACACCTACCTCAACCACCGTAGTGGAAACCAAAATCTGCGTTTCGCCGTCGGCAAAAGACTGCATAACCTTATCCTTTTCGGCAGGTTTCATCTTTCCGTGGAGCAAGCCGACACTGTATCCGACAAATTCGTTTTTTGCAAGATTATCGGCATATTCCTTTGCGGAAATAAGGTCGCTCTCGCCCTCATCAACAAGCGAACAAACTATATACGCCTGCTCCCCTCTGTCAACTGCGTCTCGAATAAATTTATAAATTCTCTTATGATAAGCCGAAGTGACAACATCCGTGCGTATCTCCTGCCGTCCGGGCGGAAGTTCATCGAGCAGACTTATATCCAAATCGCCGTAAATAATCAGTCCGAGCGTTCTCGGAATAGGGGTGGCAGACATTACCATCAAATGCGGATTATCGCCCTTCATGGCAAGGTTCGCCCTTTGCTGAACGCCGAAACGGTGCTGTTCATCAGTACACACAAGACCTAAATTTTCAAATTCGACATCATTTTGAATAAGAGCATGAGTGCCGACGATTAAATCAATCTCGCCGTTGCAGAGCGCTCTTTTTATCTCCTTTTTTTCACTCGCCTTAACCGAACCCGTAAGCAATGCAACCCTGACATCGGTGGATGCAAACAGTTTCTTAAAACTTTCAAAATGCTGGGTGGCAAGTATTTCGGTAGGTGCCATCAAAGCCGCCTGTGCTCCGTTTTTAATCACGGTATAGATAACCGCACCGGCAACTGCCGTTTTGCCCGAGCCGACATCGCCCTGAATAAGTCTGTTCATCATTCTGTCCGACTGCATATCCTCTATGCAATCGGCAACGGCTCTTTGCTGGGCGCCTGTCGGAGTAAACGGCAAAAGCGAATAAAATTCATTCGTAAAATCTTTTTTTATCTTACACGAATTGCCCTTTACATCTTTCTCCTTGAGTTTCAAAAGTCCGAGTTGAAGGGTCAAAAGTTCGTCGAAAATAAGCCTGTGTCGGGCAGGTTCGACGTTTTTTTTATCGGTCGGAAAATGTATCTGCCTCGTCGCAAAATCAAGCGAAACGAGGTCGTATTTTTTTAGTATATCGTCGCTCAGGGTCTCGGGAATTTTGCCGACAAGAGCAAGAGCGTTCCTCACGGAATTTGAAATCGCCTTAACCGACAGTTTCTCCGTAGTGGGATAAACAGGGTGCACCTCTGCCTTATCGGCACGCTCAATCTGCGGTGAACTCATTGAGGCGAAGGTAAAGGTTTTTTCCACCTTTCCGTACAAAATATAATCGTCAAAAGTTCTCAGTGCTTTTGCAAGATATTTATTATTAAAAATCGTAACTCTTATAACGGTTTCGCCGTCCGAGAAATTACACTTATAAAGCGTAAGCCCCTTACGAATCATCGACTCCTTAACGGGAGTAATCATGGTCACTTTAATAAAAACAGGGGTATCGGGCGGTGCATCCTTAACGGATACGGTATTGCTGTAATCGAGATATTTTCTGGGATAATGGCGAATAAGGTCATCAACGGTGAAAATGCCCAACTTATTGTAAAGTCGGGCTGTTTTTTCTCCTACACCTTTAAGATATCGAATATCATATTCACCGTAATTCATTTATTCCACCGAAATAATATAGTAGTAAACAGGCTGTCCGCCGTCCACAACGCTGACCTCGACTTCATCGCCGAGTTTATCAATTAGCATTTGCTCTATTTTATTTGCGTTTTCCTCGGTTTCGTCCTTGCCGTAAATTACAGTAATAAGGCTGTTTTCCTCAGGATTGAAAAGTTCTGCGGCAGAATTAAAGGCGATTTCCTCTTTATCCTCACCGATGAACTTAATCGCACCGTTACACAGTCCCATCATCTGTCCTTTTTTAATCGGCTTGCCGTCTACCTCGCTGTCTCTTGCCGCAAAAGTAACGCTTGCGGTTTTTGTCAAACCGGCTTGTGCCGTCATCGCCTCAACATTTTCCTCAACGCTCACCGTTTCGTCAAATGCGAGCATTGCGGAAATTCCCTGCGGAATCGTCTTTGTTTCGAGAACGGCAACCTTTCTGTCCTTAATCTCGTCCCTTGCCATTTGAGCCGCCATAATAATGTTCTTATTATTAGGCAAAACATAAACCACCTTTGCCGGAACGGAAAGAACGGCATTAACTATATCGTCTGTTGACGGATTCATTGTCTGACCGCCGCTCACAACGGAATCTGCACCCAAATCCTTAAAAAGTTCGGTAAGACCGTCACCTGCGCAAACAGAAACAAAACCGTAATCATTAATCGGCTCGGCAACCGCCGAAACCTGCTTCTCCTCCGAGTGCTCCTCAATCGGCTCACGCAGATTTTCCAGCGTAATATCATAAAGTTGACCGTATTTAAGAGCATTTGTAATGACATTACCGGGAGCGTCGGTACAAAGTTGAGCCTCGATTTTTCCGCCGTCCTCGGACACCGTTACATTCTCTCCGATTGCCTCGAGATATGCACGAAGTTTAATAGGGTCACTTTCCTTTGCCTTTGAATTTTTATAAACCGTAAATTTAACGCTGTAAGAAAGAGTGGGTTCTTGTGCATTTTCCTCAGCCTTTAAGTCCTTATCGTCGGCAATGGCTTCCTCGCCTACGGGGCGAATGATAGCATTGTAGCCGAATACGCTCTCCATACCCTGCAAAACGAGCAAAAAGCCCTGACCGCCTGCATCAACAACGCCTGCCTGCTTGAGCACAGGTAAAAGTTCGGGAGTGGAGGCAAGAGCCGTCTTTGCCGCCTCGAGAGCCGCAACACAGACCTCCATAGGGTCGTCATTTATCTCTGCCATATTTTCGGCAGCCTCTGCGGCACATCTCACAACAGTGAGAATGGTACCCTCGGTAGGCTTCATAACAGCCTTATATGCGGCGTCCGTACCGGCTCTGAATGCTCGGGCAACATCCTTGCCCCCTGCCTCTTCAAGACCCTTAAACGCCTTGCTGAAGCCTCTGAAAATAAGAGACAAAATAACGCCCGAATTTCCCCTGGCTCCACGAAGCAGAGCACCTGCCGTCTTTTTTGCAACATCGCAGAGTGCGACATCATCGGGCAAATCCTTTACCTCGTCTGCCGCAGAAGCGATAGTCATAGACATATTTGTACCCGTATCGCCGTCGGGAACAGGGAAAATATTAAGTGCGTCTACCGCCTGTCTGCTGTTTGCAATATTGTTTGCTCCGGAAATGACTCCGTCACGAAACATCTGTCCTGTAATCATTAAGTCATCCTCCGAATCAGTTAATACTGTCTATTCCCTCAATATGCACATTTACTTCCGACACTTTGAGGTCTGTTGCGCTCTCTATGGTATAGCGCACTTTATTTACTATGCTGTTTGCTATGGCGCTGATATTTACACCGTAGGAGACAGCAATGTTAAGGTCGATAACCAGAGCACCGTTTACGCTCTTTACCGTTATGCCCTGACTTGAATTATCCATATCAGAGGCACGCTCAACCTTGTTCTTAATAACGGATTTAATACTCTGCATAGCGTTTGAGCTGACCATTCGGGTTACGCCGAAGCAACTTTGAGCCGCATTGCCTACAAGTTTTGCAAAATAATTATTCGTTATTTCGATATATCCGTTTTGATTTTCATACTTTATCATATAATACCTCCGATTAAATCAGTTATAATACCAATCCTCAATATTTGTAAAGAAATCGCCGTAGCAGCCCTGTATGTCGCCGTGAATCGCCTTAGAATAACAAATTATTCCGTCACGGTAAACAAGCGGTGCAAACGGCATATCATTTGAAAATTCAAGGGTAAAGCCGCCTATTTCCCTCTCGCCGTTGAGATACTCGCCGTAAGCCGAAGCACACGAACTGTTTTGGTCTATACCGTAAGCGGTTGCACCCGAGGAGTCAAAAAACGAACTAAGACGCATATCGCCGGGTATTTTAGTCTCACCGAGATAAATATCATACGAACCGTTTTTCAACGCCGCAAGATATTCGCTCTCGTCGAGTTGTTTTACATTAACCTTAAATCCGACCGCCTCAAGTTGCTGCTTAATCAGTTGTGCGGCAGAAATTCTGAGTTTATTGCTGTTTACCAAAAGGGTCAGCGACGGAGATGAAATCCCGCTTTTTGCTATCGCCTGCTTTGCACCTGCCGTATCTGCTGCGGAGAAAAACATTTTTGTTTCTCTGCCGAGATTGCTCGACGGGTGAAAAATCGAAGTAGCCGATTTTGCACAACCCTGATATGCACTCTTTACTATCGTATCTCTGTCAATCGCAAGCGACACCGCTTTTCTTATATTCACATTTGAAGCAACCGACGAAGAACTGTTCATTCCGACATAGACCAGATTATTTTGGCTGACTCTCTTTTTATTGCACTTTAGCGACGATATATCGTCTGCTCCCGGGGAACGATAGGCATAACTGATATTGCCTATATTCAGTGCATTGTTTATGGAGTCGGTCGCCGGAATGTTTACAAGTTGAATTCGGGTAAAGCGAGGATTAAAGTCCTCTCTGTAATTCTTGTTAAGTTCGGCATAAACATTACCGTCGCCCTCTGTAAATTTATATCTTCCGCTTCCGAGCGCATACTTTTCACCGTCAACCGTCTTTGCTATCGGAAAAGTCAAGAGCTTGTGTGCGTATTCGTTTTTATAACTTAAATTAAAGCTGACAACCGTATCGCTCACCGCCTCGGCATTAGTAATCGGAGACAGAGCCGCACTCCAAAGCGAAGATTTTTTTGCATTATTAAACGCATCGACAACGCTCGACGCATCAAGCGCATCACCGTTTGAAAATTCAAGTCCGCTGACGAGCGTTACATACAGCACGTTAGGCTTCTCATATGAATACGAGCCTGCAAGTTCCGGCTGAATATCAAGACTTTCGTCCGAACGAAACAGCGGCTCATAAACCAAATCGTCAGCCACCATATTATTAAGCGTATCGGCCTCGTAAGGATTAAGCGAGTCCGACTGCGTGTAACTTATCTTAAAGCTCGTGGTGTCGGCTATAACCTGCGTCGTCTGCTGAGTCACGGGCTCGGGATTGACCGTTTCTTTTTTCTTGCCGCAACCGACAAGAACGCTAAAAGCAATCACCGCCACAAGAAGTATTGACAAAATCTTCTTTGTCATTTTCTAAACCTTTCTATATGAACAGTTTTACCTGTTTTATCATCTGTCTCAAAGAATATTCCTTCAAGCGTGCATTCGCCGTCGGGGTTTGAAAATCTGACAGGCAAATTTGTTTTCAATTTATATATCACCTTTTCCGGCTCAACGCCGAGCACCGAAAAATACGGACCCGTCATTCCGAGGTCTGTAATATATCCCGTTCCCTGCGGCAAAATCTGCTCGTCCGAAGTTTGCACGTGAGTGTGGGTTCCGAAAACGGCAGACACCCTGCCGTCAAGATAAAAGCCCAGAGCCTTTTTTTCACCCGTAGCTTCTGCGTGAAAATCTATGATTATGTTTTTTATGCCTTCTTCATTCAACCGCTCAATCTCTCTGTCTGCGGCGATGAACGGATTTTCTATCGGCTCGAGAAACGCAGTGCCCTGCAAATTAATCACAGCCGCCCTAAACGCACCCCTCTCGATAATCGCAGTGCCCCTGCCCGGAGCCGAAGAGTGGTAATTATACGGTCTTATGATAAATTCGTTTTCATCAAGATAATCGGCGATTTCAGGACGCCTGAGCGAATGATTGCCCAGAGTAATAATATCTGTGCCGCTCGTAAAAATATGCTGTGCGCTCTTTGGCGTAACGCCGTTTCCCACCGCACTGTTTTCTCCGTTTACGATGACAAAATCCGCACCGTATTCTCTTTTGAGTTTCGGCAGATTATCCCTTAAATAATCGCACCCCTGCGAGGACACGACATCCCCTATCGCTAAAAATTTCAAACTTTCACCGTTTCTGCTATACATAATCTAATATAATTTATTTTATTATATATTATACTATAACAAAATACAAGTAAAGTTTATCGTTTCATTATTAATACAAAATTAAAAAAGACCGGACGGCTGATAAAAGCCCAAAACCACGCCGATAAAAATAAATCGACCGAAATAAAGGCTCGGGAATTTCACACTCCCAAGCCATTGCCGTTTTACTTATCTGTTTATGCTTATGTATCCTCTTTCGTTTTTACAAATTCCGGCGTTATCTAAAATCGCCGCCACCATAAAAATGGGGTCATAAGACGAAGCACCTGCTTTCTTACCGTAGCACTCCGTTGCGACATAATGCGCAAGTGTACCATATGCACAATTTTCGTAACCGACTTTCGCATTTTTATTACGAGAGCCGCCCTTTTTAACTCTGCCGCCATTGTCCACAATATATTTTACTATCTTATCGAACCATTCCAATTTCAAATGATATGATTTTCCAAGTCCAGTAATGCTATATAAATACTCTCCGTCATTCGACAAATTCACCTTATGTTTTGTTCCTTTTAACAAAGTAACAGTAATTTCACCGCCGTTATAATTATACAATGTTCTCAACACATCACTTATACCGTTTCCCATATTAGCCTCCTAAATTACTTTATCATCTGCTCATACTTATCATAAACCGAAAACAATTTTTGGGTAGCCATACCCTTTGTTTTCAAATATTCGATATGGAGTTTTGTCGCTTTCAAGGCTTTATAAAGTCCGCCGTAACCGTATTCCGCATAAATCAGGCTCAAGCACAAGTCGAGCGAATCCGAACTGAGTATTCTGTTATATCCCTCGCCCTTGAGCATTTTTGTAATAGAATGGATATTCATTTTCGCAGTATTGAAATTCATTCCCGTCTGTTTTGAAACTTCCTGTGCCAAATCGTCCATATTCAAGTTTTCGTTATTACAAAGCAACTTTGCTTTTTCATAGCATAGTTCCGTCATTTCCGGCGTAACTTTAACATTTCGTCTTGATGCGGCTTGCACTCCGACATTGCCGAAATCGGCAGTGGCTTTTAACTGTGCAATCTCTTCTTCCAATTTTTGAACCCTTGACATTAATTCCAATATTACAGTTTCATACTGCATAAAAGCACCTCTTTCTATTTTTCTTTCGAGTTTATATTAACATTTATTCTATTTATTGTCAATATAAATTTTGAATAAATCACAATAAGTTACGAATAAATCAAAAATAAATGTTAATAAATTAAAAAAAGGAGACTCTGTTTCGAGCCTCCCTAAATACAAAACCTATTTAATTTACGAATATTCAGTCCTTACCCATATGCCTTTTGAAAGCGTTTAGAGTTTCGTCGGAGATAATATGCTCCATCTTGCAGGCATCCTGCTGAGCAATCTCGGGATCGACGCCGAGTTTTACGAGCGCTTCGGTCAAAACAGTATGGCGCTCATATATCTTTTTTGCCAAATCCATACCGCTGTCGGTCAACTCAAGAAAGCCGTTTCCGTCAACGGTTAAGTATCCCTGCTGTTTCAAAATACTGACGCCACGGCTTACGCTCGGCTTTGAAAAGCCCATTTCCTCCGCAACATCGATGGAACGGACATTCTGCTGCTTTTGACTCAAAACATAAATTGTTTCAAGGTACATTTCTCCTGATTCGTGCATATTAACTCCTAATAAAATAAATACTGTTTATTACTTAATTTTCTTAATTGCGTCGAATGCGTCTGTAATTTCTTTTTCCGGCTTAGGTGTGAGAAGAGACACAACCACATTTACTACAAGACCCGTAAGAAAAGCCGGCAAAAGTTCATACACGCCGAGTATCGGCGCAAGACCCGAAATGACAAACTTCCAGATGAACACCATCGCTCCGCCTGCGAAAACGCCTGCAATTGCACCGTATTTATTACTTCTTCTCCAGAAAAGAGAGAGCAACATAACAGGTCCGAACGCTGCGCCGAAGCCTGCCCAGGCAAATGATACAATCTTAAACACGCTGCTGTTTTGATCCCACGCAACAACGATGCCGATAAGCGCAATAACGATAAGCGTTACACGGGCAACTATCATCTTTGCGGTTTCGCTCAAATTTAACTTGAACAATCCGCCGAGAATGTTCTCACTGACAGAAGACGAAGCCGCAAGAAGCTGGCTGTCCGAAGTTGACATCGTGCTGGCAAGAATACCTGCAAGAATAACGCCTGCAACGAGAGCGGGAACAATGCCGTGCTCGGCAAGGAATTTTGCAACAAGGATAATAATGGTTTCTTTATCGGCAGGAGTGCCGTCTGCGGCAACGGATGAGATAATGCCGCCGTTCATAAGAGCGTTGCCCACGATACCGATAATTACCGCAATCGCCATAGAAATCACAACCCAAACAGTTGCGACACGACGAGAAGTTTTAATCTTATTCGGATTTTCGATAGCCATAAATCTGAGAAGAATGTGAGGCATTCCGAAATATCCGAGACCCCAAGCCAGGGTAGAAACTATGGTCAAAGCGCTGTACGGAGCACTCGTTCCCGTTTCGGTGACCGCTGTTCTTGAATACGAGGTAAACATACTCAAATATCCGTCAAGAGCCTTTGCATTATTTACAACAGCGTCGATACCGCCTGCCTTGCTGATACCGAAGATAACAACAATTATCAGGGCAACAGTCATAATTATTGACTGGATAAAGTCGGTAAACGATGCCGCATTAAAGCCGCCGAGCGAAGTATATCCGACAATTATAACAGCCGAAACAACCATAGCAATATGGTAATCAACACCAAAAAGAGTGCCGAACAATTTACCGCAGGCACTAAATCCCGAAGCGGTATACGGAACAAAGAAAATTATAATAATAAGGGCAGTAAGTGCCATAAGAATTCTCTTATCGTCCTTATATCTTATCGAAAAATAATCGGGAATTGTAATTGCACCGATATGTGCCGAATAATTTCTCAACTTCTTTGCAACGATAAGCCAATTAAGATAAGTACCTACCGCAAGACCGATAACCGTCCAACCCACATCCGCAGTGCCTGTAAGCAAAGCGAGTCCCGGCAGACCCATAAGCAGATAACTGCTCATATCCGAAGCCTCCGCACTCATAGCGGTAACCAGCGGGCCGAGTTTTCTTCCTCCCAAATAGAAATCACTGACATTTTTTGTCTTTTTTGAATAAGCAACACCGATGAGCACCATAGCGAACAGATAGACAACAATGGAAGCCATCATACAAATTTGTGCCGTAGTCATTCCTTCTCCTCCGTTTTCTCTTATATTGTAAAAATAAATACAATATATAATAACACAAAATAAGCAATAATGCAAATTTATACCGACGGAGAATCAGAAATATACAAAGTTATTACTTGCTCCTGTAATCGGGTATCTTATCCGTTGTAGCGACATTAACGATTTTAACATTATGTTCGCTGAATAAATCGGCGATTTTCTTCTCCTGCGACTCACCCAAGTTCATAATCGGCATATCATAAAATTCCTTGCCGTTATACAAAACATAGCAAACCGAATCGCTGTCATTGCGAAGTTGACCTATCTCGTCAACAAAATATTCAGCCTTATAAACCGTCAAATCGTCATATTCTGAGCTGTATCCGCTCGGCTCGGGAATGATAAGCCGACTGTCCGTAAAAGCGACAGAACCGTAATGTGCCGCATATAAAAAAGTAAAAGCGACAAGAAGTGTAACAACAGCCGGCACATAACTCGGTTTCTTAAAACCTGCTCCCGAGTCATCAATACTAAACCTGTTAATGATAATTCTGCCGACTGTCAAATTTAGGCAAGCGTAAATTAAAGAAATCGAAACGGCAACGGCAAAAACAAAATCAGGCACCGGACCTCTGCTCATCAAACCGTCGGGATAAACTTTGACGGCATTACCGCCGAAAATAATGTACCGAAACAAAAAATATAACCCAATGCCCAAAATTATGCTAACGCAAGCCAAAGTGATATGTACTTTTCTTTTAACTCTCTCAATTTTGCCGTTATACAAAACTTCAACTCCTTACGCCTTGTGTTTTATTGCTTAATACATACATTTTACATTTTTATTAAAATAATATCAAGACATAATATACTGTCTGAAAAACAAACGGGTAAAACCATATTTTTATAAAGCTGTAAAAATCCATCTTTTTTCCAAAAAATAGAAGCGCTCGAGTGGTATTAATCGGAATTAAATGTGCAAAATATAACAGTAAAAAATATAGGATTAGGAGAATGAAAATGAAAGCAACAGGTATCGTTAGGCGAATCGATGACCTTGGCAGAATCGTAATACCAAAGGAAATCCGCCGCTCTTTCAGAATCAAAGAGGGTGACCCGCTTGAAATATACACCGACAGCGAGGGAGAAGTCATATTCAAAAAATACTCACCGATAGGAGAACTGTCGGGCATGGCAGGAGAATACGCCGAAGTGCTTCACAAGGGGGCAGGGTTGCCCGTAGTAATTACGGACAACGACCACGTAATAGCGGCGTCGGGAATTAACAAGCGAGAAGTGCTCGAACGCAGAGTTACGAAGAGTCTCGAAGAACTTATGACGAACAGACAAATCCACATAAAGACCGACAAAGTGCCGTCTATGTCCGCAATCGAGGGGTACGACAGACAGGCGCAGGTGGTATATCCCATCATATATGCAGGCGATGTCAGCGGTGCGGTAGCACTTTTTGACGGCGACAGCGGCGAACTTCCGAGCGAAGCGGACATTAAACTTGTTCAGGTTGCCGCCTCGTTTTTGGGGAAACAAATGGAATAGCCATTGTGCAATATGCACAAATTTTGCCAAATAACTTTGGTTACACTATACAAAACCTAGAATATCACCAAAAGGTCTTGATTTTTCTTCTTAGCAGTATATAATGTGTGCAAGAGAGAGGAAAAAGGCAAAATTGTTGCCGGGTGAGAGGCATATTCATGAAAAAGTTTGAAAAGGAAGCATACGGATATATTAAAGATATGTTTGTTCAACATAATATGGTTAAGCGTGTTGTGTTGACCGTCCTTTCCATAGTAGTCATGGGATTGGGAATTGCATTGTTTTCCGTTTCGGGCTTTGGTGTTGACCCCTTTACATCAATGAATATGAACATCTCTTCGACATTGGGAATAGGCTACGGAACCTATCAGCTGATTGTCAACGCTGTAATCATAGTTTTTGTGGTTATAGTTGCTCACCGTGGACTCATCGGTGTAGGCACATTGATTAATATGGTTGGCGTCGGTTACTCGTGCGAATTATTTGAAAAGATTATTGAGCCGAGCGTTAAAGCGAGCGGCGACGGTCTTGCACTTCGCATTGCTTTACTTGCGGCAGGCATTGTGGTTTTGTGCTTTTCCTGCTCTCTGTTCTTCGTTTGCAACATCGGTGTAGGTCCTTACGACAGCATCGGTTTTATGATAAACAGAGCGACAAACATTCCGTATAAATGGGCAAGAGTATTTACAGATGTGCTCGTAATACTTATCGGACTGATTGTCAGCGGCGGATTGACCGCACTGTTAAAAGGTGATTTGTCCGGTGTAAAAAACATCGGCATCGGAACTGTTATCACAGCATTTATGATGGGACCGCTGGTAAACTTCTTCAGCGAAAAGGTAACATCAAAAATTCTTAATGTTGACTACGGAAGGCTCAGCAAAGATGTGGCTTTCTTTATGATCAGCGGAGCTATGGTAAAGAACAAAGTACCAAAAGACCACAACCCGGCAGATTTAGACATCAAGTCTGATGCTTTCACCGTAATCAACAAATTATAAAACATGGTTGCAACCAAGGTTGCCGGAATAACTTCCCCAACCTTTTAATATATAGCCTTTTAGATTTTATATAAATTTACTCCTTTGTATCCCGAGTAGCGACGGGATACGCAAAACAGCACCTCAAGATGAGGTGCTGTTTTACTTTAGACTGCCCGATAAAGTCCCTTAACCACGCAGACAATTAAATAATTATTTATCTGTTGTTTTTGTGTAAACGAAATAAGAAACTCTTCGGACAGCCTATAATAAGCATAATTCCACGCATAAAAAAGCGAGCTCGGAATACCGAGCCCGCTTTAATATCAATGTCAGATATATTTTTGTAAATTCGCCTTATCAAAAATTTTACCGACAACAAAGAATATAATCGCAGAACCCACAGCCTGAACAATGGAAAACGGAACGGAGGTGAGTGCCGACGGGAACGAATACATAATTCCCTCTGCGAGAAGATAACCGAAAATCGTAATAAGACCGGAAACAATGACCATAGGCGAAGTGTACTTATTAACAACTTTAACGGTATTATTCTTCTTTTTATATTCAGCCGCCATAATTATAAACGGCACGGCATTGAGAGCCTTTATGATTGCGGTGGCTATCGCCCACTGAGGCGAGCCTGCCAAAATATCCGCAAGTGCGCCGCCGATTGCCGAAGCCAAAAGTGCCCAGGGACCGAGAATACAGCCGCTGATATAAATCATACTGTCGCCGAAATGAAGATAACCTGCATTAATTCCCGTAGGTATCTTAATAAATGCCGTGCATACCGTAACCATAGCCGCCATAAGTCCGGTAAGACAAATCTTTTTTACATTGGTTTTCGTTTTTGTTTTCATTTTGTTTTCTCCTTATAAAATCAAATATAATCAAATTATATAGGTTTATTATACAACCGCATTAACCATTAAAAAAGATGTAAAAGCAAACACTTTTTAGGGTACAGGATTAAAGCATAAAAGCGAAATAATATTAAATTTTACTGTGTACTGAGTCTTTCGTATTCGTCAATAGCCTTAGACAAAGCAATATAGCAATACTTGAGCGAACTATTCATAATGTCTTTTGCGGCATTTATATGCCTTGATACGGTGGGTTGAGAAAGTTTAAGGAGTTCGGCAATTTCCTTTTGATTTTTATTATTTATGTACTTATATCTCAGACAAATATTTTGCTTTGGCGTAAGCTCGTTATCCATTATCAGCGGCACAACGGTCTGAAGTGCCTTTTGCTTTGCCTTTTCTCTGTCGTAGCCGTCAAGCTGAGAGTAATTCGAGTTAAAATAATTTTCCGTAAAATCAATCATACAGGTCCTCCTCATCATAATAACCAAAAAGCATTGATGCAGTTCTTTTGCATTCACAAGCCATATCGTAGTATATTCTAATTTTTCTTCTCAGCAGAACAAGGTCGTTTCCACGGTAAACATTCAGCAGAGGTTTCATTGCGTCAAGTCTTGCGGAAAGTATCTTATACTGCTGCTCATATTCATGAGCCAATTCATTAATCGTCATCGTATGCCCTTCTTTCTGTATATTGATTAACTTGAGTGGTTCGCTAATCTAATATCCATATTAGTAGAACATATGTATTATGTCAATATTTTTCGACTAATTAGTCCCAAAAATATATCGACAAAATGCGACAAATATGCGACAAAAAGATTGTTTTGTATAGAAAAAGGTCAATAAAAGTCGGTTTTTGTATAAAATGCAAAAAAAGTCTAAACTTTTAACTTGACAACTTGGTAACAATTTACTATAATGTGTGTACGCTCAAAACGGAGCCGCAACCGTTTTGAGTTCCTGTCCTCCTATAGTTTGTTATAGACAGAGAGGGAAAGAGACGAGTGTTACGCCCGTCTCTTTTTCTTTTTGCGTTTATGATGGAATAAAACACACTGAGATTATATTGTATTCGTTTTCAAGAAGGGGCAATTAAATTCTATCTGCTCCCCTTATCAAGGGGAGCGGTGAAACTTCGTAAAGTGTTGAAATACTAATCATAAGTACGAACCCTGTTCGCTCCTACTTGCTATAATTATTATAATATGCTATAATTAAACATTATATTGGGGGATAGGAGCAAAATATGAAAGAATTTGAACACGAATTAAAAGGCGAGGCTATGATTCTCGTAAATTCCGCATACACCGCCATTGCGGCAAGAAGCGGCTCACTCGAGGTTCTCGGAACTCCGTATATGATTGCACTTATGGAAAAGGCTACCTGCTCGGCATGTGAGAGCCTGCTTGACGAGGGAGAGACAACGGTGGGCACAGCCATCAACATCACCCACGACAAGGCGAGCGGACTGGGCGAACTGATAAAAGCAAGTGCAACACTCAAAGCGGTTGACGGAAGAAAACTCACCTTTGATGTAATCGCAACGGACAGCAAAGAGGACATTATCGGAAAAGGAACAATAACCAGATTTGTCGTAAACGGCGAACGATTTATGAGTAAGGTGGAATCCAAATAATGACTAAAGCAGTAATTTTCGACTTTGACGGCACCCTTTGCGACACAGGCATCGGAGTAAAAAAAAGTGCAAAATTTGCACTCGACGCATTTGACATAGAGAGTCCCGACTGGGAAGAACTCGACTTTTTTATAGGACCTCCGCTGCTGGTTACATTTCAGGAGAAATTTAACCAAAGCGCCGCAGACGCCGAAAAACTGGTAAAAAAATACAGAGAGCGATATACAAATATCGGACTGTATGAAAGCGAGTTTTATCCGGGTATACCGTCGCTTCTTCAAAGGCTGAAAAATGACGGAATGAAACTTGGAATAGCCTCCTCAAAGCCGATTAATTATGTTGAAGAATTACTTATCAAAGCAGGGCTTATTGACCTTTTTGATTACATAAGTGCGGTAAGTTTTACTGCGGACTGCGAAACAAAGCAGAGCATAATCGACAGGTGCCTTAAAGAACTCAATGTTCAAAGCGACGAGGCGATTATGGTGGGCGACCGTTTTTACGATATAGACGGAGCGAGAGAGACGGGCGTTACGAGCGTCGGCGTCTTGTGGGGCTTCGGTTCTAAATTTGAATTTATAGAAAGCGGAGCAAAATACATAATCGACAAGGTGGAAGATGTTGAGGCGGTTGCGCTCGGACTCTACGAACGATGCGAAAATGTGCAGGGCATATTCAGCGGAAATGTCATCAGTGTGCACCAAGACGATGTTATTCTCTCAAATGACAAACCGGCAACGAGAGAATGCGTTGATCACCCGGGCGGAGTCGGAATAATTTGCTTAAACGAGAACGACGAAGTTTTGCTCGTTCGCCAATTCAGATACCCATATAAAGAAATGATTTACGAAATCCCGGCAGGCAAACTGGAAAAGGACGAAGACCCATACGATGCGGCACTGCGTGAACTTCACGAGGAATGCGGAGCAGTATGCGAAAAGTTGACGCCGCTGGGCGAAATATATCCCACTCCGGGATACACAAACGAAATAATAAGGCTGTATGCGGCGGAAAACCCGACCTTTACAGAGCAAAAGCTGGATGATGACGAATTTTTGCAGGTAAGCACAATGAAATTTTCAACCCTCTTTGCAAAGGTAATGTCGGGCGAAATCAAAGACGCAAAGACGATAATAGCCGTTATGAAGTTAAAGGAACTGAGAAACAAATAATGAGTGCATATCTTGACAACAGCGCAACAACAAAGCCGACAAAAGAAGTTGCCGACAAAATATATGAGATGCTCACGGTAAAATTCGGCAACCCGTCCTCGTTTCACAAAGAGGGTCTCGAGGCGAATTACGAAGTGAGAAACGCAAGGGAAAAGATAGCAAAAACTCTCTCGTGCGATGCCGACGAAATTATATTTACCTCCGGCGGAACAGAGGCAAACAACCTTGCGATTTTCGGTGCGGCTGCGGCAGGCAAACGAAAGGGCAATCGAATAGTCACCACGGCAATAGAACACGAAAGCATAATCGAAGCGGTAAACGAACTCGAAAAGCAGGGATTTGAGGTAATAAAGCTGACCCCGAACGAGTACGGCAATATCACAGAGGAGCAAATTTTTGAGGCGGTAAATTCCGACACAATATTAGTCTCAATGATGTATATCAACAACGAAGTCGGCTCTATACTCCCCGTCAAGGCGATAAAAAAGGCGGTAAAAAGAGCGAACGCTCCTGCACTGATACACATAGACTGTGTGCAGGCTTACGGAAAGATTGAAATTAAACCGTCAAAAATCGGCGCAGACATGGTGACAATCACGGCGCACAAAATCCACGGTCCAAAGGGAGCAGGCGCATTATACATAAAAAAAGGCACGAGAATAGTCCCAAGAACTTACGGCGGTGAGCAGGAAAGAAAAATTCGCCCCGGCACCGAGGCGGCTCCGTTAATCGCAGGTTTCGGCGTTGCGGCGGCTCAAATTCCCGACTTAAAAGAATTAAGCGAAAAAATGCACGAACTCAACGCTTACGCAAGAAAGACGCTCGAGGCGATAGACGGAGTAAAGATAAACAATCCCGACACCTCGTCCGACTACATACTGAATGTATACATACCCACCTTTATGACCAGCCAGACAATAGTTCAGCACCTGTCGGGAAAATACGGCATATATGTAAGTAACGGCTCGGCGTGTGCAAAAGGAAAGAAAAGCCATGTGCTGACTGCGATGAAACTCGGCGACAAGGTTATAGAAAAATCAATCCGCATAAGTTTCGGCAGGACAAACACGAAGGAAGATGTCAACGAACTGGCGCAAGCGATAAAGGAAACTGTAAGGGACTATCCCATCTAAACGGAGAAGAAATTAGATGAAAGAAATTATACTGATAAAAAACGGAGAACTTGTGCTCAAAGGACTCAACAGAAACACCTTTGAGGACATACTCATTAAAAATATGAAAAAGGCTCTTAAAGAAATCGGCGAATTCCAATTTACAAAGAGCCAATCCACCATTATGGTTGAACCGCTCGACGACGATATTGACCTCGACGACGCAGTTGATGTGCTCAAAAAAGTTTTCGGTATTGCGGCACTTTCGAGAGCGGTAGTTGCAGAAAAAAATTTTGACGATATAAAGAAAAAGACTCTCGAATACCTTGATGAAAGACTCGACGAGGTAAGCACCTTTAAGGTAAACGCAAAGAGAAGCGACAAAAAATTCGAGATGAAATCACCGGAAATATGCAGAGAAATGGGCGCTTGCATTCTCTCGGCTCACCATCACCTAAAGGTTGATGTGCACAATCCCGAACTGACCGTAACGGTAGAGGTAAGAGACCGCTTTGCATTCATCCACGGCGACAGCATTAAGGGCGCAGGCGGTATGCCTGTAAGCACCAGCGGCAGAGGCGCAATTCTCATCAGCGGCGGAATAGACTCACCCGTTGCGGCATATATGATGGCAAAAAGAGGCATTGAACTCGTTGCCGTTCACTTTGCTTCGCCGCCGTTTACAACTGAACTTGCAGAGCAAAAGGTTATGGATTTGCTCCGTAAGGTTGCGGCATACAGCGGACCTATCACAACTTACGTTGTGCACTTTACCGAACTTCAGGAGGCAATAAGAGACAAGTGCCCCGAAGTTTATTTTACAATCATAATGAGAAGATATATGATGAAAATAGCGGAAAAACTCGCAGTTCACCAAAAATGTTCGGCACTTATCACGGGTGAGAGCGTGGGTCAGGTGGCAAGCCAGACGATATATGCGCTCGGCTGCACAGACCAAGCAACCGCACTTCCTGTTTTCAGACCGTGCATCGGTATGGACAAGGACGAAATCATAAAAATATCCCGAGAGATAGACACCTTTGAAACCTCGATTTTGCCATATGAGGACTGCTGTACGGTATTCACCCCGAAACATCCGAAAACAAGACCGCAGATAGAAGACATACTAAAAGCAGAAGAAGCGCTTGACAGCGAAGCATTAATAGAAAGAGCGGTTAACAGCGCAAGAAAGACTGTAATACACTGATGAGCGAAAAAGAAAACAATCTGGAAAAAATTCTCAAGGATTTGGAACTCGACGAAGTTTTGACCTCGGTAAAAAGTGACGGCGACAGAAGCACCGAAAACTTTTACGAAAGACCGTTGGAGCCGCCGAAAAGGAGAAATTCTCTCTCCGAGGAGCAAAACAAAACAACCGAGAAAATAACAGACAAGCCGGAGAAATCCAAAAAAAAGAATAATAATAAAAAGAAAAAGCCCTCCGACGCAAAGGATAAAAAGACGAAGGGCAAAAAGAAAAAGCGTAAAAAAGCAGACTTAAAAAACTTTTTTGCTTTTCTTAAATCGAAAATCAAAGCTGTACCTCCTAAGACAAAAAGGATAATATTAATTATTCTTGCCGTTATTTTGGCGGCGGTTATAGCCACAATCGCTGTATCGCAAGCAAAAACGGCTTACCTAAAACCGTATGAAACAAAGTACGGCATCACATTTCCTAAAGGAATAGCCGAGGATATGTGCGACGCCTACGGCAGCGACCAATCAACGGTCGGCTCAATTTCTGTCGGCGATGGGGATAGAATCATTTTATCCGAAACGCTTAATGCGTTACAGCCGCACACGGATTACGGCACGAAGTTAGACAGCGAGCAACAGTTTAAGGCGGTCAGCGTAACGCAGGACAGTACGAACATTGAAAGCGAATATTTCACTGCCGACGCTTATATCAACTCATCGCAAAAGGTGAGCGTAAGCGACCTTTACGGCAAGGAGAACACATATCAGGTTGTCGCCGCTTTTTATGTAAACACTAATTCGCTCGACGATAACGGCTACGTTTTTCCGTATAATCTCTGCGGCGATTTGACAGAGGAAAGTTTTGACGAATACGAGGATAAAATTTATTCCCGTGCGCTGTATCATACGGAATACGACCTGAACTATAACGATTCGTTTTTGACTGTGAGCACGCAAAGCAAAGTATACGATTACTGCAATTTTGTAATACTGTGCAAAAAGACGGACCCCGATTTTGAAAAAATCACAAGCACAACACCGAACGAGCGCATACATTATCCGCAGAAATGGTACGATGACAACGACGAGCACAACCCATATTGGCTCGCATCAAAATGGCACCCCACGGTTTACACCGACAAAAAGCATACTAAAACAAAACAATTAATCTTATAATGTGCAAGAAAGCACCGAGGACTAAGTGTTCTCGGTGCTTTCTTTATTTTACAATATCTATTAATATACGCCTTGCTCAATCATAGCCTGTGCTACCTTTTCAAATCCTGCAATATTTGCACCGGCAACAAGGTTATAACCAAGTCCATACCTCTCGGCAGCTTCTACGGAATGCTTATGTATATTAATCATAGCCTGATGAAGTTTTGCGTCAACCTCTTCGGCAGTCCAAGAAAGTCTCTGGCTGTTCTGGCTCATCTCGAGTCCCGAAACACAAACGCCGCCTGCGTTTACTGCCTTTGACGGAGCGACTGTCATATTCGGCTGTGCCATAACAAGATTAAGAGCCTCCTCGGTGGACGGCATATTTGCCACCTCGATATAATACTTTACGCCGTTTGCGATAATCTGCTTTGCCTCTTTTTCACCAATCTCATTTTGAGTAGCGCACGGCATAACTATATCTACTTTTTCGCCCCACGGTTTCTCGCCCTTAATAAACGGAACGCCGAATTTGTCGGCATAGTCTTGGCATCTGTCTCTGCCCGACGCTCTCATCTCGAGAAGATAATTGATTTTTTCGTCGGTGATAATGCCGTCCTTATCATAAACATAGCCGTCGGGTCCGGAAATCGTAACGGGAATTGCGCCGAGTTCGGCAAGTTTTTTGCAAGTACCCCAAGCAACATTACCAAAGCCCGATACAGCAACTCTCTTGCCCTCAATGGTATCATGCTCGTGCTTCAAAACCTCTTCTAAATAATATACGGCACCGTAACCCGTAGCTTCGGGGCGAATGAGCGAACCGCCGTAAGAAATGCCCTTGCCTGTAATTACACCGTTTTCAAAAGCATCGGCGATTCTCTTATATTGACCGAAAAGGAAACCGATCTCTCGTCCGCCAACACCTATATCTCCTGCCGGAACATCGACATTAGGACCGATATGGCGGTAAAGTTCTGTCATAAATGCCTGGCAAAAACGCATAATCTCGCCCTTGCTTCTGCCTCTCGGGTCAAAATCAGAGCCGCCTTTTGCCCCGCCCATAGGAAGCCCCGTAAGTGAATTCTTAAAAGTCTGCTCAAATCCGAGGAAGTACATAATGGAAGAATTTACGCTCGGATGAAAACGAAGTCCGCCCTTGTAAGGGCCGATAGCCGAGTTAAACTGAACACGGTAACCTCTGTTCACCCGAGTCTTGCCTGCGTCATCAACCCATGCGATACGAAATGTAATAAGTCTGTCAGGCTCTGCCATACGCTCAAGAATATTATCCTCGACATATTCGGGGTGCCTGTCAATTACAGCCTCAAGCGACCTGTAAACCTCTTTAACGCACTGAATATACTCAGGCTTCGAGCAATCTCTGCGTTCAACCGTAGCAATAGCTTCTTCAATGTATTTATTCATAAAATCATCTTACCCCTTCTTATTAAGTTAAGTGAGTAACGGCTCACTTGTCTTTCAATCTAAATATAACACTCTCTACAAAAATTTCAACAAGGTTTTATAAATTTTGTAAAAAATAACGAAAAATTATTTTTTTAATAATCGGGAGTGTGCCTAAAATCGGGTTTTTTGCGGCTTTGTTATGACATATGGGACAAGCGTTTTTTGTGCAATTTCACAAAAAGAAAAAAGCCGTCACGGAAAGAACCGCACACGGCTTTATAATCAAAGGTCAGTCAGACAAACAAAATCATCCGATTACTTCTTCATCTCGGCACGAGCCTCTTTTATACGCTCTACAAAAATTTTACCGGTCTCGGTAATTTTATCGTATTCGCCGGTCTTTGCACCCTTAATAAGAGATGAACCTGCTCCGACGGCAACCGCTCCTGCCTTAATCCAATCCTTTACATTATCAACATCAACGCCGCCCGACGGCATCATAACGGCATTCGGAATAGGGCCGTGAATATCCTTAATAAAAGACGGAGTGGCAATATCGCCCGGGAATACCTTGAGCACATCTGCGCCGCATTCCATAGCGTGAACAGCCTCGGTAGGAGTATAAATACCGGGCATAGACGGAATACCGTAACGGTTACAGCACTTAACGGTTTCGGGGTCGAAATAAGGAGACACAATGTACTCTGCGCCTGCAAGAATGGCTATTCTTGCGGTAGCAGCATCCATAACAGTGCCTGCACCGATAATAATTTCGCCCGAGGAATATTTTTCTCTCATAGCCTCGATAAGTTTATCTGCATGCGGAACGGTAAAGGTAAGTTCGATAGCGGCAACTCCGCCTGCGATACAAGCGTCCGTGATTTTTTCTGCCTGCTCAATCGAAGTGGCACGAACTACGGCTACAATACCGACCTCTTGAATTTTTGCTAGTGTTTCTATTTTATTTGACATAATTATTCTCCTTAATGATTAATAGACAGTTTTTTATATTAGTCTCCCTTATCAAGGGGGAGGCGTAAAATGTGCTATCTCTGTACTCTTGCGCCTGCGCCGTGAACCTTTGCCTCTACCTCTTTGAGCGAAGCCATAGAAGTATCGCCCGGTGTAGTCATGGCAAGAGCACCGTGAACAACGCCGTAATTAACAGCCTTTTGTGCGTCCTCAAAAGTCATAAGACCGTAGATAAGACCCGAAGCAAAACTGTCGCCGCCGCCGACTCTGTCAAGAATTTCAAGTCCGGGGTATTCGAGAGAATTATAAATCTTTCCGTCAGCCCAGCAAATCGCTTTCCAATCGTTTACCGTAGCGGTTTTAACGGTACGAAGCGTTGTTGCGATAACCTTAAAATTAGGATAAGCCTTTGTTACGGTTTCTATCATCTTATAGTAACCGTCCATATTAAGTTCCTTGAGGTCAGCGTCGTTGCCCTCAACCTCAAAGCCGAGAGAGGCAGTAAAGTCCTCCTCGTTTCCTATCATAACATCAACATACTTTGCGATTTCCTTATTAACCTCTTGAGCCTTGGCTTGTCCGCCGATTCCTTTCCAAAGAGAGGGACGGTAATTAAGGTCATACGAAACGACCGTGCCGTACTGCTTTGCCTTTTTAACAGCCTCGATAACAACCTGAGCGGCAGATTCGCTGAGTGCGGCATAAATTCCGCCCGTGTGAAGCCATCTTACGCCGAGAGTGCCAAAGATATAATCCCAATCAATATCGCCGGGTTTAAGTTGTGAAGCAGCTGTATTTCCTCTGTCGGAGGCACCTACCGCACCACGGATGCCGAAGCCTCTTTCGGTAAAATTAATACCGTTTCTTACCGTTCTGCCGATACCGTCAAACGGCATCCACTTAATAAGCGAAGTATCAACTCCGCCCTGAAGAATCAAATCCTCCATAAGGTAACCGATTTCATTTTCCGCAAAAGCAGTGACAACACTCGTTTTCATACCGAAGCATCTGCGAAGTCCTCTGGCAACATTATATTCGCCGCCGCCCTCCCAGGCTCTAAACGAACGGGCTGTCTTAATTCTGCCCTCGCCCGGGTCAAGTCTGAGCATAATTTCACCGAGAGAAATCTCGTCAAACATACATTCCTCTTTAGGTCTCAAATTCAAATTCATATATATTCCTCCAAAGCGTTTGTGTTTAATTAAAAACCGAAATATTTAATTGCGTTATTATACGAAATGCCCTTTATTATCTCCTCGAGCACCTCGTCATCGTCGGCATACCAGCCGTCCTCAACCCATCTGCCGATAAGGCGACACATAATTCTTCTGAAATATTCGTGTCTGCCATAGGAAGTAAACGAGCGTGAGTCCGTCTCCATTCCCACAAATTTTCCGAGAACACCGAGATTTGCAAGTGATTTCATCTGCGATGTCATACCGTCCATTGTATCAAGGAACCACCATGCAGGACCGAACTGAATTTTGCTCTGTGCCTCGCTCGACTGAAAATTACCGAGCATAGTGGCAAGTACGGTGTTGTCCTTATCGTTAAGGTTAAACAATATCGTTTTGGGCAATTCGTTTTTCACATCAAGAGCGTCAAGAAAGCGTGAAAGTTTCTTTGCAATCTCGCTGTCGCCCACACTGTCAAATCCCGTATCCGCTCCGATTGCCTTAAACATACGAGTAGAGTTGTTACGAATTGCGCCGATATGAATTTCCATTACCCAACCGAGTTCGTGATATTTTGCCCCGAGAGCCAAAAGCACCGCCATGCGATAACCGTCGCCCTCCGTTTCCGAAATGCCCTCGCCTCTCATCGCCTTTTTGAACACGGCGTCGATTTCGTCATCGCTCGAAACGGTAAACGGAACATACTCAAACGCCTGGTCAGAAACCTTACAGCCCGCCTCGTTAAAATAATCGCACCTTTTAAGAAGTGCTGCGATAACATCTTTATAGGAATTAATCTCAACATCGGCAGCCTCGCCGAGAGTCTTAATATAATCCGCAAAACCGTCAAGTTGAATGTTCAATGCCTTATCGGGTCGGAAACTCGGAAGAACCTTGCAGTCAAAATCCGAAACTTGCTTTAATTTTTTATGATATTCAAGGTTGTCGGCAGGATCGTCCGTTGTGCAAACTACCTTTACATTACTGCGTTTAATGAGGCTCTGCGGTCTGAAATCGCCGTTTTTGATTGCCTCGTTTGCCCTGTCGTAAATATCTTTAGCAGTCCTTGCATTCAGCGGAGTGTCTATACCGAAGTATCTTTGCAGTTCGATATGTGCCCAATGATACAGCGGATTGCCTATGCAATACTGGAGAGTTTCGCCGAATTTCAAAAACTTCTCCTCGTCGCTTGCATCGCCCGTGCAATATTTTTCTTCTACTCCTGCGCTTCGCATGGCTCTCCACTTATAGTGGTCGCCCGAAAGCCAAAGCCGAGATATGTTCTCCGGCTGTTTGTTTTCATAAATCTCCTTTGGGCTGAGGTGACAGTGATAGTCGCAAATAGGCATATCCTCAGCAAAATCGTGGAACAAATGCCTTGCACTGTCGGTGTCCAAAAGAAAGTCCCCGTCCATAAAATTATTCATATTTTACCCCAAATTATCGGCTGAAATCAGCCTTTATTAAAAAATATTATATACCTTATAATACCCTATTTCAACACTAAACATAAAAATAAAGCGGATTTATTCACACAAATGTTAAGATTTATTAAGTTTATGATAATTGACATTAATTTCTCCATGATGTAAAATAAAAATATATCAGAAGAAAGGGGATAACATTATGACTTGTCCTAATTGCGGAAAAGAACTCAAAGAAGGCGAGGTTTGTACCTGCACTCAAAACAACGAGGTACAAGACGAAAAACCTGTCGAAGAAATAAACGAAGAATACACACAAAATGCCGAAGCATCGACAGAAATTCAGCCGGAAAGCGAAGAAACTCCTGCTCCGACAGAGGAAACACCGGTTGCCGAAACGGCACAAGCACCAAACGAATCGGAGCAACCCATATATCAATCACCCGAACAAAACGAATCACAGCAAAGTGCATACTACAATCCGTATGACAACGCTGCATATTATCAGCAAAACGATGCACAATATACACAGCAGGCACCGTACTATGTTCCGACTACTCAGGCACCTGTTGCAAGCACGGATTACCCCGAAGATTATAAGCCGAAGAAAAAATACGTTGCGGTTATTTTGGCTGTCGCTCTGGGTCCTTTCGGAATTCACAACTTCTACCTCGGAAACAACGGCAAGGGCGTAGCGCAAATCCTGCTCACCATTCTCGGCTCGCTTTTATTCGGTTTAGGCCTTGTTGCGTGTGAGATTTGGGTTCTTGTCGAAACCGTACAGCTTCTCACCGATAAGGAGGAAGCCGACGCAAACGGCTATAAAATTATGACACTCGCAGAGGAAATTGCAAGAGAGCAGAAAAAAGCAGAGTAATTCTCATGCCTCCCTTAACAAGGGTGCCGATTAAATTTAAGGAAGATTATTATGGCAAAAATCAGGCTTAACAGCAACGAAAAAGTGGTTGACGCTATTATGAAAGGTCTAAAAAGGCGTGGCGGATACTGTCCGTGCCGTCTTGAGGACAAGGAAGAGTACCGCTGTATGTGCAAGGAATTTCAGGCACAGATAGCCGACCCCGACTACGAGGGCTACTGCCACTGCAAACTGTACTACAAAGAAAAATAAGTAAAATAGTCAACAATAAAAAAGACACATTGAGTTTTCAAGTTCAATGTGTCTTTATTCTATACTTTTCTATGTATTTGTTTTTACTTTGACTGCTCTTTGTTCTTGAGTTTTGCGGCTTCCTCTTCCTCAAGCTGACGGTAGGCAACCTTACCAACGAGAGTTTTCGGAAGAGAGTCACGGAACTCAATTTCCTTAGGAACGCCGTAACGGGAAATATTTTTTCTGCAATGCTCGATAATTTCCTCTTTAATCTTATCGCTCGGCTCAACACCCTGACGAAGAACGACAAATGCCTTTACTACATGCATCTTGTACGGGTCGGGAACGCCGATGGCACAAGACAAAAGAACATCGGGGTGAGCATCGATAGCGTTTTCTACCTGAGACGGATAAACATTAATACCCGAAACGATAATAAGCCTCTTCATTCTCTGTTTATAATAAACGAATCCGTCCTCATCCATAGTGCCGAGGTCGCCTGTATGAAGCCACAAATTACCGTCGGCGTGGTGTCTGAGGGTAGAGGCGGTTTCTTCTGCGTTATTGAGATAACCTTTCATTACGGTCGGACCGCAGATACAAATTTCTCCCTCTTCGCCGTAAGGAAGTTCGGTATCGTTACGTGGGTCTACGATTGAATAGTAAATATCGGAAAGCGGAATTCCTATACTTCCCGGGCGGTAAGTGTCAAACGGTGTAAGGCACGACGCCGTTACACATTCGGTAGTGCCGTAACCCTCTCGCACCTGAATGGTTGCGTTATGTTCCTTAAGGAACGTATCAACTTTCTTCTTGAGTTCAACAGAAAGAGAATCACCGCCGCAGAACATACCACGCAAAAACGACAAATCAAAATCAAAACCCTCACTTCTGAGGAGTGCCTCATAAAGAGTAGGCACGCCTACTATAACATTGGGCTTATACTTCTTTACATCTCTTGCGTAAGTCTTAATGGTAAACTGCGGAATAACGATACAGGTTGCGCCTGCCTGAAGTGCAGTGTGTATACCTACGCCCAAGCCGAAGCCGTGGAACAAAGGCATTACGGAGAACATACGCATTCCCTCCATACTGAAGCCTGCATTTGCGGCAACCTGAGCGCCGAGTGCGTTCATATTAAGGTTTGTAAGTTCGATACCCTTAGAAGTACCGGTTGTGCCGCCGGAGAAAAGAATAACTGCGGTATCGTCCTTTTTGGGCATAGCGTTGGTAAGAGCCGGTGCTTTTTTGCCTGCCGAGATAAAGTCGCCCCAATCAATAACATTCTCATTATCCTTTGGAAGCGGAGCCGGCTTGTTCTTAACGGTGAGCGGATAAAGCATATTAAGCGGAAACGGAAGTTCGTCCTTTATGTGAGCAACAATAACCTTAACCGGGTGATTCACTCTTTTTAATGCCTCAAGCACCTTTTCGTAGAACAAATCCACTACCAAAACAGCCTTTGAATTTGTCGTATTGATATAAAATGCAATCTCGCCCTCTGCCGAAAGCGGATGAATCATAGCCGGAATTGCGCCGATACGATTAAGCGCATAAAAAGAATCTATACCCTGCGGAGTATTCGGCATACAAACGGTTACGCAGTCGCCGACCTCAATGCCTGCACTTCTGTAAGCCTTACCTATAATTTCGATTTTGTTAAAAAATGTCTTATATGTCGTCTTTTTGCCCTGAAACTCATAGGCAACGCTGTTCATCTTTTTTAACTTTATAACATTGTCTTTGATTGCCTCATACATTGAGCCGTCGGGATAATCGAGATGTGCCGGAATATCTCCGAAATATTTGAGCCACGGTGCTTTCGGTGTTTGTGCCATAGCTATTCTCCTTATATACTTAATTGCAAATTAGATTACGCATATTATACTATATTATATTTTATATTTCCAATCTTTTTGATATTATTTATTATTTATTTACAAAGAGAAATACAGTATTTGTTATTTCTCTTGAAAGCAAAAGCAATAATTGATATAATTAAAGGATAACGAAAATCGAATTACGGCGTATAATATAAAAATATTTAACCGAGGGGAAGCATTATGACAAAGCTTTTAATAAGCATAATAAACAAAAAAGGCGCAAAGCGTGAAAGCTACGGCGTTATGAGCGGCATAGTCGGAATAATATGCAATCTTGTTTTGTCCGTATTCAAATTTATCGTGGGCAATCTTTCGGGCTCGATTTCCGTCACCGCCGATGCATTGAACAATTTATCCGATATGGCGTCGAATTCCGTAACGATAGCGGGCACAAAACTCGCAAGCAAGCCCGTAGACAAGGAACATCCGTTCGGCCACGGCAGACTGGAATACATATCCGCTCTTGCAGTATCGGGACTTATTCTGGTTATGGGATTTGAACTCGCTAAAAGTTCGATAGAAAAAATCATACACCCCGAAACGCTTGACTTCAGTATAGTATACATTATAGTTTTGGGCACTTCGATTTTAGTCAAACTGTGGATGGCATATTTTAACAACAAACTGTATAAAATCAGCGACAACATAAATCTGAAAACGGTAAAGCAGGACAGCCTGAACGACTGCCTTGCAACCCTTGCGACAATAATTGCACTAAGCGTTACACACATTTGGGGCATTAAATGGTTCGACGGTGCAATCGGTCTGGCGGTATCGGTAATAATTTTGCTCTCCGGCATAGATATCGCAAAAGATATAGTAGGCAGACTTCTCGGCAGACCGCCGAAAAAAGAACTCGTTGACGAAATAGAAAACGAGATTACAAAACCCGACATCATAATCGGCGTTCATGATTTAATCGTACACGATTACGGTCCGGGCAGAATAATAGCCTCCGCTCACGCCGAAGTTCCTGCCGACGCAAATATAGTCAAAATCCACGATGTGATAGACAATGTCGAGCAGACCATAGCAGATAAATACAATATTATGATTTCGTTGCACACCGACCCGATAGAAATAAACGATGAGGAGGTAAACAAATACAGAGCGCTCGCAGAAGAGATCATTCACTCCTACAACAGCAAATTCACCTTTCACGATTTCAGAGTGGTAAAAGGCGAAACACACACAAATCTTGTTTTCGATTTAATCATTCCGTTCGACAAGGAGGACAAAGCGAAAATAAACGCCGACCTCGTCTCCCTCTTTGCCCAAAGGGACAAAAAACTCGTCGCAGTAATAAAAATCGAGCATTCATATATATAGAGCATAAAAAGTAAAAAGCACGGCTTGGGATTTTCCGAGTCGTGCTTTTGCAGTATTATGAAATATTAAATTCGGCGTGGTTCAGACCTTTATTGACAGTCTGATTATAGTTTTTCCAGTTTTGCAAAGTTTGCCATCAACTTCTTTGTACCTGCTTTGTCAAAGGCGATTTCCATAAGCGTATCGTTACCCATAGGCTGAGCGGAAATTACAACGCCCGTGCCGAAAGTTTTATGGCGAACGGTGTCGCCCACCGCATACGATGCGTGCGAAGTTGCGGCGGAATTAACCTGACCGAAAGCATGAGCGACAGAGGACGCTCTGGTTGCCTCGCCTCTTGGGATAGGCGTTGAGCGGCTGTACTTATGCGGTTTTGCCGGGGTGCCGAAATGACTGCCGTAATCGCTAGTCGAAGTCGAAAACGACGAACGGAGTTTGACGGTTCTGTCCTCGGTTACCTCGTCGGGAATTTCTCCGACAAAGCGGCTTTGCATATTTCTGCTTGTTGTGCCGTAGAGCATACGCTGACGAGCATTAATAAGATACAGTTTTTCCCTCGCTCTGGTAATACCCACATACGCAAGGCGACGCTCCTCCTCCATATCCTCCTCGGAATAAAGGCTCTGCGCTCCGGGGAAAATTCCCTCCTCAAGACCCGGTATGAAAACAACAGGGAATTCCAGTCCCTTTGCGGCGTGGAGTGTCATCAAAACAACGCTGTCCTCGTCCGCATTATACGAATCAATATCGGACACAAGAGCAACGTCCTCAAGAAATGACTGAAGCGTAAAGTTCTCGTCCTCCTCCTCGTACTTAACAAACATGGAGGAAAGTTCCTGAACATTTGCCTTTCTGTCGTCCGCCTTAGTCGGGTCGTCCTCCTCAAGATAGGTAAAATATCCCGTTTTTTCGAGTATCTCCTGAAGCAAATCGTTGACGCTCATTCCGTCCTCGAGTTTCTCTCTGAAGTCGTTAATCATATCGCAAAACGCTTTTAATTTTGCAGTGCTTCGCTTTGTTTTTGCAAACTCGTCCGCCTGCTCACAAACCTCAAAGGCGGTCATCTTATTGGCGGCGGCAATCTCGAGAATATAACCGAAAACGGTATCGCCTATACCTCTTTTCGGCGTATTTATAATTCGCTGAAGTCTGACATTGTCGGCAGTGTTGTTGATAACGGCAAAGTAAGAAACAATATCCTTAATCTCCTTTCGGTCAAAGAAGCGGTTGCCGCCTATGATACGATAGGAAATACCCGACTTAGCAAGCATAATTTCTATGTTTCGGCTCTGCGCATTCATACGGTAGAGCACGGCATGGTCCTTATAACTTCTGCCGTTTTTAACATTTTCGTTAATCTCGTCAATTATAAAGCGAGCCTCGTCCATCTCGTCATTTGCTGTGTAGAGAACGACCTTTTCGCCCTGCTTGCCCGTATAGGAGCGAAGCCTTTTATCGGCAAGGCGTGTCTGATTATTTGCGATAACGGAGTTTGCGGCGTCAAGAATATTTTGGTGAGAGCGATAGTTTTCGGCAAGTTGAAGTTGAATAACCTTTACGCCCTCTTTTTCGTACCTCTCCTTAAAACGCAAAATATTTTCTATCGTAGCACCTCTAAAGCGGTAAATGCTCTGGTCATCGTCGCCGACAACGCAAATGTTATGATAGCCGCCTGCAAGAAGATATGTAAGCACATACTGTGCATACGAAGTGTCCTGGTACTCGTCAACGATAATGTACTTAAACTGCATCTGATAATTTTCAAGCACATCTTCATTTTCCTTAAACAACTTAACCGTATTAAAAATCATATCGTCAAAATCCATGGCGTCGCTTCTTTTAAGTTCCGCCTGATATTCACGGTAGCACTCGGCTATCTTTGATTTTCTGAAATCGTTTTGGTAAGTCTGCTTATATTCCGCAGGAGAAATAAGGCTGTCCTTAGCGTGGCTGATTTCGTTCAAAATCGAGCGGTGGTTAAGAAATTTATCGTCTATGCCGAGACTCTTTTGCACACGCTTCATAACTCGCTTTTGGTCATCCGTATCATAAATGGTAAAATGCTGAGTGTAGCCAAGACGATCTGCATAGCGGCGGAGCATACGTGAACACATACTGTGAAAAGTATAAGCCCAAATGTCATTAGCCTCAACGCCGATGGTGTTCTCCAGCCTTTCACGAAGTTCGCCTGCCGCTTTATTTGTAAAGGTTATGGCAAGCACCTGCCAAGCACGGGCATAGCCGTCCTTTATAATATGCTCTATTCTCTTAACAACAGTGGCGGTCTTGCCCGTGCCTGCGCCCGCAACGACAAGCACCGGTCCGTCAATGGTATCTATGACCTGCTGCTGCTCTTTATTTGGTTTAACTGCGTCCTTATTCATATTAGTTCCTCTGTCAAAAATAGGAGCGGTAACGCTCGGTCGCCGCTCCCATAATATTTATTTTCATCCAAAATTTATCCCAAAAGTGTAAGCAAAATACCTGCCGCAACAGCCGAACCGATAACGCCCGAAACATTCGGACCCATAGCGTGCATCAAAAGGAAGTTTGACGGATTCTCTGCCTGTCCGACCTTTTGAGAAACACGGGCAGCCATAGGAACTGCCGATACGCCTGCCGAACCGATAAGCGGATTAATCTTACCCTTTGTAACAACGTAAAGAATTTTACCAAACAATACACCGCCTGCCGTACCAAATGAGAATGCAATCAAGCCGAGAAGCACAATCTTCAGAGTATTAAGATTAAGGAACGACTGTGCCGAGGTGGTTGCACCTACGGAAATACCGAGCAAAATGGTGATAATGTTCATAAGTTCGTTTTGTGCCGCTTTTGCGATACGCTCCGTCTGTCCGCTTTCTTTAAGCAAATTACCAAGCATAAGCATACCTACGAGTACACCTGCGTCGGGAAGAAGAAGCGACACGATAACGGTTACCATAATCGGGAAAAGTATTTTCTCAAGCTTTGATACGGGACGAAGATTGCCCATAACAACGCTTCTCTCTTTTTTCGTAGTGAGAAGTTTCATAATAGGCGGCTGAATAACCGGTACAAGAGCCATATAACTGTACGCCGCCACCGCTATGGTACCCAGCATTTCGGGTGCCAATTTTGAGGTTACGAAAATAGCCGTAGGTCCGTCTGCACCGCCGATGATGGCGATAGAACCTGCCTGAGCGGGAGTAAACTTCAAAACAATTGCGATAACATACGCAACGAAAATACCGAGCTGAGCCGCAGCACCGAGGATAAACGAAATCGGATTAGCAATAAGGGACGAGAAATCAGTCATAGAGCCGATACCGAGGAAGATAAGCGGAGGATAAATACCCGCTTTAACTCCGAAATAAAGGAAGTCCATCAGTCCCGGGGTCAACACATTTCCTGCGCTGTCCGTCATTCTGCCTGCTACCAAATCAATAAATCCCTGCAAATCGTGATACTGCACCGCAAGATTGGCTCCGGGCAAATTAGCCAGAAGCATACCGAATGCGATAGGAATCATAAGAAGGGGCTCAAAGCCCTGCTTTATACCGAGCCAGAGGAAAACAAAGGCAACGATAATCATTACCAAATTTTTCCATCCGCCGTCTGCCGTAAAGAAGTAAGCATATCCCGAATTGGAAAGAATACTTACGATTACAGCCCAAACACCACTTAAAATTTCACTCATTTACTTTGCTATCCTCCTAAAACGGTCTGGTATTTTCAATCACTGCCGCCTGAGCCCACGGATTACGAACTCCGATAGGACTCTGCTTTTTAGGCGTGATAGAGCGAATAACCGCACCTTCGCCCTCCAAGGCATACACAGCCGCACTGATTGCCGCAACGACCTCGCCGCTGATGCCCTGCTGGGCAGGCTTTGCCACAGGTGCCGCCTTTGCCGCCGGAGCCGTACTTACCTGCTGCATTTCTTTTTGCTGTGCTTCGACAGCCTTTTTCTTTGATTTATTTTGTGATTTTGAAACGATATTTCCGAACAGCTTAAACACAACGATGAGAACCGCAAGTGTGACTAAGACTATGCCAAGACCCGCTATTACGACCGTAGCCGTAAATGTCGGGGTTCTGTCGGGAGTTATCGATGTTGCCAATGCAAAAAGTTCCATATACCAAAACTCCTCCATTATAATTTAGACGGTTACTATTATAATGCAAACATTTCATTTTTTCAACATATATTTATATTATTTTCACGATTTTAAGTATTATAATTTTTCTATTGATTTAAGACTGTAAATTGGTTATAATAAAAATGTAACGAAATACCGAACGGAGGTAAAAATATGAGCAAGGAAGCGCTTATCATAGCCATTTTGGTTGCACTCATCATACTGTGGGTTACCGAAACCCTCGGAATGTCAAAGACCTCCAGGCTTTTGGCAGGTGCCATCGACCTCGGTCTTGCCGTACTCAGGTAGCAAAACAGAATATCAATTATCATTAAAACGACTTAGAAGTGACACACTTCTAAGCCGTTTCATTTTTTATGCTCATTTTATGCTAATTTTCTTAAATTCTTTCGCTTTTCGTATATATATTACGGCGAGAGGAATGTCGGCAAGAAACCAAGCGGCGGGTGCGGCATAACAAACGGCATTAAATCCTATAAGCGGAGTGAACAAAAAAGCAACCGCTATCCTGCCGAAAAGTTCGCCTGCTCCGGCAATGGCATTGGAATAGGTAAAGCCCATGCCCTGAAGCGAATTTCTCAGTACAAAAAGAACCGCAACCATACTGTAACACTGTGCCGTAGCCTTAATATACTGCCTTGCGGCATGCATCATCTCTGAGTTTACTTCACTCGAAAACAAGCTCACGACAGGCTCGCCGATAAGATAAAGAGTAACGCTCATAACAACGGAAATGCATATATCAAGCACCAAAATTTCTTTTACGCTCTTTAGAATTCTGTCATATTTTTTCGCACCGTAATTCTGACCGACAAAGGTTTGGTTTGCAACTCCCAGGCCGCTCATCGGTATATTGGTCAAATTTTCGACCCTGCCCGCAGCGGTAAATCCTGCCATAACATTTGCGCCGAACGAATTGACGGCACTTTGCAAACACATTGAACCGATTGAAGTTATGGTAAATTGGAGTGAGACGGGAATGCCGAGTTTAATTTGCTGCCACGCCGTCTTTTTATCAAAAGCAAGGTCGCTCCTTTTAATGTTTATATCTCGGTTAAAACGCAAAACATATATTCCGGTAAGCACCGCCGCAGTAAGTTCCGATATAAGAGTCGCCCAAGCGGCGCCCTTAACGCCCCAATCAAAATATTTTACAAACAAAACATCGAGTATAAAATTAACAACTACGCTCACAAGAAAAAAATAAAGCGGTTTTTTACTCTCTCCGACGGCACGGGATACGGCGGTAAAATTATTGCTGAGCATCTGAAACGGAACGCCAAGATACAACACATTCACATACGAAGCGGATAAATCAATAATTTCGTCGGGTGTACCGATAAGCCTGAGAAGCGGACGACTGACAATATGAGCCGCAACGACAATCACAACTCCGACCAAAACGGCAACGGTTATACTCGAACCTGCGCATTTATTAAGCCTTTTTCTGTCACCTGCTCCAAACGCCTGAGCAACAGGTATGGTAAATCCGCTCGTAAGTCCGAGCGCCGCACCGATAATAAAAGAGTTAATCGCACCGACATTTCCCACTGCGGCGAGTGCGTCGGTGGAAACATATCTTCCTACAATAATATTATCAACCAGCGAATAGTTATACTGCAAAAGCGAGCTGAGCATTATAGGAAGCGAAAAAAGCAAAATACTTTTCATCGCATTTCCGCTGAGCATATCGGATTTTGATTTCATATGCTTTCCTCCCGACAAATCAATCAACTGTATTATAAGCCGAGGAAAATATTTGTCAATATTGTTTCGCAAAAACAAAGCCTCCGCCGACGAACAAACCGCAGCGGAGACTTATATTTTTTATTATATGATATGTTTTACCGTTAATCCTGCTTTGCTCCGTTGATGAACATTTCAACAGCCTTTACGGTAGCGGCATAGCAGTTTGCAAGACCCTCTTCATTCATATTATCATATGTATCACGGCGTGTATGATAATAATCCTCCAGCTTATGATTAAGGCCTGTTACGCCACATGAACGGAAACCTGCCTGTGCAAATGCTGCGGAGTCTGTTGCACCGCCGAGCGGAGGAACCCAACCCTTTTTGCACGGAACATCGACAGCCTCTGCCGCTTCCATAAACAAATCGCAGTAATCCTTATCTACCTTTACGGTACCGTTAAGATCACGGTAATTTACCATAAGATACTTCGGGTCGTGAATTGTGTCATAAGAAATGAACATAGTCGGGCAATCCTGAAATTCGCCTGCGTGAGCCTCGCACCAAGCCTTAGAGCCTCTGAGTCCTGCCTCCTCACTGCCTGTAAGAACACAGCCGATTTCGGTATCCTCAAGGTCGATTCCCTCGTCCTTAAGAGCTTTCATAACTGCAATACCCATATAGCAACCGGAAAGGTTATCGTTTGCACCGTCAACAACTCTGCGATAATTAACCATCCAGTAAAGACCTACGAGCGGAATAAGGAAAACAAGACCGATAAGAGAAGCCTTAGTAATCGGCTCACCCATTCCGACTGTTCCGAAAACGCCGTATTTGACACATTTGATAATACAAAGAATGAGATAATAAACGGCACCCAGACCGCAAAGAACAGCGTGACCCTCAAAGCCTACACCGCCGAACTTATAATTCATAGGCCATTCCCAAGCGGCGTCGGGGTGACCGTTAAAGAGAATTCTGCGCTTAGGCTTACCGCTTGCACACTTTTTGATTGCGGTTACGTTATGACCTGTTTTCTCAGGGAAACATTTGTCAATCAGCTTAATATAAAAACCGAACTGACAAAGCACGATAAACAGACCCAAAACAATAAGAACAATACCGATAACCGGTGCAAAGAACGAGCACAAAATGCCGACAAGGACAAAGGTAATCGTAAAGAAAATCCAACCGAAGAACGAACCCGGGTTCTCCTTAAAACTTTCCACCTCTGCGCTTTCACAGCCGCAGTCCTTTTTAAGAACCTCCGCCATATACTCACAAGCCTGCTTTTCACCCTTTGAGCCGGGGTCTCTTTTTTCAAAGTCCTTGCAGATATGAGTGATTTCGTCAATCATATACTGTGCGGCTTCGTCTTTTTTTGCAATAATTTTACTTAAATCCATACTGTACTCCTTTGAACATAAATTAACGTTACTTTTATTTTAGCACAAGGCACTATCGGTTTCAACAAAAATCACAACATTGTAACATAAATGCAAGATTTAATTCCCATTGACAAAGTGGGTATTAAAAAGTATAATACTTTACAGTTATATATTATAATAAACAGCGGAGATATATCATATGAAAATAAGCGAAATATTAAAGGAAAACAGGGTAAATGTTTCGTTCGAGGTTTTTCCTCCGAAGCAGTGGGATAAAATAGAGACGACCAAAAATGTGGTCAGAGAAATGAGCAAGGAAAAGCCGGCATTTATGTCGGTCACCTACGGTGCGGCAGGTACCACAAGCGGATTTACAACCGAAATCGCAACCGAGATAAAAAACAACGGAGTCACTCCGCTTTCTCATCTCACCTGTCTAACCTCGACAAAAGACAAGATTCACGCCGTAGTAAACGAACTTCAAGAACACGGAATAAACAACATACTTGCACTCAGGGGCGACATTCCCGAGGGCTTTGAATTTTCAAACAATCAGTATTTTACGCACGCATATCAACTCATCAACGAGATAAAGGAGATAAATCCCGACATTTGCGTCGGTGCGGCGTGCTATCCCGAAATCCACCCCGAGAGCAAAAACAGAGTAGAGGACATAGCGCACCTAAAAGAAAAGGTTGACTGCGGTGCTCAATTTTTGACTTCTCAGATGTTTTTCGACAATGAGAAATTCTTAAACTTTGTGGAAATGTGCAGAATAAAGGGAATCGAAGTGCCGATTATCGCAGGCATTATGCCGATAACAAACGCAAACCAAATCAAGCGTTCAATAGAACTTTCAAACTCGAGCGTGCCAAAGAAGTTCTTTAGGATAATGGAGCGTTTCGGCGATGACCCGAACAAAATGAAGCAGGCAGGTATAATCTATGCCACCGAGCAAATTATAGATTTAATGGCTAACGGCATAAATGACATTCATATCTACACCATGAACAAGCCGGATGTTGCCTCACAAATAATGAACGGACTGTCACATATTATAAATGAGTAAAGCAGATATACTTCGCTACATGCGAACCTCATCAAAAACGGACAACGAGCAAATTCTTGCTCTCGCAGACAAGGCAATAGAAATCATTAAAGAGACCGCCGTACCTAAAACGCTCTGTCGGGTATTCGACTGCGAGGTGGGCGAGGATACGGTTACGATAGACGGAGTGACCTTTAACAGCAAGCGACTGGCGCAAAATATGAACGGCTGCAATAAAGCGGCGGTTTTCGGTGCAACTCTGGGCATTGCCGTTGACAAAAGAATCCAGATTGCCTCGGCTACGGATGTTGCGCTTGCAATGGCTTTGCAGGCGGCGGCGGCAGACAAGATAGAAGAAGTCTGCGACAATCTGGAAGATACAATCAAAGCGCAGTACGGCGTAACACTCAGGCAAAGATATTCGCCCGGCTACTTTGATTTGGACATAACGGAGCAAAAGAAGTTTTTTTCACTGTTGCAGCTTGAAAAGCGCATAGGACTTACTCTTACGGACACCTGCGAAATGGTGCCGACAAAGAGCGTAACGGCATTTATAGGAATGGAAGGATAAAATGATAACTTACTTTGACGGCGGAATGGGCACAATGCTGAACCTAAAAGCGGGAGAACTGCCCGAACTGCTGAACATAAACGACCCCGAAAGAGTTTACGCCATACACAAGGCATATGCCGATGCAGGATGTAATATCATATCGGCTAACACCTTCGGCGCAAACCGATTCAAATACGACAACGTAGACGAAATAGTAAAATCGGCGGTTAAAAATGCAAAGAGAACGGGCAAAAAAGTAGCCCTCGACATAGGACCCACGGGCAAACTCTTAAAACCGATGGGCGATTTGGACTTTGAAGAATGCGTTGACATTTTCGCCGATGTGGTAAAAGCCGGCAGGGACGAGGCAGATTTGGTTCTGCTGGAAACTTTCGGCGACCTTTACGAAATAAAGGCGGCTATGCTTGCGGTAAAAGAAAACTGCGATTTGCCGCTAGTTGTATCAATGATTTTTGACGAGAAAGCAAGACTTCTCACAGGTGCAGACGTGCGTACTGCCTGCGCCGTGGTGGAGGGACTGGGTGCCAACGCAATAGGATTTAACTGCGGACTCGGACCCAAGCAGATGATTCCGCTCGTAGAAGAACTCGAAAAACACGCCTCAATTCCGATTTTGGTAATGCCAAACGCAGGACTGCCCGAAAGCGTAAACGGCGAAACGATATTTAATGTTGACCCCGATGAGTTCGCATCATATATGACGCAGATAGCAAAAATGGGCGTATCGTACCTCGGCGGCTGCTGCGGAACAACACCGGCGCATCTGAAAGCCATGATTGAAGCCACAAAGGACATAGAGGACAAGGTGCCCGAATTCAAAAACGAAACAATAGTTGCCTCCTACTCAAAGAGTGTTGACCTCTCAGAGGGTGCAGTCATCGGCGAGCGAATCAACCCGACCGGCAAAAAACTGATGAAAGAGGCACTTCGCAACAAGGATATGGATTATGTGCTTCGTCAGGGAATCACACAGTCCGAAGCGGGAGCACACATTCTCGATGTAAATATGGGATTGCCCGAAATAGACGAAAAAGAAATGCTCTGCTCGGGCGTATACGAACTGCAATCCGTTCTGCCCGTACCGCTCCAACTCGACTCGGGAGACGCCGAGGCTATGGAAGCGGCACTCAGATTATATAACGGAAAAGCTATGATTAACTCCGTAAACGGCAAGGAAAAGTCAATGAAAGAGGTATTCCCTCTGGCTAAAAAATACGGCGGTGTTGTCGTTTGTCTTTGCCTTGACGAGGACGGTATTCCCTCAACGGCTCAAGGCAGAATTGCCATAGCAAAAAAGATAATTAAAAGAGCCGCAGAATACGGAATAGACAAGAAAAATCTTGCGGTGGACGCTCTCGTTATGACAATTTCCACCGACACAAACAACGCCATAGAAACCCTGAATGCCGTTGACTACATACGCAACACGCTCGGCGTAAACACCGTTCTCGGCGTATCAAACATCAGTTTCGGTCTGCCGAACAGAGAAGCTGTAAACACGGCATTCTATACTCTTGCCATGAGCAGAGGGCTCTCGGCAGGTATCATAAACCCGAACTCCCGCCCGATGATGAACGCTTTTTTCAGTTACAAGGCGCTCGCAGGCAAAGATGAAAGTTGCCAAGAATATATCAAATCGGCTGTTGACACAGAGATTGTGCAAAAAACAGAGAACCTCGACTTAAAAACCGCAATCATAAAGGGTATGAAAGAGGAAAGCGCACGCTGTGCAAAAGAACTTTTGGAAAACACAGAGTCGCTCGTAATAATCAACGATTATATCATTCCGGCACTTGACGTTGTGGGCGACGGTTTCGAGAAAAACACTATCTTTTTGCCCCAACTTCTTATGAGCGCAGACAGTGCAAAGGCAGCGTTTGATGAGATAAAGGCTCATTTTGTTATGAGCGGCGCAGAGCAGGTAAAAGGCGAAAAAATCATCATCGCAACCGTTGAGGGAGATATTCACGATATAGGAAAAAATATCGTAAAAGTACTGCTGCAAAACTATGGCTTTGATGTAATGGATTTAGGCAAAGATGTAAAATGCGAAAAAGTGCTCGAGGAAGCACAGAAGAACAATGTCAAATTAGTCGGCTTATCCGCTCTTATGACCACCACCGTGCCCAATATGGAAAAGACGATTAAACTTCTCCACGATAACACAGACGCCAAAGTATTTGTGGGCGGCGCCGTGCTCACCCGAGATTACGCAGAAATGATAAATGCGGATTTCTATGCAAAGGACGCTATGGAAAGCGTCAGAATCGCACAGGAATTTTTTGAGGAATAAGGTGTAAAACTATTATGATGATTTCAACAAAAGGCAGATATGCTCTGAGCATAATGCTGGACCTTGCAACGCACAACGCAGGCGACTACATTTCACTCAAGGATATTGCAGAGCGTCAGGAAATCAGTATGAAATATCTTGAGGCTATTATATCAAAACTGTCAAAAGGCGGACTCGTAGACAGCGCAAGAGGCAAAAGCGGCGGCTACAAGTTAAACCGCAAACCCGAAGATTATTCTATCGGTGAGATTTTAAGTCTGACCGAGACGACGCTCGCTCCGGTGGCATGCGTAGACTGCAACTGTGACACAGACCAGCACTGCAAGAATGAGCAGGCGTGCCTCGCAAGACCTATGTGGAATGAATTAAATGAGATAATAATGAATTTTCTTAATTCAAAAACCTTGGCGGATTTGTTGTAATAACAATCTAACGCCTCTCTTGAAACAGGGGGCTGATAAGTACAAAAGGAAAGACTGCGAATTGCTCCGCAGTCTTTCCTTTTTGAATATTGTAAGGAGAGTTTGGTAAACTCTGTATCAGGCTAATGCTTTACCGAGGTTCTTGCATTTTTCAATCACCTCATCATCGGGAGCATCATTGCAAATAACGCTGTCGCAAACCAAATTTGCTCCAACCGAGCGACAATCGTCCTCCCACGTTTCCATCCATTCGCCGTTGCCCCAGCCGTAAGAGCCGAAAAGCGCTATGCTTTTGCCCGAAAGGCTTGCTTTACACTCATCAAACATCGGCTCAAACTCGGTGTCCTCAAGTTGCTCACAACCCATAGACGGACAGCCGAAAGCGAACGACTCATAATCATTTATTTTATCGGGATTAAACTCTGAAGCCGTAAAAATTTTTGCTTCTGCTCCCGCCTCTTTCATTCCGTCAAGAACGGCAAGTGCCATTGCCTCTGTATTTCCCGTGCCGCTCCAATAAACAACTGCTGTTTTTTTCATAATATTTCCTTTCTACACTGCGACCGCAAGGCGTTCGATACTTCTGCCGCCCTGCCACAATTTGTTATAAACTTTTCTGCAATGCTCGTATTTTGAAAAAGTTTTCATTGCCTCGCATTCGTTGCAATAAACTTTCCAACAGCCCGAGCAAAGACTGTTTTGTCCTGCGTTTTTAATAAAACCTGTCACATCACCAAGCGGATAGCCGAGAAAAATTCCTATCTCATGAGGAAAACCGTCACCGCAGTTAAGCCGCATTTTAAGCCGTGAAACGCAATAGACGGCATCAACGCAGGCATAACCGTATTCGGATAAAAATTCACCGACTCCGCTCTTGTTCAAATCACGCTGTAAAAGAGTCAGACGAACCACATAAACAAGTGCCGATTTTTCACATCTTTTAAGAATCAAAAGTTCAATTCCCTTGGATGACAAAATCTCATTCATTCGATTAACGGAGACCAGAAAATCGTCAAAACTCTCAAAAGAAACATTAATCAAATTTGCTGTTTTTATACTCGCCAAAGTAGGTGAACAATGATTAATCAGGTATTCCTCAATCATACATAAGCCTCACACTAACACTTATATATTATCCTTAAACGGCGAATTTATAACCGCCGGGCATCGGTTAGCAACGACTAACCATATTATCTTAAATTAAGCGACCGAATTACCTTACAGAGTCGCTTTCTTTTGGTTAGCATATGCTAACTGTAATTATAATAACATACTTATTCCCATTTGTCAACAAAAAAATCGGCACTGTTTATAAAAAAGTGCCGATATATTTTTATATGAATCTTAGCTGAGGAGCATTCTGTCGTTATCAAGATTTTGTCCTACCGACGATTTGAACTTTTCAAGCAAATCGTTTACGGTAAGTCCGTCTCTCTCCTCATTTGCCGCATCGAAAATAACTCTGCCGCTGTCCATCATAATGGTTCGGTTGCCGAGTTCAAGCGCCGACTGCATATTATGAGTAATCATAAGGCAGGTAATCTTATTTTCGTCAACAATTTTTGTGGTGAGATTAAGCACCTTTTCGGCAGTACCGGGGTCAAGTGCCGCAGTGTGCTCGTCAAGGAGCAAAATCTTCGGCGGATTAACAGTTGCCATCATAAGGGTAAGCGCCTGACGCTGACCGCCCGAAAGCAGACCGACCTGCTGATTCATTCTGTCCTCGAGTCCCATATCGAGAAGTGACAGTTTTTCTCTGAACAGTTTTTTGTCCTTTTTTGACAAAACGCTTAACCAGCCGCCTCTGCCTGCCGCAAGCGCAAGATTTTCTTCTATGGTCATACCGGGAGCGCTGCCCTTCATCGGGTCCTGAAAAAGTCTGCCGATGAGCCTTGCTCTCTTATGCTCAGGCATGGAAGTTATGTCCTTGCCGTCGAGAGTGATTGTGCCCTCATCGGTCAAATATGTTCCTGCGATAGCGTTAAACATAGTGGATTTACCTGCGCCGTTTGCTCCGATAACAGTGATAAAATCCTTATCGTTTACATTCAGCGAGAGGTTATTAAGAGCAATTTTCTCATCGGGAGTACCTTTTGAGAACACCAATTTAATATTAGACAATTTGAGCATTACTTTTTACCTCCGCTTTTAATTTTTGCTTTACGGATATATTCGGGCATCTTTGCCTTTAGATACGGTCCTGCAATAGCAATAATTACTATTACAGAGGACACGAGTTTAAGCATAAACGGCGGCATATGAAGTCCGATTGCGATTTGGTACACAAGGCGGAAAATAATTGCGCCGAGTACCGCACCGATAATTCTGAGCGGAATTTTTCCTCTTTTAACAAAAACACCGCCGATTAAAAGCGAGGCAAGTGCAACCGTTACCATACCGGTGCCGATATTGATTTCCGACTGTTTTTGAGACTGAGCGAGCAAACAACCCGAAAGAGCGGTAAACGAGTTTGCTATGCAAAGTCCGATAATCGTGGTGATAACGGGATTAATCGAAGAAGATTTAACCATATCGGGGTTATTTCCCGTTGCACGAATAGAAAGCCCCAGTTTCGTTTTAAGCAGGAAAGTAAGGAACAATCCCACCAAAACGACCGCAACAAATGCGATAATAAGGGTCTGTTTGCCCTCAAGAGCGGTGCCGTCGAGTTTTGCCTTTAGAAGCGAGAAGACGGTGTCGGAATTGTTAAGATTAAGGAGCGACGATTTTTTCATAACCGCTATATTAATCGAATAAAGTCCGGTATTTACAACGATTCCGGCAAGAAGACTGTCTATGCCGAGAACGGTTTGAAGTATCGCAACAACAAAACCCGAAACAATTCCGGCGAGCATAGCCGCAGGAATGGAAAGAATCGGGTGACCGTTTAATGCGACGATTGCGCCAACGGCCGCACCGAATGTAAAACAGCCATCGGTGGAAAGGTCGCAGACATTAAGCATTGTGTAACTGAGGAACAGCGCAAGAACGGTGAGCGAGGTAATGAGTCCCAGTTCGAGCACCGTCTGTAATTGTCCCAAATCAAAAATTGCCATAAATATTCTCCTTACTCTAACGCTCCCTTTTCAAGGAGAGCGATGAAAATCTCGCCTGTCGGCTCGTAAGTTTCGGGCGAACTCAATTCGCCCCTGCAACAATATAAAAAGACTAAAAAGCGTTGCCGCCTTAACAAAAAGGCGACAACTTAATCATATATGAAGTATTTTAGAAACTTTCTGCTGTTGTGATTGTCTTAATTTCTGTGCAATAAGACTTTGATTTGCTCTCAACTTCATTGAAATCGAGACCGAGTTCTGTACAGGTTTCGGTATTGATGGTTGCTGTACCGTTATCAAAGAACTTAACCGGATATGTGGCAACATCCTTGCCGTTTACGAGAATATCCGCAATCATATCTGCTGTCTGCTGACCGAGTGCCGCATAATCAACGCCGTAACCGAGGAACGCACCGTTGAGTGCGAATGAATCGGCACCTGTGTAGTGAGGGATTCCTGCCTTTGCAAGGTCTTCGTAAATCGAAAGTTCTGCTGTCATAATTGTGTTATCGGTCGGAGTGAATACAGCGTCTGCTCCGTCCTTAATAATAGTTGCAACTGCCTGCTGAACCTCTGTTACGTTTGTGCCTGTATATTCCTTATAAGAAATGCCTTTAGCGTCGAGATACTTCTTTGCATTTTCAATAGGAGTCTTTGAGGAGTCCTGACCCATATCATGAAGGAGAGCGACATTTTTTGTGTCAGCCTTATTTGCAAGGATTAAATCCATAATTGCATCTGTGTTAAGGTAATCCGAAGTGCCTGTTACATTTGCACCGGGAGCATCCTTGTCTGCTACAAGGCCTGCGCCTACCGGGTCGGAAACCGCCGCAAATACAACCGGAATTTTACTATCCTCTGTTGCTGCCTGCATAGCTACTGCAACCGGTGTTGCTACGCCGACCATAAGGTCAACGGGAGTTGAAATATAATTTGAAATAATCTGGTTCATAACGCTTGCGTCTGCATTACAGTTCTGAACGGTTACATCGAATTTAACATTGTTTTCAGTAGCGGCCTTATCAAGTTGAGACTGAATGTTCTCTACAATTTGATTAAGCGAAGCATCATCAACATAGTTGCAAATGCCGATTTTATATGTCTTTACGTCTGCCGATGTGTCACTGTTCTTTACATTCTTTGCACAAGCTGCAAAAGAAAATATGATTGCTATTGCCGAAATAACTGCAATAATTTTTTTAATGTTTTTCATGATAAATTGTCCTTTCAAAATTAAATAGTGATTGATGTTTTTGCTTAATAAAGTTTTATTTTCAATCAACTACGCCATCGTTTTGAATTAAATATCATTGCCGCAAATCTCCTTTTGGTAATTCGGTAAAATAAAAAACCCCTGTCCTGACATTTCTGCCGGGACAAGAGCGATAATTCAATCTCCTGCGGTGCCACCCTGCTTGATGCAATATCTGCATCCACTCTGCACGCACTGTCATGCGCAGACTCTTTTTAACGAAGCGTCGTCTCCGTCTCACCTACTGTAACTTCGGTTCGCCCTCAAAAGCCCATTCGGTTTTTCCCTTACCTGTCGCATTCTCACCGTCGGCGACTCTCTGAAAAGCGGTAAAAAACTTACTTACTCTTTCTCATCGGTTTTAACTTGAGTTCATCATATCATTACATTTTTACTTTGTCAATAGTTTTTTCAATATTTCTTCAAAAATTTTTTATCGCTTTTAAGTGCTAAAGTGTTCGTCTCTCCTGATAAGGGAGGCTTGAAATACACTTGCTCCCTTAATAAATCCGGCGATAAAGTGCAAAGAAAAAAGCCACTCGTGTGAGTGGCTTTTGTTTACAATCAATCCGATGTGTAAGGTAAGAGTGCAAGGTGTCTTGCTCTCTTGATAGCTGTTGTAAGCATTCTCTGGTGCTTAGCACATGTGCCTGTTACACGGCGAGGAAGGATCTTTGAACGCTCAGAAATGAACTTCTTGAGCTTTGTAGTGTCCTTATAATCAATGCTTTCAGCCTTATCTACACAAAACTGACAAACTTTTCTGCGGCTCTTTCTCGGGCCCTTTGCATTATATGCCATTTTGGTTTCCTCCTTAAATAATTAGTTAGAACGGTAAATCGTCGTCATCATCAACGATTTCCTCAAAGTCGCTGTTATCTGCGCTGGCATAGCTGGGAGCAGGTTCGTTATATCCGCCTGTCGATGCAACGTTGCCGCTTTCGCTCTTTGAACCGCAAAAAGATACATTATTTGCAAGTACCTCTGTCTGCTTTCTGTTATTACCGTTCTTGTCTGTATAATTGCTGGTCTGAATAGTTCCTTCTACCGCAATCATACTTCCCTTATGGAAATAGCGTGAAATAAATTCCGCTGTCTGTCTCCATGCAACACAGTCAATGAAGTCTGCCTGACGCTCTGCGCCTGCACGCTGATATGACCTATCGCATGCAACTTGGAAGCGAAGTACCGACACATCACTCGGTGTTTTACGAAGCTCGGGCTCATAGGTAAGTCTGCCCATGAGTGCAACCATATTAATCATAGCGCTGCCTCCTTAATTATTCGCCTTTTGCGACGATGAGAGAACGAAGCACGCCGTCTGTAATATTAATTACACGGTCAAGCTCAGCAGGGAATGATTCCTCAGATGAGAAATTGATAAGAGTATAGAAGCCTTCGGTTTCGTAGTTAATCGGATAAGCAAGCTTTTTCTTGCCCCATTCCTCTACTTCGCCGAGAGTGCCATTCTTAGCAATAAGGTCTGTAAACTTCTTCTGAAGAGAAGCAACAGCCTCCTCACCCTTAGAAAGAGAGTAAACCATTACGATTTCATAGTCTTTTAATGCCATTCTTCAGCACCTCCTTTTGGACTTTGGCGCAATATCTCCTTGCGCAAGGATATTTCACTTGTAATAAGACATTTTACAAGCCTTGTTATTATAACAGCGATGCGACAATCTGTCAAGCATTTTTACTTAAAAGAATTGCTCGCCTCGTCATATTCAAAGCCGACAGCTTTAAGTTTTGATTCAATTTCCTCTCTGCTTTCGCCCAAATCATCGCAAAGAGCGTCTAAAGAGGAATAGCAGTCACGCAGTTTTGTATTAACCACGCTGAGCAAAATAATCGGGTCGTTTGGAAGCATAGTGTGTCCTTTCCTTCACCTTGACAAAAACAAAAAGGTGATATATAATATAAACAGATAAGGAGCTTGCCGATAGACGGTCAGCCCCCTATAAAAAAGTTTTTTGAAATAATCGCCGAACTTGTAGTGGGGTGCGGCGGTTATTTCTTTTTAAGAGCCAATATGTAACCGGTTGCAAATACTAATACGAGTATTATATATGCAAATTGCTCCATGGGCAACACCCCCAACTGAGGGTATAATTAACCGCCTACCATGCCAAACAGTTTCCGATTAAAAACAGTCCGGAGAAGACGAGTTCACGCACCTAGCAATATTTTTTGCCTTGACATACGCAAGTATGCCGACGGCAAAGAAATATCGCTAATCACATAAACTCGTCTTTTCTGGATGCTTGGCAGTTTATACGCTCAAATTTTTATTTAGACAAGGCATATTTTTAATTGCATACTTTCGTATTCAATTAAAAATTAACGCAGTATAAACGGAAATTTGAGTGTATAAACCTATTTCTAATCGGGAATTGTTTGGCTATGGTAGTTTTCCTTATCCGAAACAATTATACATTAATAGTACATTAGTGTCAAGAAAAGCATCGTCCGACTTCGAACGATGCTTTGTTTTTTATTCCGACAAAAGAATCTTATCGTCGTCGAGTTCCTCACCGGAGGTGAGTTTGAACTTAGCGAGCAGGTCTGCGGTTGTGAGCGCTTTCTTTTCGTCGCCCTCCACATCATAAATAATCTTTCCGTCGTTCATCATAATAAGTCTGTTGCCGATTGCAATAGCGTCTTTCATATTATGAGTAATCATAATCGTTGTAAGGTTATTTTCAGCAACAATTTTTTCTGTAAGGTCAAGTACTTTTTTCGCCGTCTTTGGGTCGAGTGCGGCAGTGTGCTCGTCAAGAAGCAATAGTTTCGGCTTGCACATAGTTGCCATAAGCAAGGTTATCGCCTGTCTCTGGCCGCCCGAAAGAAGTCCGACCTTAGAGGTAAGTCTGTCCTCAAGTCCCAAATCAAGAGATTTCAAAAGTTCCTGATAATGCTCTTTTTCCTTGTGCTTTACGCCGGGGCCGAGTCCCCTGTGTGCGCCTCTGCGTGAGGCAAGCGCAAGATTTTCGATAATCTGCATATTTGCGGCAGTGCCGTTCATCGGGTCCTGGAAAACTCTGCCGATATACTTTGCTCTTTTATGCTCGGGAAGTTTGGTAACATCAATGCCGTCAATTACGATGCTTCCGCAATCAACGGGATAAACGCCCGCAATCATATTAAGCATAGTGGATTTACCTGCTCCGTTACCTCCGATAACGGTAACGAAATCGCCCTCGTTAAGTTCAAGGTCGATACCGTTAAGCGCTTTCTTTTCGTTAATTGTGCCGGGGTTAAAGGTTTTATGAACATTCTTAATTTGCAACATATCACTTTACCTCCTTTACGGCTTTTACATGAGTTTCGGCATAGCGTGCACGAAGATACGGAATACCGAGGAAAATCGCAACAACAGCGGCAGTCAAAAGTTTAAGGTCATCGGTATTAAGACCGAGGCTGATTACAAACTGCATTACGATATAATAAATGATTCCGCCGATTGCAACGGAAAGAAGTTTAAGAGCAAAATTCTTAAATATTTTGCCGAAAATTACCTCACCGATAATTACTGCGGCAAGACCGATTACGATTGCACCTCTGCCCATATTAATATCGGCATAGCCCTGATACTGTGAAAGGAGTGCGCCCGAAAGAGCAACCAGTCCGTTAGAAAGAACAAGGGCAATAATCTTTGACACATTGATATTAATACCGTTTGCACGAGCCATATTCATATTAGTACCCGTGGCACGGATAGCGTGTCCGATTTCCGTACCGAAAAACCAATAGAGTATTCCGATAATGGCAACTACGAATATCGCAACGACAATCAGTGCACTGCTGAGTTTTGTCATAGATGCGATAAGGTGATAATTGTATGCGGAAAGCGGCTGATTTGCCTTGCCCAATATTCTGAGATTAATCGAATACAATGCAAGTTGGGTCAATATACCTGCAAGAATGGGAGGAATACCTAAAACCGTATTCAACACGCCGGTCACAAGTCCTGCAAGACAACCTGCCAAAAATGCAAGTAACAATGCAACATAAACATTACAGCCTGCCATCATGGTCATAACGAGAGTTGCGCCACCCGTTGCCAGCGTTCCGTCAACGGTAAGATCGGCAAAATCAAGAACTCTGAAAGTGATATACACACCGATAGCCATTATGCCCCATATAAGTCCCTGCCCGATTGCACCGGGCAATGCGTTTATAAATCCGCTCATAAATTTACCTCATTTCATATATAAAATCACTTATTTCGTCAGATAAAATCAATCTGCCGAAAAGTGACCAAAAGAGCAACGAGTTTTCGCTCATTGCTCTTAATTGATTTCAAAAATTATACAGACAGTCCGTCAAGCAAAGTTATATTACTCAGCCTTTGCCTCATATGCCTGATAGCCGTCAGGAATATTTGCAGAGAACTTAGCAGCCTGATCTGCATTGTAATAGTATGTGAGTTCATCAGTCTGTGCAATGTTCATTGTTGCAGGGTCCTTGCCGTTTACGAGAATGTCGTAAGCCATTTCGCCTGCCTTTTGACCGATTGAGTAGTAACTGATTGAAAGAGTTGATACGGCTTTGGTATTATTGAAGATACCTTCCTCACCTGCGATAATAGGAACATTAGCCTCTGTGCAAGCGGAGTCAATAACCGCACCGTTAGATGCTGCCGTATTATCCGTAGGAATATAAATTACATCGGATTCGGAAGCAGCCTTCTTTGCAACTGCGGAAATATCGTTTGAGTCGGAGAATGCATAAAATTCGCAGTCAACGCCCTTTTCTGCAAGTGCGGACTTAATGCCGTCAACCTGATACTTTGAGTTAGCCTCTGCCGAGCAGTAGATAGCGCCGACTTTCTTTGTGTTCGGGAAAAGGTCGAGAATCTGCTGTGCCTGCTTGTCAAGCGGAGCAAGGTCGCATGTACCTGTAACATTAATGCCTGTTGTGCCGGTCGGGTCCATCTGAATATCAAGAGCCGTGCCGTAATCGGTAACAGATGTACCTACAACCGGAATCTTTGATGCGGCGGTAGCTGTTGCACATGCCTGAAGCGGTGCGGTAGCATTAGCCAAAATCAAATCATAATTTGAAGAAACAAACTTATTTGCGATAGTTGTGCAGTTTGTTGAATCGCCCGATGCGTTCTGGTAATCAAACTCAAATGTTACGCCGTTAGCCTCGCCGAGTTCGGTTAACTTATCCTCAAAGCCCTTTGTTGCGGCGTCAAGTGCGTCATGTGTAACAAGTTGGCAAATGCCGACCTTAAAGGATTTCTTGTCTGCCTTTGCACCGTCGTTTGATGCACTGCAACCTGCAAACGCACCGCCGACCATTACTACACTGAGTGCAACGGCGGCAATCTTTTTAACTAATTTATTCATAGTTCCTGTCCTCCTGAAATTAACATTTCTGTTTAGATTGTTTTCAGTTTAGCACATAAAAGTGCTAAAGTCAACAAGGCGAACAGTCTTTACAATAGAAAGTTTTAAGCAATTTTGTAATAAGCATAAAAAATATTTATGCTGTGTTTTAATCGGCTTAAAACAGAAAAATGCCAAATTATTTTATGTTTATGCTGTATATATCGGAGAGGTGACGGCTAAGATTTTATTCACTCCGTCAACCGTGCCCCAAAGTTCCGCACGGTACCAATGATTTTTCTTCAGGTTAAGATAAATATGTCTTTCCTTTGCATCGGCGATTAAAGCCTCCTCGCCGCCGTTTGTGATAACCTTAATAATCTTATATTCTACTTCCTCTTTGCCTGCATTCTTTTCTCGTGAATGAAGGTCGGTAAAGAAGCTGAAAACGGCATTGCCCTTTTTCATGGTTTCGCCGATAGAGTATGTATTGCCCTTTTGGTGCACTCTGAAGAAAAATTTTGCTCCGGTCGAAGCAACGGTTTTTCCCATACGAACACCACGAAGCACGCTCTGCTCGTTCACCTCGCCGTCTATATCCACATAGGTACAGCCGTAGTGAGCGTCTGTGTCGGGCTCGTCATCGGTATCACGGGCATAGGTGCACGCAATGTGATACCCTTTATCCAGCAGCGAATTCCACAACGCAAACGCTTTATCGTTATAGGTATTATAAAACGAAAAAGCACCTTGCCAAATCCGGAGAAAATCAACATTTCTCCAGTTTCTTACAGCCTGCTCCCCGTCACCGTCGCAGAGAAAAATGCCTGCAACTCCGCCGTACGCCTTAATCGCCGAAACCGTTTCATCGGCATTTGCCGTACCGTCAAGCGTTGCGTGAGCGCCGAGTGCCGTAACTCCGCAACCGTCAAAACGAAAATTCTCGGTGCGAACAGTCGGCAGAATGTCACTGTTTCCCTCTGCTCCGACGAGCGCAACCGCAGCCAAATGGTCATCTGCGGCGGCTTTCAATACGTCGGTGACATCATTATTTTCTCGCACAAGACAGCAAAGTTCGCATGGTAAATAACTCATAATCTCAAATCCATTCGTTATTATAATGTATATAATAAAATTATAGCATTATAATATCCGCCGTTCTATTTCCAAACTAAACAAAAAAATTATCCGTTTATTGGCTAAAATCAATAAACACCCGATAGCAAGAACGCTCTTTAAGAAGCAGTGCAAAAAAAGAGGCGAACACAGTTCGCCCCTACGATAAATTTTATCAATTCAAATATAAACCTTTATTATCTGTCATTACAGGTCAGACGAATGCCCAACTCCTTAATAACCTTTTCGTCCACCTCGGAGAGCATTACGGAGCAATGCATTTCGCTGTGCTTAAGATTATCGAGTTGTTTAAGGGCAAATTCTGCGTTTTTGTCCGTAACGGCGGAAATTGAAAGCGCAATCAAAATTTCATTAATATGAAGCTGAGGATTGTTTGCGCCGAGATGCTGGGTTTTCAAATCCTCAATAGGTTTAATAACCTCGGGGTCAATAAGCGTAATGTCCTCGATTCCTGCCAACGCCTTAAGTGCATTAAGCATAGACGCACTCGCACAGCCCATAAGAACGGAAGTCTTACCGGTAATGAGTCTGCCATCCGCAAGTTCAATCGCTGCGGCAGGAGCATCGGTCTCATGCGCCAAATTCTCGGCGGCGGCAACGCATTTTCTGTCTGCCGATGTTATACCTGCGTTATTGAGCAAAAGTTCGAGCTTGTAAATTTCGTTATCGTTCTTTGCTCCATGCTTCTTGTTACGCTTTGCGGTAAAGTAACGACGAATAATCTCGTCCTTTGATGCATTTGAGACAGCCTCATCGTCAAATATACAATTTCCTGCCATATTTACGCCCATATCAGTAGGCGATTTATAAGGGCACTTGCCGTAAATTTTATCAAAAGTCGCTTTAAGAACAGGGAAGATTTCCACATCACGATTGTAATTAACCGTAGTTTCACCATAAGCCTCAAGATGCCACGGGTCTATCATATTGACATCGTTAAGGTCGGCAGTTGCCGCCTCGTATGCAATATTAACGGGATGATTAAGCGGAATGCTCCAAATCGGGAATGTCTCAAACTTAGCGTAACCTGCCTTAATTCCTCTCTTGTTCTCGTGATAAAGTTGGGAAAGGCAGGTGGCCATCTTTCCGCTGCCCGGACCCGGAGCGGTAATTATAACAAGTTCTCTCTCTGTCTCGATGTAATCATTCTTGCCGTAACCTTCGTCGGACACAATCTTAGAAATGTTATTTGGGTAGCCGTCGATTAAATAATGATGATAAGCCTTAATATTTGCATTTTTTAATTTTTCCTCAAAAGCCTTTACCTTAGGCGTAGCGGTATATTTTGTAAGGCAAACACTGCCGACAAAGAGTCCCCTTTCCTCAAACGCCTTAATAAGTCTGAACACATCAACATCATATGTAATTCCGAGGTCGCCTCTGATTTTGTTTTTTTCTATATCCTCTGCACTTATTACAACGACAATTTCAGCCTTGTCCTTTAGTTGAAGAAGCATTTGAAGTTTGCTGTCGGGTAAAAATCCGGGCAAAACTCTGCTTGCGTGATAATCGTCAAACAACTTTCCGCCGAATTCCAAATACAATTTTCCGCCAAATTCTGCTATACGCTCCTTAATTCTTTCGGACTGCATAGACAAATATTTATCGTTGTCAAAGCCGATTTTATACATTCTTATCCCTCTTTCCGTAATAAAAAGAAAAGACGGATGCACAAAACATCCGTCTGTACTTATCTATTATAAAGTATGGAGAGGAACTTTTCAATAGATAAATATAAGATAAGTATAAAAAATTTATTATCGGGTTTTCGGTTTACTTTTTGTTCTTTCCTTTTAGGAACGGTCTGAGCGGCTTATAAATCAATGCCGATACGGCAACGCTGATTAAGCCTTTGATAAATGTAAACGGCACATTATAAATCAAAATCGCCATCTCGATGCTGTTTACCTTAAAGAGTGCCTGATAAACCCCAAGCACCGCCTCTTTCGGCATAAAATTATAATAAAACGGATAAACAACAAAGAGGTTTGACGGATAACTGACAACAGCCATAATCAGCGCACCTATTATACCGCCTAAGATAGCGCTTTTCTTCGTCTTTTTCTTTTTATAAATCAATCCTGCCGTAAGGGTGAAAACAGAGCCGAGAATGAAGTTCGACAGCTCGCCGACATATCCGCTTTTGCTGACTGCAAGGTGGATTAAATTCTTAACAAGCTCGATAAACACACCCGCTATCGGACCGTAAGCAAAAGCACCGAGAAGCGCAGGCAAATCCGAAAAGTCAAGCGCAATAAAGCTCACCGGTGACGGAATCTCCAAATACTGCAAGGCGGTTGCCGCAGCGGCAAGCATTCCGCATCCGACAATCAAATGCGTTTTGTAAGAGGTTGGTTTCTTTTTTTCTGACATAATAATTCCCTTTCTGCCGTGGGGACGGCAAAGAGAAAACCCTAACGCAAAAAGCATTAGGGCGAACAGTCATAGTTTGCGATAAATCGCAAATTACAAATATGATTTCTCTTATCCGGACTTTAACCGTCGGTCTCGGAATTTCACCGAGTCAGCCGCCTTTCGGCAGGTCGTGGACTGTACCACCGGTGAGGAATTTCACCTCGCCCCGAAATATTTTGTAAAATCAATATACACCAAATTATATTTGTTGTCAAGTATATATATTGACAAAATAAACAGATGAATGTATAATGAAAATGAACAAAGGGCTTATCGGATAGACGGTTAGTCCGATGTCATATGTGATTAAATAACCACTCTACACTTTAGCGGGCTGTAGGGCGGTTATTTTTTTATGCTTAATATGTCACTCCAAATTATCAGTCAAAAGCATTATTGCCGTTAATGCGGCGACAGGTGCGGTTTGGGTACGCAGAATTCGTTTTCCGAGGGTTGCACGAACGCCGCCCGATTTTTCAATCAATTCAACCTCATCCGCTTCAAATCCGCCCTCGGGACCGATATATACCGAAACGCTTTTTACATCAGAATTAATTATATCACGAAGCGGTGCGCCGCCGCCCTCGTAAAAAACAATTTTAATCTCGCTGTCATCCTCTGCTACCGCCTGAACAAGCGTTTTCATCTCTGCGATTTCGGGCACAATTCCTCTGCCGCTTTGCTGTGCCGCCTCAAGTGCAATCTTATTATAACGCACATTTTTCTTTGCTCCCGATTTTTCATCTGGACGGGAAACGCATCTTTTCGTCAGAGTCGGAACAATTCTCGTTACTCCGAGTTCAACGCATTTTTGGATAATATCCTCGAATTTACTGCCTTTTGGCACGCCCTGATAAATCGTAACACGGCAGTCGGGTTCCTGCTCGCTTGCCTGCTTATAGCAAATTTTCAGCCGAACGGCGTCCTTTGTAATCTCCTCGATAATACTGCCGTAATCGTTGCCCTCTCCGTCGCAGAGCATAAGCATATCGCCGACTCTCATTCTAAGCGATTTTGCGATATGGCGTGACTGCTCTGAGTCAAGAATAACCTCCTCGCCCGATATTTCATCTAAAAACAATCTTTGCATTTTTAATCCTCACAAATTATTTCTTGCCCAATGAAAAAGATACTGCTGGGCTATACCCTCTATTCCCTTAAAACAGTCGGGTAAGCCGTTTGGATAATAATCCATAACCCTCTTCATCCAGACGTCAATAGGACAGCACTCATAAAACTGCATACCGAAAAGCAAAACGCAGTTTGCCACCTTCTCGCCGACCCCGTAAATTTTCAGCAATTCTTTTTTCGCCTCATTCATCGGCAGTGATTTAATATAGTCCAAATCGATTTCGCCGCTTTGCACATCTCTTGCAAGGCGGTATAAATATTTTGCACGATAGCCGAGCCCGAGTGCCTCAAAATCTTCTGTGCCGAGTTTTGACAAAGTTTCGACAGACGGAAATGAATACCAACCGTCACACAGTTTCTCGCCGTATGTTTTGCAAAGTCGGGAAATAATCAGCTTTATTCTCTTTATGTTATTCTGCTGGCTGATGACGAAAGACACGAGTGCCTCCCAACTGTCCTGATTAAGTATTCTTATACCGTAATATTCGTCAATGGCAGAGGAAAGCAGGCTGTCGTTTTTCAGTCGCTCGCAGATTTTATCGTAATCCTTATCAAGGTCGAAGTAGCCTCGCCACACTTCATTGAAAACTTTTTCGCTTGTATTATAAAAAATAAGGTCATCACCCGATTTTTCTATATGCAGAAAGTGATTCATTGCAACGCCCTTGTACGAGCCGTCATCCTGTCTTTGCCACCTAAATGCCTGTCCGCAGTCGAGAGTCAGGTCAAGGTCGAGGCATTTAATGCCCCTTACAATTATATTATTGTCCGCTGTCTCAAAATTCATTTTTTATGGCTCCGAATTTCACTGTTTGTAATAAATCGATTATAGCATTTTTTTGTCAAGACTGAAAGTAAAATATAGCAAATTATACAAAAAAATTTAATTTTGTAATTTGTTGAAAACTATGTGTAAAATGTTGAAACATCGGCATATTTTAAGTTTTCAACATAGAAAACATAGTAAATATAGCCATTTGGGGCAAAGTTTTGCACATTTTCCACCGAGTTTTCCACATTTATCAATTCGATAGAGATATTACATTTGGTTATAATAAGTCTGTGTCAAGCGTTAATTTTATATAATTTTCAACAAAAATTATCACATCGTAAATGAATAAATTTCCTGCTTTTATCTAACACTATTTGTATAATTAAAAAGCAAAATTTTAACATTCGGAAGGAAAATGACAATGCTAAAAGGAGTCAACAAACAAATTTTAGAGGTGACAAACACGGAGTCTCCGTATTTTGAAAAAATAATATTCTTCGTTCGTTCGTCATCACCCGTCAGGGACAGCGAAAAACTGAAAGAAGAAGCGGAAAAAATCAGCCGGAATACCGCACTGAAGCCGCCGAAAAGCAAAATAACAAAAGAAAAAATATTCTCCTTTATTGCCATGTCAGGCTTGGGCGCACTGGCGGGATGCGCTCTTTGCTTTATAATAAACGATTTTATTTTATAACGAGGTGTAAGTTATGCTTAAAAGAATAGGCAAAAATATGACCGTAATTTTGGTTGCGCTCGGCGTAATATGCGCCATGTGCTTTGCAGGGTACGAAATTTATAACAATTTTATAAAAGAGGAAAGCGTCTACGCCGTCGCCCGACAAGGCTCGACTGGAAACGAGGTAAAGAGCATTCAGAAAAAACTCAAAGAACTGGGATACTACAAGGGTGAAATAGACGGAATATACGGTTCAAAAACAAAGTCCGCAGTCATCTCTTTTCAAAAAAGCTGCGGCTTGACTGCCGACGGCATATGCGGAAAAACCACCCTGCTTTATTTGGGGCTCGGAAACTCGTCGTCAGGCAATGGTTCGGGCTCGTATTCGGATGCGGATATTGAACTGCTCGCCAAAGTAATATCGGCAGAGGCAAGAGGCGAAAGTTACGAAGGACAGGTGGCAGTAGGTGCGGTAATACTCAACAGAGTGGCGCATCCGAGTTTTCCCGATTCGCTCTCGGGAGTGGTGTACCAAAAGGGAGCGTTTTCCTGCGTAAACGATTCAAACTGGTATCAGGCAGTGGCAGAGTCGTCAAAGCGTGCGGCAAGGGACGCACTCAACGGATGGGACCCGTCGGGCGGCGCAATCTACTATTTTAACCCCGCAAAAACAAATGACTCTTTTATGCACTCAAGAACGGTAATAAAAACCATAGGCTCGCATAAATTCTGTATCTGAAAAAAATTTCAAAAAGGTATTGATTTATGACAAAACGAGGTTTATAATAATTAAGTACAGACGGTTGTACGACTCCATTTGAGCGGTACAGCTGTCTTTTCTGTTTTTTATCATTTTATTTTTGACTTAATAATTATCGGGGAGGACAAATTATGAGTAAACAAAAATACATATTCATCACCGGCGGCGTTGTCTCCGGTCTGGGAAAAGGAATTACTGCGGCATCCTTGGGCAGACTGCTCAAATCAAGAGGCTTAAAGGTAACGGCACAAAAGCTCGACCCCTATCTCAATGTTGACCCGGGCACAATGAATCCCGTTCAGCACGGCGAAGTTTTTGTTACCGACGACGGAGCGGAAACCGACCTTGACCTCGGACACTACGAAAGATTTATAGACGAGAGCCTGTCGCAAAACTCTAACCTCACCTCGGGCAGAGTTTACTGGAAGGTAATTTCCGATGAGCGTAAGGGCGTTTACGGCGGCCAGACGATACAAATCATTCCTCATGTAACAAATGAAATAAAAAGATATATTTCACGAAACGCCGAAACAGGTGCTGATGTATGCCTTGTTGAAATCGGAGGCACAATCGGCGATATAGAAAGCCAGCCCTTCCTTGAGGCAATCCGTCAGTTTGCGGTAGAATACGGCAGAGAAAACTGCGTATTTATCCATGTTACACTCGTACCGTATCTTGCGGCATCGGACGAACTTAAAAGCAAGCCGACACAGCATTCGGTTAAAGAAATGCTCGCCTTGGGCATTCAGCCGGACATTATCGTATGCAGAACAGAGCACCCGCTGACCGACGATATTAAGAACAAAATCGCACTCTTCTGCAATGTAAGCAAGGAATGTGTAATCGAAAACAATAACTGCGACATTCTCTACGCCGTACCGATGATGCTCAAAGAGCAGAAAATGGACGAAGTAGTTATGAAAAAACTCGGCATTGACGCACCTAATCAGGATTTGAGCGACTGGGAGGAAATGCTCTATGCGCTCAGAAACCCAAAACAAACGGTTAAAATCGCACTGGTAGGAAAATACGTTGAACTCCACGACAGTTACATCAGCGTAAACGAGGCATTAAAGCACGGCGGAATTTCCACTATGAGCGCCGTAGACATTCATTGGATAGACAGCGAAAGCCTTGAAGCAGACGATGCAAACCTCGACGAAATTCTCGGCGATATGGACGGCATACTTGTTCCGGGCGGCTTCGGCAGCAGAGGAATAGAGGGCAAGATTCTCGCCGCTAACTATGCAAGAACTCACGGTATTCCGTACCTCGGAATTTGCCTGGGTATGCAAATTGCAATTATCGAATTTGCAAGAAATGTACTCAACATGCAGGGTGCGAACTCGGCAGAGATAAATCCCGAAACTCCGTTTCCGCTCATCGACATTCTTCCCGAAAAGAAAAATATATCCAACCTCGGCGGAACGCTCAGACTCGGACAGTATCCCTGTATTCTTAATGAAAAATCAAAATCATATCAGCTTTACGGAGAAAAAGAAATTTTTGAGCGTCACCGTCACAGATACGAGGTCAACAACGATTACAGAGACAGCCTTTTGCAGGGCGGTATGATATTTGCCGGAACAAGCCCCGACAATCATATAGTGGAAATGATTGAACTGCCCGACCACCCATGGTTTGTTGCATGTCAGTTCCATCCGGAATTTAAGTCAAGACCTAACAAACCGCATCCGCTGTTCAGAGGTTTTGTAACCGCCGCCGCAGAAAGAATGAAGAATAAAAAATAATAAGGTATATAATAAAAAAGTCTTGAGCCCAAATAACGGGTTCAAGACTTTTTACTTTGCTTAATTATTTCTTTGAATTAACAAAGGCGATGAGTTCGTCCTTTTCGATATAGCCGACAGACTGATTAATCAACTCGCCGTTTTCAAAAAGTAGCAAATTAGGTATCGTCATAATGTTGAAATCGAGCGCAATCTCTCGTGCGACATCACAGTTAACCGAGCAGAATTTTACATCGTCAATCTCGTCGCTTACCTCCTCGACAATAGGAGAGAGCATCATACACGGGCCGCACCATTCCGCCCAAAAATCCACAAGTACCCTGCCGTCGTAAGCAAGCACCTCATCATCAAAATTTTCTCTCGTAAGTTCTGTTACCATATCTGTCACTCCTTATCTTTTAAGCATAGCACCGAGTGTATCGAGCAATTCCTTATCCTCAGGAGCCACTCTGAAATTAGTGCGGATTTTCTCGCCGTTTACATCGGTAACCGAAAGTTCAAGTACTGCACCCGGCTCAATTTTATTTCCTGCGTCCTTGAAAAACATAGAAAGTTTTGGGTGGCGGGAATTAAAACCGTCCGCCATTTCCTTAAACTTAAACAAAGCGGTAGGATTTATATTCATATTATATCCTCTTTTCTCTTACATCAATCATAATGTAAAACAAATTGCAAAATTTGTCAAGAGAGAAACAAATACTCGCCCTGAAAAGTCTTGCCGAAAATGCAACTACGGTTGGGGCACACTGCAAATTATTTACTAAAAAATGCAAAAATTGCCGCAAACTCAATGTTTACGGCAATCTGATTTTATTCGTATATTTCTCGCTTTAACGCTCCGATATACGGTATGTTACGGTACTGCTGGTCATAATCAAGACCGTAGCCCACAACAAATTCATCGGGAACATCACAGCCGACATAATCGGGAGTCAAATCGACAACCCTTCGTTCCGGCTTATCAAGAAGAGTTACTATTGAAATGCTGTTTGCGCCTCTGGCGGAGAGCATTTTTCTGACATAGCTGAGGGTTCTGCCCGAGTCAAGAATATCCTCAACGAGCAAAACATCATAGCCTGTAAGGTCAATGTCAATATCCTTAACTATTTTTACGCTTCCTGTTGAAGTTGTGCCCGAGCCATAAGAAGAAACTGCAAGAAAATCAAGTTTAAGCGGCAGGTCGATATAGCGTGTAAGGTCTGCCATAAAATAGAGCGAGCCTTTAAGAATTCCCACAACAAGAAGATTCTTTCCCTCAAAATCTTTAGTTATCTGAGCACCGAGCCGCTCGTTAATTTTTTGTAATTCGTCCTTGGTAACAAGTACCTCTTTAATATCGTTATCAAGATTTGCCATAATATTAAACTATCTTTCCTCTCTGAAGTATGAAAGACCGAGAGCCGCCGGGCCTTGGTTTTCTTTTTTCTTACGAACGCTGACCATAACAAGAACAATAATGGTAACTATATAAGGAATCATCTTATACAATTCCTGCGTACGAAGCGCACCCGGAACATAAAGATACACAATATAAAGTCCGCCGAATGCGATAGAGCCGAGAATACTGAGGTTCGGTCTCCAAATCGCAAAGATAACGAGTGCGATTGCAAGCCAGCCTCTGTCGCCGAAACCGTCGTTTGACCACACGCCGTTTGCGTAATCCATTACATAATAGAGTCCTCCGAGACCTGCGATAATCGAACCGATACCGGTTGCAAGGTACTTTGTTTTTTCTACATTAATACCTGCGGCATCTGCGGTTGCGGGATTTTCGCCGACTGCTCTGAGGTGAAGTCCCGCTCTTGTCTTATTAAGGAACCACGAAGCAAAAATTGCAATAATGATTGCGGCATATGCAAGAAAGCCGTAACTTAAAAACAATTTTCCGAACAAGCCGAGTTTATCCGCAAAGGGAAGCGAAGTTCTGAAAAAGTTTGATGTAGTGGTGAGAGCAACAGACGGAACGTCGGCACCGGTAATTTTAATAAGCGAGCCGCCGAAGAAGTTACCGAAACCTGTACCGAAGGTTGTAAGTGCAAGACCTGTAACATTCTGATTTGCTCTGAGCGTTACGGTAAGGAAACTGTAAATACAGCCTGCAATGAGCGAACCCAAAATACAAGTCAAAAGCGGAATGATAACAGCCAAAAAGCCGTTTGCGTCAGACTTATCGGCTAAGGAATTCTCATAGAAAAACGCACCGATAACACCGCTCATACCGCCGATATACATAATACCGGGGATACCGAGGTTAAGGTTACCCGATTTTTCGGTAATAATTTCACCGGTCGAGCCGAAAAGGAGCGGTATGCACTGCAGAATTGCTCTGTGCAAAAAATCGATTAATGTACCCATACTACTTTACCTCCTTATTTTCACGCTTGCGAAACTTCAGTTGATAATTAATAAAGAATTCGCTGCCGATGATAAAGAATAAAATAATACCCGTGATGATTTCACTGAAACTTTGATTAAGACCGAAAATCATAGAAATCTGGTCTGCGCCTGCATCAAGGAAAACGAGCAGCAAAGAAGTGAATATCATATAAATAGGGTTAAATTTACCGAGCCACGATACCATAATGGCAGTAAAGCCTCTGCCGTCGGCAGTCGAGGTAGAAATAGTGTGGTCGGTGCCGCCAACAAGAAGCAGACCTGCGATACCGCAAACCGCACCCGAAAGAGCCATTGTACGAAGAATGACCTTATTTACATTAATTCCGATATATCGTGCGGTATTTTCGCTCTCACCGACTACGGCAATCTCATAACCGTGCTTTGAATACTTGAGATAAATATACATTGCAACGGTGATAATCGCTACTATAATAATATTAAGCAAATAGTTTTGACCGCCGATTGTCGGGAACCAACCTGCCTCGGTTGCACGGTTTATAATACCTATCTTTCCTGCGCCCTTGGGATTTTCCCAATACATACAGAAATATGAAACAAGCTGAATACCCACATAATTCATCATAAGAGTAAAGAGCGTTTCGTTTGTGTTAAACTTTGCCTTAAATATGGCAGGAATAAGCGCCCAAATTGCACCTGCCAAAACGGAAGCAACAACCATAATGAGAATTAAAAGACCGTTTGGCACTTTATCGCCGAGCAAAATCATACAAGCAGTTGTTGCAAGTCCGCCTATAAGCACCTGACCTTCGCCGCCGATATTCCAAAATCGCATCTTAAACGCAGGAGTCAGCGCAAGCGATACGCAAAGAAGCATAGCAAGACTTTGCATAAGTTTCCAAAACTTTCTGGTGCTGCCGAACGCACCCTCAAACATGGTAACATAAACGCTGATGGGATTTTCGCCCGTGAGCACCATGGTAAGAATTCCGCAAAAGATAAGTGCGAAAAGTATTGAGCCTATACGGATAAGAAACGAATTAAGTTTCGGCATCGAGTCCCTCTTTACGATATGAAAAAGAGGCTCATGGACAGTATTATTATTCTTTGCCATTATTCTCTTCCTCTCTTTCTACCGTTTTAGTCATAAGAAGTCCGATTTCTTCCTTTGTGGTATTTCGTCCGTCAACCGTGCCGGTAATACATCCGGAATTGATAACCATAATCCTGTCACAAAGTTCAATAAGAACATCCAAATCCTCACCGACGAAAATAACCGCCGTGCCGTGCTCCTTTTGCTGTGACAGAAGATTATAAATAGTATAAGACGAATTAATATCAAGTCCTCTGACCGGATAAGCCACCATAAGCACCTTAGGCTGAAGTGAAATTTCTCTGCCGACAAGAACTTTTTGAACATTACCGCCGGAAAGTCGTCTTACCGGAGTGTTTGCACTCGGAGTAACAACCTCGAGGTCGGAGATAATGTCGTCTGCAAGATGCTTGGGCTCTTTTCTGCTGAGGAAAGCACCCTTGCCGCCCTTGTACGAGCGAAGCATCATATTATCGACAATATCCATATTGCCGACGAGTCCCATACCGAGTCTGTCCTCGGGAACAAACGAAAGCGCAATGCCGAGTTTGCGAATCTCACGGGGAGTTTTTCCGACAAGTTGCTGTGGGCCGAGATCGTCCGGTTTGTAGAGAATGCTTGATTTTTTTGTAGTAGTCTGAAGTCCTGCGATAGACTCAAGAAGTTCCTTTTGGCCGCAGCCGCTGATTCCCGCAATACCGAGAATTTCGCCGCCGTAAGCCTTAAAGGATACATTGTCGAGTGCCTTTGTTCCGTCCTTTTTAATAACGGTAAGGTTTTCTACATCGAGTCTTTCCTTAGGATTCTTGGGCTCCTCACGGGTAATGTTAAGGTCAACCTTTGAGCCCATCATAGCCTCTGTAAGCATCTGCTCGTCAGCCTCGGAGGTCTTAATTGTGCTGACATGCTTACCCTTACGAAGAATGGCAACCCTGTCGGAGATTTCCAAAACCTCGTGAAGCTTATGTGTAATTATGATAATTGATTTACCGTCCTTACGCATATTGCGAAGAACATCAAATAATTTTTCTGTTTCCTGCGGTGTAAGTACAGCGGTAGGCTCGTCCAAAATAAGAATATCCGCCCCTCTGTAAAGCACCTTAATAATTTCGACCGTCTGCTTTTCGGATACAGACATATTGTAGATTTTTTTATCGAGGTCCATGGTAAAGCCGTACTTGTCGATAATGGCTTGAACCTCTTTCTTTGCTTCTTTGATATTATATTTTTTCTTATCCTCAATGCCGAGAATAATATTTTCCGTAGCGGTGAAAACATCAACAAGTTTGAAATGCTGATGAATCATTCCGATTTTATACTTAAAAGCGTCTTTAGGAGATTTAATAACAACCTCTTCGCCGTTTACAAAAATCTGTCCTTTATCGGGGAAATAAATACCCGATACCATATTCATAAGCGTGGTTTTGCCCGAACCGTTTTCCCCCAAGATAGCAAGGATTTCTCCTCGTCTTACCTGCAAGTCGACATTATCGTTAGCTATAACCTTTTCGCCGAACTGCTTAGTAACCCCTTTTAATTCCAGAGCAAAATTATCCATAAATTACCTCTTAAAATAGTCTTACCGTGACGGAGTTTCCTCCGCCACGGGTGTTAAAATAATCTGTTTTGTTGACTATTAACCGAAGTTTACATCAAGAAGATTGATGCCGTCGATTTGAACATCAAAGTACGGAGCAGCACGGTATTCCGACTCGTGGAAGTAACCGTCGCTTACAACCTCTTTATCAGGAGTGTAAGCTGCGTCTGTATCAACATCAGCCATATAAGAGGTGAGGTGACCGTCAGCGTCTACCTTTGCGTTCTTATTCTTATCTTCTGTAACTGTTACAGTGAATGTGTTTACATCAAATACATGAACACTGCCGTCCTCGATAGCCTTCTTAGCCTTTTCAACAGCGTCTGCTGTGCCTTCTGCGGTTGCTTTCTGACCGAAATCTGTAAGAAGTACAGAATTGTCTGAAAGAGTACCGGTCCAGTCTGCCTCGATTGTCTTGCCGTCTCTTACAGCCTCGATGCAGTGCTCAAGATAAGGAGCCCAGTTGATTCTCGAAGAAACGATAAAGGTGTTCGGACAAGCGGATTCTGTTGAGCCGTTGTATGAAACGTTAGGAACGCCTGCGCTCTCACAAGCAGTAGGAGCACCCATTGAGTCAGCGTGCTGAGAAACAAGAACAGCACCGTTTTGGATAAGCTTCTGAGCTGCTTCCTTCTCGGCTGTCTCGTCATACCAAGAACCTGTAAATGTAACATCCATTGTTACAGAAGGACAAACGCTCTTTGCACCGAGATAGAATGAAGTGTAACCCGAGATAACCTCAGCGTATGTGTAAGCACCTACATAACCCATCTTAGCCTGGTCAGCGGTAATCTTACCCTGGTCAATCATTTCATTAATCTTTTCGCCTGCTGCAACACCTGCAAGGTATCTGCCCTCATAAATAGCAGAGAAACCGTTGTGGAAGTTTGAAAGACCCTCTGTGTGAGCCTTTGTACCTGTTGCGTGAAGGAACTGTACGTCTGTAAATTCCTTAGCAGCCTGAATAATGTAATCCTCGTGACCGAAACTGTCTGCAAGAATAAGGTTGCAGCCCTCGTCAACAAGTTCTGCCGCTGCGTCGTATGCAGCCTGACCTTCCTCAATGTTGTTCTTTTGAACAAGCTCTACGCCCATCTTCTCGGCAGCCTCCTGAGCGGCTACGATGAAGTTCTTGTCGTAGGTTGAATTCTCGTCATGAAGTGTGATAAGACCGAGTTTAACAGTCTTGCCTTCTGATTTAGCGCTGTCGTCTTTACCCGATGCCGAGCAGCCTGCGAATGCAGCTACTACAAACAAAGCGGCAAGGATAACAGCAAGAACTCTTTTTGTGATTTTCATTTGTGTTTCCTCCGTTTTATTTTTTATATTATCGGCTTTGCGCCTAATAACCTGAATCAATCAGTCCCTGAACACGACTTCGCCGGTCTTTGCGTCCATTGACTCAACTATTGCAAGCGACTCTACTCTGATACCCTGCGCCCTCAAATCATCTCCGCCGTGCTGATAACCCTTTTCTATAACGGTGCCGCAACCGACAAGAGTTGCGCCGCTCTGCTCAACAAGATGAATAAGTCCTTTAAGAGCATTTCCGATTGCAAGAAAATCATCTACAATCAAAACCTTGTCGCCCGGGTTCAAAAATTTCTTTGAGACGATAATGTCATATGTCGTACCGTGAGTGAACGACTCGACGGGTGTGGTGTAAACGTCGCCTGCTATATTTTTAGTCTTAGTCTTTTTTGCAAAAACTAAAGGACATCCGAATTCCTGAGCAACCATCGCACCGATTGCGATGCCCGATGATTCTATGGTCAGAATTTTATTGATGTCCTCGTCCTTATATAATCTATGAAATTCTTTTCCGACTTCACGCAAAAAGGCGCAGTCTATTTGGTGGTTCAAAAAGCAGTCTACCTTCAGTATATTACCCTCGTAAACCTGACCCTCTGCCAAAATCTTTTTCTTAAGCAAATCCATAACGGATACCACCAATCGCTAAAATAAATACCACATATATAATATAAGAAAAACCGACAAAATTCAACATAAATTTTTGTTTGATACCGATTTTTAACCTTTTTCTGTATGCCTTACAAATTTATAGCGAAAGTAACGGTGAATATATGTGCAACTTGCTATGCAAAATAATACGATGTGTCGAAAAGAGTTGTATATTTCGCTCATTGCAATTCAAAAATCGTTAGTATATAATTACAAGCAGAACCGACGGAGGACGATATTTATGATTAAACTGATAGCACTCGACCTTGACGGAACGCTGATGTATACCGACCATATCACCGTAACCGAGGAAAACCGTGCAGCACTGAAAAAAGCACATGAAAAGGGAGCGAGCCTTGCGGTTGCTACGGGCAGAACTCTTGCGATAATCGGCGATGTTTGCGAACAAGTGCCCGAAATAGACTATGTTATATACTCGAACGGTGCGGCAGTATATGACAGACGGCAGAGCAAAAATATTTATACCGAATGTATGAGTCCCGATTTATACGAGCCTCTGCTCAAAAAAAGTCTTGAAATAGGCGGCTTTGTTGAGGTTTATATTGACGGCAAGGACTATGTGCCCAAAAAGCAGGCAGAGACCTTCGGCGCCGATTTCCTGCCGAAAGAGTTTTTGGAAAAACTCTCTGAGCAGATGACGCCGATAGACGATATCATCGAATTTACAAAAGGCAAGGAGATAGAAAAGGTAACCGTCTATGCTACCGACAAAAACGATTTTAATACGCTGTGGAACGAACTGAGCAAAAATGATGAAATATGTCTTGCCTCGTCGATGCCGGTAAGTATGGAATTTACCGCAAAAGGCGTAAACAAAGGTACGGCAATCAACGGAATGTGCAAGGTGCTCGGCATTACGGCTGACGAATGTATGGCATTCGGTGACGCAGGAAACGACTGCGAAATGCTGAAATACTGCAAATATTCCTTTGCTATGGCTAACGGCACCGATGAATGCAAAAAAAGTGCAAAATACGAAACACTATCAAATGCCGAAAACGGAGTTGCCGCAGGAATCAACAGGTTTATCTGAAACAAACCCAATATGCAAAGCAAAACCGCAAAAGAAAACATTAAAATAATTTATCAAAAATAAATTTAGGTCTTGACAAAACCGACAAATATCTATATAATTGGTTTTGCAGTTGCGGATTTAGCTCATCCGGTAGAGCGTCACCTTGCCAAGGTGAAGGTAGCGAGTTCGAGTCTCGTAATCCGCTCCATAACAAAGAAAGAAGAAGTCTCGTACTTCTTCTTTTTTTGTTCTTTGGTTGTGGTATGAGAGACTCGAAAAGACCGTTGCGAAGCAAAGAACAGTCCGGGGGACTGTTCGTCGGTCGGGTGCGTGTCGGCGAGCACAAAAGCGAGCCGAGCGAGTCTCGTAATCCGCTCCATAAACAAAGAAAGAAGAAGTCTTGTACTTCTTCTTTTTTTGTTCTTTGGTTGTGGTATGAGAGACTCGAAAAGACCGTTGCGAAGCAAAGAACAGTCCGGGGGACTGTTCGTCGGTCGGGTGCGTGTCGGCGAGCACAAAAGCGAGCCGAGCGAGTCTCGTAATCCGCTCCATAATAAAGAAAGAAGAAGTCTTGTACTTCTTCTTTTTTTATTCTTTGGTTGTGGTATAAGAGACTCGAAAAGACCGTTGCGAAGCCACCGTAGGGGCTCTAATGGTTCCCTTTTAAGGGAGGCAAAAATGCGCCCGCAGTTCGCACCGCAATGCTCTTGACACAAATATACAATTAATGTATAATACGCTCGGATAAGGAAAACTACCATAACGGTAGGCGGTTAATAATGCCCTCGAACGAGGGTGTGCCCATGGAGTATTTAGCTTTTACAATTATTATTCTTGTTGTGGCTACAGGCTACATATTAGCAATAAAAAAGAAATAACCGCCCAGAGCCGACAAACTTGAGCGGTTATTTCTAACCAAATTTCAAGATGAGGGCCAACCGTCTATCGGCAAGCTCCTTATCTGTTTTTATTATAATCGCAAATTGCACTTTTGTCAATGTCTATATACATTCCCCGCAGATAATTACCGTCTGCGGGGTTATTTTTATGCCAAATTACTTTTTAGGAACGATTTTATCCTTACCGCCCATATACATACGGAGCGCCTCGGGAATTGAAACGGTACCGTCTGCGTTAAGATTATTTTCAAGAAATGCAATAAGCATTCTCGGCGGAGCAACAACTGTATTATTAAGGGTGTGAGCAAGGTAATTGCCGTTTTCTCCCTTAATTCTGATTTTAAGTCTGCGAGCCTGCGCATCTGTAAGATTTGAGCAAGAACCGACCTCAAAGTATTTCTTCTGTCTCGGTGACCAAGCCTCTACATCGACCGACTTAACCTTAAGGTCTGCAAGGTCGCCCGAGCAACATTCAAGCGTACGAACCGGAATATCAAGACTTCTGAAAAGGTCAACGGTATTTTTCCAAAGTTGGTCGAACCAGTACTTCGACTCCTCCGGCTTACATACGACAACCATTTCCTGCTTTTCAAACTGGTGAATACGATAAACGCCTCTCTCCTCGATACCGTGAGCGCCCTTCTCCTTACGGAAGCAAGGAGAATATGAAGTAAGAGTAAGCGGAAGTTTCTCCTCGGGAGTAATCGTGTCGATAAATTTTCCGATCATAGAATGCTCCGAAGTACCGATAAGGTACAAATCCTCGCCCTCTATTTTATACATCATGGCATCCATTTCCTCAAATGACATAACGCCCGTAACAACATTCGACCTAATCATAAACGGAGGCACAACATAGGTAAAGCCTCTGTCAATCATAAAGTCTCTTGCGTAAGAAATTACTGCGGAATGGAGCCTTGCAATATCGCCCATAAGGTAGTAGAAACCATTGCCTGCAACTCTGCCGGCAGCCTCCATGTCAATGCCGTCGAAAGTCTCCATAATATCGGTGTGATAAGGAATCTCAAAATCAGGAACGAGCGGTTCGCCGAATCTCTCAACCTCAACATTTTCACTGTCGTCCTTGCCGATGGGAACAGAGTCGTCAATGATGTTCGGTATCATCATCATACGCTTTGTAACCTCTGCACCGAGTTCTGTTTCACGCTTTGCAAGCTCGTCAAGTTCCTGTGCCTGAGCGGTAACCTGCTTTTTAACTTCTTCCGCCTCGTCTCTCTTGCCCTGTGCCATCAAAGCACCGATTTGCTTAGAAATCTTGTTTCTGTTTGCTCTGAGTTCATCCGCTCTTGCAACAACTTTTCTGCGTTCTTCGTCAAGTTCGATTACCTCGTCAACGAGCGGAAGTTTTTTATCCTGAAATTTTTTCTTTATATTTTCCTTTACAATTTCCGGATTTTCTCTTACAAATTTAATGTCTAACATTTTTATTCTCCTATAATATGTTTATGTGAAATATTATTTTGCAATCGCATTTGCAATGTTTTTAAGGTCATCAAGGGTGTAAAACTCTATTTCAAGTGTGCCCTTGTTTCTGCCGTTATATACCTTAACTTTAGTGCCCAGTGTGTCGGAAAGGGCGAGTTCAACCTCATCATAAAAACTGTTTCTTGCTTTGCCGCTTGAAGCCTTTATTTTAGAGGTTTTCGGACGCTTTGCCATCTTTTCGACATCACGCACGGTCAACTTTTTGTCTACAATTTGCTTTGCACATTCGAGCATCATAGGCTCATTGTCAAAGGCTAAGAGTGCTCTTGCGTGACCTGCTGAAATGTCTCCGTCCTTTGTCATTTGTCTGACTTCCTCCGGAAGTCTTAAAAGACGAAGTGCGTTTGTTATAGCCGGTCTTGACTTACCGACCGAAGTGGCAACTTCCTCCTGAGTAAATCCGCATTTGTCGATAAGTGCCTGCAAACCCTCTGCTTCTTCGATAGGATTCAAATCCTCACGCTGCAAATTCTCGATAATTGCGATTTCCATTGCCTCGGTATCGCTCAGTTCCTTGATAATAACAGGAACTTCTTTTAATTCGGCAAGGCGTGACGCTCTCCAACGGCGTTCACCCGCAACAAGTTGATAGCCGCCGGTTGTGAGCGGACGAACAAGAAGCGGTTGCAAAACTCCGTGTTGTTTAATAGAATCGGCAAGTTCTTGAAGCGCCGCCTCATCAAAAGTTTTACGAGGCTGTTCCTTGTTCGGGATAATATCGTTAACGGCAAGCGTATCGGTCGATACCATGGAATCGGTATTATTCTCCAGCATTAACGCTCCGAGACCCTTACCGAGTCCCGATTGTTTTTTTGCCATATCTTACTCCTCTTTATTACTTGTTTGCCTTTAGAAATTCGTCAACGAATTTTTTATAAGCAAATGACGGTTTAGAATATTTTTCATAGTAAATTACAGGTTCGCCGAATGACGGAGCCTCCGCAATTTTTATCGAACGGGGAATCATAGTCTTGTAAGGCTTGTTGGGGAAATATTTGTTTACCTCGTCGATAACCTGCTGATTGAGTTTCAATCTGCTGTCATACATAGTAAAGAGCACACCCTCAAGCTCAAGATGTTCGTTATAATGCTGTTTTATAGTTCTGACGGTAGAAACCAGTTGGCTGAGTCCTTCAAGTGCATAATACTCACACTGAAGCGGCACAATTACGGTATCTGCGGCAACTAGCGCATTAATCGAAAGCATACCAAGTGACGGGGGACAGTCTATAATTATGAAATCAAATTCCATAACGAGAGTAGCAATCGCTCTTTTCAATATGCTGTTTCTGTTTTCCAGTTCGGCAAGTTCAACCTCTGCTCCTGCAAGATTCATATTGGCAGGGAGTATGTAAAGGTTTTTGAAATCAGTCTCAACCATAATAGAACGAGCCGTTGCCTCATCGGTTAAAACATCGTAGGTGCTGTACTCGACGGTACTTTTGTCTATGCCGACACCGGAAGTACTGTTTCCTTGCGGGTCAATGTCTATAAGGAGCGTTTTCTTGCCTTTTTGCCCCAAAGCGGCAGCCATATTAACGCAGGTCGTTGTTTTTCCCACGCCGCCTTTTTGGTTAAAAATCGCCACAGTTTTTCCCATAAATTCACCCCTCATTAATATTGAATATATTATACTACTTTTATATATTCATATCAAGGTGAATATGTTGTAGTACTTATAATTTATTGTGCAAGATATAGAAATGCAACTGTAATGTTTCATGTAAAACATTTTATATTGAAAATATACATTTAAGTGTTTCACGTGAAACATAAAAATTTATTTCTTTTGATTGCAATGTTTTAGAAGCCTTATTGACAGTCCGATTGTTTCACATGAAACATTATAAAACAGCAAAGCAGGTAGGGATAGCCCCACCTGCTTCGCTGTGATGAAAAGAGGAGAATATGTTAAAACGGATAAACCGTTTTAAGCCTGTTTGGCACTTAAAACCTTTAACTTAGGTTCCGTGCTTACTGTTTTTGGAATCTTAACTCTGAATTCTATATAATCATCTGTCTCGGTCTTGTCCGACACAGCATCGATTCCCGATTCCTGCATTGTTTTAATTGCCTTATTAACTGTATTGACAAATATCCTGAAATCCTTAAATACCGCCTTGTGTTCATTCTTTTTTCGTTTAGGCTTGGCATAAAAAGTTGAAATATAACTTTCTGTCTGTGCTACATTGAGTCCACGTGCCTTTATAACATTGAGCACAGTCCATAAATCCTTTTCGTTTTCTATACAGAGAAGGGCTCTTGCGTGCCTTTCGGTTAAGCCTTCCTTTTCGATAAAATATCTTGCATCGGCGGGTAATTTAAGCAGTCGCAACTTGTTTGATATTGCAGACTGACTTTTTCCGAGATACTTTGACACATCATCTCTGCTCATTCCGAATACGGATATAAGTTGACCGATTGCGTTTGCTTCCTCAAAAAAGGTTAAATCCTGCCTCTGCACATTTTCTAGAATAGAAACCACTGCGCTTTTTTCTCTGTCGCATTCCATTTCTATGCACGGTACTTTGGGTATACCGGCAAGAATAGCCGCCCTTAGTCTGCGTTCGCCTGCGATAACCTCACAATAGTCACTGTTATTCATTCTGCGAATAAGAAGCGGCTGGAGTATTCCGTTTTCTTTTATCGAATTTGCAAGGGAGAGCATTTCCTCCGACTGAAACTGATGTCGTGGCTGATTGGGATTAGGTAACAGCTTTTCGGTTGCTATATATGATATGTTATTCATAGCTTGTCCTCTCCTTTGACTAAATATATAATATCATAAACATAGAAAAAAATAAAGGATTTCTCATCGTGAGAAATCCTCATCTTTCGCCAAAAAGCCTTTAATTACAAGGGCTTAGTAGAAATTTTCTTAGACTTTCTGGGATATTGTGTCGGTGTTTGCGATATTTTTCTTACCACCGCTATTGTGCGTGCCTCGGTGCCGCCGAGTTCATATGAAATATTACTTTCAAGTCTGCCCCCGAGCACCTCAATAGCATTGCCTGCCTCGCTGACATCATCATTACTTCCTTTAAGTGCAACGAATGCACCGCCCTCTTTAACGAAGGGGATACAATATTCCGACAGCACATTCATAGGAGCAACTGCTCTTGCCATCGCCAAATCAAATTTTTCTCTGTAATTTTCCTCTTGTCCTGAGACTTCTGCTCTGGAATGAACGAGGTTTGCATTAAGTCCAAGCTCGTTATTAACCACAGACAAGAATGTTAATCTTTTGTTAAGACTGTCCAATAAAGTGAACTCAATTTCGGGTTTATATATCAAAATCGGCATAGATGGGAAGCCTGCGCCCGCACCTACGTCTATTGCATTGCTCACATTTTGCAAATCGTAATATTTTATGAGCATAAGACTGTCAAGAAAATGTTTTAGCTCAATTTCCCTCGGCTCGGTAATTGCAGTCAAATTCATCTTTTCATTCCACTCGACAAGTAATCTTGCATATATGTCAAAACGCTCCAGCATAACCTCGTCGAGAAATATTCCGTTTTGCTCGCATAAATTTGAAAATCTAACCTTATCTATCATTTTTCATACTCTCCAATATGATGTTGAGCGCCGTTACATCGGCAGGATTTACTCCGCTGATTCTTCCTGCCTGACCGAGGTTTTGCGGTCTTACTGCCGACAGTTTTTCTATCGCCTCAAGTCGCAATCCCTTTAAGGTCGAATAATCTATATCCTCGGGAATTCTCTTTGCCTCAAGGCGTCGCATTTCTTTAATCTGCGCCTCCTGCTTTTTGATATAACCCTCATACTTCACGCTTATTTCCACTTGCTCAAAAACTTCATAGGGCAAATCTTCACGAGTCAAATCAAACGGTTTCAAATCCTCATATGTTATCTGCGGTCGCTTTAGGAGTTCAATCATTTTACAGCCTGTCTTTAGTTCTGCCGTGCCTTTTTCGTGCAGCATTTTTTGCAAATCATCAGTAATCGGAATTGATAAAGACTTCACTCTTGAAAGTTCTTTTTTTATTTGCTCCTGCTTGTATAAAAAAGCATTGTATCTTTCATCGGAAATTAATCCTATTTTGTGTCCGATAGGAGTCAGGCGAATATCTGCGTTGTCCTGCCTTAAAACCAAACGGTACTCGCTCCTGCCCGTCATCATTCTGTACGGGTCGGTGCAACCTTTTGTAATCAAATCGTCAATAAGCGTTCCGATATATGATGAGCCACGGTCGAGAATCAACGGCTCCTCTCTCTTAATTTTAAGAGCCGCATTAATTCCTGCAACCAAACCCTGAGCCGCCGCTTCCTCATAACCGCTCGAACCGTTAAACTGACCTGCGCCGTAAAGTCCCTCTAAATCGTTGAATTCAAGAGTAGCCTTTAATGCGGTCGGGTCAACGCAATCATACTCGATAGCGTAAGCGGCACGCATAACCTGAGCATGCTCGAGTCCTTTTATCGTATGAATAAAATCAAGTTGAACATCCTCAGGCAGTGACGAACTGAGTCCCTGAAGATACATCTCCTCGGTATTTTCTCCGCACGGCTCAATAAAAAGTTGGTGTCTCTCCTTATCTGAAAAACGAACAATTTTATCCTCAAAACTCGGACAATATCTGGGTCCTTTGCCCTCAATCTTTCCGCTGTACATCGGAGAGCGGTGGAGATTGTCTAAAATTATCCGCTTCGTTTTTTCGTTGGAATATGTTATGTGACAAACAACCTTATTCTTCGGTCGCTCCTTTGTTTCAAAAGAGAAAGGAACGGTCAGTTTGTCGCCCTCCTGAACATCAAGTTCGGAAAAGTCAATACTTTTTCTGTTTACTCTGCTCGGTGTTCCCGTCTTAAATCTGCGAAGCGGAATGTTAAGTTTATAAAGAGCCTTACTCAATTCGTTTGCCGGAAACATTCCGTCCGGTCCACTCGAATAACTTACATCGCCTATATAAACCCTGCCGCCCAAAAATGTGCCCGTCGCAAGGATAACAGCCCTAGCCCTGAAAACAGCCTCAAGTTTTGTTACGGCAACCCACTCGTCACCGTCCTTATAAAGATTAACAATCTCGCCCTGTCTGATTTCAAGGTTGTCGGTGAGTTCAAGCTTATGCTTCATTCCGGCAGAATATTCTCTCCTGTCAATTTGAGCACGAAGGGAATGAACGGCAGGACCTTTGCCCATATTCAGCATTCTTGACTGAAGCGAATATTTGTCCGCCGCCTTGCCCATTTCGCCGCCGAGTGCGTCAATCTCTCTAACCAAATGACCTTTGCTCGTGCCGCCGATTGACGGATTACACGGCATATTTCCAACCCAATCGAGGTTTATGGTAAACACGGCGGTTTTCACTCCGAGCCTTGCCGACGCAAGAGCTGCCTCTATTCCGGCGTGACCTGCGCCGATAACTATTACATCATATTTTCCCGCAAAATATTCCATACTCGTTCTCCTTAGAATCGAACATAATTTTTCTTTTATTTTCCAACGCAGAATTTGCTGAAAATATTATTAACCACCTGTTCCGTAGCTTTTTCGCCCGTGAGCGACAACAACTCGTCTGCGGCACAGTCACACATAACATTTATTGCGTCATAGGTCATACCCATATTAACGCTGTCTATGGCAGAAACGATATTCTCCCTTGCGTTTTGGCAGTTCTGCCGCTGTCTCATATTCGCAAGCATCGGTGCACTCGTGTCAAAGTTTTCGACCCCGAGCAACTCCTCAACCGCTTTTTCAAGTTCGTTCAAGCCTTCGTTGTTTTTTGCACTGATATAAACGGTTTTTGCAAAGGCGGCTTCTATTTTTTTTGTGTCGAGCCTTTTTTCCAAATCAACCTTATTTATAACGGCAACGGAATTTTTGCCCGACGCTCTGTTAATCAAATCTTCGTCCTTTTCACGAATCGGCTTTGCATAATCAAAAACCGCAAGCACAAGCTGAGCCTCGTCAAGTGCCTTGTATGCTTTATCTATTCCGATATTTTCCACAAGATCATCGCTGTCTCTCAGTCCTGCCGTGTCACGCAAATGCAAAACAAGATCGCCGAGACGAACACTGTCCTCAACTATATCTCTCGTGGTGCCCTCAATGTGAGTAACTATGCTCTTATCCCGTCCGACAAGCATATTCATAAGACTGCTTTTTCCTACATTCGGCATACCCACAATAACAGTATCCACTCCGTCGATAATTGCCTGACCGTTGTCGTAATTTTCGAGCAGCCCGTCAAGTTCATCTTTGCAAAAATTCAGTTTTTTCAGCAGCTCTGTTTCCTCAAGTTCAGGAATCTCCTCGTCGGGGTAATCAACCCATGCGCACATCAACGCCGACAAATCCAAAAGAACCTCTAAAACGCCCTTTATTTTTTTACTCAGGCTGCCCTGAAGTGCATTGAACGAAGCCTTTGCCGCCGCCTCGCCCTGTGCACAAATTAAATCTGCAACCGATTCCGCCTGAGTCAAATCCATCTTTCCGTTTA